>Ga0210388_10000042_pt1 | contig 196260 bp, 186 predicted proteins | sample IncBWC19OmetaG_FD_155485 | JGI IMG/M metagenome (GOLD analysis project Ga0210388, IMG submission 155485) | Forest soil microbial communities from Barre Woods Harvard Forest LTER site, Petersham, Massachusetts, United States - Inc-BW-C-19-O ...
CGCCAATCACGAGTACGGCCCCGATAGCCGGGGGCGCGGTTATACAGCGGTCGCCTGTATACTCGTTGTGAAGCCACATATCCCGGAGCGGAGTAGTTGTACGGAGCTGCGTAACCGAAGTCCTGCCCCGGCCGGATGTCATATCCCGGTTGGGCTGATGCGCTGGCCGCTGAAAACGCCAAGGCGGCTGCCGCGAGAATGAGAGCTTTTCTCATCACCAATCTCCCTGCTCGTGTGCACGGACACATTGCCAGTGAACGTGCAACGAGAAACTAGACAGCCGGTTCGCTCACTTTCCCGTGCATAGCAGCGTCACCTTCAGATGTGCCAGTGGAGCTAGCCGTCGAGCCAAAGCCAGCGTCCAATGAACGCGCATGCCGATAAAACCGCGTGTACTCGCAAGGGATTCGTTCTGCGGCCCGCTGCTAGCTATTGTGCTAGCTGTGAATTTCACGCCACACAGAAAGTGGCGCGCCCGAGAGGATTCGAACCTCTGACCTTTGCCTTCGGAGGGGCGGGGACACGCGTATTCACAATGACTTATGGGCGATTTTATTGGCAGAGGGGCAGTGATTACCGGCAATTTTCCAGGCAGCGAAATTCACCATCCTGATTGAAAACGCGGGCGCGGTCGCAGCGGCGATCCCCATGTTGTGCGCAGCGGCGAGAAGCGCCGACTTCCTGCAATCTTCGATAGCCGCTACATAGAAAGCGTTCGAACCGCTGGAAGGATTAATGCCGGAACTTACATTTCGATACTCATTGGCCAAAGCATTAAAGCTCCTTGCCGCCGGATCGCTGCTTGAAGCAGGTTGCATCTGGATCGTATGGGGCCATCCAACAAATCCTACGCCTGACACCATCACATTTTACGTTTCGTATTTCGGCGTCTGGTTCTTTGGAGCAGGACTTATCGTTGCTCTAATAAATCTACTCCTATCGGGTAAAGCCGTCGTCCTAATCAGCACTGACGGGTTTCGCGATAAACGTCTGTTCCGTGGCATAATCCCCTGGGACGCAATTATCGAAGTCTCACTTTACAAACCCCAAAGCAGGGTATTGGGCGTTCATTTGACGCTCGATCCAAAATTCGTGCCCGAGCTGCATTACAATCGGCTACCCGGTTTGCGGCGTTTTTCAGATAAGCTGCTTACGAAAACCGGTCTTATTATAACTGCGCTTGAACTCAATACCGACGACGAGACTTTGCTGGCGGCGATTGAAGCCCACCTGCCGAATGCAAACACTTTGCCCCTGATTTCCAATAACCCCTAGCTAGATGAGACCGGCGCGGCTGGCGAATGTGAAAACCGCGCAAGGCTGTCTCGCGCTTTCACTTGGCCCGGCACATTTGCCGGGCCATTTTGGCGCGCCCGAGAGGATTCGAACCTCTGACCTTTGCCTTCGGAGGGCAACGCTCTATCCAGCTGAGCTACGGGCGCCCAAATCAGGGCCGACGCCGGACTAGATAGCGAAACCGCGGCGGAGCGGCAACGGCAGATATCCAGGCCCTTGTATCCATGTCCTCGCGCGATGTTTCCGGCCGCCCGGAAAACCTCTAAGCTTAGGCCACGTTTAGGGAGACATCCGATGTCGCAATTAGCCGAGAAGACCGACACCAAGGCGGAAAAGCGCGAGCCCAAAGGCGTCCAGCTCAAGGACGCCGACTTCAATTGGGAGGACCCGCTCGACCTCGAAGGCGAATTGTCCGAGGACGAGCGCATGGTGCGCGACACCGCGCGCGATTATGCGCAGGAGAAACTGTTCCCGCGCATCATCGCCGCCTACCGCGACGAGAAATATGACCCGGCGATCGTCAAGGAGATGGGCGAGCTCGGGCTATTGGGTCCGACCATCCCGGAAGAATACGGCGGCGCCGGCCTCAATTATGTCTGTTCCGGCCTGATCGCGCGCGAGATCGAGCGCGCCGATTCGGGCTACCGCTCCTTGATGTCGGTGATCTCCTCGCTGGTGATGCACCCGATCTACGCCTATGGTAGCGAGGCGCAGCGCAAGAAATATCTGCCCAAGCTCGCCAAAGGCGAAATCGTCGGCTGCTTCGGCCTGACCGAGCCCGATCACGGCTCCGATCCGGGCTCGATGATGACGCGCGCCGAGAAAGTTTCCGGCGGCTATAGCCTCACAGGGTCCAAGACCTGGATCAGCAATGCGCCGGTCGCCGACATCGCCGTGGTCTGGGCCAAGCTCGACGGCAAGATCCGCGGCTTCATCGTCGAGCGCGGCACCAAGGGATTTTCCACGCCGAAGATCGAAGGCAAGCTGTCGCTGCGCGCTTCGATCACCGGCGAGGTCGTGCTCGAAGGCGCGGTGGTGCCGGAAGAAAATATCCTGCCGAATATTGCCGGCCTTGCCGGCCCGTTCGGCTGCCTCAACATGGCGCGCACCGGCATTGCCTGGGGCGCGATGGGGGCGGCGGAATTCTGCTGGCACCGGGCGCGCGACTATACACTCACCCGCAAGCAATTCGGCCGGCCGCTCGCCGCCAATCAGCTCATCCAGAAAAAGCTCGCCGACATGCAGACCGAGATCACGCTCGGCCTGCACGCGGCTTTGCGGCTGTGCCGGCTGATCGACCAGGGCAAGGCCTCGCCGCCTTCGATCTCGCTGCTCAAGCGCAACAATTGCGGCAAGGCGCTCGACATCGCGCGCCTAGCCCGTGATATGCACGGCGGCAACGGCATTTCCGAGGAATATCACGTCATGCGCGTGCTCTGTAATCTGGAAACCGTGAACACCTACGAGGGCACGCACGACATTCATGCATTGATCCTCGGCCGCGCGCAGACCGGAATCCAAGCTTTCATGTAGCTGCGTTCATGTAACGAGCGGGAGCACAGCATGTGCCGCAATATCCGCACGCTGTTCAACTTCGAGCCGCCGGCGACGGAAGAGGAAATCCGCGCCTCGGCATTGCAATTCGTGCGCAAGCTCAGTGGCTTCGCCAAGCCGTCGCACGCCAATGCGGCGGCGTTCGACCGCGCCGTCGACGAGGTCGCCGATGCCGCACGGCGGCTGCTTACGGCACTCGAGACATCAAGCCCGGCAAAAAATCGCGAGGCCGAAGCAGCGAAGGCGCGCGAGCGGGCGAAAGAGCGGTTCGCATAAAGATCGGACGATTGAATGAGCGGCGACCTCACCGCCGAGCAAATACGAAAACTTCTTGAACTCGAGCCGAACGCCACCTGCGGCTTTGTGAAACTGACCTTTGTCAGCCCGCAGGCGCTCGCGGCGGGGACGCTGCCGGCGCCGTTCGCGCAGGCGCGCCCGGTGGGCTCGGCGCTCTATTTCATGGTGACGCCGCAAGCGCCGGTGCGGCTGCATCGCATCCGTAACGACCAGCTCTATCATTATTATCTTGGCGACCCGCTCGAACTGTTCCTGCTCCATGCGAACGGCACGAGCGAGCGCGTCGTCGTCGGACCGGATATTGGCGCGGGCCAGCGCGTGCAGTTTCTGATCCCCGGCAATACGTTCCACACGGCGCGGCTCCTGGGACGCGGGCAGTGGTTTCTCGGCGCCAGCACCGAATGGCCGGGCGTCATTCCAGACGATGTCGAGATCGGCGATCTGGACGCGCTTGCGGCGAAATATCCGGCGATCGCCCCCGAGATCAAAGCGATCGCGGCTTCCGTGAAGGTCGTGGCCTGAGGCCGTCGCGCCAAAGCTACAATCCCGTTGCAGTATCGCCGGCGCCGGGAAACTCCCGCTCCAACAACCCCTGCTCCAACAAGGAGAAGTTTCATGCGTCTGCCGCTGATCGATCCCGCCGACCTCACTCCGGAGCAGCGCCCGATTTACGACGATATGAAAGCCGGAATTGAGAAGAACTTTCAGGGTTTCGCGACCATCGCCAAGAACGGCGCGCTACTGGGGCCGTGGAATCCGTGGCTGCACGAGCCGAAATTCGGCAAGCCGATCTGGGACCTGACCTTGGCGCTTTCGGTGTCGCCGTCGCTGCCGCGCACGGTACGGGAAGTGGCGATCCTGGCGACCGGCGCGGCCTTTCACTCGTCGTACGAGCTCTACGCCCACGTCATCGCGGGCGAGCGGCGCGGCCTGTCCGACGACAAGCTAGCCACCATCGTCTCCGGGCAGCGCCCGACCGATCTGACCCGCGAAGAAGCGGTCGCTTATGACGTCGCCTCCTCGCTGCTGCATCACGGCACTTTGCCGGAACTGAGCTATCGGGCGGCCGTCCAAACATTCGGCCAGCACGGCGCGGCCGAGCTCATTTATCTCGTCGGGCTCTACTGCCTGGTTTCCGTGACACTGAACGGTTTCAATGTTCCCGTGCCGGAGACGGAAGCCGATTAGAATCTCTGAACCGCGCCGCCTATTCCTGCTCGGTGCGGCAGGCCTCGAACAGGAACCAGGTGCGCCGCTCGGATTCGTCGATCCAGTTTTCAAGCATGCTCGTGGTCGCCACATCGCCGTGCTCGTCGCACAAGTCGTGGGTCTCGCGCATATGGGCGGTCAGCTGTTTGTTGTCGTCGCGCAGCTCGGCCAGCATGTCGAGCGGCGTGACGAATTCGGCATCGTTGTCCAGCACGCGCTTGAGCTTGTTGATATGGCCGATCGAACGGATCGTGGTGCCGCCGATCTTGCGTGCGCGCTCGGCGATGTCGTCGGTCATCGCGAAAATCTGGTCGGACTGCTCGTCGAGCATCAGATGATAGTCGCGGAAATGCGGACCCGACATGTGCCAATGGAAATTCTTGGTTTTTACATAAAGCGCGAACACGTCGGCAAGCAGGATGCGCAGTGCGCCCGAAATATCGCCGACGGCATTGTGCTTGAGATCGGTCGGGGTTCCGAGCGCGGCGGTGCGCGAGGCTTTGGCATTCATGGCTTCAATCCTTTTGTCGTTACTCAATAGGTCAATTGCAGGGGGGATAACGCACGAGCCGCCGATTAGTCTCAGGCGGTTCGCGGGTGAAATTTACGCACGGCAAGAAAGCCGAGCACGATGAAGATAATCAGCACAGCGCCCTGGCCAATGAGGAACGGCGGCTCCGATTGGGTTGGCGCCAGATCGTGCAATGCCGGCACTTTCAGGAAGCCCTGGAAGACCAGAACGAAGCAGTTCAGGTAAAGCGCCGCCGTGGCGGTGACCACATAGATCCGGCGCCAGGCGCCGGCGAGATGAAACAGATAATAGGCGCCGACCGCGACGGCGAGAAGAATGAGCGAGAGGATGCCGACGGCGCGCGGCGGGTCGAAGCCGAACGGCGCCAACGGAAAGCCGGTGGCGCTGGTCAAAATCGTCGTCAGCAGGAACAAGGCGGTCCAGCCGCCGAGCGCTTTGCCGGTCAACAGGCCGTAGAGAACGACCAGGCCGGACACGATGCCGATCAGGCTCAGGCCAACATGAATAGCAAGCAATGACACTGTCACCTCCTCATTTTATTGCATTTCAACTTCGCAATTGCGGGGCGTCCCGCCGCACGAAATTCTTTCCATCAAACGCGTGACTTGGTGATGAAATCCACGATTGCCGCCGTGGTCTGCCGCGGCTGCTCTTCCATCACCCAATGGCCCGAATCCGCGATGACGCCGCCCGTGACGTTGCTGCCGACGAACCGCATAATGTCGGCCATCAGCGTCTTGTAGGAGTGGTCGGCGCCGAGCGCGAGGATCGGCATGGTCAGCTTGCCTTTCGCGGCCAAGGCCTTGTTGTCGATGGCGTCCTGGGCGAAAGCGGCAAATTGCTCGAACGCGCAATGCATGGCGTGGGGGCGGGCGTAGAGCCGCGCATAATGCCGCCGAACCGCTTCGCCGATCTTTTTCGGGTTCGCCGACAGTTCGTTCCAAAAGCGGTCGAGATAAATACGCTCGCGGCCTTTGACCAGGCGCTCGACGTCGGGCCCGCGAAAATTGAAGTGCCAGACTTTCGGATTGCGCAGCTGGTCGTCCCAGGGTCCGATCCCCGGCAGCGGCGCGTCGACGACGACCCAGCATGTAACCCGCGCCGGAAACTGCGCGGCCAAGGCGTAGCCGACCATATTGCCGATGTCGTGGGTGACGAGCGCCGCAGTCTCGATCTTCAAGCGGTCGAGCACCTGCGCGATATCCTGGGCTTGGGTTTTCTTGTCGTAACCGCCGCGCGGATGCGACGACAGGCCCATGCCGCGCAGATCGGGCACGACAATTGTGTGATCCTTGCACAAAGCGGTCGCGACCGGAGCCCACATATCGCCGGTGTCGCCGAAGCCGTGCAGCAGCACCACCGCCGGTCCCTGGCCGCCGTAACGAACATGAATCGCGGCACCGGAGGTCTTGATGTTCCGGACTTTGAAATCCCTTGGAAAAGCGAAGGCCTTCGCCGATTGAGCCACAACCACATCTCCGCTTGTACGCGGCCGTTTCGCCGTGCAGACCCGTACCGGTCAGCTATAGTATGTCGTATTGTGCGCCTGAAGCGAAGAACGGTCAGAGCAGCATTGCAATGTGCAGGCTGCGGGACCAGTTGAGTGATCTCAAGAGCATATTGCGGAGTGTCTTATGAATAGCCATCACTTTCATGCCGTCGTCTGGATCGATCATCACGAGGCGCGCATCTTTCATTTCAACCCGAGCGACGCCGACAGACTGGTCCTGCACCCCGACAATCCGCACGTGCATATCCACCACAAGGCCAATTCGATCGGCTCAGGCCACGCCGCGGAAGACGAAAACTTCCTCGACGCGGTGGCGAAAGCGATTGCCGACGCCGGCGCTGTCCTCATCACCGGACCGGCCAATGCCAAGACCGACCTGGTGAAACATATCAGCGCGCATGAGCCGCAATTGATGAAAATCATCACTGGCATCGAGACGGTCGACCACCCGAGCGACGGCGAGCTCGTTGCCCATGCGCGCAAATATTTTAAAGTCGAGGACTTGATGTTGCCGCAGAAAAAATAGCGGAGGCCCGCCATGCGCTGGTTCTATCTTGTGATCGTCATTATTTTTGTCGCCGCAACTCTGATCTTCGTGCTGCAGAATTTCGATCTGGTGACGATGGCTTTTCTCGGCACGCGCATCCGCGCGCCGCTCGCGCTTCTGGTCGCGGTGGTCTACGTGCTCGGCGCGATCACCGGCGGCTCGCTATTCGCGCTGCTGCGCCATTCGATCCGCGGCTCCAAAGCCGGCGTGTAATTGGGCCGCAATCACTGACAGCCCGCTGCCATCTTCCGCATGTCTTTACGAAGTGGCGAGGCTTGCGGCGCGGCAGCGGCCGACCCATATCGGTTGCGCGGCCACCACGCTTCCCGCCTTCCGGCCGCTTTCCAACAACAGATACGGATCCGCCATGCCGCAATCGATGTCGCAAAGCTCGCTGCCGACCCTTGAAATCACGCTCAACGCCCTGTCCGCTGTTCTCGACAAGGCGGAAGCCTTCGCCACGGCGAAAAAGATCGACCCCGCGGTGCTGCTGCGCACGCGCCTTGCGCCGGACATGTTCGACCTCACCCGCCAGGTCCAGATCGCAACCGACCAGGCCCGGCGCGGCGCCGCGCGGCTTGCCGGCGTCGAGCCGCCGAGCGCGCCGGACAATGAGACGACGATCGCGCAGCTTAAGGAGCGCATCGCCAAGACGGTCGCCTTCGTAAAGGGCCTCGACCGCAAAGCCGTCGACGCCTCGGCCGAACACGAGATCACCTTCCCGCTCGGCCCGGAGAAGAAAGGCCACATGAAGGGCGACGATTATCTCAACCACTTCGTGCTGCCGAATTTCTATTTCCACTGCGCCACCGCCTACGACATCCTGCGCCATTGCGGCGTGGAGATCGGCAAGCAGGATTTCATCGGCCAGATTCCGTTGAAGATCAGCTGATCAAGATCACCTTAACTTGACCGTCATGGCCGGCTTGTCCCGGCCATCCACGTCTTTGGGCTTGCGGTAACTAAGACGTGGATGCCCGGCATAAAGCCGGGCATGACGAGTTGGGGTGGTGTCGGCGCCTCACTGCATCGACAGCGAGGAGATCGCGACATTCACGCTGCCGCCGGCATTGGCGATGATCCGCAGTGTCTTGTCGTCATAGGCGATGCCGGTGAGCCGCAGATCGTCGACCGTCGCGCTGGCGCGCAGGCCGGGCGCCTGCGCCGCCAGATTGCCGACCGCGGCCGCGATCCGCGTCTTGGCGTCCGCGGCGAAGGGTTTGAGGTCGATGACCGCCTGATCGGCGAGCGTCTTTTGCAAGTAAGGCGCGGCTGCCTGCGCGGCAGCGCCAAGCAGGCCGAAAGCGGCTTGCGATTGCACGTCGAGCGCGACGTCGGTGAAGCGCAGGATCTGATTGCCCTGATCGAGCGCCGGCCGGCCCCAGACATAGACCGTGGCATCGGCGCCGAGCGAAAAGAAACCGCTCTTCTTCACGCGCACCAGAAGCGAGATCAACAGGCGATCGCCGGCGGCGGCGACGCTCGCCTGCTTGACGGTCACCGCAAACGATCCGGAGCCATCTTCGGGAAAAGTCTTGCCGGCAAACTGCGTCTCCAGAAGCCGGCTCACCTCGGTAAACGGGATATCGATCGGCACGGCGATATCGACATGCCCTTGATTCGTCTGCGGCACGAGATCGAGCTGCTGCGGGAACGGACAATCGGGCCTGGTCTCGTTCGGCACGATGCGGGTATCGGCCTGCACGCCGACCAAGAGCGTCACCGCCTTGGCATCGATCAGCGGCTGCGCGGCGATGGCGCGGCGCGGCCGGATTTCGAGCCAGAGATTGGGCATGACGCCGCCCTGGCCGCTTCCTTGGCCGGCCGCGCCGAGCGAAATGGCGCGGCACAGCTTGGCCCATTCGCCGCGCGCCGCGGTCTCGATGAACGGATTGGCGCGCAGTTGCGTCTCCAAGGCGCCGGTCTGTTGATGCACCATGGCGTCGAGGACAGGCTTCACCTCGCCGGCAACGCTGAGCTTGAGTCCGCCGATCGGCAGCACGACGTCGACGACGTTGACTTGCGCGGCGAGATTGGGCGCAAGCCGCCAGTTCGGCGCGATGGTCGGCCGCGCCGTCGTCGTCACGCCGCCATGAATATCGGTGTGCTGATCGAACGCCTTGCCGGCCAGATTTTGCACCTGTTGGCCGAGATTGCCGCCGATGAGATTGCCGATGGCGTCGCCGGCCGCCGTCACCCCCGTGCCGACGCTGCCGGTGAGAGTGCCGATCGCCTCGAACTGGCCGCTGAGCGGCGTGTTGACCGTCAGCATGCCCGGCTGCCCGCTCACGGCAAACGGCCCGCGATTGACGGTGAAGGTGAGCTGCGCGTTGGACAACAGCTTCGACACCGGATTTTGCGGCTTGCCCGACAGATCGCGCGGCGCCTGCGCGTCGAGCGCCTCGCTGATCGCCGACAGCGCGATCGCCGCCGGCGCCAGCACCACCGAATTGCCGGTCAGCGGCGGCAACGGCGGCATGGCGACGAGCGCGGGCCGCACCTGCTGCGGCGCGACTGGCCACAGCGCGTTCATCACGAACGTCGCCCCGGCGAAAGAGCCGACCAGAACGAGAGCACCTAATAATATGGTGCGAAGCCGCATCGCGAATCGCTCCCCAAGCCGATTCTAGGAGTGGCGGTCACGCTTGTCCCGCGATGTTTTGTTGCTGGTCTCTGGTACAACTATCGCGTCGCCACCGGATGAGGAGGCAGCAGTTTGGACCCGGAATTCATCCGTGACCTGTTTTCGGAATTCGGCCCGGTCACCATCCGGCGGATGTTTTCCGGCGCGGGCATTTTCCGCGACGGCCTGATGTTCGGCCTTATCGTCCGCGACGTGATTTATTTGAAAGCCGATGAGGAAGATGCGGCGGATTTCAAGCGCGAAAGCTGCCGGCCGTTCACCTATACGCGCGGCAAGAATTCAGGCCGGCCGAAACAACATGCTTTGCCTTATTGGCGGCTGCCGGAGCGGCTCTATGACGATCCAGATGAATTGGCGGTCTGGGCACGCAAGGCGTTTGCCATTGCTGAACGGAAGAAATCGGCGGCGCGGAAGCGAAAGACGCCGAAACGGCGCTCGTAGCTCGCGTCACTATCTCGCGTCACTATAACGGCGGCTCCTCGCCGCCTTCGCGCTTGCAGGCGATGCTTGCTTCCTCGAGATCGAGCTCGCGCTCGATGCGGCGGCGGGCTTCGTCGGTGATCTCGCCGCGCTGGAGCGACCCATAGATGTATTCGCGTTCGGCCGCGATCAGCTCGATACGTAGCTCCGTCGCCAGCATCGCGGCGGCCATTCCCTCGGGCGTTGTCTGCGGCAGCCGTCCGGCCCGGTATTCATGGCGGGCGCGCAGAATCGCGTGCGCCTCAGGCGAAAGCCGCCCCGCGTCGGCTAATTGCTCCAGGCGTGCATACGCCACGTCGAGCGCCTGCGCCCGCGCCGCGACTTCGGCCTGGTGCTCGCGCTCGCGTTCTTCGTTCGCGTGCGCAGCGAGCCCGAGCCAGTTCACAACGCCCGGCAGCATCAAGCCCTGGCCGATCAGAGTCACGACGATGATGCCGAAGGTGATGAAGAGAATGAGATCTCGATCCGGGAACGGCGCACCTGACGCCGTGAAGAACGGCAGCGCCAGCGCCGCGGCGAGCGAGACCACGCCGCGCACGCCGACGAAAGAGAGCAAGAAGGCCCATGTCCAGGGTGGTGACGGATCGCGCCGGCGCAGCGCGGTGCTCAGCCAGCGCGGCAGATAGACCGCCGGAAAGACCCAGATGAAGCGCGCCACAATCACCACCGCCACGGTCAGCAAGATGGCAAAGGCGAAATGCTGCCACGGCACCTCATGCATGCGGATGAATAACGTCCGCACCTGCATGCCGGTGACCAGAAAAACGAGGCCCTCGAGCAGATAGATGAGCAGGTCCCAGAAGAAGATGCCTTGCAGCCGCGTTGCTGCCGGAATGAGCAGCGGCCCGTTCCAGCTCACATACAGGCCGGCCGCCACCGTCGCCAGCACGCCCGAGCCGCCCAACTGCTCGGGGAAGAGAAAGGCGACGTAAGGCGTCATCAGCGACAGGGTGATCTCGACACGCGGGTCATGCGCCCAGCGGCGCAGCCGCAGACTCGCCCAGCCGACGGCGATGCCATAGGCGATCTCGCCGACGACGATGAGCGCAAAGGTGCCGGCCGCCTTGTCGAGAGAGAACAGCCCGGTGCTGACCGCGGCGACGGCGAAACGATACAGGATCAAGGCCGTAGCGTCGTTGGCGAGACCTTCGCCTTCGAGTATGACGACCAGCCGGCGCGGCAAGCCGAGCCGCCGCACAATGGCGAGCGGCGCCACCGCGTCGGGCGGCGACACGATGGCGCCGAGCACGAAACCGACAGCAAGCGGCATGCCGAGGAGCCAATAGGCGGCTGCCGCCACCCCGCACGTTGTGAACACGACCCCGCCAAAGGCGAACAGCGCGATCGGCCGCAGACTGAACTTGAACTCGCGCCAGCTCATGGCGACGCCGGCCGAATAGATCAGCGGCGGCAGGATGCCGAGCAGCACCAATTCGGGCGCGAGCGCGATGCGCGGCAGGTCGGGCACGAGCGCGAGCACGATGCCGGCGATGACCAGAAGGATCGACGCCGGCGTGTTCAGCCGCCGCGCGGCAACGGCGACGACCACCAGCACGCCGAGCAAGAGCAGGATAGTTTCGATGGTCTCCGCCATGCGGCGCCCTCTACAAAAAACTCTGCGGATCGACGTCGATATCGAGCTTGATGGTGCCGCGCCGCTTCGGCGCCTTGGCGAGGAGCCGCCGCAGATAGGCCGAGAGATCGTAATTGCGCGCCGCTTTCAGGAGAAGCCGCATGCGGTGGCGGCCGCGAATGAGCGCGAGCGGCGCTTCGGCGGGGCCGAGCATGCGCACGCCGTCCTTGGCGTTCTCGTTGATCGGAGCGGAGCGCGCGAGCTCGCGGGCATAGGCCATGGTCTCGTGCTTGTCGGCGCCGGAGACGACGATCGAGGCGAGCCTTCCGAACGGCGGGTAATGGGTTTTTTCGCGCAGCTCGATTTCGGCGTCGTAAAACGCCTCGCGGTCCTGCGCGATCAAGGCGCGCATCACCGGATGGTCGGGCTGGTGCGTCTGCAAGAAGCCGCGGCCGATGCCGGCATCGCGGCCGGCGCGGCCGACGACCTGATGCAGCAGCTGGAAGGTGCGCTCGGCGGCGCGCGGGTCGCCGTTGCTCAAGCCCAAATCGCCATCGACCACGCCGACGAGGTTCAACATCGGAAAATTGTGACCCTTGGCGACGAGTTGGGTGCCGATGATGACGTCGAAGCGGCCTGCGGCGATCTCGGCAAATTCCTCACGCATGCGCTCCACCGTCGCGACGAGGTCGCTCGAAAGCACCAGCACGCGTGCCTCGGGGAAAAGTTCACGCACTTCTTCTTCCAGCCGCTCCACGCCGGGGCCGCAAGCAACGAAAGAATCTTGCGCGCTGCATTTCGGACAATTCGCCGGATGCGGCATGGCGAAGCCGCAATGGTGGCAGACGAGTTGCTTGCGAAAGCGGTGATCGACCAGCCAGGCCGCGCAATTCGGGCAGGAGAAGCGGAAGCCGCACGTCCGGCACAGAGTGAGCGGCGCATAGCCGCGGCGATTGAGAAACAGCAGCGCCTGCTCGCGGCGCTCCAGCGCCGTTTTCACTTCGCCGGCGAGCACCGGCGAGATGAAGCGCCCGCGCGGCGGCGAGGCAGCGCGCAGATCGATCGCCTCGACCGACGGCAGGCGCTGGCCGCCGAAGCGCTCCGGCAGCGCGAGGCGTTGATAGCGCCCGCGCCGCGCATTCGCCTCGCTCTCGACTGAGGGCGTCGCCGACGACAGCACGATCGGGATTTTGGCGATATGGCCGCGCACCACCGCCATGTCGCGAGCGTGATAATGGACGCCGTCCTCCTGCTTGTAGGCGGAGTCGTGCTCTTCATCGACGACAATAAGCCCGAGATCGGCGTAAGGCAGGAACAAAGCCGAGCGCGCGCCGACAACGACAGCGGCCTCGCCTTTGGCGACGGCCGCCCAGCTGCGCGCGCGTCGGCGCGGCGTGAGCTCGGAATGCCATTCGGCGGGCCGGGTGCCGAAGCGCAAGGCGAAGCGGTCCAAGAACTGCGCGGTGAGCGCGATTTCCGGCATCAGGATCAGGCTTTGCCTTCCGCTCCTGATCGTATCGGCTATCGCCTCGAAATAGACTTCGGTCTTGCCCGATCCGGTCACGCCATCGAGCAGCGTCACCGTGTAGCCGCCCTTGGCCACGGCGGCTTTCAGCGCATCGGCGGCGGCGCGCTGCGCCGCGGAGAATTCCGGCTGCGCGAAATCCGGATCGGGTTGTTCGGCGACCGGCTCCGGCGGCAGCACCACGGTCTGCAACGTGCCTTCGTCGATCAGGCCGTCGATGACGCCCGCGGAGACTCCGGCTTCGCGCGCCGCTTCGCTTTTGCCGCGCAGCATGCCGTCGGCCAACAGCGCCAGCACGCGCTGGCGCGCCGGCGTCATCCGTTGCGGCGGCGCACCGGCGAGCCGCACGCCGACGCGCTCCCGCTCCTCGCCGAGATGCTCGCCCATGCGCAGGCACATGCGCAACACCATGCCGCGCGAATTCACCGTGTAATTCGCCACCCAATCGACGAAAGTCCGCAGCTCGGGCTTGAGCGGCGGGAATTCGAGTTTCTCGTCGATATCCTTGAGCCGGTTGTCGAGGCGGATGTCAGGTTTGGGATTTTCCGTCCACACCACGCCCGTCGCCTCGCGCGCGCCGAGCGGCACGCTGACGATGTCGCCCGGAGCGAGCGCGAGCCCGTCCGGCACCCGGTACGAATAGGCCCGGTCGAGCGCGACCGGGACCAGGACATCAACGACGCGTTTGGCCATTGCGTGAGTCTGGGCCGATTCCGGGCGGTTTAGGAAGGGTAAAGGCGGAAGCCCTAGATTGGCCGCGCAGTCCCGTTAAAGCCCGAATCTAGTGCGCAAAACGCGGCGAAAAAGGCCTTAACCCACGTGCCTGAAAGAGAACTCACCGCCGTTGCACCACAAGTCGCCGCCGAGATCGCGCATTGGCTCAAACATCTCGGCGCCGAGCGGCGCATGTCGCCCAAGACCGTCGAAGCCTATCAGCGCGATGTTTTGCAGTTCCTTGCATTCCTGGCCGAACATCTCGGCGGCAAGCCGTCGCTGAAAGACCTTGCCGCGCTGACGCCGGCCGATGTACGCGCCTTTATGGCGGCGCGGCGCGCAGACGGCATCGGCAGCCGCTCGCTGATGCGCACGCTCGCCGGCACCCGCGCCTTCGCCCGCTTTCTCGAGCGCAACGGCAAGGGCAGCGTTGGCGCGCTTTCGGCAGTGCGCGCCCCGAAGATCGGCAAGACCCTGCCGCGGCCGCTTGCGGTTTCGGGCGCACGCGCCGTGGCCGATCCCGCTATTGCCGCGAACGACGGCCGCGAGCCGTGGATCCACGCGCGCGATGCAGCGGTGCTCGGCCTGCTCTATGGCTGCGGCTTGCGCATTTCCGAAGCGCTCGGTCTCAAGCGTGGTGAGTTCGGCGCGCGCGACGTGCTCAGCGTGATCGGCAAGGGAAGAAAGCAGCGCATGGTGCCGCTCATCTCCACGGTCGCCAAACTCATCGCCGACTATGTCGCGCTGTGCCCTTATGACCTGCCGGAAGACGGGCCGCTATTCGTCGGCGCCAAAGGCGGCCCGCTGTCGCCGCGGCTGGTGCAACTCGCGATGGCGCGGCTCCGCGGCGCGCTCGGGCTGCCTGAGACGGCAACGCCGCATGCGCTGCGGCACTCCTTCGCCACGCATCTTCTGGCGCGCGGCGGCGACCTGCGCTCAATCCAGGAACTTTTGGGCCACGCCTCGCTGTCGACCACGCAGATCTATACTGAAGTGGATGCCGACCGGCTGATCGAAGCCTATCGCTCGGCCCATCCGCGCGCGTAACATTTTACCCCGTCATCCCGAGGTGCGAGCGTAGCGAGCCTCAAAGGATGACGGTACAGTGGCCCCCAACAAGGGGGCCATCATGTCGGAAATCAGCGAAGCCATCGAAAAGGCCAAGGAAGGCGAGAAGATCGAGATCGGCGAAGGCTTCAACCGCAAGGTCGCGCTGGTCATCGCGATTCTGGCGTTGTTCCTGTCGTTCTCGGAGACGCTTGGCAAGGGCGCGCAGACCGAAGTCACCACCAAGAATATCGAAGCCTCCGACCTGTGGGGCTTCTTCCAGGCCAAGAACATCCGCATGACGCAGATCACGACCGCCGCCGAAGAGATGACCGTGGCCGCGGCTGGCGCCACCGATCCTGCCGCCAAGGACGCGATGCAAAAGCAGATCGACGCCTGGAAGAAGAACGTCGAGCGGATCGACACCGAACCAAAGACGGGCCGTAAGGACATCGAGGAACAGGCCAAGCACGCCGAGGAAGAGCGCGATCTGTCGACGGCGAAATACCACCACTATGAATTGTCGTCGGCGGCATTTCAGGTCGGCATCGTGCTCGCCTCCGCGGCCGTAATCACCGGCATGGCGGGGCTGGCTTGGCTCGCCGGATTGCTCGGCGTTGTCGGGCTCGGGCTGTTGGCGCTCGGTCTGTTCGCGCCGCACGCGGTGCCGTTCATCGCGTCGCTGTAGAGCAAAAAACCGCTCATTCCCGCGAACGCGGGAATCCAGACGATCGCAGCGAGGAACTGGGTCCCCGCTTTCGCGGGGACGAGCGGCCGATATGTTCCCTCAGAAATTAATCGCGCGCTTGTTGACCGCGAGCGCGGCCTCTTTGATCGCTTCCGTCAAAGTGGGATGGGCGTGGCAGGTACGCGCAATGTCCTCGGAAGAAGCGCCAAATTCCATGGCAATGGCGGCCTCGCCGATCATATTGCCGGCATCGGCGCCGAGAATGTGAATGCCCAGCACACGGTCGGTCTTGGCGTCGGCGAGGATTTTCACGAAGCCATCGGTGGTGAGGTTGACCTTGGCGCGGCCGTTGGCCGTGAACGGAAACTTGCCGACATTGTAGGCGACGCCGGCCGCTTTCAGCTCTTCCTCGGTTTTGCCGACGGAGGCGATTTCCGGATAGGTATAGACGACGTTGGGAATGACATCGTAATTCACATGACCGGCCTGGCCGGCGAGGATTTCGGCGACAGCGACGCCCTCCTCTTCCGCCTTGTGCGCCAGCATCGGACCCGCGATCACGTCGCCGATGGCATAGATGCCGGGCACATTGGTCTGGAAATGTCCATCAACCACGACGCGGCCGCGATTGTCTTTCTTCACGCCGACGGCTTCGAGACCAAGCCCCTCCGTGTAAGGCACCCGTCCGATGGCGACGAGCACCACGTCGGCTTCGAGCGTCTCGGCGGCGCCGCCGGCTGACGGCTCGACCTTGACCTTGAGAGTCTTGCCCGACGTATCGACGCCGGTGACCTTCGACGACAATTTGAAGGTCAGCCCCTGCTTCTGCAGCATGCGGTGGAATTGCTTGCCGACTTCGCCGTCGATGCCCGGCAGGATGTGATCGAGGAATTCGACGATGGTCACGTCCGCACCCAGGCGCCGCCACACCGAGCCGAGCTCGAGCCCGATAATGCCGGCGCCGACAATGAGCAGCTTTGCCGGCACCTTGGCGAGATCGAGCGCGCCGGTCGAGGACACGACGCGCTTCTCGTCGATATCGATGCCGTTCAGGCGCGTGACGTCGGAGCCGGTGGCGATGACGATATTCTTGGTTTCGAGAACCTGCGTCTTGCCGTCATTGGCCTTCACTTCGATTTTGCCGGGTGCGGTGATCTTGCCGGTGCCGATGAAGCTCTCGATCTTGTTTTTCTTGAACAGATAGTCGACGCCTTTGACATTACCGTCGACGCCCTGCTGCTTGTATTTGAGCATGGCGGCGAGGTCGACGGAGGGCTTGCCGACCTTGATGCCCATGTCGGCGAATTTATGCGCGGCTTCCTCGTAGAGCTCCGAGGCATTGAGCATCGCCTTCGAGGGGATGCAGCCGATATTGAGACAGGTGCCGCCGAAGGTCGGCATCTTCTCGATGACGGCGGTCTTCATGCCGAGCTGCGCCGCGCGAATGGCGCAGACATAGCCGCCGGGGCCGGAACCGATGACGATGAGATCGTAAGCCATCAACAAAACTCCGTACTCTCAATCGTCATGGCCGCACTTGTTGCGGCCATCCACGTCTTCGGAGAAACGAAAAGACGTGGACACCCGGCACATAGACGTTCGAAGAACGGCGTCGCTTCGCTCGCCTATGTCCGGGCATGACGCGATTAAAGATCCAACACGAGCCGCGCCGGCTCTTCGAGGCTTTCCTTGACCCGCACCAGGAACGTCACTGCCTCGCGACCGTCGACGAGGCGATGGTCGTAGGACAGCGCGAGATACATCATCGGCCGCACTTCGACCTTGCCGCCGATCACCATCGGCCGCTCCTGGATCTTGTGCATGCCGAGAATGCCGGACTGCGGCGCGTTGAGGATCGGCGTCGACATCAAGGAGCCGTAGATGCCGCCATTGGTGATGGTGAAGGTGCCGCCCTGCATTTCGTCGATCTTGAGCGCGCCGTCGCGGGCGCGGTGACCGAAATCGGAGATCGCCTTCTCGATCTCGGCCAGCGATTTCTGATCGCAATCGCGCACCACCGGCACGACCAGGCCGCGCTCGGTGCCGACCGCGATGCCGATGTGATAATAGTTCTTGTAGATGATGTCGGGCCCGTCGATCTCGGCATTGACGGTGGGAATTTCTTTGAGCGCCTGGACGCAGGCGCGAACGAAGAAGCCCATGAAGCCGAGCTTCACGCCGTGCTTCTTCTCGAACAGATCGCGATATTGGCTGCGCAGCGCCATGACGTGGCTCATATCGACCTCGTTGAAGGTCGTGAGCATGGCGGCGGTGTTCTGCGCGTCTTTGAGCCGCTTGGCGATGGTCTGGCGCAGCCGCGTCATGCGCACGCGCTCTTCGCGCGCGGCATCGTCGGCGGGCGACGGCGCACGGACCTGGACCGCTGCCGCGGACTGCGCGACAGGCGTCGGCTGCGCCGCGGCGCGCTCGATCGCCGCCAGCATGTCGCCTTTGGTGACGCGGCCGTCCTTGCCGGTGCCCGGCACGGTCGCGGCATCGAGGCCGGTTTCGGCCGAGAGTTTGCGCACCGAGGGCGCAAGCGGCGCGTCGACAACTTTGGCGGCTGCGGGAGCGGCAACGGGAGCCGGCGCGGATTTGGCCGCAGGCGGTGGCGCAGCGGCGAGAGCCGCTTTCGCAGCGGGGGCCGCGCCGGCGCCTTCCTTGATCTGACCGAGGATGGCGCCGACAGCGACGGTTTCGCCGTCTTTCGCCGCGATCTCGCTCAGCACGCCGGCGGCCGGCGCCGGCACCTCGATCGTAACCTTATCCGTCTCGAGCTCGACCAGCGGCTCGTCCACCGCGACCGCTTCGCCCGCTTTCTTGAACCATTTGCCGATGGTCGCCTCGGTGACCGATTCACCGAGCGTCGGCACGCGTATCTCTGCCATTTTTCTTGCCCTTCTTCGCCGTCGTCCTGAGGCGCGAGCGAAGCGAGCCTCGAAGGACGACAATGCTCATCCTTCGAGGGCGACCTGCGATCGCCACCTCAGGATGACGATGAATTACCCCAGAGCGTCTTCCAAGAAATTCTTGAGCTGCAGGAGATGCAGCGACATCTGTCCGACCGCGGTCGACGCCGAAGCCGGCCGGCCGGCATAGCGCGCGCGGCGGTGTTTGGCGCCGATCTGGTTGAGCACCCATTCGAGGAAGATGTCGACGAACACCCAGCCGCCCATATTGCGCGGCTCCTCCTGGCACCAGACGATCTCAGCGTCCTTGAAGCGGGACAATTCCGTCATCAGCGCCTTGGTCGGGAACGGATAGAGCTGCTCGATGCGGAGCAGATAGATATCGTCGATGCCGCGCTTCTCGCGCTCGTCGTAGAGATCGTAATAGACCTTGCCGGAAGAGAGCACGACGCGGCGGATTTTCGCGTCGGGCACGAGCTTGATCTTCTCGCCGGGCAAAGTCTGCGCGTCATCCCACAATAAGCGATGGAACGACGTCGCCGGCCCCATGTCTGCGAGCTTCGACACCGCGCGCTTGTGGCGCAACAGCGACTTCGGCGTCATCAGGATCAGGGGCTTGCGGAAGTCGCGCTGAATCTGACGGCGCAGGATGTGGAAATAGTTGGCCGGCGTCGTGCAGTTGGCGACCTGCATGTTGTCTTCGGCGCACATCTGCAGATAGCGTTCGAGCCGCGCCGAGGAGTGTTCCGGCCCCTGCCCTTCATAGCCGTGCGGCAACAGGCAGACGAGGCCCGACATGCGCAGCCATTTGCGCTCGCCCGACGAGATGAACTGGTCGAACACGACCTGGGCGCCGTTGGCGAAGTCGCCGAACTGCGCCTCCCACAAAGTCAGCGCGTTCGGCTCGGCGAGCGAATAGCCGTATTCGAAGCCGAGCACGGCCTCTTCCGAGAGCATCGAATTGATGACTTCGTAGCGCGCCTGGTTCGGGGCGAGCTCATTGAACGGCGTGTAGCGCTGCTCGTTCTCCTGATCGATCAGCACCGAATGGCGCTGCGAGAACGTGCCGCGCTCGGAATCCTGACCCGACAGCCGCACGCGATGACCCTCGAGCAGCAGCGTACAGAAGGCCAGCGCCTCGCCGGTCGCCCAATCGATGCCGTCGCCGGTCTCGATCGATTTACGCCGGCTATCGAGGAAACGGTTGAGTGTCTTGTGCAGGTGAAAGCCCTGCGGCAACGCCGTGATCTTCTCGCCGATCTCTTTCAGCTCTGCGAGATCGACGCCGGTTTTGCCGCGGCGGGGATCGTCGGCGTCGGCCGACGACTTGAACCCGGACCAGCGGCCGTCGAGCCAATCCGCCTTGTTGGCGCGGTAGCCGAGCGCGGCATCGAGCTCCCCGTCGAGGTGCCCGCGCCAATCGGCCTTCATCTTCTCGACTTCGGCCGCGCTGACGACGCCTTCGGCGACGAGCTTGTCGCCGTAGATTTGCAGCGTGGACGGATGGTTGGCGATCGCCTTGTACATCAGCGGCTGGGTGAACGACGGCTCGTCGCCTTCGTTGTGGCCATGACGGCGATAGCAAAACATGTCGATGACGACAGGCTTCTGGAATTTCTGCCGGAACTCGGTGGCGATCTTGGCGGCGAACACCACGGCTTCCGGATCGTCGCCGTTGACGTGGAAGATCGGCGCGTCGATCATCTTGGCGACGTCGGACGGATAGGGCGACGAGCGCGAGAAGCGCGGATTGGTGGTGAAGCCGATCTGGTTGTTGACGATGAAATGAACCGAGCCGCCGGTGCGATGACCGCGCAGGCCGGACAGTCCGAAGCATTCGGCGATGACGCCCTGGCCGGCGAAGGAAGCGTCGCCATGGATGAGAAGCGGCATCACCATGGTGCGGTCATCCGGCGTGGCGCCGAGCTGATCCTGCTTGGCGCGCACCTTGCCGAGCACCACGGGGTCGACGATTTCCAGATGCGACGGATTGGCGGTGAGCGACAGATGCACCTTGTTCTGATCGAACTCGCGGTCCGATGAGGCGCCGAGGTGATATTTCACGTCGCCGGAGCCTTCGACCGCGTCCGGCGTCGATGAGCCGCCCTTGAATTCGTGGAAAATGGCGCGCTGCGGCTTGGCCAGAACCTGCGCCAGCACGTTGAGCCGGCCGCGATGCGCCATGCCGATGACGATCTCGCGGACACCGAGCGCGCCGCCGCGCTTGATGATCTGTTCCAGCGCCGGAATCATCGACTCGCCGCCGTCCAAGCCGAAGCGCTTGGTGCCGGTGAACTTGACGTCGCAGAATTTCTCAAAGCCTTCGGCTTCGACGAGCTTGTTGAGGATGGCGCGCTTGCCCTCGCGGGTGAAGGTGATCTCCTTGTCGGGCCCTTCGATGCGTTCCTGGATCCAGCCTTTTTGCGCGCCGTTCGAAATGTGCAGGAATTCGACGCCGAGCGTCTGGCAATAGGTGCGGCGCAGAATGGCGACGATCTGATGGATGGTGCCGAATTGAAGGCCGAGCACCTTGTCGAGGAAGATCGGGCGATCGAGATCGGCTTCGGTGAAGCCATAGGTGCGCGGATCGAGCTCGTCTTCGGGCTTGGGCGGCTCGAGCGCCAGCGGATCGAGATTGGCGTAGTAGTGCCCCCGCGCGCGATAAGCGCGGATCAGCATCAAGGCGCGGATCGAATCGCGGGTGGCGCGCTCGACATCGGCCGAGGACAGATCGACGCCGCGAGCCTGCGCCTCGCCTTTCACTTTGCCGCCGAGCGCTTTGCCGACTTCGCCCCAATTGCCGTCAAGCGCGGAAATCAGGTCGTTGCGCTCCGGCTGCGGCCAGCCGGGCCGCGCCCAGGACGGCCCGGTCGCGTTCTTCACCACATCGCGGGCGTCGTCCTTCAGGCTCTGGAAGAACGACTGCCATTCGGCATCGACCGCCTTGGGATCGGTCTCGTAGCGGGCGTAGAGGTCGTCGATGTAGTCGGCGTTGCCGCCGTAGAGAAAGGATGTGAGGGCGAAGGCAGCGTTCGCGTCTTGGCGAGACATGGTTCGATCCTTGGCGAATCCCCGAACGGGTGGTTTGGGAGCAAAGCGCAATAGACCCAATGGCTGCGAGAGGCAGCGAATCGGCCCGGCCCGGCGCTCGGGAACTCTGTTTTACCCTATTTAGTCATCGGATGCGGCACGGAAAAGACGAAAGAAGTGAATCACGACTTCAGAACTTCAGCCAACGTTTTCCCGAGACGCGCCGGCGAAGGTGAAACCTTGATTCCAGCCGATTCCATGGCCGCGATCTTGGATTCCGCGTCGCCCTTGCCGCCGGCGATGATGGCGCCGGCATGACCCATGCGCCGACCCGGCGGCGCCGTGCGCCCGGCAATGAACCCGACCATCGGCTTCTTGCGGCCGCGCTTGGCCTCGTCCTTGAGAAACTGCGCGGCGTCCTCTTCCGACGAGCCGCCGATCTCGCCGATCATGATGATCGACTCGGTCGCCTTATCGGCCATGAACATTTCCAGCATTTCGATGAAGTCGGTGCCTTTGACCGGATCGCCGCCGATGCCGACCGCCGTGGTCTGGCCGAGGCCTTCATTCGTGGTCTGAAACACCGCCTCGTAGGTGAGCGTGCCGGAGCGCGACACGATGCCGACCTTGCCGGGCTTAAAGATGCTCGCCGGCATGATGCCGATCTTGCATTCGCCGGCCGTCATTACGCCAGGGCAATTCGGCCCGATCAGGCGCGACTTCGATCCGCAGAGCGACCGCTTCACCTTCACCATGTCGGCGACCGGAATGCCTTCGGTGATGCAGATGATCAGCGGAATTTCGGCCTGGATCGCTTCGCAGATCGCGTCGGCCGCGCCGGGCGGCGGCACATAGATGACGCTGGCGTCGCAGCCGGTCTTGTCGCGCGCTTGCGCGACCGTCTCGAACACCGGCAGGCCGAGATGGACGGTGCCGCCTTTGCCCGGCGAGGTGCCGCCGACCATCTTGGTGCCATAGGCGATCGCCTGTTCGGAGTGGAAGGTGCCGTTCTTGCCGGTAAAGCCCTGGCAGATGACCTTGGTGTTCTTGTCGATGAGGATGGACATTAAATTGTTTCCATTTAGTCGATCTAGGACGGGCACTTTAACAGTTCATCAGACGCGGGCGATTTCCTTGCGATTTCGATATCGCTGAACATTAGTGTCGTCGGCGTACCTTTGTCGCTCATTTGGTTGAAGAACTCGGTGATCGTCCGGCCACAATTTCCGGCAGCTTTTTCGCTCGTGAAAAACCACTCTGCCTGGTCACGATATCTGCCCGAAACATCTTTAGTCACGCTCAAGCCGAACTGCTGCTCTATTTGCTCTGCCAAAACATCTGCACCCATTTCGGCCGCAGGCTGCATCACGCAAACATCAAACTTCCGAATGTCTTCCGAAGGCGGGCGTACTATTGACATAGAAAGGGTTGAGCCCGGCATGTCTAAGAAGGCGAGTTCCCATTGAACCGCGTAGGATACTTTTGGGCCGAGACTGTGGAGCATGGGCAACGGTGCCGGACCAGACCGAATTAACCTCCATTTTCCGGCTACTGCAGACTTTTCGCCGGCCGCAATCATTGCTTCCGGCGTTGCCGGGTCCGCGCACGTTTTCTTGAATAAGGCGACCACCTGTTCAGCAAGCGGTTGCGCATGACACGCTGTCGTCATCAGTGCGATCACGATCATTGTCGCAATGCGGCGCATGACGATTACTTACTTTCCCTCACCGCTTTGACAATCTTCTGCGCGGCATCGTCGAGATCGTCGCCGGAGGTGACGTTGAGATTGGACTTGGCGATGATTTCCTTGCCGAGCGCGACGTTCGTTCCTTCGAGCCGCACCACCAGCGGCACGCGCAGGCCGACTTCTTTCACCGCGGCAACGACGCCTTCGGCGATGACATCGCACTTCATGATGCCGCCGAAGATATTGACCAGGATGCCCTTCACGTTGTGGTCCGAGGTGATGATCTTGAACGCGGCCGCGACTTTCTCTTTCGTGGCGCTGCCGCCGACATCGAGGAAGTTCGCCGGCGTCTCGCCGTAGAGCTTGATGATGTCCATGGTCGCCATGGCAAGGCCGGCGCCGTTGACCATGCAGCCGATGGTGCCGTCGAGCGCGACATAGTTGAGATCGTAGCGCGACGCCTCGATCTCCTTGGTGTCCTCTTCGGTGACATCGCGCAAAGCCACGATGTCGGGATGGCGATAGAGCGCGTTGTCGTCGAAGCCGATCTTGGCATCGAGGCAGATCAGGTCGCCGGATTTGGTCACCACCAGCGGATTGATCTCAAGGAGACTCATGTCCTTGGCGACGAAGGCCTGATAGAGCTTCGGCAGCACGTTCTCGGCCTGCTTGGCGACGTCGCGGTTGAAGCCGAGCACCTGCGACACATAGCGCGCGTGATGCGGCATGAAGCCGGTCGCCGGATCGATCGAGAAACTCATGATCTTGTCCGGCGTCTTGTGCGCGACCTCTTCGATGTCCATGCCGCCTTCAGTCGAGACCACGAAAGCGACGCGCGAGGTGGCGCGGTCGACCAGCGCCGAGAGATAATATTCACGGTCGATGGCCGAGCCTTCCTCGATATAGAGGCGGCGCACTTCCTTGCCTTGCGGCCCGGTCTGATGCGTCACCAAGGTCGAGCCGAGCAGCCGCGTGGCCTCGCGCTTCACCTCGGCGACTTCCTTGACCACCTTGACGCCGCCCGCTTTGCCGCGACCGCCGGCATGAATCTGCGCCTTCACCACCCAGACCGGTCCGCCAAGCGTGTTGGCCGCCGCTTCCGCTTCGGCGACGGAAAAGACCGCAATGCCGCGCGGCACCGGCACGCCGAAATCGCGCAGCACCGCTTTGGCCTGATATTCGTGAATGTTCATGAGGATGCCTGATCTAGCCGCGAAAAATTCGTCATCCTTATGAGATGCGAGCCAACGGCTCCGGCTGCGCCGGACCGAAGACAAGCGCGCCGCGAAGGATAACGGCCGCGGCGCGAAAACCCTTCGATGGCCGCTCTTGCGGCCGTCGAAGGGCACGGATGGCGTTACTTCCCCAGATCCGGCGCGATCTTCTTGCATGCATCGACCAGGCCTTCGACGGCCTGGACCGATTTCTCGAACATGCCGCGCTCGGCGCTATTGAACTCGACCTCGACAACGCGCTCGACACCCTTGGCGCCGATCACAACGGGCACGCCGACATAAAGGTCTTTGACATTGTATTCGCCGTTGAGCCATGCGGCGCACGGCAGCACGCGCTTCTTGTCGCGCAGATAGCTTTCCGCCATGGCGATGGCGGACGACGCCGGCGCATAGAAGGCCGAGCCGGTTTTCAGCAGGCTCACGATCTCGCCGCCGCCATTGCGGGTGCGATCGACGATCTGCTCGATGCGGGCCTGCGTGGTCCAGCCCATTTTCACGAGATCGGGCAGCGGAATGCCGGCCACCGTCGAATAGCGCACCAAAGGCACCATGGTGTCGCCGTGGCCGCCGAGCACAAACCCCGTGACGTCCTCGACCGACACGTTGAATTCGTCGGCGAGGAAATAGCGGAAGCGCGCCGAGTCGAGCACGCCGGCCATGCCGACCACCATGTTCTTCGGCAACCCGCAGCATTTCTGCAGCGCCCAGACCATGGCATCGAGCGGATTGGTGATGCAGATGACGAAGGCGTTCGGCGCGTATTTCTTCAAGCCGGCGCCGACCTGCTCCATAACTTTCAAATTAATGCTGAGCAGATCATCGCGGCTCATGCCCGGCTTGCGCGGCACGCCGGCGGTGACGATGCAGACCGAGGCGCCTTCGATCGCTTCGTAGGAATTGGCGCCGGCAAGCTTGGCGTCGAAACCTTCAACCGGCGAGGCCTGCACAAGATCGAGTGATTTGCCCTGGGGAACGCCTTCGGCGACGTCGAACATGACGACATCGCCCAGCTCCTTCAGACCGATCAGAAGGGCGAGCGTACCGCCGATTTGACCCGAGCCTATCAACGCAATCTTGTTTCGCGCCATGAAGAAAATTCCTTGATTGACGGGGATAAGGCCCAGCAGGGGCGGTCATTAACTCTTTCGGCGCGCGCGTTCAAGCTGGATCGCATGGCGATTTCGCCGGACGGGAACGAAAGCAGTCCTGCTATGCTTGACCGACCGCCCGGCGCGGCAAAGCGGCAAGAAGAGCGCACGAAATGACGCCTGCGAAGACCAAGACCCGGCCGGCCAAGGGCTTTCTTCGCATGCTCGGTCCGGGCCTCGTCACCGGCGCGGCCGACGACGACCCCAGCGGCATCGCCACCTATTCCCAGGGCGGCGCCCAGTTCGGCTACGCGCTGGGCTGGACCATGTTTCTCACCGCGCCGTTTATGATCGCGATCCAGTTGGTCAGCGCCCGTATCGGCGCCGTCACGGGAGAAGGGCTCGCGGCTAATCTCGGCAAGGCGCTGCCGCGTTTTCTGCTCCACGCGATCGTCGGCCTTTTGCTCATCGCCAACACGCTCAATATCGCGGCCGACATCGCGGCGATGGGCGCTGCATTGCACCTCGTCGCCGGCGGCCCGATTCTGCTCTATATCGCGCTATTCGGCATCGGCTGCCTCGCCGCCGAAATCCTGATCCCCTACCATTCCTATTCGGGATACCTGAAAACCTTGACGCTCGTGCTGTTCGCCTATGTCGCCACGGCGTTCAGCGTGAAGATTCCATGGGGCGAGGTTTTGAGCGCGACCTTCGTGCCGTGTCTGTCCTTTGATCGCGATTTCACTTTGATGCTGGTGGCGATCTTCGGCACCACGATAAGCCCCTACATGTTCTTCTGGCAGGCTTCGCTCGAAGCGGAGGGGCGCAAACTGCGCAGTCATGCGAAGGACGCCGCGGCGGCTGCAGCGCTGCGCAATCAGCTGGCGCAGCGAGATTCCGTTCGCATAAAACTAGACACCATCACCGGCATGCTGCTGTCGAATCTGATCGGCTACTTCATCATCATCACCACGGCGGCGACGCTGCATGCCCATGGCATCACGCAAATCGGCACTGCGAGCCAGGCCGCCGAAGCGTTGCGGCCGCTTGCCGGCCCGTTCGCGTTCTTTCTGTTTTCGACCGGAATCATCGGCACTGGCCTCCTTGCGGTCCCCGTGCTCGCGGGCTCTGCCGGCTATGCGGTGGCGGAAACATTCGGCTGGGAAGGCAGCCTGGAAATGCCGGCGCGCGGCGCACCGGGCTTCTATCTCGTCGTCGCCGCGGCAACGCTTGCCGGATTGGGCGCAGCGCTCACCCCGCTCGATCCGATCCGCATGCTGTTCTGGAGCGCAGTCGTCAACGGCATCGTCGCCGTGCCGCTGATGATCGCGATGATGCTTGTGGTCGGCAGCCGCAAGGTCATGGGCAAATTTGCGGCTTCACGTCTGCTGATGATTTTCGGCTGGAGCGCGACGGCGCTGATGGCCGTTGTCGTCGCCGCAATGCTGACGACGAGCGTCACGGGATAGCATTTTTTGCGCATGATCTTCTTCCGAAAACTGGTTCCCACCTTTCGGGATCATGCTCCTACGTCTCGACAATGCCTTCCGACGAGCCTGAGGTCCGTCCATGCGCCGCGCCGTGCGGCCGCGCCAGATAGCCGTCCGAGCGCATTTCAATAAGCCGCGAGGCGGTGCGGTTGAATTCCAGCGCCTCGTAACCTTGATCGGCCTTATAGAGCGCGTCGGGCTCCGCGGCCGCCGACGCGATCAGCTTCACGTTCATGTCGTAGAGCGTGTCGATCAGGATAATGAAGCGCTTGGCGGCGTTGCGGTTGTCATAGGTCATTGTCGGCACGTGATCGAGAATGAGGGTGTGATATTCGTGCGCAATGCGAAGATAGTCGGCGGCGGCGAGCGGCTCTTCGCAGAGATCGTGGAAATTAAATCGCGCCACGCCCATGAAGGCGCGCGGTACATGGACGCTCCTGGCGTGCAGCGGCAAATCTTGCGGCGCGCCCTGATGGCCGCCGGCGAGCCGCGCCCAGGCCGCGTCGAGCGCCTTGTCGGCTGAGGCGTCCGCCGGCACGTACCACACCGGCTTGCCGCCGAGCTTTTCCAGCCGGAAATCAGTGCGCGCATCGAGCCGCACCACATCCATGCGCTGCTGCAGCAGCTCGATGAACGGCACGAACAGAGCGCGGTTGAGACCGTCTTTATAGAGATCCTCCGGCGCCACGTTCGAGGTCGCAACCATGACGACGCCTTGCGCGAACAGATGCGTGAACAGCCGGCCGAGAATCATGGCGTCGGCAATGTCGGTGACGTGAAACTCGTCGAAGCAGAGCAGCCAGGCTTCCTCGGCAAGCGCATCGGCGACCATCTTGATCGGATCCTCGCCTTGGCATTCGCCGAACCTCATCTTCTGCCGGATGGCGTGAACGCGCTCGTGCACGTCGATCATGAATTCATGAAAATGGGCGCGGCGCTTGCGCAGCACCGGGCTCGCTTCGAAGAAGAAGTCCATCAGCATGGTCTTACCGCGGCCGACCGCGCCGTAAATGTAGAGCCCCTTGATGGCCGGCTGCTCGCGCGCGCGGCTCGCGAACAACCAGCCGAGCGCCGAGGATTTGCGCGCCAGGCGATGTTCGACGAGGCGCGCTTCAAGCTGCGCCATCAGGCTGACGACCGAAAGCTGCGCCTGATCTTCTTCTATCCGGCCGGCGGCGACGGCTTCCGCGTATTGTGCTGTGACCGAGCTCGGCATGAAGCGTTAACAGGCATTAATTGTTGTGAGTGAAACGTGGCGAAGAAAGGTGCAGGCTGCGCGCCAAATTGCCTTCATGTCTATGCGCGATGCCTTTCATTGTCGTCAAATGGTCGCAAAGTCTTAGCGAGCCATGCGTATAGGGAATGTAGGCATGTTGCTCAATCCTTCGCCTTGCCAAATTTCCCCGCCACACAACATGATGCTTTCGATTCGGCGGGCCTGCGAGTTCATTCGCCTGGCCCGTTTCTGCTTTCTGGGAGGAAGGCTTAAGCGAGGGCTTTTGGCGACGTAAAGTCAGCAGGAGCTCTTGGAATGCAAGAAGTCCTTCCCGAAGACGGCGTGATCCGCAAATTGTGGGCCGGCGAAGCGGCGAAGTACCGCGACCACATCCTTCGCCTCGATCCCGAAAGCCGGCGCAACAGATTCGCCGGCGGCGTATCCGACGATTTCGTCTGCAAATATGTCAAGCTCGCCAATTCGCTCGGCGCGGTTGTCTATGGATTCTTTATCGGCGACGTAATGCGGGGCGCCGCCGAATTGCGGCCGCTCGGGCTGCGCTTCGCGCGCGAGGCGGAAGCGGCGATCAGCGTCGAGAAGCGCTGGCAATCGCACGGCGTCGGCTCCGCCCTGTTGGCCCGCGTGCTGCTCACCGCGCGCAATCGCGGCTACCGGCATCTGCACATGGCCTGCATGGCCGAGAACCGCCGCATGCAGCAGCTCGCGCGCAAATTCGACGCCGAACTGACTTTCGACTTCGAGAGCGTCGTCGGCGAAGTCGAATCGTCGCGGCCGACGCCGATGTCGCTGATGCGCGAATTGATGTCGGATAGCCACGGCTTCGCCACCGCGATGCTCGATCTGCAATCGAGAATATTGCGAGTGTAACGTCCTCATCCTCCCCCGAGAGGGGGAGGGCTTTTCAGCTCGCGCGCCGCGCCCAGCGCATCTCGTCGGTGGCGAGCGGATAGGCCTCCTCAACGATATAAGGGCCGCCGCCGGTCGAGGCGCGCGACGAGAACAGCACAAAGCGCGAGACTTCAAACGACATCGAGCGGAAATGGCCGCGCGCGGCGAGATAATCCGCGACCTGATGGCTCGACGAATCGCGCAACCGCGCCAGCGTGACATGCGGCGTGTATTTGCGCCCCTCGGGTTCAAGCCCGAGCCGTTGCAGCATGCGATCATGCTCCGCCTGCAATTCCATCAGCGGCGCGACCTGCGCGGCCGAGGCCACCACCGCGCGCGGCTTGCGGCCGCCGAAGGACAACAGCCCGTCGAGCCGCAGCTCGAACGGGCGGCGATGGACGCGGCCGAGGAGGCCCGCGATTTCGTTCGCCAGCGCGTCATCGATATCGCCGATGAAGCGCAGCGTCAGATGGTAATTTTCAGGATCGATCCAGCGGGCGCCTGGCAGGCCGCCGCGCATCATGGAGAGCGTTTGAGCAACAAGCGGCGGAATTTCGAGACCGGTGAACAAGCGGGGCATGACAAACTCCAGCTCGTGTTAGCGATTCGCCGCATCCTTACAATGGGATGAACGGCGATCTTGCGCAACCCATTATGACGGATGTTGGGTATGGATTTGGTCAACAAGCCGCAAAACGTCCGGCAAAATGCGCGCGACAATGACACCGACGCCTGCGGCATTGGGGTGCATGCCGTCCTGCTGGGTGAGTTTCAGGTCGCCGGCAACGCCGTCGAGGAAAAACGGATAGAGCAGCGCGCCATATTTGGCCGCAAGCTCCGGATAGATTCGCTCGAAGGCCTGACCGTAATCGGCCCCGAGATTCGGCGCCGCGCGCATGCCGCACACCATGACGATGATGTGACGCGCGGTGAGACGCTGCAAAATCTTGTCGAGCGCGTCGCGTGTCAGTTCCGGCTTGACACCGCGCAACATGTCGTTGGCGCCAAGCTCGACGATGACCGCTTGGGTGCCTTCAGGCACCGACCAATCGAGCCGCGCCAGACCGTCGGAAGCGGTATCGCCGGAGACGCCGGCATTGGCGATGGTCGCGGCAATGCCCGATATAGCGAGCTTGCCGGCGAGCGCGGCCTGCAGGCGCGGCACAAAGCCGTCCTGGTCGGGAAGCCCGTATCCCGCCGTCAAAGAATCGCCCAATGCGACGATTTGGATCGGTGTTTGTGCGTCGGCCGGACGCGTGATTGTCCAAAAACACAGCGACAAGGTACAAATCGCCGCAATTGCGATGTGGCGCATGAAGCACCGCGCCCCATATGAGCGGACGCGCAAGGCGGACAAAGGATTTGGACCGGTCACAGGGACCAGCAAAATTCGCATGAACGACATTTCGGGCTTTCCTTTCGCCAACGACGCCATCGCGCTGAGCGGGGTCAATCTGTCACTCGGTCGCGGCGCCGCCCGGGTCCATATTCTGCGCGATATCAACCTTCAAATAAGGCGAGGCGAAGCCGTTGGCTTGTTGGGCCCGTCGGGCTCCGGCAAATCGACCTTGCTGATGGTGATGACCGGGCTCGAGCGGCCGGATACCGGCTCGGTGCTGGTCGGCGGCGAAGAGCTGCAGCGGCTCGACGAGGATCGGCTGGCGCGCTTTCGCGGCAAAAATGTCGGCATCGTGTTCCAGGCCTTTCATCTGATCCCGACCATGACGGCGCTCGAAAACGTCGCCGTGCCGCTCGAGCTTGCCGGCATTTTCGACGCGCTCGACCGCGCGGCGCAAGAGCTCGGCGCCGTCGGCTTGGCCGAACGCCTGCATCACTATCCCGCCGAACTGTCCGGCGGCGAACAGCAGCGCGTCGCGCTGGCACGCGCGCTCGCGCCCAGTCCCGCCATCCTTGTGGCGGACGAACCGACCGGCAATCTCGACGAGACGACCGGGGGCGACATCGTCGAGCTTTTGTTTCGCGGCCATGCCGCGCGCGGCACGACGCTGGTTCTGGTCACCCACGACACCGCGCTCGCGGCGCGCTGCGACCGCGTGATCCGCTTGCGCTCCGGCCAGATCGAGAGCCGCGTCGGCGCGGCCGCGCCGGCGTGATGAAGCTCGCATGATGAAAACCGCATGATCAAGAGCCTGACGCCGACCGCGTCCCGCGTGCCGCTGAGCCTCAAACTCGCCTATACCGCTTATGTGGCGGTGCTGATTCCAGTCTATTGGCACTATTACGGCCCGACCAACTTTCTGTATTTCTGCGATCTCGCGCTGATCATCACACTGATCGGGATCTGGCCCGAGAATGCGCTCCTGATCTCCAAATGCTGCATCGGGATCCTGGTGCCGCAATTCGTCTGGCTTGCCGACTTCGGCAGCAATCTCGCCGGCGTGCCGCTCACCGGCATGACCGACTACATGTTCGACACCAATCATTCGCTGTTTCTGCGCGGGCTGTCGCTGTTTCACGGCTGGCTGCCGATCCTCCTCGTCTATCTGGTCTGGAGAACCGGCTATGACCGGCGCGCGCTGCCGTCCTGGACCGTGCTGGCCTGGATCGTGCTGCCGATCTGTTTCTTCCTGATGCCGCCGCCGACGGCGCATCCGGGGCTGATACCCGTCAACATCAACTATGTCTGGGGCACCAGCGACTTCGCCAAGCAGGCTTTGGTGCCGGCCTATCTCTGGTTCGCTGGATTGCTGATCGGCTTGCCGCTTCTGGTTTATGTACCCACTCACTTGGTTCTGGCGCGCGTCGCACCGAGCGCGCATGAGCGCAAGCTTGCGGAGGCCGCGTGATGCTCGCGCCTTCGGCCAAGCCAGTGCGTTATATGCGGCTGCGCACCGCGTTGCGCTTTGCCTGGCGCGAGTTGCGCGGCGGTCTGCACGGCTTCGGCGTGTTCATTGCTTGTATCGCGCTCGGCGTGATGGCGATTGCCGGCGTCGGCTCGGTGGCAGCAAGTCTCAACGACGGTCTCGCCAGCGCCGGCCGCAGCATTCTCGGCGGCGATCTCGATTTTTCGCTGATTCAGCGCGAGGCGAGCGCGCCCGAGCGGAGCTTCCTCGATGCCCATGGCACCGTGTCGGCCGTGGCGACGCTGCGCGCCATGGCGCGCATTCCCCCTCCCTCCCCTCCCCCGCGAGGGGGGGAGGCTGGGGTGGGGGCAATTCTGATCGAGGCCAAAGCCGTCGACGGCAATTATCCGCTGGTCGACGCGGTGGTGACCGATCCAGCCATGCCGCTTGCCGGGCTTTTCGCGCAGAGCGGCGGCGCCTATGGCGCGGCGGTCGATCCGACGCTGTTGGCGCGGCTCGATCTGAAAACCGGCGACCGCATCACCATCGGCAATATCACGGTTGAACTGCGCGCGGCGCTGAAGAGCGAGCCGGACAAGATCGGCGGCGCGATCGGGCTCGGCCCGCGCGTCTTGATGAGCGAAGCGGCGCTGCGCGCCACCGGCCTGCTGCAGCCCGGCAGTCTCGTGCGCTGGCAATACCGGTTACGCCTGCCGGCCGCCGATGCCAGCGACCGCGCGGTAACCGCGCTGCAGAACCAGGTGCAGCAGGATCTTCCCGACGCCGGCTGGGAAATCCGCACCCGCAGCAAGGCCTCGCCGCAGCTCGAACGCAGCGTCGACCGTTTCACCCAGTTCCTAACGCTGGTCGGCCTGACCACGCTCCTGATCGGCGGCGTCGGCGTCGCCAATGCGGTGGCGAGCCACCTGGCGCGCAAGCGCGATGTGATCGGCACCATGAAGGCGCTCGGCGCCACCAGCGGTGACGTCTTCGCGGTCTATTGCAGCGAGACCTTGCTGGTGGCGCTGTTCGCAACGCTGATCGGCGCCGCGCTCGGCGCGATCCTGCCCTTCGCCATCGCCTGGAGCCTCGGCGGCATCATACCACTGCCGGTCGTGCCGTCGCTGCATCCGGCCGTGCTCGCATTGTCGATCGCCTATGGCCTCCTCACCGCGCTCGCCTTTGCGCTGTGGCCGCTCGGCCGCGCCCACGATATTTCGGTAACCATGCTGTTTCGCGACCAGATCGCCGCCGAGCGCAACTGGCCGCGCCGCCGCTATGTGGTTGCGACGGCGGCCATCGCCGCGCTCCTTGCCGCGCTTGCAATCGTCACCAGCTACGACCCGCGCGTCGCCGTCTATTTTGTCATCGCCGCGGCTTTGGTGTTCTTGCTGCTGCGGCTGATCGGGCAGCTCGCGATGGCGCTTGCGCGCCGCGCGCCGCGCATGCGCTCGACGATCTTGCGGCTGGCCATCGGCAATATTCATCGCCCCGGCGCGCTGACGCCGAGCGTCGTTTTGTCCCTGGGTCTGGGGCTCGCGCTGCTCGTCACCGTCGTCGAAATCGACGGCAATCTGCATCGCGAATTTGCCGCGGCGCTCCCCGAGCACGCGCCGACGTTCTTTTTTCTCGACGTGCCGGCGGCCGACGCCGCGCGCTTCGATGCTTTTGTCCGCGATGAGGCGCCGGGCTCGAAAATGGAGCAGGTGCCGATGCTGCGCGGCCGCATTGTCTCCGCCAAAGGCATCAAAGCCGACGACCTGAAAGCCGCGGAAGGCTCGCGCTGGGTGCTGCGCGGCGATCGCGGCATCACCTACGCGCGCGACGTGCCGGCCGGCTCGCGCATCGCCGAGGGCCAATGGTGGAGCGCCGATTATTCCGGCGCGCCGCTGGTGTCGCTTGAGAGCCGCACTGCGCACGATCTCGATCTCAAGATCGGCGATACGATCACGGTCAACGTGCTCGGCCGCAACATCACGGCGCGGATCGCCAATCTGCGCGCGGTGGAATGGGAGAATCTCGGCATCAATTTCGTGCTGGTGTTCTCGCCCGGCCTGTTTGAAGGCGCGCCGCACACCGATATCGCCACGCTGACGTTTGCCGATGGCGGGACGCCGGCGGAGGAAACCAAAATCGTCAAGGCGCTGGCCGATGCCTTTCCGACCGTAACCGCGGTGCGGGTGAAAGACGCGCTGGACGCCGTCGACAGCCTGATCGGCAGCCTGGTGCTGGCGCTGCGCGGGGCGAGCTCGATCACGCTGATTGCCGCCGCTCTCGTGCTCGGCGGCGCGCTCGCGGCGAGCCAGCGCTTTCGCATCTACGATGCCGTGATCCTGAAAACCTTCGGCGCGACGCGGCTGCGGCTGACCGCCGCCTATGCGATCGAGTACCTCTTGATCGGCTTGGCGGCGGCCGTGTTCGGCGTCGCCGCGGGCTCCATCGCCGCCTTTCTCATCGTCACCAAGGTGATGGACTTCCCCTTTGTCTTCGTGGCGGGCACGGCCGCGGGGGCAGCGTTGAGCGCGCTTATGGTTACGGTCGTGGTAGGACTTGCCGGAACATTTTCCGCGCTCGGCCGTAAACCCGCGGCTGTGCTGCGAAATCTTTGAAAATGCACGTCGATTCGGCCGGTTATGACCGCCGCCGTTAAGCACCATGAAATGTTTGTAACGCCTGGTTGCCGGGGTCGCACCCATCTGGCGCACAGCAGGCTTTCGCACTAGATTCCCGCCACGTGGCGCTCGTCGAGCGCCTAGCCCGGTAAGTTACCGGGACAACCCAGGGGTTAATTCCATGTCCGACTTCGATCGGAATTTCGCGACCGCCAGGACCGGCTACGGCACGGACCAGGTCACGATCGACGCGGGGCTGCGCGCCTATATGATCCGCGTCTACAACTATATGGCCGCCGGCGTCGGGCTGACCGGACTGGTGGCATGGTTCACCTTCTCGGCGGCCGTCACCGACACCGGCTCAGGGCTCGCGCTGACGTCGTTCGGTCACCTGATCTTCCAGAGCCCGCTGATGTGGGTCCTGGTTCTGGCGCCGCTCGGGCTGGTCTTCGCCATCTCGTTCGGCATCAACCGGCTGCAGCCGGGAACGGCGCTGATGCTGTTCTTCGTCTATGCCGGCCTGCTCGGCCTGTCGCTGGCCTCGATCTTCCTGATCTATACCGGCGCGTCGGTCACTCGCGTGTTCTTCATCTCGGCCGCCACGTTCGGTGCGCTGAGCTTGTGGGGCTATACCACGCAGCGCGATCTCAGCAGCATGGGCTCGTTCATGTTCATGGGCCTGATCGGCATCGTCATCGCCAGCCTGGTCAACATCTTCCTGAAGTCGACCGGGCTTGATTGGGCGATTTCGATCATCGGCGTGATCGTGTTCGCCGGCCTCACGGCTTGGGACACGCAACGCATCAAGGAGATGTATAGCGCGCAGGACGACGGCACCGTCACCGGCCGCAAGGCGGTGATGGGAGCGCTGTCGCTCTATCTCGACTTCATCAACCTGTTCCTGATGCTGCTGCGCCTGATGGGCGACCGCCGCTAAGCCTGAACAAGCAATTCCAACGTCAGCGCCCCGGGCTCAAACCCGGGGCGTTTTGTTTGGCGGCCGCCCACTTACGTCTTTGTCGCAGAGAGGCAGAATAGCGCGGCCAAAGCCGCAAGGCACAGGGCCGCCGAGACGGCGATGACCCACAATCCCATGACATCGAGCAACAGTCCGAACAGCAACGGCGCGAAGGCTTGCGCCGCACGCGCCGGCGCGCCGAGCAAACCGGTGCGCTCGCCGTAGCCGAGCGGACCGAACACCGCGAGCGGGACGGTGCCCCGTGCGATGGTAAGAAGACCGTTGCCGGCGCCGTAAAAGATCGCGAATGCGGCAGCCGCGGGCGCGCCGATGACGGCGAACAAAGCGGCGCCAAGCGGATGTAGCGTGGCCGCGATCCGCGCCGAGACCAGCGGGTGAATGCGGCGCAGAGCCACGAACTCAGCAAGGCGCGCCGCGACTTGCGCCGGCCCGACCAAAGACGCCGCAGCGACCGCCTCGATCGGCGTCGAGCCCGCGCGCTCGAGCAGCGCCGGGAGATGCGACGCCATCGCACCGGTGACGAACCAAACGGCGGCGAAGACAAATGCCAGGAGAAACATTTCCTTGCGCGGCTCCCAGCCGACCGATTTGTCGGCCACGCGCGAAACTTGCGCGGGATGTGCCGGTAGCGGCAGCACGAAGCGATTGAGCGGCAGGCCGATGACAATGTTGAGTGCGGCCCACACCAACACGGTCTCGCGCCAGCCCAGCGCATCGTTGAGGAACGTCGAGACCGGCCAACTGACGGTCGAGGCGAAGCCGGCGAACAGAGTAATGCCGGTGATGGGGCCGCGCGCGTTCTGGCCATAAAGCGCGGCGAGCGCAGCAAAGCCCGCATCGTAAAGCCCGAGCGCCATACCGACCCCGAGGATTGACCAGGCGGCAAACAGCGCCACGATCCCGTCGGCGGCGGCGAGCGCCAGCAATCCGGCGGCCAGCACGATATTGGACAGCGCCAACACGCCGCGCCCGCCGTAGCGATCGGTGAACCGGCCGACGACCGGCCCGGCGAAGGCCGCGATCAACAAAGACATCGAAAAGGCGGCGAAGATCCATGTGCGCGAAACGTGCAAGCTCGCGCCGATCGGATCGGCAAGAATCGCCGGCAGATAATAGCTCGAGGCCCAGGCGAGCGTCTGCGAGACGCCGAGCGCAGTAATGACGACGCGGCGCGACCGGGAATGCGGCTCGTTTGCGGTTTCCGTGCTCATTCTGGCCCTGGGCCCAAATCGTTTCCCTCCCGGTCCTGACTTTTGCAGAAATTGGCGCCAGAGCGAAATTCGCTCCAGCATTTTGATTGTGCATGATCTTTTCGGAAAACCGGTTCCCACTTTTCCGGATCATGCTTGAGGAGTAGCAACCGGGTATAAGATCGGGACACCGCACGATGACAGACAGCAAAACGCCGAGCGGCGTGACGCTTCGACCGGCCAAAGCCGGCGACATTCCGGCGATCACGCGGATCTATGCGGACGCCGTGACGCGTGGCACGGCGTCGTTCGAGCTTACCGCGCCGGACGAAACGGAAATGACGCGGCGCTACGAGACGCTGGTCAGTACCGGCTATCCTTATCTCATCGCCGAATTTTCAGGTGTGCTGGCCGCCTATGCCTATGCCGGACCCTACCGCGCGCGGCCGGCTTACAAATGGACCGTCGAGAACTCGATCTATGTCGCGCCGGATTTTCACCGCCGCGGCATCGGGCTCCTGCTGCTCAAGCGGCTGATCGCCGAAACGGAAGCACGCGGCTTTCGTCAGATGATCGCGGTGATCGGCGATTCGGCGCAGACGCCCTCGATCGCGCTGCATGCGGCGGCAGGCTTTACGCCCATCGGCACGCTGCGCGCGGTCGGCTTCAAACATGGCAAGTGGCTCGACACGCCGCTGATGCAGCTTGCGCTCGGCAAGAGCGACACGGCGGCGCCGTAAGCGCGCTTAGATCTTTCGTTTGCGCACGATCTTTTCTGAAAACCGGTGCCCACTTTTCGGGATCGTGCTCTAACCCGCCACCACGCGCAGCGAACGGTCAAGCGCGCTGAGCACGCGATCGAGCTCGTGGCCGCGGCGCAAGATATGGCCGGTCGCCGAAATCACGCTATAGGCGCCCTGGCGACGTTCGAGCTTGGGGTTCTTCTCGATGCGGTAGATCGGGATTTCCGAGGCGCGGCGGAAAACCGAAAACACCGCGCGGTCTTTGAGGAAATCGATTGCATAATCACGCCACTCGCCGGCGGCGACCTTGCGGCCATAAAGACCCAGAATGCGATCGAGTTCGCGCCGGTTGAAAGTGACTTTTGCTGCGGGGACGGCAGAGCGCTGCTCGCCCCCGCGCCACGTGCTTGGTTCGGTCTCGCCGAAATCCATACGGCGCCTCCATTGTTGAACTTGCTGTTGAACTTGCTGCCCAGGGCGTGCGTCTCAGGCGCGCTGTCCTAGGACTTTTTGTTCAGGCCTCCGTGCCCCCGCCAACGTCATTGAAGCTTCATGATCACCCCAGAACCGCCCCGCGGCAAGCCCCACTTCTGCACCAGGGCTGCTCGCCAAATAGGCGGTCCAAGTGCCGCGGCAAATTCTCACGCCGGCAATCGCGCCATTGCGTGGTTGGAACGATAACCCGCTGATGCTGCGGCGTTTTGGACAGTTGGAATCACGGACTCGTTAAGTGAATCATATTGCGGCCCTAATTCGGCCAACCACGTGCCTAGCTGGACTGCGAGTGAAGTGCCTGTTGCCTCAGGGCCCGGTTCGGTTGTGTTCCGGATTCCTCAGCCCCCCAGCCCCCCGGGGCGCGGTCGGACCGGGCCAGTTAAGTAGACCCCCCAAGTTGTTCTACGCGTGCTGTTGCAAGTGCTAAAGGCCGGCCAGTCGCCGGCCTTTCCTTTTGTTGGCGGCTTGTCGCGCGCGGGGCATCGCGTCGCACTTTTCTCATTCGGCTGTGAATATGCGCGCATGTTCGGTGCGCCGCGCAAACGCGACCGCCGTGAAAGCGAAACCAGGGATTGTCGGTTTGCTGACTTAGATTTGCGGCAGCACGTCAGGCGCCACTAGCGCGCTTGCGACGTCAGTCCGCCGTCCACGGTCGCCTGCTGACCAAGCGCATAATAGGCGGCGCCGAGGATGATGCCCGGCTTGTCGTGCGTGCCTTCCTGGACCAATACGGCCGCAGCATCGCCCTCGCTGGCTTCGATCTCCGAGAGCGGCACGTTCCAATCGATCTTGGTGCCGGTCCAATCGCCGAGCTTGACCCAATTGCGAACGACATTGTGGTAGGTGACAGTGCGGCCGTGATTTTCGCCGCGCTCGATGGAAACCTGTACCGCCTTCATCAGCGGACACATCCAAACTTCACCGGACGCGTGATCGGTCTTGGCGCCATCGACCTGCACGTCGAGCCCACTGCCGCCCATCGAGATCAAGACCGGTAACGACATTACGCCCGGCTTCTGATCGGTCTGCGCAATCGCGCGATCGATCGCCGCACGATCACTGCCGAGCACATGCGTCGCGCCGTTGACGACGATCTGCGGCGTATAGACCTGACGGTCGCCGCGCACATGGGCATAAGCGCGCTGCCGCGCCGAATGCGCCGGATTGGCGAGCGTGTCCTTCCAGCCGAGATAATCCCAATAGTCGATCGGCATGCTCAGCGCGACGAGCGACGGATCGGCGGAGAGTTCGCCGACAAGCTTATCGGCGGGGGGACAGGACGAGCAGCCTTGACTGGTGAAGAGCTCGATGAGGGCGCGCGGCTCGCCGGCCTGGGCTAAGCCTGCCTGCACTGTGGCGAAAGTCGCGAGCAATAAACCGGCAATCAGCGGTGCCGACGCGAGGCGGCGACGTACCATTGCAACAACCTCCACCAGCACCTCAACGACGATCCGCCCCGATGACCCCGTCATGACGTTACCCTTTAGTAAGGGCGGCGGCAGTCACCTACCACTCACATCGCGGTGAGGCGGGAAGAGGGCACAGCAGAGCATGCGCGAACTTAGAGCACAATCGTTTCCCAATGGTGCTCTAAGTCGACAAATTCCGCCGCGTTACCGAAATTTACGCCGCGAGATGGCGCAAAACGTACTGCAGGATGCCGCCGTTCCGGAAATAGTCCAATTCTTCGAGGGTATCGATGCGGCAGATCAGCGGCACGCGCTTGAGCCCGCCGTCCGACGCTATGATCTCGGCCTGCAGCTTCTGATGCGGCTTGAGATCGCCGTGCAGGCCACGGATCGTGACCTGCTCGTCGCCCTTCAGGCCCAGCGTCTGCCAGGACGTGTTTTCCTCGAAGACCAGCGGAATGACGCCCATGCCGACCAAGTTCGAGCGGTGAATGCGCTCGAAGCTCTGCGCGATCACCGCGCGCACGCCGAGCAGCACGGTGCCCTTGGCCGCCCAGTCGCGCGACGAGCCGGTGCCGTATTCCTTGCCGGCGAAGACGACGAGCGGCACATGCTCGGACTTGTAGCGCATCGCCGCGTCATAGATCGTCATGCGCTGTTTCGACGGGTAATGCGTGGTGTAGCCGCCTTCGACGCCGGGCAGCATCTGATTCTTGATGCGGATATTGGCGAAGGTACCGCGCATCATCACCTGATGATTGCCACGCCTTGTACCGTACTGATTGAAGTCCTTCGGGCGCACCTGATGGTCGCGCAGATATTCGCCGGCCGGGCTTTCCTCTTTGATCGATCCCGCCGGCGAGATGTGGTCGGTCGTGATCGAATCGAGGAACAGGCCCAGCACGCGCGCGTCAACGATGTCCTCGATCGGCTGGCTGCGCTTTTCCATCCCGTCGAAATAGGGCGGGTTCTGCACGTAAGTCGAACGGTCGTCCCACTTGTAGGTGAGGCCGCCCTTGACCGCGATCTTGCGCCAGTTGGCGTCGCCCTTGAACACGTTGCCGTATTTCCTGGCGAAGATCGCCTTGCTGATGTTCTTGCGCATCACGTCGGCGATCTCGCGCGTCGTCGGCCAGATGTCGCGCAGATAGACCTTGCGGCCTTTCTGGTCGGTGCCGAGCGGCTGCTTGGCGACGTCGATCTGCATCGAGCCGGCGATGGCATAGGCGACCACGAGCGGCGGGGAGGCAAGATAGTTCGCGCGCACGTCGGCATTGACGCGGCCTTCGAAGTTACGATTGCCGGAAAGCACCGCGGCCGCCACCAGATCGTTGGTATTGATTGCTTCGGAAATCTCTTCCGGCAGCGGGCCGGAATTGCCGATACAGGTGGTACAGCCGAAGCCGACCAGATTGAAGCCGAGCGTGTCGAGATCTTTCTGCAGGCCGGATTTGCCGAGATATTCGGCGACGACCTGCGAACCGGGCGCCAGCGACGTCTTCACCCACGGCTTCACGGTGAGACCCTTCGCCGCCGCCTTGCGCGCGACGAGACCGGCCGCGACCATGACGCTCGGATTTGACGTGTTGGTGCATGACGTGATCGCCGCGATCACCACGTCGCCGTTGCCGAGCGTGAACTTCTTGCCGTCGACCGGCACGCGCTTGTCCATTTCGGACGCCTTGCCGAATTCCTTGTCCATCGACTGGGCAAAGCCGTTCTTGACCTCCTTGAGCGCGACGCGATCCTGCGGGCGCTTCGGTCCGGCGAGCGACGGCTCGACCGAGGACAGTTCAAGCTTGATCACTTCGGTGAAGACCGGATCTTGGCTCGACTTGGTGCGATACATGCCCTGCGCCTTGGCATAGGCGAGCACCAGCGCGATGCGGTCCGCCGCGCGCGCAGTTTCACGCAGATACCGGATGGTGTCGTCGTCGATCGGGAAGAAGCCGCAGGTGGCGCCGTATTCCGGCGACATATTGCCGAGGGTGGCGCGGTCGGCGATCGTCAGGTCCGCAAGACCCGGGCCGAAATATTCGACGAATTTGCCGACGACGCCGCGCTTGCGCAGCATCTGCGTCACGGTGAGCACGAGATCGGTCGCGGTGACGCCTTCCTTGAGTTTGCCGTTGAGCCGCACGCCGATCACTTCCGGCAGCAGCATCGAATAGGGCTGGCCCAGCATCGCGGCTTCGGCCTCGATGCCGCCGACGCCCCAGCCGAGGACCGAGAGGCCGTTGACCATCGTGGTATGCGAATCGGTGCCGACCAGCGTGTCGGGATAGGCAAGCTCGCTGGCAACGGTCTTGTCCGGGAAGACCGTCTTGGTCTTCGAGGTCCACACCGTCTGCGACAGATATTCGAGATTGACCTGATGGCAGATGCCGGTGCCGGGCGGCACCACGCGGAAGTCCTTGAACGAGCCCTGCGCCCATTTCAGGAAGCGGTAGCGCTCCTGGTTCTGCTTGTATTCCTCTTCGACGTTCTTCTTGAACGAGTCCTTGTGGCCGAAGAAATTCACCGCCACCGAATGGTCGATGACGAGATCGACCGGGACCAGCGGATTGATCTTCTTGGCGTCGCCACCGAGATGATCCATGGCGTCGCGCATGGCGGCGAGATCGACGACGGCGGGCACGCCGGTGAAGTCCTGCATCAGGACCCGCGCCGGGCGAAAGGCGATCTCGCGGTCCGACGTCTTGGTCTTGAGCCATTGCGCGACGGCAAGAATGTCATCCTTGGTAACGGTGCGGCCGTCCTCGTTGCGCAGCAGATTTTCCAGCAGCACTTTCAGCGAGAATGGCAGCCGCGAAATCCCCTTCAGGCCGTTCTTTTCCGCAACTGGCAGGCTGTAATAGGCATAGGTCTTGGAACCGACTTTGAGCGGACGAAGGCATTTAAAGCTGTCGAGCGACGTCATGATTTTTTTCCCAAGCTGCCGGCCGGGCGCCGGTGCAAAAAGCTGAGGCAAAAGGTTGCCGAAGGGGCCGTACACCCCGCCCTTCCCTCCCCCGCGCGCGAGGGAGAAAAGGAAGGGGAAATCGAATGTGGCAGGCGTCACCGGCGCGCCGCGATCCGACTTCCGGCTTATAAGGTCTTTTCTAAACTAGTGCCAGTTCGGCAACGAATTGTCCGATAACATGCGCGTTTGATCGGAACGGCCGGGGTTTTCGGCCGATGCGGCTCGGTTTATTCGGGGTTTCTCTCTAGGTCAGGCTGATGCGGCTTTCCGCTGTTGAACTTTCCTGTCATCGCGGCGGGCGCACCGTCTTCACCGGCGTGAGCTTTGCGGTGTCGTCCGGCGAGGCCTTGACCGTCACCGGCCGCAACGGGGCAGGAAAATCGTCCCTCTTGCGCACCATCGCCGGACTTCTGCGCAGCGCGCAGGGCAGGCTTACGCTCGACGGCGGCGATCCCGAAATGAGCATCGGCGAACAGTCCCATTACGTCGGCCACCAGGATGCGATTAAGCCGTCGCTCTCGGTCGCCGAGAATTTGCGCTTTTGGGCGGAGTTTTTCGGCGAACGATCTTCCGGTGATGTGGCTAAGCCGCTCGCCGCGGTCGGGCTCGATGCGCTCGCCGGACTTCCCGCGGCCTATCTCTCGGCCGGGCAACGCCGGCGGCTGTCGCTTGCCCGGCTCATTGCAGCGAAACGCCCAATCTGGCTGCTCGACGAGCCGACCAGCGCGCTCGATGCCGCGGCGCAGAGCCGGCTTAGCGAATTGATGCGGGCGCATCTTGCGACCGGCGGCCTGATCATCGCCGCAACCCACGGTCCGATCGGTCTCGACCAGACGTTGGAACTGCGGCTCGACCAAGCGGCGCCCGCGCCTGTTGCGGCGGAGGCTTCGGCATGAGCGCGCTCACCGCCATGCTCATCCGCGACATGCGGATCGCGGTGCGCGTCGGCGGCGGCGCGCTGATGGGCGTGCTGTTCTTTGTGGTCGTGGTGACGCTGGTGCCATTTGCCGTCGGGCCCGACCTCGCGCTGCTCAAGCGCATCGGGCCGGCGATCCTGTGGCTTGCGGCCTTGCTGGCAAGCCTGTTGGCGCTCGACCGGCTGTTCAGCAACGATCACGAGGACGGTTCGCTCGATCTCATTCTCATGGGCCGTGCGCCGCTCGAACTCGTGGTCGCCATGAAAGGCCTGGCGCACTGGCTTACTACCGGCTTGCCACTGGTCATCGCCGCGCCGCTGATCGGCCTGTTCCTCAATATCGATGCTGACGCCGAAGGCGCCCTGCTGCTGACGCTGCTCGTCGGCACACCGGCATTGACCTTCATCGGCATGATCGGCGCGGCGATTGCGGTCACGCTGCGGCGCGGCGGCTTGTTGCTCGCCGTCATCGTGCTGCCGCTCACGGTGCCGATCCTGATCTTCGGCGTCGCCGCGGCCAATGCTGCGGTCATCGGCCCAGTGCCGTTCGGCACGCCGTTCACGATCCTGTGCGCGCTGACGCTCGCCAGTCTCGTCGTCGGACCCTTTGCCGCCGCAGCCGCATTACGGCAGGAAATGGAGTAGTGGATAAATCAAATAGCCACGATTCTTCTGCAAATGATCGCTATGCAAAACTGCGCGCCTGCAGAGCTCATGCAAAAGTGAGAGGCTGCAGCGTCAGCGTCGTTGCGCTTGAAACCGTGCTTGAATAGGAAGCACAACTAGAAACGCAACAGGAAAGCGCCCGCAGGACGTTGCCGATGGCCATTACCGACTTCGCCAATCCTTCGCGATTCCTCAGGCTCGCCAACAGCACCATTCCGTGGCTGAGCGGGGTGACCGTGCTCGCCTTCGCCTTCGGCATCGACCAGGCGATGGTCGCGCCGGACGACTATCAGCAAGGCGCGACCGTCAAGATCATGTTCCTGCACGTGCCGTCGGCCTGGCTCGGCATGCTGGCCTGGGGCGTGATGACGGTGGCGGCGCTCGGCACGCTGGTCTGGCGGCATCCGCTCGCAGACGTGACGGCGAAAGCGGCGGCGCCGATCGGCGCCGCCTTCACGCTGCTCTGTCTCATCACCGGCTCGCTGTGGGGCCGGCCGGAATGGGGCACCTATTGGGTCTGGGATGCGCGGCTGACCTCGGAGCTGGTTCTGCTGCTGCTGTATCTCGCCGTTATCGCGCTGTGGACGACGGTCGAAGATCCGTCGCGCGCCGCGCGCGCCGCCGCTGTGCTGACGCTGGTCGGCGCCGTCGATCTGCCGATCATCAAATTCTCGGTCGATTGGTGGAACACCCTGCATCAAGGCGCGTCGGTGTTTCGCCTCGGCGGCTCGACGATCGATCCGACCATTCTCATTCCGCTCTTCATCATGGCCGGCGCATTCACGCTGTTGTTCGCAACGCTGCTGTTGGCGGCGATGCGTAACGAAATTTTGCGCCGCCGCGTGCGCACTTTGCATCTCCTGCAAGCGAGCGCCGTGAGCTGACATGCAGGCAAGGCGACAATGAACGCGAACTGACAATGGAAACCACCGCGCATATCGACTTCATCGCCGCGTCCTATGCCGCCGCCGCCGTTGTGATCGGGGTGCTGGTCGCCTGGGTGTCGCTCGATTATCGCGCGCAACGACGCACGCTCGCCGATCTCGAACTGCAGGGTTTCACCCGCGGCTCCGGCATGCCGCGGGCGGAGCGCACCGCGGACGCCAAAGAAGCGGCGAAGGAACAGGCATGAGCATGACGGCGGGCGAAACCAGCCGGCCGCGACGGGCCCTCGTCCTTATTCCGCTCGCGCTGTTTCTTGGGCTCGCCGGCTTATTTCTGGTCGGCCTCTTTGCCGGCGATCCGTCCTTCGTCCCCTCACCGCTGATCGGTCATCCGGCGCCGCAGACGGTACTGCCGCCGGTCGCGGGCTTGGAGCGTAGCGGCACGCCGCTGCCCGGCCTGAATTCGGCGGATTTCAAGGGCGCGGTGACGGTGGTGAATGTCTGGGCATCATGGTGCGTGCCATGCCGCGACGAGGCGCCGCTTTTGCTGCAATTGTCGCAGGACAACCGCTTCCGCCTGGTCGGCATCAATTACAAGGACAGCGCCGACAATGCGCAGCGCTTCCTCGCCCATTTCGGCAATCCCTTTGCCGCCGCGGGCGCCGACGACAGCGGCCGCGCCGGCATCGAATGGGGCGTCTATGGCGTGCCGGAGACATTTATCGTGGGCCGCGACGGCAAGATCGCCTACAAGCTCGTCGGGCCGATCACCGAAGACAATATGAATTCCGTGCTGAAGCCGCAGATCGACAAGGCGCTGGCCGCAGCGTCCTAACTTACTCCGCCGGCTCGATCGAATATTTCTTCAGCAGCGGCAATTGCAGCGCACCGAACAGCAGCGTCAGCGGCATCACCGCGAAGACTTTGAAATCGACCCAGATATCGGTCGACGTGTTGCGCCAGACGATCTCGTTGAGCACGGCGAGCACCAGGAAGAAGATTGCCCAGCGCAAAGTCAGCTTGCGCCAGCCTTCTTCCGTCAGATGAAACAGCGAGTCGAACACAATGCCGAGCAGCGGCTTGTTGAAGACAAGGCCGCCGATCAGGATGGCGCCGAACAGCGCATAGATGATGGTCGGCTTGACCTTGATGAAGGTCGCGTCGTGCAGGATCAGCGTCAGCCCGCCGAACACGACGACGACGATCGCGGTGACGACGGTCATGATCGGGAAATGCCGCGTCAGCGCGTAGGACGCCGCCATGGCGGCGAGGATCGCGACCATGAAAGTGCCGGTGGCGACGAAAATGCCATAATGCGAATTGGCGAAGAAAAACAGCAGAAGCGGCCCGAGATCGAGCGCAAGTTTCAAGAACGGATTGAGCTGCGGCTTCGCTGTCGGCATCATGACTCAAGTCCGGCAATGGCGCGGGCGAAATCGCGCGCCGAAAACGGCGAAAGATCGTCGATGCCTTCGCCGACGCCGATGAAATGCACAGGCACCGCGAATTTCGCCGCAAGCGCCACAAGGATACCGCCGCGCGCGGTGCCGTCGAGCTTGGTCATCACCAGCCCGGTGACGCCGACGGCCTTCTTGAAAATCTCGACCTGCGACAGCGCGTTCTGCCCGACAGTGGCGTCGAGCACCAGCAGCACGGCATGCGGCGCGTCGGCGTCCAGCTTTTTGATGACGCGCACGATCTTGTGCAATTCTTCCATCAATTCGGTGCGGTTCTGCAGGCGCCCCGCGGTATCGATGAGCAGAATGTCGGTGCCGCGTTCCTTTGCCGCGGCAACGGCGTCGAAGGCAAGCCCGGCGGCGTCGGCGCCCGCTTCGCGCGCCATGAACGCCGCACCGGTACGGTCCGACCAGATTTTAAGCTGCTCGATCGCCGCGGCACGGAACGTATCGCCGGCCGCCAGCATCACCGAACGGCCTTCGGCGCGCAACTTCGCCGCGAGCTTGCCGATGGTCGTGGTCTTGCCGGATCCGTTGACGCCGGCGACCAGAACGATGAACGGCTTTTTGCTGGTGTCGATGCGCAGCGGCTGCGCCACCGGCGCGAGCGCCTTCTCGACTTCCGCCGCGACCACGGCTTTCACTTCGTCCGGCGTGATCTCGGCATTGTGGCGGCCCTCGCTCAGCGCGGCGACGATGCGGTTCGAGGTTTCGAGCCCGAGATCGGCGCGGAGCAGCGCATCGTCGATCTCGTCGAGCGTCGCAGTATCGAGCTTGCGCTTGGTGACGAGGTCGGTGATGGCGCCGAGCGCGGTGGAACTGCGCTTGAGCCCGCCCGTGAGCCGTTTCCACCAGGCGCCCGTGTTTTCCGGGCTGGTTTCGGCGGTTTCCGCGGCGACGGCGGCCGGACTATCGGTCGGACTGTCTTGCATATGGCGCCCGTGATAGCGGTTTCGGCACAATGCCGAAAGACATGACCCCGGAAGAGATGGTGTCGCGACTGCTGTATCGCGACGGGCTGATGCTGGTCATCGATAAACCGGCCGGTTTTGCCGTGCATAACGGCCCCAAAGGCGGGGTCAGTCTGCAGGACCATTTCGATGCCTTGCGGTTCGGCCTGCCGCGATCGCCCTCGCTGGCGCACCGGCTCGACCGCGACACTTCGGGCTGCCTGGTGCTCGGCCGCCACCGCAAGGCACTGGCGGCGCTCGGCAAGCGCTTCAAGAACGGCGAGATTGGTAAGACCTATTGGGCGGTCGTCGAGGGCGCGCCGGAAGAGAACGAAGGCGTCATCGAGCTGGCGCTCGGCCGGCTCGACGTCACGCGCGGCTGGTGGATGAAGCACGATCCCAACGGCCAGCCGGCGGTGACCAAGTGGACGGTGATGGGACGCGATCCCGCAAACGCGCTCGCCTGGCTCGCGCTCGAACCGCAAACCGGGCGGACGCATCAATTACGCGTGCACTGCGCGGAAATGGGCTGGCCGATCCTGGGCGACAATATTTACGGCAAGGCCCCGCGCAGCGGCGGACCGGTGCTGCATCTGCAGGCCCGCGAAATCGTGGTGCCGCTCTACAAGAACCGGGACCCGATCAAAGTGACGGCGCCGGTGCCGCCGCATATGTGCGAACGGCTCATGCAATGCGGCTGGCCGGGCGAAGCGCAAAAAATCACGCTCGCGCCTCATGCCCCTCCGCCCGAGGCGGCGATCAGTAAATCGTCTGTTTGATGCGCTCAGGCGCCAGCCGATCATGCTCCGGCCCGCCCATTTTGCCATCGGTCAATTCGGCAAGAATCGACCCCGGCGTCGGCAGGGTCTTGCGATCGACCTGTGTCGCCGGATCCCACAGCTTCGAGCGGATGATCGCCTTGGTGCATTGGAAATAGGCGCGCTCGACGGTGATCACGAGCACGCATTTCGGCGCCTTACCGTTGAAGACAAAGCTCTCGGTCAGTTTGGGATCGGTGGAGATGACGGCGCGACCGTTGACGCGCATGGTCTCGCCGACGCCGGGAATGAGGAACAACAGCGAGACGCGCGGATCGCGCACCAGGTTGCGCAGACTGTCGATGCGGTTGTTGCCGCGCCGATCCGGAATGAGCAGCGTGTGCTCGTCCGCGACGCGCACAAAGCCCGGCGGATCGCCGCGCGGCGAGCAATCGAGCCCTTCGGGACCGCAAGTCGCCAGCACGGCGAAAGGCGTGGCTTCGATCAGCTTGCGATATTGCGGCGTGATGCGATCGACTTCTTTGAAGACTGCTGGCCCATAGGGCGCATCGCTGTAGAGTTTTTCAAGCTCTGCCGTCGTCTTGACCAGATGATCTTGGTTGACGTCCATCGCCTCGCCTCCAGAATTACTGCAGCATACTCAAGCCGCCAGCAATTGTCTGCCGTCATGCCCGGCGACCTTCAGATCTACGATCTGGCCTGGCTCGACGGGCGCCCGGAGCAGCACCTTGGTGAACTGCTCGGTATGGCCGGTATCGTGCGATTCGATCAAGACGCGGCGCGTCGCACCGATTTCACCATCAAGATGCCGCGCCAACGCCGCGGCGCCGCGCTCGCGCAGCCGCGCCGCGCGCTCCTTCGCCACTTGGCGAGAAAGCTGCGGCATGCGGGCAGCCGGCGTGCCGGGGCGCGGCGAGAACGGAAACACATGCAGATGCGTCAGCCTGCAGTCCTCAACGAGCGCTAGCGAGTTCTGGAACATGGCTTCGGTTTCGGTCGGAAAACCGGCGATCAGATCCGCGCCGAACACCGTATCCGGGCGAAGCCGCCGCACCGTCTCGCAGAACGCAATCGCGTCGGCGCGCGCGTGCCGCCGTTTCATGCGCTTGAGGATGAGATCGTCGCCGGACTGCAGCGACAGATGCAGATGCGGCATCAGCCGTTCATCGCTCCCAAACGCATCGAGCAGGTCGCGGTCGGCCTCGACGGAATCGATGGACGACAGCCGCAGCCGCTTGAGCTCGGGCACGTGTTTGAGGATCTGCTTCACCAGCGTGCCGAGCTTCGGCGCGCCCGGCAGATCGGCGCCATAGCTCGTAATGTCGACGCCGGTCAGCACCACTTCGCGATAATCATTGGCAACAAGACGCCGCACATCCTCGACCACAGACCCCATCGGCACCGAGCGCGAATTGCCGCGGCCATAAGGAATGATGCAGAAAGTGCAGCGGTGATCGCAGCCGTTCTGGACTTGCACGAAGGCGCGCGTGCGGCCGGAAAAACTGTCGACGAGATGCGCCGCGGTTTCCTGCGCCGCCATGATGTCGTTGACGATGGCTTTCGGTGCGTCGCCGACATCGAAAGCCGCGCGCGCTTGCGCCCAGCCGTTCGCCGACAACTTCTCCGCATTGCCGAGCACGCGATCCGCTTCCGGCATGGCAATGAATGTCTGCGGCTCGGTCTGCGCCGCGCAGCCGGTGACGACGATCTTCGTCTGCGGCCGCTCGCGGCGCAGCGCGCGGATAGTTTGCCGCGCCTGCCGCACCGCTTCCGCGGTCACCGCGCAGGTATTGACGACGATGGTATCGGTGAAGCCGGCGCGCTGCGCCCCGCGGCGGATGACCTCGGATTCCGCGGCATTGAGCCGGCAGCCGAACGTGACGACTTCGACGGTCATCGCTTAGACCGCTCCGGCGGCGGTGAGGCTCGCAGCGAAGCGGCCCTTATGCTCGTACTCGACCGGGCCGGTCATCAGCACGTGTTCGTCGCTCTCGCGCCATTCGACGGTGAGGTCGCCGCCCGGTAACGACACCCGCACCTTGCGCCCGGTACGGCGCAGTCGCACCGCGGCGACGGCGCTGGCGCAAGCGGCCGAACCGCACGCCTTGGTGAGGCCGGCGCCGCGCTCCCAGGTCCGCATCACGATATGGTCGCGCGCCGGAATCGCCGCGAGCGTGATATTGGCGCGCTCGGGAAACAGCGGATGATTTTCCAGAAGCGGGCCGATCTTGGCGAGATCGTAGGCGGCCGGATCGTCGACCCAGAAGATCGCATGCGGATTGCCCACGCTGACGACCGACGGCGTGTGCAGGATCGGCGCGCCGGGCGGGCCGATCTCGAGCTCGATGGCGCGGGTATCAGCGAACGATTCGGCGAGCGGGATCTCGTCCCAGCGCAGGCGCGGCTTGCCCATGTCGACGGTGTAGAGGCCGCCGTCAGTGCGCCAGCACGGAATCAATCCGCTTTGGGTCTCGAACGTCAGGCCCGATTGGCCGGTCTGTTCGCCGACCAGAGCTGCGACGCAGCGCATGCCGTTACCGCAGGCGCCGGCCTCCGAGCCGTCATTGTTATAGATGCGGATTGCGCCGTCGGTTTGGGCGCGCGGCGGGTAAAGCACCATCAGCTGATCGTAAGGCTCCTGCCGCGCCGCCGCCTGTGCTTCGGCCGCCGCGACCGGGCTCGATGCGGCACCTGGCGCGCGCAGATCGACGATGACGATCTCGTTGCCGAGGCCGTTCATCTTGACGTAGTCCGTATTCGCCAGCGCGCCCATCGTCGAATGCCAAAATGGTCAAATGCCAAAACGGTCGAATGCCGATACCCGAAAAACCGCGACTGATACCGGCAACTTATATGAGGACTCGCGTCCCATACGCCAGTGCTGGACAACGGGCCGGAGCGATGCGACCACCCCCGTTGCACCGCCGGCGCAAATTGGGCAAGCAAATCAGCTCAAGCAAATTCGACAAGGCACACCGCAGTCGGCCGTGCTAAAGTCGCTTGGGCGACGAATGGATTGAGGGCGACGGTGCGGCCGAGGGCATCGCTCGCGCGTGCAAGGAGAACCTGATGCCGTTCCGCTTGAGCCTTCGCGCCGGTGCTGCGATGGCTATCGCCCTTTTCATAACTGTGTTTGTCGCCATCACCCCATCGCCGGCGCAATCTCCGGCGCCGCCGGCGACAAAGCCGGCCGCGCCGACGCAGATTGCGCCAACCCCGGACGCCGGCCAAAGCGGCGATGTGTTCGGCGAAAATACCTCGCTCAAGGCGCAGACCATTGTCTATGTGAAAGGCTCGGGCACCTGGGACAAGGCCTTCGAGACGATCACCGGCGCGTTCAAGAAGATCGACGGCTATCTCGACAAGGAAGGCATCAAGGCGAGCGGCCTGCCGATGACCATTTTCACGGCGACCGACGACACCGGGTTCGACTACGAAGCCGCCATTCCGATCGCCGACACGCCGAAGAATCCGCCGCATGGCGACATGGCGGTCGGCCAATCGCCCGAGGGCGCGGCGCTCAAATTCGTCCATCGCGGCTCGTATGACGACCTCGACAATACCTACGAGGCCATCACCAATTATCTCGACGATAAAAAGCTCGAATCCAAGGACGTGTTCATCGAGGAATATGTCACCGACCCGGTGAAGTCCGACGCCAGCAAGCTCGTCGTTAACGTCTATGTGCTGATCAAGACCCCGACCGCTCCGGGCTAGGTTCCGCCCCGGCGCGGCCGGTTCCGGGCGTTTTTGCGCTGTTGAGCGCGGTTGACAGGCTGGCGGACCGTCACTACGTTCCGCCCGCTCTCGTAAGAGACTGAAATTCTTGTACGCCGACCGGTCCTGGAGGCCGGAGGCCACCGCCCGACAGCGCAATGCGCCCTCGGGCGTCGTTGCGTTTTCTGCGTGTTTTCTCCTGGTCCCTGCGGGCGGGTGAAAGGGCAAGATGTTCGACAATCTGTCGGAACGGCTGGGTTCGATCCTCGATCGCCTGACACGGCGCGGCGCGCTGTCGGAGGCCGATGTCGAGGAAGCGATGCGCGAAGTGCGGCGCGCGTTGCTCGAGGCCGATGTCGCGCTCGACGTCGCGCGCGCCTTTACCGAACAGGTGAAAGCGCGTGCGGTCGGCGTCGATGTGATCAAGTCGGTCACGCCCGGCCAGATGGTCGTCAAGATCGTGCACGATGCGCTGGTCGAGACGCTCGGCGCCGATGCGCAGCCGATCGATCTCAATGCCCCGGCGCCGGTCGTCATCATGATGGTCGGCCTGCAAGGCTCCGGCAAAACCACGACCACGGCCAAGATCGCCAAACGCCTCACCGATGTGCAGAAGCGCAAAGTTCTGATGGCCTCGCTCGATACCCGCCGCCCGGCGGCGATGGAGCAACTCGCCGTGCTCGGCAAGCAGGTCGCCGTCGAGACGCTGCCGATCGTCGCCGGCCAGACGCCGGTGCAGATCGCGGCCCGCGCCAGGGAGGCCGGCCGGCTCGGCGGCTACGACGTGGTGATCCTCGATACCGCGGGCCGCATCACGCTCGACGAAGAGCTGATGCGCGAAGCGGCCGAAGTGCGCCGCGCCGCGTCGCCCCACGAAGTGCTGCTGGTCGCCGACTCGCTGACCGGCCAGGACGCGGTCAATCTCGCCCGCGCCTTCAACGAACGGCTCGATCTCACCGGCATCGTGCTCACCCGCATCGACGGCGACGGCCGCGGCGGCGCCGCGCTGTCGATGCGCGCGGTCACCGGCAAGCCGATCAAGCTGATCGGCACTGGCGAAAAGATCGACGCCATCGAGGACTTTTATCCGCAGCGCATCGCCGACCGCATTCTCGGCATGGGCGACATCGTTTCGCTGGTCGAGAAGGCGGCGACCACGATCGACGCCGAGAAGGCGGCGCGCGTCGCCGAGAAGATGCGCAAGGGCGCCTTCGATCTGTCCGATCTGCGCGAACAGCTCGGGCAGATGAAGAGCATGGGCGGCATGTCCGGATTGATGTCGATGATGCCCGGCATCGCCAAAATGAAAAACCAACTGGCCGAGCGCAATCTCGACGAGACGGTGCTCAAGCGGCAGATGGCGATCATCGATTCCATGACGCCGGCCGAGCGGCGCAATCCGGATGTGCTTAAAGCCAGCCGCAAGCGCCGCATCGCCGCGGGCTCCGGCACCAAGCCCGAGGACATCAACAAGCTTCTGAAAATGCACCGCACCATGGCCGACATGATGAAGGCCATGGGTCGTAATGCGGGCGCCAAGCGCGGCCCGATGGCCGGCCTTGCCAATATGCTCGGCTTTGGCGGCGGCATGCCGAGCCCGGAAGAAATGGCGAAGCTTACCGAGAAATTGCCGGGCGGCCTGCCGGCGGGAATGCCCGGCGCGCCGGGCAATGCTCCTCCGGGTCTGCCCCCGCAAATGCCCGGTATGCCGGGCTTGCCGAGGGGGCTGCCGCCGAATTTTCCGGGGCTGCCCGGTCTCGGTTCAAAATTTCCGGGCGGTCTGCCCGGATTGGGAAAGAAGAAGTGAAGTTCGCAAAATTCAACGCGATCAACGTGACGAAAGGAAACTGAATGCTTGTTATCCGTATGGCGCGTGCCGGTACCAAGAAGCGGCCGTTCTACCACATCGTCGTTGCCGACAGCCGCAGCCCGCGCGATGGCCGTTTCATCGAGCGTCTCGGCTATTTCAATCCGCTGCTGCCGAAGGACAAGACCGAGCGGCTGACCTGGGATCTGGAAAAGGCCAAAGCCTGGATCGCCAAAGGCGCGCAGCCATCCGACCGCGTCATGCGTTTCCTCGACGCCGCCGGCGTGATGAAGCGCACGCCGCGGAAGAATCCTGAAAAGGCGATTCCACGCAAAGAGCGCAAGGCGCAAGCCGAGGCGGCGAAGACCGCAGCGGCCGCCGCGCCCGCGGCAGCGGCGCCGGCCGCGGAAGCCGCGCCGGCGAGCTGACCGCGAGACTTTAGGTCCTTGTGATGGCGGGCGGCGGGCGAGTCTGTCTTGGACAATTCGGCGCCGCCCACGGCGTGCAGGGCGAAGTGCGCCTGCACTCCTTCACTGCCGATCCGACGGCGATCACGAGCTATGGTCCGCTCGAGGGCGAGGATGGACGCGTCTTTGAGATCGAAGCGATGCGGCCGGCGAAAGATCATTTCGTCGCGAAAATCGCCGGCGTCGCCGATCGCAATGCCGCCGAGCTCTTGAAGAACCTGAAACTCTACGTGCCGCGCGCGCGGCTGCCGGAGCCGGACGAGCCAGACGAATTTTATCATGCCGATCTGATCGGGCTCGCCGTGGTCGATCGTGCCGGAGAGAAGCTCGGCACCGTGGTCGCGGTCCACAATTTCGGCGCCGGCGATCTGATCGAGATGAATCCGGCAAGCGGCGGCAAAACGCAATTGCTGCCATTCGACGACGTCCACGTGCCGACAGTGGACATCGCCGCGGGCAAGATCGTTGTTGTGCCGCCGATAGAGCAAGAATGAGAGCGAGCGACTGAGATGTGGCGCGCGAGCGTGCTGACGATTTTTCCCGACATGTTTCCGGGACCGCTGGGCACGAGCCTTGCCGGCAGGGCGCTGAGCGCCGGCGCGTGGTCGCTCGAAGTTGCCGATATTCGTGACTTTGCCGCCGACAAGCATCGCAGCGTCGACGACACGCCGGCCGGCGGCGGGCCCGGCATGGTGATGAAAGCCGATGTGCTCGGCCGCGCCATCGATGCGGTCGCGACCGATACCCGCCCGCGCTGCCTGCTCTCGCCGCGCGGCATCCCGCTGACGCAGGCCCGCGTCGAGGCCCTTAGCCAAGGCCCCGGCATCGTCATGATCTGCGGCCGTTTCGAAGGGGTCGACGAGCGGGTGATCGCGGCGCGCGAGCTCGAAGAAGTCTCGATCGGCGATTATGTGCTGTCCGGCGGCGAGATCGCCGCCATGGCGCTGATCGATGCCTGCGTGCGGCTCCTGCCTGGCGTCATGGGGGCCGCCGACTCGGGCGCCGAGGAGAGCTTTACCGACGGGCTTTTGGAATATCCGCACTACACCCGCCCCCAGGTCTGGGAAGGCCGGCCGATCCCGGAAATCCTGACCTCCGGCGACCACGGCAAAATCGCCGCCTGGCGCCGGGCGGAGGCCGAAAGGCTTACCCGGGAGCGGCGGCCCGACCTCTGGGACGCCTTTTTGCGGCGTTTCCCCAAGGGGTCAAAATCCGGGTCAAAAACCGGCTCCGAAACGGGGTGACGGCAGGGTGACAAACCCCGCGCGGTAGCGTAGAAGCTCGCCGAACCCGAGTAGAACCGGCCCAAAAAAGCGCGCGCCAAGGGGCGCAGCGGATGGAGAACTTGCCATGAATGTCCTCAAAGAGATCGAAGCCGAGCAGGTCGCAAAGCTCGCCGCCGGCAAGGAAATTCCGGATTTCCAGCCCGGCGATACGCTCGTCGTCAACGTCAAGATCGTCGAGGGCGAGCGCACCCGCGTGCAGGCCTATGAAGGCGTCTGCATCGGCCGTTCCGGCGGCGGCATCAACGAGAATTTCACCGTGCGCAAGATTTCGTACGGCGAAGGCGTCGAGCGCGTCTTCCCGCTTTATGCGCCGATGATCGATTCGATCACCGTGGTTCGCCGCGGCAAGGTCCGCCGCGCCAAGCTCTATTATTTGCGTGGCCTGCGCGGCAAGTCGGCCCGCATCGTCGAGCGGCAGGATCATGCCGGCGAGGCAGCCCTCGGTTCCGAGGGTGCGGCCAGAGCCTCGGCCAAGACTGCGAGCAAGGCCATGAAGGCCGAGGGCGATGCCAAGCCCAAGGCGAAAGCCGCCAAGCCGAAAGCGAAACCGAAGGCTGCAGCGAAAGCATAACAATCCGGCGCGTGGAGATTATATTGCGCGCAGGCGTTGGGACTGGAGTTTGGTAACGATGAGCAAGGCGCGCACCCTCTACGATAAAATCTGGGACGATCATCTGATCGAGGAGACGCCGGACGGCGCCGCCCTCATCTATATCGACCGTCATATCGTGCATGAGGTGACGAGCCCGCAGGCTTTCGAAGGCCTGCGCCTTGCCGGCCGCAAGGTGCGCGCGCCGGACAAGACGCTGCTCGTGGTCGATCACAACGTGCCGACCAAGGACCGGCATCTGCCCAATCCCGATCCGGAAAGCGCGGCGCAGATCGCTTATCTCGCCGAGAACGCCAAGCTCTTCAATCTCGAATATTACAACGAGTTCGATAAGCGGCAGGGCATCGTCCATATCATCGGCCCGGAGCAAGGCTTCACGCTGCCCGGCGTCACTTTGGTGTGCGGCGACAGCCATACCGCGACCAATGGCGCGTTCGGCGCGCTCGCCTACGGCATCGGCACGTCGGAAGTCGAGCACGTGCTGGCGACGCAGACCTTGGTGCAGAACAAGTCGAAGAACATGCGCGCCGTGGTCGACGGCAAATTGCCGCCGGGCGTGACCGCCAAAGACATCATCCTCGCCATCATCGGCGAGATCGGCACCGCGGGCGGCACCGGCTATGCGCTGGAATATGCCGGCGAGGCGATCTCGGCGCTGTCGATGGAAGGCCGCATGACGGTCTGCAACATGTCGGTCGAGGCCGGCGCCAAAGCAGGCTTCATCGCGCCCGATGCCAAGACCTATGCCTATCTCAATGGCCGCCCCAAGGCGCCCAAGGGCAAGGACTGGGACGCCGCGCTGCGCTACTGGGAGACGCTGCGCTCCGACGACGGCGCGCATTTCGACCATGAGGTCAGGCTCGACGCCGCCAAACTGCCGCCGCTCGTGACCTGGGGCACGAGCCCCGAACAGGTCGTGTCGATCACCGGCCGCGTGCCGACGCTCGACGCCGTCACCGATCCGCGCAAGCGCGAGGCGATCGAGCGCGCGCTCGGCTATATGGGGCTCAAGGGCGGCGAGAAGATTTCCGACATCGGCATCGACCGCGTCTTCATCGGCTCCTGCACCAATGCGCGGATCGAAGATCTGCGCGAAGTGGCCAAGGTCGTCGACGGCAAGATGGTCAACGGCAAGGTCAATGCCATGATCGTGCCGGGCTCGGGCCTCGTCAAAGAACAGGCCGAATCCGAAGGCCTCGACAAGGTCTTCGTCAAGGCCGGCTTCGAGTGGCGCGACCCCGGCTGCTCGATGTGCCTCGCCATGAACCCGGACAAGCTCAAGCCGGGCGAGCGCTGCGCCTCGACTTCGAACCGCAATTTCGAAGGCCGCCAGGGCTATAAGGGCCGCACCCATCTGGTGTCGCCGGCCATGGCGGCCGCCGCCGCGATCGCCGGACATTTCGTCGACGTGCGCGAGTGGCATTGAAGCATGATCCGGGAAAAGCCTGTCCTCGGACTTGATCCGAGGATGAGTACCGTTTTCCGAAAAAGATCATGCTCAAAAATAAACTGATGCTTCGGCACGGATCGAAGCATCAGGCATCGCGATTGGGCTAGTTCGTCGTCGACACAACCCGCAACGGGGACCGACGATGTCTGACAATACCGACGCCGAAATCCGCCACATCTATGAGCGCTGGCACGAGACCGTCGTGGGACGCGACCTCGATGGCCTGATCGCGCTCTATGCCGAAAACGCCGTGCTCGAAACGCCGTTGATCCTCGCGACGCTGCCGGACAGAACCAAGGGCATTCTCACGGGACGAACGGAAATCCGATCGTTCTTCGCCGCCGGTCTCAAAAAGCTGCAGACGGATCTGGCGAAATGGTACCGCACTGGATTGTTCTTTTCGAACGGCCGGCAATTGACCTGGGAATATCCGCGCGAGACGCCCAATGGCGATCAGATCGATCTCGTCGAGGTCATGGACATAGCCAACGGCCTGATCCAGTCGCACCGGGTGTATTGGGGCTGGGTCGGTTTCAAAACGCTGGTCGCGGCCATCAATCAGCAAAGCCATGCGCAAGATCGCTAGACGCGGCGTCAGCCCCGCACCCACCAGCAGTGCATTTGCGGATAGAGCACAGTGCCACTCGGCCGGTTCTGCAATTCGTACCAATCGACGCAGCGGCGGTAGAGCAGCCGCCCCGGATTGATCTCGATGCGGTGGCGCACGTAACGCGGCGGCGGCGGATTGGCGAGCGCCGGCCCAGCGAGCGGCGAGCCTTGCGCGAAGGCTGGGGTCACGCCGAGCAACACGAGCGCGGCGAGAGCGGTCAGCATCAGAAGTCTGAATTTCATCATCGGCCCACTCTACCTGATCCCGCTCATTCCCGCGCAAGCGGGAATCCAGTCCTGGGTCCCCGCTTGCGCGGGGACGAGCGGTTAAGCGCGATCCACGCTACACTCCGATTATGGCCGATCTCGCATCCGATCCGCTGAACTGGCAGCCGGTCAAGGCGCCCTCGCTTGCCGAACTCGAGGTTCTGGCGGGCGAGCTTTTCGGCCGTTTGCCGAGCAAATTTCGCGAGCTCGCCACTGACGTCGTCATCCAGGTCGACGATTTCCCGTCCGACGAGGTGCTGGACGAAATGCAGGCGGAGAGCGAATTCGACCTGCTCGGGCTGTTTCAGGGCACCGGCCTGCCGTTCCGCAGCGAGAGCGCGCCGGTGCAGATGCCGAATATGATCTGGCTCTACCGCCGCCCGATCCTGGATTATTGGGCCGAGCACGACGAGACGCTCGGCGCTATCATCAGGCATGTTCTGGTGCACGAGATCGGCCACCATTTCGGCCTGTCCGACGGCGACATGGCGGCGATCGAAGAGGCTGCGGGTTAAAGCGCGAAGGAGCTAGACCCATGAAAGTTGACGGTGCCTGCGCCTGCGGCGCGATCAAGGTCGAAGCCGAGGCCGATCCGGAAAAGACCCAACTCTGCCACTGTACCGATTGCCAGACGGCGACCGGCACCGCATTCCGCGTATCGGTGCCGGTGCCGGTGCCGGGTGCGTCGCTAAAGCTCAGCGGGATACCGGCGACTTATCTCAAGACCACCGCCGATAGCGGCAATCCGCGCCTCCAGGGCTTTTGCGGCACCTGCGGCACGCCGCTTTATTCGACGACGCCCGGCGAGGGCGTTCAGCAAATGTACGTGCTCCGCGTCGGCATTTTGCGGCAGCGCGACCAGTTCGCGCCGCGCAAGCAGATTTGGACGCGTTCAGCGCGCAACTGGCTGCCGCAACTCGACAGCGTGCCGCGCTTCGAGAAGCAATCGTAACGGGGAAAGGAGACCCGCATGCTGATCACCGTTTTCCGCTCCCGCCTGAAGGACGGCGTGCGCGACGAATATGGCGCCGCCGTCGATCGCATGAACGAGCTCGCGCGCACCATGCCCGGCTATATTTCGCACAAGACGTTTTACGCGGAAGATGGCGAGCGCTGCACCATCGTCGAGTTCGAGAATGAAGCGGGCCTGCGCACCTGGCGCACCAATGCCGAACATATCGCGGCGCAGAAAATGGCGCGGCAGAAGTACTATACCGAATACAGCGTGCAGGTCTGCACGCTCGACCGCGAGTCGAAATTCACGGCCAAGGAGGGCGCGACGGCCGAAGCTTGACTTGCCTTGGCAGGCTTGACCGGCTCCGCCGAAACCGCCATTAACGCCGCAAAAGCGCCCCATCCGGGCAGGAGTTGAACTTCAGCAGGCCGAAAATGGAAAAATTCACCACTCTCGAAGGCGTCGCGGCGCCGTTGCGCATGATCAATATCGACACCGATATGATCATCCCCAAGCAATATCTGAAAACGATCAAGCGCACCGGGCTTGGCGCCGGCCTGTTTTCGGAAAAGCGATTCAACGACGACGGCTCCGAGAACAAGGATTTCGTGCTCAACAAGCCGGCCTATCGCAAGTCGAAGATTCTCGTCGCCGGCGACAATTTCGGCTGCGGGTCCTCGCGCGAGCATGCGCCGTGGGCGCTGCTCGATTTCGGCATCACCTGCGTGATCTCGACCTCGTTCGGCGACATTTTCTACAACAACTGCTTCAAGAACGGCGTGCTGCCGATCAAAGTATCGCCGGAGGATCTGGAAAAGCTGTTCGACGATGCCGAGCGCGGCGCCAATGCGACGCTCACCGTCGATCTCGAAAAGCAGGAGATCCGTGGCCCCGACGGCGGCGTGGTGAAATTCGACATCGAGCCGAACCGCAAGAAAACGCTGCTCGAAGGCCTCGACGATATCGGGCTGACGATGCAGAGGAACACCAAGATCGACGGCTTCGAGGCCAAGGCCAAGGCCGAGCGGCCCTGGATGTGAGCGCCGGATGATGTCCGGCCACACTTGATCGCTGCGGATTCGCACCTAGATCGCTGATGCGATATCGCGGCCGGCTTGTCCCGACGGGATGTTGGGCTTTGCCGGCTTCCGCCCTCCCCATTCAGTCCGTCCCACCCGGCAAACTGGCAGCATGACGTCAGCAATCTCGATTTCGCATCTCGACAAGACCTACGCGTCGGGCTTCCAGGCCTTGAAAGACATCAACCTGGATATCCGGCACGGCGAGATTTTCGCGCTGCTCGGCCCGAACGGCGCCGGCAAGACGACGCTGATCTCCACGATTTGCGGCATCGTGCAGCCGACCGGCGGCACCGTGCTGGTCGACGGCCACAATATCCTGACCGACTACCGCGTGGCCCGCGCGCTGATCGGGCTGGTGCCGCAGGAATTGACCACCGACGCTTTCGAGACGCCGCCCGCCACCATGCGGTTTTCCCGCGGCCTGTTCGGCAAGCCGCCGAATCCGGCGCTGATCGAGAAAGTGCTGAAGCAGCTGTCGCTGTGGGACAAACGCGAAGCAAAAATCCGCATGCTCTCCGGCGGCATGAAGCGCCGGCTGATGATCGCGAAGGCTTTGGCGCATGAGCCGCAGATCCTGTTCCTCGACGAGCCGACCGCCGGCGTCGATGTCGAACTGCGCAAGGACATGTGGCAATTGGTGCGCGAATTGCGCGCCTCCGGCGTCACCATCATTCTCACCACGCATTACATCGAAGAAGCCGAGGAGATGGCCGACCGCGTCGGCGTCATCAATCACGGCGAGATCATCCTGGTCGAGGACAAAGCCGAGCTGATGCGCAAGCTCGGCAAGAAGCAGTTGACGCTCGATCTGCGCGAGCCGCTCGGCGCGATACCGGCGTCGCTTGCGAGCTACGATCTCACGCTGACCGACAATCGCCAGAAACTGATCTACAGCTACGACACCAAGAGCGAGCATACCGGCATCACCGCGCTGCTCGACGATCTCCGGCACGCCGACATCGAGTTCCAGGATTTGCAGACCACACAGAGCTCGCTCGAGGACATTTTCGTCGGTCTCGTGAGACAATCGGGAGCCGCGAAATGAACGTCTATGGCGTACGCGCTATCTATATGTACGAAATGGCGCGGACCGGGCGGACGCTGTTCCAGAGCATCGTCTCGCCGGTGATCTCGACCTCGCTCTATTTCATCGTGTTCGGCGCGGCGATCGGCTCGCGCATCACCCAGATCGAAGGCGTCGGCTACGGTTCCTTCATCGTGCCGGGCCTGATCATGCTGATGCTGTTGACGCAGAGCGTGACCAACGCCTCGTTCGGCATCTATTTCCCGCGCTTTGTCGGCACCATTTACGAGATCCTGTCGGCGCCGATCTCGCCGCTCGAAATCGTGCTCGGCTATGTCGGCGCCGCCGCCACCAAGTCGATCATTCTCGGCCTCATCATCCTCGCCACGTCGTTTCTGTTCGTGCCGCTCCATATCGAGCACCCGTTCTGGATGCTGGCGTTCCTCATTCTGACCGCACTGAGCTTCAGCCTCCTGGGCTTCATCCTCGGCCTGTGGGCCGGCGGTTTCGAGCAATTGCAGATCGTGCCGCTTCTGATCATCACGCCGCTGACGTTTCTCGGCGGCACGTTCTATTCGACCAGCGTGTTGCCGCCGTTCTGGCGCACGGTGACGCTGTTCAATCCGCTGGTTTACCTGATCTCGGGCTTCCGCTGGAGCTTCTTCGGCATCGCCGATGTCAATGTCGCCGTGAGTCTGGCGATGACGCTTCTCTTCCTGGCGGTTTGCCTCGCGATCGTGTGGTGGTTCTTCAAAACCGGCTACCGGCTGAAGAATTAGGCCGCCCTGACTGCCGGTTACAAGCCCGACGGCCTGCGGCCAAGTAGCTGGCAAGAAACACGAATTTCTCCCCTGAGAAAATCTTAAGTGCGCGGCGGTATGTTCGCGTTCAGCCGAAATCATGAAGAACGCTGGGAGGCGTCGATGCTGGCTGAAATCATTTTGCTGCGTCTGGAAATCGCCTTGCGCGTTATGGACGAAGCCGGTCCGGTGGCGGCCCCGCGTTTTGTTCCGCTCGCCCGCGGTGTGAAGCCCCAGTTCAAGCGAAAGCTGACGGTCGTCTAAGCGGCGGCCTTCCCTCCGGAATCCCGCAGCATTCGCTCGCGTATTTGAAACGGCGCCGGACAAGCGCTGGACAGCGCCATGGTGCAAAAGTAGCCTTGATGCGATAGTATCTATCCTTACCAAAACAACCGCGCCGATCGTAACGGCGCGGGCGCATCGGGAGGCAGTGTTGCTGCTCAAGGTTGCCCGGATCGAAGCGGCAACGCCCAGAATTCGCCGGATCGAGTTGTCGGCGGCCGACGGCGGTGCTTTGCCGGCCTTCACCGCCGGCGCGCATATCGATGTTGAACTGCCGAACGGCGAAACCCGCTCCTACTCCCTGCTCAACGAGCAAGGCTCACCGCAACGCCAGGGTTCACCGCAACGCTACGTGATCGGCGTCTTGCGCGAAACCGAGAGCACCGGCGGGTCCGCTTATATCCACGACAAGCTCAATATCGGCGACACGTTGCAAGCTTCGCCGCCGAGCAATGATTTTGCGCTCTACGAGGCCGGCGAGGTCAATGTCCTGATCGCTGGCGGCATCGGCATCACACCGCTGATGGCGATGGCGGCCCGGCTCGCCGAAATCGGCCGCGGCTACACGCTCTATTACTGCGCACGGTCGGCGGGCGAGGCGGCTTTCCTTCCCGAACTGCGCGCCCGCCACGGCGAGCGGCTGCTCACGCATTTCGACGGTGGCGATCCTGCGCGCGCGCTCGACGTGAAGACGCTGCTCGGCACACGCCTGCCAGGCATGCATGTCTATGTTTGCGGCCCGCTCGGCCTCATTCGGTCGGTCGTTACCGCTGCGGCCGACTGGCCGAAAGGCACCGTGCACTACGAGCTGTTCAAGGGCAGCGCCGCCGATCTCGCGCCGGTCAACACCAACCAGCCGTTCGACATCGTGCTCAAGAAAGCCGGCAGAACCTTCACCGTGCCGGCCGACAAGACCATTCTCGAAGTGCTCAAGGCCGAGGGCTTCAAGGTCAAGACGCTGTGCACCGCCGGCCGCTGCGGCACCTGCCGCGTCGGCTATGTGGCGGGCAAGGTCGATCATCGCGACGACATTCTCGACGACGACGAGCGCGAGGAATTTCTGCAAGTCTGCGTTTCGCGCGCCCTGCCGGGCGAGACGCTTGTTCTCGACCTGTAAGGGTCGCGATTTATAGCTGCCACTTGTTGCTATCACTTGGGAAAGGCTCCGTCATGAATATCCAGGTCAAACCAGGCGCAACGTCGCCACATGTGAAGACGCAATCGCTGATCTGCGGCACGCTGGTCACGACCGATCTCAAGCGCGCGCGCCGCATGTATGAAGAGGTGCTCGACATGGAATGCGTCGAGCCGGAGAAGGGCCTGATGTATGTGCGCGAGAAAGGCCACCGGCCGGGTCAGGCCAAGCACGGCCAGCCCTATTGGGTGCTCGAAGTGCGCGAGACGCCGGACGTCGCCGTGCCGCAGGAAATGCTGAACCACTGGGGTTTCGAGGCGCCGAGCCAGGCCGCGGTCGACGAGGCCTATGCCAAGGTCACGGCCAACAAGGCGGAATACGGCATCACCCGCGTGCAGAAGCCGTTCTTCCGCAACGGCTCCTACGCCATCTACATGACCGACAAGGATTCCAATTGGTGGGAGGTCGAGTATCGCACGCCGGATCTGATCTACACGGCGCTGCGCGAAAAAGGCGACCAGTTCCAGGACTGATTTTCACGACTGATTTTCAAGCCTGACCGCATCAAGACCACGTCACATCAAGAACGCGCAAATCGAGGGAGACGACCATGGCGGAGCCGCTGGTCCAGAACGAATTCTTCTCGCACGGCACCTATGAGTGCAACAACATGCCGGCCACCCGGCGCTTTCTCGTCGACTTCCTCGGCCTCGACATCGTCCGGCCGCTGAAGGAAGCGCAATATATGTGGAAGGGCGGGCCGTGGTCCGTCGTCTGCGTCTGCGTGCAGGATGGCGACGCCAAGGAACAGGGACCGCAGAACCACTTCAAGCTTTCGGTCGCATCGAAGGCCGACGTCGATGCCGCCCACGCCGCAGCGCTGAAGCACAAGGATGACTACGGCATCAAGCGCGTGCTCGACGTCGAGGAGAAAGGCCGCGATCGCGCGTTCAAGCTGCTCGACCTCAACAATACCTGGTGGGAGATCAGCACCGTCTCGCAGGCCCATTTCGACGAGGCCTTCGCCAAAGGCGATGCGCGGCACTGATAGGCAGGCTCAGCGTTTCGCCTGCGGTTGCTTCATGACGTTGCGCGTGTAAAGTCCGGCCGTCCGAAAATGGGCGAGGCCGGTCAATGATCTTTTGCCGCTTTCGAAAATCCAATCGCGTGTCTTACGGCATCGTCGAAGGCGATGTCGTGCGCGCCATCGAAGGCGATCCGTTCGCCGGATATAAGCTCGCCGCCGAGCGCTTTGCGCTGCGCGACGTCGAGCTTCTGGTGCCGGTGCTGCCCGGCACCTTTTACGCGATCGGTTCGAACTACCACAACCACGTGGTCGGCCGCGCCAAGGTGAAGGGCCGCGAGCCAATTTTCTACAAGACGCCGCGCGTCGGTTACCGCGCCAATAGCGCGCTCCTGCCGCACCAAGCCGATATCGTCAAACCAGCCGACGCCGGTCCGCGCTTCGAATATGAGGCCGAGCTCGTCGCGGTGATCGGCAAATCGGCGAAGCAAGTCAGCCCCAGCGAAGCCGCCGAATGCATTTTCGGCTGGACCATCGGCAACGACCTCACCGAGCGCGACTGGCAGGCCAAGGACCCGACCAATCTGCGCGGCAAAAATGCCGACACGTTCAAGCCGATGGGACCGTGGATCGTGACCGGAATCGATCTGCGCGACATGACGACCAATGTGCGGATCAACGGCCGGCTGGCCCATTCGTTTCCGACCGCCAACATGCTGTTCAGTCCGGGCGAAGTGATCAGCGACGTGTCGCGCTATAACACGCTGTCGCCCGGCGACGTGGTCTGGCTCGGCACCGACGAGGTGCCCGAAGCGGTGAAGCCCGGCGATCTTATCGAAATCGAGATTACCGGCATCGGCGTGTTGCGCAACCGCGTCGTGGCGGAAGCGTCGGGGGCTTCTTCACTGTGAACCGCGCGCGCCTTCGATGCAAAGCGGCCTTGGCGGCGCTGCTTGTGCTGGCCGCCGCCGTCACGTCCACACAGGCGCAATCGGCTTTTCCCAACCGTCCGATCCGCATCCTCACGCAGTTTCCGCCGGGCGCGGTTTCCGACATTTCGCTGCGCATCCTCGCCGATCGCGCCGGCGCCCAGCTTGGCACCCAGATCATCGTGCAGAACCAGCCGAGTGCCGCCGGCGTCACCGCGGCGCGCGAGGCACTGTCGGCGCCCGCCGATGGTTATACGCTCGCCATGCTGTCGAACGCGACCGCGGTGAGCGCCGCCACTTACCAAAAGATGCCGTTCGACCCACTGACCGATTTCGTTCCGATCTCGGGCATGAGCGATTTTGCTTATCTGTTTCTGACCAATTATGGCTCGGGCCTGCACACGATGGCGGATTTTCTCGCCACGGCGAAAGCGCAGCCGGGCAAATTGAACGTCGGCACCTCGGCCGCGGGCACGACACCCTATCTGGCGGCGCTGCTGTTCAAGAAGGCGGCCGGTCTCGATTTTGCGATCGTGCCCTATAAAGGCGCGCCCGATCTCACCGTGGCACTGCTGCGCAGCGACATCGACGTCGCGATCAACGCCTATGGCGGCTACCGCGAGGCGCTGACCGACAAGAAGCTGCGCGCGCTCGCGGCCACCACGGCAAGTCGCACCATGTTCCTGCCTGACGTGCCGACAACGCGGGAAGCCGGGATTGCCGATTTCGAAGTGTCGTCGTGGAACGGCATTTTCGCGCCGGCGAAGACGCCGGCCGCCGCCGTCGACCGGCTGACGCAGGCGTTCCACGCGGCTCTGGCCGAGCCGGAGCTCATCGACAAGTTTCACGATCTCGGAATCGAGGCATGGCCCGGCAGCGCCGCGGAGCTCGCCGCGCGGATGAAATCGGAAATCGCGCGCTGGAACAAAGTCGTCGACGACAACGCCATCGAACGGCAGTGACGCCTCAGTTGGTCGCGAGCGCCGCCGCCGTGCGCTGCGGCGAATCTTGCGCCGCCGCGGCCTTGCGGTATTTGCGATTCAAAGCCCGCGTCACCGGCAATTCGATCGTGCGATGAATGACGCCGGCCGCGGCGATGCAGGCGCAGAACGCTGCGGCGTAAATGACGTAAATCAAAAGGCCATGCGCCAGATGCAATTTGGCCGCGGCGACCCAGGCGAAGTCGACGACAAAGCCGTGCGACAGGTAAAGGCTGTAGGACCAGGCGCCGAGCACGGCCAGCCACTGGACCGGCTGGCTCCGCAGCCAATCTTCAAGCGACACGACCGTCAGCAGCAGCAGCGCCGCCGGAATTCCCCACACGAACAATCTGATGGCGCGGGCGTCGTTGCCGAGGAGCTGAGTAGACAGCAGCGCGGCGATGCACAGCACGGCGAGTGCGATTGCTAGACGAAACGGCAGCACGCGCCTGTTGAGCGCGGCGACACCGATCAGCATGCCGAAGACAAATTCCAAGAGCAGCGGATCGAGCAATTTCGTCGGCGCGGCCCATGATGCGGCCCACGACTCGTTCCACGATGCGGTGCGGAACATGCCGACAATCACCAAGGCCGCTAGCAGTCCGGAGAGCCACAGGACCGGCTGCCGCACACGCAGGGACAGCGCGCCGGTGAACAAGACGTAGAACAGCATTTCAAAGCTCAGCGTCCAGCCGACCATCACGACCGGGCCAAGCGTGCTGTCCGGAATGAACAGAAACGACGAGATCACATGCCAGGGCGTCAGCACCGTGCTGATCGCCAAAGCCGGCACGGCCAGCAGCAGCAAAACCTTGAAGGCCGTGAACAACCAATAGAGCGGGACCACGCGGATGAGCCGCCGCACCAGGAACGGCTCGGCCGTGCCGGGCCGGCCCCAAATCCCGGCGGTCACGACCACCATGACGAAACCGCTGATGGCGAAGAAAATATCGACGCCGCATTGGCCGCAATCGAAACGGAGGCTCGAATCGTAAGCGCGCTCGGCCATCGCCACCGAGTCATGCTGCAACATGACCACAAGCGCGGCGAGCCCGCGAAGGATTTGCACGCCGATGTAAAGATCGTGCCGCGGCTGCATATTTTGAGGACCTGCGGACGTCGGCTTGCGCGAAACGGCTTGCACGGATTCCATGCCCGCCATTTGGCGGAGGACCCTCGCGGATGTCGAGGCGAAGCGGAAATTAAGCTAACCCGCTAAGGTTACCGCGCAGCGGTTCCGTGAAGCTCCGCGGCTGATTTCAAGCCGATTTGCGCTTCTCGATCGCATCCGCGATCGCCACCGTCTGCTGCGCCATCTCGGCGTGCAAGCGCTCGACCATCTTGCCGTCGATCTGCACCACGCCTTTGTTGGCATTTTCCGGCAAGTCGAAGGCGGCGATCATCTTGCGGGCGACAGCGACTTCGTCGGCGCTGGGCGAGAACGCCTCGTTGCACGGATCGATCTGGCGCGGATGGATGAGTGTCTTGCCGTCGAAGCCGAGATCGCGCGCCTGCTGGCATTCCTCGGCGAAGCCTTCGGCATTGCCGAGGTCGTTATAAACGCCGTCGAGGATGCTCAGGCCGTAAGCGCGCGCCGCGGCCACGCAGGTCATCAGCCACGGCAGCATCGGCGCGCGGCCGGGAACGAGGCGGGCGCGGGTATCCTTGGCGAGATCGTTGGTGCCCATGACGAAACCTGAGAGCCGCGTCTCGGTATCGAGCGCCGCGGCGGCGATCTTTTGCGCGTTGAGCATCGCCAGCGGCGTTTCCATCATCGCCCAGACCCGCACATGCGGATCGGTGTGGAGATCGACAAACCGCGCCGCCAGATCCTCGAGCTGATTGGGATCGGAGATTTTCGGCACCAGGATCGCGTCGGGCTTGCGCGGGCCGCCGAGCACGGTGTTGAGATCGTCGACCCACCAGCGGGTATCGAGCCCGTTGATCCGCACCATGACCTCGCGGTCGCCGAAGCCGTTCTCGAGCGCCTTGACGATGGCATCGCGCGCTTGCGCTTTCGCGTCCGGCGCCACCGCGTCTTCGAGATCGAGGATGAGACAATCGGCCGGCAGTTCACGCGCCTTTTCCAGCGCTCGGGCGTTGGATCCGGGCATGTACAGCACACTGCGGCGCGGACGAACGGTCATCGCTAATCCCCCAATTGCCCCGGCCAATTGTCCCAGCGCTGTTAAGCTAGCGGCTCTGCAGGCCTCATGCCAAGCGCGTCATTGCGAGGAGCGTAGCGACGGACGAGCGGCTTACGCCGCCTTCTGCTTCGCCGTGATCAGCTTGCGGTTGATCAGGCACTCGGCGATCTGAATGGTGTTCAGCGCCGCGCCTTTACGCAGATTGTCGGACACGATCCACATCGACAGGCCGTTCTCGACGGTCGCGTCCTCGCGGATGCGGCTGATATAGGTCGCGTCCTCGCCGGCTGCCTCGTAAGGCGTGACATAACCGCCGGGCTCGTGCGAATCGATCACCAGGCAGCCCGGCGCATTGCGCAGAATGTCGCGCGCCTCGTCCGGCGTGATCGGCTCCTCGAACTCGACATTCACCGCTTCGGAATGGCTGATGAAGACCGGCACGCGGACACAAGTTGCGGTGAGCTTGATCTTCGGATCGAGAATTTTCTTGGTCTCGACCACCATCTTCCACTCTTCGCGAGTGTAGCCGTCCTCCATGAACGTATCGATCTGCGGAATGATGTTGAAGGCAATGCGCTTGGGAAACTTCTTCGTCTCGACCTCATTGATCTGAAACACCGCCTTGGTCTGCGAGAACAACTCGTCCATCGCATCCTTGCCGGCGCCGGACACCGATTGATAGGTCGCGACCACGACGCGCTTGATCTTGGCCTTGTCGTGCAGCGGCTTGAGCGCGACGACGAGCTGCGCCGTCGAGCAATTCGGATTGGCGATGATGCCGCGCTTGCGAAAGCCCGAAAGCGCGGCGGCATTGACCTCCGGTACGATCAGAGGAACGTCCATGTCGTAGCGCCAGGCCGACGAGTTATCGATCACCACCGCGCCTGCGGCCGCGATTTTCGGCGAATATTCCTTGGACACTTCCGAACCCGCCGACATCAGGCAGATGTCGACGTTCGAGAAATCGAAATGCTCGAGCGTTTTGACCTTCAGCGTGCGGTCGCCATAAGACACGTCCACGCCCATGCTGCGCCGCGACGCGAGCGCGATGACCTCGTCGGCCGGGAACGACCGCTCGTCCAAAATATTGAGCATCTCGCGTCCGACATTGCCGGTCGCGCCGACGACGGCGACGTTATAACCCATCGTTAACTCTCCACCGAAACTTCACGGTTCCACCCGTCCCGTGGGAACCGAAGAGGAAGCGCTTCTAGGCGAGAACCGGCAAGAACACAACGCTGTCACACAGCGCTCTGGGGGAGCCGTGCGGCCAGTTTCGTATTCCCTGCCTGGGTCCCTGCAACAGGACATCTACGCCACGGTCGTGCGCATCCTCGCCTATATGGGCGGGCTGGGCCTGCTTGCCATCCTGGCTGTGAGTTTTTTCCGCACCGAAACGGTTGTCGCGGCTGTGGAATCCGCCCCGCACACGGATTGGATCAATATCGACCGCCCGCACCCGGCTTTCGAAGTGCAAATGCCCGAATGGGGCTCCACCAATGTCAATTACTACATCCTGCGCCGGCCGCGTGACGGCGGCCGCAAGGACGTGCTGACTTTCGGCGATCCGGCCGCCAACGGTCCCTATGTGGCGTTCGAGATCTACCGGCCGGGCTCGGCCGGCGAGCGCTTCATGGATGCACCGAGCGAGATTGCGGCCCGCATCGCCGCTTTCACCGTCACCGATGATGTCAAAGCGGCGGGACAACTCGACACCAAATTCGGCACCATGTCGCTGGTCGATTTCGCCATCGCTTCAGGCAGCCCTTTGGGGCGCCGGGCAGAAAACCTCGCCAGGGATCAAGTTACGGGACACTCGCCGCCGCGGCGCTGTCTCGGCTTCGTCCGGCCGTTCGATGCGCCATTGATGCAGGTCTCCGGCTGGTATTGCAGCCCGGGAGAAGAAGTGGTCGACCGCGCCGTGCTCGCCTGCGCGATCGATCGCCTCACCATGCTATACGCCGGCGGCGACCCCGCCCTTGCCATGCTGTTCGCCAATGCCGAAGTGAAACGCACCTTCTGCGGCCAGCGCAGCCCGATCCTCGCCGCGACCCCGGAACACGCCGTTCAGCCGCCGCTGCCGCGCAACGCAACATTCGGCGCCTTGAAGCTCCGCGGCCGGCTGTCGCTGCGCTAAATCCTCGATCGCGTTGTAACCTAGCCCCTTTGCGCGCCCGCGATGGAACCGGCCCCCGTCCGGACCGTTGCCGGAAGTGCTGTCGCCGTCCGTCAAAGCAGGCTACATTGCGCGTCGAAGCCGGGGAGCCAGAACGAATCATGCGTGTATCGATCGGTTTTGCTGCCGCAATCGCTGCGTTTTTGGCTGTGGCCGCCCTGACCAGCCCCGCTGACGCGGCGACCAAGAAGCGCGACCAGCAGCAGCCGCCAGTCCAAGTGGCACGTTCCGCTGCGGGCACCGTCATTCAGCCGACGACCACCATCCTGCCCGACGGCACCGGCCATGTCCGGGTCATCGTCATTCCGCGGCGCTCCTATCTCGATACCGGAACCGAAGTATCGGTCGGCGACCGCAGCTTCCACGATTATGTCCTGCCGCCCGACGGCGATCCGGGCCATCAGAACTGGTTTTTCGGTCCCGACGTGCAGGGCAAAGCGCATTACCCGCTACCCGGCGCGTTCGACGGCATCAATTCGAACTCGCCGTTCTAGACCTGCTCCCTCCAACACTGTAGTCAGGACTCGCGCGCCGCCGTGTCTTCGCGGCGGGCGACCGCGGGGGCGGCATGGTTTTGTTAAAGTGGCGGAACAAGTTACGGCGCCGCGTCTATAAGCCGTTCAACAAGATCTGGCATCGCGGGCACTATTTCGTCTGCAGCTATTTCGGTGCCGACTTTCTGGTGCGCTCGGTCAATGTCGGCGGCCTCGAAATATCGGCAAAGATCGGCGAATTTCCCGAGCTGCAAAACTTCATCCGCACCTGCACCGAGATCAAGCCCGACGTCTTCATTGATATCGGCGCCAATCTCGGCCTCTATACCTGCATCGTGATGAAGAACCGGCTCGCCCCGCGCGCCATCCTGTTCGAACCGGACCAGCGCAACCGCGTGCACCTGCGCGCCAATCTCCTGATCAACGATCTGCTCGACGCCGATATCACGATCAACGAAATGGCGCTCGGCGCGGCGCCCGGGAAATTCCGTTTGGTGCCGGGACCGGAGCGCGACATCGGGCTGTCGCAGATCATGGAAAACGCGCCGGCCGGCCAAGACTGCGAGGTTGGCTACGAGGTCGAGATCGTGCGTTTCGACGATCTGGTCGCGCTATCCGGCAAGCCTCTTGTGGGCAAGCCTCTTGTGGGTAAGACGCTCGCGGTCAAGATCGATATCGAGCGCTACGAGCGCAAGGCGCTCGCCGGCATGGCGCGAACGCTCGCCGACAATCGCGGCGTGGTGCAGATCGAAGTGCTCGAAGCGCGCGATGAAACCATAGGCCTGATGGCTGCGGCGGGCTTCAAACTCGTGCAGGAATTCGGGTCGAACCTGGTGTTCCGGAAGGGTTGATCGCCCTTACGACAGCTTCTCCAATTCGCCGACCACCGCCTCGCCCATTTCCGCGGTCGAGACCACCTTGGTGCCTTCGGATTTGATGTCGGCGGTGCGCAGCCCCTTGGCGAGGGTCGCTGCGATGGCGGCTTCGAGACGGTCGGCCTCGCTGCCCATATTGAACGAATAGCGCAGCGCCATGCCGAACGACGCGAGCATCGCGATCGGGTTCGCCATGCCCCTGCCGGCGATATCGGGCGCCGAGCCGTGCACCGGCTCGTACATCGCCTTGCGGCGCTTGGTCTTGGCGTCGATTTCACCAAGAGAGGCCGACGGCAACATGCCAAGCGAGCCGGTCAGCATCGCCGCAATGTCTGACAGCATGTCGCCGAACAGATTGTCGGTGACGATGACGTCGAACTGTTTCGGCCAGCGCACGATCTGCATGCCGCCGGAATCGGCGAGCATGTGCTCGAGCTCGACGTCCTTGTAGTCGCGCTTGTGCACCTCATCGACCACTTCGTGCCACAGCACGCCGGTCTTCATCACGTTGCGCTTTTCCATCGAGGTGACTTTGTTGCGCCGCTTGCGCGCCAGCTCGAAGGCAACGCGGGCGATGCGGTCGATCTCGTAGCTGTCGTAAACTTGTGTATCCACGGCGCGCTTCTGGCCATTGCCGAGATCGGTGATGGTTTTCGGCTCGCCGAAATAGACGCCGCCGGTGAGTTCGCGCAGGATGATGATGTCGAGCCCTTCGACCGCTTCGCGCTTGAGACTCGAGGACTCCGCGAGCGCCGGATAGACGATCGCCGGACGGATATTGGCGAACAGCGCGAGCTCCTTGCGCAGGCGGAGAAGCCCTGCTTCCGGCCGCGCTTCGTAGGGCACCTTGTCCCACTGCGGGCCGCCAACCGCGCCGAAAATCACGGCATCGGCGGCACGGGCCTTGGCCATGGTCTCATCCGTGATCGCGACCTTGTGCGCATCATAGGCAGCGCCGCCGACCAGCCCGTCTTCGGTTTGAAAGTCGGCGACGCCCTTCTTGGCATAGAAGCCAAGGAGCCGTTTCACCTCGGCCATGACTTCGGGGCCGATGCCGTCGCCGGCGAGCAGGAGGAGATTGTAGGTGGGCATGACTGACGCCTCGCAAAAATGAGGCGACGAGTGCTAAAGGGCTGCGTCCAGCTTGGCAAGATGGACCGCAGTGGCGGCCCTGGAGCATTTTATTCTGCGCATGTCCTTATATAGGCCATCAACCTGCATTGGCGTACCTGCTGAGCATCATCTGATGAAATGAAAGAGGCCGCTAACTGAGGCGGCTACCAATCTTCCGCGCCCCATAGTAACCTTGGGTTGAAGCGGGGCAAAAATGCTGAAGGTTGTTTTGATGTCGTCAGTGCTGCTCTCGGTCCTAGAGGGCTGCACTTCTACGACTTCCATGTATCTAGAAAACGATGCTGGCCTAAAGGTCGTGTGTCAGACAACTGTCAACGGCGCTGTCAGGTTCCGAGACGTACTTTTCGCTAATGAGCCCTGTGCGCAAAAATATGAAAGCGAAGGTTATCACGTAGTGCACCCTCCGGGCGGGCAGTTTTAGCTGGCAAGAAATCCCGGCCACTGGCTTCGGAAGCCGGCCAGTACCCACTTTTCCGGGACATGCGCTAGAGCCCGCTGAACCAGTTGTAGCCCTGGTTCTCCCAATAGCCGCCGGCGTCGTTGTTCTGCACCCACATCGCGGTGACGTATTTCGGGTTCTTGAAGCCGAGCTTGGTCGGGATGCGGATCTTGATCGGGAAGCCATACGCAGTGGGCAGCGTCTTGTGGTCGAATTTCAGCGTCAATTGCGTCTGCGGATGCAAGGCGGTCGGCATGTCGATCGTGGTCGAATAGCCTTCGGCGCACTGGAACCAGACATATTTGGCGCTGGTGTCGGCGCCGATCATTTTGAGGAAATCCGACAGCTTGACGCCCTGCCAGGAGCCGATGGCGCTCCAGCCCTCGACGCAGACATGGCGGGTGATCTGGGAGACTTCCGGCAGCGCATTGAGCTCGGGCAGCGTCCAGGATTTCTTGTTGTCGACGAGCCCGCCGATCTCGAGCTTGTAATTGTCGCCGTCGATGTCGGGCGCCTCGTCAACGCTGTAATAGGCGTTGAACGGGAACGGCCGGGTGATCGCGCTTTCCGGATATTCCGGCGCCAGTGTCGTTTCCGAGAACAACAAAGCCTGAACCTTGTCGTTGAAGCGCGAGATGACACGCAGCGCGCTCTCCGATGTCGGCCCGTCGATGACGTCGCAGCCGGTCAGCATCGCCAGCGCACCGAGTGACACCGCGCCGCGCAGGAAGTTGCGGCGCGACGATCGCGGCAAAAGCATCGCCGCATCCTTGATCAGGAGCTTTTGGTCGACGCCGGGAGCCGGTTTTCGCGTGCGGGACATCGCTATCTCTCCTTCAGCGCCCAAGAATCATAGCGCGCAGGCTTTTCGGCACCAAAAGCGCCAGCGCGATATGGATCGTCAGGAACGCCACGATCGAGGACATGGCGAAGAAGTGCACATAGCGCGCGGTGTCGTAGCCGCCGAAGACGTCGGTGAGATATTTGAGCTGCACCGGTTTCCAGATCGAAACGCCCGACAGCACGATGACGATACCGGCGAGAATGACGCCGAGATAAAGCAGCCGCTGCACCGCGTTATAGACCGAAAGATCGTCGTGCGAGAGCTTGCCGCGCAAGGCCGCGGTGAAATCGTTCCACACGTCGCGCGGGCGGATCGGCAGCAGCTTGCGGCGGAAGCGGCCGGTGGCAATGCCGAGCATGACATAGACGATGCCGTTGATGACAAGGAGCCACATGGCGGCGAAATGCCACAACAGTGCACCGGCGAGCCACTCACCCAAAGCAAATTGGCTCGGGAAATAGATGAAGTGGAACAGCGGCGAGGCGTCGTAAATCTGCCAGCCCGAGCCGATCATCATGAATATCGCCAGCGCGTTGATCCAATGCGTGATGCGCACCCAGCGCGGATGAATGAGCGGCTCCGCGGAGCGGCCGGTCGCGACCGGTAAATTGCTGGTGGCTTCGAGGGTCATGGTGCGCTCGTCGATCCAGGCGGACGTGTAGCAAAACGCCAAAGCACTTTCGTTTCACATTCGCGTCAGAGAATTGCGTGTCAGAGAATTGCGCGTCGGAAATTGCCTGTCGGCAGGCCCTCTCCCCGTCGGGGAGAGGGTATTTTAAGCGTGATTACGCCGGTTTTAGTTCGGCAGCAGCACCGTGTCGACGACATGGATAACACCGTTTGACTGCAGAACGTCGGCGATGGTGACATTGGCCACGTCGCCCTTGGCGTCGGTCACGGTGAGCTTGCCGGGGCCGGCCTGCTTCACGGTGAGGTCTTCGCCGGCGACGGTTTTCAGATGCGCCTCGCCTTCGCCGTCCTTGACGGACTTCATCAGGCTCACCGCGGTGAGGCGGCCGGGCACGACGTGATAGGTCAGCACCTTGGTCAGCGTCGCCTTGTTTTCCGGCTTGAGCAGCGTATCGACGGTGCCAGCCGGCAATTTGGCGAAGGCCGCATTGGTCGGCGCGAACACGGTGAAGGGGCCCGCCCCTTCCAGCGTGTCGACGAGGCCGGCGGCCTTGACCGCGGCGACCAGCGTCGTGTGATCCTTCGAATTCACCGCGTTCTGGACGATGTTTTTCGACGGATACATCGGCGCGCCGCCGACGGTCACGGTTTTCTCCGACATTTGCGCCAGAACCGGCGCCGGCGTCACAGCCGCGGCGAGGGCAACGAGTGCCGCGCTGGCGAAAAGAGCAAAACGCTTGGACATGACTGGTCTCCGATGGGGTTGGGATTGCGGCTCATGAAGGCCGCCGGCAACACGAGGTCACTCGTGCCGTCGGCTTGAGATACGGCGGCCGTTGCGCAGGGTTTCAGGACCTCTGTCACGGATGCGTGAACACAACGCTTTCCCAACACGCAGCGCTGGGCTATGAAGCGCCGCCGAACTGCCGGGGTCCGCATCCAAGGTTGATCAGCTATGTCGAAGAACAGTCCCGGCAATTTCTTTGAAGATTTCCGCATCGGCGAAGTGATCCGCCATGCCACGCCGCGCACGGTCACCGTCGGCGACGTTGCGCTCTATAATGGCCTGTTCGGCCCGCGCTTTGCCGTGCAATCCTCGGACGCCTTTGCCGAGGCCATCGGCTATCCGCGCTCGCCGATCGACGATCTCCTCGTCTTCCACATCATCTTCGGCAAGACCGTGCCGGACGTGTCGTTCAACGCGGTCGCCAATCTCGGCTATGCCGGCTGTTATTTCCGTACCCCGGTCTATCCCGGCGACACGCTGACCGCGCAGTCCGAAGTGATCGGACTGAAGGAAAATTCCAGCCGCAAGACCGGTATCGTCTATGTGCGCACCACCGGCTACAACCAGGATCAGAAGCCGGTGATCGAATATGTGCGCTGGGTGATGGTGAACAAGCGCGACGAAGCGGCGCCCGCGCCCGGCGATCACGTGCCGCGGCTGCCGACCGTGCTCGATCCGAAAGTGCTTGGCGAAGCCTGCCCGCCGATCGACGTTGTCGATTATGACCTCGCGCTGGCCGGCAGCACCGCCAAATACGGCGACTATGCCGTCAGCGAGAAGATCGATCATGTCAACGGCTATACCGTCGAGGAAGCCGAGCACATGATCGCGACGCGGCTTTATCAGAACACCGCGCGCATCCACTTCAACCAATTCATCGAAGGCAAGGGCCGCTTCGGCCGCCGCCTGATCTATGGCGGCCATGTCATTTCGCTCGCGCGTGCGATCTCGTTCAATGGGCTCGCCAATGCCTTCCATGTCGCCGCCATCAATGGCGGCCGCCATGTCGCGCCGCTGTTTGCCGGCGGCACGATCTTCGCCTGGTCGGAAGTTCTGGCGAAATCCGAGCTGCCCGGCCGCACCGATGTCGGCGCGCTCCGGCTGCGCACCATCGCCACACGCGACCAGCCGTGCAATGATTACCCGTTAAAGAACGGCGACGAATACGATCCATCAGTGCTGCTGGATCTCGACTACTGGGTGCTGATGCCGCGGTAGTGCAGGATCGAAAGAATCGCCGACAAGAGCGGAATACCAAATCCGCCGTTGTGGAGGAGATAGCCTACGGGAACCGGGACTGCGGCCTTTAGGCGGAGCGCGCGAAAACTTCGGCTATGATCCGAAGACGCCGCGCGCCTGATCGGAGCCTTGAGTGAAGCCCGTTCCGTTCGACTACATCCGGCCAAGCTCCGTCGCCGAGACTTGTGCGCTGCTGGCGCAAGACGGCGACAGCCGCGTCATTGCCGGCGGGCAATCGCTGGTGCCGATGCTGGCGATGCGTTTGGCGCGGCCGGAACGGCTGATCGACATTCTCCGCCTGTCGGAATTGGCCGGAATCAAAGACAGCGACGACGGCATCGTCATCGGCGCCACCACGCGGCAGGCCGCAGCGGAGCGCGATCCGCTGATCGCGGCCAAGGTGCCGCTGCTCGCCGAAGTGTTTCCCTGGGTCGGACATCCGGCGACGCGGCGGCGCGGCACCATCGGCGGCTCGATTGCGCATGCCGATCCGTCGGCGGAAATTCCGCTGGTGGCGCTCACGCTCGATGCCGGCATCGTGGTACGCGATCTGAAGGGCGAGACGACAATCAAAGCGAGCGAATTTTTCTTAGGTCCGATGGTCACCGCCATTCCACAAAGCGCGCTGCTTACCGCCATCCGCTTTCCGGTCTGGCCGCAGCACCATATCGGCACCGGCTTTCACGAAGTGAATGCGCGGCACAGCGACTTCGCTTTCGTCTGCGCCGCGGCGCAGGTCGCGCTCGACGAAGCCGGGCGTTGCACGGCTTGCGCGATCGGCATCGGCGGGCTTGGCGAATATCCGGTACGCCTCGATCAGGCGAGCAAGGCATTGATCGGCGGCGATCTCGGCGAAGCTGCGATTGCCGAAGCGGTCGATGCCGCGATGGCCGATCTCAACATCTGGGGCGACCTGCATGCCTCGGCCGATTATCGCCGGCGCACCGGCGGCGTCCTGGCACGGCGCGCCTTGAACGATGCGCGGCAAGCCGCCCATAGCTTAAGCACCATGGCGAGGCGGCAATGAAGGTCGCGCTGTCGATCAACGGGGAGAGCCGCAGCGCCGATGTCGAGCCGCGCAAGACTTTGCTCGATTGCCTGCGCGACGATTTCGGCCTCACCGGCTCGCATACCGGCTGCGAGCACGGCATCTGTGGCGCCTGCACCGTTCTGCTCGACGGCGAGCCGTCGCGTTCCTGCCTGATATTTGCCGTGCAGGGCGACGGTTATGAGATCACCACCATCGAGGGCATCGCGCCGGCGCCCGGCGAACTCAGCGTCATCCAGGACGCGTTCTGCGAGATGCACGGCCTGCAGTGCGGCTATTGCACGCCCGGCATGGTGCTGACGGCGACGGCACTCCTGCGCGACAATCCGCAACCGACGCGCAAGGACATCGTCGAAGCGATTTCCGGCAATATCTGCCGCTGCACCGGCTATGGCCAGATCGTCGAAGCGATTGCGCTGGCCGCGGAGCGTCTGGCGCTCGCCAATGCGCCGAAAGCGGGCACCCGATGAGCACCGCGCCGCGCCATTTGCGTTACGTCTCGGCCAATCGCCGCGTGCGCGAGGACCGGCGCTTTGTCGCCGGCATGGGCCAATTCGCCGCCGATGTGCGCCTGGCAAACATGCTGCATGTGGCGCTGGTGCCCTCGCCGCATCCTGCCGCGCGCATTGTTGCCATCGATAGCAAAGCCGCGTTGGCGCTGCCCGGCGTACATTATGTGCTCACCGGCGAAGAGCTTACCGCCGCGACCGATCAGCTGATGAACGGCCTCGAAACGCCGCAGGTGCGGCGCTATCCGCTCGCCGTCAAACAAGCGCGCTATGTCGGCGAATGGGTCGCCGCCGTGGTCGCCGACACCCGCGCGCTCGCCGAAGACGGCGCCGAGCTTGTCGAGGTCACTTATGAGCCGCTGCCGTTTGTGATCGATCCGGAAGACGCGTTGAAGCCGGACGCGCCGATCGTGCATCCGCCGCACGGCTCGAACGTGCTGCTCGACCGCACCTTCGTCTGGGGCGATGTCGCAGGCGATTTCGCGCAATCGCCGCGCCAACTGTCGTTCCGCGTGGTGTGGGGCCGCAGCTCAACCGTGCCGGTCGAGACTTTTGCCATCACCGCGGCCTGGGATCCGTGGCGCGAATTGCTCGACGTCTGGGCCTCGATCCAGATGCCGAAATATTCCGACCAGATCGCGCGCGCGATGCGGCTTCCCGCCAATGCGGTGCGCGTGCATCAGGATATCGATGTCGGCGGCAGCTATGGCGTCAAGCGCGGCATCAAGCACACCGTGCTGTGCTCCTATCTGACGCGGCGCCTGGGACGGCCGGTGCGGCTGATCGAGGATCGGCTGGAAAACATGCGCGCCGGCGACGCGCACGGGCCGGACCGCATTTTCGATGTATCGCTCGCCTTCAACAATGACGGCATCATCCGTTCGATGAAGATGCGCGCGCTCGACAATGTCGGCGCCTATGCCGGCCGGGCGCCGTTTCAGCTCGGCAAGCCGATCGGCGCCATTGTCGGACCTTACAAGATTCAAAGCGTCGAATATCGCGCCCAATCGGTGACCACCAACAAGGCGGTGCAGGAGGCGGTGCGCGGCTTCGGCCAATCGCCGACCAATTACGCGATCGAAGCGGCGATCGACAAAGTCGCGGCGGCGCTGAACCTCGACCGCGTCGAGGTGCGGCGGCGCAATTTCATCCGCAAGGAGGAGTTTCCTTATCTTATCCCAAGCGGCACGCGCTACGACAGCGGCGATTATCACACCGTGGTCGACAAGGTGCTCGACCATGTGGATTTTGCCGCGCTGCAAGCCGAACGCGACCGGCTGCGCCAAAGCGGACAGCTCGCCGGCATCGGTATCGCCGCCTGTTTGGAGCCGAGCGGCGGCAATTCATCCTTCGAGCCGCTGCTCAATCCAAAGAACACGACCTCGACCTGGATGGAATCCTGCCGCATCCATGTCGACGCGCTCGGCGACATCGTCACTACCGTCAACACCACCTCGTCCGGACAGGGCCACGAGACGCTGGTGGCCACCGTGATCGGCGAGATTCTGGAAATCGACCCGGATCGTATCCGCGTGGTGCGGCCGGATTCGCTCGAGAGCATGCCGAGCAATTCGCCGGTCGGCAGCCGCATGGCGATCATGCTTGGCGGCGCGGCTTTTCATGCGGCGCAGAAGCTCAAGCAAAAGCTGATCGCGATCGCCGCGCATCAGTTCGGCGTCGCCGAAGACGCGGTCCTCTATGCCAATGGCGGCGTGGCGACGGCAAAGGGCGATCGCAAGCTCGCCTGGCTCGATCTCGTCACCATCGCGCACCGCAATTGGCATTTGTTGCCTGATGGCTTCGAGCCGGGGCTGGAAACCAATGCCGTCTATCAGGTGCCGACCGGCGGCACGCTGCCGACACCGGACGGCCGGGTGCAGATGTATCCCTGCCACTCGTTCGAGTTTCACGTCGTGCTGCTTGCGATCGATCCCGATCTCGGCACGCCGAAGATCAAGCGCTACGTCATCGGTCACGACTGCGGCACGGTCATCAATCCGCACATCGTCAAGGGCATGACGCTCGGCGGCATCGCTCACGGTATCGGCGCCGCTCTGTTCGAGGAGTTCGTCTATGACGACCAGGGCCAGATGATCACCCAGACTTTCATGGATTATCTGCTGCCGTCCTCGCTCGAAGTGCCCGAAGTCGAGATCGTGCATCACTGCACGCCGTCGCCGTTCACGGTGCTCGGCCAGAAAGGTTCCGGCGAATCCGGCTATCTCGGCGCGCCGGCGGCGGTGTCCGGCGCCATCAACGACGCCCTCGCGCCGCTCGGCATAACGGTCGCGAAATTGCCGATCCGCATTGCGGCCCTGGGCGACGCGATTGCTGCCGCAACGCAAAACTCGTCACTGCGAGAAGCCAACGGATCCGCGCAGGGCGCGCGCAACGGTTGATGAGGCTCAGATGAACGACATAAATGAGAGGAACTGGACAAAGATCGAGGTACAAGAAGCGATCGACGCAATAAAAAAGGAGCCAGGCCTATGGCAGGAACTGGAACAAATTGAAAGGACGACGGGCGAGTTTAGAAATACAGAAGCGTCGACCAATCAGAGAAGAGTTTTGGCAAGATTGCATCCCGATTGCACGCTTCACGAAATCACACAGCTCAAACTTGCCATTCGCATACGTCGCCGTGCACAGCTTGGGTTGGAATAGAAGCAACGCCCGATTAAAAGTTTCACGACAATGACGTAATATTAGACTGGTGCCCGCAAATGCTCGACGAGCTGCCGGGCATAAGCCGGCAGCTCGTCGTGGCTCCTCACGCAGATCGTCAGGTCGCGCACCGCCCAGGTGTCGGTCAGCGCGACGAGCTTGATCGCCATGGTCTTCGACACCCGGCGCGCCGTGGTCTCCGGCACGATGCCGATGCCGACCTTGCATTCGACCAAGCGGCAGACGGCATCAAAGCTGCGCAACTGCACACGCAGCCGCAGCGGCCGGCCGATGCGCACGGCCTTGGCGGCGAGAAAGCGCTGGATGGCGCTTGAGCGATCGAGCCCGACGAAATCCTGATCGAGCACATCCTCGAAGCTGATCTTGCTGCGCTTGGCGAGCGGATGATCCTGCGCCACCACCAGCACGAAGCGGTCGCGGCGGAACGGATAGGTCTCGAGCGCGCCGGCATCGACCGTGCCGGCAACGACGCCGAGATCGGCGACGCCTTCCGCGATCAGGCCGACGATCTCGTCGCTCAGGCGCTCCTCGAGGTCAACGCTGACATTGGGATGGGCGGCGAGGAACGACGACAGTGCTTCGGGCAGGAATTCGGTCAGCGCATTGGTGTTCGACAGCACCCGGATCTGGCCGGCGAAGCCGCCGCCATAGGCGCCGAGATCTTCGTGCAGCCGCTCGGCCTGGCGCAGGATGGTGCGGGCGTGCTGCAACAAGGTGCGGCCGGCTTGCGTCGGCGTCACGCCTTGGCGTCCGCGCGTGAGCAGGGCCACGCCGAGCACGTCCTCCATGTTGCGGATACGCGTCGAAGCTGCGGCCAGCGCCAGATGCGCGCGCTCGGCGCCGTGCGTGATGGAGCCAGCTTCAACGACGTGGCGAAACAAACTGAGGTCGGTGAGATCGAATCGCATGGTGATAACGTTGCCTTCGCGTTTGACGAAGTCAGGCTTCTAATATCGCCCATTGAATAATACTAATTCAAGCGTATTCTTTCGTGTAAGACGAAACTGCCTCTATCTGTGGCAGGCTGGCGCGTATCAGCTTTATGCGGTGCTGCATTGCGGTAGTGCTGCGGATTGGCTAGGAACGGTTCTAAGCTAAGCGCGCCCGCGCCCACGCGAATTCGGATGATGCCAATGGCCGACACACGCTCGCTCGAACGACGGACTCCCGCCGAGCGGCCCCTCTCCCCACACCTGCAAATCTATAAGCCGACGCTGACGATGATGATGTCGATCGTGCATCGCATCACCGGCGGCGCGCTGTATTTCGGAACGCTGCTCGTTGCCTGGTGGCTGATCGCCGCGACGAGCCCGACGGCTTATGCGCGGTTCCAGTGGTTCGCCGGTTCCTGGATCGGACGGCTGATCCTGTTCGGCTATACCTGGGCGCTGATCCATCATTTGCTCGGCGGCGTGCGCCATCTGATCTGGGACACCGGCCGCGGTTTCGGCCCGAGCGAGCGTGAATGGCTCGTCGCCGCCAACCTGATCGGCTCGATCGCCATCACCGTGCTGCTGTGGATCTTCGTGCTCTTGACGATGGGAGTGTCATAATGAGCGGACCCGCCCATATGCGCACGCCGCTCGCCCGCGTGCGCGGCTTCGGCACCGCCAAATCCGGCACCGAGCATTTCTGGCGTCAGCGCCTGACGGCCGTCGCCAACATCCCGCTGACCATCGCCGCGGTGATCATCCTCATCATGCTCATGGGCCGCAATCAGGCGGCCACCGCGCAGATCCTGGGTTCGCCGGCCGTCGCCATCATCCTCATGCTGTTCATCATCTCGACCGTCGCCCATATGAAGATCGGCATGCAGGTCATCATCGAGGACTATGTGCACGAGGACTCCTCGAAGCTCACCTTGGTGATGGCCAATACCTTCTTCTGCTGGGCTGTCGGCGCCGTCGCCGTCTATGCATTACTCAAATTGTCGTTCGGATTGTGAGCATGGCTGAAAACGCAACCAACGGAGGCGCGGCACCCGCCGTCAATGGCCGCGCCTATCCGATCGAAGACCACATCTACGACGTCATCGTCATCGGCGCCGGCGGCTCGGGGCTGCGCGCCACCGTCGGCTGCAGCGAGGCCGGACTGCGCACCGCCTGCATCACCAAAGTGTTTCCGACCCGCTCGCACACCGTCGCGGCGCAAGGCGGCATCGCGGCTGCGCTCGGCAATATGGGCGAAGACGATTGGCGCTGGCACATGTACGACACCGTGAAAGGGTCGGACTGGCTCGGCGACCAGGACGCCATCGAATATATGTGCCGGAACGCGCCGGAAGCGGTTTACGAGCTCGAACACTGGGGCCTGCCGTTCTCGCGCCGCGAGGACGGCAAGATCTATCAGCGCCCGTTCGGCGGCATGACCACGCATTACGGCAAGGGCACCGCGCAACGCACCTGCGCCGCCGCCGACCGCACCGGCCACGCCATGCTGCATACGATGTATGGCCAGGCGCTGCGCCACCAGACCGAATTCTTCATCGAATATTTCGCCATCGATCTGATGATGGACGACGACGGCCGCTGCCGCGGCGTGATCGCCATCAATCTCGACGACGGCACGATCCACCGCTTCTCGGCGCAGATGACCATTCTCGCCACCGGCGGCTATGGCCGCGCCTATGCGTCGTGCACCGGCGCTCATACCCAGACCGGCGACGGCAATGCCATGGTGCTGCGCGCCGGCTTGCCGCTGCAGGATATGGAATTCGTGCAATTCCACCCGACCGGCATTTACGGCGCGGGCGTGCTGATCACCGAAGGCGCGCGCGGCGAAGGCGCTTATCTCGTGAATTCGTCGGGCGAGCGCTTCATGGAGCGCTATGCGCCGTCGGCAAAGGACCTCGCCTCGCGCGACGTCGTCTCACGCGCCATGACCATCGAAATCCGCGAAGGCCGCGGCGTCGGTTCGAAAAAGGACCACATCTTCCTGCACCTCGACCATCTCGACCCGAAGATTCTCGCCGAGCGGCTGCCGGGCATCACCGAGTCGGCCAAGATCTTCGCCGGCGTCGATCTCACCCGTGAGCCGGTGCCGATCGTGCCGACCGTGCATTACAATATGGGTGGCATCGCCACCAATTATCACGGCGAAGCGCTGATCAAGAAAGACGGCAATCCCGACCATATCGTGCCCGGCCTGATGTCGCTCGGCGAAGCGGCCTGCGTTTCCGTGCACGGCGCCAACCGGCTCGGCTCGAATTCGCTGATCGATCTCGTCGTGTTCGGCCGCGCCGCCGCCAAGCGCTGCGCCGAATTGCTGACGCCCGACGACAAGCAGCCGGAACTGCCGAAGACCTCCGCCGACATGGCGCTGTCGCGGCTCGACAGATACCGCAACGCCTCAGGCTCGACGCCGACGGCCAAGCTGCGCGGCAGGATGCAACACGTGATGCAGACCAATTGCGCGGTGTTCCGCACCGGCGAAGTGCTGGAAGAAGGCTCCAAACTCATTCACGACGTTCATAATGGCGTCAGCGATATCCGCGTCTCCGACCGCTCACTGATCTGGAATTCCGACCTGATCGAGACGCTCGAATTCGTCAATCTGATCGAACAGGCCGTGGTCACCATGGATTCCGCGGTCAACCGCACCGAAAGCCGCGGCGCGCATGCGCGCGAGGATTTCCCCGACCGCGACGACCAGCACTGGATGAAGCATTCGCTGTCCTGGCTCGATCATGCGTCCGGAAAAGTCACGATCGATTACCGGCCGGTGCACACTTACACGCTGACTAACGACGTCTCCTATATCGAGCCCAAAAAGCGGGTGTATTGAAAATGGTCGAGTTCACGCTCCCCAAGAATTCCAAGGTCGGCGAAGGCAAGACCTGGCCGCATCCGGCAAACGCCAAGGCCGAAACCGAATTTCGGATTTATCGCTGGAACCCCGACGACGGGCTCAATCCGCGCATCGACACCTATTATGTCGACTCAAGCGATTGCGGACCGATGGTGCTCGACGGCCTGATGTGGCTGAAGAACAATGTCGACGCGACATTGACCTTCCGCCGCTCCTGCCGCGAGGGCATCTGCGGTTCCTGCGCGATGAATATCGACGGCACCAATACGCTCGCTTGCACCAAGGCGATGTGCGACGTGAAGACCCCGGTGCGGCTTTACCCACTGCCACACATGGCGGTGGTGAAAGACCTGGTGCCGGACCTCACCAATTTCTACGCCCAGCACGCCTCCATCGAGCCCTGGCTCAAGACCGTGTCGCCGACGCCGCGCACCGAATGGCGGCAGAGCCATGACGACCGGGCGAAGCTCGACGGGCTCTACGAGTGCATCCTCTGCGCCTGCTGCTCGACGTCGTGCCCGAGCTATTGGTGGAATTCCGAACGCTATCTCGGTCCGGCGGCGCTGTTGCAGGCGCGGCGCTGGCTGGTCGATTCCCGCGACGAGGCGACCGGCGAGAGGCTCGACAATCTCGAAGATCCGTTCCGCCTCTACCGCTGCCACACCATCATGAATTGCGCCAAAGCGTGCCCGAAGCATCTCAATCCGGCGCAGGCCATCGCCGAGATCAAGAAGATGATGGTGGAGCGGCAGGCTTAGCCGCGGCCAGCGATCCGCCTATAATTTCAACTTCCGCTTTCGCTGCCCGAGCGTGCGCAGCCGCAGCGCGTTGAGGCGGATGAAGCCTTCGGCGTCGCGCTGGTCGTAGGCGACCTTGCCGTCCTCGAAGGTGACGAGGTCCTGATCATAGAGCGAATATTTGCTCTCGCGGCCGACCACGCTGGCATGGCCCTTGTAGAGTTTGAGCCGCACGCTGCCTGAAACGAATTCCTGGCTCTTGTCGATCGCCGCCTGCAGCATGTCGCGTTCCGGCGCGAACCAGAAGCCGTTATAGATCAGTTCGGCATATTTCGGCATCAGCTCGTCTTTGAGATGGGCTGCGCCACGGTCGAGCGTGATCGATTCGATGCCGCGATGCGCGGCAAGGAGGATCGTGCCGCCCGGCGTCTCGTACATGCCGCGCGATTTCATGCCGACGAAGCGGTTCTCGACCAGATCGAGCCGGCCGATGCCGTGCTTCCTGCCCAGCGTATTGAGCGTGGTCAGCAGCGCCGCCGGCGACAGCTTCTTGCCGTCGACAGCGACCGGATCGCCGCGCGCGAACTCGATGGTCACATATTCCGGCGTGTCCGGCGCCTTGGCCGGATCGTCGGTGCGCGAATGCACGTAATCCGGCACTTCGCCGGACGGGTCTTCCAGCACTTTGCCCTCGGACGAGGTGTGCAGCAGATTGGCATCGGTCGAGAACGGCGCCTCGCCGCGCTTGTCCTTCGCAATCGGGATCTGATTCTGCTCGGCAAAGGCGATCAGCGCCTCGCGCGACTTGAATTCCCATTCCCGCCACGGCGCGATGACTTTCACGTCGGGCTTGAGCGCGTAATAGGACAGCTCGAAGCGCACCTGATCGTTGCCCTTGCCGGTCGCGCCATGCGCCACAGCGTCGGCGCCGACCTTCTCGGCGATCTCGATCTGCTTCTTGGCGATGAGCGGCCGCGCGATCGAGGTGCCGAGCAGATACTGGCCCTCATAGACCGCATTCGCCCGGAACATCGGAAACACGTAATCGCGCACGAATTCTTCGCGCAGATCCTCGATGAAAATGTTCTGCGGCTTGATGCCGAGTGTGAGCGCCTTGGCGCGGGCGGGCTCGAGCTCTTCGCCCTGGCCGAGGTCGGCAGTGAACGTCACGACCTCACAGCCATAGGTGGTCTGCAGCCATTTGAGGATGATCGAAGTATCGAGCCCCCCGGAATAGGCCAGCACCACCTTTTTGACGTCGCCTTTTGGCATTGAAACAAACCTCGTTGAACGCGGAAACGTTGGGTAAATTTGCGCGGACTATAGGGAGGTACGGGGCTGACGCAAGCCGGGAGTGAGCATGGAGAACCTGATATTCCGAGGGCGGCCAGACGGGAAAAATGAGTGCGACCAGTGGACCCTGGTGCGGGACCCGGACGACCGGCAGGACTATGTCGTGCAGGAGCACGTCAAACTTGACGAGGTTCTGTCCGGCAAGCCGTATCTAAGGCTGGTCAAGCGGATGACCGTGGCGGAGTTTTTGGCAACCGATCAGCCGCCGGCCGTGAAAGGCAAGCTGCAAACGATCTTGGAGGAGCGAACGAAATAGGCCTAAGCTATCCGCTGACGGATCGTTTGGAGGGGCACCATGCGTTCGACACTGACCACCATCATCCTCATCGGAATGTTGCTGGGCATCGCGGTCGGCTACGCCGTTCACACGCTCTGGCCCGATCCGACCACCGCCAAAACCATCTCGGATTACATCTCGCTCCTCACCGACGTGTTCCTGCGGCTGATCAAGATGATCATCGCGCCGCTGGTGTTCTCGACGCTGGTCGTCGGCGTGGCCCATATGGGGGATCCCAAGATCGTCGGCCGCGTCGGCGCCAAGGCGATGGTGTGGTTCATCTCGGCATCACTGGTGTCGCTCTTGCTCGGCCTGCTTCTCGTCAACATCCTGCGCCCCGGCGACAACCTCAATCTGCCGCTGCCGGATGCGCAGGCCTCGACCAATCTCAAGGTGGCGTCGCTGTCGATGAAGGACTTCGTCGCGCATCTGGTGCCGCGCTCGATCTTCGAGGCGATGTCGAATAACGAAATCCTGCAGATCGTCGTGTTCTCACTGTTCTTCGGCGTCGCCTGCGCCGCGCTCGGCGAGCGCGCGCACAAGCTGGTCGAAGGCATTGAGGAACTGTCGCAGGCTATCCTGAAGATCACCGGCTACGTCATGAAGCTCGCACCGATCGCGGTATTCGCGTCGATGGCCGCCATCGTAGCCACGCAAGGGCTCGGCATCCTGGTGACCTACGGCAAGTTCGTGCTCGAGTTCTATTTCGGGCTGTTCTTGCTGTGGTCGCTGCTTGTTCTCGTCGGCTATCTGTTCTTCGGCCATCACGCGATACGCCTCGTCACGCTGGTGCGCGAGCCGTTCCTGTTGGCGTTCTCGACCGCGAGCAGCGAGGCGGCCTATCCGAAGATGATGGAGCAGCTCGAGAAATTCCCCGTCAGCAAGAAGATCATCAGCTTCGTGCTGCCGATGGGCTATTCGTTCAATCTCGACGGCTCGATGATGTATTGCACCTTCGCGACCATGTTCATCGCGCAGGCCTATAACGTTCAGCTCGGGCTCGGGCAGCAAATCACGATGCTGCTATTGCTGATGCTCACCAGCAAGGGCATGGCCGGCGTGCCGCGCGCCTCGCTCGTCGTCATCGCGGCGACGCTCGCGAGCTTCAACCTGCCCGAGGCCGGACTTCTGCTGATCATCGGCATCGACCAATTCCTCGACATGGGCCGCTCGGCGACCAACGTCATCGGCAATTCGCTCGCCACCGCCGTAGTGGCGAAATGGGAGGGCGAGAAGCTGCCTCAGCCGACAACCGAGCCAACGCCGCTCCGGCAGGCAGCCTGAGGCCGCGTCATGCGCGCACGTCTCGTTTTTGCATTCATCATCGCGGCGTTGGCCTCGCCCGCCGCGGCGCAGGACGCCGGTCAGGAGGCAAGTGTCGGCGCGCTGACGGGAACGCTGAAGAAAATCCGCGATGCCGGCACGATCACGCTCGGCTACCGCGAGAGCTCGCTGCCGTTTTCCTATCTCAACCACCGCCAGCAGCCGATCGGCTATTCGATGGACCTGTGCCGCGAGGTCGCCGAAGAGGTCACCACCGAGCTCGACGGCATGGACGTCAAGATCGCGCTGGCGCCGGTCACCTCCGCCGACCGCTTCGACAAGGTCAAATCCGGCGCCGTCGATCTCGAATGCGGCTCGACCACCAACAATCTGCAGCGCCAGAAGGACATGGCGTTCTCGCCGGTGTTTTTCGTCGCCGGCACCAAGCTGATGGTGCCGCAAGCCTCAACGATCGCGTCCTATCGCGATCTTGCCGGCAAGACCGCGGTGGTGACCGCCGGCACCACCAATGAAGGCGCGCTGCGCACGCTGTCCGACAAGCAAAAGCTCAACATCAATATCGTCACCGCGCGCGATCATGCCGAGTCTTTCGCCATGCTGGCCGCCGGCAAGGCCAGTGCCTTCGCCACCGACGACGTTCTGCTCTACGGCATCATCGCCACCGAGCCGTCCGCGCACGACATGAAGGTGGTCGGCGACTATCTGTCCTACGACCCTTACGGGCTCGTCTATCGCCGCGACGATCCGGGCTTTGCCGCCGTGGTCGAACACGCCTTCGCGCGGATGGCGCAGGAGCGCCGCCTCGCCGAGCTTTACAACAAATGGTTCGTGCACCGCCTGCCGACCGGCGAGACGCTCAATCTGCCGATGAGCCCGCAATTGCAGGAGATCTTTGAGGTTCTCGGTCAGCCGGAATAGCGCAACTGTTACGCGCTAGGGCACGATCCCGAAAAAGCCCGCCCTCGGACTTGATCCAAGGGTGGAAGCCGGTTTTCGGAAAAGACCATGCTCAAACAAGAAATCTAGTTCGAGGTGCGGGCGTAGCGCATCAACTTTGCCAGCGCATCGCGGATTCCGTCGCCCGCCCGCAGCAGAGACTGCTCGATTGCGCCCTCGCTCAAGGCCGTCGCCGGCCAGCGATAGATCAGGCCGTAGACCAGCCAGATTTCGAGATAGACGAAGACGCCGGCAAACACGACATCGCTGAAGAAATGCCCGCCACCGCCGATGCGGAGGATGCCGACAGCGACGCCGAAAGTGAGCGCGGCGCCATAAGCGAGCGGCTGCAATTCGAGCGGCGCCAAAGCCGCCGGCGCCAGCGTCCAGAACGCGCCCGAAGGCTCGCCCGCGACGAAGGAGCAATTGTTCGGACACTCGCCGCGCGGATCCCACCATGGCGTGAATTTGTCGGCGCCGCCGAATTGCGTCACGTCGATCGGGCGCGCGCGGCCCCAATGGTCCTTGAGAATGAGATTGGTGATGATTCCGGGCCCAAGCGCCAAGGTCACGATCAGGAACAAGGCGGCGCGGCCTTCGATCAGCATGCGCCGGTGCGGCCAGATCAGCTTGCCGGCAATCGCGAGGAAGGCCGGCAGCACCAAGAGCGTGATGATCAGGCGCGCGGCGTCGCGGGCATGCTGCACCCAAAGCTGGGCGTTGATGCCGAACAATTGTCGGTCGGGATTGAAGCTGATGCGGGCGATATCGAGATCGAGCTGCGGATCGACGGCGCAGAACACGCCGGCGACAACAGCAATCGCGAGCGCGATGGTGAGCCCGGTGCGGTTCATGCGCTCACTTCCATGCCCCGGCGCGGCGGCCGGCGAACAGCCAGTAGACCAGCCCGCCGGCAATGCCCGCGGCCGCGAACACTTCGCGCTCATGCATCATGTCGGCATTGGGCGCGGTGACGTAACCACCGAAATCGAGCCCATAGACCGCGGCAAGCGCCAGCGCACAGCCGATCAAAGCGTGGACGATGATCGAACGCAGTTTGAGGCCCTCGGTCAGAACGACTGCCAGCAAAGTCGGGAAAAAGCCGATGGCAAAAATGATGACAGCGCCAATGCCGATGACCGACCACAGCGCCACCGTCGGCACGTCGCCCGACGTGTTACCGAGCGACCGGCCGAGCGCATCGAGATCGTCCCAGTTCGGCGCCAGCGTGCCGAAGGTCAGCACCGCCGAAGCGGCGATGCAGGCCCAGATGTAGCCGACGAGCATCATGATAACGCGGAAAACGGCGGTCATCGGATTAACACCATGGCCTGCGGCGATCCCGTCGCATCAATCCGTGATAGCCATCGCGCGCAAAGCGAGCCGCTCGGGGGCCGAGAGCTTCTCGGTTGCGCTCTTGAGCTGGCCGCAAGCGGCGAGAATGTCGCGGCCGCGCGGCGTGCGCACCGGCGAGGCATAGCCGGCGTTGAACACGATCTCGGAAAACTTTTCGATCTGCTCCCAGTCGGAACATTCGTATTTGCTGCCGGGCCACGGATTGAACGGGATCAGATTGATTTTCGCCGGAATGCCTTTGAGCAGGCGAACCAGCGCTTTGGCATCGACCAGCGAATCGTTGATGCCCTTGAGCATCACATATTCGAACGTGATGCGACGCGCGTTGGAGACGCCCGGATAGTTGCGGCAAGCGTCGAGCAATTCGCGGATCGGGTATTTGCGATTGAGCGGCACCAATTGATCGCGCAATTCGTCGGTCACCGCATGCAACGAAATCGCCAGCATCGAGCCGATCTCGGCGCCGGCGCGCGCGATCTCCGGCACCACGCCCGATGTCGACAGCGTGATGCGGCGCTTGGAAATGCTCAAACCCTCGCCGTCGGCGACAACGCCGAGCCCGTCGCGCACCGCCTCGAAATTGTAGAGCGGCTCGCCCATGCCCATCATCACGATATTCGAGACCAGACGCTTTTCCGGCTCGCTACCAGCCGGCGCCGCCGCGCGCTGCCAATCGTTCAGCCGATCGCGCGCGAGCACCACCTGACCGGCGATCTCTGCCGCCGTCAGATTGCGCACGAGGCGCTGCGTGCCGGTGTGGCAGAAAGTGCAATTGAGCGTACAGCCGACCTGGCTCGATACGCACAACGTGCCGCGGTCGGTCTCCGGGATATAGACGCATTCGACTTCGTGCGGCGCGCCGCTGTGCTCGCCGGGAAGACGAAGCAGCCACTTGCGCGTGCCGTCGACCGAAATCTGCTCGGCGGCGACGTCGAGCCGGTCGAGCGTGAAACGCGCCGCCAGCGCCGTCCGCAAATCTTTCGACAAGGTCGTCATCTCGTCGAAGCTCTTGGCGCCGCGCACATAGAGCCAGTGCCAGATCTGCTGCACCCGCATGCGGCGCTGCCGCTCCGGCACATCGGCCGCGCCGAGCGCCTCCGCCAGGGCGTCGCGCGAAAGCCCGACCAGCGACGGCTGTTCCGGCGCCATATAGCGTTCGAGCGGAAGCTTCTCGACAAAAGCAGCCGAGGCTTCAGATTTGGTAGCGGTCAGCGAAGCGGTCATCGTCAATCCAAATCGCGGCAAGACTCGCGGTAAGGGCTCGCGGCAAGCCTTATGCCGTAAAGCCTGCGGCATAGATGGGGCGTCAATCCCGCTTTTCGATATCAGGCCAAGTTTTTGATATCAGGCCAAGTCTTCGACATCAGCAGGCCAAGTCTTCGATATCAGACCAAGTCTTCGATATCAGACCAAGTCTTCGATATCAGACCAAGTCTTCGATATCAGACCAAGTCTTCGATATCAGGCCAAGTCTTCGATATCAGGCCATGTCTTCGATATCAGCCCATGTCTTCGATATCAGCCCATGGCGCCGCAGCCTAGGAGGCGGTCGGCACAGGGTTTATTTGCATTCTTACTTGCATTCCTGGCCGGTCCGGTCGAGGGCCTGAGCCAGGCCTTTGAGGCTGTAAGTGTCGCTCGATTGCGTGCCTTTGGCGGAAACGCCCTTCACCACGGCGGTTTGACCCCCGCGCATGGCGCCGACCATATTGGCCTCCTCGGCCGCGTTTTTGATCCAAGCGCCGTCCTGCTGGGTGTAGAGCGGGAAGGCGGTCGAACCGACGGAAGCGGCCGCATCCGCGCTCGGCTTGAACGGGTAGCCGATGATGATCGAAATCTCGTCGGTCACTTTTTCCGCCGGCCGCGTCGAGATGAACATATAGGTCGGGTTGCGCGGCCGACCTGGCGGGATCGTTTCCGAGGACGCAGGCTTGGCGATGGCGAAGCAGACCTTCTTGCCGCCGGGCGCAGCCGTATAGGCGCCCCAATCGGCATATTGCCCGAGCAATTTCGGCTGTGCGCCGCCCATGGCGAGCGGCACCATGGGCTTTGCTGCGGGCGCTGCGGGCTTCGCCGCCGGTTTGGGCTTCGGCTTTGCCGGCGCGGTCGCCGCCGGCGCCGGTGTCTGTTGTGCGAAAGCAGGAACGGCGAACGGCGCTGACAAAAACGCTGCCGCAAGCAGCGTCGGCGACGTTAGCGAAAGGACAGCCAGCCACCGTTGACGGATGCGCATCGGCCCTCGCGGAAATGCTCCCCGGTGATTAATACCAAACCTGACCCATTTATTCCAATTCGGTTCGAAAAGCCGCGCAACTAGCGGTCTTGCGCTGTCCCGAATTGACGCAACGGCCGCTCATCCGTCCCGGCTGATTCGCGCGAGTGGTAAAAGTGTGACCGCCGACACAGCCGCCGCCGCTGCTCCAGCGAATAATCGCCACGGTGAACAATGCGCGACGGGGTGGCATTCCGCGCAACACGAGACCGCCCCAACGCCCGTGATGACGGGGACGTGCCTTGAGTTTGACAGAGTGGTCGCACAACGAAATTCCTTCGCCGGCGCACCGGCAGACGGTCGGCGTGTCGGGCGATCTCGACGGGCTTCTGACCGCCGTCGGCACCGACCGCGACAGCGAGGCCTTTGCGCAGCTGTTCGATCACTTCGTGCCGCGCGTGCAGGCGCAAATGATGAGGCTCGGCCTGGCGCATTTTGCCGCAGCCGACGTTACCCAGGACGTGATGGAAACGATCTGGCGCAAGGCGCATCTGTTCGATCCGCGCAAAGCCGCCGCCGCGACCTGGGTGTTCCACATCGCCCGCAACCGGCGGATCGACGTGAAACGCCGCAGCCGCGAGACGATTTGCGCGATCGAGGATTTCTTCGATATTCCAGATCCCGCAAACGGCAGCGACGACTGTATGGACTGCACGCAGCGCGAACAGTGTCTGCGCCAGGCATTGCGCCTGTTGCCGCGGGAGCAGTTCGCGCTGGTCAAACTGGCCTTCTACGATGGGCTGTCGCATGCGGCGATTGCGCAGCGCATGGAGCTGCCGCTCGGCACGGTGAAATCCCGCCTGCGGCTTGCCTTCTCCCGCCTGCGCCGCTGCCTCGTTGATGCCGGAGTGACCGAAGCCTGATATGACAAAGTCCGATATGACTTAGTCTGATAAGACTCGGGCATGAAAGCCGTCCTCTGCCGTAAATTCTGCGCCCCCGACGAACTGGAACTCGCTGATCTGCCGGAGCCCGTCGCCGGTCCTGGCGAGGCCGTGGTGCGTATCAAGGCCGCCGCGCTGAATTTCTTCGACACCCTGATCATTGCCGGAAAATATCAGCACAAACCGCCATTTCCGTTCTCGCCGGCGGCGGAGTTCTCGGGCGTCGTCGAGAGCGTCGGCGCCGGCGTGACCGATGTCGCGCCGGGCGACCGGGTGATGGGCAATACCGGCTGGGGCGCGGCGCGCGAGGCGGTCGCCGTTCCCGCGAATATTCTGGTCAAAGTCCCCGCCGGACTCGATTTCGACCGCGCCGCAGGCCTCACCGTCACTTACGCCACCACGCTTTATGCGCTGCGCGTGCGCGCGGAGCTCAAGCCTGGCGAGACGCTGGCCGCGCTCGGCGCCTCAGGCGGCACCGGGCTTGCCACTGTCGAAATCGGCAAGGTGATGGGCGCGCGCGTCATCGCCTGCGCCTCGTCCGATGAGAAGCTTGAATTCGCCCGCGCCCATGGCGCCACCGAGACCGTGAACTATGCCAGCGAGGATCTGCGCGCGGCGCTGAAGCGGCTCGGCGGCGAGCGCGGCGTCGACGTGATCTACGATCCGGTCGGCGGCCCCTATGCCGAGCCGGCGGTGCGCTCCATGGCCTGGAACGGGCGTTATCTCGTCATCGGTTTTGCCGCCGGTGAAATCCCCAAACTGCCGCTCAATCTGGTGCTGCTGAAGAATTGCGATATCCGCGGCGTCGCCTGGGGCACCTGGGTGCAGCGTGAGCCGCAGGCGCAGCGCGAATTGATGAAGGACATCGTCAACTGGGCGGCGGCCGGCAAGCTCAGTGCGCATGTGCACGCGGTCTATCCCTTGGCGGATATCGCAGCGGCGCTCAAAGCGATCGCCGATCGCAAAGTGATGGGGAAGATCGTCTTGCGTCCGTAACGGCGCATGATCCCGAAAAGCATGCCCTTGGGCTTGATCCGAGGGTAGATACCGGTTTTCGGATAAGATCACGCTGGCGAAAAATCTACGCTTGGCGCATTCGCTCCAGCATGACCTTCGCCGCTTCGCGGTGCTCCGGCTTGATGTATGAAGAAAACAGCTTCATGGCGCCGGCTAGCACGGCGGCGTCATCGGCATAGCCGAGCACCGGAATAGAATCCGGGATCAGATCGTCGGGCACGATGAAATAGACGACCGCACCCACGAGCGCGAGCTTCACATAGAGCGGAGTTTCGCGGTCGAAAGCACAATAATGCGCGGTGAGCGCATCCTCGACGAACGGGATATTCGCCGCTTCGCGTTTGAGCTTCTTCCAAATCCGCTGCCGCAGGTCGCCTTCGTCGGCGGCGAACCGGCGCGTGTGCGCGGCAAAGTCGCTTCTGAAATTTCGCCAAGAACGCTGGCCAGATTCCTGCCGTGAAAACCCCTGCCAAGAGAAGCCTTGCCAAGAAAAGCCTTGCCAAGTTGTGGCTTGATCGCGGAACCACATAGGCCCCTCCCTGCGCCGCGCCGCGGCTCATGGCGGATAAACTTGACCCCGAAAGGCGGCAGCCGCAAGGCGGCTCGCGCCGCCATTTCGCTTGAGCGTGATCTTATCGGAAAACCGGTTTCCACTTTTCCCGATCACGCGCTATTTATCCGGCGAGTTTGTCCATGGTCTCGGCGAGCTTGATGTCGAGGTCGGTCACGCCGCCGGCGTCGTGCGTCGACAGCGTCACCTCGACGGTCTTATAGACGTTGGACCATTCCGGATGATGGTCGAGCTTCTCGGCGACCAAAGCCGCGCGCGTCATGAAGCCGAAGGCCTGATTGAAATCGGCAAAGACGAACTTTTTGCTGATGGCGTCGCGGCCGCTGACCTCGCTCCAGCCCTTGAGCCGGCCGAGCGCGCTCTTGCGCGCCGCGCCGGAAAGTTTTTGCGTCATATGCAATTCCCCTTGGTGAAGCGGAAACGGCCCGTCGACCGCGCCGCCCTACCTAGCAAACGGCGCTTCGCCACGCGAGGTTCCGCAAGTCTCGACCAACAAGTCTCGGCCAAGATGTGATCGGCAACACGGAGGCCGTCCATCGGGACCTGATAAGCCACGAATGCGCGACGGCGTGGCCAGCCGAGGCGCGCCGGACTGTGCCAAAGTCGGGCCATAAGTCGGGCCGAAATTGGCGAGCCCCGGCATCGCCGGATTAACCAAAGCTCGGCATTGAACCCCTTCCGAATGGGGACGACATACGAACGACTAGGGCCAGACGCCAGGAGGCGTGTTAGGATTTGCTATGCCGTCCGGACCACATCGCCCGCCCGTGGCCCAGAGATTTTGGTTGTTCCGCCGCACCGAGGGGGCCGGCGGCCCGGCAGGGGTTGCGCCCGGCCCCGGGTCGACGAAAGCCATGAATTTCGGATCGCTGGAACATATGGTGCGAGGCCGGGTGCGGATGTTCCTGCGCAACACCGTGCTGGTCACCATTGTCGGCACCATCGTCCTCGGCGCGGTCGTCTGGGCCGGCGTTTACTACACGGCGGAGCGCGATCGCCTGCGGATCGCCGCAGGCCCTCTCGACACCCGTTTCGTTGGCGTGCTGTCGGACCAGATCGCGAGCGAGCACCGCGACCTGCACCTCGAGCTCGTTGCGACGAACAGTACGCAGGGCGCCGCGCAGGCCATGACCAAGGGTCAGGCCGACCTTGCCATCCTGCCGAGCGATCTCGACGACACACTCAATTGGCCGGTCGTCGCCATTCTGCGGCAGAACGTCATCGCGCTGGTCGTTCCGGCAGCTGCGGCGGCGGCGAAGCCGAAGCCGGAAGAAACCGCTGCAGCCACGAAGCCCGCCAAGAGCGGCAAAGAGGGCAAGAGCAAGGGCGGCAAAACCGCGAAAGCGGCAAAGGGCAAATCCGGCAAGGCCGCGAAGACCGCAAAGAGCGACGACAGTGACGATAGCGACGACAGCGATTCGTCAAGCGACAGCAAGTTCGGCAAAGTCTCAGATCTTGCCGGCAAGCGCGTCGGCATCGTCACCAGCAACGAGGCGACCAGAGGCCTGCTCGAACTCGTGCTGAGCCATTACGGCGTTCCGCTCGCCAAAGTGACGATATCCGAGATCGATCTGAAAGACGTCGCCAATGCCGTCAAAGCCAATAAGATCGATGCGCTGCTGGTTGCCGGCCCGGCAACCGGCGCGGCGATTTCCGAGGTCGTTGCGGCGGCCACGCAGAACGGCGTCGCGCCGAATTTCATCGAGATCGATCAGGCCGATGGCATCGCCAAGCGCGATCCTGCTTTCGCTTCGGACACTATCGATGCCGGCACTTTTGGCGGTTCGCCGCCGTCGCCGAGCGATGACCTCAAGACGCTCAGCTTCGCCGAATATCTGGTGGCGCGCCGATCCGTCAGTTCGTCGACCATCGCCACCTTGTCGAAGGTGATCTACACATCGCGGCAGGCGATCGCGGCCGCGATGCCGCGGGAGGCCAAGATCGAGGCGCCGGCGACCGATAAGGATGCCGATATCGTCACCCATCCCGGCGCGCTCGCATATCTCACTGACAGCACGCAGACATTCTGGGACAGATACGGCGACGACATCTTCTACGGCATGCTGATCTTCCCGGTTTTCGGCTCGGCCATCGCCGGCGTCGCGAGTTATTTGCGCAGCGACACCCGCACCCGGCGGCTGCGTCTGTTGCAGAAGGTTCTGGATATGGTGCGCAAGGCGCATACAGCGCAGAACCTCGAAGCGCTGGAGCAGTTGCAACTGGACGCCGACAATCTGGTCATCGCCATCGTTCATCAAAGCGAGCACGAGGAATTCGACGAGACCGTGCGCATGTCGTTCTCGTTCGCGCTCGACCAGCTCCGCTTCGCCATCGCCGCGCGGCGGACCGCGATTCTCGACCGTGGCGGCGCGGGCGCGGGCGAAGCCGCGCCCGCCATCGCGCTCGGTGGTTCCGGCCCGGCGGCGGGTTCCAAAATCGCCGCGGCATAAATTCCTTAAGGCCCGCATTTATTAAAGGCCCCGGTCGCCGACGGGACGCCGTTACCTTAACGGACAGCCCCATTGTGCTGTGCACAAACTTCGATTGCTTCCGGCGCAAAAAGCCCTATATACAGCGCACAAACGCGGGCCCCTGGCGATCCTTGCTTGTGATCCTCGGGGGCCCGCCTTTGATTCCCGGATAGCTTTTATGAACCTGCGCAATATCGCCATCATCGCCCATGTCGACCACGGCAAAACCACCCTGGTCGACCGCCTGCTGCAGCAATCAGGCTCGTTTCGCGACAATCAGCGCGTCGTCGAGCGGGCGATGGATTCCAACGACCTCGAACGCGAACGCGGCATCACCATCCTCGCCAAGGCCACCTCGCTGGTCTGGAAGGACACCCGGATCAATATCGTCGACACCCCCGGCCACGCCGATTTCGGCGGTGAGGTCGAGCGCATCCTCAACATGGTGGATGGCGCGCTGGTCCTGGTCGACGCCGCCGAGGGGCCGCTGCCGCAGACAAAATTCGTCGTCTCCAAGGCGCTCAAGATGGGGCTCAAGCCCATCGTGGTGATCAACAAGGTGGACCGCTCCGATGCGCGCGCCACCGAGGTCGCCAATGCCGTGTTCGACCTGTTCGCGGCGCTCGACGCCACTGACGAGCAGCTCGATTTTCCGATCCTGTACGGCTCCGCCAAGCAGGGCTGGATGGCCATGTCCGAGGACGGCCCCAAGGACCAGGGCATGGCGCCCCTGTTCGACCTCGTGCTGCGCCACGTGCCGCCGCCCACGGTCGAGGACGGTCCGTTCCGCATGCTCGGAACCATTCTCGAATCCAATCCCTATCTCGGCCGCATCGTCACCGGCCGCATCACCTCCGGTTCGGTGAAGCCGAACCAGCAGGTCAAGGTCATCGACCGCAACGGCGAACTGATCGAGGAAGGCCGCGTCACCAAAGTGCTGGCCTTCCGCGGCCTCGAACGGGCGCCGATCGAGGAAGGCTTTGCCGGCGACATCGTCGCCATTGCCGGCCTGCCGGAAGCTTTCGTCTCGCACACGCTGTGCGCGCCGGAAGTCGCCGAGCCGCTGCCGGCGCAGCCGATCGATCCGCCGACTCTGACCATGACGTTCCGCATCAACGATTCGCCGCTCGCCGGAACCGAAGGCGACAAGGTGCAGAGCCGCGTCATCCGCGACCGGCTGCTGCGCGAAGCCGAAGGCAATGTGACGCTGCGGATTTCCGAATCGAACGAAAAGGATTCCATGGAAGTCGCCGGCCGCGGCGAATTGCAGCTCGGCATTCTCATCGAGACGATGCGCCGCGAGGGCTTCGAGCTCGCGGTGTCGCGGCCGAAAGTGCTGTTCCAGCACGGCCCGTCGGGCGATCTGCTCGAGCCGATCGAGGAAGTCGTCATCGACGTCGACGAGGAACATTCCGGCGTCGTCGTGCAGAAGATGGCCGAGCGCAAGGGCGAGATGGTCGAGATGCGTCCGTCCGGCGGCGGCCGCACCCGGCTGATCTTCTACGCACCGACCCGCGGCCTCATCGGCTATCAGGGCGAGTTGCTCACCGACACCCGCGGCACCGCGGTGATGAACCGGCTGTTCCATGCCTACGGCCCGCATCGCGGCGACATCACCGGGCGCCGGAACGGCGTGCTGATCTCGACCGATCAGGGCGAAGCCGTGGCTTATGCGATGTGGAACCTCGAAGACCGCGGCCCAATGATGATCGAGCCGGGCTGGAAGGTCTATCGCGGCATGGTCATCGGCGAGCACACGCGCGGCAACGATCTCGAAGTCAACGTGCTCAAGGGCAAGAAGCTCACCAATATCCGCACGCACTCCAAGGACGAAGCGATCAGGCTCACGCCGCCGATTCGCATGACCTTGGAAAAGGCGCTCGCTTATATCGAGGACGACGAACTCGTCGAGGTGACGCCGAAATCCATCCGCTTGCGCAAAAAACTGCTCGATCCGAACGATCGCAAGCGCGACGAGCGGCGCAAAGAAGCCGAGCGCGTGTGAATAAGTCCGATACCCGCCCCGCGCGCGGTATCGGTTGACCTCACGGCACGACCATCCTGTCACAAATTGCGACACCTTCGGAATATGTCCGGTGCCGAAAGCCGGAAAGCGTGACGCTATTGCAACAGGGTGTCGGGATCGCCGCGGGCGGCTGTATTTTTTCTTTCGCAATTCTGGCCAAGCCCGATCTTTTGGCTAATAATCCACAGCGTTAACTGAACGTGAATCTCGGCCCTTGAGTTGCCTGGAATCGCTTGCTTTGATCGAAGCATGAGCATCGCATCATGAGCACAGTCCTCATCGAAATTCGCCGCGCGACATCGCGTGACGCCACCGACGTGGCGGAGGCGCATGATGAGGCTTGGCGCATGGCCTATCAGGGCATTATTCCGGGCACCGAACTCGAAAAGCTGATCAATCGGCGCGGTCCGGCGTGGTGGGAATCGGCGATACGCAAGGGTAGCCGCATCGCGCTCCTGCAATTCGGCGACAAGATCGCGGGCTACGCCAATTACGGGCGCAATCGCGCGCGCAGCCTCTATTACGACGGCGAGATCTACGAGCTTTATCTGCGGCCGGAATTCCAGGGCCTCGGCTTCGGCCGGCGGCTGTTCACCGCCGCGCGCCGCGATCTGGTGCAGAGCTCGATGAAGTCCTTGATCGTGTGGGCGCTGTCGGAAAACGAGAACGCGGTGGAATTCTATCGCGCGCTCGGCGGCAAAGCGGTGGCGCGGTCGTCGGAGAAATTCGGCACCCGCGTGCTCGACAAAGTCGCCTTCGGCTGGAACAGCTGAAAAAGCTAGACTGACGGCGGCGGCAGTTTCGCCTGCATGCAGGCGGCGCGCAGCGTATTCACCAACAGGCACACGATCGTCATCGGCCCGACGCCGCCGGGCACCGGCGTAATCGCGCCCGCGACCTCGACCGCTTCGGCAAAACACACGTCGCCGACGATCTTGGATTTGCCGTCCGCGCCCGACACCCGATTGATGCCGACATCGATCACCGTTGCGCCCGGCTTGATCCAGTCGCCGCGAATGAATTCGGCATGGCCGATGGCGACGAACAGCAATTCGGCGCGCCGGCACAGATCCGGCAGGTTCCGGGTATGCGTATGCGCGATGGTGACAGTGGCGTTGGCGGCGAGAAGAAGCTGGCCGAGCGGATTGCCGACAATATTGGAACGCCCGACGACAAGCGCATCGAGGCCGTCGAGCGACGGACGCGCCGAAGCGGCAAGCTTCATGCAAGCGATCGGCGTACAGGGAATGAGCGTCGGCAATTTCGCCGCGAGCCGCCCGAAATTGATCGGATGGAAGCCGTCGACATCCTTGTCCGGGGCAACGCTGCCAACGACGCGCGCGGCATTGATCTGCGGCGGCAGCGGCAGCTGCACCAGAATGCCGTGCACCGCGGGATCGGCATTGAGCTTGGCGATAAGCGCCGACAGGTCGGCTTCGCTGGTATCGGCCGGTAATTGATGATCGAACGGCCGCATGCCGGTTTCGAGCAAGGCGCGCGCTTTGCTCGCGACATAGGTTTTGCTCGCGGCATTGTCGCCGACCAGAACCACCGCCAGTCCGGGAACGAGCCCGTGCGCGGCGGTCAGCCGCCGCGTCTCGGCCGCGACCTTGGCGCGCAGATCGGCGGCGATGGCTTTGCCGTCGATGATTTTCGCGCTCATAGCGTCCCCGTGAGCCGCCCGTCGAGCGCGACACCGTCAGGCATTTGCGTCCAGCGTCGCAATGACACCCGTGAGGTCATCGCGCTCAATAGACGTTGGGCAGGATGTAAAGCTCGATCACTCTTTGAATGAAAATGATGATCAGGAACAGAATGACCGGAGAGATATCAATGCCGCCGAGATTCGGCATGAAATTGCGAATCGGGCGCAGCGCCGGATCGGTGATGCGATAGAGAAAATCGCCGATCATCGCCACGACCTGGTTGCGCGTATTGACCACGTTGAAGGCGACGAGCCAGGAGAAGATCGCCATCGCAATCACAATCCACATATAGAGCGAGAGAGCGATATCGATGACTTCGAAGAGAGCGCGCATGGACCTGCTTTGGGTTAGAGCGTGATCCGGAAAAGCGGCAACCGGTTTTCCGAAAAGATCACGCTCAATCAAAATGCTAGAGCGGCACCTGGAACGATCTCGCTCCAGCGATGGCGGGAAATTAGCGATTTGCGGGTTCCCGAACAAGCCATCGGATTTCGCTTCTTTTCGAGCCTCGCCGCCGCCGCACCCATCCTTGACACCCGGAAAAGGCGGCCCTAAATGGCCCGCACTCGCCGAACCGGCCATTTGCGCCGGTCGCAGCCTTAGGCGGGGGCCGTAGCTCAGTTGGGAGAGCGCCTCGTTCGCAATGAGGAGGTCAGGGGTTCGACTCCCCTCGGCTCCACCAACCTTCGCGGCCAAGGCCGCTTCGGTTGGCAAGCCGGCCTTAGCACCGCGAAGGTTGCCCGCCGCAGCTCGAAGAGCGAAGGCGGGCCCGGCTCACTCGGAATAATTTCCCGAACTGACCGCGAACAGGCCCGGCCCGCTGCATCCCTGACAATCTTGATCGAGACGGCCGGGACAAGCCGAGCCGCGACCGTTAAACAACACGGCAATGACGCAGAGTGATTCCCCCGCCACCCTATCGCTTTGGCGCCATCCGGCCTTTCTGCGTTACCTCTATGTCCGGGTCGCCGCGTCGGTGGCGCTGCAGATCCATGTGGTCGCGGTCGGCTGGCAAATGTACGCGATGACCGGCAGCCCGTTCCGGCTCGGCCTGATCGGCCTGGTGCAGTTCATCCCGGCGATTTGTTTGTTTCCGCTGACCGGCCACGTCGCCGACCGCTTCGACCGACGCTGGGTCACCTTTATCGGCGAGATCGTCGAGGCGGTGGCGGTCGCGATTCTCGCCGTGGCGAGTTTCACCGGCCACCTGACCCCGAACCTGCTGCTGGCCATGGCCTTCGTCGTCGGCACCGGGCGCGCCTTCGAACAGCCGAGCGTGCAGACCGTGCTACCGAATGTCGTGCCGGCGCGAATACTTCCAAATGCGGTGGCGGCCTCGACCTCAGGCTCGCAGACTGCCGTCGTCGCCGGGCCCGCGCTCGGCGGTATCCTGATTTCTCTCAGCCCGACGCTGGTGTTCACGGTCTGCGCCGTAATCTGGTTCACGGCCGGACTTGCGATGATCACGGTGGCGATGGAGCGAACGGCCACGACACGCCCGGTGCTCGACTTGAAAACGCTGTTCAGCGGTGTGGCGTTCATCATCCATCAGAAAGTCGTGCTCGGCGCCATTGTGCTCGACATGGTGGCGGTGCTGTTCGGCAGCGTGATGGCGCTGTTGCCGATTTTCGCGCGCGACATTTACGTCATTGGCCCGCTCGGCTTCGGCATGTTGCGCGCGGCGCCGGCGGTCGGCGCCATCGTCACCGGGCTCGTGCTGGCGCGCTGGCCGGTTTCCAATCGCGTCGGCCGCGTCATGTTCATCACCGTCACGATATTCGGCATCGGCACGATCTTGTTGGGGCTGGCGCCGAATGTCATTTTCGCTATCGCAGCGATGGCCGTCATCGGCGCGTCCGACACGATCAGCGTGGTGATCCGGCAGACCATGGTGCAGCTGCGCACGCCGGACGAGATGCGCGGGCGGGTCTATGCGGTCAATTCCATGGCGGTGATCACGTCGAACCAGCTCGGCGATTTTCGCGCCGGCGCTTGGGCCGCGTTCTTCGGCACCATCCCCTCGGTGCTGATCGGCGGGGTCAGCATTCTTGCCGTGGTGCTGATGTCGCGATGGATTTTCACCGAGCTCTATGACGCCGAGCGCTACGGCGTCGCCAATCCGTAATAGAGTCAGCGCCTGAGCCGGCGCAGCCAGGCGACTTTGATCTTTAATCTACAACTTACGGATGATACGATCACCGCGTTGCTACCGATCGGGAGGGACGGCGATGGGCGTGCTGTCGATCGAAGAAGTATTGGCCGCCGAGGCGAAGGCGATCCATGGCGAAAATCCGGGATTCATCCAATCGGAGGCGCCCAGCAATCAAAGCCAGCATGAAGCGCGCAAGCAGCTGAATGCAGATACGCGGCCGGCGCGCAGCGAAGCCGTAAAGGACGCAGCAAAAACCGAGGACAAAGACCGGAGAGAGTTCTATCAGTCCCTCAACAAATTGAGCCGCGTGGCGCTGTGCTGTTCCGGCGGCGGCATTCGCAGCGCCACGTTCTGCCTCGGGGTTATTCAAGCTCTGGCGCATTACGACGTTACCAAGCTCGTGACGGCGGCAGAGTCTGCTCAGACCGCCGTCGCCAAGACCAAGACACCCGAAGCCAAAATCGAGTCGAGCAATTCACTGCTCGGCCGCTTCCACTATCTCTCGACCGTGTCCGGCGGCGGCTATATCGGCTCGTGGTTGTCGGCTTGGCGCGCCCGCGCTGATTTCGTGACCGTGATCAATGATCTGACCGGCCGCCCCGAAGGCGCGGATGTCGAGCCGCCGGCAATCTCGTGGCTGCGCGCCTATAGCAATTATCTGACGCCGACGCTCGGCATCACCTCGGCTGACACCTGGGCCGCTGTTGCGATCTTTGTCCGCAATCTCATTCTCAATTGGCTCGTCATCATTCCTGTCGTCTGTATCGCACTTCTGCTCTTGAAGCTCATCGCCACCGGCTCGGTATTGATCGCACATAGTGGGAACGACTCGCTGGTCTTTGGGGTTCTGTTCGCCGGAATCTTGTCTTTGATCCTCGCGCTGGCTTTCATCACTATGCACCGTCCGGCACGGCGATATGTGCGAAAAGGCATCTCTCCTGATGAGGCCCGCAATGTCTCTCAGCGGCGCTTTCTGTGGGGCGATCTCTTATGGGCCGTTATCTCGGCCGTGGCGCTCGCCGTCGTCTTTTCCTCGCGTTCCTTCGCGCTGCATTTCGGCAAGGATTGGACCAGTCTGCCCGTGATCGAGCGGCTCAGCCTGAGCGATCTCAGTAAGCCGGTTGACCTGATTTGGGTAACCGCCATTGTCGCGGCCGTGATCTATCTCGCCGGCTGGACTGTCGGAACCGTGTCGGGATGGATCGCATATTTCGCGGGCTGGACCAAAGCGTCGCCCCCGCCCCTCAGTTGGCGCGATCTCGTCGACCTTATCGCCTGTGGTGGGTCCGGTCTGATTTATGGCGCGCTCATAGGTCTTGGCGCCGGCCTCTATGCGCTCCTTCAACCCTACAAAGGCGATCCTTTAGGGCCGTCTGACGATATCCGATGTTTGTTGTTGCCGATCATCTTTGGCGTGCCATGGGTATTGCTGTCCCAGCTCATGGCGGAAATCATCTTTGTCGGGTTGGTGAGCTACGAGCGTAATTCCGATCCTGATCGCGAGTGGCTGGGCCGCGCCGCCGGCTGGTTTGCCGCGGCATCAGTTGTCTGGGCGGTTGGCGCATTTCTGGTTTTTGCCGGGGAACTGTTCGTACAAATCGCCAACAGCAAGGCTCATGCCTATGTCGCCGCCTCCGGAGGCATCATCACCGTCGTTTCCGGCATCGTCACGGCGCTGCTCGGCAGCAGTGCCAAGACGGCGGCGAAGACCGGCAGCAAAAGCAGCCGCACAGCTTTAGTCTACAACATCGTGTTGGCGGTGACCGGCCCGATCTTCGTTGCCGGATTGATCATCGGGCTTTCAATCGGTCTCGACGCCGCATTATTTGACAATTCTTTGATCCAGCAATTGCAAGCCAGTAAGGACGCGGTCTCCCTTTGGCCGACCCTGGAGTGGCTGTTGATCGGTTCGGGCGTGATCGTCGTGGTCGCGCTGCTCGCCTCCTATTGCGTCAATATCAACCGCTTCTCCTTGCATGCGCTCTATCGCAACCGGCTGATCCGCGCCTATCTCGGCGCCTCGTGCCCGGTGCGTCATCCCGACCCGTTCACCGGCTTCGATGGCGACGACAATATCCGCGTCCACGAGCTATGGTCGAAAAAGCCGGAAGAGAACAAGCATCGGCTGTTTCACGTCATCAATATTGCGCTCAACGTAGTGTCGACCAAACGTCTGGCCTGGCAAGAGCGCAAAGCGGAATCGTTCACCGTCAGTCCATTGCATTGCGGCAGCGCCTATGTCGGATTTCGGCGGAGCGACAAATATGGCGACGGTCCGGATAAGTATAAAAAAGTCAAAGCCGACGACAGCAAAAAGGCGACGACCAAAAACGTCAAGGCCGAGCGGCCCACGACAGGCTACGACGCGCAGCGCAAATGGGGCATCGCGCTCGGCACGGCGATGGCGATTTCAGGCGCCGCAGTCAGCCCGAATATGGGCTATCACTCCTCGCCGTCGATTTCGCTGTTGCTGGCGCTGTTCAATGTGCGGCTCGGCTGGTGGCTCGGCAATCCCGGCAAGAACGGCTGCGAGACCTACCAAACCGAAGGTCCGAAATGGGCGGCCAAACCGTTATTCTATGAGGCATTCGGCCAGACCACCGATGAAAGTCGCTACGTCTATTTGTCCGATGGCGGCCACTTCGAAAATCTCGGGCTTTACGAAATGGTGCGGCGGCGCTGCCGCTTCATTGTGGTGATCGATGCCGGCTGCGATCCTAATTTCGCCTTCGAAGACCTCGGCAATGCGGTGCGGAAAATCTATATCGATCTCGGTATCAAGATCGTTTTCGACGGCCTGGACAGACTGAGCAACCGTCCGGCCAGCGCCGCTAAAGATATTCCGTATCACGCCATCGGTATCATCGACTACCGGAGCGCCGACGGCGCCGAGTGCACTAATGGACACGTGCTCTATATCAAGCCGGCCTATCACGGCACCGAAGGCGCCGGAATTGTCAGCTATGCAACCGCACATGACACGTTCCCCCACGAAGACACCGCTGATCAGTGGTTTTCCGAATCGCAGTTCGAGAGCTATCGCTCACTCGGGGTGGAAATTACCAACACCATTCTCGACCGCGACGTGTCGATGCCCGATGATAGAAAGCCTCTGCATCAGATACTCGCCGACTTGAAGTAAGTAAGACCCGGTGTGGGAGCGGGTTTTAGCCCCATCTGGGCTTGAGCATCGCCGCGCCACATTTGTCGATCAGGCAACACCTCAACCCGACCAAGCGGGTTCCGCAGGAAGGGCCGGTGCCGTGACCTTTGCGGCGGCCGTCCGACTGCTGCATATTCGGTGCTGAGTGATTGCGGGCGACAGGGCAGGAGAAAATATGCGATTGCTGACACTTCGCGCGATTTGCCGCGTGATATGGCTCGTCCTTGCGCTCGGTATTATCCCGTTACCGGCCCATGCTGCGGCAGCCTGCGGCGGCGATTTCGGCGCCTGGCTACAGGGCCTCAAACAGGACGCCGCCGCCGCCGGGGTGTCGCAACGCACGATTCAGGCGGCGCTTGCCAACGTCACCTACGACCCCACCATCATCGCCCGCGACCATGCCCAGGGCGTGTTCAAACAGAGTTTTGAGCAGTTCTCCGGCCGCATGGTGCCGCCGCGGCTCGCGCGCGGGCGCAATATGCTCATTCAGTACGGCTCGATTTTCAACAAGATCGAAGACCAATTCGGCGTGCCGGGTCCGGTGATTGTCGCCATCTGGGGACTGGAAACCGACTTCGGCACCAATCCCGGAAAATTCCCGACCATCCGCTCGCTGGCGAGCCTGGCCTATGACTGCCGCCGGCCCGACAAGTTCCGCAGCGAGACGATCGCGGCGCTGCAGATCATCGATCGCGGCGACATGTCGCCGGCCGACATGCACGGCGCCTGGGCCGGCGAGATCGGCCAGACGCAATTTCTGCCGTCGTCCTATCTGAAATATGCCGTCGATTACGACGGCAATGGCCGCCGCGATCTCATTCGCAGCGTCCCCGACGTGCTTGCCTCGACCGCCAATTATCTGAAAGGCTATGGCTGGCAGCGCGGCCAGCCCTGGGGCGAAGGCACCGCCAATTTCCAGGTGTTGCTGCAGTGGAACGCGTCACAGGTCTATACCAAGACCGTCGCTTATTTCGCGCAGGAGCTCGAGGCCGGCTGGCACTAGAGCATGATCCGGAAAAGCATGCCCTTGGACTTGATCCGAGGGTGGAAGCCGGTTTTCCGAAACGATCATGCTCAATCAAAATCCCAGAGCGACAAACGATTCAATCTGAAACAATCGCGCTCTAGAGCGCCGCGTCATGCGGCGCTCAGCCAGCGCTCCAGAAAGACGCTGAGCCAGGCGCGCGCCGAATAATCGTAGACGGCGCGGTCGGCGAAATGGGTATGGCGCGGCTTCGCGCCGGGCAGCTCCATGCGGTCATGCCCGCGCGTGGTCCATTTGTGCATCATGGCGTGCGTGACGTCGGGATGGAATTGCAGCGCGTAAGCGCGCCCGGACCGGATCGCCTGCACTTCGAACGTGTCGCCTTCCGCCAAAAGCTCGGCGCCGGGCGGCACGTCGAAACCTTCGCGATGCCACTGATAGACGCATTCCGGCCAGGTCTCGACGACAGTGAGCCCGGCCGCGGTGGGACGGATCGGGTAATAGCCGATCTCGGCATGGCCGCCCGGATGCTTGAATACTTTGCCGCCGAGTTGCCGGGCGCACATCTGGGCGCCGAGGCAGATGCCGAGAAAGGGCTTGTTCTCCTTCATCGGCACCGCGATCCAATCGATCTCGGTGCGGATGAATTCGTCTTCGTCATTGGCGCTCATCGGGCCGCCGAAAACGATGGCGCCGGCATGGTCGGCCATGGTCTTCGGCAGCGGCTCGCCGAAGCGCGGGCGGCGTACGTCGAGCCGGTATCCCAGCCGTTGCAGGGCGCATCCGATGCGGCCGGGTGTCGAGTGCTCCTGGTGAAGGACGATCAGAATCTGCTGTTGCATGAGTTTAGACGAACACGCCTTTCTTCATACCTAGCGTGTTCGCGAATGAAATCAATGTTTTCTCGGCGCAGCAGGATTGCGAAGGTCAGCGGTCTTTGCCGGCGCCGGTGCGCTGATCGACGGCGCGCAAGAGCAGCGCATGGGGGGCAAAGCGCATGAACGACGCCGCGATCTTGTTGCCCAAGCCGGCCACAACCACGCGCTGGCCGCGCATGAGGCCGTCATAGCCGATCTGGGCGACGCGATCCGGCGGCAATTCGATCATCTTGGCGGCGCCCGGCAGTTCCAGGCTCGCCCGCGCCTGGAATTCGGTCGGCACCGGTCCCGGACAGAGCGCACTCACTTTGATGCCGCGGCCGGCCCATTCCTGATGCAGAGCTTCGGTGAAGGACAGCACATAGGCTTTGGTGGCGTAATAGACCGCCATGCCCGGTCCGGGCAGAAAGGCCGCGATCGAAGCGACATTGAGCAGACCGCCGCGATGGCGCGAAAGACTGTCGACAAACGTCAGCGACAATTCGGTGAGCGCACGCACATTGAGATCGATCATGCCGAGTTGCTCGTCGCGGTCCAGCGTTGCAGCATCGCCCATCAGGCCGAAGCCGGCATTGTTGACGACGAAATTCGGCTCGAGTTCGAGGAGTTGTAGCTGCGCGGCGATCTTGGCCACGGCGTCGCGCTGCTCGAGATCGGACGCCAGCACCTGCGGCCGCGGGTGCCCGGCTTTGGCAATGTCGTCGGCGAGCGCATTGAGCCGGTCGGCGCGCCGCGCCACCAGCACGAGTTCGTGCCCGTGCGCGGCAAAGGCCCGCGCCAGTTCGGCGCCGATGCCGGAGGAAGCGCCCGTGATCAGCGTGACAGGCTTCATGCGCCGCTCCTCTCCTCGTCCTCACCCGCCGCCGAACCCTCTGCATCTTCGCCGCCGATCTGGCGGCGCAATTCGATGCGCTCGCGCGGCGACACGCCGAGAAGGTCGGCGGCGCGCCACACCAGATTGTCCTCGAGCTCGTCGCGCCTGCCGTCGGCATAGACGATCTCCCACATCATCGCGATGATGCGGGCGCGGCCCGCCTCATTCAGCGACCGGTTGAGCTGGTGGGTGAAGTGATAAAGGTCGACGGACTCGCGCTCGACCGCGGTGGCCTTGTCGATCAATTCCGCAGTCGCGGCATCGTCGAGGGCAAAGTCCTTCTTCAGCACAGCGCGGAGCTTGTCGCCCTCGCTCTGCGACACGTCGCCGTCGATGGCGGCGGCATGCACCAAGAGCGCTGCCGCGGCGAGGCGGTAATCGTCGTCGGCAAACTGGCTCGGATGCTTCCCGCCGTCGACAAAATCGGAGATGAAATTTTTGAAAGATTCGAACATGCAAATGACCCCGTTGCCGGCGCGCCTTATATCGCGGCATCCGCGTGATGGTTCAAGGTTTCCGTTCAAGTCTTGATTGGAAGCTTGCGGCAAGACGCCCCCCGCCCGCTTGCCTATTGCGGCAATTTGCGCCTTTCCTAGGGAGCTTTTCCTGTCAGGACCCCTTTTTTTACAATGAGCGCAGCGACCCGAACTCAAGTGGCAATCATCGGCGGCGGGCCGGCCGGCCTGTTGTTGTCCCATATCCTGCACAAAAACGGCATCGACAGCATCGTTCTGGAGCGCCAGACCCGGCAATATGTGCTCAGGCGCATTCGCGCTGGCGTGCTCGAAGCGGGCTCGGTTGCGCTGTTGCGTGAGGTCGGGCTCGGCACCCGCATGGATCGCGACGGCCATCCCCATGACGGTTCGGCGATCGGTTGGGAGGACCGGCCGCGGTTCTTCATCGACACGTTCAAATATACCGGCAAGCGGATGATGACTTATGGCCAGACCGCGATCACCGAAGATCTTTATGCGGCGCGCGATGCCGCCGGCGGACAGATCGTCGACGAGGCCGCCGATGTCCGGCCGCACGATCTGACCTCGGGCCGGCCTTATCTCACTTATGAGAAGGGCGGCGTGCAGCATCGTGTCGATTGCGACTATGTCGCCGGCTGCGACGGCTATCACGGCGTCAGCCGCGCCTCGATCCCGGCCGATCTGCTCAAGAGCTACGAGAAGAGCTATCCGTTCGGCTGGCTCGGCATCATGTCGGAGACGCCGCCTTACAAGGACATGTGCTATTGCTATCACGATCGCGGCTTTGCGCTCGCCTCGATGCGCAATCCGATGCTGAGCCGCTATTACATCCAGTGCGACCTCGACGCCAAGCTCGACGACTGGCCCGACGACCGGTTCTGGGAAGAGTTCAAAGCGCGCTGCCCGAAAGACATGGCCGATGCCATCGTCACCGGCCCATCGATCGAAAAATCCATCGCGCCGTTGCGCAGCTTCGTCGCCGAGCCGATGCGTTACGGCGGACTTTTCCTCGCCGGCGACGCCGCCCATATCGTGCCGCCGACCGGCGCCAAAGGACTCAATCTCGCGGTCTCGGACGTGTTCTATCTGTCGCGGGCGTTGACGGAAGCCTATCGCAGCAACAAGACGCATTACCTCGATTGCTATTCCGACATGGCGCTGCGCCGGGTCTGGGCGTCAGCGCGGGTGTCGTGGTGGCTGACGCTGCTGCTGCACCGCTTTCCCGACGAGACGCCGTTCGAGCGGCAGATGCGTTTCAACCAGTTCGATTACCTGCAGGCTTCGGAATTCGCACAAGCCTCACTCGCCGAGCAATATGCCGGCCTGCCGTTCGAGTCCTAAAGCCACAGCTACGCGCTGATGACCCGTGCTTGCGGCTTGGCGTCCGCATCGGACCCTTGCGGATCGAGCCCCTCGAGCGAGCGACGCGCAGGTTCCACGCCCCAGACATAGACGGCGACGATCTGCACCGCGACCAGCCCGATCATCAGCCAGACCACGCCGGGCAGTCCGTAATTGGTGAGCAGCGCGCCGACCACGAACGGCGAAATGACAGTGGCGCCGCGGCCGAGCGTATTGCAGATGCCGTTGGCCCGCAGCCGGATCTCGGTCGGGAACAGTTCCGGCGTGTAGACGCCGAACAGGATCGCGGTCTGGATATAGATCGCGACAATCAGCACCGCGCCGATGGCGAGCACGATCTCGGGATCGGACGCGGCATTGGAGCGGGCATAGAACCAGCCGGTAATGATGGTGAGCACCGATGCGCCGATAATGCTCCAGCGCCGCCCGACGGCATCGGATAAGTAAGCGCCGAGCGCGCAGCCGACGAGCGACGCCGCGGCAAGCACCGCCGTATAGCCGAGCGAATTGGTGATGGTGAGGCCTTGCCGCAAAAAGAACTGCGGCAGAAAGATCACAAAGCCGAAGATCAGCGTATTGATCGTAATCAGCACCCAGCTGCCGACCAGGAGACGCTGCAGGATCGGCGGCCGGAACATCGACGCGGCCGTAAGCTGCGGGACAGCCGCTGTAACGGCGGGCGCCGGCAGCGCGCCCTTTTGGCCGGCGACTTCTTTTTCGATCGATTGCAGCAGCGCCTCGGCCTCCGCGGTACGGCCTTGGCTCTCCAGCCAGCGCGGCGATTCGGGAAGATTCTTGCGCAGATACCATACGATCAGCGAGCCGATGCCGGCGATGACGAACATCGGCCGCCAACCGAAGCTCGGAATGATCAAATAACCGAGGATCGCTGTGACAGGAAATCCGCATACCGTAAGGAAGGCGAGAAACGCCAGCCAGCGACCGCGCGTCTGAGGCGGCACGAATTCGGTCAAGGTCGAATAGCCGACGACGATCTCCGCGCCGAGCCCAAGCCCCTGGATGAAGCGGCAGATGATGAGTTGCGGCATGTCCTGGGCGAAGGCGGCCGCCAATGAGGCCAAGCCGAAGATCAAAAGATTGATCTGATAGGTGAAGCGCCGGCCGAATTTGTCGCCGGCAAATCCCGTGACCAAAGATCCGATGGTCATGCCGAGGAAGGTCAGCGACACAAATTGCAGGTTTTGCGGCAGGATCGAGAATTTGGTCTGCAATGTCGCGGCGAGTACGCTGCCGGCGACATACAGATCGTAGCCGTCGAAGAACATGCCGGCGCCGACCAGCCAGAAAATACGATAGTGAAACGATGAAACCGGTAGCCGGTCGAGACGCGGACCGGCATTGACGGAAGCAGTCATGGTTTCCCTCCCCAGCGGACTTCGGCGGAATGGCGTCCGCTCTGTTTCGGCTTGCGCACCGAATTGGCGCGGATGCTAGCCGAGATGGCGCGGATGCACCACCGGTTGCCGAGAGCGGCATAAAAGCCCGCTTTTGCCACGGGCCGCTCTCGGAGCCGCCCTGCACCGACCCCGGTGGTCAGGCGGCGCGCGGTGCACTATGAAAAGGCCCGCAAATTTCGCTGTGCCCGGAGACCATGCTGATGCCCACGTCACTGATCGATTCCGCCGTATTCCGCGACATCTTTTCGACCGAAGCGATGCGGCGGGTTTTTTCCGACGAGAACCGCGTCCAGAAATATCTCGACTTCGAGGCAGCCTTGGCGCGGGCGCAAGGGCGGCTCGGCATCATCCCGAAAGAGGCCGAGGAAGAGATCGTCAAGCACTGCAATGTCAGCGAGATCGATTTTGCCAAGCTGAAAACCCAGACCGAAAAGATCGGCTATCCGGTGCTGCCGGTGGTGCAGCAGCTCGTGGCTTTGTGCCGCGACGGGCTCGGCGAATGGTGCCATTGGGGCGCCACCACGCAGGACATCACCGATAGCGCCACGGTCATGCAGATCCGCGAAGCGCTGGTTTTGATCGAGGCGAGCCTTCAGCGGATTTCAGATGCGCTCGCAACCCTCGCCAAGAAATATCGCGACACGCCGATGGCCGGCCGCAGCAATCTGCAGCAGGCGGTGCCGATCACTTTCGGCTACAAGATGGCGACAATCCTGGCCGCGTTCGAGCGCCACAAGCAGCGCCTGAAGGAATTGCGCGCGCGCGTTCTGGTCGGCGAATTCGGCGGCGCCGCCGGCACCTTGTCCTCGTTGAGCGGCCAGGGGCTCGCGACCCAAACCGAGCTGATGAAGGAATTGAAACTCGGCCAGCCGGCGATCGCCTGGCACACGGTCCGCGATACGATCGCGGAGGTCGGCTGCTTTCTGGGCCTCGTCACCGGCACCTGCGGCAAGATCGCGTTCGACGTGAAGCTTCTGATGCAGACCGAAGTGGAGGAAGTCTACGAGCCGTTCCACGAAGGCCGCGGCTCGTCCTCAACCATGCCGCAGAAGCGCAATCCGATCTCCTCGGTCTATATCACCGCGCTGACGTCGGTGGTGCGCCAGCAATCCGCAGCGCTGCTTGACGCCATGATCGAGGACCACGAGCGCGCCACCGGCCCGTGGGAAATCGAATGGATCGTGCTGCCGGAGATTTTCTGCTTTACCGCGGGCGCGCTCAGTCAGACCGAATTCGTGCTGACCGGCCTGCAGGTCGACGAGAAGCGGATGCGCGCCAACCTCGACATCACCAAAGGCCTGATCGTGTCGGAAGCGGTGATGATGGGGCTCGGCCCCTATCTCGGCCGCCAATATGCGCACGATCTCGTTTACGACATCTGCCGCAAAGTGGTGGCGACCGGACGCCCGCTGCTCGATCTCCTCGCCGAGAACGCCGAAATCACCAAACATCTCGACCGCGCCGCTTTGGCCAAGCTCTGCGATCCGGCGAATTATCTCGGCGAAGCCGGCGCGATGGTCGATCGGGTGCTGGCGATGCGGGGGGCATAAGTGCTTAATTGTGTGCCTTGAGCACTGACATGCGCCACACATCAGGAATGCGGGCGCGCCATAAGTCGTCGGGTCTTCGCCATGAGTCCGCAGCTTACGGTCTGGTACAACACAAAATGCCCAGTTTGTAATACGGGCATCGATTGGCAGCGCAGCCGCCTCGTCCGGGCGGCGCGGGCCGGTACTATCGAATTCCGCGACATCAATCTTGAGCCCGATGCGCTATCGCGCTTCGGCGCTGGCCTGGAGGACATTCGACGCCGGCTCCATGCGGTCGACGCCGAGGGCAGGCTCCACGTCGGTGCTGATTGCGCATTGCCGTCTGGAAAGCAACGCCAGGCCATGCGTGGCTCGGCCGCTTGCTCGATTTACCGGGCATTCATCAGATCGCGCGCTTTGGCTACGACCGCTTTGCCGACCTGCTCTACGCGTGGAACCGGCGGAAAGGCCACTGGTAGGAAAGCACGGGGGCAGATTATTCCGCTGCCGCCGCCTTCGCCGCCGCCTGCTCGCGCACGAATTTGTCGACGGCCAATTGATCGACCTTGCCGGAGCCGAGCAGCGGCAATTTGTCGAGCACGATGACTTCCGCCGGGAACATCAGTTCGGCGGCGTGCTTGCTGCGCGCATAGGCCATGAAATCGGCGCGCGTGGCGCCGTGCTTGTCGGTGACCATGATGAGCCGCTCGCCCTTGCGCGCGTCCGGCGCCGCCGACACCGCCGTGATGCTGTTCGGCCACAGCTCCGCCGCCAGCATTTCCACCGCCGCGAGCGACACCATTTCGCCGCCAACCTTGGCGAAGCGCTTGGCGCGGCCCTTGATGGTGATGAAGCCCTGATCGTCGATGGTGACGATGTCGCCTGAATCGTGCCAGCCTTCGGGCGGCGGTTCGAGCACGCCCGGATTGTTGGCGCGCAGATAGCCGAGCATCACATTCGGCCCTCGCACGAACAGCCGGCCGCCCTCCTCGACGCCTTCGACCTTTTCGAGCCGTGCTTCCATGCCGGGCAGGAGCCGTCCGACGCTGCCGAACTTGTTGAACATCGGCGTGTTCAGCGCCAGCACCGGCGAGGTCTCAGTCAGGCCATAGCCTTCGAGAATGCGCAGGCCGAACTTTTCCAGGTAGATCTGCCGCGTCGAGGCCTTCACGGGCTCGGCGCCGGCCAGCACATAACGCAGCGAACGGAAGTCATAAGGATTAGCCATGCGTGCATAGCCGTTGAGGAACGTATCGGTGCCGAACATCGCGGTGGCGCACCAGCCGTAGATCAGTTCCGGCACGGTGCGGTAATGCAGCGGCGACGGATAGAGATAGATCGGCACGCCGGAAATCAACGGCAGGACCACCCCGCCCATGAACCCAAACGAGTGGAACACCGGCAGCGCATTGAACAGCCGGTCCTCGCGGCCGAAATCGATGCGGGCCGCGACCTGCGCGACATTGGTCAACATGTTGTGGTGTGACAGCACCACGCCCTTGGGCAGGCCTTCGGTGCCGGAGGTGAACAGGATCACCGCCCAATCGTCGGGCTTGCGCGCGACCAGCGGCTTTTTCCAGCTCAGCAAGCCACGGATCTTGTCGAACTTGCTGACCGTCTTTCGGACGTCTTCCAGATAAACGATGCGCACTTGCTTTTGCAGCTCGGCGACCGTGTGATCGAGGCGGCCCTTTTCCACGAAGACGCGCGAGGTGAGGATGGTGTCGACCTCGGCGGCGCGGCAGGCGCCGATAATATTGGCGGCGCCGGCGCTGAAATTGATCATGGCCGGCACGCGCCCGGCCGACGACACCGCGAGCATGGTGACGACGGCGCCGTTCGAGGTCGGCAGCATGACGCCGAGTGCCTTGCCCGCCGCGGCGAGCGGCATGAGCTTGCGGCCGAGCACCGAAACGCCGATCAGAAGCTTCTTGTAGGTGAGCTGGCCGGACACCGGATCTTCGGTCGCGAGCCACTCGGGACCATGGTCTTTCGCTGCCGCGATCAAAGCTTCGACCAAAGTGCGTTCGGTCGGCGTGGTCCGGTACATCAGGTTCGACATGATGGTGTAGAGCGCGGCGCCCGCCGCCTGCCGGCGCTTGCGGCCCTTGATCTCCGGATCGACCGTCAGCTTGACCGGCTCGAGAATGGTGACGGTGATTTTCGGAAACCAGCGGCGGCGCACCTGGTTGTCGGTCAGCCGGCTGAAAATCGTCGATTCCGGCCCTTCGATGCGCACCGGCACCACCATCGCATCGGCTTTGTCGGCGATCATGCCGGCGCCGTCATAAACCTTCATCAGGCTGCCGGTGACGGTGATGCGGCCTTCCGGAAAGATCACCAGCATGTTGCCGTCCTTCACCGCATTGATGATGGCGCGCAGCGAGAACGGCTTGAGCGGATCGAGCGCCATGGTGCGCACGAATTTCATAAACGGCTGGATCCACCAGCGCTGCGACATGGCGACATCGATGGCAAAGACCGGACGCTTCGGCAGGATCGAGACCGCGAGCGGCGCATCGAGGAAGCTGACATGGTTGAGCGCGATGATGGCGTTATGCCCGGCCTTGTCGATGTTCTCGAGACCTTTGACTTCGAGCCGGAAGAAGGCGCGAAACACGATGGAGAGGAAATCGTTGAGCCAGCTCGCCGGCATGGTGAAGCCGATGGCGACGGCGACCAGGAGATTTGCCGCGCCGAGCAGCGCGAACAGAACCGGCGTCGAGAACGCGAATTTCTGCAAGGCTGCCAGGAGCAGTGCGCCGACCACCATGAAGGCGGCATTGAGCACATTGACGGCGGCGATCACGCGGGCGCGGCGATCGGTGCCGGCCCAGACCTGGATGGCGGTGAAGACCGGCACGATGAACAGGCCGCCGGCAATCGCCAATCCGGCAAGATCGATGGCGATGTGAAGGCTATAGGGCGAACTGAAATAGGCGGCGATGCCGACCGGATTGACCGCGGGCATCAAAGCCGACGCGGTCCAGCCGAGATCGAGCGCGAACAGTCCGATCAACACCGCGCCGACAAGCGTCGGCAACAGCACGATGCGCCCGGCCGCGAGCCAGGCGGCAAGGCCGGAGCCGATGGCGACCGATACCGAGAAAATGGTGAGGAAGAGGGTAACGACCTCCTCGGTGCCGCCGATATCGTGCGAAACCAGCGGCGGCAGCAGCGACAGAACCAGCGCGCCGACGAGCCAGAACCAGCTCGCGACGATCGCGCCCCACCACAGCCGCTTGTCGGCGCGAATCTGCTTGAGCAGCGAGCCGGTGGACCCGAAGATATTGCGGTTGATGTGAAGATCGGGCGCGCCCGCCGGCACTTTCGGGATCAATAGACTCGACGCCCAGCTCGCGAGCGCAGTGAGGATCATCAGCCAGGCAAAATGGATCGGATTGCTGTTGCCGTTGGCGGCGATGCCGGCGACGATGGTGCCGATCAGAATGGCGAGGAAGGTGCCGCCCTCGATCAGCGCATTGCCCGACGGCAATTCCTCGCGCGGCAAAAGATCCGGCAGGATGCCGTATTTGACCGGGCCGAACAGCGACGCAAGCGTGCCGAACAATCCGACCGCAAGAAACAACAGCGCCAGCGAATGAAAGGCAAAGCCCGCGACGCCGATCATGGCGGCGCCGATCTCGACGAGCTTGACGCGCTGGGCAACGAAAGACTTGTCGTAACGATCGGCAAGCTCGCCGCCGAGTCCGGACAGGAAGAAGAACGGCGCGATCAAGGTCGCACCGGCGAGCGTGATCAAGACGCCGGAATTGGCGCCGGAAACTTCATAGAGAATGACGAAGACCAAAGCGGTCTTGAGGAAATTGTCACCGAACGCCGCGAAGAACTGGCACCAGAACAGTGGCGCGAAACGGCGCGACGTCATCAGCGAAATGGACATGTGTTGGACCTGGTGTTGGGCCTGGTATTGGATCCGGCCTTCCGGCGCTGTCGCCGTTGCTTTGCGGCGAGCGGCGGCAGTTTAACCGCAGGCGGCCGTCTTGGCGACGCGAACCGGGCATAGTGACGCGGGCCGCTTAACAGGGCTCCCTTGGACCCGCCTTTTTTGCAAATTCTTGTGTCGAATCAATGACAAGAGCCACAATTGCCGCAGCAGTATCGAGGCCCTATGGTGCCGCCGCTTTCTGACGGTTTCCTGGCAATTTACGGACATCACGCTTCATGTTGCACTCTTTGACCACCCGGCGCGCATTCATGATTTCGGCGGCGGCGCTCGGCGCCACGACACTTAATTTGGCGCTCAGCCGTGGCGCCTACGCCGATACCTATCCAAGCCGGCCGGTGCGGGTCGTGCTGCCGCTCGGCCCCGGCGGCGTCGGTGATATCTCGGCGCGCATCGTCGCCGACAAGCTCTCCGACAAGCTCGGCCAGCGCTTCTTTATCGAGAACCAACCGAGCCCTGACGGTCTCGTCGCCGGGCACACTGTGCTCAATGCCGAGCCTGACGGCTATACGCTATTCCTGGTGACCGGCGGCATTACCAGCTCGATACCGCAGTACAAAGAGTTTCCGCTCGACATGAATTCTTTCGTGCCGATTTCCTCGATCGGTTATTTCGACTGCATGATGGTGGTCGGCGCCAAATCCGAATTCCAGAATCTGGGCGATTTCCTCAAGACCGCGAATGCCAAGCCCGGCGCGCTCAATGTCGGCACGATCTCAGCCGGCGGCGTGCAGAACCTGACCGCCAATTATTTCAAACAGGCGAGCGGCGCCAATTTCGTCATCGTGCCGTTCCGCACCACGCCGGACACCATCGTGGCGCTGATGCGCGACGACGTGCAGATGGTGGTCGACTTCTATGCGGCGCTGAAGCCGGGACTTGATAGCGGTCAGCTGCGCGCCATCGCCTGGACCGGGCCCAAGCCGTCGCCGGCCATGCCGGAGCTGCCGACGGCGGATGCGCAAGGCGTGAAGGGCTTCCATGCCGCGTCGTGGAATTCGCTCTACGCCAAGGCCGGCACGCCGCAACCGGTGATCGACACGCTCAACAAGACGCTGCACGAGGTGCTCGCCGATCCCGACGTCAAGCAAAAGCTGCTGGCGCTCGGCATCGATTCCCGCGCCTCGACACCGGCCGAAATGGGTCAGCAATTCCAGGATGACGTGAAGCAGTGGGCCGCGGTGATCGACCGCGCCGGCATCGAGAAGAAGTAGGACGTCTGCGACGTCACCACATCATCCGCTGGCGTATCGCGAACCGTCAGAATCCCGGCGCGTGCTCGACCTGGTCGTACCAGTCGAAGCCCATGTCTTTGACGATGCGATTGCTCATCACGATGATGCGGCATTCCTCGCCCGGCTTGGCGAAATGCTGGTGCATGGTGAAGGGCGGAATATAGACGTAATCGCCGACGGACCATTCGAACTTCTTCGGCGTCTCGGCCCATTGCCAGTCGAAGGCTTCGAGGCAATCCCATTTCAGGTCCCAGTGCAGGTCGTAGCCTGAACCCTCGACGACGAAGAACAATTCCTCCCACATGTGACGGTGCTTGCCGGAGCGCTCGCCGTCCTTGAGGAATTGCATATAGGCCTCGATGCAGCATTCGCGCGTCTGCATCTTCTTGTTGACGAGATGCTTGATCAGGCCGTCGGGCGAGCGCTCCCACGGCATATCCTTGGCCTTGATGACGTTCGGCAGCGTCGCATAGTCGGCGCGGAATTTCTCCGACTCGACCATCGCTTCGGCGAGGAAATTGCTGCTGGCAGCGCCCGACAGTGCGGCGGCTTTTTCTTGAATCGACGAGGTCATGTCTGTTCCAGTGACTGTGTGAACGCTCAGAGGTCGGTCGGCGGGTGGAATTCCTTGACGCCGGGCGGCAGCTTGTCGGTCGGCCATTCCACCATCTTCTGAAACAGCAGGTGCATGAACAGAAACAGCGGCTTCGCCTTGAACACGAGGAGAATGCAGGATTCCTTCTCGTCGTCATTGAAGTGCTGATGCACGCAGCCGTTCTCGACCAGCATCACGTCACCGGCCTCCCACTTCATGTAGCGGCCGTCGTGCACGTCATGGCCGTGACCCTTGAGCACGTAGAACACCGCACTGTTGAGGTGGCCGTGCTTCTGCCCGGCATTGAGCGGCGCGTAGCACTCGATATGGGACTCGATCGACTGCACGATATTGACGGCGCTCGGCGAGATGACGTGCTTGCCGTACATCGCCGGACCGCCCTTCCAAGGGTGATCCTTGGCGGGATAGACCCGCGGCTCTTCGAGCAGCTGCTTGTAGACGTGGCTATAGGTGCCCTCGAGCGCGCGCACGAAAGTGCGCTTCTTGGCCCAGCGATCCCATTTGCCGTGCTTGATTTCGTCGGCGTCTTCCTGGGACGGATTGTTGTGGCCCAATCCGGGCGTTTCGTGTTCGAGCATTCCAGTCATGCGCGCTCCGTATTCATGCGGTGCTGCGGCGCAGGCGGGCTTCGAACATCCTGAAAAACTAACGTCCGGGGAACCCGCCTCGCGGGCGCTTCGCGGTGGTCCTTACGGGATTTCCGCGGGGCGTGCAATCGAGCGGCGGTAGCGAGGGTGGCGATACCGGCAATGCCGGTCGTGGTGCTGGCAGATCGGGCGCGCCGCGTTAGAATGAAAAAGCAATTGGGATCGGGGGGACGATGGAATGAGGGTGATTCGACGGTTTTGGGCGCTCTTCGCGGTGACGGCGGCGCCGGTGTCGCTTCTCCTGCCGCCGCTCTTGCCGCAAGCTGCCGGCGCGCAGGACCCCGCCGCCTTCTATGCCGGCAAATCGGTCGACCTTGATATCGGCTATAGCGTCGGCGGCGGCTATGACCTCTATGGCCGGCTCCTGGCGCGGCATCTCGGGGCGCATATTCCTGGCAATCCCACCATCGTGCCGAAGAACATGGAAGGCGCCGGCAGTCTTCGCCTGGCGAATTATCTCTATTCGGCCGCCCCGCGCGACGGCACCGTGATCGGCACCACCGCCCGCGGCATCGCCTTCGATCCACTCCTTAGCGAGAGCGGCGCGCAATATGACGCGACCAAATTCTCCTGGCTCGGCAGCGCCAATAACGAGGTCGCCGTCTGCGTCGCGCTGAAGAGCGCAGGCGTCACCAAGTTCGAGCAGCTTTACAACAGGCCGCTGACCATCGGCTCGACCGGAGTCGCCGACGACACCTATCAGTTTCCCGCCGTGGTCAATGCCGTGCTCGGCACCAAATTCAAGATCATCACCGGCTATCCCGGCGGCAACGATGTGAGCCTCGCCATCGAGCGCGGCGAGGTCGACGGCCGCTGCGGCTGGTCGTGGTCGAGCGTGATGACGACGCGGCCGGCCTGGATCGAAACCGGAAAGATCGTAGTTCTGGTGCAGATGTCGCTGCAAAAGCACCCCGATCTGCCGGACGTGCCGCTGATCATGGATATGGCGAAGACCGACGAACAGAAGCAGATTTTCACGCTGATCTTCTCGCGCCAGATCATGGGCCGGCCGTTCTTCGCCCCGCCCGGGTTGCCGGCGGACCGGCTCGCCGCACTGCGCAAGGCCTTTGACGACACCATGAAGGACAAGGATTTCCTCGTCGACGCCGCGCAGAACAAAATTGAAATAAACCGGGTATCCGGGGAGCAGATCCAGACGATGATCGAAGACGGCTACCGGACGCCGCCGGATGTGGTGAAGAAAGCTGCGGCGGCGTTTAAGTAGCCGCTCCGCGTCAAATCAGCCGCGTCGCGTCGCGCAGTGCCGGGAAGAGGTCGCCGAGCAGCGATTGCGGCCACGCGACTTGCAGGCCCCACTGGAACACGACCCAGCACAACAGCGTCGTGCCCAGCGCATAAGCGAGCGAATGCAGCTTCGGCTCGCCGAAGCCGAAACTCATATAGGCGAAGACAAAAACCGCGATCGCGGGGATGAAGCCGATCAGCGCGACGAGGCCGATGAACCCGGCGAGCCAGAGGAAAAAGGCCACCGCCCGCCGCCGCACCACGTCGTCGGTGACGCCGAGATCGCTGACATGGGCGCTGACATTTTGCGCGCTCACCTTGATACCGGAATCGGCATGCGCCACCACCGCCTGCTGCGGACCGAACACTTCGTAGGCGAGATTGAGCACGGCGGCGACCAGCGCCATGCCGCAGGCGGTGAGCGGCACGAGCTTGGCGTCATGCGGCCAATCCGCCGACGAGATGATGGCGGCGACGATGAGCACGATCACCGCGAGCGAAAACGCGGACGCCGCGCCGAACTGCGCCTTGCGGCCGCCGACCTGGCGGAACTCGGTGACGAGCGTCGTGACGATCTGCGCCAGCGGCCGGTACAGCGCCCAGACCACACAAGCGAGAATCCCGAGCACCGCCGGCCGGTACAGCCAGCCCCAGCCGTAAAGCTGTGTCGAGATGAACAGGTAGCGCTCGAAGATCGCGCCAACCACGATGCCGAGCACCATCGGCGGCCGCGGCCAGCCGAGCCGCTTCATGATCCAGCCGATGACGCCGAAGAACAGCAGCGAATAAAGATCGCCCCAATCGTGCTCGCCGTCGAACGCGGCGACGAAGACCAGCGCGATGATCACCGGCAGAAGAACCTCCGGCCGCACCCGCGAGATTTGCGCGAGCCAGCCGCTGCACAAAATGCAGATCACGGCGCCGATGACATGCGCCAGCGTCAGGCTCCACACGATCATGTAGGTGAGATCGAGATGCTTGGTCAGCATATCCGGCCCGGGGGTGAGCCCGTGCATCAGGAAAGCGCCGAGCAGGATCGCCATCGACGCGCCGGCCGGCACGCCGAAGGCAATGGTCGGCACCAAATGGCCGCCTTCCTTCGCATTGTTCGACGATTCCGGCGCGATCACGCCGCGCACGTCACCGGTGCCGAAAGTCTCGGAGTTTTTCTCGGTGCGCTGGGCATAGCCATAGGCGATCCAGTCGATCACGGCGGAACCGATGCCGGGAATGGCGCCAAGGCCGGTGCCGAGCACGCCGCAGCGCAGCACCAGCCACCAGTTGCGCCCCACGTCGCGCACGCCTTCCCATTGGCTGGAGAGATTGATTTTCGGCGCATTGTCACCGGCGATGCGCTTGCGCGACACCGCGAGTTCGGCAAGCTCGGGGATCGCGAAAATGCCGAGCGTCGCCGGAATGAGCGGCACGCCATCCCAGAGATAAAGCCAGTCGAAGGTCCAGCGCAGCGTGCCGCTTTGCGCGCGCGAACCGACCATCGCGATCATGAGCCCGAGCCCCGCGGCGGTGAGGCCCTTCAGCGGCGCGCGGCCGGACAGCGTCGCCACCATCGACATGCCGAACAGCGTAAAGGCGAGCAATTCCGGCGAGCCGATCGACAACATAATCGGACGCAGGATTGGAATGCTGATGGCAAGCACGATGGCGCCGACAATGCCGCCGGCGAGCGAAGAGGCAAAGCCGGCGCCGAAGGCGCGGCCGGCCTCGCCCTTCTTCGCCATGGCGTGGCCGTCGATCACGGTGGCGGCGGCGCCGACATGGCCGGGCACGCCGAACAGCACTGCGGTGATGAAATCCGACGAGGTTATCACCGCCGCCATGCCGAGCAGCAGCGCAAACGCGGTATATTCGTCGAGGTTGTAGGTGAACGGAATCAGCATCGCCAAACCGACAATGCCGCTCAGGCCCGGCAGCACGCCGATGGCGAGCCCGATCAGCACGCCGACAAGCAGCAGCAGCAGGCGTGTTGGTTCGAGCAGGAGTTGCAGCGCGTGGAGCGCGCTGGCCAACATATCCGGCTGCATGTGGCGATAACTCCCCTTCCCCCACCGGCCCCTCGGGCGGCGCGGCATCGCGCCCGAAACCGGCAGGGGCGTCAAGCCCATAACGGCGCATGCCGGGTGGGGCTGGACTAGCTTATTGCCGCAGGGCAGAAGCTGGCTGTCCGAGCTACAACAGACAATCAGGGCAGGAACCGAGGAAGGACGCGACGTGGGTACAGGAATTCAGCGCCAGCATCTTGTCCGCATCATCGCGGCCGTGCTCGTCGCCGTGATCGCGCCCGCCGCCATCGCATTGGCGCAGAGCGTCGAGCAATTCTACAAGGGCCGCGATATGGATCTCTATATCGGCTATTCGACCGGGGGCGCCTACGATTTCTACGCCCGGGTCATCGGCCGCCATATGGGCCTCCACATCCCCGGCAATCCGACATTGGTGCCCAAGAACATGGAAGGCGCCGGCAGTCTGCGGCTGGCCAATTTTCTCTATCGCGTGGCGCCGCCAGACGGCTCGGCGATCGGCACGATCGGCCGCGGCATCGCCTTCGATCCGCTGCTGATCGGCAAGGGCGACGCGTTCGACGCGCAGAAAATCTCCTGGATCGGCAGCGCCAATAACGAAGTCAGCGTCTGCGTGGCGATGAAGGATTCCGGCATCACCAAATTCGAGGACCTCTTCACCAAGGAGCTCACGGTCGGCGGCACCGGCACCAGTGCCGACACCGACCAGTTCCCGCGCGTGCTCAACGGCGTGCTCGGCACCCATTTCAAGATCGTCGAGGGCTATCCCGGCGGCAACGATGTGGTGCTGGCGATGGAGCGCGGCGAGGTGAAGGGCCGCTGCGGCTGGTCATGGTCGAGCGTGAAGACGACGCATAAGGATTGGCTCGACGACAAGCGCATGATCGTGCTGGTGCAACTGTCGCTGACCAAGCATCCGGAAATGCCCGACGTGCCGCTGGTGACCGATTTCGCCAAGACCGACGAGCAGCGGGCGATCCTCAAACTCATGTTCGCGCGCAATGTGATGGGTAGGCCCTATCTGGCGCCGCCGAATCTGCCGCCGGATCGGCTGGCGACGCTGCGCCAGGCCTTCATGGACACGATGAAGGACAAGGAGTTTCTGGCTGAAGCCGACAAGACCGAGCTCGAGATCAATCCCGTGTCCGGCGAGGACGTCGAGAAGCTGGTCAAGGAGGTTTACGCGACGCCGCCCGACATCATCGCCAAGGCCAAGGCGGCCGCAGCGACGCAGTGAGGGGTCAACGCCTGACCTGCGCCGGCATCCAGTTCATCGCGCGGCGTGACAATCGCGCGTCGGGCGTCTCGCCATCATAGTTCGGCGCGGCAGGCGTTTGCGCAAATGCCGCGCGATCGGCGAGGCAATTCACATTGACGACGGCGCGCGTGCCCGCGGCCGTGTCGCACACCGCGGCGATATAATTGCCGCAGCGGCGGCAGACATAATAATCCGCGGTGCGCGAGCCGAAACGATAAGGCTCGACCAGGCGCCAATCGTCGGCCCACATTTCGAACAAGCCGTCGGGGTCGGCGACGGTGCGGGTATTGTGCGCGCGGCAGAACGAACAGACGCAGGCGCGCAGCGGACTCTCCTGTGGCGCTTTCGATAGCCGCAGCCGCACATGAATGTTGCCGCAATGACAGCCGCCGAGATGTTCCATTTGTCCCTCGCTCATAGCTCAAGCGTGCCGCGCATCATCGGCACGCAGCGGCCGCCGATCGACAGCGCAGTGATTTCGCCGTTGCGCTTTTCGGCCATGGCTTCGAGGAGGCTCGGACGGCCCATATCGACGCCCTGGGTGATGCGCAGAGTAAGCACCAGATCGCGCTCGGGCCGCAGGCTCGCCAACAGTCCGACCAGCACGACATTGGCGCTGCCGGTCGCCGGGTCTTCGGGCACGCCGAACAGCGGCGCGAACATGCGCGCCTGGATATCGGCGCCGTCACCGCGCTCGTTGACGTAAAGCAGAATGCCGGTCGCGACATCCGCTCTGATATGGGCGGCAAATACGTCCCGGCGCGGCTGCGCCTTGGCCAGCGCCGCGCGTGTCTTAAGCGCGGCGAAGACGAAAGGCGTACCGCACGAGGCGATACAGGGGGCGTAACCGGCGGTCTCGATATCGGCGGCGTCAAGCGAACAGGCGTTAGCGATCAGGTCCGGCGCAATTGCTGCGCCGCGCTGCAGCGGCTGCGGCGGCCTTAACTTCGCACCAACCACCGCGCCGCCCTCCTCGATCAAATCGAGACGCACCAAACCGGCTTTCTCCTCGAACACCATCGGCGCTTTGGCGGCGTTGCCCTCGATCGCGAGCACAAAGGCGGTGCCGACATTGGGGTGCCCGGCAAAAGGCATTTCCGCGCGCGGGGTGAAAATCCGCACTTGCGCCGTATTTGCCGGGTCTTGCGGCGGCAGCACAAAAGTCGTCTCGGCGAGGTTGAACTCGGCTGCAATGGCCTGCATCTGCGCGCTCGCAAGTCCGCGCGCGTCGAGCACGACGGCGAGCGGGTTGCCGCCGAATTTGGCTGTGGTGAAGACGTCGACGGTGACGAAATCGATCTGCATGCCGGCTGCCTTGCTTGTCCTGACAAGCATAGCAGATCGCTGAGCTTGCAAAGGGGTGACGGCGAACGCCGCCGCCGGATGCGTGGTTCTATATCCCGGTGAAGTGCACGAGCTTCCGCGTTGCCAAATCCACGGTGACGAAGTCATCCGGGCTTTTGGCCTCGGTGCCGTCGCTCGCCGAATGATACTCGACGCGGAATTGCGTCGGTGTGACGATCACGCGCAAATAGCCGGAATCCTGATCGTCGTAATTTTCGAGTATGACCTGATCGCTCCCCTTCGGAACTTCCATGGATTGCGGCGTACGCAGCGCGCCGCCGCCCTTGCGCGTCAGTTTGGCAAGTCCATGGCCGCCATTGCCGCAAACGATATAGGGAATCTGGCTCTGGCCGTGGGTGCGCGTGAAGCGCTGGTAGTTATGGGCATGGCCCGACAATACCGCGTGCGGCCATACGCCGGATTTGTCACATGCCGCATCGATCTGCTTGAGCATGTCCGTGCTCCAGCCATGCATGCTGCCCGCAGTATAAGCCGGATGATGATGCGCGATGATGATCGCGCCGTTGAACTTATCGCTTTTCACCCGCCCCAACGCCGCCTGCAAATAGGCGATCTGTGATTGGCCGATATCGTCATCGGCAATCACGCCCGGATCTTCCAGCGTGTTGCTGTACAGCGCCAAGATGCGGAGCAGCGGCGCTTCGAAGGTATAGAATACGCCCGGCTGAATTTGCGTGGTGCGCGAAAGGCCGCCGGCCTCGGGCGCGACGTCGAAACGCTCCGAGCAAAAATTCTCGAGGAAGGCGGTCAATGTTGACGCATTCGTACCGGGCGCGACCATGCCGTCATGGTTGCCGGCGAGCGCGACGATCGGCGCCGGATAATTGCGGTAGGGTTCATAAAACTGATCGTAATAATATTGTCCCTCGCCGAAGCTGTAGATGACATCGCCAAGGTGAAAGAAGAACAGCGGCTTGTGCACTTCATCGTCGCTGAAGTCGCTGATCATCTTATCCGCAACCAGGTTCTGATCCCCTGGGCCGCGGGTATTTCCGGTATCGCCGGCGGCGTGAAACACGAGCTGGCCTTTTTGCTTGACCAGATGATTTATGGCGTCCGCACTCGCACCCAATATGTCGGCGAGCGACAGTTGCGGCTCGGGCAGGTCGCGCGGCGCCGGAAACGGCAGCGCCTTGAGCTTGTGCGCCGCGTTGAGCTGGTCAATCTGTTTATAGGCCGGATTGTCGGAGGGATGCCTGACTTTGAACTTGGTGGGGTCAGGCGTCGGCTGCGGTTGGGCGAAGAGCGGATGACCGATATCGGTCGCGCTCGTATTATCGATCGGCGGAGTCTTGGGTGCCGGTTTTGGCCTGCGCGGCTGCGGTCTGCGTGTCATGCAAATTCCTCCAAAAGCGCTTGCGAAGAAACGGCGTTCAGCTGCGTCATGAGGAAGGATCAGGCGGACCGGCGCTTGGCGTCCGGCCATTTGCGACTTCGGATTTATAGTATCAGAAATACAACCATGCGATAACAGTTCGACGGATGGCCCGTTATCGATTGGACAGCAGCCGATCCGACAACTGATCCGAGTCGTCCTTGAGCGCCACACCGGACAGTTTTCGCGCGCGCATGGCGCGGAGCAGGTGCGTCAGCTTGAAAGCCGCCGCGTCGTAGCCGACGCCCTCCGGGCGGATATTGGAAATGCAATTGCGCCCGGCATCGGTGGTTTGGCCGTTCGGTCGCCAGGTCAAATAAGCACCCATGCTGTCGGGCGCCGAAAGCCCGGGACGTTCGCCGATCAGAACCGCGACGCATCGCGCGGCAAGCGCTGTGGCGACGGAATCGCCGGCGGCGACCCGGCCGTGGCGGACGATGACAAGCGGCGCGATTTTGAAGCCTTCGGCGCGCAGCGCCGGCACGGCGCGAGAGAGAATGGGTGCGGCGTGACGCTCGACAGCCCGCGCCGACAAGCCATCGGCAATAACGAAAGCAACATCGTAGTCACCGCGATACGGCGTCAGCGCCGCATCGGCTGCCGCATTCAAGCGACGGCCGAGATCGGGCCGCATCAAATATGTCTGCCGATCCGCGGCGGCGCTGGCGAGGCAAATGACCGGTATGCCGAGCCCGGACAGGTCCGCCGCCAATTTCGCTGCATCAAGCGGCGCATGCACCGCGTCGCGGGCGCGGGCATGCGCGAGCTGAAAATCCAGCATGTCACGCGTCGCGAGCGCCGCGCCGGCGCGACCCAAGCCGATGCGCGCCGCGGTGAGACGGCGCAAGTCTGCCCAAATGTCATTTTCACGCTTCATGACTTTTGTTTACACATGATCTTTTCCGAAAATCGGTTCCCACTTTTCGGGATCATGCGTGAGCAATGCGCGGAAATTTTTCGGCAGTTCGCGCGGGCGAATGCGATCCGCAATGTCGATAAATCCCTGCCGCTTCAGCCAGGCCTCGAATTCCGGGGCCGGGCGGCGGCCGAAAAGATCGCGCATAGCGAGCGCGTCGTGAAAGGAGGTGCTTTGATAGCCGAGCATGATGTCGTCGGCGCCCGGCACGCCCATGACGAAATTGACGCCGGAAGCGACCAGAAGCGCCAACAGCGCATCCATATCGTCCTGGTCGGCCTCGGCATGATTGGTGTAGCAGACGTCGACGCCCATCGGCACGCCGAGGAGCTTGGCGCAGAAATGATCTTCCAGCCCGGCGCGCGTGATCTGCTTGCCGTCGAACAGATATTCCGGACCGATGAAGCCGACCACGGTGTTGACCAAAAGCGGCCTGAAGACGCGGGCCACGGCATAAGCACGCGCTTCGATGGTCTGCTGATCGGCGCCGTGATGGGCATTGGCCGAAAGCGCACTGCCCTGCCCGGTCTCGAAATACATCACGTTATCGCCCGCGGTGCCGCGATGCAGCGCCAGTGCCGCGTCGCGAGCTTCCTTGAGCAGCGCAAGATCGATGCCGAAACTCTTGTTGGCCGCCTCGGTGCCGGCGATCGACTGAAACACCAGATCGACTGGCGCGCCCTTGCCGATAAGTCCGAGCGTGGTCGTGACATGGGCCAGCACGCAACTCTGGGTCGGAATATCGAGCTTGGTGATGATCTCATCCAGCATCGACAACAGCACATGCGCGCTCGCCGGACTGTCGGTCGCCGGATTGATGCCAATGACGGCATCGCCGGCGCCGAGCAGTAGGCCGTCGAAAATACTCGCGGCGATGCCGCGCGCGTCATCGGTCGGATGATTTGGCTGCAACCGCACCGATAGGCGGCCGGGCAGGCCGAGCGTGTTGCGGAATGCCGTCACCACCGAACATTTCGCGGCAATCGCCATCAGATCCTGCAAGCGGCAGATCTTGCTCACGGCGGCGACCATTTCCGGCGTCAGCCCGGGCACCAGCGCCTTGAGCACCGGCGCAGTGGTCTCATCGGCTAGAAGCCAGTCACGCAGGCCGCCGACGGTCAGGTGCGCCACAGCCGCAAAAGCGTTCCGATCGTGGCTGTCGATAATCAGACGCGTGACTTCATCGCTCTCGTAAGGAACAATCGCCTCGTTCAAAAATGTCCGAAGCGGCAGATCGGCCAGCGCAAATTGCGCGGCGACGCGCTCCTCGCCGCTATCGGCGGCGATGCCGGCGAGCCGGTCGCCGCTGCGCAGCGGCGAAGCCTTGGCGAGAAGCGTCTTGAGATCGGCGAAAGTGTAACGTCGAGTCCCAATCGTTGAGCCATACATGAGAACAGCTTCTCACAAAGCCCGGCTAGACGCGAATGACGTCAATTGGCGATGGCAAAGCCAACCGTAATTCGCACATGCAGCGCGTCCTCGCCAACCGAAATCGGCACCGGTGACATTGGCGCGCCGGCCGCCATGCGCGCCATCATCGGCATCGGCGACGCCAGACCTGCATCTTCCGTGATCCACACCACGCGGCCCAGCGCGATACCGGACGCTTTCGCATAAATTTCGGCCTTGCGCTTGGCGTCGGCGACCGCCGCAGCGCGGGCCTGATCGAGCAGTTTCGACGGATCGCTGTGGAGGAACTCGATATTGCCGACATTAGTGACACCGGCTGTGGCCAAGCGGTCGAGGATGTCGCCGGCCTTGCCGATATCTCGGATCGTCACATTAACCTGATTGCTGACGCTATAGCCTGCGAGCTTCGACTCGTTGTGCGGATCCGCCGGCGTGTAGACCGGCTGTATCGAGAAGCGCGAGGTCTGAATGTCCTTGGCGGCGATGCCGGCATCCTGCAATGCCGACGTGATGGCGGCCATCAGCTTGGAATTGGCGTCGGTCGCTTCTTTCACCGACTTGGCGCGCGTCGTCACGCCGCCATTGACCTCCGCGTAATCCGGCGCAGCGCTGATGCTGCCCTCGCCGATCACAACAATACCGCCCTCGGGTCCGGACGACGGCGTCGCCTGTTGCTGCTGGGCTTGAGCCGCACCGGGCGAAGCTGCCGCCGCGATCGCAAAGCCCGCAATGAGAAATGAAATGCGCAATCTCGTAAACCGCGATGCCGTCATGATGACCTCCTTGATCCTCCGGCACAGAGGGTAATGAAGACAAAGTGGTCGAAGCGAGGCGGGGCACAGACCCGCGCAGAATTTCGATTTTTGCGCATGTCCTTTTCGGAAAACCGGTATCCACTTTTCCGGGACATGCGAGGTCAAGAGCCGCAGCTCAACGCGCGATCGCTGAGGCGACAGTGATTGAGCGGCTTGGCGTTGACGTCGAACAAAGTGCCGGTCCAGGCCGTCGCGTCGACGCGGTCCCAGACCATGTAGCCGAAGCCGGAATAGGTGACGGCATTGCCGGCGGTGCGGCCGTTAATGTCGGCGCCGGTCACGCTCGCCGTCGGCATGCCTTCGAGATTGTCGCCGCCGGTGCCGACGACAAGCTGCGCCGGCCGCGCGCCGTTGAAGTCGACCGACTGGAAGAAGTGAATATGGCCGGCGACATACATCCGCACGCTCGCCGGCATGTCGGCGCCGAGCGCCGCCTGCAGCACCTTGTTGGAGACGATATTGACCGAAGGGTCGCCCGGCTTGGCCAGCATGGCGTTGACCGGCTTGTGCGTCACCAGCCAGGCATTGTTTGGAATCTTGGGCAGCACATCGAGCAACTGACGGCGCAAGATCGGAACCTGTTCGCTGTCCGCGCCTGCGGTATCTTTGACCTTGGCGCTGTCGACGACAAGAAAACCGAAATCGCCGAGCCGCGCCACGTAATCGCCGGTCAGATCGCGGCAGGTCTTGTCCAGCGGCGCCGGATCGAGAAAGCGAAACCAGCCTTCGGCGGCGCGGCTGCAATCTTCGTGATTGCCGCGCGCCATGATCCAGGGCGCCGCGGCAAACAGCGGGGCTGCGGGCGCGAAGAAATCGGCATTCCATGGCGCCCAGCCGTAGCCCGCGGGGCTGCCGGCACAGCCGGCATTGCCGGCCGGACAGGCATCTTCGCGATATTCGTAGTCGCCGACATGAATGAAAAGATCGGGCCGCGCCGCGGCGGCCAGTGCCGCGATCTTGGCAAACGGCCAGGCATTCGGATCGTTGCAGGCCTGCCACGGATCGCCGGTCTTGAGCCGGCAGCCGGTGTCGCCGAACATCACGATGCGCTGCGGATTGGGGCGCGGCAGCGGCAGCGGCTTGCCGTCGAGGATCGCCGCGATCGCGCTCGGCGGCACCGCAAGCTCGCAGCCCCGCACCGGAAATTGCGCCGGCGCGACATTGTCGAAGCTTTGGCCCGGCTCGGAGCGGACAGACATCGGCACGGCAGTGCCGTCAAAGCTCACCGAGGGACAGGCATCCTCGGTGACGACGCGCACGCTCGCCGTGCCGTCCGGGCCCAACTGAACCCATTGCGCGAGAATCTTGGCCTGCGCTTGCGGCAGCGCCGCGATCATGCCGACGATGAAAGCAAAAGCCGTGAACAAGGCGCGCTTGCGCTGCCGCATGATTGGTCTCCTCAGCGCCGAATACGCCCCGCAGGACAATAATACAGATTTCGCGACAAATATGCGTCGAGCGCGAGCGAGTGCGAAAGACCGATCTTAGGAATTCTGCTTAGCCCGCCCGATGCGGCGCGGGCCGTGATCGGTGACGCCGAGATGGGTCTCGAGCGCGGTACGGTCGGCGGCAAGCGTGACACTGTCGGCCGCGTGGACCACGCAGCCGCGCTCCAAGATGATGGCGCGGTCGGTCACGGGAAGAATCTTTTTGGCGTTCTGCTCGACCAGGATCGCCGACATGCCCTCGTCGCGGATGATCCGGCGCAGCGCCGCCAAGAGCTCGTCGACGATGATCGGGGCGAGGCCCTCAAGCGGCTCGTCGAGCAGCATCACGCGCGGATTGAGCACCAGCGCCCGGCCGACGGCGAGCATTTGTTGTTCGCCGCCGGAGAGCTGATTGCCCAAATTCTGCCGCCGCTCGGACAGCCGCGGGAACATGGTGAAGACCTTGTCCACGGTCCAGCGGCCGGGCTGCGCCACCGCAGTGAGGTTTTCCAGCACCGTGAGCGATTTGAAGATATTGCGCTCCTGCGGCACCCAGCCCACCCCGCTATGGGCGCGCTGGTCCGGACGCATCCTGGTGATGTCCTTGCCGTCGAGCGCGATCTTGCCGCCGAAATAATGGGTGACGCCGACCACGGTATTGATCAGCGTGGTCTTGCCCATGCCGTTGCGGCCAAGAAGCGCAATCGCCTCGCCTTCGCGCAGCGACAGCGAGACGTCGGAAAGCACGACCGCCTCGCCATAGCCGGCGCATAATTTCTCGATGGCGAGAAGATCAGGCATCGAGCTCCTCGCCGAGATAGACCGCCTTCACCCGCGGGTCGCGCGCGACTTCTTCCGGCGCGCCGTCGACGAATAATGCGCCGTTGACGAGGACCGAGATGCGGTCGGCGAAAGAGAACACGAGGTCCATGTCATGCTCGATCAGGAGCACCGTGACTTCGGCCGGCAGCGCCTCGATGGTGGCGAGCAGTTCATGGCGCTCGGCCTCCGGCACGCCGGCGGCAGGCTCGTCGAGCAGCAGCACCTGCGGCCGGCAGGCGAAGGCGAGCGCGATTTCCAGGAGCCGCTGCTTGCCATAGGGCAGCACTGAGACGCGATCGAACATCACATCGGTCAGATGGAACCGCTCGATGATCTCGACAATCTCGCCGGTGACCGACGATTTGGTGCCGACGATCCGCCACCAATCGGCGCCGGAGCCGAGCCGTTCCGAGACGACAAGCCCGACCGATTCGAGCGGGGTGAGATCGAGGAACAATTGATTGATCTGGAAGGTTCGCGCCATGCCGAGCCGCACCCGCTCATGCGATGACGTCTCGGTGATGTCCTTGCCTTCGAGCGTGATGCGGCCGGCGCTCGGCTTGAGCACGCCGGTGAGCAGATTGATGAAGGTGGTCTTGCCGGCGCCGTTCGGGCCGATCAAAGCGTGGCGCGCGCCTTTTTCGACACTGAGATTGACATTGTTGGTGGCGACGATGCCGCCGAAGCGCTTTTCCAGCCCTGTCGTTTGCAGGATCGGCATCGCTCACTTCCCGTCCGGCGCGGCAAGTTTCGCCGGGCGCGCCACAGCGCCCGAGCCGAGGTTCTCGATGGCCGTGCGCGCGGTCGCGATCCAGCTCTGCATGCGGTCGCGGCCGATCAGCACAATGATGACCAGCACAAGCCCGATCCAGAACTGCCAATATTGCGGCGTGAGGTTCGCGATCCAGTCCTGCAGGAATTTGTAGATCACCGCCCCGATCAGGCCGCCATAGAGATAGCCGGTGCCGCCGATGATCAGCACGAGCAGCAGATCGGCCGAACGATCAAGCGAGAACACGTCGAGCGAGCAGAATGCCGTGGTCTGCGTGAGCAGCCCGCCGGCGATACCGGCAATGCCGGCCGAGAACGTATAGATCGCGACCAGCCGCCATTTGACCGGAATGCCGATGGCGGACGAGCGCAGCGAATTGCCTTTCACCGCGCGCAGCGACAGGCCGAACGGCGAATAGACCACGCGGCGCGCCACCACGAAACAAACGAACAACACGATCAGGCAATAGACGTAACCGTTGTGTCCGTAGAGATCGAAGCGGAAGCGGCCGAAAATCGGCTGGATATCGACGCCTTGCAGGCCGTCGGCGCCGCCGGTGATATTGGAATAGCGGTTGGCGACTTCGCCGAGCATCAGCGACACGCCGAGCGTCACCATCAGCCGCGTCAGATCCGAGCCGCGCAGTACCAGAAAGCTGGTGACGAAACCGAGCGCAGCGGCGACCAGCCCCGACGCCATCAGCGCGATCACCGGTTCGTTGATAAAGCCGTATTTGGCGACCAGCCCGGAAAAATATCCGGCAATGCCGAAGAACGCCGCCTGACCGAGCGAGATGATGCCGGCATAACCGAGGATCAGATCGAGCGACAGCGCGAACAGCGCGAGGATCGCGGTGTCCTTGAGGATCAGATATTTGCTCGGAAACAGCCAGATCGTGGCGAAGGCAAAAATCCAGAACGCGATCTCGAGCGGCGACCAGCGGGCGCGGCGCTTCAAATAGCTTGAAACCTGATCGGCGGTCGCGGATTTGGCCATTTGACTATCCATGGCCATTACCGCGCCGTCGCGCGGGCGAACAGACCCTGCGGCCGCCAGATCAGGACGACGATCATGATGGCGTAGATCACGAAGGCGCCGAGCTTGGGCACGTAATATTTGCCGGCGACGTCGCCGATGCCGAGCAGGATCGAGGCAAAGAACGGCCCGGTAATGCTCGACGTGCCGCCGACCGTCACCACGATCAGAAAGTAGATCATGTATTTGAGCGGGAAGGTCGGATCGAGACCCAAAATCTCGGCGCCGAGCGCGCCGCCGAGACCGGCAAGCCCCGAGCCAAAGGCAAATGTCAGCGCAAACACCGCGCCGACATTGATGCCGAGCCCCCGCGCCACGCGCTGATCGTCGACCGCGGCGCGCAACCGCGAGCCGAACCGCGTCCTGTTCAGGATCAACTGCAAGGCAATGGTGAGAAGTCCACAGATGGCAATGATGAGCAGGCGATATTTGCCCATGCCGATGCCGAACACATTGATCTGGCCCTGCAGCGCTTCCGGGATCTGCACGAATTGCTGCGACGAACCCATCGTGTAGTCGACCGCCGCAACCGACATGAAGACGAGGCCGATGGTGAACAGCACCTGGTCGAGATGGCTGCGGGCATAGACGTGAACATAGAGCGTGCGCTCGAACAGGCCGCCCAACAGCGCCGTCACCACGAAGGCCAGCGGCAGGCCGAGCGCGAACGGCACGCCAAAGCGGTTGACCAGGACGACGGTGCAATAGCCGCCCGCCATGGCAAAGGCGCCATGAGCGAGATTGATGAAATTCATCAGGCCAAGCGTGACGGACAGCCCGCATGCCAGCACGAACAGAAGCATGCCGTAGGCAACGCCGTCGAACAGGATGGTCAGCATGATTTATTCAACGCCCGTCCCCACTCGTCCTTCCCCCACCCGGCGGGAAAAGGCATAGGCAGCTTTTGGCCACCCTACTCAGTTCTCATCGCCGATGCACGAGCACCGGCTATGGGGGCGTCTTAGTTTGGCTCGGAACAGCGGCGGGGCCCCCACCCCGCGCGCTTTTCCTCATGCCCGAAGCTTACTTCGCCGCGGCCTTGATCGGATCTTTGACCGACGGGAAGGTGGCGAATTCGACGTTAAAGAGCTCGCCGTTCTTCTTCGCGACTTTGCGGATATAGACGTTCTGCACGATGTCGCGCGTTTCCGGATCGATCGAGATCGGACCGCGCGGGCTCTCCCAGGCCATGCCCTTGATCGCAGCCATCAGCGAATCGCCGTCGGTCTTGCCGCCGGTCTTCTTCAGCGCCTCGTATATCAGGTGCATGCCGTCATAGGCGCCGACCGCCATGAAGTTCGGCCGCATGCCGTTATTGGCCTTCTCGAACGCGGCGACGAAAGCCTTGTTGGCGGCGGAGTCATGATCGGCCGAATAGATATGCGCGGTGACGGTGCCGATCACCGGATCGCCCATGCCGTTGACGAGATCGTCGTCGGTCACGTCGCCCGGACCGATGATCTTGATGCCGGCCTTGTCCATGCCGCGCTCGACGAATTGTTTGACGAAGATGCCGCCTTGGCCGGACGGCACGAAGACGAAGACCGCATCGGGCTTCTGATCGGCGGCGCGCTGCAGGAACGGCGCGAAGTCGGGATTCGCCAGCGGGAACGTAATGCTGTCGACAATCTGGCCGCCCTTGGCGGTGAATTCGGCGGCGAAGGATTTCGCAGCATCGGCGCCCGGCGCATAGTCGGACACCATGCTCACCACTTTCTTGATGCCGTTTTGGGCCGCCCAGTCGGCGAGCGGCACGGTCGACTGCGCGAGCGTGAAGCTCGTGCGCGCGATGTAGTCCGATTTCTGGGTGATGATCGAGGTGCCTGCCGCGGTGACGATCTCAGGCGTCTTGGATTCGGTGGCGAGCGGCGCGACGGCCAACGCCGCGGGCGTCACGCCGAAGCCGGCGAGGAAGGTCACCTTGTCGTTGACGATCAGGTCTTGCGCGATGCGCTTGCTGTTATCAGGAACAGCACCGTCGTCTTTGATGATGAGCTCGATTTTCTTGCCGGCAACGGTATCGCCGTTCTGCTGCATGTAAAGTTTGGCGCCGGCGGCTTCTTGTTTGCCGGTCGATTGCTGTTGGCCGGTCATCGGCAGAATGAGGCCGATCTTGACGTCTTGCGCCTGCGCCGCGCTTGCGGCCGCGGCGATTGCCGTGGCGCAGCCAGCCGCCAGCAAAAAGTCATTAAATTTCATATAGTTCCTCCCAGTGCCTTTAGATTGGATAGGCGATTGGCGCGCATACCAACATTTGACACCGGCATTGTCCAGTTAGCGCTTTGTCTCATATCGCGGCTGCGATTAATGCCGGCGCCGCGATCTAAGAGAGCCCGGCGCGGACCGACTTTCGCAAGGTCATTGTCCCACGCCGACCCGCTATTTGAGCATGATCTTTTCCGAATAGCTGCGTCGTGTTTCTCGATTGTTTCTAGTCGATCTTAAGACCGGCGGCTTTGATGACCGGGCCCCACTTGTCGTAGTCGTTGCGCGTGACCTTGGCGAGCGCGTCCGCGGTCGAGCCGATCGGCGTGGCGCCGAGCTGCAAAAGCTTGGCCTGCATGCCGGGCGTGTGCACCGCGTCGGCGCAGTCCTTGGCGAGCTTGGCTTGGATCGCCGCGGGCAATCCGGCCGGCGCGAACACGCCCCACCAAACGCCGGTGTCATAGCCGGGCACGCCGGCCTCGGCGATGGTGGGGACGTTGGGCAGGACCGGCGAGCGCTCGGCGGTCGTCACGCCGAGCGGACGCACCGTGCCGGCCTGAACCTGGCCGAGCGATTCCGGAATATTGTTGAAGGTGAGCGGGATCTGCCCGCCGACCAGATCGGCCAGAGCCGGCGCGCCGCCTTTATACGGCACCGGCGTGATCTCGACCTTGGCCATATACTTGAACAACTCGCCGGACAGGTACGGCGACGTGCCGTTGCCGGCGTGGCCGTAAGACAACGCGCCGGGCTTGGCGCGCGCCGCGGCGATGACATCGTTCACCGACTTGAACGGCGACTCGGCGCGGACCAGGAGCATGTTGGGCGAGGAGCCGATCTGCGAGATCGGCGTAAAGTCCTTGAACGTGTCGTAAGGCAGCTTGTCGTAGAAATGCGGCAACAACGCATGGCCGGAGGCGACAAGGATCAGCGTGTAGCCATCCGGCGCGGCCTGCACCAAAGCCTGCTCGGCAATGATGCCGGCGGCGCCCGGCCGGTTCTCGATGACGACGGATTGATTCCACGCCTTGCCGAGCGCGTCGCCGAGCGTGCGCGCCACGATATCGACCGCGCCGCCGGGAGGATAAGGCACGTAGATATGGACGGGTTTTGACGGATAAGCGTCTTGCGCAAAAGCTGCGGCACCTAACGCCGCGAATGCAACGGCGGCGACAACAACGCGAACATACGCGCGCATTAAAAAATCCTCCCCAAGTTTTTGTATCAAGTTTTGTATCAAGTTTTGTTCTTGGGGAGGACTATAGCGGAGAACCGTGTGGCGCGTCAGGGTTAGGCGTGCGCCTTGCGCTGCGGGTCGATGATGCTTTCGAGCTTGCCGAGCACATGCATGCACGGCAGGAGCTGCTGCAAGCTCGCATTCGGCTCGCGCTTTTCCTTGATCGCGGCGATGAATTCGCGGTCCTCGAGCTCGATGCCGTCCATCGACACGTCGACCTTGGAGACGTCGATCTTGTTGTCCTTGCCGTCGGACAGGTCGTCGTACAGCGCCTTGTAGGTGCCGTTGTCGCAGATATAGCGGAAGAACGAGCCGATCGGGCCGTCATTGTTGAACGACAGCGACAGCGTCAGGATCGCGCCGGACGGCGTCTTGGCGACGATGCCCATGTCCATCGCGATATTGAGCTGCGGATGGATCGGGCCCTGAACCGCGTAACAATCGGAAATGTTTTCACCGGCCTGGTACTGGAACAGGTCGATGGTGTGGGCGGCGTGATGCCACAACAGATGATCGGTCCAGCTGCGCGCATTGCCGGCGGCATTGATGTTCTTGCGCCGGAAGAAATAGGTCTGGACGTCCATTTGCTGGATTTTCAGCTCGCCCTTGACGATCTTCTTGTGGATGTATTGGTGGCTGGGATTGAAGCGCCGCACATGGCCGCCCATGGCGATGACGCCGGTTTCCTTGGCGATCTTCACCAGGTTTTCGGCGTCCTCGACGCTGTCGGTCACCGGAATTTCAACGAGCACATGCTTGCCGGCGCGCATCACCTGTTCGCCCTGGCGGAAATGCATCTTCGTCGGCGTGGTCAGGATCACCGCGTCGGCGCGCTTGATGCCTTCGGAGAGATCGCCGGTGTAGTGCGGAATGCCGTATTTCTTCGCGACCTCTGCGGTCGAATCCTGATTGCCGCCGACCAGTGACGTCACCTCGACGCCCTGAATACGCTTCAGCGCATCAAGATGCTTCTGGCCGAACGCGCCCTGCCCCGCTACGCAAATTTTCATCACATGCCTCTCGGATTTTCCAAATCGTTTCACGGCCGTCATGCCCGGGCCACAGCCGTTCAAAGAACGGCGTCGCTTCGCTCGCCTATGGCCGGGCATCCACGTCTTGGCGCTCAGGCCCTAAAGACGTGGATGGCCGGGACAAGCCCGGCCATGACGTGCACCTGTTAGCTGCGAATGCGATCGACCTTGGCGCTCGCCGCGGCGCGTTTGTGCTTCGCCGCCGGCTTGCGCTTGCCCGCGCTTTTGCGCGCCTTGTTCTCGAGAATGATATGGCCGACCGCGGTGTTCGACGCCGGCACGGTATAGAAGCGATAGACTTCATCCACCTTGTCGTCGAGCGCGCCGCGCATGATCAGCCACATCACCATTTCGATGCCTTCGGCGCCGGCCTCGCGCATATATTCGAGATGCGGGATCTTGACGAGCTTCTTGGGATCCTTCGACAGATTGTCGAGGAAGGCCTTGTCCCACTTGCTGTTAATCAGGCCCGCGCGCGGGCCGGAAATCTGGTGCGACAGGCCGCCGGTGCCGAAGATCACGACGCGCAGATCGTCGGGGAAGGATTCCACGGCTTTGCGGATCGCCTTGCCTAGCATGTAGCAGCGATGGCCGGTCGGCGGCGGATACATGACCACGTTCACCGCCAGCGGAATGACCGGGCACGGCCAATGGCCGTCCTTCTCGATCTTGCCGAACAGAAGATTCATCGGCACCGTCATGCCGTGGTCGATTTCCATCTTGTTGCAAATGGTGAGATCGAACTCGTCGAGAATGCAGGACTGCGCGATATGCGAGGCGAGCGCCGGATGGCCCTTGGCGACCGGCACCGGGCGCGGGCCCCAACCTTCGTCGGCCGGCGGGAATTCCGCGGCGCAGCCGAGCGCGAAAGTCGGGATCATCTCGACCGAGAAGGCCGAGGCGTGGTCGTTATAAACGACGATCGCGACATCCGGCTTGGTCTCACGCATCCATTCTTGCGATTTCACGAAGCCCGAAAAAACCCGCTTCCAATAGGGCTCCTCGGTCTTGCCGTTGTCGAGCGCGGCCCCGATGGCGGGGACATGCGATGAACCTATTCCTGCGATGATCCTGGCCACGGTGTCACTTCCGTTTCTGAGATTTGGGTTTGGATTTGCCGGCCTTGGCTTTCGCCTTGGTCTTGGCTTTAGCGACCTTTGCCTTCGGCTTGCCGGCGGCCTTTCGCGCCGGCTCCGCCTCAAGATATTTGGACGGCCTGTTCTTGCCGGTGCGCGAGCGATTGCCTTCGACCGAACGGCCGCCCTTAAGCATCATGTCGGCATAGTCCGGCTGCGTCGCGCCGGTCATAACGGCCGCCAAGTGCTGGAACGAATGGCCGTCGGTGGCGCCGAGCTTCGCGGTGAAATAGATGTTGCCGCCAAGTTCCAGCATCCGGTTGTAGTCGCGCTTGAGCACGGCATCGGTCTGCTCCGGCGTCAGTTTGAACTTCTTGAGATATTCCGCCTCGTTCGCTTTGAAGGCCTTGCGGTTGGCGTCCTTCATCAGCGACATGCAGAACATATTGATGCCGAACCCTTCCCGGGACCGTTCGGCATCGAACACAAACGTGCCCGGGATGTCGTCGTAATCGTGTTGTTCGCGGGCCATCGGCCGTCTCCTGATTGGGTTGACATATATAGCGCGGAGAAGCTTGGCAACGTAAGCCTTCCTTCGCCCTCGCGTCATGCGAAAGCGGGGGTCTCATGCAAGAAATAATTTAGAATCCCTGCAAGCTGGCCGGGGTCAACCTACCCCCAATAAAGCCGCATCGGGTTGTCGACCAACAGTTGGTGTTGGGCCGCAGCCGTCGTCGCGATCTTCGGGATGTAATCGACCAGGACGCCGTCGTCGGGCGCTTCCTTCTTCATATTGGGATGCGGCCAATCGGTGCCCCAGATCACGCGGTCGGGGAAATGCTCGACCAGCGCCTTGCCGAACGGCACCACATCGTCATAGGGCGGCCCGGCGATGGTCATGCGTTCCGGGCAGGTCGCCTTCACCCAGAAATTCTTGTGCTTGTCCATCAGATCGTGAAAGCGCAGGTTCTCAGGATCGTTGACGCCCTTTTTCACCGTCGGCGTGCCCATGTGATCGACCACGACGGTGGTGGGCAGCGACGTGAAGAAGCTCTCGAGTTCCGGCAGGTCCGGCATTTCGAAATAGACGACGATGTGCCAGCCGAGCTTGTCGACGCGGGCGGCGATCCGCTGCAGCACATCGCGCGGGGTGAAGTCGACCAGCCGCTTGAGGAAGTTGAAGCGCACGCCGCGCACGCCGGCTTTGTCCATCCATTTCAATTCGTCGTCGGTGACCTCTTCGCCGATAAAAGCGACGCCCTTGGCCCTGCCGTTCGAGGCATCGAGCGCGTCGACCATGGTGCTGTTGTCCTTGGAATGGCACGACGCCTGGACGATGACGTTCTTGTCGAAGCCAAGAAAGTCACGCAGCGCGAACAGCTTCTCCTTCGGCGCGTCGCAGGGCGTGTATTTGCGCTCCGGCGCATAAGGAAACTTCGCCTCCGGCCCGAAGACATGGCAATGCGCATCGACCGCGCCCGCCGGCGGCTTGTATTTCGGCTTTGACGGGTTGGGATGGAAGGGAATGTAACCGGGCGACATCGGCACGCGAGAGTTCTCCGTATTCAAGTGAGGCGCCCCGCGGAATGCAGGGCATCGAGGAACAGCAATGAATTGTTCAGACCCGCTCCACCGCGAGCGACACGCCCTGGCCGACGCCGACGCACATGGTGGCAAGCGCGCGTTTGCCATGACCCCTTTCGAGGCCATGAACCGCCGTCAGCGCCAGCCGCGCTCCCGACATGCCGAGCGGATGGCCGAGCGCGATCGCCCCGCCGTGCGGATTGACGTAGTCGGCATCGTCGGGCACGCCGAGCTGGCGCAGGCAGGCGAGCCCCTGCGCGGCGAAGGCCTCGTTGATCTCGATCAGATCGAAATCGGTAATCTTGAGTCCGAGGCGCTCCATCAGTTTTCGCGTCGACGGCACCGGACCGATGCCCATGATGCGCGGCGGCACGCCGGCCGACGCCATGCCGAGCACGCGGGCGCGCGGGGTCAGCCCATGCGTCTTCGCAGCGTCCTCGCTCGCCAAGATGATCGCGGCAGCGCCGTCATTGATGCCCGACGCATTGCCGGCGGTCACGGTGCCGGGATTGCGCGCGATAGGCTTGAGCTTCTGCAGATTTTCGATCGTAGTGTCGGGCCGCGGATGCTCGTCCTCGCAGCAGGTGGTCGGACCGGCTTTGCCGTCGGGCACCGGGACCGCAACGATCTCTTTGGTGAAATAGCCGAGCGCGATGGCCTTGGCGGCGCGCTGCTGCGAGCGCAGCGCAAATGCATCCTGGTCGGCGCGGGTGACCTGGAATTCCTCGGCGACATTCTCGGCGGTCTCGGCCATGGAATCGACGCCGTATTGCGCCTTCAAGAGCGGATTGATGAAGCGCCAGCCCAGCGTGGTGTCGAAAATTTCCGCCGAGCGGGAGAACGCCTCACCGGCCTTGCCCATCACGAACGGCGCCCGGGTCATCGATTCGACGCCGCCGGCGATGGCGAAATCCATTTCACCGCTGCGGATCGCGCGCGCGGCGTCGCCCACGGCGTTGAGCCCGGAGGCACAGAGCCGGTTGACGGTGACGCCCGGGATCTTGTCCGGCAGGCCGGCCAGCAACAGCGCCATGCGCGCGACATTGCGGTTGTCTTCGCCGGACTGATTGGCGCAGCCGAGAAACACTTCGTCGAGCCGCGACCAGTCGGCTTTGCTGTTACGCGCGACCAGCGCCTTGATCGGCACCGCGGCGAGATCGTCGGTGCGCACCTTGGCGAGCGCCCCGCCATAGCGGCCGATCGGGGTACGCGCGGCGTCGCAAATGAAGACTTCTCGCATCGGCCGCTCCGTATGTCGGGCCCGTCCGGATTTAGATGGCGCATGATCTTACTGGAAAACCGGCTCCCACTTTTCCGGATCATGCTTGCGCAGGCTATTTACGGGCCGCCGCGGAACGGGTCAAATGGCCCCGATTGCTGCCACGGTCAATAACAACGAACGCCCCAACGAACGCCCAATGAGCGCAGGCCCCGAAGCCGAATTTGCCGAATTGGCGGCCAGCCTGCCGCCGACATTGAAGGCGGAACGGCACGGCGCCGTCGCCGTGCTGAAGCTTGCGCGGGCGCAAAAGCGCAATGCGCTCGACGATCCCACCGTTTTCGGCATCGAGACCTTCTTCTCGAACCTGCCGGAGGACATCCGCGCCGCGGTGATTGCGGGAGAAGGCGAGCATTTTTCCGCCGGCCTCGATCTTAGCGAACTCTCGGAGCGCAACACCTTCGCAGGCGTCGAACATTCGCGCTCCTGGCACCGCGCCTTCGAGCGCATCGAGTTCGGCAGCGCGCCTGTCGTCGCCGTGCTTCACGGCGCGGTGGTCGGCGGCGGGCTCGAATTGGCCGCCGCCGCGCATGTCCGCGTCGCCGAGCGTTCGGCCTTCTACGCGCTGCCCGAGGCCAGCCGCGGCATCTATGTCGGCGGCGGCGGCTCGGTGCGGCTGCCGCCCTTGATCGGCACTGCGTGCGTAATGGATATGATGCTGACCGGCCGCACGCTTTCTGCCGAAGAAGGCCAGACCATCGGGCTCACGCAATATCTGGTCGACGAAGGCCAGGGTCTCGCCAAAGGCATGGAACTCGCGCACCGCATCGCCGGCAATGCGACATTTACCAACTTCGCCGTGACGCATCTGTTGCCGCGCATAGCGCGCAGCGACCCGTCGGCAGGCTTCGTCGCGGAATCTCTCGCTGCCGCTATCGCGCAAGGTGATGAGGAGGCGAAAGCCCGGCTGAAGGCGTTTCTGGAAAAGCGCGCGCCGAAAGTGGCGCGAAGCTGAAGATGGCGCAACCTTGATATGGCCAATGATATGGCCAACGCGACGACGCTGACCGAAGACACTCGGCCGCCGCTGCGGCCGGTCAAGCTCGGCGCGCCCGACGTTGTGATCCAGCAGCGTGCCGACGGCGCAATCCTGATGCGCTCGCCGCAGCAATTGCCGCCGCATCCGCAGAAGCTCACCGAGCGACTGGTGCATTGGGCACGCGCTGAACCGGAGCGCATCTTCATCGCCCAGCGCGATGCCGCAGGCGGCTGGCGCAAGCTGACTTATGCGCAGACGCTTGCGGCGGTGCGCGCCGTCGCCGCTGCGTTGCTTGAGCGCAAGCTTTCGCCGGAGCGGCCGATCGCCATTCTCTCCGGCAACGACATTGAACATGCGCTGCTCGCACTCGCGGCGATGCATGTCGGCATCCCCTATGCGCCGATCTCGGTGCCCTATTCGCTGCTGTCGCAGGATTTCGGCAAGCTCAAAGCCATCGTCGATATTCTCACACCGGGCCTCGTCTTTGCCGCCAACGGCGCTGCTTTCGCGCGCGCCATCGCCGCCGCAGTGCCCGCGAATGTCGAGATCGCCGTCACCGTCAATCCGCTTCCCGACCGGCCGACGACTTTATTCTCGGCGCTCTTGGCGACACCGCCGGCCGCTTCTGTCGAAGCAGCGCACGCCACAGTCACCGCGGAGACCATCGCCAAAGTGCTGTTCACCTCCGGCTCGACCGGCCAGCCGAAGGGCGTGATCAATACGCAACTGATGCTGTGCGCCAATCAGGCGATGATCCGCGGCGGGCTCGCCTTCCTTGCCGACGAACCGCCGGTGCTGATCGACTGGCTGCCGTGGAATCACACGTTCGGCAGCAACCACAATTTCGGCATCGTGCTCGACAATGGCGGCTCGCTCTATATCGACGAGGGCAAGCCGCTGCCCGGCGCGATCGAAGCGACCGCGCGCAATCTGCGCGATGTCGCACCGACCATCTATTTCAACGTGCCCAAGGGCTTCGAGATGCTGTTGCCCTATCTGACGGCGGAGCCGCCGCTGCGCGAAAAATTTTTCAGCCGGCTGAAAGTCCTGTTCTATGCCGGCGCGGCGTTGCCGCAGCATGTGCTCGATACTTATCATCGCCTCGCCTTCGCAACCGTGGGCGAGCGCATCCTGTTCATGTCGAGCCTCGGCTCGACCGAAACCGCGCCGGCGGCGCTCGCCTGCAGCTGGGAATCCGAGCGCGCCGCCAATATCGGTCTGCCGCTGCCTGGCGTCGATCTCAAGCTCGTGCCGCGCGAGGGCAAGCTCGAAGCCCGGCTCAAGGGCGCCAATATCACGCCCGGCTATTGGCGGGCGCCGGCGCTCAATGCCGACGCCTTCGATGACGAGGGCTATTACAAGATCGGCGATGCGCTGAAATTCGCCGACCCGGCCGATCCGGCCAAGGGGCTGTTGTTCGACGGCAGGCTTTCCGAGGATTTCAAGCTCGCCACCGGCACCTGGGTCAGCGTCGGGCCGTTACGCGCCGCTTTCATCGCGCATTTTGCCCCGCTGGTTCGTGATGTGGTCTTCGCCGGCGCCGATCGCGACGATGTCAGTGCGTTGGTGTTTCCCGATCTCGACGCCTGCAAGAAACTCGCGTCCGGTCTCGCGCCCGATGCAACGGCGCAATCGTTGCCGGCGGATGCGCGCGTCGTGGCCGAATTCGCCCGCCTGCTCGACAGCTTTGTCGCGGCAAGCACCGGCACCTCGAACCGAGTCACGCGCATGATTCTCCTTGCCGAGCCGCCGTCGCTCGATATCGGCGAGATGACCGACAAGGGCTCGATCAATCAGCGCGCGGTGCTTGCCCATCGTCAAGCTTTAGTCGATGACCTCTACGCCGCGGCGTCGCCGCGGCACGTTATTGTCGCCGATCGGCAAACCGCACAGGTGCATTGAAGATGGATATCAAAGGACAGGCGGCGATCGTCACCGGCGGCGCTTCGGGGCTTGGCGCCGCGACGGCACGCCTGCTGGCGGAGGCCGGCGCGAAGGTCGCTGTGTTCGATGTGAACACGAAAGCCGCGGGCGAAGTCGCCATCGACATCAACGGCATCGCCATCGATTGCGACGTGACGAGTGCCGAGGCGACGGAACAAGCCATCGCCAAGGCCGCCGCCGATCACGGCCCGGCGCGCATCGTCGTCAATTGCGCCGGCGTCGGTCCGGCCAAGCGCATCGTCGGCCGCGACGGACCGATGCCGCTCGAGGAGTTTTCCAAGGTCGTCTCGATCAATCTGATCGGCACGTTCAATGTGATGCGGCTTGCTGCGGCGAAAATGCAAAATCTCGCGCCAATGCAGGACGGCGAGCGCGGCATCATCGTCTGCACGGCATCTGTCGCCGCCTATGACGGCCAGATCGGCCAAGCCGCCTATGCCGCCTCGAAGGGCGGCGTGGTGAGCCTGGTGCTGCCGGCGGCGCGCGAATTCGCCCAGTTCGGCATCCGCGTCACCGGGATTGCACCGGGAATTTTCACCACGCCGATGTTGCATGCGCTCCCGGAAGCGGCCCAACAAAGCCTGGCCGCCGCGGTGCCGTTTCCAAAACTCCTTGGGCAACCGCCCCAATATGCCGCTTTGGTGCGGCACATGATCGAGAACCGCTATCTCAACGGCGAAGTGGTCCGTCTCGACGGCGCGCTGCGCATGGCGCCCAAATAACGACGCAACGGCATCTTTTTCCTCTTGAGGGAATTTCGCAGGACCAAACAATAATGTTCAGCAACACCCGGCATTTGCGCATCGAATGGGGCGACTGCGACCCCGCTGGCATCGTGTTCTATCCGCGCTATTTCGCGATGTTCGACACCTCGACGACGGAGATGATGGAAGCCGCGATCGGCATGAGCAAATTCGACTATCTGAAAGCCTTCCAATTCATCGGCCATCCGATCGTCGAAACCCGCGCCATTTTCCGCACTCCCAACCGCTTCGGCGACCAGGTGTCGATCACGACCGCGGTCGCGAGCCTGGGCAAATCGAGCATCAAGATCGAACATCGCCTGATGAGAGGGGACGACATTTCGGTCGAGGGTTTCGAGACGCGCGTTTTTGTCGCCCCCGATCCGGCCGACCCCGAGCGGCTCAAGGGCCAGCCCATCCCGGCGGAATTTGTCGCGCGGCTGACGCATAGCAAATAGCGCAAGGACCGCGCCCAAGGCGGAACTGACGACGGCGTCTCTTGCCGTCCCAGCGCGCAGGTATGCTAGAAGCGAGCCGCAAAAGGGAGATGAACGCCGATGCGAGTTGACGCGTATACCCACTTTTTTCCGGAACGCTTCTTCACCAAGCTCAATGAAGTCGCTGGTGACTATAAGGATATGGGCAAGCGCATCCGCTCGCTCCCGGCTTTGTTCGATATCAATGTGCGCAAGAAGATCGTTGACGGCCACAAGGATTATCAGCAGATCCTGTCCTATCCGCAGCCGCCGATCGAGAAATTCGCCAAGTCGCCGGCCGATATCGACGAGTTCTGCAAGATCATCAATGACGGCTTCGCCGAACTCGTCGCCAAGGAAAAGGATCACTTCCCGGGCTGGGTGGCGCAGGTCTCGCTTGCGGCGCAGGATGCCGGCGTTGCCGAAGCCGAACGCGCGCTGAAGAATGGCGCGCTCGGCGTGCAGATCTACACCAATGTCGCCGGCAAGCCGCTCGACCGTCCGGAATATCTGCCGTTCTTCAAGAAAATGAACGAGCTCGGCGCCCCGGTCTGGCTGCATCCGGCGCGCGGCGCCGAAATGCCGGATTACATCGACGAGAAGAAATCGCTCTACGAGATCTGGTGGACCTTCGGCTGGTCCTATGAAACCGGCTGCGCCATGATGCGGCTGGTTTATTCCAAGATCATGGATAACCACCCGAACCTGAAAATCATCACTCACCATTTCGGCGGCATCGTGCCGATGCTGGAAGGCCGCATCGGCCCCGGCAACGACGTGATGGGCTCGCGCACCACCGACGAAGATTATGTCTCCCTGCGCAAGAGCCTGAAGAAGCGGCCGCTCGATTATTTCAAGCAGGATTTCTGGGCCGATACCGCAGCCTTCACCGCGGTGCCGGCGACCAAGGCCGGCATGGAATTCTTCCCGGTCGACAAGATCGTGTTCGCTTCGGATTGCCCGTTCGATCCGGAAGGCGGCACCATGTATCCGCGGGTGACGCTCGAGATCCTCGACTCGCTGAAGATGGACAAGACCACCCACGACAAGGTGTTCTATAAGAACCTCGAAGCTGTCACCGGCAAAAAGCTCGTCAAATAAAGCTGGTGAAATAAAAGGTTCAACCGGCGGAGGTCAGCTTTGACCGACGTGAAGGAACGCACGGAAGCGGCGGCGGGCACATGCCCGGTCCACCGCTTTCCGCTCAATCAGCCGGATGGCCACAAGGCGCCGGTGCCGCGCTATTCCGCCGCCGTTGCGGCGAAAGTCGCCGTGCTGTTTCTCGGGCTGCAGACCAAAGCCGAGACGCTGCCGGACGCGGGCTTGAGCGAGTTTCTCGCGCGCGTCGCCAAGGCGAGCGCCGCGCCGGTCTATATCGATCAGGCGACCTATACGGACCTGCAAGGTTATGTGAATCGCGTCGCCGCGCTTTATTGGCTCGACATTGCGCAATTTCGGACATGGCTCAAAGCGCCGGCCGTCAAAGACTGGCGCGCCCGCATGCGGGGCGAGACTTCGGTCGGGCTGTGGTGGGAACCGGTCGTGGTCGATGCGCGGCGCATGGAGACGATCACGTTCAAGGAATTCCGCCGCGGCTTTTCCGGCTGTCCGGCGATGGGCCTGCAATCGACCGACCACACCGGCTATTGGGGCGCGGCGCGCGACCGCATTCCCGGTGCCGCCGATGATCGGTTCGAGGCGACGGTCTCGACCAGCGAACGCTGCCCGATCACCGGGGCCTCCTATCGCCAGGTTCAGCCGCCGAAGAATATGTGCGTGATCCGCTCCGGCGTGTCCTGGGAGAAATGCGAAGGCGAACAGCTCAAGGACTGGCGCGAGCGCATCAAGCCGAAGCTCGATGCCGGCATGACCTATCTGCGTGAGAATCCGGCGGAAACGGGCTGCTTCTCGCTGCGCCAGGTTGAATCCATTTCACCGGACGGCGCGAAAATCGCCGAAGCCTATTCGCTCGGCGCTTTCGTCTCGATGGGGCATCTCGAAACCTGGAGCAAGGATCATCCGAGCCATCTGGCGATCTATACCAGCGCATTGGCGGCTCGGAAGAAATTTCAAGAGAAACTGCAGCTCCATACCTACAACGAGATCTTCATCCTCGAAGCGGACAACCCGCCGTTCGAATATTTCAACTGCCATCCGCAGACCGGCCTGCTGCCGTTCGCCGACAAGCTCGGCGCGAAGGCGTAAGGCGGCCTTTTCCGGGACTCCAAATCTTACGAACTTAATCGTGGATGTCCGGCACGAGACCGGACACAGCGGGCCGTTTTTTGCTAGCGTGCCGCCGCATGGACGCCGCCCGCACCATCACGACTGACGAACCGGACCCCGCGCCCGAAGCGCCGGCCGGCGATGCCGGCCGTGTCACGACCAAAGCGGGCGATGATATCGCCCGCGTGACTCCCATGATGGAGCAATATATCGAGATCAAAGCCGCCAATCCGGATTGCCTGTTGTTCTACCGGATGGGCGATTTCTACGAAATGTTCTTCGGCGATGCCGAAATCGCCGCACGCGCGCTCGGCATCATGCTCACCAAGCGCGGCAAGCATCTCGGCCAGGACATTCCGATGTGCGGCGTGCCGGTCGAGCGCGCCGACGAATATCTGCATCGCCTGATCGCGCAAGGCCATCGGGTCGCCGTCTGCGAGCAGCTCGAAGATCCGGCCGAGGCGAAGAAGCGCGGCGGCAAAAGCGTGGTGCGGCGTAATGTCGTGCGGCTGGTCACGGCCGGCACGCTCACCGAAGACACGCTGCTCGACGCCACCCGCAACAATTATCTGTTGGCGCTGGTGCGCGGCCGCGCCTCGGCCGGCGACGACCGTTTCGCGCTGGCCTGGATCGATATTTCGACCGGCGAATTTCGGGTCGCCGAATGCGACCGCGCCAGCATCGGCGCCGAGATTGCGCGCATCGAGCCCGGCGAGGTCATCGTTTCCGACGTGCTTTATAGCGATCCGGAGCTTGCGCCGGTCCTGCGCGCACAGCCTGCGGTCATGCCGCTCACCCGCGACGTGTTCGACGGCGCCACCGCCGAGCGGCGGCTCTCGAGCTTCTTCGGCGTCGCGACGACGGCGTCGTTCGGCGCCTTCTCGCGCATCGAGCTGACGGCCGCTGCCGCCGCCACCACCTATATCGAGCGCACGCAGCTCGGCAAGCGGCCGCCGCTGTCGGTGCCGGCACGCGAAGCGGCCGGCGCGACACTTGCGATCGATCAGGCGACGCGCGGCAATCTCGAACTCGTCCGCACCATCGGCGGCGAGCGGCGCGGCTCGCTGCTGGCCGCCATCGACCGCACGCTGACCTCGGCCGGCGCGCGGCTTTTGGCGCAGCGGCTGGCCGCCCCGCTGACCGATCCGCATGAGATCGCGCATCGTCTCGACACTGTCGGCGCGTTTGTCAGCGACGGCGCCGCGCGTGCCGATCTGCGCGCGCTGCTCAAGGCCGTGCCCGATCTCGCGCGCGCTTTGGCGCGGATTGCCGTCAGCCGCGGCGGCCCGCGCGATCTCGCCGCGATTCGAGACGGCATTCTGGCCGCGGCCGCGTTTGCGGCACGACTTGCGGCCATGATTGAGCCCATCGCGGATAATCCGCGCGAGCTGATGCAAGCGATCGATTCGCTGCGCCGGCCCGATGCCGCGATCGCTGCCGAACTCGCCAATGCGCTGGCCGACGAACTGCCGGCATTGCGCCGTGACGGCGGCTTTGTCCGGACGGGATTTCTCCCCGCGCTCGACGAGGCGCGCGCCTTGCGCGACGAATCCCGCCGCGTCATCGCCGCGCTGCAAGTTAAATATGCCGAGACGACCGGCGTGCGCGCTTTGAAGATCCGGCACAACAATGTGCTCGGCTATTTCGTCGACGTCTCCGCCCAGCACGGCGAAAAGCTCCTGTCGGCGCCGCTCAACGCAACCTTCATCCATCGCCAGACCACCGCCGGCCAGGTGCGCTTCACCACCACCGAACTCGGCGAACTTGAATCCAAGATCGCGAGTGCCGCCGAACGGGCGCTCGCGCTCGAGCTCGAAGTCTTCGAACGGCTTGCCGCGACGATTACCGCGGCGAGCGCCGAGATCAAGGAAGCCGCCGGCGCGCTGGCGATGCTCGATGTCGCAACCGCACTGGCAACGCTCACGGTCGAGCGCGATTACATCCGGCCCGAGGTCGATAACAGCCTGGCTTTCGCCATCACCGGCGGTCGGCATCCGGTGGTCGAACAGGCGCTCGCCAGCGATGGCGGGCCGTTCGTCGCTAACGATTGCGATCTCTCGCCGCCACCCCCTCCCTACCCTCCCCCGCAAGCGGGGGAGGAGAAGGCGGGGGCAGGCCGCATCTGGCTGATCACCGGCCCGAACATGGCCGGCAAATCGACCTTCCTGCGCCAGAATGCGCTGATCGCGGTGCTGGCGCAGATGGGAAGTTTCGTCCCGGCGAAAGCTGCGCATATCGGCGTGGTCGACCGGCTGTTCTCGCGCGTCGGCGCCGCCGACGATCTGGCCCGCGGCCATTCGACCTTCATGGTGGAAATGGTCGAGACCGCCGCCATCCTCAATCAGGCCGGCGAGCGGGCGCTGGTTATTTTGGACGAGATCGGGCGCGGCACGGCGACTTTCGACGGGCTTTCCATCGCCTGGGCCACCATCGAGCATCTGCACGACAACAATCGCTGCCGCGCGCTGTTTGCGACGCATTTCCACGAAATGACGGCGCTCGCGAGCAAGCTCAAACGGCTGCACAACGCCACCATGCGGGTGAAGGAATGGCAGGGCGACGTCGTGTTCCTGCACGAAGTCGTGGCCGGAGCCGCCGACCGCTCTTATGGCATTGCGGTCGCGAAGCTCGCGGGCCTGCCGCCGGGCGTGATCGAGCGGGCCAAAGTGGTGCTGGCGCAGATCGAAGCCGAGGATCGCACCTCGCCGACGCGGCGGCTGATCGACGACCTGCCGCTGTTTGCCGCCGCGCGTCCACTAACCGCGCCGCAAGCCGACACTGCGCTGACCGAACTTGTCGAAGCGCTCAAGGCGCTGCATCCCGATGAAATGTCGCCGCGCGAAGCGCTTGAAGCACTTTATGCGCTCAAGGCTGAGCTTCTGAAGACGAAGGCGAACTGACGCGGGAGCGCTCGCGCAGCCGAAGCAGCAAAAGGCCACCGCTCCAGGCGATACAGACCAGAAGCCCGATGCCGAGCGCCCACCACGAGCCGACCGGCTCGGCGAAAAAATGCGCCACCAGAAATCCGAGCCCCAGGCCGACAAAAGCGATCTGCGCATGCGCCAAGACGCTCGCCGCCGCCTTGCCGCCGATGCGCGGATGCAGGATGACGATGGTGCTGCAGACGACGATCGGAAACAGCGCGAAAATGCCGGAGGCGAACGAGCCGATGCTGTAGCTCGCTGTCGTGACGATGGCGACAACGACGGCGGATGTGATAGCGCGGAGCGGAATGTCAAAGGTGGTGCGCAGGAACCGCGGGGGTGGGCCCGAAGTGCGATAGCGCCGGCATAGGGGCACGGTGACGGCGAACACCACGGCGTTGAGCAAAAAAGCGGTGAGCGGCGTCCAGTCGTAAAGCTGCAGCAGCGCGGCCGAGGCGAACCAGACCAGGATCGCCGTGCCAAGGCTGACGAAGAGGCTGCGCCGCTGGGCCAGCACGACATAGACCGCGGCGAAGATCGAAACCACAGCATTGCTGGCGACGCTGCCGATCGCGCTGCGGGCGATGAAAGCCGGCGGATGCTCGACAGCGAGAATGATATAGGCCGCGCCGGCCGCGGTCGGCAAAGCCGCAATCAGCGCGCCGATGAACGGTCCGCTGCGCTCCACCGCGAGTGAGGCGCCGACGACGACGCCCGCCGTCAGCACCATTTTCAGCGCCAGGCCGTACCAGAATATGAGTTCAGGGGACATTACCGCGCGACGGGCTCTAGGAGCTCGAGCCGGTTGCCAAACGGATCGGCGACATAGAACCGCTGATAACCTGCCAACGGCTCGTCGTCGTAAGGCACGTAGCCATGCTGCTGCAGACGCGCGCGCAGGCCGTTGAGGTCGTTCACCAGAAACGCCGGATGCGCCTTAAGCGCTGGGCGAAAGTCCTTCTCGACGCCGAGATGGAGCTGCTGCGTGCCGAGCTTAAACCAGACGCCGCCGCGCACTTCGAGGTTCGGCGGCTTTTTCAGTTCCGGCAGACCGAGCAGGTCGCCATAGAAGGCGCGCGCTTCGGCTTCCTTGCCGCGCGGCATCGCCAGCAGCAGATGATCGAGCGCGACGACGCCGGTCATCCTTGTCACTTTCGCTGCAAACTCACCGCAACGGGCGGTCCGCTTTTGATCGTCTGATAGACCACGCAATAGCGCTCGGTGAGCTTTAAGAGCTGATCGAGCTTGTCCTGCGGCGCGTCGGTATCGACGTCGAAGCGCAGGCGAATCTGGGCAAAGCCGACCGGCGCATCTTTCGCAACACCGAGCGTGCCGCGGAAATCGAGATCGCCTTCGGCGGAGACCGTGCCGGACTTGAGCGGAATTTCGATCGCGGTTGCGACCGCTTTGAGCGTGACGCCGGCGCAGGCGACCAAGGCCTCAAGCAGCATATCGCCCGAGCACAATTCCATGCCGGAACCGCCGGTCGCCGGGTGCAGCCCCGCAACCGCGAGCGCACGGCCGGTCTCGACCTTGCAGGCGATATTGCTGTCGTCGAGCGCACCCTTGGCCTTGAGCGTAACGAACCCGGCCTTGGGATCGGTCTTGTAGCGCTCTTTGATCGGCGCTTGCAGCGCCCGCAGCCCGGCGGCGTCCATGGGGAATCCTTCCTCCTTTGCCGTCATGGCCGGGCTTGTCCCGGCCATCCACGTCTTTGCGGACGTGTATAAAGACGTGGATGCCCGGCACAATAGGCGAGTGGAACGACGCCGTTCTTCGAACGGCAATGGCCGGGCACGACGAGCTTAAATAAAGCCGGAGATCACCACCACATCGCCGCGCCGGCTTCGGCCTTGGGCTCCTCGACGGCATCACCCGCAGCCCGATCCAGCGAACGGTCGAGCGCGGTGAGTACGCGGCGTTTGACGAAATCGAATGCGGCCGATTGCCGATCGCGCGGCCGCGGCAAGTCGACGGCGATTTCCTCGAACAGCCGGCCCGGGCGCGGGCACATCACCATGACGCGGTTGGCGAGCACGATCGCCTCGTCGACATCGTGCGTGACCAGAACCAAAGTCGGCGTGGCATCGGCCCAGAGGTCAAGCAGATGATCCTGCAGATCGGTGCGGGTGAAGGCGTCCAGCGCCGAGAACGGCTCGTCGAGCAGCAGGACTTCGGGCCGCGGCACCAGCGCGCGGGCGATGGCGACGCGTTGCGCCTGGCCGCCGGACAGTTCACGCGGCCAGACATTGGCTTTGTCGGCAAGACCGACGCGGTTGAGCGCACTCGCAACGCGCTGCGCTCGTTCCGGCTGCGGCCGTCTGCGCAAACCGAAGCCGACATTGCCGGCGACTTTCAGCCACGGCAGAAGTCGCGGCTCCTGAAAGATGATGCCGATCTTCTCGTGCGGCGCGGTAATGCGCTCGCCGTCGAGCATGACCGCGCCTTCAGACGCCGGATCGAGACCTGAAATGGCGCGCAGCAGCGTCGATTTTCCGCAGCCGGAGCCGCCGATCACGGCGACGATCTCGCCCGGATCGACAGTGAACGTGACGCCGCCGAGCGCGTGCACGCCATTGGGATAAGTTTTGCCGACGCGTTCAAGGACCAGCATCTGAGACTCTAATTCTGTCTCACAACATCTTCCCAGCGCAGGAACGGCGCGGCGGCAAGTGCGATCAGCCAATCGCTCGCCTTGCCGACGATGGCGAAGGCGACAATGGCGGCGACGATCTCAGCCGGTTTGCCGAGTTGCTGACCGTCGATGAGGAGGTAACCAAGCCCCTCGGACGCGCCCATGAATTCGGCGGCGACGACGAACATCCAGCCGAGCCCGAGCCCCGAGCGCAGCGAGATCACATAAGCCGGCAGCACCGCGGGCAACAGAATGCGATAGACCATCTCGACATCGGTGAGGCGATAGGCGCGGCCGACCTCGACGAGCTTGCGATCGACCGATTGGATGGCGCCCATCAGGCCGAGATAGACCGGAAAGAACACGCCGACCGCGATCAGCGTAATCTTCGAGGCTTCGAAAATACCGAGCCAGAGAATGAACAGCGGCACCCAGGCGATCGAGGGAATGGCGCGCAGCGCCTGCAAGGTCGGATCGAGCAGCCGCCGAATGAGCGGCGAATAGCCGGCCGCGGCGCCGATCACGGTGGCGGCCGCGACACCAAAGCCAAAGCCCGCGGTGACGCGACCGAGCGTCACCAGCGTATCGCGCTGCAGGTCGCCGGTTTTGGCGAGATCGACAAAAGTCGCGAACACCACCGACGGCGGCGGCACCAGCCGGCCGCTGGCCCAGCCGAACCGCACGATGAGTTCCCAGGCGACAGCCGCCGTCACCGGCAGAATGAGCCCGAGCACGGGCCAGTACAGATGCGCCCATTTGCGCGACCAGGAGATTGCGGCCGCCTGTTCGGTCGCGGCCGGGCTTGCGCCGGTAGAATCTCGGCCGGATGTGCCTTCAGCGACGACGGTCATGGCCACAAGAGACATGGCGACACCGGGAAATGCAATGCGGCCGAAGCCACCTCTCCCCGCACGTCGGGAGAGGCGGAATTACGCTGCGGTCACGAAGCGATCGTCGACCAGATCGTCGAGCGTCTTCTTCACATCCACGCTCGGCGCGATCACGCCGGCCTGCTGCAGAGCAAGCCCCGCCTGCAGGATGGTGTCGCGCTGCTCGGCGCCGATACGATTGAAGGTAAGCTCGGTGCGCTCCTTGAGCTGGATGTCGACAACGTTCTCGGGAAGCTTGGTCACATCCATGAACACGCGCTTCTCGGCGTCGTAATTGGCGAGGCTGAATTTGCGCGCGTCCTCATAGGCGCCGAGCACGCGCTTGGCGAGATCGGGATATTTGGTGAGGAAGTCCTCGCTGGCATTGAGGATGCCGTAGGTGTTGGCCGCCTTGTTACGATAGAACAGCCGCGCGCCGTCCTCGACCTGCGCCTGCGCCATCATCGGATCGAGCCCGGCCCAGGCGTCGACATCGCCGCGGACCAGCGCAATCTTGCCGTCGGGATGCTGCAACAGCACCGGCACGATGTCCTTCTCGCTCAGGCCGACCGATTGCAACGCGCGCACCAGGAAGATGTGCGGATCGGTGCCGCGCGTCACCGCGACGCGCTTGCCCTTGAGATCCTCGATCCTGTTGATCGCCGTATCCTTGCCCGTCACCAAAGCCGTCCATTCCGGGCGCGAATAGACGTAGATCGACTTGATCGGGTTGCCGTTGATCTTGCCGAGGAGCGCGGCCGAGCCCGCGGTCGAGCCGAAATCGATCGAACCGGCATTCAAGAATTCCAGCGCCTTGTTGGAGCCGAGCGACTGCACCCAGCGCACGCCGATGCCGTCCTTGGCGAATTCCTTTTCCAGAAGCCCCTGCTGCTTGAGCACCATGGAGACCGGATTATAGGTCGCCCAGTCGATGCGGATTTCCGACGGCTTGTCGGCGGCGCGGGCGAGCCGCGGCAGGCCGAGCGGGATCAGGCTTGCGCCAACGGCGCTGCCAAGAAATCCACGGCGAGACAGCATGAGAACCTCCCTGCGATATGTTTTTTCTTTAGGAAACAGCCACGGTGGCGTCAATTGGAAATAAATACCTATATAAAGTCATTCTATAGAATGATCTCGTTATATGCCGCGATCCTGCTCTTGCTGCGTTTCGCCCGCACCATTTATGGGAACCGGGCGGCACAAGCGATGACAGGTAACCGCGCGTCCGCTATCTCGTAATCAATGATGCTCGACACGCAAAAAATGGCGCCGCGCAACCTCTCGGATACCGACACGCTGATCGATCCCGAAGCGATCACGGCGGATCTGAACGCGCTCGCCAAAACCTATGAGGGCCGCGAGCGCGAATTGCGCACCGCCGTGGCGCAGCGCCTCAAAGCGACGCTGACCGCGGGCCGGGCGCGCGCCGAAGCCTTGCTGCTGAAGGATCGCCATGGCCGCCGCTGCGCCGAGCGGCTGTGCCAGATGCAGGACGAGATCATCCGCCTGCTGTTCGATTTCACCTCCACGGTGATTTATCCGCCGCAGGTGCGCTCCGAGGCCGAGCGCATGGCGGTGGTCGCGACCGGCGGCTATGGCCGCGGCCTGCTGGCGCCGGGTTCCGACATCGATCTGTTGTTTGTGTTGCCCTACAAGCAAACCGCCTGGAGCGAGTCGATCGCGGAGGCGCTACTCTATTGCCTGTGGGACATGGGGCTGAAAGTCGGCCACGCCTCGCGTTCGGTGAACGAATGCATCCGCCAGGCCAAGGCGGACATGACCATCCGCACCAGCCTGCTCGAATCGCGTTATTTGCTCGGCGACCACAAGCTCTACGAGGAGCTGACCTCGCGCTTCGACAAGGAGGTCGCGCAAGGCACCGGGCCGGAATTCGTCGCCGCCAAGCTCGCCGAGCGCGAGGAGCGCCACCGCCGCGCCGGCCAGTCGCGCTATCTGGTCGAGCCTAATGTGAAAGACGGCAAGGGCGGCTTGCGCGACCTGCACACGTTGTTCTGGATCGCCAAATACGTCTATCGCGTGCGCGAGCCCGAAGGCCTGATCGCGCGCGGCGTGTTCGACCGCGACGAGTTCCGGCTATTCCGCCGCTGCGAAGATTTTCTCTGGTCGGTCCGCTGCAACATGCATTTCCTCGCCGGCCGCGCCGAAGAGCGATTGTCGTTCGACATCCAGCGCGATATCGCGGTGCGGCTCGGCTACACCGCGCATCCGGGCCTGCGCGATGTCGAGCGCTTCATGAAGCACTATTTCCTGATCGCCAAGGATGTCGGCGATTTGACCGCCATCCTCTGCGCGGGGCTCGAAGACCGGCAGGCCAAACCGGCGGCGGTGTTGAGCCGGCTGACGCAATGGCGCTCATCGCCGGCGCGCAAAAAGATCAGCGAGTCCGACGACTTCGTCATCGACAATAACCGCATCAATGTGGCGCGCGCCGACGTGTTCCGCCGCGACCCGGTCAACCTGATCCGGATTTTCCACCTGGCGCAGAAGCACAATCTCGCCTTCCACCCGGAAGCGATGCGGATCGTCACGCATTCGCTCAAGCTCATCGACAAGGAGGTCCGCGAGGACGAGGAAGCCAACCGGCTGTTCCTGGAAATCCTGACCTCGAAGAACGCCACCGAAATCGTGCTGCGGCGGATGAACGAAACCGGCGTGCTCGGCGCTTTCGTTCATGCCTTCGGCCGGATCGTCGCGATGATGCAGTTCAACATGTATCACCACTATACGGTGGACGAGCATCTGATCCGCTGCATCGGCGTGCTCAACGAGATTGCGCGCGGCGAGAACCCGGAATTCGCCCTCGCCAGCGATCTGATCAAGACCATCCAGCCGCAGCATTATGCCGTGCTCTGCGTCACGCTGTTCCTACACGACATCGCCAAGGGCCGCATCGAGGACCACTCGATCGCGGGCGCGCGGCTCGCGCGGCGCCTGGCGCCGCGGCTCGGGCTCAACGCCGCCGATACCGAGCTCGTCGTCTGGCTCGTCGAAGTGCATCTCGTGATGTCGACCGTGGCGCAGTCGCGCGATCTGTCCGACCGCCGAACAATCGAGAATTTCGCCGCAGTGGTGCAGTCGCTGGAACGGCTGAAGCTTCTGACCATTCTCACCACCGCCGATATCCGCGCCGTCGGGCCCGGCGTATGGAACGGCTGGAAGGCGCAGCTTTTGCGCACGCTTTATTACGAGACCGAGCCGGTGCTCACCGGTGGGTTTTCGGAGGTCAACCGCGCCCAGCGTGTCGCCATGGCGCAGGCCGAGTTCCGCGCCGAGTTCGGTGCCAAGTTCAAGGATCTGCCGGCGGCCGCGCTCGACGCCTATATCGAGCGGCTTTATCCGGCCTATTGGCTCAAGGTCGATCTGCCGCACAAACTCGCCCATGCCCGCTTCGTGCGCGAGACCGAGACCGGCGGGAAGTCGCTCGCAACGTCCGTCGGCTTCGACGCAGCGCGCGGCGTCACCGAGCTCACGGTGTTCGCCCCGGATCATCCCTGGCTGCTCTCGATCATCGCCGGCGCCTGCGCGCTGGCCGGCGCCAATATCGTCGACGCCCAGATCTATACGACCACCGACGGTCTGGCGCTGGATACGATTTCCGTGTCGCGCGAATTCGAGCATGACGAGGACGAGGCGCGCCGCGCCGCCCGCATCGGCGACGCCATCGAGAAGGCTTTGCGCGGCGAATTGAAGCTGCCTGACGTGGTGGCGAAGCGCGCGCCGCCGAAGGGCCGGCTCAAGGCCTTCGCCATCGAGCCCGAAGTCACCATCAACAATCAATGGTCGAGCCGCTACACCGTGGTCGAAGTCACCGGGCTCGACCGGCCCGGCCTGCTTTACGAACTGACCACGACATTGTCGAAGCTCAATCTCAATATCGCTTCCGCTCACGTCGCGACTTTCGGCGAGCGCGTGGTCGACGTGTTCTATGTCACCGATCTGTTGGGTGCGCAGGTCACGGCGGCGACGCGCCAGACCGCGATCAAGCGGCCGCTGCTCGCGCTGTTCACCACGCCGGCCGAAGGCAAGGCGGCGTAGCGGCTAAGATTTCTCCGCCGCTTTGCGCGGCGATATTCTGCTCGCGAGCAGAATGCCCCCGGCAATCAGCACGATGCCGACCACGTGATACAAATGAAAACGCTCGCCTAGGAACAGCACGGCGAGGATCGCGCCGAGGACGGGCATCAGATGCGCCGATTGCCCGGCACGGCCGGGGCCGATCAGTTCGACACCGCGATTGAAGAAGAGATAGGCCACGAACGACGGCAGCACCGCGGTATAGGCGATGGCCGCGTAGGACGGCAGGCCGCCCTGGATCGCCGCGCCGCGTGCGGCCTCCGCCAGATAGAACGGCAGGATCATGCATGATCCGATGCCCATCATCGTCACCAAGAGGCTCAATGGGTGCACCGCCGGCCGCCGGCGCAAGAGCGGCGTATAGAGCGCATAGACCACGACCGCGCCGAGAATCCAGATGTCGCCGATATTGAGCGAAATATGCGACAGCGCCCCGAGCGAGAGCTGGCTGACGATCGCGGCGACGCCGAGGAGCGACAACAGCACACCAAGGATCTGCCACAGGTTCGGGCGCGCGCCGAACAGGCCGAAGTCCCAGATCAGAACGATCACCGGCATCGCCGATTGCAGCAACAGCGCATTCAGCGCCGCGGTGTATTGCAGCCCGACATAGGTCATCGTGTTGTAGGTGGCGATGCCGGTCGCGGCGAGCAGAATGAGCATCGGCCACTGCCTGAGCAAGACCGGCCAGTCGCGCTTCAAATGCGGCCAGGCAAACCCGAAGGCGACGACGAACGCGCCGGTCCAGCGCCAATAAGCGAGCGTCACCGGCGGTACATGGCCGGCGACCGCACGGCCGATCACGATATTGCCGGCCCAGAACAGATTGGTGAGGAACAACAAGGTCCAAGCTGAGGACCACGCCGACGACCAGGCGCGACGCGCAAGCCATCGCAGCGGCGACGACGCTTCATGTGCCGGAAAAGCACTGTCGGAAGGGGATGTCATGAAGAAATTCGGGGTCCTCGGCATGCCCGACATGGCACTGATCGGCGCTTTCGCCCATGCCCATCCACACGCGCCAGCCATGCCCTCCCGGCAGGTTCGGCCGAAACCGAAATGGCGGCGCTCGAATGGCGGCGCTCGATTGTGCCCTGCCGGTATCCGATTGAGGCCCGATCTCGGCCCGTTCCCAGTCGGGCGCGCGCCCTCTTTGGCCCAGTAACCGCCCCTTAAATGCCGCGCTTTACGGTGATTTCCGGCGTCCCGTGGGGTCAATTGGCGCTGGGAGCGGGTTCCAAAGGTTATGGCGTGGCGAGAAGGACGTAAGCGCGCAAGCGGCTTAAGCCTGGATTTGCGGCTGACGCCCGCCGACCGCACCGGCGGTCCGGGCAAAGGCCGTGGCGAGACGGGCCGCGCCGAGCCCAGCCGCCGCCGCGTCGAATCGAAGCCGCCGCGCGAGCCCAAGAACGGGCCCAAGACCGGGTCCAAGAACGAACCCAAAAAACGCAAAAGCGGCGGCAAAGCCCGCTTCGGAATCGGCCGTATCGTCTATTGGGGCGCCGTTGTCGCACTCTGGGGCGTGATCGCCGGCATCGGCGTCGTCATCTGGATCGGCGCGCATCTGCCGCCGATCGAACAGCTTGAAATTCCCAAGCGCCCTCCTTCGGTGCTCATTCTCGGCTCGAACGGCGCGACGCTGGCGACGCGCGGCGACATGGGCGGCGCCGCGGTGCCGCTCGCCGAATTGCCGGCTTATGTGCCGAACGCCTTCATCGCCATCGAGGACCGCCGCTTCTATTCGCATTTCGGTATCGATCCGCTCGGCATTTTCCGCGCCATCGTTCGCGACATTCTGCGCCGCGGCGCCTCGCAAGGCGGCTCGACATTGACGCAGCAGCTCGCCAAGAACCTGTTCCTGACGCAGCAGCGCACGCTATCGCGCAAGGCGCAGGAGGCGGTGCTCGCGCTCTGGCTCGAGCACAAATACTCGAAGAAGCAAATTCTCGAGCTCTATCTCAACCGCGTCTATTTCGGCGCCGGCGCTTACGGCGTCGAAGGCGCGGCGCAGCGCTATTTCGGCAAATCGGCGCGGAAACTGACGCTTGCCGAAGCGGCGATGCTCGCGGGCCTCGTGCAATCGCCGTCGCGGCTTGCGCCCAATCACAATCCCGAAGGCGCCGAGCACCGCGCCGCTATCGTGCTTAGCGACATGCTGGAGCAGAAAATGATCTCGGCCGATGCCGAGAAGGCGGCGCTGGCGCGTCCGGCGCGCGCGGTGCAGCCGTCCGGCGGCGGCTCGGCCAATTATGTCGCCGACTGGGTCATGGATGCGGTCGACGATCTGATCGGCACTTTCGATCAGGATATCGTGGTGCAGACCACGATCGATCCGAATTTGCAGAGCGCCGCCGAACAGGCGCTCGACGACACGCTGACCCAGAAGGGCGACAAGTTCAACATTTCGCAGGGCGCGGTGGTGGCGATGACGCCGGACGGCACGGTGCGCGCGCTAGTGGGTGGGCGGAATTACGGCGAGAGCCAATTCAACCGCGCCGTCGACGCCAAGCGCCAGCCCGGCTCCTCGTTCAAGCCCTTCGTCTATCTCACCGCGCTCGAACGCGGCCTGACGCCGGACAGCGTGCGCGACGACGCGCCGGTCCAGGTCAAAGGCTGGAAGCCGGAGAATTTCGAGCGGCAATATGCCGGCCCGGTAACGCTGACGCAGGCGCTCGCCAATTCGCTCAATACTGTTTCAGTGCGGCTCACGCTCGAAGTCACGCCGGAAGCCGTGGTGCGCACCGCCTATCGCCTCGGCATCACTTCGATGCTCGAGCCCAATGCCTCGATCGCGCTCGGCACTTCGGAAGTGGCGCCGATCGAGATGGTGACGGCCTATTCAACTTTTGCCAATGGCGGGCTGGCGGTGACGCCGCATGTCGTCACCCGCATCCGCGCGTCGGACGGCAAGGTGCTTTACGATCACGCCGCGCAGCCGCTCGGCCATGTCGTGGATGCGCGCTATGTCGGTATGATGAACACGATGCTGCAACAGGTGCTGCTGTCGGGCACCGCGCGCGGCGCCAATCTTCCCGGCTGGCAGGCCGCCGGCAAGACCGGCACCAGCCAGGATTATCGCGACGCCTGGTTCATCGGTTACACCTCGCATCTCGTCACCGGCGTCTGGCTCGGCAATGACGACAATTCACCGACCAAGAAAGCCGTCGGCGGCGGGCTGCCGGTCGAGGTCTGGAGCCGCTTCATGCGGGTGGCGCATCAAGGCGTCGCGCCTGTGCCGCTGCCCGGCCTCGAAAACGGCGGCTGGTTCAATTCCAATCCGCAACCCGGCCTGCAGCCGCCCGCGCCGCTCGGCGCACCGATGGCGACCAATCGCTACGGCCAGCCGAGTTACCAGCCGGGCTATCAGCAAAACGCGCAGAACAATCAGCAGAGCGACGGCCCGCTCGATTTCCTGGAAAAATTGTTCGGGCGCTGAGCCCTGTGCAGGACTAGGCGCGACACCACCGCCGCCGGCCGCGATCAGATCGACAGAAAATCGTGGTTCTTCAGCGGCAGCGAGCGGATGCGCTTGCCGGTCGCGGCAAAAATTGCATTGCACAAAGCCGGCGCCAAAGGGGGCACCGGCGGCTCGCCGACGCCGCCCCAGAAGCCGCCGCTTGCCACCACCACGGTCTCGACATGCGGCGTGTCGGCCAGGCGCAGCATTTCATAGCCGTCGAAATTCGATTGCTCGGTGCCGCCATTGGCAATGGTGATCTCGCCATAGAGCGCAGCCGTCAAAGCATAAACCACCGCACCTTCGGTCTGCATCTCGATCGACAGCGGATTGACCGCGTAGCCGGGATCAATGGCCGAAATGACGCGGCGGACGCGCAGCCGGCCGCGCTCGCAGGAAATCTCGACAACCTGCGCGCAATAGCTGCCGCAGGCGCGACACAACGCAATGCCGCGGAACACGCCGGACGGCGGCGGCGAATCCCAGTCGGCTTTCTTCGCCGCGGCGTCGAGCACCGCCAGATCTTTCGGCGAATTGGCAAGGAGCTTGCGGCGATAGCGATAAGGATCGATGCCGGCTTCATGCGCCATCTCGTCGATGAAGCTTTCCTTGTAGAAACCATTCTGCGTGTAGTTGATGGCGCGCCAGACGCCGAGCGGCACCGGCGTCGAGCGGATGGCATAATCGACGAGATAATTCGGCACGTCATAGCCCATCTCGTCGCCGAGCCCGCTGATATAGGTCCAGTCGACCACGCTCGGGATGAAGGCCGGCACCAGCGACGCGACAAAAGACGGCCCGGCGAGACGGACGGTCAGCGCCACCGGCATGCCGTCGGCATCGAGGCCAGCTTGGAGGCGCGCCATGCTGAACGGGCGATAGAGATCGTGCTTGATGTCCTCTTCGCGCGTCCAGACGAGTTTGACCGGCTGCTCGACTTCTTTGGCGATGAGCACCGATTGGCGGACATATTCCTGAATCGGCGCGCGCCGGCCGAAGCCGCCGCCGAGCATCATGCGATGCATGGTGACTTGATCGTTCGACACGCCGGCCGCAAGCGCCGCGGTCGCCACCGCGGTGGCCGGATCCTGGCTCGGCGCCCAGATCTCGACGCTGCCCGGCTTCACATGGGCGGTGCAGTTCTGCGGCTCCATGGTGGCGTGCGCCAGAAACGGCACGCCGTAATCGGCCTGCAAATGTTTGACGGCGCCGCCGAGCGCGGCCGCGGCATCGCCGCGCTTGTGGCCGACCTGCGCTGACGGCGAATCGAGTCCGCCGCGCACCAGTTCGGCAATGGCCACGCTCGACAGAGCGCCATTGCCGCGATCGTCCCACGTGACTCTCAGCGCTTCGGCCGCGCATTTGGCGCGCCACCAGGAATCCGCGATCACCGCCACCGCGTCGTCCATGCGCACGATGCGGCGCACGCCTTTCATGCCGGCGATCGAACTTTCGTCGATGGATTTCGGCGTGCCCTTGAACACCGGACAATGCACGAGCGCGGCATAGAGCATGTCGGGAAGCCGCACATCGATGGCATAGATCGGCTGGCCCGTGACCTTGTCGCGGACATCGAGCCGCTTCTGCGGCGTGCCAGCGAGCTTCCACTGGCCCGGCTCCTTCAGCCTGATATCGGTCAATGGCTCGACAGCGGCGGCCGCTTCGGCGATAGCGCCGTAGCTCAAAGTGCGTCCGCTCGGCGTGTGGGTGATGATGCTGTTGCGCGCCACGCATTGCGCCGCCGGCACATTCCAGCGCGCCGCGGCAGCCGTGATCAGCATGTCGCGCGCGGCGGCGCCGGCCTGCCGCAAATAAAGCTGCGAGGACGCGATCGAGCGGCTGGCGCCGGTGGAGGTGTCGCCCCAGGCATTGTTACGCCGTGTGTTCTCGGTCGGCGTGACCAATTGCGTGCGCACCTTCGACCAGTCGCATTCAAGCTCTTCGGCGACCAGCATGGCGAGACCCGTCATCGCCCCCTGCCCCATTTCGGAATGGGCGACGCGGATCGTGACCGTGTCGTCGCGCGCGATGGTCAGCCAGCAGTTGATTTCGGCAGCGGCCGCCACCGGGGCCGAGACCGCCGTCAGCGCAAGCTCGAAGGGAACGGCAAAACCCAGCGCCAGCCCGCCGCCGACTGCGCTCGCGCCAATAAGGAAGGAACGGCGATTGGAACCGCCGCCAGACCTCATGAACAACCCCCTGATTTACCGACAGAATTATGCCAGATTCCGGCCGGACATCCACCCGGAAATGCACCCCAAAACGCGCGTCCGCAAAGCCAGACGAAATAAAGCCCAGCCACAATGGGCTGACAATAAACTACGATTGCCGGCGAAAAAAATCACATTGCGGGGAATCGCCCAATGCCTGTGTCTATGTCCGCCGATCCCACCCCCTCCACACTCGAACACCGCCTGCGCGCCGTCGAGGACCGCCTCGCCATCTACAATCTGATCGCCAGCCACCCGCCGAGCGCCGATACCGGCGCCGGGGCCTATGCCGAAGCCGTCTATGTCGAGGACGGGATATTCGACCGCGGCGCCGAGCTTTCGAGCTGGGCGGGCAATACCGCGGTAGGGGCCAACCTCAAAAGCGAGGGCCACCAGGCCGCGATTGCCGGCGGCCTCGCCCATTTCACCGGACTGCCCTATGTGGCGATCGACGGCGACGAGGCGGTCGTCATTTCCTATCTGCAGATCCTGACACCAAAGAAATCCGGCGAGCCGGTCGAAGTGCCCAATCACGGCGCCTCGCGCGGCTATCACATCCATCGCGTGGTGACCAATCGCTGGGAGCTCACCCGCACGCCGGACGGCTGGAAGATCAAGCGGCGCACATCGCGCCTGGTCGACGGCTCGGAGGCTTCGCGCGAGATTTTGCGCGGCGCGCTGCGCGCCTATGCAGGGTGAAATGCAGGGTGTAGCGGCCGAGGCAACTTCGTTCGCCGTCGGCTCTAGTGTCCCGGATTGAAATCCTGGTTCGGGAACGCCGATGCATCGGGGACCTTGATCACCACGAAAGGATGGTCGAGCGAGGCGTGGCAGGCGTTGCAGCCTTGGGTGAGCTGATCGTAGGCGACAGCGAATTTCTTCGGATCTTGCTGCTTGATCGCGTCGTCGACGGCCGCGAGCGGCTGTTTCAATGCGGCATCGACCAGATCGGCGACCGGATAGCCGCGAAACTTCGGCTGCGCCTTGATAATGCCGGCGAAGGTCTGGCGGATTTCGACAAGCGCGTAAGCGGCAAGCGGCCAATTGCCGGCATGGCCGGCAATGCCGAGCTTCAAATGGCGCGGCTGCACCAAAGTGTTCATCATGTCGCCCATGGTCATCGCATAAGGCACCGGCGGCGCCGGCGCCGGCGGTTCTTGCGTCACGCCGACGCCGTGGGCGGCGATGAGCAGGATTGCAGCCGCCGACCCGGCCAGCAAGATTTGTCTGTTCATACGCAACCTCCTGTGCGGTCCCTTGCACGGTCCCTTGCGCGGCTCAATCCAGCGGCTCGAGCCGCAGGATTTCGGCGCCGTGATTGTTGCCGGCCCAGAACGTCACCGGATTGGTTGAATTATCGACGAAGACGCGCCGGATATTGGTCGGCCGCGGCAACAGATATTCGATCCCCTTGCCGCTCTGCGGATCGAAACGCAGCACGCGATCGCTCGCCATGCCGCCGCTCCACAGCTCGCCGTTTTTGTCGCGGAACACGTCGTAGGGATAAGTGTGCGGCGTCGGCACGTCCCATTCCTTGAATGTCTCCGCCTTGATGTCGAACATCGCAAGCTTGTCGGCGGCGAATTCGGTGAACCACAGCCGGCCCTCATCGTCGAGCATGGTGCGGCGCGGCCGCGATTTCTCGGTGGGCGTCGGAAACAGCGTCGTTTCGCCGGTTTTGGCATCGACCCGGCCGACCGCCTCGCCGCCGAAATCCATGAAGTAAAGATTGTTCGCCTTGTCGGCGGCCATGCCATAGGGCGCATGGATGTGGCCCTTACCGAGGAAGGCGAACGGATCGATCCGCTCGTAGCTGCCGGTTTTCAGATCGAGCCGCATGATCGACTGCCGCACCACGTCATTGGTCCAGACTTTGCCGTCGACATTCGCCGATCCCGGCATCACCATGGATTGCTGCATGGCGTCGTCGTTGAGGTCGGCCGGCAACGGAAAGATCTTAAAGGTCTTGCTCTTCGTATCGAAGCGGGCGAGCCCGGTCTGAAACATCAAAGCGAGCCACAGATTGCCGTCGGCATCGGCCTCGAGATCGAGCGTGCCGGTCGGGAAGGCGGGCTTGGACACGGGAATTGGATATTCGACGATCGCGCCGCTCTCGGGTTCGAGCCGGCCGAGAAAATTCTCGACGAAATCCGAATACCAGACATAGCCGTCGCCGTTTTGGCCGTCGCGAACGATGCGCACGTCATGCGGCGCAATGGTCTTTTCCGGCATGTCGTATTCGGTGATGACGACGCGGGTGGCGCGGCCCTTGGGGCGCGGCAGCGTCTGCAATTTGTAATTCCAAGTCGGTGAATGTGTCGTCGGTGAACCCGTCGGCGCGCGCGACAGATTGACCGTCGCCAGATAGGCGGCGAGCTTGCGCACTGAATCGTCATTGACGTCGCGCGCGGCGACGCGGGACTGCACGCGCGCCTGTGTCGTGTTGTTGGCATATTGCGCCATGCGCTTGAGCAGCGGGACGAAAGTGTCGGCGTCATAAGTCGAGCGCACGATGCGCTCAAACGTATGACAGCTCATGCATTCGATCAGCGGCCGCTTCTGCTCGGCGGTGCCGGGCATGCTCATGAACCATTCGGCATTGGTGAGTTGCGCCGCGAGATCGGACGTCTGGCGCAGCTTGATCGCGACATTGGTCGTCGACGTGCCGAGATCGACGACCTGCGGTCCGTCGAGCTCATAGCCGGTGGCGCGGATGCGCAGTCTATAGTGCCCGCTCCGCAAACGTCCGTCGGGAAAACGGAAACGCCCGCTGGCATCGCTGACGACGGTGGTGCTGATCGGCGAGTCGTCCCTTTGCGCCGTCACCAGCACGCCTTCCATCGCGCCTTCCGCGGCTGAGGTGACGGAGCCGGTCAGCATCTGCGCGCGGCAAGGGGCCGCGTGAAGAGCAAGGAGAAGCGCAGCCGCGGCGAAACAATACGCGGTTTTCATGCGTTACTGTTTCTGCAAGGTGCAATCGACTTCGACTGGGTCCTTGAGGTCGGCCTGGCCGCGCCGCACCACATTGGCCTGGCCATAGCCGTCCTTGGCGCAGGAAATGTCGACGGTCTTCGGATCGATCTCCTTGGCGAAACCCGGAATCTTGTAGATGCCCATGCTGTTGGAGCGCGTCACCAGCGAGCCGCCGGCCTGCGGCGCCGCCGTCACGCGGGCGCCGGAGACCGGCGAGCCGTCGGCATCGCGCACGAAGCCGAAATAGGACGGGCCGTCGTTGTTGTCGCTGTCCTCGCCGAAATTCACGCCGCCCGCGCGCGCCGGCGGCACGGCCGATATCAGCACGGTAGCGGCGGCCATCGAAGCGACGAACAGCCAGCGACGGCTCAACACCATTGCGACCTCAATGCGTGAAATAACCGCTGAGCAAATACATGATCGCAGCGATCATACAGACTGGCACCGCCCAAGCGAGACAGGACCACAGCTTACGGCCAAGGCCTTGCGGCAGGAACGCCGCAATCAGGCCCAACACCGCGGCGACGATGGCCGAAGTTGCGATCCAACCATACCAATACATCGTCGGGCCGTCCGACGCGGAATGATTGAACAGGGTCCACTCGCCGACTGCCGGCCCGTAGGAGAACACCGGCCAGTTATTGCGCAGCGCGATGTAATAGGCGACGGCGTAAACCGCGGCGAAGGTGATGACGAAGACCCGGAAACGCGGCGAGTTTCTCAAGCCGGGATGCTTACTGGCAGCGCTCATGTGCCTAATCCGCGAATGTTATTGGCGATGTGGCCGGCAAGAAACGCCCACCAGACGATGAACGCCAGGAGCGCGGTCAGCGCTTTCCGCGTCAGCGCGTCGTTTTCGTCGAGCGGCTGCCGCCAGAAATACCAATAGGCCGGCAACAGCGCCAAGCCGATCGCGATCAGGTGTTCCTTGATCTCGAAGGCGCCGAACGATTTCCAGAAATGGCCTTGTTCGAGCGTCAGCCGCGCAGTGATGCGGTAATTGGTGTAGATGAAGGCGCCGAGCGCCGCCGTCACCAGGTAGAGCGCGATGATGGCATTGGCATAATTCGCCGAGCCTACCGCGCGGAAACGCGACACAAAATTCGCCGCTCCCGCACGCACCGGCACCCAGACGCTGACGACTTGATGCGTAACGGCCCCTAGCAGCAGAAACGCCAAAAGCCCATGTGTGATCACCAAGGCGATCCACATTCATTCCTCCCCGACCCGTTGCCGCGCCAACTGAGTGGCGCTTCTTGCATGACGGCGACGAACCCATCCCCGCCGGCGCGACTTTAGCGCGCCCGGCCGCGGCCGAGAATAGCGTTATGCGTTGGGATCATAGCGGACCGGCGGTCAGCTCTCGCCGCCGTATTTCGCGCCGAGGTCGCGCTGGATCATCGAGCGGATGAACGGATCGGGATCGTTGCCGAGATAGTCGGTGCTGTTATAGACCGGGCCGCAAGGGAAGAGGTTGCCCCCGCGGCACGACGACGTCGCGCTGGCCGTCGGTGCGGAGTGTGTTGCTCTCTTGCCCTTGGTCGCCGCGGCAGCACTTGAGGACAGCGTCGCGACAAGGCTTGTTGCGAGAATACTCGTTGCAATAATGCGCGTCGCAAGAGGCGTAATTGTGATGTAGCGCGATGTCATCACCGTAACTCCCGGTATGACGGTTCGGGTTTGATTGTATAACCCCTTGAGGCCGCGTTTATTCAAAACGTCTTGAGGATTGGAACCGCGGGAACCGCCGATTTTTCGAGCATGATCTTTTCCGAAAACCGGATTCCACTTTTCGGGATCATGCTCTAGTGCGCTTCGCTGTCGAGATGCGCCATCTGGGTCGGGTCGTAGCGCTCGCCCAGCGTCACTGCCGGCGACACCGCGGCATCGATGCGCGCGAGATCGACGGCGGTCAGCGACAAGGCGAGCGCACCCAGGCTTTCCGCAAGCTGGGTGCGGCGGCGCGCGCCGATCACCGGCACGATATCGGAGCCGCGCGAGCGCGCCCAGGCGATGGCAAGCTGCGCCGGCGTCGCGTTCTTCTCTTTGCCGATCTGCGCCAACGTCTCGACCAGACTTAAATTCTTTTCCAGATTGCCTTGCGCATAGCGCGGCATGCGGATGACGCGGATGTCACCTTTGCTGTCGGAAGACGGCACCCGCCCGCTCAAAATGCCGCGCGACAGCACGCCATAGGCGGTGATGGCAATACCGAGTTCGCGCGTCACCGGCAGAATTGCGGATTCGATGCCGCGGCTCATCAGCGAATATTCGATCTGCAGGTCGCAGATCGGATGCGCCGCATGCGCGCGGCGGATCGTTTGCACACCAACTTCCGAAAGGCCGATGTGGCGCACGTAACCGGCGCGCACCATGTCGGCGATAGCGCCGATCGTGTCTTCGATCGGCACCGCCGGATCGAGCCGTGCCGGGCGATAGATGTCGATGTAATCGGTGCCGAGGCGGCGGAGCGTATAGGCCAAAAAATTCTTCACCGCCGCCGGCCGCGTATCGTTGCCGCCCCAGCCGCCGTCCGGCGCGCGCAGCGCGCCGAACTTCACCGAATAGACCAGCCGCTCGCGCGGCACGCCGTCGAGCGCGCGGCGGATCAGCATTTCGTTGTGACCCATGCCGTAGAAATCGCCGGTGTCGATCAAGGTGACGCCTGCCTCGACCGCGGCCCGCAGCGTCGCCACACTCTCGGTTTCGTCAGAGGGACCATAGATGCCCGGCGACATGCCCATGCAGCCCAGCCCGAGAACCGAGACTTCCGGACCGTTGCGGCCCAGTCTGACTTTTTGCATCGCGCGCCTGTTTTTTGCTCGTACTGCGTCGGTGAAGCAGCGTCAGATATAGACGCTCTTCATCTGCGCTTCCGGATAGCGCAAGCCGGCCGCCGCCCCGATCGGAATGGCGTCGGACATCTGCTTAAGCTCGGCGGCGCTGAGATGCACATCGAGCGCGCCGATATTCTCGAGAAGGCGTGCTTTGTGCTTGGTGCCGGGGATCGGGATGATGTCGTCGCCTTGCGCGAGCAGCCAGGCGAGCACGAGCTGGCCGGTGGTGCAGTTCTTCGTCTTCGCCAGTTCCTCGAGGCGCTGCGCGAGCGAGATATTGGCGTTGAGATTGTCGCCGGAAAACCGCGGATGCCGCCGTCGCGCATCGGTCTCGGCGAGCTGGATGCCGCCGGTGAGCAGGCCGCGGCCGAGCGGCGAATAGGCAACGAAGGCGATATTGAGCTTGCGCGTCGTCGCTAAAGTCTCTTCGGCATCGGCGCGGTAGATCAGCGAAAGCTCGTTCTGCACCGCGGCGAGCGGATGCGTCGCATGCGCGCGGCGGATGGTCTGCGGGCTCGCTTCGCTGACGCCCAACGCGCGCACTTTGCCCTGTTGCACGAGCTTCGCCATGGCGCCGACCGTATCCTCGATCGGCACATTCGGATCGATGCGGTGCTGGTAATAAAGATCGATTACATCGACGCCGAGGCGCTTGAGGCTTTTCTCGCACGACTCGATCACGAAATCCGGCCGGCCGTCGGCGAATTTGCCGTCGCGGCCGCCGAGATTACCGAACTTGGTCGCAAGCACCACACCGGACCGGCGATCCTTGATGGCCTTGCCGACCAGCTCTTCGTTATGACCGGCGCCGTAGGCGTCGGAACTGTCGAGCAAGGTGACGCCGTTGTCGAGCGCCGCGTGAATGAGCGCAATGCCCTCGTCGTCGCCGGTCTTGCCATAGATGCCGGACAGCGACATGCAGCCAAGACCGATGGCGGAAACTTTTATGCCGGAAGAGCCGAGAACGCGTTGGGGAAGAGCTTTTGTCATGATGATACTTTCTGACGATGCTTTCGTGAGAGTGACGAGGTCGATGTAGGCTTGCGGAAACATCACTGCAATGCCGTGACGGTACGCCGCGCGCTTTGCGACAGAGCGATGACGTTCAGTTCCTCCGCTTGTCAGTTCCTCCGCTTGTCCTTGCGTATGATCTTTTCCACGGCGCGAAATTCGCCGGAAGCCGATTTGCGCGCCGAGGTTTCGATCGCCCGGTAGATTTTGATGATGCGCTCGCCGACCGGCGTGACCACGGCGCCGCCGCCGCGCCGGCCGCCGGTGATGCCGGTCACCGCGGGTTCCTGCAAGGCGGCATTGATCTGTTCGACCAGAAGCCAGGCGCGGCGATAGGACATGCCGACCTGGCGCGCGCCCGCGGAAATCGAGCCGGTATCGCGGATCGCTTCAAGGAGCGCGATCTTGCCCGGACCGATGCGGTCGCCGCTGGTCAGATCGAGGCGGATGCTCAAGCGCGTCTCGGTCATGGATCACTCGCTGCGCAATGTCCCGTTGCTGCCTATGTCCCGCAACCAGGCGGAAAAAATCTTGGCCGCTCGCGTGCCGGCTTGGGGCGCCGCGTCTTTCGTCTGCGCGCGGAATTCGGCCACCGACATCTCACCCGGCGGTAAGTCTATCGCATAGCCGACGTACCATTTTTCGAGGGTGGCGGCATCGGCTTCCAGATGAAATTGCAGGGCGAGAGCTTCGTCGCCGAAGGCGAAGGCCTGATTCTGATAATTGACGTTGGCGGCGAGCCGCACCGCGCCGGACGGCAGATCGAAGGTGTCGCTGTGCCAATGCACGACCTTGGCGCTGTCATCGGCGAGCGGGCGGAGGCAGGATTGCCGCCCCTGCGCGGTCAATTCCACCCGGCCCCAGCCGACCTCACTGACCGGTCCGGGAAACACGCGCGCGCCAAGCGCCCTGGCCATCAGTTGAGCGCCGAGGCAGATGCCGAGCGTCGGCCGCTTCTGTGCGAGCCGCCGCTCCAGGATCACGATCTCTTCCGCGAGGAACGGATAGGTTTCGGTTTCATAAGCGCCGAACGGGCCGCCGAGCACGATGAGAAGATCGGCCGCCGCGATCGCCGGAGCGCCAAGGTCGTCGCTCGCGCTCTCGCGATAAGACGCATCCCAGCCTTCGCTGCGCAAAATCTGAGCAAGCAGCCCCAGATCTTCGTATTCAACATGACGCAGGGCGATGGCGGAACGTTTGCCGGAAGCCATTTGTGTCCTTGCAGGTGTCCTTGCAGGCGTCCTTGCGCCGAAAAAAGTGCGAGCGGCGGCGCTAAATGACCGCGTCTCCATAACATCGCGATGCGGCCGCGGCCAGGATGCCGCCGGGACTTAAGCTTCGCGCCGCGGCCGTTGACAGGCCTTTGGCTATATCCCTATGAATATAACGCTGAATTTGGCAATTGCAGAGGTCGCTCCATGCCGGACTCGTCAATGTCGGACTCGTCCGTCTCGGACACTTCCACGGCGGAGACGCTGGTCGAAGATTTCGAGACCTTCTTCATCGAACTGCCCGCGGACGTCCGCAACGACCTGTGGTTCATGATGGTGATCCTGTCGGACGAGAACTTCGTCTTCCACGACGGAACCGACATTTACGAGCGTTCGGCGCAAGGCCTGTTCCAGGCCAAGACCCGCATCGGCCGGCTCGGCAATCTGATCCAGGCGGCTGCGATCTTCGATGTTTATTTCGCCATGGATGCCGGCGAGCGCTTCGGTTCGAACGGCAAGGCCAAGTCCGCCCGCGGCGGGCATGCCGCGCTTTATCGCTACGCCAATCAGGCCGGCGCGATCGCGGCGGCGAAGGAGCGCTGGCATAAGCTGCGCACGACAAAATTCGCGCCGACGGCGATCGCGACCGCGCTCATTCCGCCGGGCCTGCCGCGCAAACGCGCGCAGCGCGCATCGGCAGAGCAGAGTAACCTCGAGAAGCTCAGCGCCTAGAGCATGATCCCGAAAAAGCCTGCCCTCGGACTTGATCCGAGGGTGGGAACCGGTTTTGGAAAAGATCATGCTCAGACAAGATCCGCAGCGCGCACTTTGTGCGTCAGCGCCCAGATCAGGCAGGCCAGGCAACCCATCGCTGCGACGACAAGCGTGACCGGCCAGGCGGAATGGCCGAGATAAAGGCCGATGAGGCCCGCCGCCAGCGCCGCGCCGGTCTGCTGGATAAAGCCCATCACCGACGACGCGGTGCCGGCACGATCCGGAAACGGCGTCAACGCGCCCGCCATGGCGGATGGCAGCACGAAGCCGAGGCCCGCGAGATAGATCGTCATCGCTGCGACGAACCAGACGGCATTGGCAAGGAAGGCCACCACCAGAATCATGACCAGGCCGCCGCCCACCATGATGACGGTGCCGATGCCCATCATGCGATCAAGCCCGAAGCGCATGACGATGCGCGAAGCGATGAACGTTCCGGCCATGTAGCCCGCGGCGCCCATGCCGAAGATGACGCCGAAAGCGAGCGGCGAGAGGCCATAGACCACACCCTGCATCACCACCGGCGCGCCCGAGATCCATGCGAACAGGCCGATAAAGGCCGTGGTCATGATGCCGAGATTGGCAAGAAAGCCGCGATGCGCCAGCACGGATTTATAAAGCTTGCCCATGCTGACGAGCGAGAACGGACCGGGCGTGCGCTTGTGCAGGGTCTCCGGCAGCAACAGCGCCGCCGCCGCGCCGGCGATCACCGCGAAACTGATCAGCAGAACGAAACAGGCGCGCCAGCCGAACATGGTCTGCAACAGGCCGCCGATCGTCGGCGCCACAATCGGCGCCAAGGCCGTGATCGAGCCCATCAGGGACAATTCGCGCCCGGCGCGCGCGCCGGAATAGATGTCGCGCACGACGGCGCGCGCCAGCACGATGACTCCGGCGCCGCCGAGCGCCTGCACGAAGCGCGCCGCAATGAGCGCATCGATCGATTGCGCGGCGGCGCATATCAGCGTCGCAGCACCGTAGAGCAGGATCGCGACGAGCAGCACCGGCCGCCGGCCGAAACGATCCGAGGTCGGCCCATAGACGATCTGGCCGACGCCGAAGCCGAGCAAATAACTGGCAATGGTCAATTGCACCTGCACCACGGGCGCGTTCAGCGAATGCGCGATGTCGGGCAGCGACGGCAGATACATGTCCATCGACAACGGCCCGAGCGCCGTCAGAAATGACAGCAATAAAGTGAGCGCGAACGAGCCGGGTGCGAGCATCGGCGATTGCTTCGGTTGTTTGTAGAACTTTAATCGCGCGACCTTGGCACCGGTCGCGACATATGGCTATGAAGTGGCCGTGAAGTGGCTATGAAGGCGGAATTCTCAGGATGCCACCCGCTTTGAGCGGTGGTTTGGAACAGCTTGACCGCCGCTGCAAGCGTGCATGCCGGTTTTCACATGCGAGCTATGCTTGCACACGCTTTGCCTGGTTACGCTTTGCCTGGTTACGCTTTGCTTGGTCGCGCTTGCCTTGGCCGCGCGTTCCCCCAAGCTCATCCCAGAAACCGTCCGCCGCCAATTTGTCGACCGTCGCGGCGATAATGTTGCGCAGCGCCGTCACGGCGCGCGCGGGTCCCTGGTCCTTGCGATAGGCGGCGCTCAGCGTCCATGCCGGCAAAGCGGGTTTACGGAGGCGGACCGCGGAGATTAGTCCGGCGCCGGCCTCCCGGCGCACCGCGCTATAGGGCAAGATGGTGTAACCGAGGCCTGCGACGACCAGCGCTTTTGTCGTCGTGTAGCCGTCGACCTGAAACGCGACATCGAGATGGCCGCCATATTCCGCGGCGCCGCGCTCGACCAGCATGCGCAGACCGTGCGTGCGGTTGGGCAAGATCAACGGCACGCGGTCGAGCGCCATACCTGGCGCGGCCGGCGGCAAAGTCCCGGATGCCGCACCGGGCCCGATCAGATACATCGGCTCGGTGAGCAACGGCTCGATCTCGATGCCCCGGTGACGGGGTGGATTGTGCATCAGGCAAAGCGTGAGCTCTTGGTTGATCAGCCGCTGGAAGACGAAGCCGCTGAACCCTTCGACGAAGCTCAACCGCAATTCCGGATGCAGCGCCGCGCATTCGCGCGCGATGCACGGCACCAGCGCCTCGCAAATCGTCGGGCTGACGCCGAGCGTGAGCGTGCCCTGAACGCGCGATCCATGCGCGCGCACGTCATCGGCGGTCTGCGCGGCCTGACGCAGCAGCGAATGCGCCCGCTGCAGCAACAGAAGCCCGGCATCGGTCAGTTCGAGCTGACGCCGCGTGCGCAGGATCAGCGCAAGTCCGACCTCGTCCTCGAGCTTGCGGATCTGGCGGCTGAGCGCCGGCTGCGCGATGCGCAATTGCACGGCGGCTTTGGAAAAGCTTCGCGCCTCGGCGACATGGACGAAATAGCGAAGCGCGCGAAGGTCCATCTTTGAGATTCCGCTCATTATGCCGAAACGGCATAATACTTATCACTATTATATCTTAGACGGACATGGCACCGGCGGCTACGCTTTCCTGCCAGAACATAAAAGGGAGGATCCTCGTGTCCGAGCGCATGCCGGAGATCGTCGTCAGCGATACCAAGGCCATGGACTTCGAAGAGGTCCGCCGCGGCCGTGTTCACATGATCCGCCGCAAGCGCCTGCCGCTTGAGACCGGCATCGACGGCATCACGATGGAATATTCGCTGTCGGTGGTGCCCGACGGCTATTTCACGCCGCGGCATCGGCACAATTTCGATCAGATCCGCTACACGCTGTCGGGCGTGCAGAGCACCGGGCTCGGCGATCTCGCAGCCGGTGAATGCGGGTATTTCCCCGAGGGCTCCCATTACGGCCCGCAGCAGCAGAAGGGCGAGTGCGAATGCCTGGTGCTGCAGTTCCAGGGCGCCAGCGGCGAGCACCTTCTCTCCAACGAAGAGATGAACGCGACCTACGAGAAGCTGCTCAAGTCAGGCGGCAAGTTCGAGAACGGCGTCTATAAAGGCTTCAAGCCGGACGGCTCGGCGAAGAACAAGGATTCCTACGAGGCGATCTGGGAAGAGCACGAAGGCCGCGATCTCGTCTTCCCCGAGCCGCGCTATCGCCAGCCGGTGATGATGCTGGCCAAGAACTACCGCTTCTGGCCCGATCGCAACCGCCCCGGCGTCGAGATCAAGCATCTCGGCACTTTTAGTGAAGCCCGTACCGGAATCAGTTTCTTGCGTCTTCGTCCCGGCGCCGCGATCAAAGGCGGCGAGCAGGCTGACGCCGAGCTGCGCTATTTGCTCGAAGGCTCATGCTCCTATGACGGCAAAAGCTGGGGCGAAGGGACCTATATGTTCCTGCCGAATGGCGCCGCCGTGAGGGATTTGCATTCGGAGCGGGGCGCCACCTTCTTCGTCATTACGCTGCCGATGCTGGCCGACCTCGCCGCCGCAAAGCGCAATTCCGGCATCCAGCACCCGGTGCTCGAACGCGCCAAGCACGCCGTCGCGTAACGCCATACAACAAGCGCCGCTCAAGGCGCGAGAGTCACTCATGGGAGGAGCGCATGTCGCGCAGGGCAATGTTGCGCAAGACAATGTCGCACACGGCATGGGCGTTTTGCGCCTGTTTCGCCGTGGCCATGACCTTGGCAGCGGCCGGCGCGCCGTCCGGCGCGCGAGCCGATACCAAGCTCGCGGTCGCCAAAGTGGCGAACGACTTCGCCTTGATGATGGTCGACTACGGCAACAAGCTCGGCACGTTCCAGAAAAACGGTCTTGACGTCGAGGTTATCCAGATCACGCAGGCGAAAATGATCCAGGCCGTCGTCGCCGGATCCATCGACATGGCGCTCGGCTCGGGCGCCGTTCTTGCTTTCAGGCCGAAAGGCGCGCCGCTGACCGGGGTGGCCGCTTTGTCCGGTCCGCCGTCGATCCTGGTTCTGATCGTTCGGCCTGACGGTGCGATCACCGCGCTCGATCAGTTGCGCGGCCACATTGTCGCCGTCACCAACGAGGGCTCTCTCACCGACTGGGCGGTTTCGCAGATTGCGCTCCACGAGGGTTGGGCGCCGTCGGATATTCCGCGCGTTTCGGTCGGCGATACGATGGCGCGGGTTGCCGCGCTCAAAGTGAGCAATGTCGATGCCGCCGTCATCGATATCGCGACCGCGCTCGAGCTCGAGCAGCGCGGCCAAGCCAAGATCCTGGTGAATTTCGGCGACCTGATCACGAAATTTCAAAACCAGATTATCTACGCATCCGGCAGGTTGATCCAAACCAATCCCGACGCCGTGCGCAGCTTCAATCGCGGCTGGTTCGAGACGCTGGATTACGCCCGCGCGCACAAGAGCGAGACCACGGCCTTCGCCGCGCAGGATCTCGGCGTCAGCACGAGCGTGGCCGACCGCGTCTACGACAAGCTGATGCCGGCCGGATTCTTTTCAAGCGACGGACACTTCGATCGCGTGGCTCTCAAGAGCATGAGCGAAAGCTTTGTCGACATGAAGCTGATCGATCATGAGGTCGACCTGTCGCAATACGTCACCGAGCAGTTCCTGCCTAAAGAGTGATCGCGGAACGGTCCATGCAAAGAAGCGCGACGAGCAACGCGAAGAGAAAGCCGCGCATTGCCATTATCGGCGGCGGCATCGGCGGCCTCACCGCGGCCGCGGCGCTGCATCAGCGCGGCGTCGAGGTCGAGGTCTTCGAACAATCGGGCAAGATCGCCGAGATCGGCGCCGGCGTGGCGCTCACGCCCAATGCGATGAAAGCCTATCGCGCGCTCGGTCTCGAAGCTGAAGTCACCGCCATCGGCTACGAATCGGACTATCAGGAGCTGCGCAACTGGAATACCGGCGCGGTGTTTTCGCGCGTGCCGCGCCGGGGCGCCTATACCAAGGAGTTCGGCGCCGCCTATCTGACGATGCATCGCGCCGACCTGATCGAGGTGCTGCGGCGCCGGCTCCCCGACCGCGTCATCTATCTCGGCGCGCGTTGCACTGGGGTCGAGAGCGACGACACGTCTGCGCGGGCACGCTTTGCCGACGGCAAGGACATCGAGGCGGATGTAATTGTCGGCGCCGACGGCATTCACTCCGCCGTGCGCGGAAGCCTGTTCGGTCCGCAGGCGCCGCGTTTTGCCGGTTGCGTCTGCTGGCGCGGGCTGGTGCCGTTCGACGCTTTTCCGCCCGGCACCGTGAGCCGCGAGGGCACGATGTATATGGGGCCGAAGAGCCACGTCATTTATTACCTCGTGCGCCGCGGCGAATTGGTCAATTTCGTCGCGCATATGGAGGGCCATTCCTGGACCGGCGAATCCTGGACCCAGGAATGCGACCGCTCCGAAGTCATGGACACCTATGCCGGCTGGCACGAGCCGTTGCTGCGTCTGCTCGGGTCTGCGGAGCGCTATTACAAATGGGCGCTCTATGACCGCGACCCGCTCGATCGCTGGACCAAGGGACGCGCGACGCTCTTGGGCGATTCAGCGCATGCGATGCTGCCCTATATCGGCCAGGGCGCCTGCATGGCGATCGAGGACGGCTACACGCTCGCCGCTGCAATAGCGCGGATGCCGGACGAACTCGGCGCGGCGCTTATGCACTACGAACAGCTTCGGCTGCCCCGCACCCGCCGCGCCGTCTTGGGCGCACGCGCGCGCGGCGAGGAAATGCATCTGACCTCGCCATGGGCGCAGCTCAAGCGCAACGTCAAAATGGCGCTCAAGCATCGCTTGGGCCGCGACAAGACCGGCATCCAGCTCGGCTCGTTCTACGATTACGACGTCGCCGCCGAGAGCGGCATGGCGACCAACGCGTGATCCGCGCTGCGGCGCGCGCGGCATCATGCGGCCGCGGTTCGCTCGCCGGCACAAAATGCTGTTGGGGAAATCTGCTGTGAGGGGGGAACCTATGAGCGAGCGTGCGTCAACCATCAACGTCACCGAACTGATCGATCTGCGGCCCTTAACCGAGCTGCAGATCCGCGTCACTTTGCTGTGCGCACTGACGATCTTTCTCGACGGCATCGACGTCATTGTGATCGGTCTCGTCGCGCCGTCGCTCGCGGCCGCGATCGGCGTGAGTGTCACCTCGTTCGGCCCGGTCTTCGGCATCGGCCAAGCCGGTATCTTGGTCGGCGTCCTTACTTTCGGCCCGCTCGGCGATCGATTCGGCCGCAAGCGCCTGGTCATCGGCTCGATCCTGTTGTTCGCGACTTTCACTTTGCTGACGATATGGACGACGTCGTTCAACGAGCTCCTGCTGGTCCGCTTCTTCACTGGATTGGGCCTCGGCGGCGCCGCGCCCAATGCCGTCGCCTTGACGTCGGAATTCGCGCCCAAGCGGCTGCGCGCCGCTTTCGTATCGGCGCAATGGGCGGCGCTGCCGCTCGGCGGTGTCGCCGTCGGCCTCTTGAGCTCGGTGCTGATCACGCAATGGGGATGGCAGTCGCTGTTCTATATCGGCTCGATCGTACCGCTCGTTCTTGCCGCGGCACTGATTCTCATCCTGCCGGAATCGGTCTCGTTTCTGTTGGCGCGCGGCCTCGATACCGACAGCGTCCGCAAGACCGTCGCCAGGCTCGCGCCGGATCTGCCGGCCGATCCGGACACCCGCTATGTCGTCAACACCGAAAAGCTTCCCGGCGCGCCGATGAAGCATCTGTTCACCGAAGGCCGCGCGCCCATGACCTTGCTGCTGTGGGTGCCGTTCTTCACGAGCTTCATGATCCTGATCTTCATCACGTCGTGGATTCCGACGCTGTTGCGCGCTAACGGCTTGTCGGTGGCGCAGGCCGGCTTCGCCATCGCGCTCAACAGCTTCGGAAGCTTCGTCGGCTCGGGCTCAGTGGGCCGGCTGATGGACCGCTTCGGCGCTTATAGGGTCCTGATCCCGACCTTTGTCCTGGCTTCGATCGCCGCCGGACTGTTGGGCTTCTCGTTGACGAATCTCGGTTCGGCCGCCCTCGCCGTCATTACCTTGAGCGGGTTTTTCGCCGGCGCGAGCCAGGCCGGCGTGATCGCACTTGCGGCCGTGGTCTATCCGGTCGCCATCCGCTCGACCGGCGTCGGCTGGGCGATGGCGATCGGCCGATTCGGCGCCGTCGTCGGCCCGATTCTCGGCGGCCTTCTGCTCGGCTGGCAATGGCGCGCCGATCAAATCCTGCTGGTTATCGCGGTGCCGGAGCTGATTGGCGCGCTGTGCGTGTTCCTGGTCGGCAAACTTCCCGCGGCCCGACCGGCTTTGTGATCCGGGGGGCCTAACGATCGCGGAGCGGCTTGATGTTCAGTTCGCCCGCGAGCTTGTCGAGCAGCGCGAGAAGCGGCTTCGCCAGCGGCACGCCGTCGCGCGCGCGTTCGCTGCGGCATTCGGCACGGCGGTCGCCGGGCAAGCGGATTTCATTGACGCCGGGCAACCGCTTTGACCCGCGCAGATCGGCGATGTGGCGATCAACCTCGGACTTGAAAGTCTCAAGCAGCACAAATCGCGCAATATCGACCGCGATGATGAAGTGCCCGGTATTGGTCGCGCTGTTGTCATCGGCATTGAAATCGACGACGTCGCGGCCGAAAGCGGCGCCATTGAGCACGCCGGCGATGAGGCCGAGCATCAAAGCCAGCCCCGCGCCTTTATATTCGCCCATCGGCAGCAACAAGCCTTCATGCGAGCGGTTGGCGTCGGTGATCGGCGCGCCGGTCTGCGCATTGACGAACCAGCATTCCGGCATCGGCAGGCCACGCTGCGCATATTTCTTCACCGTGCCGTAAGCGACGATCGAGGTCGCGATATCGAGAATGAGAGGGCCGGTGCCCGACGGCACGCCGATGGCGAGCGGATTGGTGCCGAGCAAGAGATCCGTGCCGCCCCAGGTGCCCATGTGATTGGCATTGGCGACGGCGGCATAGAGTCCGACCATGCCGTGCCGCGCCGGCATCTCGGCATATAAGCCTGCCGGCCCGGCATGGTTGGAGCGGCGCACGCCGACCCAGGACACGCCGTTCTCTTTGGCCATGACAATCGCTTCATCGGCCGCACGCGACATCACCAGATGGCCCATGCCGTTATCGCCGTCGACCAGAGCGGTCGCCGGTGCGGTGCGCGTCACGGTGATGTCGGGATGTTTGTTGAAGCCGCCGGCCTTGAGACGGCGGATATATTGCGGCAGCCGGAAAATGCCGTGGCCGTCGGCGCCGGTGAGATCGGCCTCGGTCATCAGCTCGGCGCATTTCTCGGCGTCCGCCGCGGGCAGGCCGGCCGCAACGAAAGCGTCCCCAATCAGGGCCTGCGTGGCGCGTGACGGGACGTTGATCAGATCGGCACTGCTCATGATGCGCGCGCCCTATGCCATCACGCGTTGCTTGGCGAGAATTTTTGCAGCGTGGCTGTGCAGGATCTTGTCGCGCTGCGCCTCGGTGATATCGAGACCGCGCACATGCCGCACGCAATCGAGCATGCCCATGTCGTAGGGATAATCGCTGCCGAGGAAGATGCGGTCGGCGCCGACCATCGCGATCAGCATTTCGAGCGTCTTCTTGGAATGCAGGATGGTGTCATAGAGAAAACGGTCGAGATATTTTTCCGGCGAATGTTTTAAATGCACTTTCGGCTCCGGCCGCACGTCCCAGCCGTGGACCCAGCGCATGCCCTGATAGGGAATGAAGCCGCCGCCATGCACCATGACGAAATTGAGCTTGGGATGGCGCTCGAGCACGCCGCCGAAGATCAAACACGCCGCCGCGATCGTCGTGTCGAGCGGATTGCCGATCAGATTATTGAGATAATAGGCGCGCAGCCGATCGGCGCCGGCGACATTGCCGGGATGGATCACCATGAATGCGTCAAGCTCGGCCGCGGTCGCCCAGACCGGCTCGAAGCTCGGATCGTCGAGATTCTTGCCGTTGATGTTGGAGCCAATCATGGCGCCGTGCATGCCGAGCCTGGTCATGGCGCGGCGCAATTCGTCGGCGGCCTTTTGTGGCGCCTGCATCGGCAGCGTGGCTATGGCGGCGAAACGGTCCGGATGTTCCTTGGTCAGCCGCGCCATGTCATCGTTCTGGATCGCTGATAGAGCAACACCGGCGGAGGCCTCTTGGCCATAAAGCCAGGTCTGCGGCGTCGCCGTCACCACCTGCATGTCGACCAAAGCTGCGTCCATGTCGGCAAGCCGCCGCGCGATGTCGTGTCCGCCTTTGGGGAACGGTCTATAGGGCACGCCGGCGACTTCAATGACGCTGTTGTCATTGTCGAGCGGCGTCAGCTTCAAGCCCAGGCTCGGAATCTCTTTTTGCAGGCGCTTGATCGCTTCGTCGGCCAGCACATGCGTATGGGTATCGATGGTTCGCGACATTGTTCCTCCCACGTCACTTCCCCTTTTGCCCTTTTTGGGGCGGCATGTTCTGCGCACAAGGCGGATGAGCAGACAAGGGGGTGCAAAGGGACGCAACGGCTGCAAGGAGATGGGCTGTGACAACGCCGGGGAGGTCTTCTCAGGCCGGACTTTCAGCTATAAAGGGACCGCAACCCTCCCCATATAAATCAGCCCAAACTGCGGAATTCTCGATGGACGCGACGACGGACAAGACGCAGATCGATTCCCATCCCTTTCACGGCCGCGTCGAGGACGATCCTTTGGTGCGCGGGCGCGGGCGCTATGTCGCCGACGCGCCGCTGCCGAACCAGGCCTTCGCCTATTTCGTGCGCTCGCCGCATGCCTTCGCCCGCATCGTCAGCATCGACACGTCGGGCGCGACCAACATGCCGGGTGTCGTCGCGGTGCTCACCGCGAAGGACATGGAGGGCGTCGGCAGCATTTCGCGCCATCCGCCGATCGCCGGCCGCAACGGCAGCAAGCTCATTTTGTCGCACCGGCCGGCGCTCGCGGGCGAGCGCGTCATGCATATCGGCGAGCCGGTGGCGATGGTGGTCGCCGACACCGCGATGATCGCGCAGGACGCCGGCGAATTTGTCCATATCGAATATGAAGAACTGACGCCGGTCGTCGACGCGCGCGACGCGCTCAAGCCAGGCGCACCGCAGATCTGGCCGGACGTGCCCGGCAACATCGCGGTCGATTGGGCGGGCGCGCATCCCGACCCGCAAGCCAATGCCGCCGAGATCGAGCGCATCTTTGCTTCGGCCAAGTACGTCGCGCGCATGAAGGAAATGAATCAGCGCCTCGTCGTCGCCTCGATGGAGCCGCGCGGCGCCACCGCAAGCCATGACGCGGCGGCCGACACTTATCTGTTGCGCACGTGCTCGCAGGGCGCCGGCGCCATGCGCGACGGCGTCCTGGCCATCATGGGCTGGCCGAAGGAAAAACTGCGCGTCATCACCGAGGACGTCGGCGGCGCTTTCGGCCTAAAGACATCGCCCTATCCCGAATATCTCGCGCTCCTGGTCGGCGCGAAAAAGACCGGACGCCCGATCCACTGGATGTCGGGACGCTCGGAGGCCTTCCTCACCGACAATCAAGGCCGCGATATCTATTCCGAGGCCGAGCTTGCGCTCGACGAGAAGGGCAAGTTCCTGGCGCTGCGCATCTGCAATATCGGCAATATGGGCGCCTATATAGGCGCAGTCGGCGCCAATATCCCGTGCTTCAATTTCGCGCGCTGCCTGCCCGGCATGTACGACATCAAGCGCATCGATATCGCGACGAAGTGCGTCTACACCAACACGATCCCGACCGCGCCCTATCGCGGCGCCGGCCGCCCGGAAGCCAATTATGTCCTCGAGCGGCTGGTCGACGACGCGGCGCGCATCTCCGGCATCGATCCGGTGAAGCTGCGACGGCGCAATCTGATCAAGAAATCGCAGATGCCGTACAAGACCGCGATCGGCACCACTTATGACTCGGGCGACTTCGAGCCGATCCTCGATCTGGCGCTTGAGCTTGCCGACTACGACAATTTCAAGAAGCGCAAGCGCGAGGCGGCAAAGCGCGGCAAATATCGCGGCATCGGCATTTCCTGCATGCTCGAACATGCCGGCGGCATGCCGCTCGAAAGCGCGCGACTGAGCTTTCCCGGCGACAGCAAGTTTCTGCTGACGCTCAATGTGCAGAACACCGGCCAGGGCCACGCCACGGTGTTTCCGCGCCTGATCGCCGATCGCCTGGGCATCCCCTTCGCAAGCATCTCGCACAGCCACGGCGATTCCAACAACGAATTGCCCGGCTACGCTTCGGTCGGTTCGCGCTCGGGCATGACCGTGAGTCACACGCTGGTGAAGGCGATGGACACGATCCTCGAAAAGGGCAAGCCGATCGCCGCTACGATGCTCGAAGCCGGCGAGAGCGACATCGGCTACAGGGACGGACATTTCGAAGTCGTCGGCACCGACCGCCGGATTTCGTTGTTCGATGTCGCCGCCCAAGCCGCCACCATGAAAAAGCGCGGCGAAATCGCGGAAGATCTCGACACCAAGACCCAGACCGAATCGCCGCTGACATTTCCGAATGGCTGCCACATCGCCGAAATCGAGATCGATCCCGATACCGGCCGCCTCACCGTCGTGGCTTATTCGGCCGTGGACGATTGCGGACGCCCGCTCGATCACACAATCGTCGAGGGCCAGCTTCACGGTTCGCTGATGCAGGGGCTCGGCCAGGCGCTGATGGAAAACACGGTGTTCGACCGCGAGTCCGGCCAATTGGTCACCGGCTCGTTCATGGACTACGCCATGCCGCGCGCCGAGGACAACCCGCCGCTGCGCGACGCCATGCATAATGTGCCGGCGACGACCAATCCGATGGGCGTCAAAGGTGTTGGCGAGGCCGGCACGACGGCCGGCATCTCGGCGGTGATGAACGCAGTGGCCGACGCCATCCCGAACGGCGCCGGCGCGCATCTGGAAATGCCGGTGTCGCCGCCGCGCATCTGGGAAGCCTGCCAGCGCGCGAAGGGGTAGGCTGTCCGCATGCCGACCCCTGCGCCGCAAGCCGAAAGTCCCCTGCCCCTCGCCGCGCCGATGCTGCTCAGCTTCGTCGCCGGCTATGTCGACAGCTACACTTATATGGCGCTGTTCGGCCTGTTCGTCGCCCAGGTGACGTCAAGCTTCGTCATCGCAGGCGCCGAAATCGTCATCCATGATTACAACGTCACCGGAAAGCTTCTCGTCACCGTCGTATTCATTATTGCCGCGGCACTGACCGCGGCACTGATCATCTGGGCGCGCGCGGCCGGACGCGCGACACTGCCGGCGATGCTGCTGCTCGAAGCGGCCTTGCTCGCGATCTTCTGCGCCATGATCCTGTTCGGGCCGCCGATCCAAAACGCCACCGACTGGCACGGCATTGTTGCCGGCCTGATCGCGGCGAGCGCCATGGGCGCGCAAAGCGTGCTGGTGCGGCTGTTGATGAAAGGCATTCCGCAGACCAATGTGATGACCGGCAATATGACGCAACTCGGCATCACCATCACCGAACTCGTCGTTGCCTGGCGCAAGCTCGCCGACAGCGGCCACAGCGCCGAAGACGTCGACGATTTCGCGCAAGTGCGCGCGCAGCTTTTGATCGTGTTCTCGGTCGCCCTGGGCTTTCTCGTCGGCGCCGCCGCCGGAGCCGTGGCCTTTGCAACGACGGGACTGCGCGGCGCGGTCCTCGCTGTCCTCATAGTGGCCGGGCTCGCGGTCTGGGCGCTGATCCGCGAGCGCGACTTAGCGCGCTGATTGTTGGGCCGCTTGGTGGGCTGATCGCGGACATTCCATTCACGCACGCCAGCCATGACCGCCGAAAAGCCGCGGCGCTCCACACCGTGGCCGGATTGACGCTTCTCGGTGTGGAGGGCAACACTCCGCCGCGACCCTTGTGGAGGCAGTAATGGCTGGACACCCCGAAGCGATCCTTGCCGGCAAGAAGCGCCCGTTCACCGGCGCCGAGTTCCTGGAATCGCTCAGGGACGGCCGCGAGGTCTATATCTATGGCGAGCGGGTCAAGGACGTCACTGCACATCCGGCGTTCCGCAATTCGGCGCGCTCCATCGCGCTCCTTTATGATGCGCTGCATGACAAGGCGACCAAGGACGTGCTCACCGCGCCGACCGATACCGGCTCGGGCGGCTATACCCACAAATTCTTCAAAGCGGCGAAGAGCCGCGAGGACGTGATCGCGCAGCGCGATGCCATCGCCGCCTGGGCCCGCATCACCTATGGCTGGCTCGGCCGCAGCCCCGATTACAAGGCCGCCTTCCTCAACACGCTCGGCGCCAATGCCGAGTTCTACGGCAAGTTCGCCGACAATGCGCGCGCCTGGTACAAGCGCGCCCAGGAATCGGTGTTGTTCCTCAACCACGCTTTGGTCAATCCGCCGATCGACCGCAACAAGCCGGTCGAAGAGGTCAAGGACGTCTATATCAACATCCAGAAAGAGACCGACGCCGGCATTTATGTCTCCGGCGCTAAGGTCGTCGCCACCAATTCGGCGCTGACCAATTACAATTTCCTCGGCCAGAATATGGGCCAGGAGATCACCGATCCGAGCATGGTGGTGATGTTCATCGCGCCGATGGACACGGCCGGCATCAAGCTGATCTGCCGGCCGTCCTACGAATATGCCGCCGCCGCGACCGGCTCGCCATGGGACTACCCGCTCACGTCGCGATATGACGAGAACGACGCGATCTTTATTTTCGACAATGCGTTCATCCCCTGGGAGAACGTCATCATCCATCGCGACATCCAGCGCCTGAAGGATTTCTATCCGCGCTCGGGCTTCTTCAACGGCTTCACGTTGCAGGGCTGCACGCGGCTTTCCGTGAAGCTCGATTTCATCGCCGGGCTTCTCTACAAGGCGGCGCGCGCGACCGGCGTCGAATCCTTCCGCGGCGTGCAGGCGCAGATCGGCGAAGTGATCGGCTGGCGCAATCTGTTCTGGTCGCTCACTGATGCCATGGCCTGCAATCCGGAGCCCTGGGTCAACGGCGCCGTGCTGCCGAACGCGCGCGGCTCCGCCACCTATCGCTTGTTCATGACGGAAGCCTATCCGGCGGTGCGCAACATCGTGGAGAAGGTCGTCGCCTCCGGTCTGATCTATCTGCCGTCGCACGCCGCCGATTTCAAAAATCCCGACGTCGACAAATATCTCGCCAAATATGTCCGCGGCTCGAACGGCATCGATTACAAGGAGCGCATCAAGATCATGAAGCTGTTGTGGGACGCCATCGGCACCGAATTCGGCGCCCGCCACGAGCTCTACGAGATGAACTATTCCGGCAGCCACGAACTCATTCGCGTCTTCCAATTGCAGCAGGCGCAGGCCAACGGCACGCTGAAAGCGATGGAAGCGCTCGCCGACCAATGCATGGCCGATTACGACGAGAACGGCTGGAAGCACCCGGCTTATCTGGAGAGCGATATCAACCTGGTGGAGAAGTAAGCCTTCTCGTCCGGCCGAACAAAGCGAAGCCGGCTTACGGCGCTTCTTACCGATCCCATTGCATTGCGGAAATGCGCGAATCATGGACGAACGCATTTCTATCGAATGAAATAGTTTGCTTTGGGAATTCGCAGACCGTTCTGATTCCAGTACTGCTCAAATGAAAATGCCAAGTTTGCCTGTCCACTACGTCGCTTCCGGCAAAGGCGCGACAGGTCAACAGCGCGATATTTGCGCGGCGAAGAGGATCGCGAACCGACTCGTAACGGATAGCTTCAATTTTCGCAGCGCGGGCGGCCTCGGCCAAATCGAGGCATGACGCGTAGTCGGTTGGATGCGTCCAATCGTTCCGCCGCACGACGAAGGGCTCTCTTGTCAGATCGACGGCGAAGGGCGTGGCGATATTGGCCGCGAAGGCCGTGTGCTCATTCGGATTGGCGGGCCAAGGCGTGTGCGGGCTCTCGGCATAGAACAGAAGCCGATAGAACGCCGCTTCGGCGACGGCCGTTTCAGTCGATTCGGCGGCGTAAAAAACGCCCTCGATGGAGCCTGACCGGCGGAATCTCGAATGAAATGGATACGGCGTGTAACGAAACGGCGTGAAGAGAAGAAATCCGAGATGCCGGCATTCGTCGGGCACCTTGTTTTTGGTTTCGTCAATTATTCTTTCGAGCGCCTCTTGCTGCTCGAGCGTATCGGTCAGCTTCATGGTCGAGATTTTTGATTGCGCCTCGACGACGCGCCAGCAGCGAAGCTTCAGTGCAATGACGTTAGATGCGAGCGCGTCGGCTGTCCAAATATTGGATGACATGAATCAAGCCGCTGACTTTCCGGACAAGATTGATCGGCGTGTCGCCGAGCGCGGAGTTTTCATTGCTAAACCAGCTTTGCGCGACCTTTTCGTCGCCGCCGACGATAGCGTCGAGGGAGCGATAGAGCCTGACGAAAAGCGCGCTCAGCTCGAAAGACTTCTCGTCAGGCTGCAAAAAGTAGGCGCCCTTGCTCATCCGCGACACTGTCGGTTCGGAGACACCGATGATGCTCGCAAGGATTCTATTTTTTAGCCCGAGCTTTTCCGCGGCACGCAGTGTCGCCTTGGTCAGCGCGACCGATTCGACGGTGACCTTGTCTGGGCCGGACACCGCTTTTCGTACGGCGGTTTTGGGCATGGCGGCCGTCCTTTCTATGGAAATAATATATCATTTTTCTTCCTATAGGAAGTAATTTGGCTTGACGCACGGTATTACGTCACTTTTTCATTGACAATTGTCTCTTTTTCGGTTACATTGCTGCGAATCTCGCTCACGTCAGGGACGTATCCGGATGCGATCCGAATTACGGAGCGAGTGCGGTGCCCGCGGACGGTCTCGCAAACCGCACCCGGGCGGTTTCGGGCATCAGCCTCCCAGCACTACAGACTGGGCCGCGAGGTGCTCGCTGGACTGGGACAGGTCGAGGGCGGGTAACGCCCGCACAAACTGTGTCCGTTCTGCCCCAGGAATGGGGACGACTACAGGATCGGCGCTCCGCCACGTCCCTGGAAGCATGGCAATAGCCGTCGTAGAACGGCGTCGCTTCGCTCGCCTATGAGCCGCACCTTGGCGATGACGAATCCCAAGGGAAGAGCCGTGGTGGAACGCCGACAGGCGAGCGTACTCCGCTGAGCACGCTGCCGCGCCCGCAAGGCGCGGAGGAAAGGATACGCGTCTGTCGGCGTTCCGCTTCCCTTCTTTCCTCACGTCGTAGTCGGGTCGAGCGGAGCGAAACCCGGGAGTGGCATTGCAACTTTTCGGCCGTTCGCGAATTTCATTTTGTTGAATCCAGGCGACCGATCCCTCGCGCACGTGCCGCGAGCGTGATTCTATTTCGTCCACTTGTTCCACTTGCGTAGCGAGACGGAGCCGCAAGCTCCGAAGTGGATGAATTGTGGCGTCGATAAAAAAATTATTTTCTGCGCAATCGCTTAGAGAGCGCGCGCACATTGTCGCCTTATTTAAACCAAGTCGAATAAGCCTGTGGTCAAAGAGGTAAATATGAGTATCTTTAAAGTTCCCAGCGCGAGGCCCATGAATGACACGAGCTGGAACTGGCGAAGCGCAGCACTTGCCACCTCTTCGCGCGGTTCTCGGTGCCGCCACCTTTGCGATTGAACTCGTCATCGTCGCCGTCGTCTATTTCGGCCTCACCGAAGCCGCGCTGCTCCTTCCCGTGCTCAATCCAGCGGCAACGCCGCTGTGGCCGGCGACCGGCGTGGCGCTCGGCATCATTCTGCTACGCGGTCATCGCGTGGCGCCCGCCATCTTTGTCGGCTGCTTTGTCGCCCATGTCGTGGCGTCCAGCATCATCGATCTCCGCCTCATCGTCGAAGCGGCGACGATCGCGCTCGGCACCACGCTCGGCGCGCTGGCCGGCGCCTGGCTGCTCGATCGCTGGTCGCACGGCCGCAAGACCTTCGCCAGCCCGCGCGGCATCGGCCGCTTCGCGCTGGCCTGTTTCGGCCCGGTCGCCGTCGTCAGCTCCGCCGTCGCCATGGCCGGCATGCTCGCCGGCAAGATCGTCGCCGGTGAATCGAGCCTTGCCGACACGCTCGCCAATTGGCCGGCGCTGCTCTCGAGCTACGATACCTGGTGGCTCGCCGATGCCGGCGGCAGCCTGGTCGTCACGCCCGTCATCGTGCTGTGGGGCAGCACGCCTGCGCCCGTGCTCGGCAAGGCGGCAAAATCAAGCTCCGAATGGGGCGCGCTCGAAACCATCGGCATCCTGCTTGCCGCCGCGGCGATCGGCATCCTCGCCTTCAGCCCGCTAACGCCGGTGCTCGGCGGCGCGCTTGAGGCGCTCACCCCCTATCGCGGCCTGATCGGCTTTCTCGTCGTCGCGCCGCTGATGGCGGCGGCGCTGCGTCCCAATCAGCGCGACGCCGCCACCGCGGCGCTGATCTTCTGCGGCATTGCCGGCGTCTCGGCCGGCCTCGGCGCCGCCGCCGATCTGAACAATTCGCTGCTGTTCCTTCTCGCGCTCGCAATCGCGACCTCGCTGGCGCCGCTGGTGCTTGCCGCCGCCGTCATGGCCCATCGCGACATCCAGACCCGCATGCTGGCGGCGCAGGAGCAATTGCAACGCCGCGTCGAGCAGTCGCAATTGGCACTCAAGAACGCCAAGCGGCATTTCCAGATCTTCATGGAAGGCGTCACCGACTACGCGATCTTCCTGCTCGACTCGTCCGGCCGCGTGGCGAGTTGGAATTCCGGCGCGCAGAACATCATCGGCTACAAGGCCGACGAGGTGATCGGCAAGCATTTCGGTATTTTCTACCGGCCCGACGAGCGCCGCGCCGGCGAGCCGAAGCGCGCGCTCGCTGCCGCCGTCCGTAACGGCAAGTACGAGGTCGAGGGCTGGCGCATCCGCAAAAACGGCACGCCGTTCTTCATGACCGGCGCGCTGACCGCGATCCGCGACGAGGACGGCTCGCTGATCGGGCTTGCCAATATCATCCGCGACGCCACCGAGCGGCGCGACACCCAGGAGAAACTCGTCGAAGCCCGCGAACAGCTCGCCACCGCGCAGAAGATGGAGGCGATCGGCAAATTGACCGGCGGCATCGCGCATGACTTCAACAATCTGTTGATGATCATCGGCGGCAATGCGCAGACCTTCAAGCGCCTGCTCGATCCGAAATTGCCGCGCGCCATCGAGGCGATCCAGACCGCCGCCAAGCGCGGCGAAAGCCTGACCCGGCAACTCCTCACCTTCTCGCGCCGCCAGCAGCTGTCGCCGACGGTGGTCGATCTCAGCACCAGCATCCGCAATATGCGCACGATGCTGGAGAGCTCGCTGCGCGGCAACATCGTCTATGACGAGAACATCGCGCACGGCATCTGGCCGACCAAAGTCGACCTGGCGGAACTCGAGCTCGCCATCGTGAATATCGCCGTCAATGCGCGCGACGCCATGCCGAACGGTGGCACCTTCACGCTCACCGCCGGCAATGTCGAAACCGACGAATCGCTGCGCGACGATGAGAATAATCAGGGCTATGTCGCGATCTCCTTCAGCGACAGCGGCATGGGCATTCCGCCGAACCTCTTGTCGAAAATCTTCGATCCGTTCTTCACCACCAAGGAAGTCGGCAAGGGCACCGGGCTCGGCCTGTCGCAGGTCTATGGCTTCGCCCATCAGGCCGGCGGCACGGTAACGGCCGACAGCACGGTCGGCGAAGGCACCACGATCACGATCTATCTGCCGTCGTGCAGCGACGAGGCCGGCGCGGCCGAAGAGGCGGCCGTGATCGACACGCAGCGCCTGCAGCGGCCGATGGTGCTCGTCGTCGACGACAGCGCCGAAGTCGCCGAAGTGACGTCGTCGCTGTTCGAGCATCTCGGCTACGACACGGTGTATCGCGATTCCGCCGAAGCCGCGCTGAAACTGCTAAGCGAAGGCGCCAAGATCGACCTCGTATTCAGCGACATCGTGATGCCCGGTACCATCGACGGCGTCGGGCTCGCCGCCGAAGTCCGCGCCCGCTATCCGCATCTGCCGGTGATCCTGACCACGGGCTATAGCGATGCCGCGCAGGCGGCGCCGCCCGACTTGAAGATTTTGCGTAAACCTTTCGACAGCGACATGCTGCGCGGCTTCATTCAAGACACGATGGAAATGAGCCTCGCGTCTTAAAGCCGCGCAAAATCGCGGCACAGTCCTCATGCTTACGCATTCATCCGCGGCAGTTACTGCCTAATCGGCAGCCATCACGACTCGTTGATTCACGCGTGAGTTACGCAGCGTTGACAGGATGGACGCGCTGACCGAATTCACGGCGGGGTGACATCGGTAAAATAATGGAATGGGCAATGGACTCAGTGGAAAAACTCGTGCCGCTTCTGGGCCGCGTCTTGTTGGCTCTGGTTTTCGTGTTGGGCGGCTATGGCAAGATCTGGGCGATGGACTCAACGATCGCGCAAATGGCAAGCCACGACATTCCGATGCCTAATGTTCTGATCTATGGCGTGATCGCGCTCGAGCTCGGCGGCGGTCTCGCGCTGATGCTGGGACTGTTCACGCGCTGGCTCGGTGTTATCTTTGCCTTCTACCTGCTGGTGCTGGCGCTCACCTTCCATGATTACTGGGCCATACCGGCGGCGGAATCGCATGCCCAGCGCGTCGCCTTCCTCGAACATCTCGCGATGATGGGCGGCATGTTTTACGTGTTCGCTTACGGCGCCGGCCCTTACAGCCTCGACGCGCTGTTCGGGCGGACGCGGGCCGCTGCGGCGACGGCCCGCGCGTAATTCGCGTTTTGAAAATCTAGATTCTGATCCGATTCAATTGGATCAGAATCTAGCTCGGCTTGCGCCGTCCAACGAACCGCCATCTGACAAACAGGCATGGCATTTACGGAGGCTAAGACCCGTGCCGATCTATGTCCTCGAACCGCCACAGCGCTACAATCACGCCTATACCGGCCCGGTGATCGAGCGCGTCCTGTCGCTCAAGGAGGCGCGCGCCGCCTGCGCGCATCGCGGCGTTCACGCCGACGCCTGTTCCTGGCAGATCGGCCGCTCCTGCTATCTCGTCATTCCGCGCGGCGGCCCGGTGAAGGACTTGAACGCCTATCGCCGCCATGAACGCGCCCATTGCAACGGCTGGCCCGAGGACCATCCTGAATGAGGATCATCCTGAATAATGCAGGCTGAGCCCGCGTGGCGCGCTATAATTTGTTTCTCCGAATCACCTCTCGGCAGCCGTCGCACCGCGCCGGCAAAACAGCAACGCCGGCGCCAAAGCATGACCAGCCGCGCCTCTGTGGCCCGCAAGTCGACGTCCCCGCAACCGGATCTGGCGCGCAAGGTCCAGCGTGAGGTTCACGAAGCCTTCGCCGCGCAATGCGCCGGACAAACCGAAAAGGCAATCGAGCTCTACAACGCGGTCTTACGCAAACGGCCGAACGAATTCGACGCTTTGCACATGCTCGGCCTCATCGAATATCAGCGCGGGCGGCTGCCGGAAGCGCTCAAGCTGATCGGCGCCGCGGTGAAGAGCAATGCCAATTCGGCCGATGCCTGGTCGAATCTCGGCTTGGCGTTCCACGCCCAAGGCGATTACGCGAAAGCGGTGAGCAGCTTCGACCGCGCGCTCGCGATCAAGCCGGACCATGCCGACGTGCTGAACAATCGCGGCACCACGCTGAATTGCCTCGGCCGTCACGAGGAGGCGCTTGCGGCCTTC
>Ga0210388_10000043_pt1 | contig 194525 bp, 217 predicted proteins | sample IncBWC19OmetaG_FD_155485 | JGI IMG/M metagenome (GOLD analysis project Ga0210388, IMG submission 155485) | Forest soil microbial communities from Barre Woods Harvard Forest LTER site, Petersham, Massachusetts, United States - Inc-BW-C-19-O ...
TTCACGCTTATCGAACTCTTGGTGGTCATCGCCATCATCGGTCTCCTCGCCTCCATCATTCTTGCGTCACTCAACACGGCGCAACAGAAAGGCCGCGACGCGCGGCGCATCTCCGACACCAAGGAGATCCAGCTGGCGCTCGAACTCTATTACGACGCGAACAACAATTATCCCATCCAAGGTTCCGCGCTCAGCGCGACACCGAGCGCCTCGAATATCCCGACCGCGCTCGTCCCGACCTACATCTCGCAGATGCCGACCGACCCGAGCCAGCCTTCGAGCGGATCATCGCCCTACTATTATCAATATGAATCGCTCGCGTCCGACGGAGTGACGGCTTGCAGTTCAGGCACATGCCCCGACTACGTCATCATCGCTCACCTTGAAGCCGGCTTCAACACTTCCTCATGGGGAACAGTGTCGTCGACCGGGAGTTTCAATACGCTCTGTCCCAGCACGGCTCCTGCCGGCGCGCCTTACCCGTATTGCGTGCACAACTAGGGTCCAAACATGAAATATCGGGGTCGCACCGAAGGGTTCACTCTTATCGAGCTCCTCGTTGTCATCGCCATCATCGGTCTCCTCGCCTCCATCATTCTTGCGTCACTCAACACGGCGCAGCAGAAAGGCCGCGACTCGAAGCGCTTGGCAGACATCCAGGACCTGCAAGGCGCGCTCCAGCTCTACGACCAGACATGCAGATCATACCCCAATAGCCTGAGCGTTTCCGCGAACAACGGCTGTCCCTCGGGAGTCACGCTCGCATCATTCATATCTCCCATTCCGACCGATCCTCGTTCAGGTACCAACTACCTATACGTCGCATTCGGTTCGGGTTCGATCTGCACGTCCTATCATCTCGGCGCCGATCTCGAAGTTGCGGAGACCGTCGGATACGATGTTTCGCCAAGCAGCGCGTCGAAATGCACCGGCGGCGCCTATCTCGGCACGAGTAGCAACGGTATCAGCACCATTTCGGGCACCAACGGAGATTTCAGCCCGGAAGGCTCCGCAGGAGCGTGGGTGTACGACGTTACCGGATCTTAGTGAACGGTGTCAGGCACGTCAATATAGCAAAAAACGTTGTATAATCAGACGATGGGAAGGGGTCACCGCATCGACATTGCAGACGTTCCGTATCATGTAATTAACCGAGCAAATGCCCGTGCTCGGATCTTTCATGCCGACAGTGATTACGCGGATTTCGAGTATCTTCTTAATGAAATGCGCGAAACATACGACATGCGCATTATTGCGTACGTTATTATGCCCAACCACTGGCACTTGTTACTCTACCCGAAAAAAGACGGGGATCTGTCAAAAGCATTGCATTGGCTCTGCACAAGCCATGCGCATCGATTCCGTACGAGAACTGACACAATCGGTCACGGGCATTTGTACCAGGGTCGTTACAAGTCATTTGCGATTCAGGAGGATGCTCATTTATTGACAGTGTTGAAATACATTGAGCGCAATCCTGTGCGGGCGGGTCTCGCGGAACGAGCAGAAAAGTGGCAATGGGGAAGCGCCCATCGTCGAGCAGAGGGAAGTTCGAAGCAAAAAGAATTGTTAGCGGCACTACCCGTCGATTTTCCCGCGGACTATCTCAACTGGATCAACACGAAAGAGCCTGCAGAAGAACTGGATAAGGTGAGAGACTCGTTAGAAAAGAATTCGGCATTCGGAACAATACGAATATGACGAAAGCACAAAATATTACAGCACGAACTTCTCTAGATTGACGTGCCTGACACCGTGCGAACAACAAATGCATTGGCGTGAGGGTATACTTCTCATATGTGGTTTCCGATTACACTGCTATTCGCTCTTTTCGGTGCGATCATCGGAAGTTTTTTGAACGTTCTTGTCCTTCGGCATGGCGTGAAGACGATACTTGGCAGGAGCGCATGCGCCTCGTGCGGACATGAGCTGGAGACGGTGGACCTCGTGCCGATCATTTCGTGGCTCGCACTCCTCGGCAAGTGCCGTTTTTGCGGTTCGAAAATATCCGTCCAATATCCGCTGGTCGAAGCGTCGACCGCGCTCTTGTTCGGGCTCATCGGCGCGGCTCCCATCGCGCTTCCGCTACAACTTTTGGGGCTTCCCATACTCGCGCTTCTCGTCGCGATCTCCGCGTACGATGTCCGCCACGGCATCATTCCGGATGCATGGGCCTATTCGTTTGCATTTCTCTCGCTCGTCTTCTCGCTTGCATACCTGACTTCCTTGCACCAGCTTTCTGCGTTCGCGCCGCTTTTCCTTGCGGGACCCGCGAGCGCGCTCCCGTTCGCCGCGCTCTGGTTCGTTTCGGGCGGCCGGGCAATGGGACTCGGTGACGCAAAATTAGCGTGGGGGGTCGGCTGGCTCCTGGGGCCTCTGTATGCGTTCGTCGGGATCGTGTTTGCGTTCGTTCTCGGCGCGTTCATTTCCGTTTGCATCCTCTTGCCGCTCTCGTCGCCCGGATTCTGGAAATTCCTGCGGAGGTTTACCCCCACAGCGACTTCGCGGAAGCTCTCGTGGGGGTTTACAATGAAGAGCGAAGTCGCCTTTGGTCCTTTTTTGGCGACTGCGTGCCTCATCGTATGGTTCATACTTCTGTTCGGACACGACCCGCTCGCGTACATAGGCGTGAGCTTGGGCTGAGCGCACCTGCGGTGAGCCGACTTGCCCCGAGGAATTCGAGGCGGTCGAATTCGTCGAAAGGATTCACTTTGATAGAACTCCTGGTCGTTTGCGCGATCATCATTGTCATTACCGCGCTCGTGCTGGTCGATAACAGCAAATTCGGCGGCGACGTCACGCTCGAGAATTTTGCCTACGACGTCGCGCTTTCGGTCCGGCAGACTCAGGTCTACGGTATCGCGGTCGAACGTTTCGGCACGAGCAATTTCAATACCGGATACGGCATGTATTTTTCTCTTACGAGCCCCAACACGTACATCCTCTTCGCCGACGAGGACGGCACGGGCGTGTATGACGCCAAGGCGACGCCAAGCGAGATCGTGGAGTCCAACAGTATCCAACAAGGGTTCGCGATCACCGGACTATGCGCTATTCCGGAAGTGAACGGCACGAACTGCACTCCCGTTTCCGAGATCGACATTCTTTTCATACGTCCGGAGCCGGATGCGTATATAAGTGTCGGACAAGGCGGCAACGCGCCTATTTCCTGCGTGCGGCAACCCAACGCCGCCTGCTACTACGAAGCGCAGATCACGCTGACCTCGCCCAAAGGCGACACGCGTACCGTCGTCGTCGATGCGACAGGCCAGATATCCGTCCAATTGCAATAATATGGGAAAGCAGTTTCCAGTTTCCAGTTTCCAGTTTTCAGCGGAGAGCGGTGTTGGAGGTGGTGTGCTCAAAACTCAAAACTCAAAACTCAAAACTGATCGCGGTTTTACTTTGATCGAAATGATGGTCTCGGTCGCGCTGTTCGCGGTCGTGATGCTCATCGCCGGCGCGACGCTGCTGTCGCTCGTGTATGCAAATAGAAAGGCGCAGGCGCTGCAGTCGGTCATCAACAACCTCAACGTCTCGCTGGACGGCATGGTGCGCAACATGCGCGAAGGCGAGAACTACCGCTGCGGTGGCGAGACCTCGTCGTACGGCGATTGCAGCTCCGGCGGTTCGATCGTCTACTTCACGCCGTTCGGCTCTCCCGCGGACGACCAGCCGCAGGACGATTGGGGCTATGTGTTCGACAGTTCCGGCGCGTATTGCGGCAAGGGCAGGTTGTGCGAGAGCGAACACGGCGGAGCCTGGGTTCCCATCACCTCGCCCGAAGTGCAGATCCAGAGCCTCGTCTTCTACGTTGTCGGCACGAAACCCGCGAGCCAGGGCGGGACCGCGCAGCCGAAGATCATCTTCACCATCAAGGGGCAGGCGGGAGCGCAGGCGAGCACCATTTCTACGTTCGATATCCAGGCGACCGCCGTGCAGCGCGTACTTAATCTATGATAAAGAAGTTTACAGTTTACAGTTTACAGTTTACAGCGAAATCAAGAGCTGGCTTTTCGAATGCACTGCAAACTGCAAACTACAAACTGCGAACTGGATTTACCCTGATCGAGACGATGGTCGCCATCTCGCTCCTCATGGTCGCGCTCATCGCGCCGATGTCGCTCGCGGCGCAGTCGCTGACGGCCGCATACTATGCGCGCAACCAGATCACCGCGTTCTATCTTGCGCAGGAGGGCATCGAGATCGTGCGAAGCGTGCGCGACGCCAACATCATCGCGATCGCCGAAGGGAATTCGAGCGTCAACATTTTCAACAATATCCCGTACGGTACGAATTCGACGAATGCGCCGCTTTTCACCGTCGATGCGCTCCAGGTGGCCTCCGGTGCGCTCGATACGTGCGAGGCCGGCGGCTGTCCGCCGCTCCAGACCAACGGCTCGGTCTACGGGTATTCCCCCGGCTGCGAACCTGCCAGCGGCGGTTCGTGGGGGACCGTCGATTGCGGTACGCAGGGCGCTTGGACCGATACGACGTTCGTCCGGACCGTCCGCGCGTATCTTTTGAACCCCAGCGATCCCGACGAATTGCGTGTCTCCGTTACGGTGAGCTGGAAGCAGGGATCGTTCCAGACCCAATCTTTCACCATCAACGAGGACCTGTACCGCTGGATCGCCGGAGGCGGCAGCGTCCAAAGCGGCGGACTGAACGGTTCCTCGTGTACACAGAATTCTCAATGCGACTCAGGCATATGCGGCAACGGGATCTGCCAAGCAGGACTATGAAGCGCTACTTTGAACTCATGCGTACGGACAAGGCGCGCAAGCGCGGCTTCACGCTGCTCCTTGCGGCGCTCGTCGCCTCGATCGCGCTCTCGCTCGGCGCATCGATCTACGACATCGTTTCCAAAGAGCTTGCGCTCTCCTCGATCGGACAGGATTCTCAATTCGCTTTTTACGCCGCCGACACCGCCGCCGAATGTGCCCTCTACTGGGACTCGCGGTTCAACTGGTTCTCGACGACCACCCCGACGCAAACCGCTTCTTGCGACGGAAACACGATCGTCTTGCTGACCCCGCCTGGTCGCGCGAATTCGTATACGCCGACCTCCACGATGGAATTCGAGATCAATCTTTTCACGAGCACCATCAACGGCCCTTCTCCAGGCTACTGCGCCGACGTCTCTGTCGAGAAAGGCGTCAATCAATCGACCAACGCGGTCGACACGCTCATCATCGCCAACGGCTACAGCGTTTCCTGCGCCAATATCGACACCGCATCCAATGCGCTCCAGCGCACGGTCGAGCTCACGTACTAGGCCGCAAGCGCACAGCTGCGGTTTCGCCGTCTGCGCGGGGCAACGCTTTCCACTGTGCACGCCTGCTTTTACGTAGAGCCCTTGTGCTCGACGGCGAAACCGCAGCTGTGCGCTTGCGGCCGTTCGCTGTAAACTGGTGCAATGGCAGTACCGAAAGACGCGCGCGAACGCTACGAAAAGCTAAAGGCCTCGATCGAGCGGTATCGTCGCTCATTTCACGTATATGACAAAGAAGAAATATCCGAGGAAGCTCGGGACTCTTTGATGCACGAACTTACGGAGCTGGAGAAACAGTATCCGGAGCTCGTGACGCCGGATTCGCCGTCGCAGCGAGTTGCAGGTGCACCGCTGCCGCAATTCAAGAAAGTCGCTCACGAGATCGAGCAGTGGTCGTTCAACGACGCATTCTCGCCCGAGGACCTGCACGAATTCGACAAGCGCGTAAAAAAACTCCTTGGCGGCGAGCAGCCGACATACGCGTGCGAACTCAAGATAGACGGACTGAAAATAGTTTTTACCTACGAAAAAGGGCTGCTCAAAACCGCAGCGACACGCGGAAATGGTGTTATAGGAGAAGACGTGACACACAACATCCGCACGATAGAGAGCGTGCCGATCAGGCTGGAGCGACCGATCGACATCATTGTCGAAGGCGAAGTGTGGATGAGCTCGAAGAATTTGGAACTTTTGAATAAAGCGCAAGCGAAAGCGGGAAAGCCTCTGTATGCGAATCCGCGCAATGTCGCCGCCGGCTCGATCCGCCAGCTTGATCCGCGTATTGCGGCGTCGCGCAAGCTCGACGTCTTTATCTACGACGTCGCGAAGACGTCCGAGAAATTTCCGCCGACGCAGATGGAAGAACTTGAGTATCTGCGGGAACTCGGCTTCAAGGTGAATCCGCATCACAAGCTCGCAAAAAATATCGAGGAAGCGATCGCGTTTTGGGAAACGTGGAAAGACAAGGGACGCAAGCAGGAATACTGGATCGACGGTATCGTGCTGAAAGTGAACGAAAAAAAATACGAAGAAAAATTGGGCTACACTGGCAAAGCGCCGCGTTTTGCGATCGCGTTCAAATTCCCCGCAGAGCAGGTGACGACCATCGTCGAGGACATCCAATTCCAAGTCGGTCGCACGGGCGTCATCACGCCGGTCGCGCACTTGAAAGCGGTCCAAGTCGCCGGAACGACCGTCTCGCGCGCGACGCTCCACAATGAAGACGAGATCAAACGGCTCGACGTCCGCGTCGGCGATACGGTGATCCTGCAAAAAGCGGGCGACGTCATCCCCGACATAGTGAAAGTCCTTCCGGAATTGCGCGACAAAAAATCAAGGCCCTTCAAATGGCCGACTGTCATTCCTGAATGCGGAGGCGACGGAAAGATCGAACGCATTCCGGGGCAGGCTGCATGGCGTTGTGTTGATCGCAACTCGGGCGCGATCGTGCGACGCAGATTTTACAACTTCGTGGGCAAAGGCTCGCTCGACATCGAGGGTTTCGGCAAGAAAACGGTGGACATTTTGCTCGACAATAATCTTATCCAACACTTCGATGATATCTTCACGCTCGAAGAAGGCGATGTGTTGGAACTTGAAGGTTTCGCGGAAATTTCCGCAAAGAAACTAATCGAATCCATAAAAAAGTCGCGCACTGTCGAACTCGCGCGCCTCATCGTCGGACTTTCGATCCCGCAGGTCGGCGAGGAAACGGCGATACTGCTGGCGCAAACATTCCGTTCGCTCGACAAGCTCGCGGCGGCATCCGAAGAAAAGTTGAGCGATATCAACGGCATCGGTCCCATCGTCGCCAAAGCCGTATACGAATGGTTCCACGACAAAACAAATCTCGCGCTTGTCTCGCGTCTCAAAGAAGTCCTGAAAATCGTATCTCCGGCAAAAATAAACGTCGCCGCATTACCGCTCGCCGGCAAAACCTACGTCATCACAGGAACGCTCGGATCCATGTCGCGCGAAGAGGCGGAAGCAAAACTCCGCGCCCTCGGCGCCAAAGTCTCCGGCTCAGTCTCCAAAAACACCACGGCTGTCATTGCGGGGGAGAATGCGGGATCGAAGTTGGATAAAGCGCGGGAACTGGGGGTAGATGTTTTTGGAGAAAAAGAGCTTTTGACTATAATTTGATAATGTGTTACTAAGCTCGCAGCTTGGAAACAGCAGATCACGGAGGTAAAGAATGAAAGAAGAAGATGAGCTCTACTATCGACAACGCACTGCGCAGGTAGACAGACTCGCGCGTTTTATGCGGGAGAGTCGAATTCGCGGAAAAAAAGTCGCCGAAGAAATCGGAGTTTCGCCAGCGACGATATCTCGATTCTTGGATCCAGGTGAGCAGAAAATCGGACGGCGTTTTCTGGGCAGGCTCAAGACATATCTGGACGATAAGGGTTGCCCAGAAGCGATACCGAGAGTCGAACTAAAGCGAGGGGATTACGATCTCCTTTGGGTCATCAAAGTTGTGGTCGAGACTGAGGGCCTTTCCTCGTGCACATTGCCACAACTTCTGTTCCTCGCATCAATCGGTGACGCTGAACACAGTTGCCCGGACCTAGACCTCAAAGTACCGAAAGAGGACCGCGACTTCAATCTCCTATCTGCTCTGAAGATAGTCGTCGCGACAAATCGACAACAATGTACCGTTGTTGACCTGCTGAAATTCGCAAAATCCCAAAGATCTGAGGGATAAAGCGGACATCATTTATCCCGCATACGAAAGATAAGGCCCGCTGAAACTCGAGTAAGCGGGCCTTTCGATTTTGTATTTAATAGAAAAACATTTTCGTTCAACACCTTTTAGACACGAAATAGTAAGGGTTTCTCAGACTATTGACTTAACTTATTTTTAAGGTAAAATGCCAAACAGAGAGAACAGCGTTCAGCAGTTCTCGAAAACAGGCTTCAATACCAACCGTGGCTGGAGGGCCAAATGCGCGAAGAAATTCAAAGGCGACAACTTGCTGCTGTCCTGCGTTTTGATCAATTCGAACATCTTCCTGAGCACGTGCGCATGCAGCTTGCAAAGCCGCGGAAGATTAACGTGCCGAGAATCGTTGCATTCTATTACGGCGGAACGATCGGCATGTTGCCCGATCCTGCGCAGGGCAATAAGCTCGCACCTACGAACGATGCGGAAGCGCTTTTGCGACCGCTCGCTATCAAGAAGCTCGACCGTGAATTCGACATCATCTGGTTTCCGGTCGGGAAGGCAATTGATTCCACGAATGCTCGCTGGAATCACTGGGTCAGCATCGCCAACGCGCTCCGTTTTCTGTATGGCCTCTGCGACGGCTACATCGTCTGCGGCGGAACCGATACGAAGGCGTATCTGATGGCGGCGATGAGGTTCATCTTCCCGAACATCGGTATACCAATCATCGGCTGCGCTGCGCAGAAGCCAATGGCGGAACTCGGCGACGATGCTACCGAGAATCTTTACTTCGCGATCCTGGCCGCAGCGAGCGATTTGAGCGGAGCGCACCTCGCGTTTCGCGAAAATCTTCGCGACGGCCTGCACATCACGAAGATTCGCGATCGCGGGTTTCAGGCGTTCGATTCGCCGTTGCGGCACATTCTCGGGACTTATGATGGACATCTCCATCTGAATCCCAATGCACCGCGTCGTAACCCATTCGTTACGCCTGATCTTCTTCAATTCGAACCGCGATTTCGCGAAGGGATCAAGGTGGTCAAGATCTCGCCAGCGACGCCATCTCAATGCCTATTGCATGACGCAACGGATCCGTTCGCGTCATCAATCCTGTTCATCACCTACGGCGCCGGCAATGTCCGGGACGAACCCGGCTTTGAGGGCGATATGACGCACATCGAAGCAGTGACTCAGCTTCACCAGCAGAACTATCCGGTGGCTCTCGGGTCGCCAATGATGGACGGTGTCGTGGACAGTCCATACGTCTCAGGCGCGAAAGCGGTTTCGCTTGAAACGGGTGGGATATCAGGTGGCGACACCTGCGGCGCGACACTCGAGGTGAAGATGATGAGATGTCTGGCGCTTGCGTGGGACGAAAAGGAGGATCGGCTCGATCCGGTAAGGTTCCGCGAAGAGATGTTGCGCAATCACGTCAATGAGCTCAGCTTGAGGTTCAAGGATTGAAACCTGGACTCAGCAACACAATACGACCCGGGATACGCTATGCGTTTCCCGGGTTGAATCTTTATTGACCCGAAGTGTTTGATAGGAAAGAGTATCGCAAAGATCCCGTCACTAATTCTTTTGGACGTCAGCGGCAAACTTTATAGCCATTTCTCCAACAGGCAATCCACCCCTAAGCAATCCACCATTCTCATCGCGTATCATAGTTACGCCCACGGATGCGAGTTCAGAAATCATTTTCCGCCATTCTTCTCTCAGTTCTACGAGCGAAAATTTCATCTGGGTAATTAAAATCCCCAAATCGGCGACTCTCTCTGTCGCATTAAAACTAGAGTTCATTGAACGATCCCTAAAAAGGCTCTCGGAAATCTCCATATCCTTAATAAGTTTTTCAACGACTTTAATTTGACCCGGCAAAGAATCAAGCTGGATGATAGCCCTATTCATATTTATACAAAGTTTGCCAATACGATTGATCTCCTCTCCGGTTAAATCACGTCGACCCACATCCGCTCTGAGATGATCGTTGCTGAAATACAGAACACTTCCTTCGACGGGTTTGCCCGACGCATTTCGAACCATCCCATGCATGATGCTGCTCACGCCAAATTCTTTATATATCTCGCCGTCTCGTATTTCTCCTACATCCAAATTGGCACCCTCTGGTATGGGAACCCTTAACATCTCTCGCGGGCTGCTAGATGTTGGATCCCCCTCCGTAGGTTTTCTAGGTTTTTCAGACAAACCTTTCATAACTGAAATTATACCCCACCCAACGATTGGATACAGGGCAGTGGCTTCGAGCTCTAGAGTAGAGAAATAAATTGACCAAGCTTTGCACTTAGTGCAAAGTATCGCGAGTGAAAGAATCGAGGTGAACCATGCCCATCTTCGGTACAGGTGAAAAACAGATTCGACTCGAAAAAGGAGATGTCCACGAGGGATGGACTGTCATCGATATCTGCCATATCCATCCAGGCGCACAGCGCGGCAGCCACTCTTTCGTCTTCCAGAAGGAGGCGGATATTGTCAGCTTGTCCAATCATTACTGGGCGGCAGACCGCATGCCGTGTTCGTTGAACGGAAACTACGGCGAATGTCCGCAGGAACTCAGGATCTTCGCCTGCAAAGACACGAAGATCGCTTATGAAACAGTGTCGCAACCCGCGCCGCTCGGGAAGTAGTCGGAAGACCGACTCCTCCGAGCGGCCTTCTGTTTATATGTTTTTTCTTGTAGTATTCGCAGCATGAAAGTGGATGTCAAAGCGCTGGCAGAACTCGCCCGATTGGAAGTGACCGATGCGGAGCTGGCGAAGCTGGAGCAGGAGATACCGGATATTTTGAAATTCGTGGAAACGATACAGAGCGCTAATGTGAGCGCAGAGGCGAAGGCACCGGAGCTGCACAATGTGATGCGTGCCGATGAGAATCCGCACGAGACAGGCGAATATACTGAACGGCTTTTGAACGCTGCGCCTGCGCAGAAAGACAATCGGATCGTCGTGAAGCAGGTCGTTTCGAGAAAACAGAAATAATATGGACGTTTCAAAATTGACCGTCGCACAGGCGAGAAGGGATCTGGACGCGAAGAACTATTCCGCGCTCGAATTGACGAACACATATTTGGAAAATATTCGCGCGAAGGACAAAGATATACACGCGTACTTGGAAGTATGGGAAGAGTCTGCAAGAGAGGAGGCCAAAAAAGCGGACGAGATGATCGCGGCGGGAAGGTCTTTGCCGCTTACGGGCATTCCGATGGCGATCAAGGATAATATTCTTATCGAGGGACGCATCGCGAGTGGAGCCTCGAAGATACTTGAAAACTACCGCGCCTCGTACGATGCGACCATCATCAAGAAGTTGAAAGCTCAAGGCGCAATATTTCTCGGGCGCGCCAACATGGACGAATTCGCAATGGGTGGTTCGACTGAGAATTCCGCATACGGCCCTTCGAAGAATCCGCATGACCTTTCGCGCGTGCCGGGCGGCTCTTCGGGCGGCTCGGCTGCGGCCGTTGCGGGCGATCTGGCACTTGCCGCGCTCGGTTCTGATACTGGCGGCTCAATACGGCAGCCTGCGGCACTTACCGGCATAGTCGGTCTCAAGACGACCTACGGCTCTGTCTCGCGCTCCGGCCTTATCGCAATGGGTTCCTCGCTCGATCAGATCGGGCCGCTGACAAAAACGACGGAGGACGCAAAGATCATATTTGATGCTATCCGCGGATACGACCGGATGGACAGTACTTCGCTGCCTGACGCAGAAAGTACGCTCAAGAAACCTAAGGTTATCGGCGTCCCGCGAGGTTTTTTGAAGGAGGGCGTACAACCGGATGTGCTTGAGAAATTCGAGGCAACGCTCGCGGCTTTGAAGCAAAAAGGATATGAGGTGCGCGATATCGAGCTTCCGAATCTTTCATACGGACTCGCGGTGTACTACATCGTCATGCCTGCGGAGGTTTCGACCAACCTCTCCCGACTCGACGGCATCCGCTACGGACTTTCCGTGGACGCGCCGACTATCGGGGAAGTGTATTCAAAGTCTCGCGGCGAAGGATTTGGTCCAGAAACAAGACGACGCATCATACTTGGCACGTTCGTACTCTCATCCGGCTATGCCGACGCATATTATCGGAAGGCAAAAGCGGTCCGTGAGCTCATTCGCGCGGATTTCGCGAAAGCGTTCGAGTCCGTCGATGTTGTGGTAACGCCGACGACCACCTCTCCTGCATTCAAGTTCGGAGAAAAAAGTGACCCGCTTTCGATGTATCTCGAAGACATCTTTACGGTGCCGGTCAATCTCGCGGGCGTACCTGCCATCTCGATCCCAATGGGAACAGTGGAGCGTGAAGGTAAGCAACTTCCCGTCGGATTCCAGATCATCGCGCCGCATCGGGGCGAAGAAACACTTTTTGCTATCGGGAAGGATATTGAGGAAAAATAATATGGCGTTGCCGACACGGGACGAAGCGGAAAAACTGCTCGACTCGCATGTGAAAGACGACTACCAACGGTTGCATGGCCGCATGGTCGGCACGGCGATGGCCGGATACGCAGGCAAGTTCGGCGGCGATCCGGATCTTTGGTACATCACCGGACTCTTGCACGATATTGATTTCGAAGAGCATCCGCACGAACATCCGGGCGAATCGCTCAAGTGGTTCAAAGAATGGGGGTATCCCGAAGAGCTGATCCACGCGGTCGAAGCACACGCATACGGCTACAACGGATTCACGACGTTGCCGCAGACTAAGCTTGCCGCCGCGCTCATGGCGTGCGACGAGATGTGCGGCATTTTCTACGCATACCACATGATGAACCCCATTCCGTACGGGCAGATGAAAGCAAGTTCGCTCAAGAAGCGCTTCAGTGAAGCCCGTTTCGCCGCCAAGATCGACCGCAAAGTCATCGAGCGCGGCTGCGAAGCGCTCGGTGTTTCCGTCGACGAACACATCGCGAACCTCATTTCCTTTCTCGGAGACTTCGCCTGAGTGCGGTAGGTTATAATTCACGCATGGGAGTCGACACATTCGCCGGCGCGTTCGGGAATATCTTTTGGTTTTTCGGCGACGTGGCATTCACGTGGGTACCTGCGACCTTTGGCACGGTCACAGGCACGGCGCCGGGCGCTTCACCGCCGATCAGCCTCCTTTCGCAGCCGGTAACGGCAACGCAGGTCACGTCCTTTCTCCAGAGTGCGTCGGCTGCCGAATACGGTACGGCCTACCACTATTGGGCGGAACTCGTCGCGATATCGATCGTCCTGTCGCTCCTTTTCGGTGCACTGGTCATCTACTGCGCGGTGCGCATCATCGAGGTAAGACGGCATGAGCGAGCGCGCTTCGAAGCTGCCGTGCATCCGGTCGCCGCGGGCGATGTGACCCGCACGCAACTGCGCTGGAACGGCCTGATGGAAGAGGCGAATTCGGATGACGAACGCAAATGGCGTCTCGCCATTCTCGAGGCCGATATCATGCTCAACGAACTCCTTGATGTGCAGGGGTATCGCGGCGAAACGATGGCGGACAAAATGAAACAAGCGGATCCCGCGACGTTCCACTCGATCGACGCCGCATGGGAAGCGCACCGCGTCAGGAACCAGATCGCGCACCATGGCTCGGCGCATCTTTTGACCGCACGCGAAACGCGGCACGTCATGGGACTCTACGAGCAAGTCTTTCGCGAGTTCAAGATAATTGAGTAGGAACGTATCCCGACATGGGGTATTTGCCGTCGGGTATTTTTCTGCTGCGACCAATTTCACTTCGTCGTACTCGACGTTAGTGAAATGGAAGTGCCCTTGTGGTGAAAATTCCCTCGCACTCGAGCCGAGCTCTCCGTGGAGTCGGCAAATACCCCATGTCGGGATACGTTCCGGCGGCAATATTTCCTATTCGTGTTTGCGGAAATGCGTGAAGTCGCCGCGCGCGATGCCGATCGCCGCGATGAAAACGATCGCGAAGAGGATGAACCCCGCAATGCTCAAAATGCCGGACACGTTGGACCAGTACACGCCGAAGAGATAGCCCAGGTACAAAATGTAGAAAAGCGACACGAAGTTGCCGAGCACATCCCATAAGAGGAACATAGGAAGGGGAATCCCGGCGAATCCGGAAAGGAGGTTCACGAGCGCGTCCGCGGTGCCGACGAAGCGCGTGAGGAAGATGCTCCGGCGCGGGTGTTTTCGCAGGTAGCCGTCGAGCCGGTCGATGTACCACGGGACGTGGACGCGAAGCCGAGTAAGCGCGGCTTTGCCCCAGCGTTTGGCGAGAAAATAGCCGACGCAGTCACCGGCGACGTTGGCGACGAGCGCGACCGAGAGCGAGATCCAGAAACTGAAATATCCCTGGCTGGCAAAAGCGCCGGTCGCGAGCAGGATGGAATTGTCAGGCAGCGGCAGGATGACGGCCGAAGTAAAAATGAATACGAACAACGCTACGTATTTGTAGAGGAGCAGGAACGACAGGAATGCTCCGAGCGCGGCGTTCATTGTGCGGGAGTGTAGGAACGCACGGCCGCCTGTACCGCCTGAAGCGTCCCGTTCAAGCCAAGGTGTGCATCCTCCGCGTACTCTTCGATCGTCACATGTGGATATCGCGGGTCGTGGATCGAAAGCGCATTCTGCAGGTATGAGGGCGGCAGCGAAAATATGTAATCGATGTAATCAAAGGTCATCCATGTCCCGATGAGGTTCGAGTCTTGCGGGGCGAGCGTTCCGTTTTGCTTGAGCGATGAGAGAATGGAGTGATGCTGGGGCACAAGATTTTCTCGTCTCAAGCCTTGGTATTGCGCGATGAGAAGGAGCGCGAGCAGAAGGAGCGCGAAGATCGCGACGAGAAGCACCGCCTTCAGAAGACGACTTTCGGGGCGACTTCCGTGCTCGTCTTTTTCCGACATGTGTTCAGTATACGCCGATGCCGTTAGTTTTCCCCTGTGATGGAAATATCCTCGCTGTCATCCTCTTCTTCCAGCTCATCACCCTCTTCCTCTTCGCCGGAGGCTTGTCGCACGAGGAAATGCGAAAGTTCCCGGGCGACGGATTTGTCGATGCAGGGAATAAGAAAGTCCTGTCGCTTCATCACCCTGCTGAGTGATTCGCGCGACGAGGCGATGGTGATATCGAGCTCGGCAAGCCCGAGCAATCGCCAGTGGTACGGCTGTTCGATGTGGATGTTGCTGATCTGGCGATAGGGGATCGTTATTTCCTGCACGCGGATGAGACCGCGACGCAAATGAAGTGCGTGTTCATCGACATGGAATGAATATGCGCGATAGAGGACGGACGCCCGCACGTACGCGATGAGAAGGAACGCGAGCCCTGCAAGCAATGCCCACTGCGATACCAAACCGACCGAAATGTACCAACCCGGATGTGATGCGAGAAGCGCGGTCGCGCCGCTTTGCAACTGCCCGTAATACATTTCATACGCAAGATAGATGAGCGCTGCGCCGAGGATAATGATCCACCAGCCGTGGCGCAGGAGCAGATAGACGAATGTTCGCTTGCCGGAGCGGTACTTCGTGTCGAGCTCGATCATGCCAATAAGTTTACCACCACACCAATAGCGGTAGTTTGGTCAACGGTCTACAGCATGATACTGAAGAGATTGTTTGTGATAGGGGCAAGAGTTACCGCTATTGGTGTGGTGGTATAGTTGCGCCATGCGCAAGATCGTACTCGGCACCAGAGGCAGCAGGCTCGCGCTCATCCAGACCAAGCTCCTCGAGGACGCGCTCCAAGAAAAGTTCCCGGACATACAGATCGAGACGAAGACCATAACGACAAAAGGGGACGTGAATACTGCGCCGATACCGCTCGATACCATCGGCAAGTCCTGGTTCACCGGCGAGATCGAGCAGGAGCTCGCAGCGGGAGGGATAGATATCGCGGTGCATTCGCTCAAGGATGTCTCGTCAGACGCGCGTGAAGATTCCGTCATTCTGCCTGTGTTGAAACGGGAAGATCCACGCGATGTTCTGGTGAGCAAAGAAAATCTGAGGTTCGCGGATTTGCCGCCAGGCGCGATCCTCGGGACCGACAGTTCGCGTCGCAAAGCGCAGATCCTTGCGAGGCGACCGGACCTGCGCGTAGAAAGTATCCGCGGCAATATCGACACGAGACTCCGAAAACTTCGGGAAGAGAACTATGACGCGATAGTCATCGCGGCGGCAGGGCTCATACGCTTGTCGCTTCCCGATGTCATAACGGAATACTTCGAGATCGAGACGTTCGTTCCCGCGCCGGGGCAGGGAGTGCTTGCCGCACAGGCGCGTGCAGCCGATACGGAGATCATCTCGTTCCTTTCGGCACTGCAGGATCCTGTGACTGTCGCCGAAGTGAAAGCGGAACGCGCGTTCGTCGAAACGGTCGGCGGCGGCTGCAAAAGCCCGGCCGGCGCATGTGCCCGCACGAAAGGTGATTCCCTGGAATTGTTCGGCATGTTCGCCGATGAAGACGGCTCGGATGTTCGCTTCGAATCCGAGGTAGGCACTGTTGTCGATGCTGGTGAGTTGGGCGAGCGACTCGCGAGAAAGTTGCTTCGCTAACGCATGAAGGGCGAACTTGAAGTGCGGGTGGTAGTAAAACGTCTGCCGCTTTCTCCGACGTCAGTGGGCGCGTTGCGACACCTCGAACGCTATGACGTGATCGTCTTTACGAGCAAATACGCGCGAGCCTTTTTTGAGCAGGAACTGCAACGGCGTGGTATATCTTTACCGCGCGACCGTGTCATCCAGGTCGGTCCGCGAAATGATCTTCTGAAAAAGGCCCTCAAAGGAAAACGGATACTTTTTCCTCGCTCCGCGCTCGCGCCACCGGAGATCATCCGAAAGCTTCGGGCCATGCGTTCGATCGTGCACGTGATACCTCTCTATACGGCCGAAGGTAAGCCGCTTTCGAGCGTAGAAAAGAAGCGACTGCAACAAGGCAGTATCGAACAACTGTATTTCAAGAGCCCTTCGGGCATCAGTGGCTTTCTCAGTCAATTCCGCGGGCGCGAGCGTACGGCTGTGCTCTCAATTCCTGCACGATGCATCGGCGAGACCACCGCGAGCGCCGCGCGCAAGTCGGGATTCAAGAAAGTTTTTATACGATAAAGAGGTACTATAATCCCTCTATGCCTTGCCACAGTTATCTTTTTTTCGACTCTGAACCGAGCGTCAATGGACTTTCAGATACGCAGCTCAAGCAGGCGAAGGGGGAATTCGTCGCGCGCGCCGAAGGCGCGCGCGGTATCCGTTTTCAAGCGTACGCCACCGTTGCCTTCAAAGCCGGTACGCGCTTCATGTTGCATGTGAACGCCGCGACGCCCGAAGAGATCCAAATATTCGCGCGGGACTTGCTGCATACCGAACTCGGCCGCCATTTGAGACTTTCATACACGCTTTTCGGTATCACGCGCTCGTCGCAATACAATCCCAATCATCCGCCGAAGGAAGCGGATTGGGATCGGCCGCACAAATACCTCGTCGTGTATCCATTCACGAAGACCATTGAATGGCATCTTCTGCCGTACGACGAGCGTCGTTTGATCATGAAAGCGCATGTCGAAGTTGGCAGGAAGCACAGCACGAAGATATCGCAGCGTCTTTTGTATTCCTATGGCATCGACGATCACGAGTTCATCGTTTCGTATTATATGGACGACCTCGAAGCGTTCCAGAGCCTCGTTATGGACATGCGCGAAACCGAATCCCGCCGCCACACCAAGAACGACCTGCCGATATTCACCTGCGTGCATGTGCCGCTTTCGGAGGCGCTCGATACGGTATGAGCCCCTCCACTTCGGTCGGGACAAGCGAATTCCTCGCGGCGTGCGCAGGGGAGCGCACGAAGAAAATTCCCGTCTGGTTCATGCGCCAGGCCGGCCGCTCGCTTCCGGGCTATCGCGAGCTGCGCAAGAAATACGACCTGTTGACGCTCACACAGACGCCGGAGCTTGCGGCAAAAATCTCGCTCGAGCCGATCGAGCGCCTCGGCGTCGATGCCGCGATCCTTTTTGCCGACATCATGCTCTTGCCGATCGCGATGGGAATACCGGTGCGCATCGTCGAGAACGTCGGGCCAGTGGTGGATCAGCCGGTGCGCACGCTCGAAGACCTGAAGCGACTGCGACCGTTCTCGCGTGAAAAAGTCTCATTTCTTGAAGAAACAATACGCATCTTGCGCGGGGAATTGAAGGTGCCGCTCATAGGATTTTCGGGAGCGCCGTTCACGCTCGCGAGCTATCTCATCGAAGGCCAGCCTTCGCGCACGTGGACGCTGACGAAACGATGCATGTATGAGTCGCCCGAATTGTGGGCGCAATTGATGGGAACGCTTTCCGACGGCGTCATCGGCTATCTCGAAACGCAGATCGACGCCGGCGCGCAAGCGGTGCAGATCTTCGACAGCTGGGTCGGCTGCCTTTCACCCGCTGATTATCGCGCCTACGTCTTGCCGTACATGCAAAAGATATTTTCTGCGCTCAAAAAGAAGAATGTGCCCCGCATCCATTTCGGGACAAATACTGCAGGATTTCTGAAAGATTTTGCCAACGTCGATTGCGAGGTCATCGGCGTTGACTGGCGCATCTCGCTCGGCGATGCAAAACGTCTCGTTGGCGACAAAGCGCTCCAGGGGAATCTCGACTCGGCGATCATGCTCGCAGAGCCGTCCGTTGTGCAGGCGCGCGTCGATGACATGTTCCGTGAGATCGACCCGCACGAAGGCTACATTTTCAATCTTGGACACGGCGTTCTGCCGGAAACCGACGACCAGCGGCTCAGGCAACTCGTCGAATACGTGCATGGCAAGTGAACGGACAGGAGTCTTGCTCATGACCTACGGCTCCGCGACCGTCGCGGAGAACGTTGAAACGTACATGCGGCACATTTACGGCGACAAAGCCTCGCGCACGACGATCGAGGATTTCGAGCGCCGGTACCGGCTCGTCGGCCACTCGCCCTTGGTCGAAATAACCGGCAAGCAAGCGGAGCTTTTGCAAAAGGAGCTCGGCAGTTCGTACGTCGTGAAAAGCGCGATGCGACATTCCGATCCGACCATCAGCGACGCGGTCGCAGTATGTAAAAGTGAAGGCGCGACGAGTATCGTCGGCATCATTCTCTCGCCACAATTTTCCTCGTACATCATGGAAGGGTACAAAAAAGCGTTATTCGACGCGGCACGCGAAGCCGGATTCGAAGAGCAACGTGTTCGTGTCGCCGAGCCCTGGCCGACGGAACCGCATTTCATCGAGTTACTGTCGCAGCGCATCACGGACAAATTGCCGAAGCTTCGCGAATTGCATAGCGCCGACGTTTCCGTCATTTTCACGACGCATTCTCTTCCCGAGCGCGTGGTCAAAAGCGACCCTTCGTATCTCGACGAGCTAAAAGCGACGACTGACGCTGTTCTCGCACGGACAAAAGGAATGTCGTTCGAACACTACAGCGTGTACCAAAGCGCAGGGCACACGCCGGAGGCGTGGCTCAAACCGGATCTCACGGATATCCTCGCCGAACTTGCGAAGAAAAAAGTTCCCGCGGTCCTCATCGTGCCCATTCAGTTCCTCGCTGATCACCTCGAGATCCTCTACGACCTCGACATCGCAGGAGCCGAGCAGTGCGCAGCACACGGCATTTCATACAACCGCATCGAGCTTCCCAACACCGATCCACTTTTCGTCAAAGCGCTCGCCTCGGTCGCGAAGGCAAGAAAATAGTTCGTATGCGTAGTTTACTCGGGACTTGCAGCATCGGATTGGCGACGCTCGTCGCGGTCACGTGCTTCGCGCAACCGGCGCACGCACAGAAGGTGATATATCTCACGTTCGACATGGACATGAACGGCTCCATGTACCAAAAGACCCTCAAGACGCAGAAAGAATGGTACGATCCCGCGCTCTTTACCTATCTCGAACAGAAAACATCTCCGCAACCTTTTTCGTCTCCGGACTTTTTGCGGTCGCATATCCGGACTTGATGAAACAACTTGCGACGGAAAATATCTTTTCGTTCCAAAATCACGCATACGACGAGTCGTCGTTCGTACCGAATTGCTATTGGCTCACAACGCTCACCACCGATCAACAAAAGGCAAGTCAGATAGCACAAACCGAAGACCTTCTCAAACAAATGACCGGACAAACCGCCACGTATTTCCGGTTTCCCGGCGCGTGCACGAATGCGCAGAACGACGCGCTGGTGAAAAGTTTGGGCTATACGGTCAACGACGGCACTGTCATCGCGGGCGATCCGTTCAACAAGAATATAAGCACTATCGTGAATGCCATTCTCGGCAATGCGACGGGTGGCGCAACAGTACTCATGCACGTCGGCGGCCCGAACGCTCCCGAAAGCCTTGCCGCTCTCAAAGAAATCGTTCCAGCGCTCAAAGCGAAAGGCTACGAATTCGAGAAGCTTTGATGCCGTCTCAATGCGTCATGAGTTGCCAAATGGGTGTCGATTAGTGTATACAGTCAGCCAGGCCGCATTCCGCGGCAAAGGGAGCACGTCCATGACACCAGAGATCCTGTCACTTCAGCGTTTTCCGCTGAAGGGGAGCAGAGCGCGGGGGGAAACCTCTTTGTACTTGAACACGAGAGTCGGCGTTGTCGGGGATCGCAATCTGGGCATCCGGAGTAAGCCTGGCGATCTGACCAGGCGCCCCGAAAAGCTCAACAAGGCGGATTTCCATGTCTGCGCCAACACACCGGCGATCGCCTCACAATATCTCGACTTCCTGGTCGACGGCCCCCGAGGACGCGAGGTCAACGAAGATTCGTACCAGGATTTCTTGGCGCGCATCGGGGTCGACCATCCGGCACAGTTGCAGGACACGCGCGGCGAATACCATCTCTGCGATACCGAAGGTGCGCAAGTGTCGATCCTCAATCTTGCGACCGTGCGAGCCCTCGAAGAGGCAAGCGGTCTCGTGATCGATCCCGATAGATTCCGCGCGAACATCTGGATCACAGGCCTGCCGGCGTTCGAGGAATACGAATGGATCAACGGGTATCCTGGCACGCTTGAATTCATGGCAGGCGAGATCCGCCTGCGTGGCGACGATGCGACCGAGCGTTGCAAGGCGCCGGACGCCAACCCGCTGACCGGCGAATACGACATGGATGTTTCCGCCGCTATCTGGAAACTCATGAAGGCACGCGGCTACCGCTCGCCGCATCGCAAGACACCGATCGTCATGGGCATTTATGGCGTTGTGCTCAATGACGGGGTCATCAATGTCGGCGACAAGATCCAGCTTCTGTGAACAGGAAGCAGCAAACTTGGCTTACGGGCGCACGACCGCAAGGTACGGCGCTTTTTTCTTTGCACCTATGAGCGAAGTCGTCGCAACCAGTGGTCGCGGGGGAGACCGCTGAAGTATGCCATTTCGTGTCAGGGTATACTTGTCCGATGATCGAGGTTGAGAAAAAGTTTAGCCTGAAGGAAGGGAATGAAGAAAAGCTCATTGCAAATGCGGAATTTTTGGGCGAGAAAGAGATGACGGACGTGTATTACGACGATTTTCAATACTCGTTGGCGAAGAAAGACACCTGGCTGCGCCTGCGCGACGGGCGGTTCGAGCTCAAGGTCTCTATGCATGAGGTCGGCGAAAAGCCTGTGACCCATCAGTATCGCGAGATAGAGGACGATGCCTTGGTCGCCACGCATTTGAAACTCGATCCGACGATCCCGCTTGTCGATGCCTTGCACGAGGCAGGATACGTGCCGTTCTGTAGGCTCGTCACGACGCGACGGAAATATAAAAAGGATGGGTTTAGTATTGATATCGACTCCGTGGACTTTGGGTATCAGGCGGCGGAGGTAGAACTTATGGTCGAGGATGCTTCACAAATGAATGACGCCTCGGACCGAATTGTCGCGTATGCGAGATCCCTCGGACTTACAGGCGGCAAGACGAACGGAAAAGTGAAGGAGTATTTGCGTCGCAATGACCAGATCCACTTCCAAATGCTCGTGGATGCCGGCGTATTCTCTGTGTCCTGAAGATCGCAAATACTTCACGCAATGCCCACCATCAATAGCATAGGCTATCCACATGGCGGAGATCGTAGTGCAACAACAGGAGTATCATCCTAATATGGTGGTATCGCGGATCATCAATCTGATCGTCGGGCTTATCGAGTTCGCTCTCGCGATCCGCATTGTGTTGGAGTTGCTCGGCGCAAGTACCTCATCGCAATTCGTCGCGTGGCTCTACAGCATCACAGCCTCGCTCATGGGTCCGTTCGTCGGAGCCTTTCCGGGCATTTACTTGGGATACTCCTCCTTCATTGATGTGAACGCCATCCTCGCGATGATCGCCTACGCCATCATCGGGTGGCTCGTCATTCGAATTCTTTCGTTCGTCTTTTCCTCGATGAGCAGCATATAAGATACAGATAAAGCGTGTAACCAAAAAGCCCCCTGTTTCTAGGGGGCTTTTTGGTTACACGGTGGTGGAGGTCGTTGGCTTTTCCTCGGCTTTCTTTTTATCGTCAGCCTCTTTCTTTTCAGCCTCCATCTTTTCGTGATCTTCTTTGGCCTTCTTGTCTGCGGCCTCTTTTTCAGCGGTAGTGGGTTCCATATATTTTATTTTAGAGTTTTTAAGTGATCTTTTTCTTCCAAGAGAGGGCGGCGATGCCGGTAACGGCAATCAGCCCCGAGAGTGTCAGGAGAAGATAGTTCAGGGGGGCGTTGCCGCCTGCTCCGGTGTTCGGAGTTCCAGGGATGGATGTGCCGGTGCTTCCGTCGCCAAGCGCGACCGGACCTGTTGATGCGCCGAGCACTTGGCCTGCCGGTGTTCCAGCGCTACCAGTTGATCCGACGATGGGGCCATTGCCTCCGCCCCCACCGCCTCCTCCACCTCCGCTGCTTGTGCCGCCACCACTACTGCCGGAAGATCCGCCAGTAACGGTACCGGAGAGGGTACCTCCAGGGTTGGTCGTGCCGCCGGCTAGCGTGCCGGTAACGGTCGAGCCGGTCCCAGTACTGCCGGTGATAGTGCCTGTGACGGTTGAACCGCTGCTCGCACCTCCTGATGAGGTGAGCGTACCGGTCACCACAGAGGCGGAAGCGATCGTTGCGCCCGCCGTGAGCGCCACGACGATCGTGGCGCTCCCGAGCAAATTCCTAATGATGTGAGTCATATAGTGAATGTGATCGGATTACGGTAATGTCTGCACTCCGTAATTGGTCGTGTAGGAACCGTTCACGGTGTTCACAGGAAGCTTCACTTGCACCAGGACCTGCACATGCAAGCCGGGCGTCGAAGTGGAAAGGTTGCCGATCATGTCGAGCGGCGGGGAAGAGTAGGTGTTGGCTGCGGTGATCGTTACCGGAGCCGTGTTGGCCGCCTGCGCGGACGAGATCTGCATGTTGCCTGCAACCGGGATCGTGTCCGAAGCGGAGTCGAGCCAGTTGGAGAACATCATCGAGAGGTTCGGTTCGCTCGTCGGTACGGTGATGTTGAAGATGTAGCTCCAACCATCTGCGTACGTGTTGTCAGCAGTGCCGCTCGTCTGTACTGGTGTGATCGATGTAACTGCAAGCGTACCACCAGGCTGAGTGCCTCCGGTTACGGTGCCTCCGATCTCATACGTGAAATGGTCTGCCGAGCTGGTCGCGCTCGTACCACCGGGCGTGGTGACGGTCACATCGACTATCCCAGCGGTTGTCGTTGCGGGAGAGGTCGCGGTGATCGAAGTGTCGGGTGCGGTGGTGCTGGCGGTGACATTCGTCGCAACTACGCCACCGAAGTCAACGGCTGTTGCGCCGGTGAATCCGGTGCCGGTGATCGTTACGGACGTTCCGCCCGTGGTCGTGCCGGTAGTCGGAGCAATTGAGGTGACGGTCGGTGCTGCCGCTGTTGCAGCAGCAGTGCTGAAGCTAAGGACAGCGCCTGGAGACCAGGTGCCGCCGACCTCAGTCCATGCAGCGAAGAAGTATGTCGTGCTCGGAGTCACAGCAGGAAGACCGCTGACGGAAGAGAGAGCTGCGGAGAATGCCGCGTCTGCTCCTTGAGCGCCGAGGAGCGGCGTCGAGTAAACGCCGGTCGGAAGTGCCGCCGAGCTCGCGGTCGAGAACGTGCTGGTCGAGACCCAGAACGAAGAGTCGGTGGCAGCAGCGGATCCGTTGAGACCGTTGAGGGTCGCGTTGGATGACGTTATGGCCGTTGCCGGGAGAGTGGTCGGAGATGTTGCAACAGGCGTGACGTACGTGAAGCCACCGGTCGAAGTGACGGTTCCTGTGTCAGTGTTGGTGACCGTTACGTCCTGCGGACCAGAAGTTCCGGCAGGAGTTGTCGCGGTGATCGCGGTAGAGCTGGCAACGACGACATTCGTCGCTGCAGCGCCGCCGATCATCACCGTTGCGCCGATGTTGAAATCGGTGCCAGTGATCGTGATCGAAGTGCCGCCAGCCGTCGTCCCGGAAGCCGGGCTAACGTTGGTGATCGTCGGAGAAGAAAGTGTGGTGAATTGGACGATCGACCCTGGAGACCATGTACCGCCAACCTCAGTCCAGGCTGCATAGTAGTAGGTCGTATCCGGTGTCACCGCCGGGAGGCCCACGGTCGACGAAAGAGCTGCGGAGTATCCGCCATCTGCGTCTTGAGCTCCGAGGTCAGCCGTGGAATACACTCCGGCCGGAAGTGTCGGAGTTGCCGTTGAGAACGTGCTTGTCGAAACCCAGAACGAAGAGTCGGTAGCGTCCGTATCGCCGTTGGTCCCGTTCAGCGTCGCATCATTCGTCGTGATGCTTGTTGCGGCCCCGGTCGTAGGCGCTGTTGCGGCGAACGCGGCGGGAGCAACCACTCCGAGCGCGAATCCGAATGTGCCGAGGACGAGCGCGAGAGATGTGATCACCGACAGTGAACTCGTAATGCTTTTTAAGGTTCTTTTTTTCATGATGAATGCTAATTTGTTGGATAATTTTTTTGGGTAAGTAACACGTACGCGGAGGATCGTTCGATCGCCGCTTTTGATTAGAATACGTTCGACATGTTCAATACTACTGATAGCTAGTGAAGCGAGGGTGAGGAACCCGCCGTGCAACACTCACCGCATCTTCACTTCTTCTCTGACCGTTCGATATTTCCTCACCTGGTCTTCATGCGGAATAGGTATACTATGAAGTTGTGCCTAAACGCCAAGGGGTTCGAGACCCCTTAGGCGACCCAAAGAATGGTCACATATTGACCCGCGCTATCATAGACACCATTCGCGAGCCGCTTATAGTACTCGATGAGAATTTGCGAATTATTGCCGCAAGTCGCTCCTTTTATAAAAAATTTGGCATGTCGCACGAGGTGACATACGACAAAATGTTCTATGACCTCGGTAATGGAGAATGGAACGTCCCCGCGCTGCGCACCTTGCTTGAGCAAGTGATCCCTGAACACACCACCGTCGAAGATTACGAAGTGGTGCACGAATTTATTTCGCTCGGTAATCGCACGATGCTGGTGAACGCCTGCGAAATACGATACGAGAACGGCAGGAAGAAAATGCTTTTGTCGATAGACGATATCACTGACAAACGCAACGTCGAGAGTGAGTTGAAAAAACTCATCGAGCAGAAAAATATCCTACTCACGGAGATGCGACATCGTATCGCCAACAGCTTGCAACTGATCGCGAGCATTCTTCTTATTAAAGCAGGGACCATCGAGTCCGAAGAAGCGCGTCTTCACCTTGAGGATGCCCACGGACGCATCATGTCTATCGCGACGGTGCAGCAACATCTTGACCCGGCGGGACTCATTGCTGATCGTGTCGAGGTCGGCCCCTACCTGACGGGCCTGTGCGAAAGTCTTGCAGCATCCATGGTTGGGGGAAGAAGGTCGATCGTCATTAAGGTAACTGCGGGAGCTGGCAGCGTGAGCTCTGAGCAAGCTATCAGCTTCGGGCTTGTGACGACCGAACTTGTTATAAACGCGCTCAAATACGCTTTTCCGCGCGGCGAGGGATGTATCGATGTAACTTTTGAGGCCACAGATCCGGGATGGATCTTAACCATAAAGGACGATGGCGTTGGGTATATAAAGAATGTAGAGAATCAAGGACTCGGAACCAGCATCGTCGCATCGCTCGCAAAACAGCTTGGGGCCGATCTAACGGCCGTAAGCAATTCTCGTGGAACATGCGTCTCGCTCGCGTATCCTGCCGCGAAACTTTTTTGATCCTGACATTTGCCACGCGCATTGTGCGCGAGTATAATAGCCTCTCTTTGATAGCGGGGTGGAGCAGTAGTAGCTCGCCAGGCTCATAACCTGGAGGTCGCGGGTGCAAGTCCCGCCCCCGCAACAAATTACGAAGTAATTTTGACGGGGCGAAGAGTGCCTGCGCACGCTTCTCGCGGGACTTGCAGGCCGGAGCGATGTTTTGCGAGCACGCAAAACCGCGAGGCGGGATCGTGGAATTTTGCCTGCAGGCAAAATATCCGTGACCAGTCCCACACCGAAAAAAGCAGGAACGCCAAATAAAAAAATCCGCCGAAGCGGAAGAGGGCACGGGAGCCACGACCGAAGGTCATGGCTCCCGCAATAAGCGAAGGTTTTTGTGGACACGCTGCAAGAACGGCCCAGATCGAAGTTCGCATGGAGGACGCGTGGTGGGTTTGCGCGTTGCTATTCCGTACTCCGCGTGGGCGCAATGCCAGCAGGGTGACGAACAGCGAGGCCAAACGCAAAAGCGTACTCAGGGAACTTATGACGGGGCTCACGATCGGCCTTATGTCCTACCGTTCACTCATCACCCGAAGACAAGTCCTCGGGCACTGGGCGATACAGTAAGTATTTTACTGTTATAAGTCAAGCAAAAAACGCGCCCCAGGTGTAAGCCCGGGGCGGTAGAGCGTCGGATGTCTCCGAGGCGATGAAGGAACAAGGATCGGACCGTTGTCAGGCCGCCTTCTTGACGTCGGCAGCCTTGGGGGCGTCGACCCGCTTGATCTCGAGTCCGGGAAGCGCGAGCTTGAGTCCCTCGACGAGCGCGGTAAGCTCCGCGCGCAACTGCTTCACCTGGGTGAATAAGCCGCCGAAGTGATCGTCGATGTTGGCCGGGACTTTCCCGTCCGACGATTCGATCGCGGCGATGGTCCTCGCGAGCGTCTCGGCGATGGTCTTGTTCGGCTTCTGCCACTCCTTGCCGTCCCAGGGCGTGCCCAGCATGTGATTCACCGCAGCCAGCTTATCCTGCGCCGAGCTTAGCGGATGTTTCCAACTTCCGTCCTTCTGCTTGAAGATGGCGAAGGTGCGGGCGACCTCGATCGAGGCCTCCGCACTGACCACGAGGGACGTGAGCTGTGCGTGCATAGCATCGAGTCTGGTGTGCAGAGCATCGAGCTTCACGTGCGCCGGGTCACGGCCGAAAAAGAAACGGAAGATCGGCCCGAACAGGCCAATGAGCGTTTCGAGCACGAGGCTAACGATCAGGCAGGCGACCGGGAACACCATCAGCCCGAGCGGCACCGAGTAGCTCCGGTACCACAACAAGGGATCCGGGCCCCAGTCGCCGATCGGATGCTTCCACGCGCCGAAGCCGACGCTGCAGAAACACAGGACCAGCAGCAGGAAGAAGACCTGGAAGAGGTTGGGCTTCACGTTGGTCTTGCCCTGAAAGAAGTGGATGACGTAGCCGAGTGATGCGACGATGGTCACGAGGATGCCGATTGCGACTGCTCCCCAGATCGCCCAGGAAATCCCGAGCTGCACCTCGAATGGAACGCCGGTGTCGAGCAGCTTCAGACCGGGCATATGCCCGGTAATGACGAGTTGCGGGTAGTCCTGACCGAACTGCATACACTCGTATGCCGCGGCCAACCCACCAGCGAGCAACACCCACTTTGGAACCCAAGTGGGAACGAATTTCGAAAGCATGGAACCCTCCGTTGCGGTTTGTGGCGGCGTCTGCCGCCATGCGTTACGTTCTCTATAGTAGTCCGCGCGAAACAATAATATGAATTTCCACTTCAGTCAACGGAGAAATATATGCTAGTCAGACACGTCATCACCCATGAGCCTTCGATGAAATTTATCGGACGGCAGGGAGGTATAAGGAGCACGAGGGAACGAAAACCCTCCCATCCGCGCTTTTCAGCCGTATTTTCGGGTGGGTCAGGAAGGTGTGGTTTAGCAGTAACTTTATAGGTAACAAAACAATATGAGAGAAAAAGTACTCTACACGGTTATCAGTATCTTAATGGCAGCTGGGCTCCTGACGGCTGTTCCTGCATTTGCGCAAAGCACGCAGCCTGCACAAGGTGCGGGCGGTTTCGGCGCGCGCGGCGGCATGATGCATGGCGGTACACCGGGCGTCTTCGGCACGGTCACTGCGATCAGCGGCGACAGCATCACGCTCTCGAGCAAGGGATTTGGCCAGAACGCAACCGCGACGACCTACACGGTCAATGCGACCAACGCGACCGTTATGAAAAGCAGCGCAGCCTCTTCGTTGAGTGCGATCGCTGTCGGCGACACGTTGATGGTGCAAGGCACCGTGAGCGGCGATAGTGTCACCGCGACCAAGATCAATGATGGTGTTGGCGGCGGCATGATGGGTGGCGGACGCGGCGGTATGCAGCCGGGCGTCTTTGGCACCGTGAGCGCAGTGAGCGGCACGACGCTGACCGTCACATCCAAGGCAATGGTCGGACCGAACGGCTCCAACGGCAGTTCGTCAGCTACGACCTACACCGTTGATGCCTCGAACGCGACCGTCGTGAAGAACGGCGCGACCTCGACCGTTTCTGCCATCGCCGTGGGCGATACCGTAATGATCCAAGGCACTGTGAGCGGCGACAATGTCACTGCAAAGACCATCCGTGACGGCGTCGTCCCGCAAGGAACGGGCAAGGGCCCGGGCGGCGGGGCGATCGCTTCGCTCCAGGGCAACGGTGAACCGGTAGTCGGCGGCAGCATTACTGCGATAAGCGGCGACACGCTCACCGTCACCAATAAGAGCAACGTCACGTATACCATCGACGCGACCAACGCGACGGTCATCGTGAAGAACGCAACATCCACGCTCGCAAGCATCTCGACCGGTGACAATGTCATCGTGCAGGGAACCGTCAACGGTAACTCCGTGACAGCGTCCTCGGTCATTGACCAGGGCGCGGCATCGTCCGCTTCCGGGACCGGCTCTCCGATGCGTGCGATCGGCGGCGTCTTCGGCGCGATCGGTGGCTTCCTCCAGCACCTCTTCGGATTCTTCTAACAGATAAAACGAAAGTCGCGAGCTGCGTTGATCCGCAGCTCGCGACTTTTTCGTAGTAGATTCAGCGGGTGATCAGCCAGCGACCTCTTCGATAGCAGCGAACACGACCTCCGTGCAGATAAGGATCAGAACGAGGATGATCCCCAGTACGAGGGGATGCCAGGTCACATAATAGATGGAAGCTCCGGCCGCGTAGATCAGATACGTGCAAGCGAACATGCAGAGCACCGAGTTGACGGTGACCAAACTGTTCCACAGATGGTCAAAGAAATGCGTGAAGAAGTGCCCGACGGCGTGTATATGATGTATCATAGGTAAGCTGCATTATAGCACGATATAATATATTTGCAAGCCCTTGCTCGCAAAGCCCCATATTTTGTTGTATTCTCAATGTTTGTCGGGGTAAGCGCTAAAGCGCTTTCACCGACGTCGTTCGGAGAAAATGTGAATGCGAGCATTCCCATTTTGCTCCTCACTAGTCGGGGTAGCTCAGTCGGTTAGAGCGAGCGTTTCATAAGCGCTAGGTCGTGGGTTCGATTCCCACCCCCGACACCACACCAATAGTGGTAGTTTGGCTAACGGAGTACAAAACTACCTCCAGCATTCTTTTTGCGATAGTATCTCGGTCTACCGCTATTGGTGTGCTGTCCCGACACACCTTACAATATAGACATGTTTTACGTCTATTTTCTTAAAAGCAAGAAAGATGGCAAGGGATACATTGGCTCCACAACCGATCTGAAGCGTCGGTTCAAAGAGCATCAACAAGGTTTGGTGCCTTCAACAAAGCCGCGTAGACCGTTTGAACTCATATACTATGAATCTTATAAAGTCGAAAAGGATGCAAGATTACGCGAGTCGGGCCTGAAGCTGAAAAGTCGAGCATATACTCAATTGCGCTCTCGACTCCGAGAATCTTTACGTTAAGATCTGATCTTATTAGCGCGAAGAGCTTTTTCTGTTAGACTGTCCTCGTTTAGGTGCGGGCGTAGCTCAACTGGTTAGAGCACTCCCCTGTCACGGGAGAGGTTACGGGTTCGAGTCCCGCCGCTCGCGCAACTAGAATAGGGTTCGTGATACAATTTTCCTTATGGACGGAAGCAATACATCTGGTGAGATGGTGCCGCAGCGCCAGATGCCAGCAGGAATGGAAGCGGTAAAAATGAGGAGCGCCCAGGAGGCGCGGGAAGCGGTGGAAGCGCTCGGCGGCCGCGATCGCCTGAGCGATAAAGGAATTCTGGCTGGATCGCCCGACGAAAAGAGCCAGTGGTTCGAGAACATAACTGAGCTGATGGACCGTCACTGCGATGCGGTCGCTGTCAAAGACGGTAGCAAGGTCGTCGGATTCATGCTCGTCGACCACGAGGGTCTCATCATGCAATTCTGGAGTCCGGATGACGGGAGGCAAAGCGAGATATTGGGATCTGCGCTGGCACTAGCTATGCAAGAGAGGCCCGTCGACCATTTCACCGTAAAGCTCGATGAGCATAACGAATTCGTGCAAATCTTTGTGGACGCCGGCTTTCGCCAGGAAGAGACAGAAGATGGAAAGATCGTGCTCGTGTTGAGGGAGCGCTAGCGCCATGAGAACCGCGCAGGAGATCTACGATGCATATCGCATCATGCCGAATTTGCAGATGCACCAACTGCGCGTTGCAGCCGTGGGAAGAATCGTTGCGGAACACTTCTCCGAACCTCTCGATGCGAAGTCCGTTGTCCTCGCGTGCCTCTTTCACGACATGGGCAACATCATCAAGTTCGATTTCACGACGCTGCCCGAATTCTTGGAACCGGAAGGGTTGTCATATTGGCAGAGGAGCAAAGATGAATGGATCGCCACATACGGGCACGATGAGCACGCCGCATCGCTCGCGGTCGCCAAAGAGATCGGACTTTCGGAGGACGTGCAAAAGCTCATCGACGAAACCAGGTTCTCTCGTCTCGAAGCAGCTCGCGACGGTGTTTCGTTCGAACAGAAGCTCGTCAAATACGCCGACCTGCGCGCCGCGCCCCTTGGCATTCTTCCGCTCCTCGACAGGCTCGAAGAAGGCCGCGTTCGCTATGCCGAAAGAAAAGGATACAACACGCCCGAAGGTCGCGAGAAATACCGTCTTTCTACGAACGCGGCGATCGAGATAGAAAAACAGATCTTCGAACATTGTTCGATCAAGCCCGAAGATATCAACGATGCATCCGTCGCACCGCTCATCGAGAAATTACGAACGTACGGAATTGCAGACTGATGCTATAGTCTCCGTATGGGTTTAGATGATGTCGAGAATTCCGGATCCAAAGGTTCTGAAAAGATGCATCCGAGGATGAATAACGAGGAAATGCTCGAGTTTTTGAAGAGCCTCGAGATCAAACCAGATCCCGAACGTTGGCAGAGGATGTTAGACACACTTGCCGAAGCGAACGTGCGCGTAGAAAAGGTTCACGAGGACACATTTCCTCTTACCGTAAGTGATGAAGGATTTGAATCGCTTCCGTATAACGAGCAGCGACTGCGCTTTCTCGGGCTCGTAGCTTCGTGTCGAAGATTTTGGGGCGGCTACAATGTAGTTGAGCCATTCGGGCTCGACGACAAGGCGCGGGTCGCGTTCCAAGAACGTATGCGAAGGAGTTTTTATCCGGAGTATGATCAGCTTCAATTACAGAGCCGTCTTCGCAACGGCGTGCAGACAGGACTCTTTTTGATGTTTAAGGGGTTAGTAGCGGATGCTGATAAGTATGGGATCGCGAGCCCTCAGCTGGATAAGCTTCGAAAAATATTCGCTGCACTGCCGCAGATAGGAGATGTCTCGCGGCATTATTATGCATACGAGATCACTGACGAAGAGCGTTTTTTAATGCTCCGCGAGTTTGATACAGCGGCAAAGGAATTTCTTACGATGGTCACGCCGGCTCGCGAAGAATAAGAATACGTAGTATTCTCTTTTCGTTACTATTCGCCGATGCGATCGCAGGCTCACACATCGGCGTCGTTCGGAAAAAGTGAAAATATGTGATACGTTCACTTTGTTCCTCACTAGCCGATGTAGCTCAGTTGGTAGAGCACGTTCTTGGTAAGAACGAGGTCTCCGGTTCAATCCCGGACATCGGCTCAAGCGAAGCGTAGGGCCGATGTCAAAATTAGATAGACGGCGTATTTGAGTTGTTCGTACAAACAACCGTATTCGATGGCACCGTGTCCTATTGCGAAAGCGCTTCACTTGCGATTCATATCGGATTTGGTAAGATACTTACATAGTTAGCGTCTTAGCAAATATGAAGGACCGAAAACAAAAGATAGAAGAATTGCTTAGCGACTTGAGGTCGCTGCGTCGCAGCACTGCCTTCGGGGGTGCTGTATCTTCGAAGAACGTTCCGCGCATTACTCCTTCGCAATGGGGCGTTTTGATGCATATCGAACAGCATGGAAAAAGTACGGTCAAAAACATCTCGCAGACGTTCAAGATAAGCAGTAGCGCATCGACCCAGCTTGTCGATGGATTGGTGAGGAGCGGCTACATCGCACGGAACGTCTCGCCTGAAGACCGTCGCATCATGACGCTCACCCTTTCCCAAAAAAGCAAAAGCAGGATCGCCCAAATGAAAAAGCTGGTGCTGCAGAAGTTCCTCAAGCTCTTCGAGGTACTGAGCGACAGGGAATTCGACCAGTACCTGGCGCTCAACAAAAAACTTGTTCGCGCAGTGCACGCGTAATTAGACGTATAATGCTATAGAACTATGCAAACTACTTGGAAATTCTTGAAGTCAAAATGGGGGATCGGAATACTCGTGGTCATCGTGCTCGTCGCGGGGTGGTACTTCACGCATCGAGGCAGCACCTCGTACCAGTTCGTCACGGTCACGCAGGGTTCCATCGACCAAACGGTCTCAGTGACCGGCAACACGACACCGATGCAGACGGTCTCGCTCGGATTCCAAACGAGCGGCACGATCGCACGGGTCAACTATCAATTGGGCAATAGCGTGCAGGCGGGTGATGTCATCGCGACGCTCGACGCTGCGAGCCTTTCGGCCGCGCTCGATCAGGCGCAAGCGACGGTTGCCGCACAGCAAGCGACGCTCGCAGGCTTGCAGGCCGGCCCGCAATCTTCGACCGTCGCCGAATCGCAGGCGTCGCTCGATGTCGCGCAACAAAATCTCGCAAATCTGTACGCGAGCATCGATAGCGCAGCGACGACCGCATACACCTCCGCCAACGATGCGACACGCACGCAACTCAACACATTCTTCTCCAATGCCGAAACGAGCCAGCCGGAATTGAACTTCTCGACGAGCAATTCGCAGGCGGGGGTCACCGCGGTCAACTTGCGAGTCTCCGCGAGTGCAGAACTCAACGAGTGGCAGCAGGAACTTGCAGGGATCAGCGCCTCGTCTTCTCCGACCGCTCTTAGCTCCACTTTGAACGACGACCTTGCACATCTCGCGGTCATTGAGAATTTGCTCAATACGCTCTCGCTCGCGCTCAGCGGCGGTACGGACCTGAGTTCGGCACAACTCGCAACGGATCAAGCCGACGTCACGACAGGACTCAAGGAAGTGAATTCCGCCATGTCGAGCTTGCAGACCATTTCACAGAACATCGCCGCGCAGCAGGCGACCGTCGCACAATCACAGGCCGCGCTCGCAGTCGCACAGACTGGTTCGACACCGCAAGCGATCGCCGCACAGCAGGCGCAGGTGCAGGAAGCGCAGGCGCAGGTCGCGACCGCCGAGGCGAATTTGCAGAACGCGGAGATCGTCGCGCCGATCAGCGGCGTTCTCACGCAACAAGACGCGAAAGTGGGCCAGCAAGCTTCTCCCGGCACGCCGCTCGTTTCCATCATCGGCAACAGCGGGTTCGAAGTCGATGCGGGAGTGTCTGAAACTGACATCGGAAAGTTGAACGTCGGCGATATGGCGACGATGACGCTCGATGCATTTCCCAACCAGACGTTCGCCGGATCCGTTTTCTACATCGCACCTGCGCAAACGGATACCAACGGTGTCATCACCTACCTCACGAAGATCTCGTTCAACCAGCCCAATGCTGAACTGAAGAGCGGCCTCACCGCCAACGTCGACATCCAAACAAAGCAAGACAACAACGCACTCATTTTGCCGGAATACGCGATATTGCAGAACAACAACGGAACGTTCGTCGAGACGCTCCGCAATGGCGTTGCAACGACCACGCCCGTCACGCTCGGCATCCAGGACGAGAACGGCAACGTCGAAGTGCTCTCCGGCGTCACTGCCGGCGAACAGGTCATCAATATCGGGCTCAAAACACAATGAGTGGCACGATGATAGAGTTGCGCGACCTGAAAAAAGAATACGTCGAAGAAGAAACTCCGACGCAGGCTTTGCGCGGCGTCACGTTCACGATAGAAAAAGGGGAATTCGTTTCCATCATGGGTCCGTCGGGAAGCGGTAAGTCGACGCTTCTCCATATATTGAGCTTTCTTGATAGGCCCAGCGGCGGTTCCTATACGTTCCAAGGAAAATCCATCGACGACATGGACGACAAAGAGCTCGCGCACGTTCGCAACTCGGACATGGGCTTCGTGTTCCAATCATTCAATCTGCTCTCGCGACTGACCGTATACGACAACGTCGAGATCCCGCTTTTGTATTCAGACCTGCCGCCTTCCGAGCGTCGCTCACGCATCGAGAAAGCAGTGGAATCTGTCGGGCTTCCCGAAAAGTTGTACCAGGAAGCCGGGCGACTCTCCGGCGGCCAGAAACAACGCGTCGCGATTGCGCGTGCGCTCGTCACCGAGCCGCATGTGATATTTGCTGACGAGCCGACCGGCAACCTCGATTCCAAATCGGGCGCGCAGATCATGGAGATACTCGAATCGCTCAACGACAAGGGCCGCACCGTCGTGCTCGTCACGCACGAAACGCACACCGCCGAGTTCGCCGACCGCATCATCCGCCTCAAGGACGGCCTTATGGAAAGCGACACACCGGTCGCACACTCGCGCCACTCAAAAGAGGAATTTCTCAAATAATTATGCTTTTACGCGACGCGTTCAGAACCTCCACCCGAAGCCTCGTGCACGGCAAGATGCGCTCGATACTCACGATGCTCGGCATCGTCATTGGTATCGCCTCCGTCATTATCCTCATGTCGATCGGTCAGTCAGCGCAGGATCTCATCCTGGGCCAGGTGCAGGGTATCGGGTCCAACCTCGTCATCATTTCGCCGGGCGCACCGGCGAATGGGAAATTTTCGGCGCCTGCTTCATCGCAAGGCATTGTCATCACCAGTCTGCAGCAGCAGGATGTGAATGCGCTTGAGCGCGAACCTTCGGTAAGTGCGGTCATTCCACTCGTTGCCGGACAAGGCACGGTGGTGTACGGCGATAACAACGAGAGCGTGAGTTTTGAAGGGACGACCGCCAACATATTCTCTGCGATCAAGACGGACTCTGTCGGTGAAGGATACCCGTTCACGCAAGCTGACGTGGATTCCGGCAACGACGTCGCCGTTATCGGGCCCGATCTCGCGACAACGCTCTTTGGGGCGAATGTCAGCCCGATAAACAAAACAATACAACTGAAGAATATTTCCCTGCGCGTCGTCGGCGTACTCGCAAGCGGCGGCAGCGGCGCCTTCGGCGCAAATCAGGGTGACATCGTCATCGTGCCGGTCACCGTCGCCCAGAATGAATTGCTCGGCATCACCTATTTCAGCACCATCCTCGTGCAGGCGAATCCGAACTACGACATCAGTTTCGTCACGAACCGCATCTCGTTCATCTTGCAGCAAGACCACGGCATCACCGACCCCAATAAGGACGATTTCAGCATCGAAACGCAGGCGGACATCCTTTCGCTCCTCGGCAACATCACCTCGATCCTCACGCTTTTCCTCGCGGCCATCGCTTCGATATCGCTCGTTGTCGGAGGCATCGGCATCATGAACATCATGCTCGTCTCGGTCACCGAACGTACGCGCGAGATTGGCCTGCGCAAGGCGGTCGGCGCGACCAACGGCGACATCTTGCAGCAGTTCCTCATCGAATCGGTTATCCTCACCTTCGCAGGCGGTCTCGTCGGCATCGCGATCGGCGCGGGATTCGTAGGCCTCGTGTATGTCGCTATTTCGACACTTTCCCCATCCACCGGTTGGGTCTTCGCGTTCCCGATCTCGGCGGTCTTCCTCGGACTATTCGTTTCCGGTGTCGCCGGCATCGCGTTCGGTATTTATCCGGCGCGACAGGCGGCTCGGAAGAACCCTATCGATGCATTACGGTACGAATAATGGTATTGCACATTCGGGCGACTGAAAACGCGTAAGTAGTAACGTAAAATTCAGTCGTTCGTTGCCGCCTTATCTCAGTTGGCGGAGTAGTAAGGGGAAGTCACTGGTTTAATTCCGGCCTCCGCTTCTTGGATACGATATTTCTATCCAAAAAGGCTCCTTGACATCCGGAGCTCATAATCCATTATTTAGCCATTACCACTCACAAAACCTTTTGACCTTATGGGCATAGAAATAGAAAAAACAGAGCAAAAACCTCAAGAAACACCGGAGGATCGTGCGAATAAGCAGTGGAAAGAGTATCTTGGCCACTATGAAGCAGGCGCGCAAAGAATGGGAGGCGAGCTACGCGACTACAACATTTTTGATGATCAGGGAAAGGTAAAGCCGAATGCCCGAAGAGTGAAGGTGTTTCCGATGAGTAGGACTGACGAAACAAATCCTTCACCTGCATTTACAGACGATTATGTGTTGCGTTGGATGACTACTACGCAGATGGGGAACATGCAAGATGGCAAGCTGATCAACGAAGGCCAGGAGCCGCGACCTGACAAGGCCGACGTTTTGCGACTTCGCGAAGACGGCGTGACCCTTGATAGCAATACCCTGTATTCAGTTTCCTATAATCCTGAAAGACAGAGGTGGGAAATGTATCCTGATTGAAAATCGCGTTGGATAACGTAGTATATCGAGCGCCGCCGCCTTAGCTCAGTTGGTAGAGCACCGCTTTCGTAAAGCGGGGGTCCGCAGTTCAAATCTGCGAGGCGGCTCAAATGTAAAAAGATCCGGCAAAGCCGGACTTTTTACATTTGAGCCGCCGAGAGACAGATTGCCGGCGTTGCATTCCGCCTTTTTGGTATACTCACCACAATGCAATCCAAAGAACACATCCAAGCACGGATAGACGAAATAGAGACACAAATGGGTGCGTCAGATTTCTGGTCCGACAAAGACAAAGCCCAAGCTGCAGTCAAAGAATACCAAGACCTGAAAGCCCAATTGGAAGGCGGTGGCGGACATGATAAGAGCGACGCCATCATGTCCATCATTTCCGGCGCGGGCGGCGACGATGCGGAAGATTTCTCGCGCATTCTTTTCCATATGTATTCCAAATATGCCGCGAGCAAGGGCTGGAGCGTCCAGCTCCTTTCCGCGAACGAGAACTCGATGGGCGGCTATCGCAGCATTTCATTCGACATCGTGGGCGGCGGTTCGTACGGCGCGCTGAAGCGGGAAGCGGGCGTGCATCGTCTCGTGCGCATGTCGCCGTTCAATTCAGCCGGGAAACGTCAGACATCTTTCTCGCTCGTCGAAGTCTTGCCGAAGCTGCCGGACCAGGGCGACCTGCACATTCCCGAATCCGATCTCGATGTCAGCGTGGCGCGCTCCGGCGGCCCGGGCGGCCAGAATGTGAACAAGCGTGACACGGCAGTGCGCATGACGCACATCCCGACCGGTTTCGCAGTCCAAGTCACGAGTGAACGTTCGCAGGCGCAAAACAGAGAGAAGGCGCTCGAAATGATCCGCGGCAAGCTTTTCCAAATGCGAGAGGATGCGGCCGAAAAAGAATCGCGCGGACTTTCAGCCGGAGCCTCGACCAAGATCGAATGGGGAAGCCAGATCCGTTCCTACGTCCTGCACCCGTACCAATTGGTCAAAGACCACCGCACTGACTATGAGGAACGTAACGTCGAAAAGGTGCTCGAAGGGGATATCCAGGGCTTTGTTGATGCGGAAAAAAGCCTTGACCCCAACGGGGAGTTATAATGATTCTATATGGATCGTTTTGGAGGTGACAGGCCACCACCGGGGTATCGTCCAAGAGGGAAGCCTGATTTTCTGCGGACTGAGACGCAGCAGCCTCCAAAAATCAAAGAGAGGACACGTTCCTCAGCGGAAGTCATTGGTGAACGATCCCGTCGCGGTGAATGGGACCCGGATATTTGGTACCAGCAGATGATTGATGCGGGTATGGTTCGCACAGAAGAAGATGTCGCAATGTCGCGAAGAAGGTTTATGCTGGTTGCAGGAGCCGCCGTCGTAACGCTCGCAGCGGGCAACATCGGAAAATACAGCCCGCTCGCCAAATGGCTTGATGATAAATTCGTCGGTCAATACGATTACGACCAAGAAGTGCAGCTTGCGAAAAACTATCTCAAAGAGAGATACCACATCGACCTGAAAATGGGCTTGGATAAAGACGAGCCGAGCTTAGTTGGTGATCCAATAACGGTCGAAAAATATAAACAGGCGTTGCAGATCTTGGTGAGGGAATTATCGAAGTATCCCCCAGAAATGATACACAAACTTGCTGAGGGACGGGGTTTTCATATCTACATTGTGCGTAATTTGTTGGATAAAAGCGTTCCGGTCGGATCCGAGGCGAACTATTTGGGTGGTGATGTTCCCCCATTTCGTGCCGAAAAGGGGAGACAGCTTGTTTTAAACGCCGATAACTGGGAACTCCAACAAGCCATTCACCATGAATTGAATCACGACTTCGTTGGTCTTTTCGAGAATCGGGAGGCGCACGATGCCAGGTGGATACAATTACATGAGAAGCTAAAGAAAAATCCATACCGTCCTGTTCCCAGAAATGTCGTATCCAACGAGCCTGCACCGGAACACTACTTTCTGACAAATTATGCGGGCTCTGCACCCATAGAAGATGAGGCCGTGTGCGCGGAATGGATGATGACCCCTTCACTAGCCGTCCAATTTCTTGATAAATGGCGCAACGAGCGGGACCCGGTCATAAAAGATATTCTTGCCGCAAAGTGGAACAAAGTGAAGAAAAATTACTACGACTGGAGCGACGGCAAGGTCGGGGACGCGCTCTGGCAGTCGATCATTGATGAAGGGGAGAAAGAGCGCGCCGGAAACAAGGGTACATCCTAAGCTCGGAAATCACAGAAGCCCGCTTTTGTGTTTCCCCGCCAGGCGTTATAATCAGTACCACTGTTTCGGTTTTTCTCATGAGTTCATGATCTACTACGACAAAGTGACGAAAGTGTATTTTGACGGCGCGCCGCCTGCGATCGCCGATGTGACGCTCGGTATTGAGCCGGGCGAGTTCGTTTCCATCGTCGGCCACTCCGGCGCAGGCAAGACAACCCTCCTCAAGATGCTTTTTGCGGAAGAACGACCGACCGAAGGCGTCGTATTCTTCGGTTCGCAACCCGTTTCCGATCTCTCCGCAAAGCAGCTCCTCGAGCTTCGCAGACGCATCGGCACTGTCTTTCAGGATTTCCGCTTATTGCCGACCAAGAACGTGTACGAGAACATCGCCTTTGCGCTCGAGGTCGCGGGCAAGGACGACGAGGAGATCCGTGCCGATGTGCCGCACGTGCTCGAACTGGTCGGCCTCATGGACAAGATCTGGAACTTCCCGCACGAGCTCTCCGGCGGCGAACAGCAACGTGTCGCGATCGCGCGCGCGATCGTCAACCAGCCCGACGTTCTCCTCGCCGATGAGCCGACCGGCAACCTTGATCCGATCAACGCACACGACATCGTCGAGATCCTCAAGAAGATCAACGACCTCGGCACGACGGTCCTCCTCACGACGCACAACAAGACCGTTGTCGACTCGATCGGCCGTCGCGTAGTCACGATGGACCAGGGCCGCATCGTCCGCGATGACAAGCAAGGCAAATACGTTCTATGAATGCAGTTTTCAGCTTAGAGTTTTCAGTTTTTAGTGAGAAAATACCTGGGTGCTTTGATTGTTCAAAACTAAAAACTAAAAACTAAAAACTATCCCTATGTCTTTCTGGAACACGAGCAAAAGAGTCGCGCGATACGGATTCATCGGATTCTTGCGCAACGGATTCGTTTCGTTCTCGGCGGTCCTCGTGATGACGCTCACGCTCTTCGTCATTGCGGCGCTGCTCATCGCCAACGCCGCGCTTGCGACGACCCTCCAGTATCTCGAGAGCCAGGTTGCGGTCACCGTATACTTCACTCCGAGCGCCACCACCGATCAGATACAAACCCTGCAGACCGACGTACAGGCGTTGCCGGAAGTGCAGTCGGTCACCTATGTATCGTCCGATGAGGCGCTTGCTGATTTCCAGCAGCGGCACGCCAACGACCAGCTTACGTTGCAGGCATTGAACGAGCTCACGGGCAACCCGCTCGGCGCCGAACTCGAGGTGCACGCGAAGGACTCTTCACAATACGCCGCGATCGCGCAGTATCTCCAAGCGCAGCAGTCGCAAAATACGAGCATCGGGGGTGCGATCGACAAGGTCGACTACGAGCAAAACCAGACCGCCATTACGCGTTTGACCGACATTATCCAAACCTCGCGGGAAGTGGGCGTTGCGATCGCGATCATTCTGGGCCTCGCTTCCGTCCTTATCGCTTTCAATACCATCCGTCTGGCCATTTACACTTCGCGCGACGAGATCGCGGTCATGAATTTGGTGGGCGCGTCACATTGGTACGTGCGCGGACCCTTCATCATCGCGGGCATCTTGTATGGCCTCATCAGCGCGGCCTTGGTGCTCCTCCTCCTGTATCCGATAACGGCGGCGCTTGGCCCCGGAAGCGAGGATTTCCTTGGAACGTTCAATGTTTTCACCTATTTCACGGGTTCATTCGCGTATTTATTCTTCATCTTGATGGGTTCCGGCATCATTCTGGGCGCACTTTCGAGTTATTTGGCTATACGCAGGTATCTCCGTGCATAATTCCACTCATCATGTGGTAGAGTAGGGTTCGTATGTCGCGTGCAGCGGGTCATAAATATATTTTCGTCGTGGGAGGCGTCATGTCCGGCGTCGGCAAGGGCATCGCCACCGCTTCGATAGGAAAGATCCTTTCCGCACGCGGACTCTCCGTGAATCTCGTAAAAGTCGATCCGTATCTCAACGTGGATGCAGGCACCATGAACCCGACCGAACACGGCGAAGTGTTCGTCCTCGACTCCGGTCTCGAAACAGATCAGGACATGGGCAACTATGAACGTTTCCTCAATCGCGATCTCGGGCCGGAGGATTACATGACCAGTGGAATGGTCTACAAATCCGTCATCGACCGCGAACGCAACCTCGGCTATGGCGGCAAATGCGTCGAAGCCGTGCCGCATGTGCGCGACGCGATCATCGAGCGATTCGAGCGCGCAGCCTCTGTTTCAAATTCCGACGTGACGGTCGTCGAGATCGGCGGCACCATCGGCGATTTCTCGAACGCGCTCTTCATCGATGCCGCGCGCGTCATGTACATGCGCCACAAGGGAGATGTCGTCTTTGTCATGGTGTCGTATCTTCCTGTGCCCTCTACGCTCGGTGAGATGAAAACGCGCCCGACACAGCACGCGGTCGCCGCTCTCAATTCCTACGGCGTGCAACCGGACGTCATCATCGCGCGTTCGACGCACGCGCTCGACAAGAAGCGCAAAGAAAAACTCGCCCTCCAGTGCAATGTGGAAGCGAACTGCATCATTTCAGCTCCCGATGTCGATTCGATCTACGACGTCCCTCTCAATTTCGAAAAGGACAAACTGTCGGATGCGTTGCTGAGCGCGCTCAGCATCGAGAACCACCAGGAATCCGACTTCGGCGAGTGGAAAAATTTCGCGGCGAAGATGCACGACGGCAGCGGCACGGTCAGGATCGGCATCGTCGGCAAATATTTCGACACCGGCGACTTCGTGCTTTCCGACGCATATCTTTCCGTCATCGAAGCCATCAAATTTTCAGCGTACACGCTGGGCGTGAAGCCGAAGATCGATTGGCTCAACGCAAAAGAAATACAGGATGGTAAATTGGGTATCGGCGAACTCGCCATGTACGATGGTCTTATTGTGCCCGGCGGTTTCGGAGAAACAGGCATCGAAGGAAAGATCATGTCCGCCAGATTTGCGCGCGAAAATAAGATCCCGTATTTCGGCCTTTGCTACGGCCTCCACATGTTGGTCATCGAGTACGCTCGGCATGTTGTCGGTCTTGAGAACGCCAACACGACCGAAATAAACCCTGACACGCCGTACCCGGTGATCGACATTCTTCCAGAACAAAAGGAAAAGATCGCGCGAAAAGACTACGGCGGGTCCATGCGCCTTGGCGCCTATCCATGTGCGCTGGAGGAAGGAACATTTGTCCGTGAAGCCTATGACGGAGCCGAACAAATTTCCGAACGCCATCGTCATCGTTATGAGATCAATCCAGTGTATGTCGAACAGCTTGAACAAGCGGGACTGGTGTTCTCCGGCCGTTGGTCGGAAGGGAACTTGAAAGAGATCGCGGAATTGCCGAAAGAAAAGCACCCGTTCTATATCGGCACGCAATTCCATCCGGAACTCAAGGCCCGCCCGCTTGCGCCGCACCCGCTTTTCAATGCGTTCATCAAAGCGGCCATCGAGCGCAGTTCCGCAAAATGATCAGATTCGTTTCCCTCAACATCGAGCGTTCAAAACATCTCGATCTTGTTATCCCGTTCTTGCAAGCGCAGAACGCGGATGTTGTTTGTTTACAGGAACTGATGGACAAGAAAATGGTCGACGGCGTCTTTTCGACGCCCGAGTATGAGGTTTCCAACGTCCAACTCCATTCCGGCGTTTCCGACCATCTGGCCATAACAGGCGACATTTCAAAGGCTGAAAGTGCATAAGTAGCTTGACCGTCTATAGAGGCAGGAGTAGCTTGAGAGAGGGGCAAAAGTCTTGGGGCATACATGAAACGGAGGAAATCCCATGACGAGTGAAAAGCCAACAGTGCGGCAGTTGGTCATCGGCCATAAATCAGTTCCGGACGACATCCGGCGCTGGCTTGATGAATACACGCCGTTGGAGGTGGTCGTTCTGGACCACAAGTCGGAACCGGCTCTTCGGTGCATCGAAATGGTGCAAGCCCAGGGTCTGATGATCCAATACTAACTACTGACGAAGGAGAAGGGGCGCGACCACGGTCGCGCCTTTCCTTTTTTGTTGTGTCCGGGACGGGTGCTATACTGCCTCATGGCAAGCAAAATCGTCTCCGAAAGCTTCACCTTCGACGACGTACTCATCCGCCCTGCCGCAAGCGCGATAGAGCCTTCGGAAGCGTCCCTCAAAACAAAGATAGCAGGCATCGAACTTTCGGTGCCCTTTTTGAGCGCTGCGATGGATCGCGTGACTGACGCGAAGATGGCGCTCGCGCTCTCCAAACTCGGCGCACTCGGTGTTATTCATCGCAACTGTTCGGTCGACGAGCAGGTGAGCATGGTCAAGAAGGTGAAGGCCGCGGGCGGCCGCTGCGCTGCGGCCTGTGGCCCGTTCCACCTCGAACGCGCGAAAGCGCTCGACGCAGCGGGAGCTGACATCGTCGTTGTCGACTGTGCGCACGGGCACAACCTCAATGTGCTCGCGAGCGCGAAGAAAATAAAGAAAAGTTTGAAACACGCAAAACTCATTTTCGGCAACATTGCGACGGCCGAAGCTGCGAAAGCCGCATGCGAATTCGCTGATGCAGTGAAGGTCGGCGTCGGACCCGGCTCTATTTGTACGACTCGTCTTATCTCCGGCGTCGGCGTCCCGCAGCTCTCCGCTATTCTCGATGTTGTTTCGGTCGCGTCGAAGAAGAAAATACCTATCATCGCCGACGGCGGTATCCGCTATTCCGGCGACATCGCCAAGGCGCTCGCGGCCGGAGCATCGGCTGTCATGCTCGGCAATCTTTTCGCCGGCACCGACGAGGCGCCGGGCAAGGTCGTCACGAAGAACGGCATGAAGTTCAAGGAATATCGCGGCATGGGGTCCAAGGCCGTCATCGAGACCGCCGCTGGCAAGGAGCGCTACTTCACCCACGGTCGCAAAGCGGTGCCGGAAGGCGTCGAAGCACTCGTGCCCTGCAAAGGCCCGGTCGCCGATGTCGTCGCGACGCTCGCTTCCGGATTGCAAGTCGGCATGGGCTATGTCGGCGCGCGTTCGATCGCCGAATTCCAGAAGAAAGCGCAATTCATCCGCATCACCCACGCTTCCATCGCCGAAGGCAAGCCGCACTCGCTCGCAGGGATAACGGGCTGAGGTGTATGGAGTTGCCGCAGATCATTTCAGTAGTCCACAGGAGTCTCTTCATGAGAGGTTTCCAGCAGGTGTATCCTTCTCCAGATGTCTAACAAAAACACACTCATCATAATCGCAGCGGTCGTCGTGGTCGTCGCGGGTGCGACACTGATCGCCGCTGTCTTGATCGGCGGCTCGACCTCCGCGAGTTCGCAAACTTCGCAGGAGAGTGCCGCAAGTTCTACGGTCGCCGCATTCGGGAAAACCTTACAGCAGGTTTCTATCATGGCACCCAATGCATCAAGCACGATTGCCAGCACGTATGCGCCATACGTCGACCCGCAGCTTCTTGCGCAATGGGAAGCAGATCCGACTTCCGCGCCTGGCAGAGTGGTTTCGAGTCCGTGGCCCGACCATATACAAATAAATTCAATTGCTTCGCAAGGCGCGGGGTACGTCGTCGACGGCAAGCTGGTTTTTATGACAAGTGACAACACCGAGCATGGCGGCAATGCAGGGACGACGCCCGTCGTCATCCAGCTCGAGGATGAGAACGGCTCGTGGATGATCGTCGCGTTCCAGGGGCAGGCGACGCAGCAGTAGTATACTTACTGTGTTTATGGCCGAAGAGCTCAACGTCCTCGTCCTCAACGCTTCGCTCAAACACAACGGTACTACTTCGAATACCGAAGAGGTTGCGCAGATGGTTCTCGATGAAATGGGGAAGCTTTCAACAGTTTCTTCTGAGATCATTCGCCTCTCCGACAAACGCATTCCCGTCGGTCTCGGATTCAAAGAAAGCGACGACGACGAATGGCCGGACATCGTGAAGAAGATCATTGCTGCCGACATCGTCGTCTTCGCGACACCGATCTGGTGGGGCGGTCGCTCGAGCCTGATGCAGCGCGTCATCGAGCGCATGGACGCATTTGATGAAGAAGCTCATGTCGAAGGCGGCAGAAGCGTACTTTTGAACAAGGTCGCCGGCATCGTCATCACCGGCAGTGAGGATGGCGCCCAAGCCGTCATGGCAGGCATCATGGAAGTTCTCTCGTTCCTCAATTTCACGCTGCCGCCGCAATGTTGCACCTATTGGGTCGGGGAAGTGGGAATGGATCCGGCGACGGATCGCGAACGTCGGCTGCAGAACAAGGCTGTGGGCGCGATGGCCAAAGCGACCGCCAAGAATCTCGTGCAGACCGCGAAGCTTCTGAAAAAGAATCCGCTCACGTAACGTTTCCACGTTATTTGAACTAAGTGTTTTTTTCGGCTATTCTGTGCGCTATTGCTGCGGGAACAAGTCCCGCACATATTTTGCGGGATCGTCTAATGGTAGGACTACTGCCTCTGGAGCAGTGTATCTTGGTTCGAATCCAAGTCCCGCAGCAGTCTAGTTTAGTATCGATGGACCAAGACGGGTTCTAGGTCTATTCAAATAAGCTCATTTTTGATAGTGTTGTCTTAAATGCAACACGGGAATAACGTCGACCCCAAGGATCTTGAACTTCAGTTACGAAGTATCTTCTCTCAATATAAGGAGTCCTTTACGGATAAAACTTATAACGATGAGAACAACGATTCAGATGTCCTGATGGAGATTTTCGGCATCACCCCAGAGCTAAAAAGAGAGAACAGACAATATTGGGGGCGCGAGTTAGGTATGTGCTGGCAACTACTAATCTCTAAACTTGCCGAATCAAAGTGTGCGGATTTTCAACCAGCGCTTAAGATGGATGCGGATGAGCCAACCGATTTATTTATTGGGAACGACGCAATTGATACAAAATATAGAATCGGATCGGGTGACTCCGGGACGCTTAAGAAATTTAAGAAATACGGAGCACTCCTTAAGGAGCAAGGTTACAGACCCGTTCTGTTAATTTTGAGAAAGGACAACTTGCCTGCGGCCATTACTGCTTGTAAGGTCGGCGGTTGGGAAATATTGACTGCAGATGAGACTTTCAGATATTTGAAGGAGAAAACGGGCTTTGATTTTCTCGAATTCCTGAAAAAGCTAAAAGGAGAGTTTGATGTAAAGAGAGGAACTTAAGCCTCACTCATTAGTCTTTGGGAAGCAATTTCGCAGTAATCTTTATTAATTTCATATCCGATAAAGGTTACTCCAGCCTTTCTTGCTGCTATCCCCGTAGTTCCTGAGCCCATAAATGGATCGAGAACTATCTTTTGCTTCCCCTCAGGTAAAACTAGCTTTATAAGTCGGAGTATTAAATCGGTCGGTTTTATTGTCGTATGAATATTAAAGTCCTCCTTTGGATCTCTTTTAACCCCCTCGATTATGTTGGATAGGAAACTACCATCATCTTTCTGAGCGTGAAGAAGGCCTACGCCATATTCTTTTACTGTCTCAAGATAATTATTCTTCAAGGGTTTTTGTAGCATCACAATAGCTTCCCATTCATTTCTGAGACAACTATGCCAACCATTCCAACTTTCGTAATCCTCAACGCCTTCCTTCTCAAGTTTCTTCGAGAAATTTAATCCCTTTGGAATACCGGAATTTTTCCTCCAGACTAATATATCTCTAGCGTAAAATCCCGCTCTTTCCATAGCAACCTGAACATGGGCAATCGTTCGAGTACTATTAAAAATCAATATATAACCCCCAGGCTTCATCACCCGGTATAGTTCTTTACCCCACTCGTAACACCAATTTTGATAATCGATAATATTTTCAGCATTTTTCTTGTACCATTTATCATTTCTAACTCCTCCAGCGAGACCACTGCCGTAGGGTATATGCTTAATTAAGGTCTTTGAATCTTTAATTCTATCTTTCCTCCTCTTAATTTCGACGTCATCCCATTTGTGACCTATAAACTCATAGTTATAGGGAGGGTCCGTTATGCAGGAATCAATGGAGTTGGAAGGTAGTTTTTTCATACCCTCTATGCAATCCTCGTTATGGATTTTGTTGATGAAGTCTCTCATTTCCCTAATCCTACCAGTTTTTAAGGTTTTATTCGAAAAAATCATTTTTCTAGAAGTAGCACTTTATTGATTATCTTTAGCTTACTTTTTAAACAGCTCAGGATATCCCTCTTCTCGAAGACATTTCCATTCTTCAATACATATTTTGCGTAGTTCCGGATATCCGTATCCTTGGCACGGTATTCCTCCTCCTTCATGCCCATGATCTTGGAATGGAATTCTTTATGCCGCTCGATTTCGGCCTCCAGCTTCTTGCGCATGCCAGACTTATCGAGGTCGATGATATCCATCAATTCAAGTAACTGCCCTATAAGTACCCGCTCTTCCGTATATCCACCCTTACAGTCCTTGTCTCGCGCGCGAGTACAACCGTAGTAGATGTAATCCGCAACCGTACCATCCTTCAAGTTCTTGTATTTTGTCTCTGCAGTTATACCCGATCCACAAAGGCCACACGACATGAGCTTAGTGAACGCGAACTCGTGATTCTTAGTTTTTACTTTTCTCTGTAGCTGGATTTGTTTGTGCACATCGTCGAATAGTTCCTTCGTGATGAGGGGAGTGTGGTTACCTTGATACCATCGCCCGCTGCCGCGCGGGTACTCGAATCGCCCATAGTAGAAGTGATTGCTCAAAATCGTATACATGTTGCTGAGGGTCAGCGGCTTGCCGGTTCTAGTGACGAACTTATCTTCCCTAAGCCATTTATAGAGTTTGCGTCCGCTCCAGCCGCTATAGGCGACCTTGGTAAATATTTCTTTGATAATCGGCGCACGTTCCGGATCGATATAGACTTTTCCTTTCTCATGCACGTTCTTGCTGTTGAGATATCCGGTCGGTGCAACGGAGGGCCAGAGACCCATCTCACACTTAGTCTTGAGCCCGCGCTTCACGTTGATACTCTTGTTGTCGTTCTCGAGCTTGGCCTGAGACCCGAGGATCATCAGCAGAAACTTTTCATTGGGGTTATTGGTAAACCGCTGGCTATGCGTCCGTATCTCTATAAGTCTCTTCTGGTCTAAGAGATCCACTATCGCTCCCAGGTCGCCGGCGTTCCTGCTCAAGCGATCTGGGTGCCAGACGAGGATGCCGTCAAATTTGTCGGAACGTATGTCGTCCAGTAGCCGGTTAAAGACCGGCCGCTGACCGCAGTCCTTGGCAGAGTGGGACTCTCGGTACATGTCGACCACGTTGAGCCCATCCCGCTGGGCTAATGCCAGCATCTCGCTAAGCTGGGAATCTATCGACAATGCCTGCTTCTCCTCCGCCTCGCTCGATTTACGGGCATACAGGCAGTAACGGATGGGCTCGGGGACTTCTATGGCCGGCGCTCCGATCTGGGCTCCGTAGAGGGTTGTTGTTTCCATACACCTACATGCAGCCGGACCGGAGCCGAGAAGTCTAGCTGCCTCAGAGGGGATAATAAGTGGATAACTTAGCAGACCAGAACAGCAGTAGCGTAATATCTAGGGGAATAGGACATTTCTACGCTGTATTGACTTGATTTGCTAAGTCCATCGCCGTGTAAAAGCCTATTGACGCCGGGGAATATGGGTATATCCTTATGTGTAAGAATCTTATAAACTTAACAGTCAAGAATATAATATGGACAACAGCAAATTATTGGAATCTATATCGAAACGTCTCGGCGTTCTCATTGCTCTTCATATCAATGACCACTCCGAGAACTTCTCTATAGCAGAGGGAGTTGAACTTCTCACCCGATTTGGTCTCCCTCCAACAGAGATCGCGGAGATACTCAATACCTCCACCAACACGGTGAGCGTTACCCGTACTCGGCTGAAGAAAAATAAGAAATAAAAACTATGAACACCGATAACCTTGAAAAGAAAATTGATGCGCTCCAGAAATCTGTAGATACGCTCGTATTGATCGAGGTCGCGAGGTCGGGCGCTACCAGAGACCAGGCACGTAAGGCGCTCGGTTCGCTGGATAACAACGCGTATTCGAAAATCAGCAATCTATTTAACAGCTCTAAAGGCAAAAAATAGTATGGCCAAAACGCAAAAGGTATCGGAAAAGGAACGGACCGTCGACCTACTGGAGCGCATCGGCGCGGCGCTCCTGTATACCAAGACGGATCTCGGTCAAGCGGAAGTGGCGAAAGTCTTGGGGGTCGATAACAATCGCATCAACAAGATATTAAAAGGTATTAAGAAACAAAAATAATATGGGTAAGAAAAAAAGTGAAAAGTTAGAACCGCTGGAGGAAATAAAGCGTCTTATCATCCTCGGTCTCGTCAATCAGGGAGTAAAAGGTAAGGATATTGCTGCTGTGCTTGAGGTGGATCCTGCGATTATCAGCCGGATAGTTTCGGGGAAGAAAAACTAACTTATGGCTGACAGACTCAATCCAAGTGTAATGGGTGTCCTGACTAAGAAAACCGGGAAGACGGCTGACCAAATCCGACCACGTCTTTCCGAACTGCGCCGTAAGCACAGCGGCCTGACAATGAATGCTGCGGCGCAAATGTATGCCCAGTCGCACGGCACTTCCATCATGGGGAAGCTTGATCAGTCCGATAGGCAGGCACTTGCCACCGTGCAGGCCATCACTCAGGTCAGTGTCTCTAGCGTATCTAAGGTCGACAAACGTACTTTGAATATCCACAATTCACCGATACACAACCTTTCGTTCGGCGACCGGAATACAGTGAGTCAAAATGTGGTTGCAATAGATAACAACCTGGTCGAGCTTTCCAACAAAATAGATGAAAGTGACGCGCTGACAACTGACGAGAAAAGTGATTATAAGTCTGACATACAGACTATTGCCAGTCAGATTGGTAAGAGCAAACCAAACCGTTCGATTATTAAGGCAGCGTGGGAAGGCGTAAAGGCTCTGGCAGATATTGAGGGGTTCGCGCAGTTGGTAGGACGCATTGCACCTCTCATACATGGTTTTCTTTCCCACTAAGGCGATGCTTTCCATCGAAGAGTGCCGGAAACTTATAGACAACGACGCCGAGCTGACCGACGAGCAGATCGTCGAGATCAGAGCCTCGCTGTACGAACTCGCCGACATCGCCCTCGACGTCTATTTCAAGGAGAAGGGATTCTCTAAAGAAAATAGCTGACGCTCTTTCCGTAGAGCTTCGCAAGCCGGTTGAGCCAGATAGCTTCCACCCGCAATTCTCCGAGTTCCACTTTTGATACCCACGACTGCGAACACCCGAGCTTCTCCGCCACTTCGGCCTGTGTCAGTCCCGCTTCGACCCGTGCTTTTTTGAGTTTCCCGACAAAAACGGTTCGCTCATTGGAATGAATGGACTTCTTCATATCCCTAAGCCTGTATTCCGTTATGGGATATTCCAAAGTGGAATATCTATGCTACGATAGGGGCGTTCAGTCTATAGGGGATAACCGATTACGACACTTCCGGGAACGAAGGTAACTTACAGAAGCTCAACTATGGCAACCGAGAAAAAGAAATGCCCCAACTGCGGGCAATACAGGATAACGACGCACGGGATCAAGGCCAGCGGCGTTGTATTTGCCCTGTTCTTCGTGGGAGCACTGGTTGAGCTGGCGGGCTATATCGCCGGCTTCTTCGCCCACATAGATTTTGTCGTTCTGATGGGCATCGGCCTCCTCATGCAACTCGGCGGCATCATCACCATATTCAATGCCCGGAAAGAGTCCCGGGAGCACGGGAAGTATCTCTGCGAGAACTGCGGGTGGTCTGGGATTATTGGTTAACAGTACACAGGTATGGACGAACAGATAATAAGAAAGGAAGACGGATTGTTGTTAGGAGGAAGTTTTTTCAGTTTCCCGAAAAAGGGCGCGCTCGTGCTCGCCGGCGACAGGCTCTCGTTCCTTCAAAGAAGGACGGGGGCGAAGCTCTTTGATATATCGCTCAGGGATATTTTGAACGTGCGGGCGCTGTTCCTGTCGGGGAGCGGAGACGGCCTGCTCATCATGTATCGGGACGGGAGTGTCGAGAAAAAGCTGAAGATACGGCATAAGCAATATCTGGTGATGGGACAGGCGGCAAGGATCAGGGAGCCGTATTTCAAATCATGGGAGACACTGATAGACGACAAAAGGCTTGGCAGAGAGAATCACTAATAAGATTTCAGAAGTATGCGGGACTATGGCAACCTTATTTACCAGAAACGCATCGGAGCTCCGGCGCATCATCAAGGAGTCGACCGGACGGGATCTTTCCGAAGCCCAGTCGCGTGCGGCACTGTATTACGTTCTCCAGCTCGTGCGGCCGGCCCGTGAGGTGAGCAGTCATCCGCCGGCTCCGCAGCTAACCCTTTTCAATTCATATGGACCTCCCAAAGAAAGCACTCAAACAACTACAAAGCATTCTCGAAAAAGACTACGGTCAAAAAGTGAGTGACAAGGACGCTAACGAACTCGGCGTCAGCCTGCTCCGGTTGACGAGAGTAGGGCTTGGGGTAATGGCTCGGGTAAAGAAGGACAGCACAAAGTGATTCAGCCCTTGGTCGGTGATAGAATTCCATCATGCTTATCTTGAGCCTCGAACTGATAAATCTATTCTTCGCGGGTCTTCTTGCCGGTGCGGAGATTGTAATCCACTACGGCTTTCACGCGCCCACTTTAGCTCTCGATGAAAAGCCGCAGATCGTGTTGCGTCAGGGAGTCGTGCGTAAGTTGCGGTGGCTCGTACCGGCGTTCTTCATTCCGGCAGCCTTGTCGGGAATTGCACTCACGGTAATTGCCAGCGGCATGCCCGGCCTCTATGTCCGCTTGGCCGCATTAATTGCTATTGTTGTATGGATACTGATCAGAGTTGTAGGAACAGTTCCGATTAATTCCGCCACGCTTGAGTGGAACCCGAATATGCCGCCAAAAGACTGGAGGGAGCAAATCAGCAAGTCAGAACGATTCCACATTATCGGTACTTGGGCTGCGGTGCTGGCGTTCGTATTTTTCTTGATTGCAATCGCACTATAAGATCTCTTATACCCCGCTGGGCGGTTTCTCTCTTTCGATACGATCCAGCTCCTCTTTGTTCGCTTGTATCGCTTCCTCCAGTGTTTCCCGTTCGCCCTCATCTAGCATGGTCGTCTCTCGGTCTACATCGGGCATCATCGAGTCCTCGAAGAGACCTTTCTTCTGAAGATCTATTGCCGCATCGTTGATCTCTGCGAGATATCCGTAAAACTTTGGCCGCATCTCTGGAGGAAACGCCTCGATGATAAAGCGGATGTCGGTGTGGTGGACGTGGACCTGACGCTCTTTCGATCCCTTCCCAGAAGAGTTAAGATTACCGAAGAACTTGTCGACCCACAGTTTTTGGCTCTTGGCGTCACCCTGCATCGCCCCGCGGTAGATAGCATCTATGACGTCGGGAGTACGTCCTTTGGACCATTCGAACATCTGTTCTTTGACGTCAGCATAAAAATCGGATCGTTTCTTCCAGCGGGTGAGAGTGTCCTTGTTCACCCGGTACGCTCTCGCGAATTCGTTCTGATCGGTGATCCCGGTCCTGTGTTTCTCGATGATACCGAGGGCAGACCAGCGGACGAATTCCCGGTATGCCGCGGATTTATAAACCCCCTTACTTTCTGCATTGTTCTGCATTTGCCCGGCCATGGTTTCTCCATTATATCCTTATTTCCCTAGGCATAACCTAAAAAGTGACTATTCCTGACCTGCCCGACCGAGGTCGCACCTCAGGCCAGAAAATATGGACTAAGACGGGTCAGTTTTTGAAAATTGAAAACGTCAGAATACCCTTACAACGCCTCACGACATTTCCATCAAGACCGGGCATCGCAGCCAGCAAGGTATGATAAAGCTATGAAAGGTTCTGATGTGTTGAAGAGCGGAAGTGAGTCAACTCAATCGAAGATTCGGAAAGTCATATCTGACATAATTACGGCGGATACGAGATCCTATTTTAAAGATCAAGATAGGTTCGATTATGTTCCCGAAAGAGTATATGCGAATACGTTAATGGCAGACTCGCAGAACGAAACTGTCGGCTTACCCGCAAATGTTTGGCATTGTGTTGCCGAATTTCGTCGCATTCGAAAAGAAGACGGGCATTGGCATACAACCGACCTACCGTTTCTTCAATATTCGAACGTTGTAGTACCGCTCAAAACACACGTGAATGCTGAAAGTAAGGAATACTCCGTTTATTATCTCAATCAAACAAATAGCGGTGTTGAAAAAACGGAGCCGTTATCGAATTACATCTTGGCGAAATTGCCAGATGAAGTAATTTTGACTCGAGTGCTTTCGGAAGCAGAAACATCGCTCTTTGAAAAAGGTGAAGCAGGATCGCTCGGAAGTCTTCGAGACGACAGTATGTGGAGTTCTGGTACGTTCCACACCGCGCTCCATAATGTTTCGAGCGAATTTTTGAACAGTGAGAATTATTCGCGAACCATCGAGTTTAAGTTGGACAAAGACGTGTTAAAAGAACTTTACGACCAAGGATTGGCACACTTTGGAACCTATGACTTCCTTTTCAAAGAAAGGAAGGAAGATTCACCTTTCCCGTTTGAAGTTGAAATTATTTTCAAGAAAGAGGCCTTGCCACAGATAATGACCGCGTACAAGAAATGGTCGGAAGAAACTGGTCAAGTATCAATACCGAACCCCTTTTTTAGCCATTGACGACCTCTTCGCTTCGTTCCAAAAAGTTCAAACGTCGTACTAAGGTCGAAAAATACCGAGGTCGGACCTCGGTATCAGATTTTCTTGAACTCCATTTTATAGAAATATTAACTGTCGAATGCGATGCTTGCGGTAAGGTATACTCTAGACATGTCTCAACTTGAAACGAAGAACTTTAGCTCCCCCGACAAGGTAATGACTCCGAGCAAGGCGAAGATGGAGATCGTTACGCTCGGAGAGAGAACGGTTATCAAGATGACCTTTCATCCAGGATGGAAATGGTCCGTGGATATTGACCCAACGGCTGGTCCTGAGAAATGCCAGAGGCATCATTTTGGCTACCAGATCTCCGGTGTATTGCATACGATCAGTACAGATGGAGTAGAGATAGAGTCCAAAGCTGGCGATATTGTTGATATCCCGCCGGGTCATGATGCGTGGGTAGTGGGCGAGAATTCAGTAGAGTTCATCGATTTTGGCGGGCTTTTGCACTAGAGAGTGATGATATGACCAAGAATCCGTACCTCAATGCGCTGTGCGCCGGAGTGTATATCGTCTTCATCGTCCTGCTTATCACGTACGGCCCCATTTTTGTCAGAGAAAAACCCGATACTATTTTCGCACCAATGGCCGTCTTGAGCTTGCTCGTTCTTTCCGTCGTTTTCATGGGTTACGTTTTCTTCTTCCAACCTGCATCCATGTACCTGGAAGGGAAAAAGCGTGAGGCGGTGGAGCTTTTTACGAAAACGCTCGTTACGTTTGCACTCATCACGCTCGTCGTTGTGCTCATCGCCTTCACTTTTTGAGGGGAGTCTAAGAAGCATCAAAGGGTGCTAGCATTGTGGTAATGAAGCACCTGAACCTAAAAGCGTTCGCGGGACTTTTCGCGCTGCTTGTCGTTGTAGCGCTAGCGCTTTTTGTTCCCGCATGGACGCTCGACTATTGGCAGGCGTGGGTTTTCCTCGCGGTATTTTTCGGGTCGTCATTTTTGATCACTGTCTACTTGATGAAAAAAGACCCGAAGCTTTTGGAGCGACGGGTAACCGCAGGTCCGCTCAACGAGAAAGAGACTAGCCAAAAGATCATACAGTTCATCGCGCAATTTGCATTCCTACTCGTACTCATTTTTCCAGTGCTCGATCATCGTTTCGGCTGGTCTGTGGCGCCGCCGTATGTAAACATCGCGGGAGACTTTCTCATCGCGATCGGGTTCTACATCGTGTTCCTCGTGTTCAAGGAAAACACGCACACGTCAGCATTGGTAGAAGTTGAAGCTGGTCAAAAGGTAGTATCGACGGGTCCGTATGCGTTCGTGCGCCACCCCATGTACATTGGCGCGCTCATTCTGCTTCTAGGAACGCCGCTCGCGCTCGGTTCTTTGTGGGGAGTCCTAACGATTATTCCGATCACAGCGGTGATCGTCTGGAGATTGCTCGATGAGGAACGATTCCTCGCGAAAAATTTGCCGGGCTATGTGGAGTACGAAAAGAAAGTGAAATATCGGTTGATACCGTTCGTTTGGTGAACTCCTGTCAGCGAAATTTGCTAAGATAAGCACATGCCGACCTCAGAGAAAGCGAAAGAAATAATCCGCAAGATCGCATATATCACGATCGCAAGTGTTTCAGAAAAAGGGGAGCCGTGGAATGCTCCGGTGTTTAGTGCATATGACAAGAACTACAACTTTTATTGGGGAACGTATCGCAACAGCCAGAAATCACAGAACATCAGAGCGAACAAAAATGTCTTTCTCGTTATATATGATTCCACAGTTGCACCCGGTAGTGGGGAGGGAACGTACATCAAAGCGAGCGCAACAGAATTAGAAGACCCAAAAGAAATTGCCTTTGCTCACCAGCTTTTATGGGATCGGCACGTCGTTCCTTATTGGAAGCTAGAACAAGTCCAAGGCGACGCTCCGATCCGTCTCTACAAAGCTGTACCGGAGAAAGTGTGGATGAACGGAGGAGACAAAGTAGGCGGCAACTATATTGATACGAGGGTTGAAATTGATCTGAGCAGATAATTTTCGTACCAAACTCTCCACTTGAGAGCCTTGCTATAATAAATCACGAATATGCCACGGGTCTTTTTGTTGGTCAGTATCCTATGGACTGCGCTCTGGTGGTTCATCGCCTGGTCACAGGTCCCATTGCTTTCCGAATATTCATTTTTTCCATTGTGGATCGGATATATTTTCTCTATCAATGCCGCCTGCGAAGTTCTGTTCCATGACTCTTTGCTGAGAAAATCCGGGTCGGCATTCCTACTGTTTTTCGTTACATCAATTCCCTTGTGGTGGTCTTTTGAGTACCTGAACCTTTTCGTGCAGAATTGGCATTACCTCGACAGACCGGTGTCGCAACTGCACTTTGTATTACAATCTTCGATCGACTTCTCGACCGTAATACCGGCCGCGCTTTCAACTGCATTTTTGTTCCGGCATGTCTTTGCCAGAAGTAACGTCCTCGTCAGGAGAAAGTTCGATATGAACTCGACGCTTTTGATCGTACTCGTTGTGCTTGGGGTCATTTCTTTTCCTCTCATGGTATTTTTCCCGGCTCAAGCCTTTCCGCTCGTTTGGGTTGCGCCTTTTCTGATCTTGGATCCGATCAATTACGCATTCAAGTTTCCCTCGATACTTCGCAGCTTTGAAAGGGGGAAGTGGTTGACGCCAGCTTCAGTGATGATAGGGACCCTCTTCACGGGGTTCTTTTGGGAAATGTGGAATTTCTATTCCTATCCCAAATGGTTTTATACTATTCCATACGTTGGATTCTGGAAGATCTTTGAAATGCCGCTGCTTGGATACGGCGGATACTTATTTTTCGGTTTAATAACATGGAGTTTCACTGTGCTTGTCTTCTCTCTATTCGGTGGGGCGAGACTCTTAAAGCGAACGGCGTTGTTCAGTGAATAGGGGTTTCGACGCCTTTCGAACCCAAGAACTGTAAGACTTCATGCGATACTCAGTCTATATACATATAATAGAAATTCTATATTTGTTTGCTATGAATATTAAAAAAACGATATTTGCGGGCTTTACCATAGCGCTCCTCGCGCTCCCGTTCGTTGCTTCAGCCGCGACGATCAATGATCTGCAGACCGAACTCCAGGGTCTTTTGGCGCAGATCTCCTCGCTCCAGGCGCAGGGAAGTGCGTCAGCGTCGGTTTCCGCCAATACGAGCTCCTCGCTTAGCGGCACTGTCGTAGCGTCCTGCCCTTCGCTCGCTCGCTCGCTTTCGCTCGGCTCGACCGGCAGCGATGTCAGCGCGCTACAGGCGTACCTTGATACTGATGGATACTTGAGTGTTTCTCCGACCGGATACTTCGGCTTGCTCACCAAAGCGGCGGTCGGCAAGTGGCAAGCAGCAAGTGGCATCACCACTTCCGGCAATGTGGGCTTTGGCGTCTTTGGCCCGCTCTCTCGTTCGTTTTTCCTGAGAAATTGCGGCGGCACTACACAAAGCAGCCAGCCGTTCTCGGCTGACCCGCAATCAGGAACGGCACCGCTCACCGTCACGTTCACCACGAGCGATTCTGTCACTGCAAGCTCTTCGTATTCGGTCGACTTCGGCGATGGCACAAGCGCTACGGCAATGACCAAGGGCAGCTGCATTGCCATCACTGCTGTTGTCGGCGGACAAGGCGGCATTCGTTGCTCATACACTGTCGACCACACGTACAGCGCGAACGGGACCTATACCGCAAAACTTCTGAAACAACCTTCGTTCTCTTGTCCCGCCGGCCTTATGTGTGCACAAACGGAATCCGCATTCATATTGCCTGCACCGCAAGTTGTAGCAACTACTCAGATCACGGTCGGCACATCGACGACGGGCAGCGTGAGTTTCACTGCGTCGCCGACTTCAGGCGCCGCGCCGCTCACCGTCCAGTTCACCGCGACCGCCCCGCAAGGCACGACGCTCGGCAATACGGTCAACTTCGGCGACGGTTCAACGGGCACGCTCGGTTTCGTTCCAGTGTGTTCGAGCTGTAATGCAGAGGGAGTCGTTTCGCACACCTACGCTTCAGCCGGCACGTACACCGCGACGCTGACCAATAACATATGTAGTTGTCCGGCCAACGGTATCTGTAATTGCCCCAACATCCCGATATTCGGCACAGCGACGGTCACTGTTTCCGCCACGAGCACCGCCGCGAATATCCAGCAATTGAATGCGCCCGGCAGCGTGACGCTGCAGCAAAACGGTATAGCTGAAATTCGGAACGAGAACTATTACTTTACACTCGACAGCCTGACCTCATCGAGCGCTACCATACAGCTGACGCAGGTCGGCTGCTGGAACTCCTTCCCATCCGATACGCCGCCGATGATCCGTTGCATGATCGCCGTCGTTCCGATCCCGCCGTTGACGCTTTCGATCGGACAAACGGTATCGAACTATCCCATCACGCTTACGCAGATAAACGGCGGCAGCGCGACCTTCTCGGTGAGCGCGAACCCGTTGACCAACGGCAGCGTTTCCGGCAGTTACTAAACGATATCCGTCGTGCGAAAAGATCATCCGCGGATATCGGATGATCTTTTTGTTTAGAACAATCGGCAAATCTTGCGAACGTGTTCACTTTGGAGTAGTTTCTATAGTGGTAGTGGTCAATGTCAATAAGGAGATCCGATATGCTGACCGTAGCAGAAGTCCGCGACGCGGCTGCGTCGCTGCAACTTGAAGGCTGCGATGTCAGCTACTCTCGACTGGCATCGAAACTCAGCTGCACAAGAAGTAAGGTATCTACCTTCGTACGCGGCATAGACAGCCTTGAAGAAGAAGTACGGGTTGTAGCGGACACTAGATTCCCTGGTCTGGTATACGCGTGTGCTGCTGATGCTATACGACAACGCAGAGAACAGGTCACTTGCGCAGCGCTCGCTCGTCAGATGAAGAAAAATGTAAGAGCGGTCGATGTCGCAGTGTATCGCCATACAGAGTGGAGGAAGTGTCTTGGTATTCTCACTAAGTTTGAGGTTAAGTTCCAAAGAAAAGAGCGATTGTATGGGGATGCAATTCAGTCCCTGCAGTTAAGAGGGCAGAAAGTGTCTTATCATTCAATCGCTCGCGAAGTGGGAGTAGCTCAAATAGAAGGCGGACAGGTGTATCGTGATATCCAAAAAACACCTGATCTTGCACGATGGATGAAGCGGCTGCCTTAGAAAGTAGCCGTTTCCATTTTTTTGGAAGGTTTTAGTGGTGTTGCCGAACCCGACAAGGTCGGTAGTTGATTGCAAAAAGATCCAATCCCTATCAAATATCGTATCAGCTGAACAGTGACGGAAGTCCGAACGCGAGCGCCAGCGTAATAGCCATGAAAAAGAGGAAGGTGAGCCCTCCGGTCTGGAAGGCCTGCTGTAATGGCTCCCTCTTCTGCACATAGTGATGCACCATTTCCTTGTATGAAATGAATCCCGCGATGAGTCCGGCAAGGATGGAGAACACCGTGCCCCAGATGAAAAGGACGTCGAACAACATACGTATATAGTACTACCGAAAAGCCTCTGAATATGACATCATCAGGGTCTATGCAGCAGCGCATCGCCGACGTGCCCGCCATCTTTACGATCTTCGGCGTCACCGGCGATCTCGCTGCCAAGAAAATAATTCCTTCGCTCTGGTACCTCCATCAGGAACATCGTCTGCCGAAGCGGCTCGCGGTCATCGGATTTGCTCGGCGGGAACTTTCCGACGCCGACTTCAAAGATCTTGTGCGCAAGGCGGCGCAGAAGACGACTTCCGAGCCGATCGCCGACGCCGAGTTCGAAGATTTTTTCAGAATGTTCGTGTACAAGGCCGGAGATTACACGCAGCCGAAAGGGTTCGCAGCGCTTCGCGAGGATATTTCCCGCAGAGAGAACGAATGGAAACAGTGCGCGAGCAAACTGTTCTACCTCGCTGTACCCGCTACGGCGTTCGAAAATATCTTCTCGCGTCTTGCGGAAGAAAAGTTGAACCTGCCGTGCGACGACCTCACGGGTTGGACGAGAATTCTCATCGAGAAACCTTTTGGCGACGATCTCGCTACCGCGACCGCCCTCGAAGAGCTTCTCGGAAGATTTTTCAAAGACGAGCAGGTCTACCGAATCGACCACTATCTTTTCAAAGAGATCGTGCAAGGCATTCAGAATTTCCGCTTTTCGAACAATCTCTTCGAGACGAAGTGGGGGAACGACAACATCGAACGCATTGATGTGCGTTTGCACGAGTCGATCGGCGTCGAATCGCGCGGGATCTTTTACGATGCGGTCGGCGCGCTCAAGGATGTCGGCCAGAACCATCTTCTCGAAATGCTCGCGGCCATCACGATGGACTATCCGGCGGCAATGGACGCCGCAGCGGTCATCCGCAATCGCGAGGCGATACTCGAAACGTTGGAACCCTGGAGCGATGAAACGATCTCCGCGCGAACGTTCCGTGCTCAGTACGAAGGGTACCTCGGGATCGAAGGCGTGCGACCGGATTCGCAAACGGAAACGTATTACGCGCTCAGAACGTCGCTCTCGCACCCGCGCTGGGCGGGCGTTACGGTCTACATGGATTCCGGAAAACGCATGGGCGAGTCGCGCAAAGAGATCGTGCTGACGCTGCGGCATCCGAAGGAATGTCTTTTGTGCCAGGCAGGTGCACACGGTCCCAACACCATCACGTTCCGGCTCGAGCCGGTCGACGAGATCGTCGTGAGTTTCTGGACGAAGAAGCCCGGCTTCGAACACGTGCTCGAAGAACGCGACCTCTCGTTCTTCCTATACGAAAAAAAGAACAAGGTGCAGTACGTCGAAGAGTACGCGAAGGTCATACACGCGGCGATTGAAGGCGACCAGTCCCTCTTTTGTTCCGCGAAGGAAGTCGCTGCGCTCTGGAGCTTCACCGACCCGATCGTTGATGGTTGGCGGCGCGATCTCGTGCCGCTTGCTTCGTATGCGCCCGATACGACCCCACACCCGATGCTCCTCGCGACGCAGGCTGATACCGAAGCGCAAACAGAAAAAGGAACGGTCGGGTTCATCGGCCTCGGCAAGATGGGCGCGAACCTCGCGCGGCAACTGCAAGGGAAAGGCTGGCGTGCCCACGGCTACAACCAAGAAAGTGCCGCGACCAAAGAACTTGAGAGTGAAGGACTGTTCGGCGCATACAGCATCGCGGAATTGGTAAAAGGCCTTCCGGCTCCGCGCACTCTCTGGCTCATGGTTCCGCACGCAGCCGTCGATACCGTCATCGACGAACTTCTGCCGCTTCTCTCGAAAGGCGATACGATCATCGACGGCGGCAATTCGCCATACAAAGAGTCGATCCGTCGCAGCGAGATGCTCGCGGAATCCGGCATCGGCTTTCTCGATGCGGGTGTTTCCGGCGGCCCCGACGGCGCGCTCGTCGGCGCATGCGTCATGGTCGGCGGATCGCGTGAGCTTTTTCAGCAGCACGAGCAACTTTTCAAGGACATGTCCGTTCCTGACGGATATTTGTACGTCGGGAAAGCCGGCGCAGGGCATTTCGTGAAGATGGTCCACAACGGCATCGAGTACGGCATGATGCAATCGCTCGCGGAAGGATTCACCGTCCTCAAGCGCGCGCCGTTCGATCTCGACCTCACGAAGATCGCCGACCTCTACGACCATCGCTCGGTCGTCGAGTCGCGTCTTATCGGCTGGCTCAGATCCGCGTATGAAGCGATGGGTGCCGAATTGAACGACGACGTGCACGCTTCGCCTGTCGTGGGCGCAAGCGGAGAAGGGCAGTGGACGGTGGACGAGGCGCGCGAGCTTGGCATCCCCGCGCCGGTCATTGAAGCGGCGCTCGAATTCCGCAAGCAGTCGGCCAAAAATCCTTCTTATACCGGCCGCATCCTCTCGGCCATGCGCAACCAGTTCGGTGGGCATATTGCCAAAAAGTAGGTGTATACTCCTCGCCATGGCATCCGACGCGCAGACGCTTATACAGGACGCGTTCAAAGCGGTCGACATCGAGGTCGGCGGCAAACGGCCCTGGGACATCCAGGTACACAACCCGGCCTTCTATGGCCGTCTCCTTTCGGGCGGCTCGCTCGGCTTGGGAGAATCCTACATGGACGGGTGGTGGGATTCGCCGGCAATTGACCAGTTCATCTACAAGATCCTCCACAACCGCCTCAACGACCGCATCCCCATCAACGCGAACGTCATATGGAATTTCCTGCTCGCGAAATTGATCAACTTCCAGAGATTGCGCCCCTTCAATGTCGGGCAGCAGCACTATGACATCGGCAACGACCTCTATCGCGCGATGCTCGACAAACGGCTTGTCTATTCCTGCGGATACTGGAGTTCGCCCCAGCATCCGGCGCAGAATCTCGCTGAGGCGCAGGAAGCGAAACTTGACCTTGTGTGCAGGAAGATCGGACTTCAAGAAGGCCAGCGTGTCCTCGACATCGGCTCCGGATGGGGGAGTTTTTTGAAATTCGCAGCCGAAAAGTACGGCGCCCATGGCGTCGGCGTCACTGTTTCGAAAGAACAGGCAGCGCTCGCGCGGGAGTTGTGCGCGGGGCTTCCGGTCGAAACGCGGCTCCAGGATTACATGACGCTCGAGGGTTCGTTCGACCACATTGTGTCGATCGGCATGTTCGAACACGTCGGCCCCAAGAACTATCGTGCCTATTTCAAAAAGGTGCACTCGCTCCTGAAAGACGACGGGTTCTTCTTGCTCCACACGATAGGAAATAACATCACGACGCAGAACGAGCCGTGGAGCGCAAAGTATATTTTCCCCGACGGCGTCGTTCCTTCGATCGAACAGATCGGCAGGGCGAACGACGACATTTTCTCGATGGAAGACTGGCACAACTTCGGGCCGGACTACGACAAGACACTCATGGCGTGGCACGCGAACTTCGAAGCGAGCTGGGATTCGTTGAAGGGTTCCTATGACGAACGCTTCCACCGCATGTGGCGATACTACCTGCTTACATGCGCAGCGTCGTTCCGCGTCCGCTACCTCCAGCTCTGGCAGATCGTGTTCACCAAGATCGGCGCGAAAGAACGATACGCTTCGGTGCGCTGACCGCGACATGTGGATAGCGGGCCCTCTCAACGATAGCCGGTATACACTTGCGTCATGGGTTTCGTGTCGCTCCTCGCAGCCGCATGGATAGGGTTCGTCGGATTGTTCGGTTTTCTTTTTCACCAAGCCCCGCCGCCCATGCCGCAAGGCGCTGAGGCGACCACGACCGCGCAAGAGCAGGCAAAGCAAAATCTTTTGACCAGCGGGATCAATCCCGGCGGCCCGATGATACCGGCGAACTCAAATTCGCAAACTTCTGGAACGCAAGCGCAAACGAATGTGCAGACAAGCGTTGCGACAAGCGCGGCATTACCCGCAGGGGAGCCGTGGGAAACGACGCTGCCGCTGGGCGATTACAAATACACGACAAGCATCCCGAAGCAGGGATACGTTTACTTGTGCCACATTGCGACGGGCGGGCAGGGCGCGCAAGGCACGCCGACATGGATCAGCGGCAACGTGTGGTATCCGAATGAGAAAGTTGCCGTCGAGGGCTCGGTGAGCTGGCCGAATGCAACCTATTCGATGACGATCTCCGGCGACATGCGCATCATCAAGTCCAATGGGTTGCCGACCGACCATCCGACCGGCATCTTTCCGATACAAAAGACCGACCCTGCGTACCAGTTCGACGAAAATCCGAATTCGATCGTCGCGCAAAATTACGATTACGAGCTGCCCGTCGACCCGACGATGCTCGCGACGCCGGATTGCATCTACGGCGAAGTCGGCATCATGAACGATGGCATCCCGCTCTTCGACGGTTTCGACGCCGAGTATCGGGATGCGGTCGCGCACGAAACGCTGGACCAATGGAACGGTCACCCGGACCAAGACGGCGTCTATCACAACCACGGGTTCGAGCAGGGTCCGGTCAAAGAATCCGTTTCGACGGTCGTGGGCTATGCGTTCGACGGGTATCCGATCACCGGGTCTTTGCTCCCGAACGGCAATTACCTGCACACTGCGGACCTCGACGAATGTCACGGCATCACGAGCACCGTTACGCTCGATGGCAAGTCAGTGACCATGTACCACTACGTGCTCACGCAGGATTTCCCGTACACGGTCTCATGTTTCCGCGGGCAATCGTATGAGCCGAAACCGGGCGGCGGTTCGGGTCCGTCGAGTTCAATGGGCGGTATGGAAATGGGTGCGCAAACGAACGTGAACATAGGTCAACAAGGTTCTCAGAACGGGCCGCCGCAAGCCGCGATCACCGCATGTGCATCTGCAAGCCTCGGAACTCGATGTTCGTTTTCGGCGCCGCAGGGCACGATCCCCGGCACGTGCTTGAACGCGCCGAATCAGTCGCAGCTCGTCTGCATTCCGACGAACTAACTGGGCTCAGCTCCTTCATGCATTCTTCTTAGATCCGAGGTATGCTCTCGTAATGGCACAAACCAGTGCGACGCGGCCGCTTGAGGTGCGCGGGCTCACTATCGTGTATGGAGAGCAGACAGCTGTGGAGGACGTAAGCTTCTATGTCGAGTCAGGGGAAATATTCGGACTTCTCGGCCCCAACGGGGCGGGGAAGACGTCGACGCTTTCGGCGGTCGAAGGGCTTTTAAAACCGAAAAAGGGAAATATTTCCGTTGTCGGTTTCGACATTTACAAAGATCCGCTTGAAGCGAGGGCGAACCTCGGTGTCCAATTGCAATCCACGAGCTTCCAGCAGGACCTCACTGTCGCGGAGATCATTAAACTGTACGCAGGACTCTACGGCGTTGCGCTTTCGGGTGCGGATGTCGAAAAGATATTGACCGACATTCAATTACAGAACGATGCGGGAAAGCGCGCGTTGCAATTGAGCGGCGGCCAGCAGCAACGCCTCGCGCTCTCGGTCGCGACGCTGCACGATCCGCCGCTCGTCCTGCTCGACGAGCCGACGACGGGCCTCGATCCGCAGTCGCGACGGCAACTTTGGGACCGCATCGAGACGATGAAAAAAGCGGGTCGCAGCGTGCTCCTCACGACGCATTCGATGGAAGAGGCGCAGGCGATCTGCGATCGCGTCGCGATCATGGACCACGGACACATCATTGTCATCGACAGTCCGGATGCGCTCGTGGAGAAACACAAAGACGATCCGGACGTGCGCGCCGTCATGCGCTTGCCGTACCCGACGCTCGAAGACGTCTTTATCGGCCTTACCGGGCGCGCCGTGCGCCACTAGATCTATGCAGAACGAATCCATCAGAAAGATCCCGTCCCCGATGAGCGCGCTTTCGACCTTGATGCGGGCTGACTTCAAGGTGCAGTGGCGTCAGCGACGAGCGCTTCTCATAAGCATCGCCGCGCCGATCATTTTCATCATCGCGTGGAAAGGCTTGATCCCTCTGATCGGTGCAGCAAGCGTGCTCGCGGTGTGCATCGCGATCGGTATTCCGGGCACGGGGCTCATGGGCTACTCGCTCGCGATCGCGCGTGACCGCGAGCGCGGCGTTTTCCAACGACTGCGCGCGACTCCCGTCCCGACCTGGGTCATCATGACGAGCCGCATCATCGTGCAGGTCGCGATGATCGTCGTCATGTCGCTCGTCACCTGCATCGTCGGTTATTTCTACGACAACATCCACTTCGGCATCGGCAGCTTGCTGCTCATCCTCGTCATTTCGGCGATCGGCGGCCTCGCGTTCATCGCGATCGGCCAGGCGCTCGTCGCGTACGTGATCTCAAGCGACGCTGTCTCCGCAGCGGCGCGCCTTCTCTACACGGCCATCGCAGTACTTGGCGCGATAGGCCAGATCGGACTTTTCGGGAAAACATTCGCCGAGATCGTCACGTATTCACCGCTCGGCACGACGAAGACCATGCTCACCGCAGCTCTTGTTCCCTCGACCTTATTTACGACCCCGGTCCTCGAAGCGCTCGTTATCACGCTCGCATACGGTATCTTCTTCGCCGTGATCGGCATCTCCGCGTTCCGCTGGACGGCTTCTAATTGATTCTTCACGAACGAAGCGCGATACTTACTTCTTATGCTCGAACACATTGGCGTCCCGATCTCCGATTTCAAGAAAGCGAAGAAGTTCTACGTTGCCGCGTTGAAACCGCTCGGCTACAAACTCACCCAGGATTATTCGCCGGAAGCGGCCGGATTCAAGGAGGGCGGCCACACGAGCTTTTGGATCTCGAAGAAAAAAGGGAAGATAACCACGATCCATGTCGCCTTACTCGCGAAGAGCAAAAAACAAGTCGACGAATTCCACAAAGCCGCGCTCAAAGGCGGCGGCAAGGACAACGGAAAACCCGGCGAGCGCAAGGGCTACGGCTATGCCGCGTTCGCATACGATCCCGACGGCAACAACATCGAGGCGGTAGTATTCAAGAAATAAACTTCATTAAGATTTCAGCAGCTTTTGATATATACTAGAGAGAAGGGGCGCGGCCACAAGCCGCGCTTGAATTATTCCCGTCAACCCTTACCGCAAGAACCCATGCCCACATCAAATTCGTATAAATGGACCGCACTTTCTAACACTACGCTCGGCGTTTTCATGGCCGCGCTCGACGCGTCCATCGTCATCATCTCGCTGCCTGCGATCTTCCGCGGTATCGATCTCAATCCGCTCACGCCTTCCAACATCGGATTCCTCTTGTGGGTGCTCATGGGCTACATGATGTGCACTGCCGTCCTGGTCGTCACCTTCGGCCGGCTCGGCGACATCTTCGGCCGTGTCCGCATGTACAACGCTGGCTTCGCGGTCTTTACGCTGGCATCGGTCGCGCTCTCGCTCACGCCGGGTACAGGCGCCAACGCAGCGATCTACCTCATCGTGATGCGCGTCGTGCAGGGAGTCGGCGGCGCGTTCCTCATGGCTAATGCGGGCGCGATCTTGACCGATGCATTCCCGCCGCAGCAGCGCGGCCTCGCGATGGGGATCAACATGGTCGCCGCGATCGCGGGTTCGTTCATCGGCCTCATGGTCGGCGGCATTCTCGCCGACATCAACTGGCGGCTTATCTTTTGGATCAATGTGCCGATCGGCATCTTCGGCACTGCGTGGGCGTACTGGAAACTGCGTGACACCGGCGTGCGCAGGAAGGAAAGCATCGACTGGTGGGGCAACCTCACATTCGGTGTGGGACTCGTTGCGATCCTCGTCGGCATCACGTACGGCATCCAGCCGTATGGCACGCACACGATGGGCTGGACCTCGCCGACCGTTCTGACGGCGCTTATCGGCGGCGTGCTGCTTTTGGTAGCATTCTGTTTCATCGAAATGAATATAGCGGAACCGATGTTCAATCTGCGGCTCTTCAAGATACGCGCATTCACCGCAGGCAACATCGCCTCGCTGCTTGGCGCGATCGGCCGCGGCGGGCTGCAATTCATGCTCGTTATCTGGCTGCAGGGGATTTGGCTGCCGCTGCATGGCTATTCATTCATATCGACGCCGCTGTGGGCAGGCATCTACATGCTGCCGCTTACCGGCGGATTCCTTATCGCGGGTCCGGTTTCCGGCTGGCTCTCCGACCGGTTCGGGGCAAAATATTTCGCAACAGGCGGCATGCTCTTGGGCGCGCTCGCGTTCGTCGGGCTCATGCTGCTTCCGGTCAACTTCCCGTATCCGCTCTTCGCGCTCGTACTGTTCTTCAGCGGCATCGGCTCGGGACTTTTCGCCGCGCCGAACTCGACCGCGATCATGAACTCCGTTCCCGCGCACGACCGAGGCCAGGCTTCGGGGATGCGCGCGACCTTTATGAACTCCGGACAGGTGCTTTCGATCGGTATCTTTTTCAGTTTGATGATCGTCGGATTGGCGGGAACGCTGCCGACGGCAATTCTTTCGGGCCTTACCGCGCAGGGAGTTCCGACCGCGATCGCGCAGCAAGTCGCATCCGCGCCGCCGGTCTCAAGCCTCTTCGCCGCATTTCTCGGCTTCAATCCTATGCAGCAGCTCATCCCCGCGAGCGTCCTCAGTGCACTTCCCGCCGCGAACGCCGCGACACTGACCGGCAACACGTTCTTCCCGAGCCTGATCTCGGCGCCATTCAAGCAAGGCCTCGACGTCACGTTCATCCTCTCGATCATCGCGTACCTGATCGCCGCCGCCGCATCATGGCTGCGCGGAGAACGATATGTGCACGGCGAGGATCCGGAGGACGAGGCGCTCACGATCGAAAGCGTGTTCGAGTGATAGAATTTGAGTATGGCAAAACAGATAATCAACATTTCAGAACTCGAACTCAAACCCTTCCCGGCGCCGATTCCGGATGCATTGAAAGCGAAATACGAAGGCGCGACACTTGCGTTCGTCGGTCCGTTGCTCGGCGCACAAAAGCTCGGCTACAACGTGACCGTCGTGCCGGCGGGAAAGCGTGCGTTCCAGTTCCACAGTCATCGCGTCAACGAAGAATTGTTTTTCATACTCGAAGGAGAAGGTGAGGTGCGCATCGGGAGCGAGACGTTCAAGATCAAGAAAGGAGATTTTATCGCGCATCCGCCCGGCGGCGCGGAAACGGCACACCAAATAATAAATACGTCCGACAAAGAATTAAAATATCTTGCGGTCTCCACAAGGCTATATCCGGAAATTGCGGATTATCCGGACTCCAAAAAATTCGGCGTCCTCTCCGAGAATTTCCGCTTCCTCGGTCGCCAGGAAGATTCGCTCGGCTACTTCGACGGGGAATAAACAGACGATTGTTGAATACCATGGGTAACTCCTGATATCTCCCGAGAACTCTTGTAATAGAAAAGTAATTGGAGTAGGGTTGTTTCTGGCAACCCGGCAACCAATGGAGACCACCCATGAAAGTCAGCAAGAAAGTCCCGCTCGTCCATATCAGGCGATTACATCAACGAGCGCTGGATGCAGGCTGCACCGGACTGGTGGCCTGCATGGAACAGGTGTCCAAGTCGTTCCTTGCGCGAAACAAGATGACACTGGATGACTTATTTCGTCGAGACACGACCGTCCCCAAAGATGACCCTGTCGCGCAAGTGGCTTGGGACAAACTCAACGCTCTGATCGAGGCGCGGTATGGCGAAAGCGAACGACAGTTCGAAGCCGAATCTGAGGACGAAGACGATTGGACGGCGATCTCGCGATACCTGATCCAAATCGCTGAGACGGTTCCGACACTACCCGAAGATATCCGCGTGCCGGTCGACCGATTCCTCGGTGAGCTGGTACAGCAACAACTCGCGGCATGACGGTGAGACCGTCCGCACCCGAACAAAGCCCCCGATGACACAGTTCGTCGGGCGGCTTCTCTATTTACCAGGTCTGAATTCAATGCTGGTATCGCTTCTCGTATAACCCTGACGCTTGACATAGCGCCATATTTTCCTGTATGGTGCGAATATACATACACCTCGAGAGGCCGTAGAGGTAAGCTTTTAGCCATTATTTCGTCATTACACACATGAAAAAGTTGATTATTGCAGGTATCGTCGGACTCTCGCTCATCGGCGCGGTCGCTTCGGCGCAGACCTATTCGACCGGTTCTTGCATTGCAGTATCGAGCTATCTCTCGGTAGGCTCGCGCGGCTCGCAGGTCATTGCACTCCAACAGTTCCTCGTTTCGCAAAATTATCCGGGCAGCGGCAGCTGGATGGAGACCGGCTACTTCGGCACAGCAACTCGCGCTGCGGTCATCGATTTCCAGGAATCGCAGGGTTTGCCGCAGACCGGCGTCGTTGATCCGACGACACTTTCCGCGCTAGAGCGCGTTTCGTGCGGCGGCACGTCGTACATTTCTCCGGCACAACCGATCCAACCGTATTCGTACCCCGGCTATCCGGGCTACACCGGCACGACGTACCCCTACGGCACCACATATCCGTACACGACATCGCCCTACACGACCCCGTACACTTACGGCATCGGCACGCCGACCATCACGTCGCTTTCGCAGAACACCGGCGTCGCCGGACAGACGGTAACGATCTACGGCCAGGGCTTCGAACCGACCAATACGATCTACTTCGCCGGCGAAGCGATCCCGAGCATTTCTTCGAATGGCAGCACGGCGATCACGTTCACCATTCCTTACATCGTGTCCTACTCGAGCAACCAGACGGTCCAACTCTACGTCACCAACTCAGACGGCACGAGTAACACGGTTTCCTTCACGCTCAACCCGCTCGTCACCAACACTGGCTGCGGCACGACGTACCCGTATTCGTACAGCAACTGCGGCTGCTCCAACACGTACGCATACGTCTCCAACTGCAGCGCATGCGGTTACACCTACAGTTCGTCCCCCTACAACTTCGGTTGCCAGGGCAACACAAATTCGCCGACCGTCACGTACCTCTCGCCGCAATCCGGCGGCGTCGGCACCGACGTCACCGTCTACGGCTCCGGCTTCACGACCACCAACAACACCGTCCACTTCGGAAGCGGCATCGTCACGGGCCTCGGCTCACCCGACGGCCAGTCCGTTTCGTTCGTCGTTCCGTCACAACTTACCGGCTACGGTTCGCAGCCCATCGTCGTCGGTACGTACAATGTCTCGGTGACCAACTCCAACAACATCACGAGCAACGCGGTACCGTTCAACGTCACTTCGACTATCTCAAACAACGGCGCTCCGCAGATCACCAACGTTTCAGGTCCTTCGAACCTCTCGGTCAACACAGAAGGTACGTGGAACGTCACCGTCAACAACCCGAACTCGAGTTACGCGACCGTTTCGGTCACGTGGGGCGACACAGGCAATGGCTTTGTTGACCAAGCTGCGCCGCAGGTGATTTACAACGGCACGCAAACGCTCACGTTCTCGCACGCGTACAACACGAGCGGCACGTACACGGTCACGTTCACGATCGGCAATCAAAGCGGACAGAGCAGCAACTACACGACGACCGTCGTCGTCTCCGGCTCGGGCATCACCAACAACGGCGCTCCAACCGTCGTGTACCTTTCGCCGACTTCCGGCTATGTCGGTACGCAGGTCACGATCTACGGCTCCAACTTCTCGACCAGCGGCAACAACACCGTCCTCTTCGGCAGTGGCGCGATCCAGAACGTCTACTCGAACGGCAGCTATGTGACCTTTACGGTCCCGTCCTCAGTCGGCCCGTATTGCGCGCCCGGCAACGCCTGTCCGCAATACCTGCAGGAAGTGACGCCCGGCACGTACAACGTCTCGGTCATGGACCAATACGGAACGAGCAACACGGTTCCGTTCACGGTGCTCTAAAAAATAAAATACGTATAAAAAGAGAACGCCGCTATTTCAGCGGCGTTCTCTTTTGACTAGTGATTCCGCCGGCCCCAATCAGTTTTGCGACTGATACTTTAACGGTATCAGTCCTTTAAAATGCGTCAAGTACGGCCGGTGGCGAGAATCGAACCCGCTGCTCTATCGGATGTCACTCCAAGAGTAGAACCATTCCACCGGCTCGTGACAAATTGTAGGTATGAGAGTTAATGGAAAGATAAAATCTTGATAATGATATAGTCACGCCATGGAATTCCAGCTCGCAAAAGATGTTGCGGAAGCGACAAGGATACAGAACGAATTGCATGGGAAGATCCGCATCGAGCCGCTCAAAAAAGAACCGAAAACGATCGCGGGCGCGGATATTTCGTACAATCGGTTCTCCGACGACTTTTTCGCATGTGTCGTCGTGCTCTCGCTGCCCGAGCTCGAAATAGTTGAGGCCGTTTTTGCGAAAGGAATCGCGACGTTCCCGTACGTGCCCGGTTATTTGTCGTTCCGCGAAATTCCAACGCTTCTAAAAGCATTCGAGAAATTAAAAACGAAACCGGACGTGGTCATGGCCGATGGGCAGGGGATCGCGCATCCGCGCCGTCTCGGAATTGCGACACACCTCGGGATCACCTTGGACCTTCCGATGTTCGGCTGTGCGAAACACAAACTTTTCGGAGTTGGTCGTGCGCCGCTTGCAACGCGCGGTAGCGTCTCTTTATTGCACGATCCGAAAACCGACGAAACTATTGGCGCTCTTGTGCGCACCAAGGACAACGTAGCTCCCGTTATCATTTCGCCGGGACACAAGATCACGCTCGAAGAATCGATCGAACTCACCTTGCGTACCGCAAAAGGCTATCGCATTCCCGAACCGACGCGCCGTGCGCACGAGCTGGTCAACAAGTTCCGTCGTGGAGAAATCTATGCATAATGCTTCTATGAACCGGTACGTGCGCATCGGTATCGTAATCGTCCTGGTCGGGGCACTCGTCATGCTCCTCGTCCCTATTACGATGCGCATTATTGTGTCGCCGTATCTTTACGCGTCCGATACAAGCCTTCCGCACACTGAGGTCGCCATCGTGCTCGGCGCAAGCGTTGAGGATAACGAACCGTCGCCCATTCTTGCCGAACGAGCGAATGCAGCGATCCAGCTTTTTGACGACGGCAAGGTTTCCAAAATTCTCGTGACCGGTGATAATGCAACGACGAATTATGACGAAGTGAATCCCGTGCAGCACTACCTGCTCGCGGCCGGCATTCCGCCGCAAGATATTTTCCTCGACCATGCCGGCTTCGACACCTACTCGAGCATGTACCGCGCGAAAGTCGTTTTCGACGCGACATCGGCGGTCGTCGTGACGCAGGATTTCCACCTGCCGCGCGCGGTCTTCACCGCCCGCGCCCTCGGCCTCAACGCGTACGGCTACGACGCAGGCAGCGGAAGCTTCTGGGATTACTTGCGAGAAATTCCCGCTTCGGCAAAAGCGCTCTGGGATATCGTGACACGTCGCGTTCCCGAATACCTCGGCGGCCCGTACCCGCTCACCGGCGACGGGCAGTCGACGTGGTATTGATGTAAAATACTTTTATGAAGGCTCCCGAGAGTATGAAAGAACAGATTGATCCAGTGATCGAAGCGATGATAGGTGATTTGGTTGCAAAAGCTCCAAACGAAGAAGGAATGAAATTTCTTGCGAATGACTTGAGACGTGCAGCAAGAGCAGCGGCGAAGAAGAACGAGGTAATGATGGGAGACGCATTCCAGTCATCCTTCGGTAACAGTATGGTTCTTCGGGAAGAAAAAGGTATTGATGTGAGAGATGGCCTGAGGGCAATTCACAACAAGATTCGGGCGTTAATCAAATAGCAGCATATGAAAGTTGGCGTTGGCTCCAAGAACAAGACTAAAGTGAATGCAGTCGCGGAACTTCTGCGTGACTACCCCATGTTCGATGGCGCGGAAGTGGTAGGCGTCGACGTGAAAGTTGAGCAGTTCGGACACCCAAAAAGCTTGGAAGAGACCGTCGAGGGTGCGGTAGAAAGAGCAAAGCAGGCCTACGAAGACAAGGATTACGGCTTCGGGATCGAGAGCGGTCTCATGGCAGTTCCGCAAACGAAATCCGGATACATGGAAGTTGCGGTGTGCGCTATCTACGACGGCAAACAGATCCATATGGGACTTTCACAAGCATACGAATGGCCGAAGAAAGTGATCGATGGGATCTTGAACGAAGGCTTGGATGGAAGTCAGGCCATGAAAGCTGCCAGGCTTACCCAACATGAAAAAGTCGGCGAGCACGAAGGCTTCGCTGGCGTTTTCACGAAAGGTCGCATGAACCGTACTGACTATAACAAGGGCGCCGTTATCATGGCGTTGATCCATTTGGAGAACCCCGAACACTATTGATTCAGCTGAGTGCGTCGAGCTTGGCGATGTCTTCTTCTGTGAGCTTGAAGTCGAAGATCTGCATATTTTCGCGCATGCGATTAGGGTTCGATGATTTCGGCAGGGGAACGGTGCCTTTTTCGATGCACCAGCGCAGCATGATTTGCGCGGGCGCTTTCCCGTACTTTTTCGCGATCGTCCCGATGGTCTTGTCGCCTAGATTCGAGCCGCGTGTGAGCGGCGAATAAGCCTCGACGACGACGTTGTTCTTTTTGCAAAAATCGAGCGTCTCTTGGTCGAGATCGAACGGGGAGAATTTTATCTGGTTCACCGCAGGAACGACCGTACAATAGTCGAGCACTTTCTCGATATCGCCGACATCGTAATTAGAAACACCGATCGCGCGCGCTTTGCCGCCTTGGTAGGTCCGTTCCATCGCCTGCCACACCGATTTCGTCATAAGCGGTATCGGCCAATGAATGAGGTAGAGATCGATGTAGCCGATGTCGAGTTCCGACATGCTCGTATCAAAGGCTTTTTGCGGGTTGAAAAAGTCCGTCGGCCACAGCTTGGTCGTAACGAAAAGTTCTTCGCGCTTGACACCGCTCTCGCGCACCGCTTTGCCGACCGAACGTTCATTGCCGTAGAGTTTCGCAGTGTCTATCAAACGATACCCCGCGTCGATTGCGGCACGCACCGCATGTTCAGCCTCGCCACCATCGCTCATTTTCCAGGTGCCGAGGCCAAGCACCGGCATTTCGTCCCCGTTGTTGAGTTTGACGGTCGGTATCATTCTTCTAGATTTTTGTGCAAAAAGGCGAGCGATTTATTCCATGCGTCAGCGGCGACCTTGGCGTCGTATGTGCGCGGGTTGGTGTCGTTGAAGAAAGCATGACCGACGCCCGGGTACACGATCGATTCGTAGTCTTTGTCGTGTTCTTTCAAAGCGGCTTCGAGTTCGGGCAGTTTTGCGACGATGCGTTCGTCCTTTTCACCGTTGAGTATGAGGATCGGACAGGCAATGGCGGCGACTTGGTCGAAGGGTTCCGGTGGCATGCCGTAAAAGACGACGCATGCGTCCATGCGCGGGTCGTTGATCGCGAGCTGGAGCGAGTATGTACCGCCGAAACAAAAGCCGATCGAGCCGACCTTGCCGTTGCTCTGCGCGTGCGCGACGAGATAGTCGACACAGGCGCGCATTTTTGCGATCGTGTCCTTTGCGAATTCCGGTTGTGACATCGGTGCCATCGCCTCACGGAGTATCGGCTGCACTTTTTCGCGTTTTTCAGGATCGAAAAGATCGATCTTGACCTGCGGCGTCATCACTTCGAGCGTTCCTTCGGGCAGAAGCTCCGGCGCGAGCACGATGAACCCCTCGCGGGCCAAGCGCGCGGCCACGTCCTTAATGTGCGCATCGACGCCCCAAATTTCCTCGATAAGTACAAGTGCGGGATATTTTCCTTCGCCTTGCGGGAGCGCGAGGTGTGCCGCGCATGCGCCGTGGTCCGTCTCGATCGAGATGTCGGCTTCCATGACTTCTACTGTAGCCGCTTTTGATGTGGAATGCATGAATCGAGCGTATCATAATGCGGCTTCTTGGTATACCACCACACCAATAGCTGTATTTTATTCACGTATTTACAAAATTGCCCTTGCGTTACTTTTGCGATTGAGAAAAAAGCTACCGCTATTGGTGTGGTGGTATACTCGATGAAATGTCGGATAAAAGACTTCTCCTCCTCGATTTCGACGGCGTTATCGCTGATACGTTCCATATTGCGCACGGTATCGCAAAAAGGATGTGCGTGTACCTGACCGAGACCGAGTACAGGAAACGACACGACGGTAATATCTACGAATCGGACAAAGCGGCCCTCGCCGCTGATCACGGGGATCGTTGCGACCACGCGCTCGACTGGCTGGGCGAATACACTCCCGTGTTCAAGATGCATGCACGGCCGTTCGAAGGCATGCCGGAGCAGGTGAAGGAGTTCGCGCGTACCTACACGCTATGCATCGTGTCCTCGGGACACAACGCTCTCATCGAAGAATTTCTCACCACGTACGGCATTCGTGAATTGATCGACGGCGTGTATGGCATGGAGGTGAACACGAGGAAAGATGAAAAATTCAAGATGATATTCTCGAAGTACGGAATTGCACCGGAGCAAACTGTTTTCATCACCGACACGCTCGGCGACGTCAACGAAGCGACGAGCGTCGGACTCTCGTCGATCGGCGTAACGTGGGGATTCCAAGACAGGAAAACGCTGGCGCGCGGAAATCCGTTCGCCATTGTGGATACGCCGCAGGAATTGCCTGCAGCAGTAGCGGATTATTTCGCATCACGAGAACTATGACGAATGTCCTCGACGTTCGCGACTTGCGCAAAACATACGGCGACACCACCGCGGTCGACGGCATTTCCTTCGCGGTCGGACGCAACGAGATCGTCGGCCTGCTTGGCCCCAACGGCGCCGGAAAAACGACGACTATCAATATGGTCCTCCAAATTTTGGAACCGACCTCCGGCTTGATAACCATCGATGGCATATCTGCACAAGGGAACCGCTCGACGGTCCTCTCGCGCACGAACTTCGCGGCAGTGTACGCAGAGCTGCCCGGCAATCTCACCGTTCGACAGAACCTCCGCATCTTCGGCCTCATCTACAACGTCTCCAGCTTATCGCATCGAATCGAGGAAGTGCTTGATATGTTCGACCTGCAGAAATTTGGGCATACACGCTGCGGGCTTCTTTCTTCCGGTGAACAGACGCGCGTTGCACTCGCAAAAGCGATACTCAACAAACCAAAACTTCTCCTCCTCGACGAGCCGACCGCCTCTCTTGACCCTTCGAGCGCGAGCATCATTCGCGAGCACATCCAGTCCTTCGCGCACGGTGGTGAGAGCGGCGTGCTGTGGACATCGCACAATATGCACGAGGTCGAGGATGTGTGCGACCGGGTCCTTTTCCTCTCGCACGGAAAGATATTGCTCGAAGGAGATCCTAAGATATTGCCTGCCGCGCATGGCAAGAAAGACCTCGAAGAATTATTCATTACGGTCGCGCGGGAGCCGCTCTCGCTCGAGAACGATTGATATGAATTTCAAACGAGCATACGCCGTCTATCTTCGTTACCTCTTCATCATGCGGGGAAATCCGCAACGCTTCTTCAATATTTTCGTGTGGGCGATCATGGACATCGTGTTGTGGGGTTTCATCACGAAATATTTCAACGCACTCGGCGGTCCTGCCTTCAACCTTGTGACGACACTGATGGGCGCCGTCATTCTGTGGGCATTTCTCGTACGTGCACAACAAGGCGTTTCGACGCCCGCACTCGAAGATACGTGGACGCACAATCACATCAACTACTTCGCATCGCCTCTTTCGGTCGGTGAGTACACGCTCGGCCTCGTCTTTTCAAGCGTGATAACGAGCTTGATCGGGCTCGTCTTCGTCGCCGTTCTCGCAGGATTACTTTTCGGCGTGAACGTGCTTATCCTGGGATTTTCACTGCTGCCGTTCCTGCTCATTCTTTTTCTCTTCGGCATCGCGCTGGGCATTATGGCGATCGCGCTCATCCTGCGCTTCGGGCCTTCGGCTGAGTGGATCATCTGGCCCATTCCGGCGCTTATCGAACCCTTTTGCGGCGTCCTGTATCCTGTCAGCGTGTTGCCGGGGTGGATGCAGGCGATAAGCAAAGTCCTGCCGCCGACGTACGTCTTCGCAGGCATGCGCGCGCTTCTCACGGGCGGGCAATTTTCCGTCCAGGAACTCGTTGCAGGATTCGTGCTTTCGATCGCATTCCTGCTCCTTGCATACGTGCTGTTCGAGTACATCTTCCGCTACGCGGTGCGGTACGGCCTCATTGCCCGCTTCGGCGCAGAGGGTTCATGAAATATTTTTTCCTCTCAAACGTCTGATTTGGTATAATCCACGAACATATGAAGTTGTTTTCCAAGGTAGGACTTGTTTCTTTCACGCTGGCGCTCGCGTTGCCGCTTTTTGCGAGTGCCGCAACAAGCACGTTCCAGGTCTCCGGCTGGGTGCCGTATTGGAACGCTGCCACCTCGACCGCCGATGCCATCGCGCACATGAGCGAACTCACGCAGGTCGACCCGTTCGTCTATTCGGTGCAGAACGACGGCAGTATTTCCGACCTCGGCCCGATGAACACGCCGCCGTGGTCGACGCTCGTGCAGACTGCCGCAGCCGACCACGTGCTCGTCATTCCGACCGTCATGTGGTCCAACGCCTCCGCCGAAACGAGCATCCTCACCAATACGACGAGCCGCCAGGCGCTCGAAACTTCCATCGCCAGCCTCGTCACGCAAAACGGGTACGACGGCATCGAGATTGACTTCGAAGGGAAGCCCGCAAGCCTCGAGAATTATTTCTCTACGTTCCTGGAGGGGCTCAAAGAGCGACTCGGCAGCAAGATCCTCGCGTGCGATATTGAAGCGCGCACGCCGATCGGGGACGCATACGCCGGCCTTACCGTTCCCGCAGGCGCAGGTGACTATTCCAACAACTACACCGCAATCAACGAATACTGCGACCAGGTCCGCCTCATGACCTACGACCAGCAAGACGTCGACACGGCTCTGGACGAGCAAGCCGCGTCTTCCTCGCAGCTTTACGCGCCGGTCGCCGATCCGCAGTGGGTCTCCGACGTCGTGCAGCTCGCCGAGCAGCAGATCAGCCCATCGAAGCTTGAGATCGGCGTCCCGACGTACGGTTACGAATATGACGTTACCGCGTACGCCAACGACAATTACAACTACGACATCATGTGGACTTTTGATCCCGACTACGCGACACAGATCGAGCAGGAGTACAATGTGCAGCCCACGCGTAACTCGGCCGACGAGCTGGAGCTCACGTACATTCCGACGACCGCGACGAGTTCCATGCCGGTCGCTTCCAACATCAACAACGCGCTCATCGCTGCCGCGGCCGCATCGCAGTATGCGACGCAGCTCAATTCGCACATGGACTTCCGCCTGCTCGACTGGCCGGATGCCACTTCGATCGTCGACAAGGCGCAGCTCGCCAAAGATCTCGGCGTTCGCGGTATCGCGATGTTCAAGATCGACGGCGGCGAGGATCCCAACATTTGGACCGCGATCCAGGGGCTTGCCGGTTCGTCCGTTACTGTCGCGACCAAACCGACCGGCGGCGCGACCGACGTCGCGCTCACGCCGCTCACGAGCAATTTGGCTATCGGCTCAACCGGCACGCAGGTATACATCTTGCAAAAGATCCTCAACTCAAGCGTCTCGACCGAGATCGCAGCAAGCGGCGTCGGCTCGCCCGGAAGCGAGACAAGCTATTTCGGCGCAGGCACCAAAGCAGCGGTAGAAAAGTTCCAACTTGAGTACAACATCGCGACCGCAAAGAACCCCGCCTTCGGTAGCGTCGGCCCGGCCACGCGCGCCAAGCTCAACGCGGTCCTCGCGACGATCTGATCTTCGGTTGAAGTTGCGCGACTTCGGTGGTCGTCTCGCGTCAAGGATCGTTCTTTGAGGAGGGATTGATGTTCATCTGTACACCACAAATCCTTGATAAAATCGAGGATGCAACGCGCAGAGCCGTTGAGGTTCGTGCTAGTCATATTGACGAATTGGACGAGCATGTAAAGACGCCCCACCGCGAGCTGGACGTATTCTTAGGGGAAATTCCGGGAAAAGATATGCTCGATATCGGATGCGGACAAGCACGTTACGCAAACCGCTTTATCGAGGCGGGCATGAACTACATTGGCATTGATCTGTCGCCAAGTCTCGTCGAGATCGCTCGGGTCAGGAATCCAAAGCTTCGTTTCGAGACGATGAGCTTCAGGAAGCTCGCGTTCCCGAATGAGAGCTTCGACGGCCTTTGGTGCTGTTGCTCGCTTATGCACGAACCCAAGTTCAATGTGCCGAACGTGCTCGGAGAAATGCAACGAGTGCTCCGACCGGGTGGCATTGTGCATATCGTGGTGCCCAATTACGGCAGCACGGGCGAGACACTGGCGCCTATCGAAGGAGGCGGAGATATCCTGACGCATGTGTCGCTTTGGGAGCTGGGGAGCTACGATCTGTCGTCGAACGAGCTAACTTCCGCTTACTCCACGCGTTCGACAGGGTCCAATATTTCGCGTTCAGTGTTACGGCGCAAAAATGATCGCCCGGGCGGGAATCGCCTCGGGCGATTTCTGTTTAATCATAGTTCTAGCGCGATCACGAAATTTGTGCTATAAATCCTGCATTGGCCGTTGGGCCTATTTTATTTGTATGGACATCCGAAACATAGCTATTATTGCACACGTCGACCACGGTAAGACCACCCTTACCGACGCTTTGCTGCGTCAGACCGGCGTTGCCGAGGAGGGTGTTTCGATGGACTCCAACACGCTCGAAAAGGAGCGTGGCATCACCATTTATTCCAAGAACGCTGCGACCTTCTACAAAGACACCAAGATCAACATCGTCGACACGCCCGGCCACGCCGATTTCGGATCAGAGGTCGAACGCGTGCTTCGCTCCATCGATTCCGTCTTGCTCGTCGTCGACGCCCAGGAAGGTCCGATGCCGCAGACTCGTTTCGTACTCAAGAAGTCGCTCGAACTCGGCCTCAAGCCCATCGTCGTCATCAACAAGATCGACAAGCCCGCCGCCGATCCCAAACGCGCCGAAGACCAGGTGCTTGAATTGTTCCTCGAGCTCGGCGCGACCGACGCACAGGCGGACTTTCCGGTCGTCTATTCGATCGGCAAACAAGGCATCGCCAAGCTGAAGCTCGACGACGAATCCACCGACCTCACACCGCTTCTCGACACCATCCTCAAGTACGTGCCGGTCGCTTCGACCCCTGATGCACACGAGAAACCCGCGCGTCTGCAGCCGTTCAATCTCGCGTACGACAACTTCCTCGGCCGCATGGCCATCGTTCGCGCGTACGAAGGTGTCCTCAAAAACGGCGACCAAGTATTCGTAAAGCAGCCGACCGGCGAAACGCGCACCGGAAAGATCATCAAACTGTTCACGTTCAAGGGCCTCGCGCGCGTCGAAGCAGACAGCATCGAAGCGGGCGACATCGCGCTCGTCGCAGGGCTCCCTGATATTTACATCGGCGAGACGATCACGACCGACCAGAATGCGGAGCCGCTCCCCGCGATCGCCGTCGATCCGCCGACCATCACGCTCAACTTCCTCGTCAACAATTCTCCGTTTGCCGGCCGCGAAGGCAAGTACGTCACCTCGCGCCAGCTACGCGAACGCTTGGAAAAGGAGCTCGAGATCAACGTCGGTCTCAAGATCGAATTCAGCGGCGACACCTTCAAAGTTTCCGGTCGCGGTGAATTGCACATCGCCATTTTGCTCGAGAACATGCGCCGCGAAGGCTACGAAATGCAGGTCTCGCAGCCGCAGGTCATCATGACGGAAGTGGACGGCAAGAAGCACGAGCCGTTCGAAGAGGTCATCGTCGATACGCCGAGCGAATATCAGGGCTCAATTATTGAACGCCTCGGCACGCGCAAATTTGTCATGAAAGACTTGAAAGTCCACGAGAATCAGGTGCGCCTCGTGTTCGAAGGCCCGACACGAGGACTCCTCGGCTATCGCAACCAGTTCGTGCTCGACACCAAGGGCGAAGGAATTCTTTCTTCGCGCGTCACCGGATTCATGCCGTACGCGGGCGAGATCAAGAAACGCGCGGTCGGCTCGATGATCTCGATGACCACCGGCAAGGCGCTCGGCTACTCGCTCTGGAACTTGCAGGAGCGCGGCATTCTCTACATCACTCCTGCGACCGAAGTGTACGAAGGCATGGTCATCGGCGACACTTCGAAGGGCGAAGAAATGGCCGTCAATCCGACGAAGAACAAAAACCTCACCAATGTCCGCTCATCGGGGACCGACGAAGCGATCAACCTCGTCCCGCCGTGGCAACTCACGATCGAACGCGGCCTCGAGGTCATGGCCGAGGACGAATACCTCGAGATCACGCCGCTTAGTGTGCGCCTTCGCAAACAATTTCTCACTGACACCGACCGTGCTCGCGCCAAACGCAAGGACTAACGTTGACTGTAACCGTACAAGGGTATAGCCTCGATATAGGAAACGCAGAAAGGGAGCTTGCGATGTTAGATAAAACCCCGCCAACGGCCCTGCAAAGGGTTGGACCACCGTTCCCGCAATCGTTGCCCGCGATGACGCTGGAAGAGCTCGAAGCCAACGAGACGCGGATTTTTCACGCCGTTCTCGGCTCAGTCGCGCAGAGACGGGATTTGAAGCTACGCAAACGCCGCAAAGACATCGTGTACGCAGATTTTGATGGAAGACGCAAGATGGTACTGACCCACGAATATCTTGGCATCTGTGTGAGCCACGTCAGAAATCTCGGCACTTATATCTGTGCCGAAGGGCAGCACGTTGTGAAGTACGATATCACAACAGAGGGAGGCGCCCTCCTTTCCCAAGGAACACTGTATTGCGTCACCGCTTGAGATGTATCAATCCGGGAAATATAAACGCCTCGGGAAACCGGGGCGTTTGCTATACTGTCTATATGAAACGACCAATGCCCAAAGACGAAGAAGAGATCAAGCAGATGCTCTCGCCGGAGGAATACGCGGTGTTGCGTGAGAAGGGAACCGAGGCTCCTTTTAGCGGTGAGTTCGTGCACAAGACCGAAGATGGAACGTACGCATGCAAAGTGTGCGGCAACCCGCTTTTTTCATCGGACGCGCAGTTCGACAGCGGCACCGGCTGGCCTTCTTTTGACCAGGCGCTTCCAGGCGCGATCGAAACGCATTCCGACAACGACCACGGCATGGTGCGCACCGAGATCACCTGCGCACGCTGCGGCTCGCATTTGGGCCACGTTTTCGACGACGGCCCGACCAAGACCGGCAAACGTTACTGCATAAACTCCGTTTGTTTGGACCTTGAGGAAAAATAAGCATGAATAGTTTGCGCCTTCCGGTCACGCTTCTTGTCATCGTCGTGGTCGGATTTTTTGTGTGGTTCTGGCTGGCACGACCGATATCCGTGCACGCGCCGGCGCAAACATCTACGACAACGGTTTCGACCACCTCGAATTCCTCGGGGCAAGCAAGCTCGCCACAGACAACTCCATCGCCTACGCTCGACCCTTCGAGTGTCGCGCAGAACATCGTCGGCTCATGGCAATCGACCGATGACGCGAACTATTCCGTCGCGATCACATCGGCCGGGAAGTGGACCGACTCATACAAAGGAAGCAATGCTTCAAGCAGTGTGTCGGAAACAGGCACATACGAACTCTTCACGAGCGCGGATCCTGACAAGGACTTCACAGGCACTCTTGTGCCGGGTGTCGTCTACGTAAAAGTTTCCGAAGGGACGTCCGTGTTGTATTTCAGCGTCCTCGATGCAAGCGCCAGTAACCTGCAGCTGAGCTACCTCGACCGCGGCAACACGCTTTCGTTCGTGAAAGTGCAATAGGTTTGCCCATCAGTTGACAGTGCAATGTGGCGCAGTAGTGTGTAAAAAGACCTGGAGGTCGGAAAGGAAAAACCCATGTTTGGTGTCGACACCACCGTTTTGGTCCTGTTGGCCTGCTTGAATAGGGATCCCAAGGATTGCATGGCGAAGATGATCGCGTTGCCCAGCATGTCACTGAACCAATGTCGTGAATTCAGCGACATGACCATGCTGCAATGGATCAGCAGCCACCACGGCGTAAAGATCAAGAAGTGGTCATGCAAACTGTGGCAGAACGTTAAGATCCCGGCCTGAAGCAAGTCCAATGAAGGACACACCATTGAAAATCAAAAAGGCGCGGATGATCCGCGCCTTTTTTCACAAGGTCGTTTTCAGTTACGTTTGCGTCGCGTTGATGAGAGCGCAAGCGATGACTGGCATGTCATAGGTGCCGTATGCGCACACGTGCGCGCGTTCAGCGAACAGGTCGAGCGGGATCTCGCTGCCCTTGGTCGGCATCCACGTGTCGGCAGGCAACGGAATCCACTTCCTGCAAACGATGACGGCGTAGCCCATCGGGCTTTCCTTGGATTCCCGCCAGTCGGTCGTTCGGCATTCGCCGTCGCCGCACAGACAGTTCCCGATCTCCCCGAACAACCTTTTGTACGACGCGTGATACCGCTGGTGCTTGAACCCGTAATCACCCGGCGCTTTGCCAGACGGCGTTCCTTCGAATGTCGGCGCAACGCCCGTGATCTCGTTTTCCGCGACATAGGCGCTGGGTCTACGGCCCGAGAGCAGCAGGGCGGGAGCGCAGAGAGCGGAAGTAAGGACAATTCTTCGGGTAAAGATCATTTCGCGATCCTTCCATGTGATGGCAACTGTTTCCGGCTTCGGTCACGCTAGCACCGCGCGTTGCGACTGTAAAGCACAAGCTTTATTGACTCCACCAAGCCTTCAACTGCGCGATGACAACTTTGGTTTCTGTGACGGGGTGATGCACGAAGAGGAAGAATTGTGGCACTTCGCGGTAAGCCCAGAGAAATGCGATGACGAGGAAGATCGCGGTGAGGACGCCGACGAAACCGTCGAAGGGGTCGGTGTGGTAGTGATAGTTGTACTGGTACTTGCCCGTCGGATCGTTGAACCCGTATGAACTGTACTGCGCAGCTTGTAGCGGGCCCGTGATGATAAAGAAGCCGATGAAAAGCAAGAAGACCGCGAGCCAGATCGGTATGATCGTCACCGCAACTCCGAATATCGCACCTTTGGTTATGAGCGAAATGAGCGCGCCTACCCACAGAAGCGCGATGATCATGCGGATAAGTCCGTAGGCGGGATTCCATTGACTGCCTTGCTGTCGCCATTGCTGCTTCCACTGTTGTTTCCATTGCTGCTTTTGTTGCTTGCGCATTTGTCGCCACTTGAGGTGCTGTGCATGCGCTGAATCCATGCCGTCGACCAGGTCATCCCATTTGTTGCCAGTGAAGCGTTCATAGCTTTCGCCCCAACGTTCCTTTGCGCGCTGCACGAGCGCCTCGGCATTGAACGGTTCTCCATGCGCCTGTGCGCGAGCCTCGGCGGTGTCGGCGTAGGGAACGAAGATCGCGAGTCCGAGGTAGAGCAATATCCAGATGCCGCCGGTGAAGATCGTCAGCGCGATGAAGGCGACGCGCACGATCGTGACGTCGATATCGAAATACGCCGCGAGTCCTGCGCAGACACCTGCGAAGACAGCGTCCTCGCGGCTGAGGAAGAGGCGCTTGGGCGCGCGCGGGCCGGACGTCTGCTCGCCTTTTCTATCCTCGGTCTTCTCCTTCGCATCGCCCTGCACCGGCCCCATCTCATCGATGATGCGTTTGACCTCATCGCTCGAGACGACCGTTTTGTGCGGACTGAGCGTCTTGTCGCATTTCTCCGCGATGGCCTGCTCCAAATCTGCAATGATCTCGGACTTGCCCGGATCGTCGGCGAGGTTGGCCGAAGCGTTGTCGAGGTAGGCGCGCAGCTCTTCGTACCCGCTTTCTTCGAGTTGGTACGCTCTGCCGTTGAGGTTTATGGTGACGACTTTGTTCATAATTATTTGGCGACTATTTTCCTAAGCTTTTAATGGTTCTGTTAATGTCTTCCCAATACTTCTTCAGGTCATCGAGTCGCTTTCGGCCTTCTGCCGTGAGCGAGTAATATTTGCGAGGGGGTCCGGTCTCTGATTCTTTCCATTCATATTCGAGTAATGATTCCCGGCGCAGCTTCGAGAGCAGGGGATAGAGCGTGCCTTCCTGCGTCTTGAACTCCGTGCCATCGAGCGCTGCCAGGATGTCGGCAGAGTAGACGGCTTCGCCCGAAATGATCTTGAGCACCAAGAATTCCAGGAGCCCTCGTCGTATCGCTTCAAATGATTCGTTCTTTTCCATATCAATTCAGTACCTTGTCCTATAAAGGTAGCAGATAGCAAAAAGGTGTCAAGTGCAGAAAAGACCCCGACACAAGGCCGGGGTCCCTTTCATTGATACGCGCAGAGCGGTCAGTCCTTCTTGACGCCGAAGATGCGCAGGAACAAAAGCAACAGGTTGATGAAGTCGAGGTAGAGCGTGAGCGCACCGTCGACGACAAGTCCCTTGCGATTTCCGCCGGCGTCGTACATCGCCGTGAGCTTGTTCATGTCATAGGCCGTGAGACCGATGAACAAGACGAGCCCGACGAAGGTGACGACGAAGTTGATCGCCGACGACCGGAACACGAAGTTCGCCAGCATCAGGACTATCAGTCCGACGAGCCCCATCAGCAGGAACGATCCGGCGCCCGAGAGATTGCGCTTCGTCGTCAGCCCCCAGAGCCCCGAGGCTCCGAAGGTGACGGCCGTGATGGAACAGACCTGGAAGATGCTCGCGCCGGTGTAAAGCGACATCACCGGTGCGATCGTGAGGCCGTTGAGTGCCGCATAGATCACGAAGATGATGATGCTTCCCGGGCTGTCCTTGGTGCGCTTGTCCCATCCGGACATTCCCAGGATCAAGACGAACTCCAGAGCTGTCACGATCCACCAGGTCCCGGTCAGGCTTGGCTCGTTGCCGTCGCGGACGAGGAAGTAGGACAACAGGTCCGGATTATTCACGACGACGGCGCCGACGGCTCCCGTCACCATGAGTCCGAATCCCATCAACAGTAGGACGTTGGCCTGGAACTTCGCGAGGCCTTCGTCCCGGGTCATCGCCACGAGCCCGGCGGGGGTACTCAATCTCTGGGGCATGGAATATCTCCTTGAGGTTTGCCCACTCGCATCCTTTGTGCAAGCTGAATAGATTATAGGACAAAATTAGCGCCTTAGTCAATAGGCGTGCTTTTCAATAACAATAGAAGGCTTCATATGCAGTTCATGAGCATGCTGCACACTGAGACACTTACTCGTCTTCACACACCTTATGGCAGATACAAGAACCGCTTACCAAAGTGAAACGACCAAACCCTTATACCGCGGCGTGCAGATCGTCTGGTACATCCTCGGCATCCTCGAAGTGCTGCTCGCGTTCCGTTTCTTCCTCAAATTAGCGGGCGCGAATCCGGGCGCCGGATTTACGGATTTCATTTACGCATTCTCGTATCCGTTCGCCGCCCCATTCCTCGACGTCTTCCGCATTTCGCAAGTCGACGGCAAGGTCTTCGAATGGACGACGCTCCTGGCAATGGTCGTCTACTGGATCATCGCGTACGGCATCTCGCGCCTCTTCGTCATCAGCCGCACCGTTTCGACTGGCGAGGCAGCGACGAAGCTCCAGCAGCAAGATTAGGCCTACTTCGCTAAAGCTACGAAGGCCACGGTTTTCCGATTTCGGAAAACCGTGGCATGCTGAGCGCGTGAGGACCCTCTTTTTCGACACCGAAACCACCGGCAACACCGACGGCGACAGGCTCGTGCAGCTCGGCATCAAGGAGCGCGGCATCGCAGAGCCGCTCGTCAACGAAATGTACAAGCCGCCGCTGCCGATCGCGTACGAAGCGATGGCGATCCACCACATCACCGAGAAAATGGTGGCGGACAAACCCGCATTCAGGGATTCGCCCGGATACGCGGACATCAAATCCGCATTCGAGCACGAAGACATCATCAGCGTCGCCCACAACGCCGCCTTCGACGTCGCCATCCTGCGCCGCGAGGGCATCAAGCCGGCCAACATCATCTGCACCTACAAGGTCGCCTCCGCGCTCGATACGGATGAGCGCTTCTCGCACTACAGCCTCCAATACCTGCGCTACGCGCTCGGCATCGAGGTAGAGGGGAGCGCGCACGACGCGATCGGCGACGTCCTCGTCCTCGAAGCGCTCTTCGAGCACCTCCTCGCGAAGCTCACCCAGCAGCTCGGCTCCGAAGAGCGGGCGATCAAAGAAATGCTCGACATCTCTTCCAAGCCCAAGCTCTTCACCACCATCCGCTTCGGCAAACACAAAGGCAAGCGCATCGAAGAGGTCGCCCGCGAGGATCGGGGATATTTGGAGTGGTTGCTCAAGGAGAAGAAAAAGGACGGGGACGGTGAGGAAGATTGGATCTATACCTTGGAACATTTCTTGGCTCAATAATTTATGGCTCTAGAAAAGAATATTCCGGTATTTAAAGAAAAGTTAGAAGTTAGTGAATTCGATAAGACGATGCCGAAGATAGAGGCGCCTAGACTATTTGAATTCTCTAAGAATAAAGATTATATCGTTCGAGAAATACGAAAGCATATGTTCGAGAAAGGACAATATCTCGATGCTGAAAAGACTGCAAGGGAAGTAAAGGGATTGTTCGATGAGTTGAGAGATGTTTATGAGATAAATGCGCCCGTTAATTTTGTTGTATCGAATGATGAGAACGGAAAAGAGACTTTTTATTCGGTTATCGACAAGATTGAAGCCAAAAAGATCGAAGATCTTGACCTCGAAGAGCAATCTAACGCAAAGGAGGGTTTAAAGAAGATCTTTACGAACCTATTTTCCTACTACGAAACGAAGAATGCTTCGGGCGAGAATTTCTTAGCAGATATACCGGAGATTGATCAATATGTATATGGCGCCAAGAAGGGAGAAAGCGTAAATAAATGGTATTTAATCGATACAGATCCGTTATATTCCAAAGACACAGATTCTTTGGCAGATTCATTGGATGCATTAAGAGACGAAATCGAAAGTGTAACCGAGAAGTACGGACTTGACCTAAAGGACATTCACAATAAATGTGAAAAATTGCTCGAAACACTTTAGAGAAACCTTCCTTTTGAAGGAAGAAGGAAGGAATCGGGAGGATGGATCTGCCGCCCGCGTTTCTTGGCCCAATAAATTTATTGTCTTAAGAAAGTAGTTATTTTCTCGAGGGTCGTTTCAGGTTGTTTGATAAGTTGGTGTTCCCACACCCTAAGTACTTTCCAACCCGATCTACGTAATTTGCGGAACGTCCTCTTGTCCCTGGCCATATTCCGTTCGATTTTCGATACCCAAAAGTCAGAATTAAGGCGAGATCGCCATTGGCCGAACCTGTAGCCATGCCAAAAGTCACCGTCGATAAAGACGGCAATTTTCTTTTTCGGGACACTTACGTCAGGCGTACCAGTTACATTCCTGTTGTGTTTATTGAAATAGATCTTTTTCTTCCGCAAAGCACGAAAGACCGTCAGCTCAGGCGTCGTATTTTTCTGCTTTATTGATGCCATTATCCGGCTCCTCGTTTCTACACTGAACTTATCAGCCATGGGGTCAGTTATTTCAATTATTACGCCTATTGAATTCGTCTTCAGATCCTGGCTCAACCCTCTCCATTAATTTCATTTCAGGTTGGTTTTCAAGCATGGCGATAATGCATTTGCCAATGTGATAACTGAGGTTAGCGGGGACGGCATTTCCAATTTGCTTATATTGTGAAGCCAGGGATCCACTAAACTCCCAATCATCCGGGAATGTTTGTATCCTTGCGTATTCCCGGACTTTCAAGGGCCTTGTTTCTTGAGGATGGCAGCGCTCAGTTTGTTTTTGTGCTGGGGCGCAGGTCAATGTCAGGCTAGGTTCGTCCCAAGAAAGCCGTCGAGCCATGCCTGTTTTCCCACCTCCTAAATGGAAAGACGCACCCATGTATTCTTTCTGGACGTTTAGCGGCAAGTCTTTCCAATAACCACCTTGCGGGATTTTAGACAGGATGCTCGCCTTTCTCGCTGGGTAGCTTTGCCCGGGAGAATCTGGGCAACCTTCAAGTGCTTCTCTCAATGAGACCGTGTAATCTCGCTCTTTTGGAAAATAAATAGGCAACTTTAGATCGTCCCTTACGGCCATGATTATGAGGCGCTCTCTTTTTTGGGGGACGTCGAGATATTGAGCTTTGACGACTTTATATGCAACGCGATAGCCTAATCCTTTTATCACCTCAATTATCGTCTTCAGTGTTTGTCCGTTGTCGTGGTTTAGTAAGCCCCGAACGTTTTCTCCCATTGCAACCTTCGGCCTAATCTCTTTAATGCTGCGCGCGAATTCAAAGAACATTGTGCCACGAGTGTCCTCAAATCCGAGTTTCTTGCCAGCGGAGCTAAAAGCTTGGCAGGGGAATCCACCTTCGACAATGTCGGCAGACATTCCTTTGAAATCAACATTTCGGACATCGGCGTGCATAACATTCCAGTCTGGGCGGTTATTCATCAGGGTCGCTACAGAATCCCTATCCCAATCGGTCAGTAGGGAATGCTGTAAGCCTGCGTGATGAAATCCCAATGCTGTGCCACCGGCTCCGGCGAACAGCTCAACCACTTTATATTTCGTTTTCTTGTTTGACTTAAGGATCTTATAGTTGTTACCCGAATGCGATCCAGAAATCTTTCCTTGTAAGCGTTCGAGTTCCTTTAAATTGAACAGCCGATGGTTTAGGTTCGAACGATCTGCCTTTATCAAGCCCTTTTTATCCCACCGCCTAATGGTATCGATTGATACTCCCATAAGTTTTGATGCGTCTTGTACCGATAAATATGGGGTCATATAGGTATTATAACCCGTGCATAGGCAATGGTTATTCAGAAACTGTGCATTTCTCGATAAGTGACACCGGGTCATCTGTGTTATACATTGCGCCTATGACTCCGGAACTCAAGAAAACCCTTACTGAGTACTTTAAGGATGAGTTTGCAGGTAAGATCCTTGCCAAACTGAAAGAAGGGCACGATTTGTCATCTTTCAACTTCAACCCCCTCGTATCGATTGCGTTATCTAGTGGTGTATACGGGAATCCTACTCCTATGAACATGGCGAAAGCTTTACTCTACCCACGGGTATTTGGTACATCGATTAACACTACCTTCGGGGACAAAATGCAGAAGATGTGTGTACGGTATCTTGGCGCAGCAGCTTCCGGTACTACTGGCATAGATATTGAGTATGAGGATAAGCTTGATGGCCAGAACGTGGTCATGCAACTGAAGGCGGGACCCAACACCATCAACTACGATGACGTTGAGCCTATAGTAAGCAAAATGGGCACTGCGTATCGCACGTTGCGGCAGAATCGAGCGGACAACATGCCAATCTTTGCGATAGGCATTACATATGGCGTTATGGCAGATATCAGCGCGCATTATAGACGGATCGCCGCGTCTTCAGTTGGAGGCCAGTTAAATATACCTATTTATATAGGCCAGGACTTTTGGCATCGGTTAACCGGTAACCCAACGTTTTACTCAGAAATGATATCGTTGTTCGTAGATATATTCGAAAAAGAGGACTACAGCGACCTGTTGCAGGAAGACCTCGATCGGCTCGCTTCCGAAATTGAAGCAAAATACTTTTCTGGCGGGAAATTTGACCTAAAAAAGATATAACTTATTTGAAAGCGTGTCCTGTTTGACAGCTTCATGAAAGGGGTAGAGAGTGACGGTAATGAACCCCAAGCCCTGGTATAAATCGCCGGTTGCTTACATCGCCGGAGTGGTCATTTTTGTTGGTTTTGTAGCTAGCTTAGCCGGTTCTAGCTCTACGCCGCAGACTTCCAATACTGCGGCTGGCACAAGTGCGGTACAGACCGTCCAAACTCAGCAACTCGCTCAAGCTGCAACATCTGTTCAACTTTCAAACAACAACACCTATACAAATGTAGACGGAAACACAGTCCATTCTCCTGCATACACCAGCGACGGATCAGTTCCTGAAGGTGCGACAGCCGAGTGCCGTGATGGAACTTATAGTTTCAGCCAGCATCACAGTGGAACCTGTTCAGGTCATGGCGGGGTCTCGCGATGGCTTTAAATCCAGAGAACTAGAATAATAGGCACGAACGAGTATGGACAAAGAATGGCGGGATGAATCAAGAGATGTGAGAGATTTAAATCTCGACCTGCAGAATCCTCGTCTCCCGAAAAAGATTCGTGAGCAAAAAGATCTAAGCACAGTTCGACAGTACCTTTTTGAACATGAGGGCGTAATGGAGATCGCTAGGAGTATTGCGAAAAATGGGTATCACAAAAGTGCAGTAAGCATCGCGTATGAAGAAGAGGGCAAGTTAGTTGTATTAGACGGGAATCGCCGTCTTGCGGCTTGCCAACTTCTCCTAGATCCATCGCTAGTGAATAAAGCGCCCGACCGAGAGAAATTAAAAGAACTCGACAAAACTTTAAATAAATCAGAGCTTTCGCACATTAAGATTACGATTGCTCCATCAAGAAAAGCGGCAGAGAGAGAAATTTGGGATATTCATGTCAATCGGCTACTAAAGTCTTGGGAACAACTACAACGCTTAAGAATGTATAAAAACCTAATTGATGACAGGGAGTTTAACGTCGAAACTGCCGCGAATGAATATGGTACTACAAAAGGAGAGTTTGCTAACGAGTTGGCAAAACTGCATTTTTACGAATGGATTCTGGAGATTGGTGGAAATACTGCGGAAGAAAGGATGCGTGAAGCGGGATTCAATGCAATTGAACGCTTGATTTTAAGTAGGAATGGCAAACGTCTATTGAAATATAGCGTTTCCAACGAAGGAATCGTTACGTTTGAAGATACTGAAGAGGCAAAACACAAATTACGTAAGCTGATTCCATACATTATTGGTAGCAAGAAAGTTCCGGCACAGGCAAGCCAAAAATATCTAGAAGAAAACGTATACGCCAAGATCGATCCAAAGGGTTTTTCTAAAAAGGAGGAAACTAAGAAACAAGATCGCAAAAAGAAACAAAAGAAAATACAGCCGTCTCGTGACGATGTCACGAGCTTAAATTTAAAGCGCCGTAGAAATTCTGTAAAATATAACCTCTCAGAGGCAGTAGATATTGTTGAACATATTCTTGTGCACTTCGATGCAGTGGCCGAGCAGCTTCAATCTAGACACGATAATAGAGAGACGTTGAGCATCGGTGACGAATACGATGTACAAGATTTGTTGCATGCTCTCCTTTCCCTGTTTTTCGACGATGTCGCAGGCGAAGAATGGGCGCCGTCCGGCGGGGGCTCATCGTCGAGAATGGACTTCTTGCTTTTAGATAACGGAACAGTAATTGAGGTTAAAACAACTCTTACGCGAAAAGGTGACGCTAAGAAAATCAGAACGAATCTTGAGAAAGAACTCAATGATGATCTTATAAAATATAGTCGCTATCCAAACTGTAAGCGAATCTATTTTTTTGTGTATGATCCCGAAAGAAAGGTCAAAAAACATACAACGTTTGAGCGAGCAGTAGCAAGCAGTAAGCTTCAAGGGATCGATATAAAGGCGATTGTTAACAGAGGCTAAATTTGAAGCCAATTGAATTAGTGTGGATAACTCGGCCGCTCATCGTTTGCTAATATGACATTAATAAATGAAACACGCTTCACCTCTACGATATCCAGGGGGAAAGACTTTTCTTGCGAGTGAATTCGCGCGAATCCTTGATGTTATTGGTTTAGACAAGCCTACTTACGTCGAACCTTACGCTGGAGGCGCGGGGGCTGCGCTGACTTTGCTTTTTATTGAACAAGTACAGAGTATTGTTATAAATGACTACGACAAAGCAATCTACTCGTTCTGGAGAGCGGCAACAGAGAAATCAGAGTCTTTTGCCCAAAAAATCATTTCTACGCCAGTAACGGTCGCGCAGTGGAAAAAACAAAAGAAGATTTATTTAAACGAGCATGCAGACTTTTTCGATCGTGGGTTCGCGACTTTTTTCCTGAATAGAACCAATAGGTCAGGGGTAATGAATGCGTCGCCCATAGGTGGAATGGATCAAACAGGTAACTACAAGATTAATGCTCGCTACAATAAAAATGAACTAGCAGCCCGTGTTAGGAAGATAGGCGAATACAAAGATCGTATAGCCGTATTGAATGAAGATGGTATAGAACTCACAAAAAGGTTTTTAAAGAAAAAGGATACATTTATTTATTTGGACCCACCTTATTTTGAGAAGGGGGCAATGTTATACCTGAATCATTATGAGCAGAATGATCACGAAAAACTTGCAAAATTACTCAACGAAAATGCGAGTCAGAATTGGATACTTACTTATGATGCAATTGAAAGTATAAAGAATCTATACCCGAAAAGAAATTCGAGGAATTTACCAGTCAGTTATAGAGTCCGTACGCCGATTAAGACTCACGAACTTATGATTTTCTCAAATACAACCGCAGTTTGAATGATTAGATGCAGGAAATTTTCTAATGAAAAAAGCGCATGCGGAGACGGTGATTGGCCATGTTCATTTGCATGTTGCTGATTTGGAACGCTCGCTTGGTTTTTATCGGGATATTTTGGGGTTTGAGGTCACGGCTCGGTATGGCGACTCGGCAGTGTTTCTTTCGGCTGGCGGGTACCATCACCATATTGGTTTGAATACTTGGCAGGGGAAGGGCGCGACGCCGGCGCCGAAGGGGCATGCGGGGCTGTATCATTTTGCGATTTTGTATCCGACCCGGCGCGAGCTTGCTCAGACGCTCAAGAATTTGGTGGATGCGGAGTATCCGATCACGGGCGCGGCGGACCATGGGGTATCTGAGGCTTTGTATTTGGACGACCCCGACGGCAACGGCGTCGAGCTGTATGCGGATCGTCCGCGCGATACCTGGAAGGTCGGCAATGACGGGCAAGTGGAGATGGTCACCGAGCCGCTGGATCTGGAGGACCTGCTTTCGGAACTCAATACTTCACCGCATCTTTAGTCCGACCCTGTACGATCTGGTAATGGATGCAGACAGGCTTGTAAAGCAAGACGCGGCAAAACAGCAGCAGAAGAAAAGCCGCGCCGCATCGACGCTGCGCGGGACCGCTCGTCGAGTGGAGCATAAGCACAAGGCGCAAAGCACTCAGAAGCCTTCGGGCGGAAAGATGGCACGGTAAATTAGTAAGTTATAATATTGTATCTATGATCGACCACACATCAGTTGCAGTTAGTGACTTCGAGAAATCGAAGGCTTTTTATACGAAAGCGCTTGCGCCGCTGGGTTATACGCTTGGGATGGACCTTCCGCAATACAAGGCAGCCGGATTTAAGGATCGCGGGAGCGATCGGCAGGACTTTTGGTTCGGGGCGGTAGAGAAGCCGGCTCCGGTGCATGTGGCTTTTGCTGCGCAGAGCAAGGAGGAGGTGGATAATTTCCATGCTGCCGCGGTGGCCGCTGGCGGCAAGGACAATGGCGCGCCCGGATATCGCAAGGATTACAGCCCAGGCTACTACGGAGCTTTTGTGCACGACATGGACGGCAACAATATCGAAGCCGTTTGGCGCGACCCTTCGAAGAAATAATTTCTCACGCATTCTTCACCCGCCACCAACTAAGCTTACACAGTGATTAAAAGCTAAACGATCACTGTATGACTAACGACGATGACAAGAAGGACCTTAAGGACAAGGTGAACGACGCCTATGTGGAAGGCAAGAAAAAAGTTAAGGACGCATGGGTAGACACCAAGGCGGCTGCTGAGAAAGCGAAGAACGAAGTAGAGGCTGAAGTAGAAAAGAGCTAACGCCGTTTGTTCAAGTAACAAGAAATATGGCAGACGACTCACGCGATATACAAAGACAAGCAGAGGTTCGGGCGGAGGTATATCGTCTGCGAAGGGACGAGCGGAAAAAGAGCGAAAAGGAAGATGATCCAGAGAGCGCTTTCAGAAGGAGGGTGCGGGCGAAGGAAGCGCGTGATGATGAAGAGCTGCTGATACCCTGAGCGATGTTATTATTGTACGTATGCCAGAAGAAGAAAAGAAATGTACGCATCTGGATCAGATCGATCCCAATGTCGTGCCGCATTCCAAGGGTTGCGAAGAGTGCGAGAAGACCGGCGACACATGGGTGAAGGTTCGTTTGTGCCTGAAGTGCGGACACACGGGCTGCTGCGATTCTTCCAAGAACACGCACGCGCGAAAGCACTTCGAGGAGACCGGACATCCGATCATCGATTCGTACCAGCCGATGGGGGAATGGCGCTGGTGCTATATCGACGACGCCTATGTGACGTAGTACAATAGGCGTCATGGCAAAACGAGCATCCCAAGATATTAAAGGCAAGAAGTCGCGTTCCAAAAAGACCGCGAAGCGTTTGAGGGCAAAGGCGGAAATGTTGGCGAAGAAGGGCGTGAAGCGCAACTCAGTGAAGTTTAGGAAGCGAGCTAAATAAGAACTAGCTCATATGTATTTTGTGTACGTACTCAAATGCGAGGACGGCACTTTGTATACGGGCATCACGACCGACCTTGCGCGGCGTTTTGATGAGCATAAAAGCGGAACTGGCGCGCGATACACGCGTGCACATGGCGCTGCCAAGATCTTGTATAGCGAACGGAAACGAACTCGCAGTTCTGCGCAAAAGCGCGAAGCGGAGATCAAAAGCTGGCCTCGGAAGAAAAAGCTTCAATTGTGGTAGCATGCCTGCATGTTGACCGATGAGATCACGATCCGGCTCGAAGCGGGGCACGGCGGCCGCGGCGCGGTCGCATTTCAGAAAGTGCGCCTGATGCAGGGCCCGACAGGCGGCGACGGCGGCAGGGGCGCCAGTATCTATTTCGAAGGCGTTGCGGACATCGCGGCGCTTGGCGCGTATTCGAGGCACAAGGTCCTTCGCGCGGAGAACGGCGGCAACGGCCGCGGGCAATTCATCGATGGTCCACGCGGTGAAGACATGGTCGTGAAAGTTCCGGCAGGGACGACGGTCGTGAACCTTGAAACAGGATTTCGCAAAGAGATCGCGAGCGTAGGCGAACGGCTGCTTGCCGCTGGCGGCGGCAACGGCGGCAGAGGCAATTATAAGTTCCGTTCCTCGACCAACACGACGCCGAAGGATTTCGAAGAAGGGAAAGAGGGCGATGTCGTCGAATTTCGCCTCGAACTTCGTCTCATCGCCGATGTCGGACTCGTCGGATTGCCGAATGCAGGCAAGTCGAGTCTCCTCAACGAACTAACGGCAGCAAAGAGTCGCGTGGCCAATTACGCATTCACCACGCTTGAGCCGCACCTCGGCGCGTACTACGAGATCATCATCGCCGACATCCCTGGGCTCATCGAAGGCGCATCCGACGGCAAAGGACTCGGATTCAAGTTCTTGAAGCACGTCGAGCGCACGCGCACGCTTTTCCACCTCGTCTCAGCCGACAGCGATGATCCGGTGGTCGATTACAATGTCGTTCGCGAAGAGCTCAAACGCTTCAATCCCGAGCTTTTGGAGAAGGAAGAACACGTGTTTCTTACGAAGTCGGACCTTGTTTCACCGGAAGAATTGAATGAAAAGCTCGCAGCGCTCAAGAAAGCCAATATCGACGCGACGCCGCTCTCGTTGCTTGAGCCGGAGAGTATGGATCGCGTTCGGAAGATCCTGAACGTCATCAAGGATAAAAAAATGGCCGTTTGATATACTGGTGGTATGGAAGCTACTCCCCGCTACATCCCCGGCGTCTGCAATATCGGCGAGGCCGAGATCGCGCAACGCAAGCGCATTGGCTATGCGGCACTCGTCGTAACCCTCGTCGGGTGGGCGCTCTTGTGGTATTCCGGCGTCCCTGCACTCTGGCGGCTCGTGCTCGTCGTTCCGGCCTTCATGGCGGCGACGGGATTCTTGCAGGGCTTCATGCATTTCTGCGCAGGATTCGGCATGCGCGGCGTGTTCAACTTCGGCCCCGAGATCTACAAGACCGAAACGGTCAAAGATGCGGATGCGCTCAAGAAGGACAAGCGCAAAGCCCAGCAAATTTTCTTGTACTCGATCGCGATCGGTATCCTGGTGGCCGTCGTCGCATATTTCCTGTAAAATCCCGCGATGACTATCACACTGCACACCTCGAAAGGGGACGTTACTATTGAAATGATGGAGAAGGACGCGCCGAATACCGTCGCGAATTTCGTGAAGCTCGCCAAAGATGGATTTTATGACGGCACCAAATTTCACCGCGTCATCAAGGGATTTATGATCCAGGGCGGCGATCCGCAAACGAAAGACGATGCTTTGATGAGCCGTTGGGGCACAGGCGGACCAGGCTACAAATTCGCTGACGAAATTCACGCCGACAATCACAACGCCGTCGGCACGATCGCGATGGCCAACGCCGGCCCCGATACCAACGGTTCGCAATTCTTCATCAACGTCCACGACAATAACTTCCTCGACACCAAACACACTGTCTTCGGCAAGGTAACAGGCGGTATGGACGTAGTCGAAGTGATCGAGAACGTCGGCACCAATGAAATGGACCGACCGAACGAGGCGGTAACGATCACCAGCGTGAATCTCAAGCAGTAGGACCCGTTGTGCGACGCCGCAAAGGCGGTATCGTTAGTGTAGGCAACGCAGGGGTCGACCATGAATACGAAACACGTTAGGTTGCACGAAGACCAGTTACGAGCGTATGTAGAAGCGAGAGCCTCGGTTTTGTTGATGCAAGTCAAATGCTGTACCGGGGGCTGGAAAAACGCCGTAGTCCATACACTCATGCATAAGCTTGATGATGTGAGGTCTGACATGCAAGGAGCTTCTCCATCGGCGACAGCGGAGTATGCGTCTGCGGTCGCACTGTTCGTCGAATATGCGAACAGCGACCTCCCTCGTGAAGTAGTGGAATGCGTCTACAGGGTGGTCGAATATGATCTCGATGTATGCACGCAGACGTATGAGGACATGGTCGAGACCCTCGCCTGGGCATTCGAACATGGCGAGAGGATCGTTCTCTCCCGGGCGCGTCTCTCTATCAGCATCGCGCTCAGGAAGCTGCGCACGTAACCAACGCTCGGCCTCGTGCCGGGCGTTCTCCTTTTGTGATACACTCTTTTTCTATGCACCTGCAGGTACCGCACAAAACTTCGCAATCGGAAGCGCTCACGCGCGTGAAGCAGGGGCTCAATGAGACGCGTTCGCAACTCGGCGACAAGGCCGAGATACACGAGGAGCGTTGGGACGGCAACACGCTCCATTTCGATGCGACCGCGCAGGGCCAGCGCATCAGTGGTACGCTTGAGGTCACCGACAAGGATTACATCATCGACGCCACATTACCGCTTATGCTCAAGCTTTTTGAAGGCCGCATCGAACGCGAGATTATGGAGAAGGTCAAAGAGCTCGGCTGAAGTTTGGTATACCACCACACCAATAGCGATAGTTTGGTCAACGGTGTACAGAAGCGAAACGGAATGCTTTGTTTGTGATAGATGCAAGAGTTACCGCTATTGGTGTGGTGGTATACTTTGGCCATCAGATATGGCAAGCAATGACGACCCGGAAGTCCGCCAACTGCGGCAAATAAATAGAGAGCTCAAGAATATCGAGAGCAACACCTCCGCCAAGTGGTGGATCCTGCACGGCATGCTCTACGGCGCCGGATGGATCATCGGCTCGTTACTCGCGATCATCATCCTGAGTTGGGTGCTCACCTTACTCGGCGTCATCCCAGGGCTCGACCGTATCGCGACAGATCTCCAGACGGCTTTTTCGCGTGTCGGGCGCTAGCTGAAGAATTTCTTGATCCGGCGCCAGAAGTTTGAAGCTCGCGCTGCATGCAGTGCGAGCTTCGTTTTGATCATCGGGACCGCCGCTTCCGCGGCACGAAAGCCTTCTTGATAGATCGCCTCAGCTTCGTCGAAACTGCGTGGACGGAACGAAACGACATCCGGTTCGATAAGAATGTCAGCGGCAAATTTGGTGCGCTCGTCGCGATCCCGGAAGAGCATGTCGAACGAGCGCGTGACGACCTCGCCGAGGTTGCGCGGGCGCAGGTGTTCGACCATCCCTGCGAGATTTACGCCGATGACGAATTCCGCGCCCATGCCCCGAAGCGGCGAGACCGGCAGGTTTTCCGAAATGCCGCCGTCCACATACAGCGTGCCGCCGATATCGACCGGCGCGAAGTAGCCGGGGATGGCGCAAGAGGCGCGGACCGCCGAAGCCACATTCCCTTCGCGCAGTACTTTTTCTTTGCCGTGTTCGATGTCCGTCGCAATGATGGCGAGTGGGATCTTCGCGTCCTTGATGTCGACGTCGCCGACGAGGTCTCGGATCAGTTTTGCGAGCGCGGCATTGTTGCGTACGCCCAGGCGCGAATAGGCGAACCGCGATATCTGTTTCCATTCTAATTTCTTGGCAGCTTCCTCGATGGTCGCTACCGGGACGCCAAAAGCAAAAGGCGCCGCAACGACGGCACCTGCGCTTGTGCCAGCAATGCAGTCGATCGGGATCTCGTGTTTCAGGAGCGCGGCAATGGCGCCGACGTGCGCGATGCCCCACGCCGAGCCGCCGCTGAGCGCCAGCCCCACGTTTGCGCGCTTTTCAGCCATGATATTAGGTATACAAGAGCGTGGGTGAAGGCTTCATGAGTGGATAATGCCCTTGTGAGTTTTGCAGACGCTATACAATAGAAGGGTATGGCAAAGAACGGTCCCAAAGGCCACGGCCGCAGCGGCAAGGTGAAGAGCCGAACGCAGGTCTTGAGTGGCCGCAACAAGCGTTGGACGAAAGTGGACGCGAAAACAGGTAAATTCATGGACCAGATGGCGAAGAAGGGAAAGGCTTTCAAAGGCGTGAAAATGAAATAGAATGCCGGTCATGAATAAATCCCGTATCGAAGCCTTTAGCGACGGCGTTTTCGCCGTTGCGATGACATTGCTCGTCGTCGACATCAAGATCCCGATCGTCGCGGGAGGCGTGGGCGACGCACAGGTCGCCCAGATATTCGCCCAGGTCTGGCCGCTCGTCCTCCTCTACATGGCGAGTTTTTTCGTGCTATCGGTCATGTGGACCAACCATCATTTCATTTTCCACGCGTTCGCGAAGGAAGTGAGCCGGCAGTTGAATTTCCTCAACATGCTCTATCTCATGTTCGTTGTCCTGGTGCCGTTCTCGGTCCAGTTCATCAGCACGTACTCGAGTTCGAAAATAGCGGTCATCATATACGGCGTGAATATTTTCATCATTGTCTTTCTTTCGACGGCGATGACGAGATATGTCCGTCGCCACAAGGAACTTTTGAATCCTGAGCTTTCGCAGCGCACCATCAACCAGGCGCAGTTCCGAGCGCGTTTGAGTCTCCTTTTCTATCCGCTCGGCATACTCTGCTCGTTCTTCTGGCTACCCGCGAGTTTTTTCTTCTACACGTTTCCGGTCGTTTTCAACATCATTCCCGGGACGGTGAATTTCGTGGAAAGATACACGCCCTTGAACTTCGATTAAGTTAATACTGTTTTCATCCGCCCGCGCGACAATTGGACCATGGCGAAACGAAAAGCGCACACGAAGTATTCGCGCAGCGCGGGGAAAGATGTGGAGCGTGAAATGCGCGCATTCAAGCGTGGCACATTGCGCAGCGGACCGGGTGGCAAAGGCGGCAAAGTAAAGAGCCGCAAGCAAGCCATCGCGATCGGACTTTCCGAAGCCCGGCGCAAGGGAAAGCGCGTCCCGTCTGCCAAAAAACACAGATAGCAGTACTTGCTCGGATTTTCCATGTGATAAAATTGACGGCATGACCCCGTTATTCGTTAGGAACAGGCATATGGGAAAGAGCGATAAAAAGGATGTGACCCTTAACGAGGTCGGGGAGACATTGAACACGTTTGGCGAGAGAATGAATGAGTTTGGAGAGATGCTGGGTTTTGTGGTCGAACACATGGCGACTAAGGAAGACCTTGTAGAGGTGCGTAAGGAATTAAAAGGCGATATCGCAGAAGTACGAACAGACCTTTTCGCCCTGCATACTCAAGTGAATTCCATCGAGTCGGATATCCGAGGAATGAGGCACGGGCGGCTCGAGGTGCGAGTCGCTGATCTCGAAGAAAAGGTCTTTGGCGACTCCCGTTCCTGAGCCGACCCGCCGTGCTACAATCGCGGCATGCTGAAAACTCCGTTCTTCGACCCCAACAGAACGTACTACCAGAATTGGGAAGAAGGACCGTTCGGTGATTTTCAAGACGGGGTCATTGTCCCGGAAAGCGGCGAGCCGCGATTCGACTTTCTCGGTTTCAAATTGAATTATCCGCTCGGCGTTGCAGCCGGGCCGCTTCTTAATGGTAAGTTCGTGGACGCCGCACTCGATAAAGGGTACGACGTACCGGTTCACAAGACAGTGCGCAGCAAAACGCATCCGTCCAACGAATGGCCCAATGTTCTCGGTGCCGATCTGCCAGGCGACCTCACGCTTGAAATGGCGCAAAGGCCGATCGTTGTCCGCAACGAATATAAAGAGCCACTTTCAATAACGAATTCCTTCGGTAATCCATCGTACGAGCCTGAAGTTTGGCAGGCAGATCTACGCAAAAGTATCGCGCACGCGCGGCCGGGTCAGCTCGTCATGTGCTCTTTCGAAGGCACAAAGCGTGAAGGGATGACGACCGATGAATACATCGCCGACTGGGCAAATGGTATGCAAATGCTCAAAGACGCGGGCATACAGATCGTCGAGGCGAACTTTTCCTGCCCCAACGAAGGCGCAGCGCAGCTCCTGTGTTTTGACGTGCCGAAAGTGAAGGTCGTTGCGACCGCGATAAAAAATAAGATCGGCTCGACGCCGCTCGTCATCAAGATCGCGTACTTCGGTGAAGCGGAATTGCGAGAACTGGTGAAAGAAGTCGGCAGCATTGTGGACGGATTCTCAGCCATCAACACCATTCCCGCACCGGTCGTGAATCCCGACGGCACGCAAGCGCTGCCGGGCGCGCACCGGGTGAAAAGCGGCATCTGCGGCCACGCCATCAAATGGGCGGGGCTCGACATGGTGAAGCGACTCAATAATTTGCGCGAAGAGCTCGGCATGCATTACGGCATCATCGGCTGCGGCGGCGTCACCGTTCCGAAAGATTTCAAGGAATACCGAGATGCAGGAGCCGACGTTGTCATGTCCGCGACCGGCGCTATGTGGAACCCGTACTTGGCTAAGGAGATCAAGGAAGCCTACCCGGATGCGTGACGATATCGCAGCTCGCGTTTCAAAAGCGATCGAAGAGAAGGTTTTCCCCGGTTGCGTTATTGGAACTGTTCGTTCAAGCAACGAACGCGAAGTGATGCCGTTTGGAAATTTTACCTACGAAAAAGGCGCACCTAAAGTCACAGAAAATACGATCTACGATCTTGCCTCGGTGACGAAATCCATCCCTGTAGCTGCGCTTGCGGCACTGTTCACGGCAGAAGGAAGATTGCCTCTGTCTGAACCGGTCAAAACGTATATCCCCGAACTGCAGAATGATTTTGGGGCTACAGTACAGGATCTTTTACGCTATCGTGTGCGCGGCGCACAGCTTTCGACCTTGAAATACACCACCTTCGAGCAAATACGTACACACATATTCGAACAAGGATTCGCCGCGCCTCCTGGTGAAAGCGAGTACGCGAATCTTCCGGCCTTTTTGCTTGGTATCGTTCTCGAACGAGTCGGCGGGGAAATTCTCCCCGCGCTTGCGCACAAGTATTTCTTCGGGCCACTTAAGATGAACGACACGACGTTTTTTCCGCATGACATTGAACGGGTCGCACCGACCGAAGTCGTCGATGGTGTCAAGGTCCGCGGCATCGTGCACGACGAAAGCGCCCGCATGTTCGCGCTCAAGCGCCGCGCGGTGGGGCATGCGGGATTGTTTTCAACCGCGCCTGATCTACTGAATTTTCTTGAAGCTCTTTTGCAAGGAAAATTCCCAGCTGTTGTCGAAGCGGCAGAACAAGGCTTGGGGTGGCAGCTTATGGCGAAGGACGCCTTTGGTAAAACGGGCTTTACCGGCACATCCGTACTTGTTGATCGACAGAAAGGAATTGCACTCGTTATTCTCTCGAACCGGACCTACCCAAAGCGTCCGGCGGGCGCGAGCGCCATCAACTCGTTCCGTGCAGATATCGCCGAGATCGTGCTGGGTTGAACCTGGAACCTTGCATGGTACAGTGCGCAAATGTGCGGCATCTTCGCCTATACGGGCAACAACAAAAAGAATGCGGGCGAAGTGTTGCTCGACGGGCTTACGTCGCTCGAATACCGCGGCTATGACTCTGCGGGTATGTACTTGCCGGAGTCCGGTCTCGTAAAGTCGACCGGCGCCGTCTCGCATCTACGTCGCAAAATGCCTGCCGGCTATTTCGGCAAAAGCGGTATCGCGCACATTCGCTGGGCGACGCATGGCGAGCCGACCGAGACCAATGCGCATCCGCACCGCGATTGCACCGGTGAAATCTGGCTCGTGCACAACGGCATCATCGAGAACTACAAGGAATTGCGGGAGCGTTTGCTCAAGCTCGGCCATACGTTCGTCACGGCGACCGACACCGAAGTTCTCACGCACCTTATCGAAGAGCACCTAAAGAAAGAAAAGGATTTTGAAAAAGCGACGCTTGCCGCGCTGCGCGAAGTGAAAGGCACATACGGGCTCGCGATCGAATACACGCCGGAGCCGGAAAAGGTCATCGCGGCGCGCATGGGCTCGCCTGTTGTCTTGGGCATTGGCGAACACGAGCGATTCATCGCCTCCGATGCGTCGCCGATATTGAAACACACGAGCAAAGTCGTCTTTCTTGAGGACGGAGAGATCGCGGTCATCACACCGGAGAAGCATGATATTTTCAAGCTGGACGGCGGTCGCGTGCAGCGCAATGCCGAGAAAATAGATTGGAATGTGGAAGCTGCGCAGCGCGGCGGCTACCAGCATTTCATGATGAAAGAGATCATGGAAGGGCCAGAAGTCGTGCAGAACACGTTGCGTGGCCGCTTGCTCGAGAAGGAGGGCCTCGCAAAGCTCGGCGGGTTCGAATCCGTCGCTGATGAGATCAAAAAGGCCGAGCGAATGATCATCGTCGGCTGTGGCACCGCGTATTACGCCGGACTTACGGGCGAATACATGCTCGAAGAACACGCCGGCATTCCCGTCGAAGTCGAACTTGGCTCCGAATTCCGCTATCGCCATCCTGTGCTCAATCCGAAAACTGCATTGCTCGCCATTTCGCAATCTGGCGAAACGGCCGACACGCTCGAAGCGATCCGGGAAGGGAAGCGTCGCGGTGCGCTTACGCTCGCCATTTGCAATACCGTCGGCTCGACGATCGCGCGCGAGACCGATGCCGGTGTTTTCAACCACGCCGGACCCGAGATCGGCGTCGCTTCGACAAAGGCGCTCGTTTCGCAGCTGACCGCGCTCGCGCTCCTCACCATGTTCATCGGCCGCCAGCGCACGATGAGCATCGAGACGGGCCAGGAGATTGCGCGGGAATTGTTGTTGCTTCCCGAAAAGATCCAGACGATACTCGACGGTCGCGAAAAGATCGAGAAACTCGCAAAGAAATATGCAAAGGCGCGCGACTTCCTCTACATCGGCCGCAAATACAATTACGCGATCGCATTCGAAGGTGCGCTCAAGCTCAAAGAGATCTCTTATATTCACGCCGAAGGCTGCGGCGCGGGCGAAATGAAACACGGCCCTCTGGCGATGATCGACGAGAATTTTCCGACGATGGCGATCGCAACGTCGGATTCCGTGTACGAAAAAGTCGCTTCAAATATCGAAGAGATCAAAGCCCGCCGAGGTCCTGTCATCGCACTGGCGACCGAAGGGAACGACGAGATTAAAAGTCTCGCCGACGATGTGATGTACGTTCCCCAAACACTTGAAATGCTTTCACCGATCCTCAACGTCGTTCCGCTACAACTTTTCGCCTACTATTTCGCCAAAGAAAAAGGTTACAACATGGACCGCCCTCGCAACCTCGCGAAGTCGGTGACGGTGGAATAGTTAGATCTTCACGACCTCCTCCCAAGACCTGCCTTCGACACCGAAGTGGCCGTACGCAGCCGTTTGCCGGAAGATCGGGCGGGTGAGGCCGAGGCGCTCGATGATGGCGCGGGGCTTGAAGTCGAAGTTCTTGGTGACGATCTCGGTAAGATTCTTGCCGTTGTCATCGAACGCTTCGATCATGACGGGCTCGGCGCGGCCGATCGCGTAGGCGACCGAGACGAGTGCCTTACTTGCGTAGCCGTTGGCAACGAGGTTCTTTGCGGCGAAGCGGCACATGTAGGCCGCGCTGCGGTCCACCTTCATGCCTTCCTTGCCGGAGAGGCAGCCGCCTCCGTGCGGCATGAGGCCGCCGTAGGTGTCCACCATGATCTTGCGGCCGGTGAGGCCAGCGTCCGCCATGAATCCGCCGATCACGAATTTGCCCGTCGGATTGACGAGGATCTCGATGTTGGAGACGTCGCCGAGGATCGGTGTGAAAACGAATTCGATGAGGCCTTTGCGGATGTCTTCTTGCGACACGTCTTCTGCATGTTGTGTTGAAATAAGTGCGGTGATCACTTTCCCGTTGTCGATCGTGACTTGCGACTTGCCGTCGGGTCGCAGCCAGAGAAGGTTCATCGAGCGCCGAACTTCTTCGAGCTTGCGCGCGAGCGCGTGCGATAGCACGACGCCCAGCGGCAACATTTCTTTCGTCTCGTTCGTCGCAAAACCGTACATGATGCCCTGGTCGCCTGCGCCGCCCGTGTCGACGCCTTGCGCGATGTCCGGCGATTGCTCGGCGACGCGCACGAACACTTCGAGTTCGTCGTTGTAACCGATCTCTTTGTACACTTTGCGCGCGACCGCCTCGTAGTCGACTTTCGCTTTCGTCTTGACCTCGCCGCCGATCATGAGCGTACCGTGGCTGCCGAAACATTCGACGCCGGCGCGGCTCAAAGGGTCTTGCGTAAGCAAAGCGTCAAGGATCGCATCCGAGATCTGATCACACACTTTGTCGGGGTGGCCTGCCGTGACGCTTTCTGTTGTGTAACGTTCTAGTGAATGGAACATAGAATAGTTCGTAGTTTATAGTTTTCAGTTTTTAGTAAATACAACAAAATGTCTCCCTGCGGGGAGATGCATTTTGCAATGTATCGCCCTTTCGGGTCTGGAGGGCACCTTCTCTTTTGGAGGGTTGCCGGCGGATCGCAAAGCCAGAACTTTCACCGCACTCTTGATACGATATTCAGTTGTTCGGCAATACTAGCACGAGCGAGTTCGCGCGCAACCTTATTTCTTCTTTTTCTCAAGCACGTTCACCAATACTGTCGCAAGTTTCGCGGGGTCGTGACGCACGAGCGAACTTTCTTTCGAAGGAGTTCCGATCTTGTTGGTCACATGCGCGCGGTTCGACATCAAATTCGCGCCGACCAGCGCCGTATCCGTCGGCAATTCGCTCCAGTCGGTCAGTGTGTCGCCCTCACGCGCGTACTTCTTGAGCACCGCGTCAGCAGGCTTTTTGTTGTTGTACACGATGACGTCGACCGGTCCGCCGAGATATTTTTCGACGGCGCTTGCGTAGTCAGCGACGCTCCAGCCTTGCGTGTGTTCCAGCTTGGTCATCAAATTGCAAATGAAGACTTTCTTCGCCTTGCTCTTGCGCATCGCTTCGCTGAGGCCGCCGACGAGAAGGTTGGTGACGATGCTGGCATAAAAGTTCCCGGGGCCGATGACGATGAGGTCAGCTTCGCGAATTGCGGTGAGCGCTTTCTTGTTGGCACGAGCAGAAGGTGCGAGCCAGAGCTTTTTCAATGAACCATTGAGGGTGGAATTCTGTATCGTTTCCTCGCCCTTGATCGTACGTGTCCCGACTTTCGCCATGAGGTGCACCTTGTCGAGCGTCGCCGGAATGACACGGCCGCGGATGCGGAGCACTTCGCTCGCTTTCTCGACGGCCTCGTCGAAGCTGCCGGTTATCTTTTCGAGCGCCGAGAGGAGCAGGTTGCCGAAGCTGAGTCCTTTGAGAGAACCATTGTCGAAACGGTAGTTCATCAAGGTGCGCATTAATTTGTCGGAAGACGAAAGCGCGACGAGACAGTTGCGTACGTCGCCGGGCGGCAGGACGCCGAGCTCGTCGCGGAGCATGCCTGTGGAACCGCCGCTGTCTGACATAGCGACGATCGCGGAAAGGTTGTAGGGATATTTCTTGAGGCCGGAGAGCACAGTAAAGGTGCCGGTACCGCCCCCGATAACCACGATATTCTTACGTTTTTTGGCCGCCATAAGGTTCGGGCAATACTAGCAGAACCTTGCCTTTCGCGCACTCTTTGCCATACGTCGCTTGTAACCGGGCTTATACTTACCACGTCAGCATATATATGTCCTCAACCTTCATGCGTAGAAGTGCCTGGATACTGCTCGTCATCGTATTCCTCGGTACGCTCATCGCGTACCCTTCATTGCCGCCCGTGATGGCGACGCATTTCGGGATGAACGGGCAGGTGAACGGTATGTCGAACTCTCTCGTCGGCGCATTCGTTCTGCCGTTCATCATGTTGCTCATGCTGCTCCTTTTCACCGCGATACCGCGTATCGATCCTTTGCGTGTGAACATAAAGCAGTTCCGTCCTCAGTACGATACGTTCGTCGCGCTCCTGATGCTGTTCTTCGCCGTCATCCAGGCGATGATCATTGCGCGCAACCTCGGCCATATCTTCGATCCGAATTACGTCGTACTGCCAGCGGTCGGCATCCTCATTTTCTATGTCGGTGTGATCATGCCGCAAACGAAACGCAACTGGTTCATCGGGATCCGCACGCCGTGGACGATATCGTCGGACCACGTGTGGCAAAAGACGCACGAGCTCGGCGGAACGCTTTTCAAGATACTCGGCGTCATCATCGCACTCGGCGTATTCGCGCCGACGTATGCATTGCCGTTAATCTTCATCCCGCTGGTCATCGTCGCACTGGGGCTTGTCTTCTATTCATATTTCATTTACGCGCAGGATAGCAAAGCTTGATCCACCGTATGAGCAAGAGAGCATGGCTCGCGCTGATGATCGTACTTGCGGTCATCATTTTCGTATTGGCGTGGTTCCTATTTACGACACCTGTTGAAGCGCCGACAGTTCCTGTTGCCGAACAAACGAATAGCTCCACGCATTGAAATATTGAAAGGGCGCGCCGTGGTGCGGCGCGCTCATTTCTTCTTGTCGCAACGAGCCAGGTATTCAGCGTGAAGCGTGTAATGGTCCGGACACCGGAACTTCCAGTCCGCGTAATACTCGACGCAACTGCGTCGTGAAGCCTCGACTAGCTGTCGAAGTTCTTCTTCGATGCTTTCGAACTCCTCAACGATAGGTCCCATCTCGCAGCGCCAAACAATGGCATATGCAGCTGTCTGCGATTCACGGGCATAGGCGTCGTTTTTCTTATTCACGATGAACGTATTCAGGCCTTCGCGCTTTTTCCATAGACGTACGATCTTTTCACGGAATCTTTCCGGCACCGTGTAGGTCATGATGTCTGCGGGAGCTGGACTGAAGGGGCAGGGGATATCCATCTGACTATTCCTTTCTTGAGGCTTTCTATCACAGGCTGAAGATGCCGGCAATATGCTACGATTGCCTCATGAAATCGGCCACATTTGAGGAGCGCAGGAAGCGGGCCGGAAGAATAGTTGCGTACTTAAAAAAGGCTTATCCTAAGCCAAAGACCGAGCTCCACTACAAAACGCCGATGCAGCTCCTCGCGGCTGTGATGCTCTCCGCGCAGACGACCGATAAGCAGGTCAACAAGGTGACCGAGACTTTGTACAAGAAATACAAAAGCGTCGGCGACTTCGCGCATGCGAATCCGAAAGCGTTCGAGAAAGAAATATCGTCCGTGTCGTTCTTTCGCAACAAAGCGAAAGCGATCATCGAGTCGGCGAAGAAAATTGAGAAAGATTTCGGCGGCAAGATCCCTCGCACGGTCCCGGAACTCGTAACGCTTCCCGGCGTCGCATACAAAACAGCGAACGTTGTGCTCGGCGAACTCTACGACAGTTGGGAAGGTATTCCGACCGACACGCATGTGAAGCGCTTCGCCAAACGGTTCGACCTGACCGACAACGAAGACCTCACCAAGATCTCGAAGGACCTTGAGGCGCTTGTTCCCAAAAAGGATTGGAAGTTCGTCAACAACGGATTCGTTCTCCATGGCCGTTACGTGTGCCCCGCGCGTCCGCACAGCGATTGCGTCACGCATCCTCTGACCAAGCTTTGGCCTGAAGCGGCGAAACGCTGGCCGAAAACTCGATAATTCAAAATCGGATATACTGCCCATATGACTGAACGATTCGGCTCCAAGTTCCCGCACGGAAGGATCGCACAAACGGTTGAGATGAAGGCGGGCAAAGAGTTCGGTCCGGAGAGACTCAAGAAGTACGATGTTGCCCGCGCGCTGAATCTTCAAGAAGATCAGATCTCAGACGGAGAATGGATGGAAATTTCGGAGTTCGCTGTCAACGCGGGAGCCGATCTGATCCGCGCGGCGATCCAGCAGGATTCAAAGGACATTTTCAGCTCGCGGTATGTAGCTGAAATTCAAAGAAGCATAGAAGATGAAGATAATGACGTCGGACTCAAGCCATTCCATGATATTTTCCATGCGGCTGAGACGTACCGTGCAACAAAAGGTAAACATGCGGCCGCCCGCTTCGCCGAGACCGATGATAGAAGTAAATATGTAGATCCGCAGTCGGCGGTTGCTGAACTTTACCCGGTGCTTTTTTTTGCCAGCCCCGACATGCCCAAGCCATTACCTGTCATGTTTTCAACGGCAGATGACAGGAAGCTCGTCTTCGAGCTTTTCAAAACTGTGGCGGTATCCGATGAGCAACTGAAAGAAATGGAGGACCTGCTTTCTACCTATCCTTCTGATCCGGCAGAGAGACAACGACAGTACGAGTCGTTCTTGGAATGCATCGTTATCTTTAATGCGCAGAAACAAGTCAAAGATATCAATAGGAACGAGATTGCAATGATGCGAGAAGCGATGAAATCCCCACCAGAACATTACCGCGTATTCGCTGCGCGTGTGTTTAATGAGGAGTGGCGAGAAAACCAGAGGCTCTTTCTCGATGAGCTTCTGAATTGCATTCGCACGAGGTCAGAGTAAGGTGGCGATATGAAAGTCATCGTCGACAATCTTGCGATCGAATATCGGGACGAAGGACAGGGACCGACCCTTGTACTTTTGCACGGCTGGATGAGTTCGCTCCATAGTTTCGACGTCATCACGAAACTTCTCTCGGCAAATTATCGCGTCGTTCGTCTTGATCTGCCGGGCTTCGGTGAGAGCGAATTGCCGCGTGAGCCTTGGCATGTCGGCGATTACGCCGCTTTCGTCTCGCATGTTTGCGAAAAGCTCGACCTGCGACCCGATGCATTCGTCGGCCACTCGCTCGGCGGAAGGATACTTTTGAAAGGATTGGCAGAACATACGCTCTCGTCGGAAAAGGCGGTGCTCATCGCATCCGCCGGTGTTGCGGATAGGCAGACGCTGCGTAACTGGAGTTTCAAGATGATCGCAAAAGCGGGAAAAGCAGCGACCGCGATCCCTCCCTTCACGATGTTGCGCGCAAAACTTCGCGGTAAATTGTACGCCGCAGCGAAAAGCGATTATCCAACGGCAGGCGCGATGACACCAACGTTCCTGAATATCATCAGTGAAAATCTCGCACCGCTGGCACCGCTCGTGCATGTACCGACGTTGCTCATTTGGGGGAGCGAGGATCGCACCACGCCGCTTTCGGAGGGCGAACGATTGCATGCGCTCATTCACGACTCGAAGCTTGAGATCGTGAAAGGTGCCGGACATTTGGTGCAGGAGGAAAAGCCAGAAGAGGTCGCACGGGGGATACGAGCATTTGTATGAAAGGATTTCTTTCGCACTACCGTCCGAAGTACATTCGAAGCCTCGTGTACATGCTCCAATTGAGCGAGTACAACGTCAACGATTTTCTGCACTGGTACCATCGGACATGGGATTTTTCGAACGTCGAGAAGCGCGGGTCTTTGAAGTACACCTCGAAAGCCATTCTGTGCACGGTAGTCGCGTGGTTCTTCGTGCTGATGTTTCTTTCGATCATTATCCTTGGCCTCTCGCCCGCAAGCGGCGACATTCCGCATCTTGTCGGTGCGCTATTGATCCTCGTTTCACCATTCCTTGTGCCGTACCTGCTCGCATTTTGCATCCGCATCATCAACACGCTCCAGATACCCGTCGAAGCGCGGATCGTCGCGCGCGCGAAGCGGAAACTCGCTGCGCACAAGGCGTTCAAGGTCGCTATCGCCGGATCGTACGGCAAAACCTCGATGCGCGAATTGCTCAAGACGATACTGTCGGAAGGCAGAAAGGTTGCCGCGCCCAAAGGTAGCCACAACACGCCGCTCGGGATCGCGCAGTTCATCGAGACGCTTTCGGGCAACGAAGAAGTACTCATCTTCGAACTCGGCGAATACTACCCGGGCGATATCAAAAAGCTGTGCGAACTCGTGCGGCCGGACCTCGGCATCATCACCGGCGTCAACGAAGCGCATCTTTCGAAATTCAAACAGGTGAGCGCGGCCGCGGATACGATATTCGAATTGGCAGGATTTGTTCCCGCGAGCAGTTTGTACATAAATGGGGAGAATGAGATCGCACGATCGCGAGCGCGAGAAGGCAACGTCCTCTATTCACGATCGGGCGCGGGAAAGGTCATCGTCGAAAGCGTCCGAACAGACCTGGACGGGACATCGGTCTTCCTTAAAGGCGCCTACGACCTTTCTGCGAAGTCGAAATTGCTCGGCGTGCATCAGGTCGGGCCGATCGCCGCGGCCGTTGCGATCGCTGCGCAGCTTGGACTCAGCTCTTCAGAAGTGCTGCGCGGCATCGAAAAGACGAAGCCTTTTGAGCATCGTTTGCAGCCCACGGTTGTCGATGGGATCACCACACTCGACGACAGCTATAACGGCAATCCCGATGGCGTCCGCGCGGTCATTGAATTCCTGAAAAGCCTGGATGGCCATCGGCGCTGGTATGTGACGCCCGGTCTCGTTGAGATGGGAGATCGGAGCGAACAGATACACAAGGAAATAGGCGGCCAATTGGCGAAGGCGGGGATTGAGAACGTCGTTCTTATCAAAAACTCAGTGACGCCGTATATCGAACGGGGACTGGAGAAAGCGGGCTATTCCGGAAAAATCCTGCGGTTCGAGGACATGCCGAAGGCGCTTACCGCATTGCAGCATATGACGGTTCCCACCGATGTGGTACTAATACAGAATGACTGGCCCGACCAATACGCCTAGGGTATGAAATCCATCGCGGTCATTTTCGGCGGCAGGAGCGCGGAGCACGATGTGTCCATTATTACGGCGCACATCCCGATCATCGACACGTTGATCGTCGCGCAAGAGTTCGATGTCTGGCCGATCTATATTTCAAAAGAGGGGAAATGGTACTGCGACAAGCGGATGAACGACTTTCGTTTTTTCAAACAGACGGATTGGGAAGCCCAGGTCGCTACCTGGAAGCCGGTACAGCTTTCCTTCGACGACGGACTCCATATCGTGTGGCCGGCGATATTCCACAAATCGCAGAAGATCGATGTCGCCTTTCCTTCGATGCACGGCACGTATGGCGAGGACGGATCTTTGATGGGATTGCTTAGAATGGCCGATGTGCCGTTCGTCGGGTGCGATATTTTCGCCTCCGCGGTCGCCATGGACAAAGTTCTCACGAAAGAAGTCGTTGCCGCAGAAGGAATGTCGGTCGTTCCGTACGTATGGTTCACCAAAGCGCAGTGGGAAAAGAACGCCGACGAATTCCGCACGCGCATCAAGCAATTGAAATTTCCGCTGTTCGTGAAGCCCGTGCACCTCGGTTCTTCGATCGGTATCACGAAGGCGAAAGATGAGAAAGAATTGGAGAATGCGATCGAAGTCGCACTTCACTATGACAACAAGGTGCTCGTTGAAGAAGGCGTCGAGCCGTTACTCGAAATAACGTTGCCGATCATGGGAAACGACGATATCAAAACAGCAGAGTGCGAGCGTCCGCTCAACAAGACCGAGATGTTCGATTTTAAGGACAAATATCTTTCGGGCGGCAAGTCGGAAAGCGGCGTCAATAATGCGTACAGCGAAATTCCCGCACAGATCGGCGATGAGCTCACAAAGAAAATAAAAGACCTCGGTGTCCGCGTATATCGAACGCTCGGCTGCACCGGAATCGCTCGTGTCGACTTCCTCGTCGACGATTCGACCAAAGAGATCTTCGTGAACGAAGTGAATACGTTGCCCGGAAGCTTGTACGCGCACAATTGGAAAAAGGCCGGCGTTTCCAACCGCGACCTGGTGCTCGAACTCATCCGTCTGGGTGAAGAGCGGTATGCGGAGCAAAAGAGCCGGACATACGCGTTCAGCTCGGATATTTTGAAGAAGGTCGGCGGACCGAAAGTGCAATCCTCGCATGACGAAACGTAAAAAGGTCGCCGTATTCGATGTCGATGGAACGATATTCCGTTCATCGCTCCTTATCCAGGTCGTTGACCAATTGATCCGCGACGGGGTTTTCCCGGAAGAAGCGCAAGCGATCTATTCGAGGCAGTACGAGAAATGGCAGGATCGCGAAGGCGATTACGAGGCGTACATCCAGGCGGTCGTCAAAGCGTTCACGAAACACTTGGCCGGCGTGCATTATGGCGCGCTCGCCGATGCGTCCAAGAGGGTCGTTGCCGCGCAATGGAAACGCACGTATCGGTATCCGCGAGCGCTTATCAAAGAACTCAAGGATCGCGGCTACTATCTGCTTGCTGTCTCGCATTCGCCGAAAACTATTTTGGATAAATTCTGCCCCCGGCTCGGCTTCGACAAAACATACGGGCTCATCTACGAGATCGACGAAGACGACAAATTCACCGGCAAGGTCACCGATGAAAAACAGGCGCTCGACAAGGCATACATCGTTCGCCGCGCGATAGACAAAGAATCGCTCATGCTCACCAACTCGGTCGGCGTCGGCGACACGGAATCCGACATCCCGTTCCTCGATATTGTGGCGAAGCCGATCTGCTTCAATCCCAACGCGAAACTTTTCGCGCACGCGAAAAAAGCAGGATGGAAAGTCTTTGTGGAACGAAAGGATGTCATCTATGACATCAAGTAAGCAGATCATCGCGTTTCGTCGCGTAGTTTGGAACTACTACAAAAAGAACGGCAGGAACGATCTGCCGTGGAGAAAAACCACTGACCCGTACAAAATCCTCGTTTCAGAAATGATGTTGCAGCAGACGCAGGTTCCACGCGTCATCGAAAAGTATAAGTCGTTCATCAAGAAGTTCCCGACCGTTCGTACACTTTCGAAGGCAAAGCTTTCGGACGTTCTGAAAGCATGGAGTGGCCTCGGCTACAACCGACGTGCGAAGTACCTGCATGACGCGTCGAAACAAATAGTTACAAAACACAAAGGCATCTTTCCGAAAGATGTTATCGTTCTTCGTGGTTTGCCCGGCATGGGTCCGTACACTGCTTCAGCCGTGCGTGTGTTCGCGTTCGATCTTCCGGACATCCTCATTGAAACGAATGTGCGCACTTTATATATTCATCATTTTTTCTCCGACAAAAAATCAGTACGCGATGTCGATCTTATCCCGATCGCAACAAAAGCGGCGGACGGGCAAGATCCAAGAAAGTGGCATTGGGCGCTGATGGACTACGGTACCTATTTGAAAAAGTCGGGCGTTCGCAACAACGAACGAAGTAAACACTATGTAAAGCAATCGAAATTCAAAGGAAGCTTACGGCAAGTCCGCGGCGATATACTGCGCCAGTTGCAGGAAGGCAAACAACCCAAAGGTGAGGTTCCAAAACTGCGTTCCGCGTTGGCAGGACTGGAGCGTGACGGTCTCATCAAAAAGGAAAAAGGGAAGTGGCGGATCGCATAAAAGAAACAGGACAGCCGGTGAACCGTGCTGTCCTGCATTTCTCCTCGTGACCCTGTAGGGCCTTACTCCTTTTTGACCTCTGCATCAGGCTTCGGGCCCGGATCCGGGTGCAGGCACTTCGCCTGGTCCCAATCCGTATCGCTCATAGCGACGAGGATCTCGGTGGGACTGCCGTCGCCGTCCTGCTTGACGCCGAGCAAGCTCGGCTTGCCGCTGGTCGTCCCCGGGTCTTCCTCGCGAGCGAACGGAACGCCACTGACAATGAAAGTCGTCGTGGCCATGAATCCTTTCGGGTCGCTTTTGCTCGCTTCCTCAGCCGGCGTTTGCGGAACGTCCCCGAATTGCTCGATCCGGAAAGAGATCGTGTGCGGATCCTTTTCGGACTTGAAGAACGGCCCGCAGGCCACGATTTCTTGCTCCGAAAGGGACTTAAGTGCGATGAAGTCTCCGGCGAGCGAATACACAAACTGGTCCGGATCGCCTCCTTTCTTCTGAGCCTCGGCTTGGGACAACAAGGTGGTGGCTTGCATGAGTGCAATAGCAGCTGTCAAGTCGCGCTGATTGTCCGCTGTCTCGCGCAACGTCTGGACGAGGTAGTTCTGGTCGAACTGCATCTCACGCTGGATCTGAATGATGTTGCCCTGGTTCCAGTACACGATGAGCACCACGATAGCGAGAGCCGCCATCGTCAACTTGTTGTTAGCGAGGTACTCCCGAAGATTGAATTCCGATTTCATGCGACCCTCCACGGTTGCAGTGTTCCAGCCCGAAATATTGGCTCCTTTCTTTATAACACTATCTTCATGATAATTCAAGTTTGATTGAAAGTTTGCTACAACTACGCAAAAAGGTATCGCAGCCTTGATGACACGTACGTGAAGCGGGACGGACTTATCAAAACAGAGAAAGGGAAGTGGCGGATCGCATAAAAACAAGGCGGCAAGGCGGGTCTCTCCGCCTTGCCGTTAGCCGTTGCTATCCCCCACGGATTCGCCGCCGCAATTCCGATGGTGTTGTGGAGAACGTTACGGTCATAGCGATTATTGCCAGGGCCATACAAGTGAAGGTCGCGAAGAACAATTCGGGTCGCACCAATTCTATTGATGACACCGAAGGCCATGCCCTTACGCAGATGACACTCGCGAACACACTGACAAGCATCGTCAGGAGTGCACCCATGAATAGAAATAGCTTCTTCCCACGCACAGACATGTTTCTCTCCCTAATGAACAGGAAAACAGTTTGCGCTCTTTGATGGAAGACGTCAAACACTCACGATCACCGGGATTACGATAGGGCGCTTCATGGTTTTTTGCAGGAGAAAGCGGGAGACGGCTTCGGCGAGTTCGTCGCGAGCTTGGTCGAGATCGGCTGCGCGTGGATTGCGGAGCGAGGTTTCGACAGACTTTCTAATGATGAGTCGCGTCTGGTCCATGAGGTCTTTGTTGTCACGCAGGTATACGAATCCACGCGAGATGATGTCGGGTGATTTGTGGAGCTTGCCGCTGCGACGATCGACGGTCGCGACGACGACGCAGAAGCCTTCCTGGCCGAGTGCTTTGCGGTCGCGCATAAGGACTTCGGAGATCTCGGAAACGGTCTGACCTTCGACGACGCGCAGTTCTGCAGGAGCTTTGATCGGGAGCTTCACGATCTTCTCGCCGTCGATGATGTCGATGAGCGATGAGTTGTCGGGGATCACGATGTGTTTTGCATCCATGCCGAGCTCGACGGCGACATCCGCGTGCACGCGCAACATGTAGTGGTAGCCGTGGACGGGAATGAAGAACTTCGGGCGGATCTGTTTGTGGATCCATTCGGCTTCGCCGCGGTTGCCGTGGCCGGAAGCGTGCACATCGGACGTGTGGTACGTGATGATGTGCGCTCCTTGGCGCGAAAGGTTGTCCTTGAGTTTCTGCACCGCACGTTCGTTGCCCGGAATAACGGACGATGAGAGCACGATGGTGTCGGACGGCTGCAAACGGATGTACTTGTGCGATTTGTTGCCGATACGCGCGAGCGATGCGAATTCGTCGCCCTGTGCACCGGTCGCAAGGATGAGGAGCTTTTCCGGAGCGTAGCGTTCCATGTCTTCGACTTGCACGACCGTGTCGTCTTTGTATTTGATGAGTCCTATTTCGCGCGCGATCTCGATGTTGGTGCGCATCGAGCGGCCGTCGATGACGACTTTCTTGCCGGCTTCTTCTGCAAATTGCACGATGCGGATAAGTCGCTCGAGGTGCGAAGCGAACATCGCGATGATGAGACGACCCTTCGATTCTTTGACGATCTTTTCGAGCGTTTGGTACACGTTGAATTCAGGAATGGAGAAGCCCGGTTGCCAGACGTTGGTCGAGTCCATGAGAAGCGCGAGCACTTTGCGGTCCTTGAAGATGCCGAACTCTCGTTTTTCCTCATCGGACGGATCGCCGTCGCGATGGTTGAGCTTGATGTCGCCGGTAAAGACGACGTCCCCCCATTTCGTTTCGATGATGATTCCCATCGAGTCGGGGACGGTGTGTGTGACGCCGAAGAAGCGTACGGTCGTGCTCCCAAGTTTCAAGACCTCGTCTTTCTCGACTTCGCGGATGATGGTCGGCGGTAAGTGCGCGAATTCTTCCTGGCGCTTTTTGATCATCATGCCGGTCAGTTTGCGTGTGTAGATCGTCGGATTGCCGACGCGGTCGATGATGTAGGGAATGCCGCCGATGTGGTCGAGGTGGCCGTGCGAGATGAGGAGTCCGCGGATCTTGTCGCGGCGCTCTTCGAGATAGCCGGTGTTGGGCAAAATGTAATCGATGCCTGGTGTGTCGTCCTCGCGGAATTGGAATCCGCAGTCGAGGATGAAAATGTCGTCGGCCGTTTCGACGGCGGTCATGTTGCGGCCGATCTCTTCGACGCCGCCCAGCGGAATGATACGAACGACGTCCTGCGCGGGCGGCGCGATCTTCTGTGTGCGTTTGCCGGCATCGCTCTTGTGCTCGATGTGCTGCTTGCCTCTGCGCGGATGCGCGGGTCGTGAGGACATGGGGCGGAAGCGACGCGGCTTGTTGTTGCGGTCGAATTGCGGCGGACGGGGTCCGCGCGGCGCGGGTCGCTGTGCGGGACGCGGCTGCGGGTTGCCCTTGGGCGGGTTGGTAGATGAAGGTTCCATAGTGATACTTATTTAGTAATTATTCGGTGCGAACACGTCCCAGACACGGGTCGTTTGGTCGTACCATTGATAGACATTGAGGAAACGGTCGGACGCGTCAGTGAGCGCGCCAAGCTGGATGCCCTGCAGGTCTTGCGGTACAACATACAGGAAATCCGGCGCATAGAGAAATACGGCGGGCTGGTCCTTCTGGACGTCCTGCGCGAATTGCTCGTACAAACTGTCGCGCGTTCGCGGGTCGCTCGTCGCACGTGCCTGTGAAAGGAGCGAGTCCGCCTGGCTGCTCGCGTACATCGCGAGATTGAGTCCGGGGTCGTTGCGCTGCGTCGAATCCCAGAATGCATAGAAGTCCGCAGTGCGTCCGACATCTTGCCCGAAGAGAATGGCATCATATGAACGCGGGCGCAAGATCGTGTTGTCGAAATCCGAAAGCGGATAGACCTGCACCGAGACTTGCACGCCTACGGCTTGCCAATCCGCCGCAACCTCATCGGCCGTCTCGACGAGTTCCGGTTCGTCCGCGGTCGAGAGCGTGAGCGAAAGCGTTTCCTTGGTCTTGCCGGAAGTCTTCGTCCACGTGTTGCTCGTTTGGTTGAACGACCAGCCGCCGCTCTTGAGCGTGGCTTGTGCAGCCTGCGTATCGGCAGCGACGACGGGCGATGTCGATGCAGTGATGCCGAAGGGGAACGACGTAACGGTGGTCTGCGGCGCGATGCCGAGCACGCCGGGCGGGATCGGAGAGTTGAGAGGCACGCCGTACCCGCCGAGCACGTTGTTCACGATCGTCTGTTTGTCGATCGCTTCGTTCAAAGCCGAGCGCACCGCAGGATCGGCGAGCACCGGATTGTGGCTCTGGTTGAAAAAGACGCCAAATACCCGCGGCAACGGAACCTGCATGAGCTCTTCGTTTTGCGCGTTGATCTGCGGCAGGTCCGAAGGAGAAACTCCTGCGATCGCATCTATCTGCTTGTTGTTGAGCGCCTGGATGAGCGACGGGTCGTCAGGATAAAAGAGGAACGTGATGCGTCCCAGGAGCGGCGAGCCGAGAGTGAAGTTCGTGTTCGGCACAAGTTCGTAGCGCACCGGCGAGCCGGTCGAGTCGGTCTTGAAGCTCGCAACTTTGTACGGCCCGCTGCCGATCGGATCGGTGTTGAGAGGCGAGAAGGGGAACTCCTCGTCCGAAATGTTATTCCACAGACTTTTCGGCAAAATGCCGAGCGTCGCGTTCTGCAAGAACGGTGCGTACGGGTGCGGGAGCGTGAAGACGACCGTTTCCGAATTCGGCGCCGAAACTGTCACGCCCTCCCAATCCGCTTCCTGCGGTGATTTGATGTCCGGGTCCTGCGCGAGCTGCACCGTGAAAACGACGTCGGCCGAGGTTACCGGCGTTCCGTTCGAGAATTTCGCGTCGGGGCGCAGCTTGAACGTGTAGACCGTCCCGTCCGGAGAGATCGTGTAGCTCTGCGCGAGGTCGGGCGAGTAGGTGCCGTCGGCATTGGCACGCAAAAGTCCGGAGTAGACGAGCTGCGTCAGGTCTTCGTCCGCCTGCGATACCGCGAGGAGCGGATTGATGAAACGCGCGGGGCCGATCTCGCCTTCGGTCAAAGAGCCGCCGCTGGAGGGAACGACCACGGAAAAAGCGTGCGAGACCTCGATGACGAGCACGAGCGCGCTGAGCGCGAGCACGACCGAAAGTGCGTACAGTACAAGACGTTCGGCCGGCGAGAAGCGCGGCAAAAGTCGTTCGAAGCGGGTAAGGTAGGGAACTCGACGCTCGGCGCGGAGTTGTTCCTTCCAGGATGCGGATGTATCGGAATCAGTATCAACCATAGCGCGCGATGGTGCGCGGCGCGATCGGCCAAGGATCTACTTGGGACCGACGCGAAATTAACTAATAAGAAGATTTACCAAGGCACTTATCGCAAACAGTATACCAAGGATGATCGTCGCGTAAAAGAGGGTCTTCTCGAGACCGCGGCGGGTGTGGAAGCCGGAAGAGAAGTTGTCACTTCCGAACGCACCACCCAGCGAGGCGCCCGTGCGCTGCAGCAAGACCGCCCCGATGATGAGGACGGACAACAAGATCTGCACGTAGGGCAGCACCTCTTGGAGAAAAACCATCGGGTTGAGCCTACCATAGGCTTTTTGGGTATGCAAATCGTCCGTAGCCTTGACGTAGTACACCCTCCTTCTATATATTGAGCGCCTCGTCTGGCAATTGCTGGGCAATCCCAAACAGCGATTTATTGGAGTAAGAAATGTTCATATGGCAAAAGAAATGAAGAAGATCAACGTACAGCCGATCGGCGACCGGGTGCTCGTAAAGCGTGAGGACAAGCCCGAAAAGAAATCCGTTTCCGGCATCATCATCCCCGACACCGCACAGAAAGAAAAATCCAAGCGTGGCGTTGTCGTTGCGGTTGGTGCAGGAAGGCTGAACGACGATGGCAAACTCATTCCGACCGCAGTCAAAGTCGGCGCGAAGGTTTATTTCAACGCAGGTTGGGACAACGAAGTTGACGTTGGCGAAGATGACGAAGAATTTTTCCTCGTCAAAGAATCAGACATCTTAGCGATCATCAAATAGTTCAATTACATTCACTACAAGTAATCATATGGCAAAGCAAGTAATTTTTGACGAACAGGTCCGCAGCGCGCTCAAGCGCGGCGTCGACATCGTTGCGAACGCGGTGAAAGTGACCATTGGCCCCAAGGGTCGCAACGTCGCGCTCGCCAAATCGTGGGGCGGCCCGACGATCACCAACGACGGCGTTTCGATCGCCAAGGAGATCGAGCTCGCTGACAAATTCGAGAACATGGGAGCTGCGATCGTGAAGGAGGTCGCGACGAAGACCAACGACAAAGCCGGCGACGGCACGACGACTGCGGTCATTCTCACGCAAGCGATCATCCGTGAAGGCCTCAAGCGCACTGCGCTCGGCGCCAACGCGATGATGGTGCGCCGCGGCATCGAAGCAGCCGCGAAGGACGCTGTCGAAGAATTGAAGAAAATGGCAAAGCCGATCAAGGGCAAGTCCGACATCAAGCAGGTCGCGACGATCTCGGCCGAATCGAAAGAATTGGGTGAGACGATCGCGCAGACGGTGGAGAAGGTCGGCAAGGACGGTGTCGTTACCGTCGAAGAGTCGCAGTCGATCGGCATCGAAATGGATTACGTCGAAGGCATGGAATTCGATAAGGGCTACGTCTCGGCGTACCTCGTCACCAATCCTGAGCGCATGGAAGCAGAAATGCGCGACGCACCGATCCTCATCACTGACAGAAAGATCTCTTCCGTCAAAGACATTCTTCCGCTGCTCGAGAAAGTCGCGCAGTCCGGCAAGAAAGATCTCGTCATCATCGCGGACGATGTCGACGGCGAAGCGCTCGCGACGTTCATCATCAACAAATTGAAAGGCGGCTTCAGCGTGCTCGCGATCAAAGCGCCGGGCTACGGCGACCGCAAGAAAGAAATGTTGCAGGACATCGCGATCACCGTCGGCGCCAGTGTCGTTTCGGAAGATCTCGGTATCAAATTGGAAAATGCGGAATTGAACATGCTCGGCCGCGCCAACCGCGTCGTCGCGACGAAAGATTCGACGACGATCGTCGGCGGCAAGGGAAAGAAGGCTGACATCGAATCGCGCGTGGGACAACTTCGCACGCAGCTCGACAACACCGACTCGAAATATGACAAGGAAAAGATCGAAGAGCGCATTGCGAAATTGACGGGCGGCGTTGCGGTCATCCGCGTCGGCGCAGCAACGGAGACCGAAATGAAATATTTGAAAGACAAGATCGAGGACGCGGTCAACGCGACGAAGGCTGCGATCGCCGAAGGCATCGTGCCGGGCGGCGGAGCCGCGCTCGCCAAGGTCGGCGCAAAACTCTTGAAAAAGATCGAGGGGAAAGCGCACGACGAATACGCGGTCGGCTACCAGATACTCGCCTCGTCGCTTTCCGCGCCGCTCCTCCAGATCGCGCAGAACGCAGGACGCGAGGACGCGATGGTCATTTTGCAGGAAGTCATCCGCCGCGGAGGCGCGTACGGTTTCAACGCCGCGGCCGAAGGCGACGACATGGAGATCGTCGACATGTTCGAAGCCGGCATCATCGATCCGGTCAAAGTGACACGCTCGGGCGTCGAGAACGCCGCCTCAGCCGCGGCCGTACTCCTCACGACGGAGGCTGCCATCGCTGACGCTCCCGAAGACAAGAAACCAGCAGCTGGCGGTATGCCGGGTGGCATGGGGGACATGGATTAAAGCCAAGAAACATCCACAGCTCATCAGATACGGCGCCGTCAAAACGGCGCCGTACTGCTACAATTGGAGAATCATGTCCCGTTTTGCTGCGGTGGCTTTTCTTGTATGTACGCTCGTGTTTTCGGCCGTCCAGTTCACTCAAGCGCAAACGGTGACTGTGCAGAGTTCCGCCGATAGTCAGTCCCAATGTCCGGCTGCGAATCCGCCGAAGGCCGGAGCGACGACCGCCAGCGTGTACGCGGGGCCGAAGAAGCCTGCTACATACACGGTTCCCGATCCGGGCGATGCCGATAAAACGATCAAAGTCACAAATCTTTCCAAAAAAAGCTGCACGCAATCCTGCGCCACGGATGGCGGAGGGACGATCGCGGGTATGTGCTACGCCAAAGGTGATTGCGAAACGACGACACAATGCAATGGACAGCCGATAGATCAGGCGAAACCGGGTCAGACGGTGAACGGCGTAACGATGTTGCCGGCAGTGGAGATCACAGCTCCTAATGGTGCGGAAGAAGAGGGCGGCACACCGACCGCAAATGGCGGATCCGGTCCCGGTGTTACCCCCGGAACTCCGAACGAGTCGTCCGGCCTCGTTGCCAATGGTGTCCCGTCTTCCGGGCCGACTACGGATCAACCGGTTTCAGATACTGGAAGTACGTTTCTTCCGAATCAGAGCGTGCTGACACAAAGCATCTGTGCGCTTCAGGGCAATTGCGCGACTTTGGCAACAACTCCCAACCTAAGCGGATCGGGAGCGAGTCCCACGGCACTCCCGACGACGTTCCAAGCATACTTGCAAAGCACGTTCGGTACAGGTGTGAGCGGTACGGCTGCGCCGACGAACCAGTCGAGTCAGACAGCACAAGGTGTGTATGACGTTACGTTCGATAAAGACACGAATAACGTTTCCATTGGGCCGACGCAACCGTCGTCAGGTCCGCAGATCGTGAGCGCGACCGCGCCGATCAACCTGAATACGGATCCGACCCCGTGGTCACCCAACACGACCTGGGCACCCTATTCTCAATCATTGGCCCAACAATTGACCGGTAACCAAACGCTCCAGTTCACGCCCGGTCAGTCAACTCCTTCCGGAGCAGCTCCGTTCGTCGTAAGTCCGTCCGTCGCCGGAGAACTTGGTCCGAGCATGGTGAACTACCTTCAAACGAACGGAGGCTGGGTCAACGGCACGATCGCAGTACAACCGGACGTGCCTGTAGTTACCGTGCCTCCTCCGACGCCTGAATCGCAAGCGAGCGAACAAACACCGGAATCGGTAACCCAACCCGAAACACCGGCCTCGGCGCCGGGCCAAGTCGCGGAAGCTTCGCCCCAACAACAGCCCGCTGCACAGCCCGCGGCACAACCTACTCAACCCACTCCGGCAAATTCTCAGCCCACGGAAGCTCAGCCAGCAGGATCCTCTAAGCAACCTTCGGGTGCATCAGCTGCGCCGGCTGCGCCCGCTCCTGCTCCAGCCGCCGCAGCGCCATCCGCTCCCGCGTCTCAGGGCGCCCAACCGGGAGGATCGGTCACGAATACAAGTCCCTCTGCGCCGAGCGGCGGAGCAACGGGAGGCAATCCATCGAACGCCGGAGGGGTCGGCTCTTTCTTGGGAGGATTGCTGTCCGGTCTTTTGAGTGGTTCAAGTGCTGCGCCTGCGCCGAGTTCCGCTCCTGCTTCCGCACCTCTCGTGTATTCTTCGAACGTCCCGATCGTTGCGCTGCCGGTTTCCGAGACAGGCGATATAAACAATCCGTGTCAGACGACCGCTCAGCAAGGACAGCAACAGCAGCCATGCAGCACGAATTTGAATCTGCCGAGCCCGCAGATGGTCGCGCAGCTCGAGAAGTCCACGCCACTCACAAGCGGCGTATCGACATCCCAGAACCCTTCAGGACAAAGTCAGAATCCGAATGTGGTGCAAACGATCATTCCCGGCACGAGCCAGACGCAGGGCACGGCGGGTAGCTCAGGACAGCAAAATTTGGGCGGTCAAGGTCAATCTGCGGCGCAAGGAACTTCGCAACAGCAGGGAACAGCACCGCAAAAAAGTTCCGCGAATAACGGCGGGCAAGTCGCACGATCCGGGCAGGCTCCGAGCACAAAAAACGCGAAAGCGAGTGCTACTGCGGCGCCAAGCAAAGTTGCCGGCAACAATACGCCCGTAAATCCTGCCGGCACGCAAGCGGGGCCAGTCGGTTCACCGAATCCCGCCGGCTCGCAACAGGGTGGCACCGGAAATCCTGCAGCGAAAGCGGGGAATAACGGCACGACGCAACAGGCGCCGAGTTCGCAGGCGAGTCCGGGCAGCACGACCAATTGTCAGAACCTTTCATGCTGGGCGCAGCAGCAATACAGCAACTTGGGCAAAACGCTTGCAGGGGTTTTCAGTGTCGGATCGGCGAATGCAGGCGAAGGAGCGCTTCAGGCCGCGCAAAGTGCACTGGCGAAGTTCAAGCAGGGCGCCGCCGCATTTGAGCAAGTCTACAATGCGCAAAAGTCCAAAAACCCGGACATTTCGAATTATGATGTTTGGGCGAATAGTGACTGGACGCAGGGACCGCTTATACGAGGTATGAAACCCGCTTTGGCGTCATTCACCGATGCGGCGCATGCCTTGATACAAAATCAGAATCTTCCAGTAGGCGCACGTCAGAATCTTCAAGGTGTCCTGAATGATATCGCCGCGGCAACCGAAGGCGCTAGTAGTAAAGCAAAAGACTCCATCCCCGGCGTAAAAGCAACGATCGCGAAGGTAGAGAATGCTTTGGCTGGTGTACAGCAGGGCACGACACAACCTCCTGCACAGATCGGGCCGATCGGGAAAATTCCGGATAATCAGCCTGGAGTCGCGCCCATTGCCAAGAATGCCGTGAACCAGCCGAATCCGAATCCTATCCTGAACCCGAATCAAAATAATCCTGCTCCCGCGCATCCGCAGCCGGTCGCGGCTGCACAAGCATTGCCCGGAATGAAACTTCTTCCGCAAGGCGCGACGCCGAGCGCGACGAACCCGGTAGTCACGATCAAGTCTCGGAACGGGAGCGTTTCGTATCAAGCTGGATCTTCTGCGATCGCCACAGCGCAAGGGCCGATACAGGCGTGGCTTGCGAAAAACGTCGCTGCAGGTACGTTGCCTGCCAATACAACGGCAGCGCATTTTGTCGCGAAACCTACTTCAACTGCTGGCACGTATGATATTTATGATCAAACCGGCAAGTTGGTAAAATCGGGCGTCCCGCTGCCCGTATCGACGCTCATCAATAACGATCCGACGATCATCGCGAGCAATTTGAATAAAGATCCCGCGCTCGCGACGCTCAAAGGCAACGGCACGTTCACTGTTGCGCCGGATAACACGGTTTCTCGTACTGATACCGATGGCACACAAACGAAAGTGGGCACGCTCGTTCCGTCGACGCTCGAAAAGGCGATCGCGCAGAACGGCGTCGAGTCCACAACGGACGGGAAAGGTAATTTCACTGACAAGAGTGGCAACAAGCTCGCGGTCCAATCGATCTATACGGGTCCGGTCATTCCGCAACTCCCGTCACAACCCTGCGCCCAAAATTCTCAAGCGTGCCGCGCCACGGTCGCCCAACAAGCGTACGACATCGTGAAGTCCCAGGGATTCACGCCGAAGGACTTGGCACTCGGCAGTCCGAAGTACGGTGCGGCTTGGAGAACCACGATCGAGGCGACATTGGCAGCGGCACAAGCGAGCGGGATCCGGAATCCGAGTCTCACGCTCGGTTCGGCAATAGGGATCACGCGACAGGAAACGGGCATTCCGGGCAACATGACCGAGTTCCAGTCACCGACCGGCGTGCGCGGCCTCATGCAAGTCACTACCGATTCGGCCCACACGATCTTGGGTAACAGCGCTACGTTCAACACGTTCCAAGGTCCATGGGATAGCAAATCGTTCGCGCGAGAGGATAATATCGGCAGCGTCATTACCGGTATGCTCGAATTCAACAATGACCTTTACTCAACGAATGGGAATGTCGCTGCGGCTGCCCAGACGTACAACAGCGGATCTCCAACCAGCTGTGTCGGCGGCGGTTGTTCGAACGGCGTCCCGACATACGGCCTGTCGACCGCGAAAGATGCAACTACAGTCAGCAACATCTTGAATACCTGCAATGGGCAGGCGAGTTGTATCACGCAGGATCTCGCGAACGGTCTTGCGTCGAACCGTTCAAAAGGGTCGCAAGCACTGCAGGCGATAACTTCGATCATTAATGCGCCGATAGGCGGAGCTACGGTCTCCAATTCATCCACTTTCAATACTTCAGGCAACGGAACGGTCACCAATACCGGAAACCCGGCATTCGACCCGAATTCAGGCTACCAACTCGTCTCGATCAGCCCTGACGGCACCGTAAGTAAGATCGGCAACGTTATTTCGGCGACGACTCTCGCCAGCACCGGAGCACAAACAACGGCGCTCTTTTTGAGTACCGACGCGGATGGAAATGCGAACGGCAGCCTACAAACCGATGTCTCGACTGTGTCGAGCGACGGAAGTAAAGGTGTTATCCTTGCGGTCAATGGCGACACAGGTGATCTGGTGCTGACCCCGCAAGGAGCACCGGTCGTGTACGATCCTTCGACCATTCCGCCGGGCTCATGGAATCCGACCGGCGACACCTATACCATCGACACAACGCCTCCGCCTGCGAGCCCATGGAGGCCAGGATCAAACGGGAATCCGCTTACCGCCCAACAACAGGCTCAGCAAGCTCAACAGGCCCAACAAGCGCAACAACAGCCGAGACCGGCCGCGCAAGCCTCCGCTCAACCGGCGCAACAGCCGCTCCAGCAAGCTGCGCTCACGCCGATCATGACACCGCAGCTCTCGTGTACGCCTTCGACAATTCCTGCCGGAACCTCGACGCCGATCACCGTATCGTTCTCATGTCTCTATGGCACGCCTGTCGCGAACGGTTTCTCGACGGGAGGCGCGCAGGTCGGCAAAACGATCGTCCAATCTCCGGCGAACGCGACGAGCCCGCTCCAGTTCTCGCTCACCTGCGTCGATCCGTACGGCGTGCAGCCGCCGTCTGCGCCTGCGATGTGCAGCGTCGCCATCGGCGCGGCGACAAGTTCGCAGGCAAGTCCGGTCGTCACGATCGTTGCCAATCCGACCTCGATCCCAAGCGGCGGCACGGCGCAGGTCTCATGGAGTTCTGTCGGCACGACGGGCTGTGAGATCACATTGCCGGACGGCACGCAGATCGGTTCGACGACCCCGAGCGGCAGCGTGCCTTCACCGCAGCTTTTGACGACCACCATCTTCACCGCGCTGTGCCAGGAACCGTCGACCAGTGCGACCATATCCGCGACAACGAGCGTCACGGTACAATAACTATGATGCGGACGAACAAGGATCACTCGCTCGCGCTTCCGCTCTCGCTCCTTGTCGGCACGCTTCTTCTGCTCGCAGCACCGATAGTCGCGAACGCGCTGGAGTTGACGGGAGCCGATTATGAATGCGTCCCCGTCACAACGACACAGTGCGGTTGCGGCCGGGTCATGGACGAAAAAACGGGACAATGCACTAATGGGACGAATAAATATGAGTGCATTTGTTCGCAGGGGGATCCCGGTGGCGGAGCGACGACAGGTACTTGTGCCGCGACCGAGAAATGTCTCGCGCTCGAAACCAATGGGAAAGCACCGTCCACAGTAACCGCGCAACAAGAGCAAGTCCACGGCGGCGGTTCGGCGCTGGGAACGAACGCCGGAACGCCAGGCGCAACTACGGAGTTCACGGATACATCTGTCTTGGATGGCGCGGCCAAAAGCATTGAACAAGACTTGGGGCCGGATCTTTCGGAGCCCACCGGCGCCAATCCACCTGACGCTACGAATCCACCCGATACCAATAATGGAGGATCGCCTAATTTGAACAATCCCGACCAATCCGCACAACCCGGACAAGGTACTAACCCCTCTAATCCTTCCAATACTAATCCTACGAACGGAGGCGCTAATCCTCCCAATCCATCCAATCCGACCAATAGCAACCCTACGAACGGTGGTGCAAATCCGTCCACCCTGCCCAATGCCAACCCTGCCGGACCTTCGAATCCTTATCCCAACGGCTATAGTCCTCCCGGCAACGGTGTAAATACAGGCGGGCCTCCGATGGCGCCGACCACTTTGGTCAACAATAGTCCGTCGAGCGTCGATAACGCGGGCGCTGATTCGGAGTCTGAATCGAAAGGCGGATCGTGGATAGATAGTGCGCTGACAAGCTTGGGGAATGGAATTAACGCGATCGACAACTTCTTCACCTCAGGCGATTCCCAGCCCGACGTATCCGCAACTCCCGCGAGCGATGTCACGGCGGAATCGGGATCAGAATCAGAAACGCAAGCGCAGCCCGCCCCCAATCCAATAGCGTCGGCAATAGATTCAGTAGAGTCATCTGCCGCGCAAGCATGGCAGGACGTTTCTCAGGAAGTTCAAACGCTGCAACAAGATACGCAAGCCGCCATCGCAAACGGCTGGAGTGACCTCACCGGACAGCCGAACACATCTTCCGATGCTTTGAACACCAGCCTTGCGCAAGACCTTGGACCGGAGGACTCTGTTGAGAAAAGTGCTGAGCAAGACTTGGGACCGGATTCTGCCGAGGCAAGCCTCGAGAAGGATCTGGGGCCGGACACGTCTCTCGATACGAGTCTTGAGAAAGATCTGGGGCCGGAACCTTCTGCGCAACAAGCGCAGGATCAAAGTCCTCCTCCAAATGCAGAAGCTGAAGACGAAGGGGCCCTGCCTCCAAATTCGCAACCGACCTCAGGAACCCTTCCTCCCGGCTTTCTGACGCCCGATCAGGCGCTACCAAAACCGACATCCTCCGCAGTATTGCAATCGCCGCCTCTTGCTCCCGAACTTCCCCCAAGCGTGCCTGAGTCGAGTGCACCACAAAGTCCGGCGTCCGCGCAAAGCGCTCCTGCACCTGCTCCGACGTTCTCTTCCGTCGCGTCCCTCACTCGCGCGTTCGCGCTCGGCGCCGCGCTTTCGGTCACGCCGGCGTTCCTGGGTAATACCATCACTAATTTTGCCGACACCGCGCAGGCTAGTGCGATCTCTGCTGTTGCCCCTGCGTCAAGCGCATATCTAGTCGTCCAACGTGCACCGCTCATGGCACAGTTGAATACAGATCCAGCGTTGCGCAGCAAAGTGATCGCCGTGATAGCGAACGAGACCAATAATTCTACGGCAGCCCAGGCGATCCTCGAGTCGATGGTGAATCGATCGGTGCAGCGCGGCTATACATCGCTCAATCAGGCGATCAATGACGGTTTTTACGGACCGGTCAATAGTGGCGCCGTGAACAGTCTTCTCAAGAGTGGCCTCAATCAAGGAATTATCGGTGAAGGCAATCAGGCTATTGCTGCCGTGGCAGGCGGCAGCAATATCTGCAACTTCTGTACCGACCAGGGACAGAGTTGGGAGATCAGCGGACCTGCGCAGAATATCGGAGGGGAATATTTCGGGAATATGGCCGGCGACCCGAAGTGGGCGAATCAGCAGCGCCAATTGCAAACTGCCTACAACTCATCATTGGGAAATCCCGCTCCAACTGCTGTCGCACAAAACACTCCGCCTGCGGCAGCAAGCTTAAATCCGATACTTAAGGCCGTGGATACGGCGGCCAAAGGATTCTTTACATTCGCAGCGCAACACGCCGGCGCGATCCCTCCGCCGGCACAAAAAACCGCTGCGAGCGCACCTGCTCCGCAAAAAGCAGCGCCGACAAGCGTTGTAGCGAGCACAGGCCCCGTTCCTACGCAGACAGTCAGTTTAGGCGCTCCTATCAATTCTATTCTTGCTTCATATGCTCCCACTCCTTCTCTGCTCCCGCAACCGAACATTGCACCCGCCGACCTCACGAACTTTCCCGGTCCCGTTGTTGCTGATGCCAACACTTCGGGGACACTGCCATCTTCCGCTCCGACGAAAGTCGCGGCCTCAGTCTCGCCGCCGCCTTCGCAAGCTGCGCCGCATCAAATACTTCCAAGCAGCGTCGCGCCGGTGATCACTTCTGCCGCGAATCCGCAAGACCAAAGCAGGATAGGGAAGGCAGTCTCGAGAATAGAAAGCGCGGTCGCGGGTATGTTCGGGATCAAAGCTCCTGCACCCACCGGGAGTGCTCCCGTCACCGCGCCGCCACAGCCTGCCTTCGACGCGAACCCATTCTTCACGCCGGTCTCCGGAGAACTCGCGCCGCCAAAATTCGTTGTGCCGTCAATAGAAGAATTGGCGAAACCTGTGGAAGCGGGCACGGTCCCGCAGTACGCCGTGCCTTCAGTGGAAGAAAATGCACAGAACGTCGCTCCTGTTGCAGCTCCCGCGCCGCCGAGATTCGTTGTGCCGTCAGTAGAAGAATTAGTGAATCCCGTCTATGTTTCCAATCACAATATCTTCCCCGGCACGGTTTCTTCCGTACCATACACTCCAGCTCAAACACGGGCTCTCATCAAGCAATTAGATCTAACAAGCGTCGGTTCGATCAAGGTGGATCCGACGATGGCGGCAGCCGTATTACCGCCGAGTCCCGTTCCGTATCCGCAAACGCTTCCGCCTCAAAGCAATCCTCTCCTGAGCACTCCCATAAAGGATCTTACGAACGCGCAGATCGTGCAGATAATTAATACGTCGGCCAACGCGATACAAAACTATTGGGCAGGAGTGTATCGCGCAAACGGCGGGCAGTATCGCCCTGCGCAGATCGTAATAATAGATTCCGCAACAGAGGAGGTGGTTCAAGGCGCACAAGGCACGGGGAATAGTTTCTTGGGCGCTAACGGCAATGTACAGATAGACCTACAGCAGATCAGACTAGGGCGATACGGTTTTTCAGGTGCCACGGGCATTATGATCGCGGAGACCGTTGGTCACGAAATCGGACACTATGTGGCGCGAGTCACGGGAGAGGACATACAAGCGTCACAACAGTCCATATACAATAATGTACAACCGACTCTCAGCGCGACGACCGGATACGATCTGGATACGGTAGAAGAATTGCAGGCGGACTATCTTTCAGGGGTTGCACTGAAAGGATCGGGTCTCTTGGGATCGGGTGATCCGCAACAACTGTATTACTATGTGGCATCTAAGGGCGACGACGTTTTGAGAGTGGGTGACGGGCAGTCGCCAACAGTGAGGCCTTATACGCACGGGACAGCAACGGATCGCGCAGAATCGTTCTATCAAGGCTTGATGACAGGGAATGTGGATGCCGGTCTCGCGATGCTCGGCGTAACGCCGAATTGGCAGTTCGTCAATGCGAGTGTTCCTTGGGGCCAAGTCACATTCACTAATCTCACTGCATCCGTTGAGGCAACACAAGTTTCCTCAACAAACCCTGCTCCAGTCGTTGCTACGGCTCCTACAACGCCTCCTCCCGTTATCACAGCTTCTATCCCCGCAATACCTCCCACTCCCGCAACAATTCCTCAAGCAACTACGCCAGGTATTACCGTAGCGACGAATCCATACAACTCAATCTTCCCGCCAACGACGCATGCCCCGTCGCAAACAACGCCGCAGATCGCCATCAACAACATTCCACAAGCAGTCGCTTCGTTCGCTCCTGCGCCGTCCGGCCTTGCGCCGCAGGCATTCAATGTTCCACCCATTGCGCCAAGCGCATCTGTTGAAAGTCCGATACAGTCTCCGTTCCCGGCATTCACACACGAAAGCATCGCAAAAGCATTTCCGACCGCACCCGTTACTGTTGCGCAAGCCACGCCTCCTCCGACGCCAGTGAAGGCTGCGAATCCGCCCGCAAAAACAGTTGCTACGCCGTCGCCAAAGACCCCCGTAGCCCTTCCCATCAACGTCAGACCGGTGATCGATCTGAGATCTTCTCAGGAGATCGCGGACCAGATCGCGGCGCTGCAAAGCAAAGCGAGTCAACTGCAAGCGCAAAGTGCAGAGGCGCAGAAGTTGTTGCCCGCGGCTCAGTCAAAACTTGGTGCGGCGAATAAGATCTCTACCGCGATAACGAACGCACAGGGAAAGGTGGGAAATGCGGAAGCGGCAGTAGCGGCTCTTCGGTCGGCAGTAGCCAATCTGGGTGCCACGGATGCCGAGAAAGCCACTATCAAGTACGGCGTGCAAGCCGCATCAGCTTTATCGGGAGATCTGGCGGCGATCCCGGGCGGGGAAAGTTACGTGGGGGATGTCCAGTCGTATCTTGCACAAGCCGCTTCCTTGGAGGCGAGCCCAAGCCTTGGCGGCGCGCGCGCGACAGCAAGTGCAGGCGACAGGCTTGCTTCGCAGATATCGGGTTTCCTAAAAACCGCACGCGCCGCGAACAAGCCGGCGGTTGACGCCGCTCAAGTTGAAGTCGTTACTTTGCAAAACCAGATCACTTCGGCGAACCAAGTTTTGAAGCAGATACAGTCACTGCAGGCTGCGGAGAGCGCTGCGGAAAAGGCAGAAGCCCAAGAGAAGTTGTATCAAGCGGAAGCGCAACAGGCCGTTGTCGAGGCGACGGCAAGGATCAATCAGATCGACGCAGAGGTCAATACAGAAGATTTCAAAAACAGTCTCGTGCTCACGCCTCCTCCAGCTGCATCAATAACGCCAAAGAGTCTCGTTAATGACATTATTGCAATGGCGGATGATGCGATCTTCGGGCAAATTCCTGAGAGGGTAGTGGCCCTTGAGGACATCACGGTCGGAAATTCTGCCGGACCGGAAGGAAAAGTACCGGCTCCAGTTTGGAGTCCGGAAATAAGCGAAGCGATCGCGCCTCCGGCTCTCGGAAGTTTCCCTGCACCTACACAAACCGCAGCGTCACTCGCGCCACCTGAAGCTGCGGCAGAGTCCGCCGCCTCTGTTCCGCAGCCGCTACCGTCACCGGCACCCGCTCCTTCCTCTCCAGCACCGATCTCAAGTTACTTTTATGGTATTCCTCTCCCGCGCTCACGCGCTGGTGGAACTGGATCATTGCCCGCTCAAACGAACGTCGAGAATTCAACGCCTCCTCCGCCGGTTCCAAAACTCCCGACCGCGCAGCCCGCGCCCGCATCCACCGTGCAAGACAACAGCGGCAGCCCGGTGCAAGAAATTCCCGTAGTGCCCAATAGCGCAAACGGAGTTACGAATGGAAGTAGCATCAATACAAATGTCGCGAACAACAACGTTCCCGCGTGGTACCGAGAATGGAGTGCGTTCGTCCAACGTGCTCAAGAGGATATTCTTCCGCTGATCGGCGCGACACCCAACACTTCCACGTCCCTGGCCACGACAAATTCCGTGCCGGCCGTTGCTACGGCTCCGTCTGCCGCTTCGATACCCAATACTCCATACATTCAACTATCTACTCCCAGCTCCGCTCAGCCTCCGGCAGAGGGGCAAACGCAGGGAAATGCACAGGCCGGGGTAAACTCCGCGCCGATAAACGGAATAGAGTCGCCGACCCTCGATCTCGTAAAAAATGCTAACGGCGTGTATGAACTAGCGGAAACGGAACAACCTGTCGCCGGTTCGAACACGGTCAATGCGCCATATCAAAACTCGATCCTGGAGATCCCGCCGCTCACGAACCCGACTTCCAGCGCAAATACATCCGAACCGCAGACGCCGCCCGTCACGACACCGACGCCTTCCACAAACACGACCGCTTTTTCGGGGGCGACACCTGCGCAGCATGCTCTTATAGAGAAGATAGGTACCATAACTTCAGGTAAGGTCGGATTTTTCAGCCCGACTTCGGATCCTGATGATGTTTTGAATGAAAAGGGCATATCTTCCGAACTTACGGCTCCGACTCTCGCTCAGTATCAGAGGCTTCTTACCGAAGTAGCCGAAGAAACCGCAAAATACCCGACCTCTTTCTGGCAGAATGCGGTTCCGGTGCGTATAGCCTCATTTGTAACGGTTCCGGATTCGGCTATAACGAACAGCGGAGGAGTGGTGTTTGATGCGACCACTAATACACCTCGACTCGTCGACGGGGCGGCTACCATGTGGATCAATCCGGCAAATAGTTCTATTACAATTGCAAAAACGTTCCAACATGAATTTGAACACGCAGAAGATAGCCTATTTCCGTCCAATGAGATCTGGGGACAAACGGTATATGGCCGGAATTATACGAATAGTTATGGAATTCCTCCAAGCAATACCTTACAAAACCCAACGTACAACAGATCAGAACGTCCCTCAGGTTTTGTGAGCGATTACGGATATGTCTACGGTCCCGAAGAAGACAAGGCGACCACTGTCGAGATGATGTTCACGAACTATCCGGCTATCGAACAAGCCGCCGCGCAAGAGCCCGCACTCGCAGCGAAGGTCCAAATGATCAAAAATGCTTTCAACGCCGCCTCAAATGGAGTAATGGACGATTCGTATTGGAATGATTTGATACCGATCGACTCGAATGCCGAGCTTGTTCCAGTCATAGGATCCGTTTCTCCGGCTGTTCCACAAGATCCTTTCGTCCCTTCCACCGACCAATCGTTTAGTGCGAATACATCTGTACCGCAAGTTGCCGCTAATCCGACGCCGGTACTCGCCGAGCCGACAAATACACCCAACCCCGACAATGTTTTCTATGGACTGATAAGAACGCCGTATTCTGTTGAATCGATTTCAGTGCCAGCATGGTACCAATCATGGAGCGCCTTCGCACAAAATGCCGAAGAGAGCGTGCTCACGGCGGTCGGCGAGGCACCGAAGACTCCCGCGCCGCAGGCAGCGATCAATCCTTTGCCGGTGACTACCGGAGTGTCGACTGTCGCAGCAACTCCGCCTGTATCGAATCCCGCTTCGGAACCGGTGCAGTTGGAACTTCCGCTTACGCAACGACAGCCCGAACCGGTGCAGCTCACGTTGCCGCTCAACGAGCCGGCGCAGCCTGCGCGCCCTGCGGCCGCGTATGTCGAACCGCAACAGCTTCCACTGCCGCTCCTGGAAGGCCAGCAGCTTGAGCTGCCGTTCAACCAACTCAGCCAACCTTCGCAGCCGAGCCAGCCCTTGTCACTAACGCTTCGACAACTTGTCGGCAAGTGGCTCTCGGCAGGTTTGTCGCTGTTCAAGAATCTCGTCAGCCCTTCGACTCCGACGCCGCCCGGCAGCACGCCATCCACTCCTTCTTCAGGCGGCAGTAATTTTTCCGGTGACAACGGTGGTATAAATGGAGGCAACACGGGCAATTCTTCCAGTGGTAACTCGCCGTCACCTATTCCTCCTAAAAATGACAAGAACAATAATAACGACAACAATAATAATAATCCCACCCCACCGAAGCCTCCGAGTAATAAAGACGACGATAATTTATCAAATCCTCCCAAACCTCCCGATGAGAAGACGCCGTCCGCGCCTCCAAAGGGACCTGCAACTCCGCCTGTTCCTCCAACTCCGCCGAACTCCACGAAGGTAACTCCGCCCGCGAGTCCGCCGACGAGCGCTGCCGGATCACAAACAGGCAGTAAGACCGGTGGAAGTGGTGGCGGTCTCTTCGGAGCGCTTGGCCAACTCCTTGGCCTAGGCGCACAACAAGCAGCACAATCGCTCGCGCAGCCTGCGCTCACGCCGATCATGACGCCGCAACTCTCATGTTCGCCTGCGAATGTTCCCGCAGCAACGCCGACGCCGGTCACCATTTCGTGGTCGTGTCTGTACGGTACGCCGATCGCGACCGGCTTCTCGACGGGAGGCACACAAGTTGGACAAACCACCTTCCAGCCTCCGGCGAATGCGACGAGCCCGCTTCAGTTCTCGCTCACCTGCGTCGATCCGACCGGCGTGCAGCCGACACCGGCGCCAGCGATGTGCAGCGTCGGTGTTTCAGGCCAGCAGGGGACGCCCGCCGTGACGCTTGTTGCGAACCCGACTTCAGTCCCAAACGGTGGCACTTCACAGCTCTCATGGAGTTCCGTCGGCACAACGGGTTGTGAGGTCACCTTGCCGGACGGCACACAGATCGGATCCTCGGCACCCAACGGCAGCGCGTTTTCGCCGCAACTCTCGGCGACGACCATATTCACCGCGCTGTGTCAGGACAGCGTTACCGTCGGGACCGTATCCGCAACGACGAGCGTTACGGTGCAGTAGCGCGAAGCTTGACGTGATAGTTCTACGAGACGTATAATCTGTGCATGACAATTCTCTACATCATTATCGCGATAGTCGTTATCCTCATTATCTGGGCGATCCTTTCCTACAATGGATTCGTCACGCTGACGCAGCGCGTCAAGGAAGCATGGTCCGACATCGACGTGCAATTGAAGCGCCGCTACGACCTTATCCCGAATCTCGTTGAAACGGTGAAAGGCTACGCCTCGCACGAAAAGACCGTGTTCGAAGATGTGACGGCAGCGCGCACCGCCGCGATGAGCGCCACGGCGCCCGCGCAGAAGGCCGGCGCCGAGAACATGCTCTCCGGCGCCCTCAAATCGCTCTTCGCCGTCGCGGAAAATTATCCGACGCTGAAAGCCAATGAGAACTTCCTCGAATTGCAGCGCCAGCTCGAAGACACCGAGAACAAATTGCAGGCCGCGCGACGTTTCTACAACTCCGTCGTGCAGGATCTCGATACGCGCTTGCAGCGTTTCCCCGGCAACTTCATCGGCAACATGTTCGGATTCAAGCCCGCTGATTACTTCCAATTGAGCGCGGACGAACAGGCAGCGGCTCAGCAGCCGGTCAAGGTTAGTTTTTAGGTAGCAGTTTTCAGTTTTTAGCTGAAAACTAAAAACTACCAACTGAAAACTATTATGGCATCACTCTATACTCAACAAAGTAGGAACGTTTTTCGGACATGGCTCATGATGGGTGTGTTCCTCGTGCTTGTCATTGCGATCGGCTGGTTCGCTTCGTATTACTACGACTCGGCCGCCATCCTCTACGTCGCTGTCGCGCTCGCGCTCGTGATGAACATCTGGGCCTATTGGTTCTCCGACAAGATCGCGCTAAGGCAGGCCAAGGCGCAGCCAGCGGACCCGGCGCAGTATCAGGAATTGCATCGCATCGTCGAGAATCTCGCGATCACCGCCGGACTCCCGAAGCCTCGCGTCTATATAATGAACGATCCGCAACCGAATGCTTTCGCGACGGGCCGAGACAAAAATCATGCTGTCATTGTCGTGACGACCGGACTTCTTCAGATGATGGACCGCAACGAACTCGAAGGCGTCATCGCGCACGAACTCTCGCACGTCGGCAATCGCGACATCCTCGTCATGACAGCAGCGGTCGTCCTCGTCGGTGTCATTTCGCTGCTCGCCAACATTTTCATCCGCCTCAGCTTCTTCGGCGGTTTCGGCGGGCGTGAACGCAACAATCAGAACGTTATCGTTCTGATCTTCGGCGTGGTCGCCATCATTCTCGCGCCCATCGCGGCGACCTTGATCCAACTAGCGATCTCACGACGTCGCGAATATCTCGCGGACGCATCCGGCGCACTTCTCACGCGGTATCCCGAAGGCCTCGAATCTGCTTTGCAGAAGATCGGCACGTACGAGGCACCTCTCAAGACCGCCTCGACCACGACCGCACATATGTACATTTCCAACCCTTTCGGCGCGCATCCGGCAGGGAAGTGGATCCAGAACTTATTCTCAACCCACCCTCCAATTGAAAAGCGAATAGAAGCACTGGAAGGAATGAAGGTCTAACGGTGTCGTGGTATCGTTTGTAGAGAGAACGTCATGGAGGCCGTCATGGGTGAGCTGCTCGATCGTAGACGTGATTTCTTGGAGATGCGCGAGCTCAATATGCGAGAGCGCGCCAAACGCGGGGTGACCGACACCTGGATGTCAGCGGAGATCATTCGTGTGCAGGCATGGAATATTCTGGTGGACGAACACGACACCCCGCTCGGTCCGGATACTGAGGCTTCGAACCTCCCGGTGCTATGGAAGCACAAAGACCCGCTCCGAGATGCTTACTTTTTTGTGTGGGGGCCTTCAGCCCTTGATCCCAACGATCACACTTCGTGATCCGCGACGTGCGGGCGCAACAGCGCCCGCACCCCTTTTGTGTTCAAGATATCGAAACTTTAGGAATTTTAGGGACTTGAAAGAATGAAACTTTGAGGGTACTGTGTTGCCGGATACAACGGGAGTGCGCATCCAGCGTAGCTATTCCCACAGGGAGGAGTTCATGATCGATCGACTGATCAGTAGGAAATTGCCACTTCGGGCACCTCAGGTGAGTCCCGAACTACGTAGCGCGATGAACCAATGGCTTCGCTATTGGAACGACGGCGGGTTCGAGCGACATGTCGATGCAGTTCGAGCGGACGATCTCGAAAACGGTCTCGCAACGAATCAGATTAATCCACTCTGCGCTTGAGCGCAGTTCGCGACGAAGAGGAGCGGCATGCACGTTCGCAGCCGCTCTTCGTATTTGTAGGATGCTGCCGTATACTGCCTGAACAATTTGGAGGGTTCGCATAGTGGTCTAGTGCGCACGCTTGGAAAGCGTGTGTGTCGCAAGGCACCGAGGGTTCGAATCCCTCACCCTCCGCCCAGATAGAAAATTGTCGCATGAAGGTGCATTATCCTTTAGCTTCAACACAAATATTGGACTTCGAACCTTTTGTATCTCCGCTTCCACGGCAGGAAGATTTTCTTGTATAAGACGGAACACGGGGCGCAGTTCTATAGCCACTTTCTGCTCTGTGACAGTCAACTTCGAACCAAGCGCGTTGAAGATAGCTCTCTTCGTCATGAGGTCGCCTTGTGCGAACCAGACACGTGCATAACGCGCGAAATTGAACGTGCGCTCGCTCAACTCGAGCCAGTCCTCCACAACCTTGCCTTGAGCCTGCACGTCGCCCTGGAGGTCATTCTTGCGCTTTAGGAGGTCGTCTCGAAGTGATTTGTACTCTTGTTCCGAAACGAGAGAGTGGTCTTGATTCTGCGGACTGGTGAAGGTCAACAAAAGGCTATGAAGCTGTTCATCTACCTTACCCAGCTCGGCTTGTTTGTTGGCAAGAACCGTCTGGTGGCTTTGTGCTTCCTCCTTACGTACCTCATGCAATGTTTCGATTGCCCACTTCTGAAGTCGCTCGGGAATAGTAATTCGCTCAAGTAGAGCATCAACCTGCGTCATGAGTTCGCTCTCTTCGATAGAGCGCTCGTGACAGTTCGGGTCTTTCTTTCGGTTACAGACGTAGTACACAAGCCGTTTAACGCGTCCGTCTTTGAGTGTGACGTACTTTACGTCGGGCGTTCTACCAGAGCCGCATCGTCCGCAGCGCATGAGTCCAGAAAAAGGGAAGCGATGTTTACCCTTCGGTCTCCGCATACCTTTGTCTCCCAAGTACGTCTGACCTTCCCAGTATTCGTCTTCCGTAATCATGGGTGTATAAGCACCAGGAAACCACTTATCACTCCCTTTCGGTGATTCAAATTGTCCGCAGTATCTACGGTCTTTGAAGATTTTGTAGAGATGACTCCGCGAGACAGATTTTCCGAGAGGATGTTTTCGGGTTGGTCGCGCTGTCAGGTTCCGTTCGTGAGCCTCTTCAAGTAACTCCATGACGCTGTAGTTTCCTGTAAGCAGCAGTCGCCATAATTCCCTTACGACAGAGAATCGTTCCTCGTCCACTAACCACTCATTTTTTCCTTTGTCGTTGAAGATTGAATTGCGATAGCCAATCATCGCGCGTCCTGGCGGATGACCCATTTCTCGTTTTGTTTTGAGACCTCGCTTTACGGCGACACTATTATCATCCGATGAACCTTTCGACTCTACGAACATGTGCCCAAGCTCCTTTTTATCTTCGGGGGTGTTGTAGTAGACCCTGCGTGGAGTGATGATGGTAAGTAGCTGACCTTCGTCCATTGCATAGATAATGCGAGCCGCATCAACGGGATTACGTGCCAAGCGATTGGGATGCCAAACCAATATGCCGTTGACTGCGCCGCTCTCGACATGGGACATGAGGCGATTGAAGATAGGGCGTCCAAGTTTATGTGCGGTACGACGCTCTCCGTATTCGTCTCCCAAATAGTTTGCAACTATCTTCAGGCTTTTCTGCTTGATGACTGGTTCAAGTTCTCGCTTTTGGTCATTCAGCGAAAGCGCCTGACGGTCTTTTCCGTCCGTACTCTTTCGACTGTAAGCGCCGATTTTGATTTTTGCGAGGTCTAATTCTTCCATATTTACCAAGGGTGAGAACTCCTATTTTTCGATGCCTCCACTTCCGCCGCAGTCTGCATACCATGAGCTTTTGCATATGCATCTGCTTGCCTCTGCAGCTCCTGCTCTTTTTTTGCGCGCCTCTCGTACATGGGTAGTATCAGATACGAATCTATAGTGATACCCGCAAGTATGCCGATAAAGATAAAGGAAACCGCGTCGAGGAGTGGGTGAGGTGTCATGCCAGTTTTTCTTACGAATAAGTCGGTACTGGCTGACTTTTTTGCAATGCAAAAAGGGACAGCCGTTGACCTGGCAGTCCATACATCGAGAACGCGAGGTTCCGACAATGGCAGGTTCAGCTGCCCCTTTACGCCCACTGTCGGGCTCAGGTAGCAAAAAAACCTCGCTAAAACTCTATGTATGGACTGCCCAGTTATTATAGCAATTTTCATGATTTATTAGAAGCGCGGTTATTCGCTATCTGCTGGAAGTACGCCCCCTTATTCCGTATGGGTTTACCTGCTCGGATGTCCTCTTGGACTATCCCCCAGACGCTTTCGACGAACAGGAGACCTCGCACTCGTAGAATCTTCAGAATAGGGTTCATGTACTGCTCGCCGAGTTCGCGGGCAATTTGCTGGCAGCGTGCTTCGGCGTGCGTCGAAGCCTCGAACTCGCGGACGGTTTTTCCTCCTTCAAAGGATTTTTTTATCAACGAATCGTTATTATGATTCTCAGTATCAGTATCGTTATGAGGACTTCTGACTGGCGAGCGCGGCGTATCCGCGGAAAGTCGCTCTGCCAAGCCACTTTTCATCTCAACCAACTTCTGACTCGCAGACGCAAGTTCTGCAGATGGTTCTGACCCGCTTCCGTCTTTACTTGCCACTTCACTTCTGACCCCCGTCTCTCCAAAAGATTTACTGAGCTGTCTTATTTGCCCATTAGGAAGCCGCCAATCACCGAAATGAACATCGAACGAGCCTCTGTGTCCTTGGCGGTCTTCGTAGTAGAGATACTTCTTACTACGAAGTGACAAAAGTAACTGATTGATATAGTTGATACTCACGTCGGGATAGATGTCATCGCGGATGGAAGATATAGAAGTGGTGGAGATACCGTAAGGATTCGCGTTTATACGTAGCCACTGGTAGACGCGCCACTCACTTGAGGTCATCTTTCCGCTTCGCACATCTTCGGCGATGAAGCGAGGCGTTGCCGTGTATGGTCGAAGTTCGTCTTTCATAGGTCTTTTTTGGGGGATTCATCCACCCACTCCGTTTTGATTGGGTGATAGACAGCATCGAAGAGGGTAAGAAGATTTATCGCTTCACCCGCAGCAAAATCCTCAGGGATGTCATCCCCATATTCTGCTTTCCACAGCTCTTTGAACTCTTGCAGGGCTTTTTGCGAAATCATAAAAGTCCGCTTTTTGCTACGGGCAGGTTCCCAATGGCGTTGGCGACCTGTCCGCAGTAAATAACGGACTTTCCTAGTTGCCATTGGGACTACCGCGCAAACAAAAAACCGCTAAGAGTAGCGGGTTCTTCAAAGAGAGTTCTCTTTAGAAGCACTCGCTAAACAGAATTGAAAAAAACTTCTATGAGGTCTGGAAACCTATTGGTTCCGTCCTCACAGCGAATTTTGATACAATTCTATTTTGCGAGCTGCTTATTTTGAGATTCCGTATTCGAGTCGGAATCTCGCAGTTGCCTAGTAATTATAGCAGGGGTAGCTAAGGGCTGCAATCTCACCATATCTTGGGGTATATCAACGAAGTAAGCTAGGGCGATACCTCTAGCTGAATATGTATACCAGATAGCTATATACCAAACAGATATTCGTTGGTGTCATAGCACAATTTCTCGCTGCTATACCAAGAAAAAGCAAGCTAGTCGGAGGAGTCTTTCTTGTGTAGTCTGGTCATAAAAGAAAGAGAAAACCGCCCGCACAAGCCTTATGAGAGAAACAGCCTTAAGCTTAAAAAATCAAAGACTGCGACTTCAGAAAACTATCAATTTGGCTGACCAGAGATATACGCCAAAACTAAATGTAGAGGTCAGCATTTACGATTATTTCTATGCAATTGCTAGAACACGAGAATTTTTCGACAAATTTAAACTCTTTGGGACAAAAATCTCAAAAGAGTTCTGGTTTCTCGATAAAAAGAAACTCTCAACAATAGCCCCTACTGAATTCAAAACATTTCAAGTCAGACTTAAGAAACTGATTGATTTTATTTCTTCCACACCTGATTCAGGTGCTGCGGTTATAGATTTCCCGAGAATAGCAAGGTTGACTGAATCTGCATCAGCCATTGCCTATAAATGCCAAGATAAACTTTATGCCGCGGAAGAAGCAATAAAAAATGAGGAAAGTACTGGCAGCGACATAGCTAATTCCCAAGCAGAGGACTTACGCACGGAGAGACATCACCTCCGAGAACTTCTTGCACAACTGCATGGCTTGGAGAACTTTTCAAATAGTAGACACGCGGGTCTCTCGAATAAACCATTCATGCTCTTGCGTGGTGTGGCTGGGTCGGGCAAAACACATCTTCTTTGTGATTTAGCCGAAAATAGAATTGCTTTAAAGCAACCCACATTCATATTTTTAGGAGAAGAGTTCAGAAGTAAAGACCCCTGGGATACCATTTTAAAGAAGACGGGTTTTTCGGGTACACCAGAGCAATTTTTAAAAAAGTTAAATAAGTATGCAAAAAATAAGAAAGTGAGGGCACTAATTATAGTAGACGCCGTTAACGAAGCTTTGGCTAAGAAAGTACAGTGGTCAAAGTTGGAAATGGTAAAGGACTATGAGTATATAGGTCTAATCATTAGTATTCGGAACGGCTTTGAAAGAGAACATATACCTAGCCGAATACAGAAGAATTTCAATCACATAGAGCATGAAGGCTTTGCATTCAGAGAGTGGGAAGCAGTAAATAAGTTTTTTGGTTTTTATGGAATTCCATTACCTGAGATTCCGCTGACGTTTCCAGAATTTCGCATACCTCTTTTCCTCAAAATATTTTGTGAATCTGCCAAATCTTCCACTGAACCCATTAAGGGACATTTTGGGTTTACACGAATATTTGAAGATTTCGTGATAGCACAAGGGAAGAAAGTTCTTCGTAGTTTGGGAGATACTTCAGGGGATTCGATGCGGAAAATCTGGAATGGCACGATTAAAGAACTTGCTTTGGAAATGGCACACAATGGTACAGACCGCATTGATGAATCCTCTGCGGAATCAATCGCTAAAAATGTTTTTCCGACAAAATATAAAGATGCGCTTGTTTACCTTGAAAAATTTGGTCTTATAACGAAAATCCCACGCTATGGCGCAGATTATAAACAGACAGGTTTTGATTTTAGGTTTCCTTACCAGAAATTTTCTGACCATTTGATAGTTAGGGGCTTACTCACAGAACATCTCAAAGGAGACCCAAAGAAGTGCTTTAAGAGAGGAACTCCTCTCGGGGGAATCATTCTCGACCGATGGAACCCAGGTCTTGTGGAAGCACTGTCCATACAAGTACCTGAACGTTTAAAAGGTAGGGAATTAATCTACGTTGCCCCCAGAAGATTCCGTGATACCGATGTGGCAGTAGACGCTTTTTTACAAAGCCTTATATGGAGAGACTTAAAAATAAAAGATGGTCGTCCTCAATCCATAAAGATTACGAAGGTTTTGAATTACATAAATAACTATCTAATAAAAACGATAGCAGGTAATGAAAAGGTTTTAGAAACACTTATCGCAGTATCCGCGATTCCCACACATCCGCTAAATGGAAAGTTGCTGCATAAGCATCTGTTGAAATTTAAGATGGCGGAGAGGGACAGGTTCTGGTTACCATTTCTCAATTCTTATTATCATGAACAGAGTTCGGTTGACCGCTTAATAAATTGGGCATGGAGCGATGGTGACAAAACTCGGGTGAGCAAAGAATCATTGTACTTAGCGAGCATACCGCTCGGATGGTTCTTGGCTAGCTCAAACAGATTTATCCGTGACGCAGCAACAAAAGCACTGGTGGCTCTTCTTGAGAAACATCAAGATGTTCTTCTCAAGTTCGTAGAGAGTTTTATAGAAGTTAATGACCCGTATGTAGTAGAGAGAATTCTCTGCGTGACTTATGGGTGCGTTCTAAGAAATAGCCCTAGTTCTGATACCAGTAAGATTGCCTTGCTCGTCTACTCAAAGATTTTTAAAGAAGGCAATCCGCCATCGCATATTTTGATAAGAGATTATGCAAGGCAAATTATAGAGTTCGCTGTGAGGTATGAGAATCTCCCGATAGCTCTAGATAAGGTTCGACCACCCTACAACAGTAAATTTCCCAAACGTGCCCCTACTGTTAAATACCTGGAAGAGAAATACCCTTCGTCCCCAGGTGGGGGAGGCTTCGGGAGCATCCGATATTCATTGATGTACGGCAATGGGGGCGGCATAGCTGATTTCGGACGTTATATTGCAGGTTCAACACTGAGCCACTGGTCTAGTGTCCCTCTGAAACAACGTACAAAAACATCTAAAGAAAAATACGAAGATTTTGTTGCGAAATTAAATAGGAAACAGAAATACTGGTGGAAAAATTATCAGGATGCCAGGAAGTCGTACCCGTTCGTTACTATTTTAGCGAGCCTACGTTCTGGGCGATATACGTCTGCTGAACGGGCGGAGCATTCGAGAAGGACTAAAGAATACGACGATAGAAAAAAAGTGGGGGAGAAGAATTTTGTGGCAACTCTCAGCCCCTATCAGAAAAGAGTATTTAGAGAAATCATTATTCCGTATGACCTTAAGCCGAACAAATATGAGGAGGTAGACCAGAGTTTTCTTCAAAGATTAATCTTCAAGCGCGTAATTGACCTGGGCTGGACACCAGAATATTTTGCCGACTTCGACTCTAGGGTGAGTGAAAATATGCGCTCAGCACACAAACCAGAACGTATAGGTAAAAAATATCAGTGGATGGGCTTACATCAGGTAATGGGACTCGTGGCAGATAACTTTGCTATGAGGCGAGGGTGGGGGGATGAACTTACCACCTATGATGGAGTCTGGGACACTTATAGGAGAGATATAGACCCCTCACATTTACTCAAACGTACAGCCCTCGAACCCTTCGAGAGTACGTCTAAGGCGTGGTGGTCTCGGATACCTTTTAAAAGCTGGAAACCGAGATTAACAGATGTCGAATGGGTTAAGGATGATTCGACCTTGCCACAACAAAAGAAACTTCTCGAGGTGAAAGACAAAAAAGGAAGGGCTTGGTTAGTCCTCGATGGAACTTATCGTTGGGAACAACCATTGCCGCCTGGAACAGATAGGTACGGTGCTGGCTCGGAACCAATAAGAGAAGTTTGGTATCAAGTGAGAACCTATCTCATACGAGAAAAAGACTCGCAAGATTTTTTTGAGTGGACAAAAGGCAAGCAGTTTTTAGGGGGGTGGTTGCCAGAAGCGCGTCAATTGCATGAAGTTTATCTCAGAGAGTTTCCTGACTGTCTTGCATACACTACGCAGGAAAACCTCGGGAAACTACCTAGATGGACGAATATGGAGGACGAGAAGAGGAAGCAGACAAAATTTAAAGTATTGAGAACCACCGAAAGATATACTGATGCATCGGGAGAATTCGATTGTTCGTTAGATGAATCCGTTCACGTAAATCTTCCTGCGAAAGAGATTTTGCGAGGTTTACATTTAAGGAATTCCGAACGTGAAGGTGTCTTTGTAGACACTTCGGGCAACACGATTGTTCAAGACCCCTCCGTATTCGAGAAAGGTTCGACAGGTTTACTCGTTGCAAAAAAAGAGTTCCTAGCTTATCTATCTAAGCACAGACTTGCTCTAATTTGTTTGGTAGCAGGAGAGAAATTGATGATTGGAGGTGACAGTTGGGGCGCAGGAAGATTAGAGGTAGGGGGTACCTATAAGTTATCGCCTATGGGTGTGATAAAAAGTAAAACTTACAAGAAATACACGCCCCCAGTGCCAAGAATTAAAAAGAAAAAAGCCGACTAGCCTTACCCTAGTTGAAAGATTTATACTACAGAGACATAGGGGGCACCCCACCAACTGATTTATGGACAATACCTGGTATTACACTCTCAGCACTATTGTCCAAGCAATGGCATCAATTTTTGCACTCAGTGCCACATTTCTGGTCTTTAAGCTGCAGACTCTAGACCGAGAACTCCGAGAGTTCCGCAACAAAGCAATAAAAAGCCTCGTTTATATCGAGGGTCAATCCGAGACGAAATACGACAAATATAGTCTTGTAGACATAGCGAAGAAATTTTCACAGGGCGTGGAGAAACTGAAACCACTAGAGCCGAATCTTGGAATAGACCGTGATAAAGCCGTTGAGCTTAGAAATAAATGGGTCATGATGGTAGAAAACGGATTTGCTCACGTTGGAGATAAAAACTTTGGTGAATATTTTTTCTTTTTACTAAAACAAAACGCGAAAGAGTTTAGTAGCAAGGTGGAGTACCGCATCAATTTATATTTGTCTGCTTTGGTAGCGGGTCTTCTTTTGACTTTCACTATGATATTGGCGCTTGCGATGTTGAGCGGTCTTTCGCATCCCCTGAATATCTTTGGTTATTCTGCTATTGCATCAATTCGCACCGTTTCAATTTTTGCTTGCTTGAGTATTGTAGCCGTACTGTGGACAGCCGTTTATGCAGTTTGGGGCGATAAATACTAAGTATGCTTTCGATTGAAGAATGTCGTAAGCTGATTCCAGATAGCGAGAAACTAAGTAATGAGCAGATAGAAGAAATCAGGAGAGACCATTACGACATGATTCAATTGGCTTTTGAAATATGGCTTTTGAGAAAAAAGAAAATTTGAAGATAAAATCCGCGCATGACTAATAAATATCTAATGCAAAAAAGAGTAAAGACACCCATTTATACTTTTGAGAAATCAGAATTTAGAGAATTTACTTTTGAGTCATACGAAGACAGTCACTCACACAAGGGAGACCTGCTTGTCTCTAGGGTTCTTGAGGCTCCAGACGGAAACCATGCTATGAGGCAGTTCTTTACGGAGCTGGAACCGATTCTTAACTCCATTTCTATTCTTATCCAGACAATTATTTTTCCCTTACCAACGGGGAGCCATATGCTCTACAAGTTAACCAATAATCCAGGGAATCTTTTCTACGCAAACATTGCCAGTGACCGAGAGATAGTGGGGATGAGTTTAGAAAGTGAGATGTTTGAGGATGTAGAAAAGTTACTGAGTATCGGAAATTCAGTCGCTTTATCCTATTTGCGTGACGCGATAGGGACGCTTTCTAGTGTGCAGCAACTATCAATGTTGTTGAGTGCAGCAGAGGCACTTGCGGGAACATCTAAAACAAAAGGAGTTTGTAAGAAATGCGGCGAACCCTATACACGTTCCTCGACTGATAAGGAAAGGTTAAAGACCATATTAGGCGACGAGCTTTATAAAAAGCTCTACACTGATGGGCTAAGACACAAGCTCGCACACGGCGGAGACTTTGACGGAGAAGCGGTTGCGGAAACTGCTGGCAAAACTTACTCTAGAATCAATCTGGGATACCTAAAAGAAACTTACGACCTTTCGTCCCTCCAAGAGATACATGGGGCACCCCGCTCTTTTGTTTTCGAATACTCTCACCACGGTGCGAAAATGCTTAGTTCAGATGCTCCCACTTTAAAACTCGTCGAGTCCGAGTGGGACTCACCAACCTCCTTTGCTTTCAGTGTTTTACCGACAGATTATTAGTTTCTGGCGGTTTTTAACGATTAGCTAAGGGTAACCCGCGCTGAACCAACAAAGATAAAAACGAAACTGTACCTACCCGATTTTTATATCTCAAAAGCCGCGAGTTATAATATCTCCGCGACTTCAAGTGATAGTTTCGGCATGAAAAAGTAGTTTGAGGGTGTCATCCAGTAACTTCTAACATCGTCCACCAGTCTCCGCTTATGACCCTTTTCCCCGAACGTAGCGACAAAACATACAAGGCCGCTATAAAAACGTTTAGCGAGCGGGTCGTCGTACTCGCACTCTCGATACCGCCCGGCTGCGTCTCGACCTATGGCGCTATAGCGCGTGCGGCGGGCGGTGGTGGGATGGCCGCGCGCAGCATCACGGGGATCTTGGGGAAAGCATGGGATGCAGGAGAGCACGGGATCCCGTTCCATCGCATCGTTTACAGCGATGGCCGCATCTGGGTGAACGAAGAGCATCGCAAAAAACGCATGGCGTTGTATAAGAAAGAAGGAATAGAAATAGATAAACAAGATCGCATCAAGCATTTCCGCGACAAGCTCTACGAGTTTTGATCAATACCCCGAGAGCTATCTTCGTGGGGAAGAAGTGCGGACCATAACTGAAAATTCATCTGCTAGACCTGATACTCTGTAAGGGCGTACAATCGGATGTATAGAGATCCGCTGCCTATGAACAAATCCAATGTCCGCTGGATAGTCCTCGCAACCGTCATTTTCGGCACATTTCTCGGACGCCTCGACCAGACGGTCGTCAACCTCGCGCTCCCGAAGATCATCGGCGATTTCAACATCAACGTGACCGATGCCGCGTGGATCTCGACGGCGTACATTTTGGCGAACGCGGTGTTCGTTCCCGTGTGGGGAAAGCTCGGCGACACGGCCGGACGCAAACGCATCTACCTGATCGGTTTCATCGGATTCACCATCGCATCTGGCTTGTGCGCGCTCGCGTGGAATTTGGGATCGATGGTCGCATTCCGCATCATCCAAGGATTCGCGGTTTCGGCGGACTATCCGACGGCGATGGCTATCATATCGGTCACGTTCACCGATATGAAAGAACGCGCACAAGCGCTTGGCATTTGGTCCGGCGCCTTTGCCGTCGCGTCGGTCTTCGGTCCGTTGATCGGAGGGCCTTTGATCGACAATTTCAGCTGGCGCTCCGTATTCTTCATCAATATCCCGCTCGGCATCATCGGGCTTTTCTTGGCGTTCAGGTACATTGATGAATCGGTCGGCGAAAGGAGAACCGTCAAATTCGACTGGTGGGGGTCGGTCTTGCTCGGTGGCGCGCTCGCATCGCTCGTTCTTGTCTTGGACCAAGGCCAAACATGGGGGTGGCTCTCGCTCACGAGCCTTTTGTGCTACCTCGGCACGCTGGTCTTTGGCGTCGCGTTCTATATCGTCGAGCGCCGGGAAGCGGAGCCGATCGTCGATCTCGATTTCTTCAAGATCCCCGTGTTCATGTACACGATGCTCAACAACTTCATCGTCTTCATGGCACTTATCGGCGCGATATTCCTCATCCCGATCTTCGCGGAAACGTATATGGGCGACAGCGCGACGCAGACGGGATTTCTTTTCATCCCGCTGGCGCTCTCGCTGATGGTCGCGGCGCCGCTGGGCGGCCGGCTCATCGGAAAGGTGCGGCCGGGCCTCGTGATATTTTTCAGCACATTCTTCTGTGGCGTAGGGATATTCTTCCTTTCGTATATTGACGCAGCCTCGACGCCGATCGACATCATCATTCCGATGTGCATCATGGCGTTCTCGCTGGGCTTTGGCATGGCGCAGCGTACCAACCTTGTCGCGGTCTCCGTCCCGAAAAATAAAATAGGGGAGGCATCAGCCGTGCTCGCGCTGGTGCGCAACATCTCCGGCGCTTTTGGCCTTGCGATATTCAGCACGCTCCTCACGAACTCCGAGAGCGCGAATGTCTTCTCGACCGCAACGCACAGCGTCTTGAACGTGGTCACCACGCAAACCATGCAGCAATTCATTGCCCTGGTCGAGCTCAAGGCTCAGGTCGCTTCATACGCCACGGTGTTCGAGGTCGCAGCCATCGTCGTCATGCTCGGTTCATTCACTGCGCTTCTTATCAGGGTGCCCAGAGAAGGAATGACGAGCGAGCACCACGTGGTCGCGGAGGGATAGGTGTTCATAATTTGGAGCATATCCCGCCACAGGGTATTTGTTGACCGGGGTATTTTTCTGATGAAAAATCCCGCTCGCTCTCGCTCCGGTCGAGCTCCGAGAGTCAACAAATACCCTGTGGCGGGATATGCTCCCCAACTTCTCCTGTGAATAGTGCGGTGGCGCTGTTCTAAAAGATTGGTATGCTTGGAATGAGGTAGTGTCTGAGGATGCGTTCGTTCCCTCGATATGAATGAACTATTGCTTCTCGTCACCGCACTGATCAGTGCTTCGTTCGTGCTTGCCGGATGGCAACTCGGCAAAGAGCGCTTGTACAGCGTCATCATCGTCTTTCTCATTCTCATTACCGCGGTCGGCGGTAAGATAGCGATCTTCTTCGGACACGAAACCAATACCGGCAATATTTTTTATGCTTCGGTCTACCTTGCGACGTATTTTCTGATCGAACGCTTCGGCAGGAAAGAAGGCATCTATTCAATATGGGTCGGCATTGCTGCGGTAGCGTTCTTCACCCTTGCGGTCCAGATCACGATCGCACTCACCGGCTCTGCAGCGACCGCGTCTCTCAACGCTGCGCTCACGGCCGCATACGGACCATCGCTGAGGATCGCGATCGCAAGCATCGTCGCCTATACGTTCAGCCAGAATGTGAATGTGCGGCTTTACTTACTATTGAAGGAACGTTTCCAAAGGCGCTATTTATGGTTGCGCGCGAATATTTCCAACATAGTCGCGCAGCTCCTCGACAGCGTGATCTTCTTCACGGTCGCATTTTGGGGCGTTGTCGCTCCTTCGGATATATGGGACGTTATTCTCACCGGTCTCGCTATCAAGATCGTCTACATGATGCTCGTTTCACCGCTTTTGTATCTCAATAGGATCGAGGAAGAAGAAGAGGCGAACGGGGACGTTGCGTTCACCCTCAGGCTCCATTGATGCCGGCGGAGTTGACAATAGGTTCATTTCTGCTATACTCATTAAGTCAAACCTCTCCATCGGTTTTGTCTTGGGATGTCCAAGGCCGCTTGCAGCCAAAAGCGAATCGTCCCGAGATCGTTCGACAATACTAAGCGTAATTCGGCCCCACGCCGAAAAGCTCGTATATCGAGCTCATTTTATGACCACCCATTTCAAACCAAGGACACCTTCTCGCGGAGGGCAGTCTTCACGTTATCCGTCACGCCGGCCGTTCTCACGCGCGCCGCAGCGTCATCAACAGCGTCGCTCCGCGACGGGGGCTCGGATCGACGTCTCACGTTTTATCAATACCAAGGCCATAGACACCGCGCCGGCTGAAGTTTTCATCCCCACGCACCGTTTCATTGATTTCAACATCGACGAACGCGTCAAGCAGAACATCATCAAAAAGGGGTACGAAACGCCGACCCCGATCCAGGACCAGGCCATTCCTTTCGTTCTCCAAGGACGCGACATCGTCGGTATTGCCAACACGGGTACCGGCAAGACAGGCGCTTTTCTCATCCCGCTTCTCGACAAGGTCGTGAAGGATCGCAGCCAGCGCGTCCTCATCATCGTTCCCACGCGCGAACTCGCGCAACAGATCGATGAGGAGTTCAAAGCATTTGCGGTAGGTTCCGGCTTCCTCTCCGTCTGCGTCGTAGGCGGCGCCAATATCGGCCCGCAATTGCGCTCTATGCGCAACGATCCGTATTTCGTCATCGGCACGCCGGGACGCCTGAAGGACCTCATGGAGCGCAAGGCGCTCGACCTTTCCAAATTCGCCACGGTCGTTCTCGACGAGGCAGACCGCATGCTCGACATGGGATTCATCAAGGACATGAAATTCATCCTCTCGCACATGCCCAAACAAAAGCACACGCTCTTTTTCTCGGCGACGCTCTCGCGCGAGATCGAGGCGATGATCGGCGACTTTCTCAACGATCCCGTTCGCGTGTCGGTCAAGACGGGCGACACGGCGGCAAGCGTGCACCAGGATATCGTGCGCGTCGGCGGCAAGCTCAAGCCCGACGTCCTTTCGGAGATGCTCGCGCAGCCGGATTTCGACCGGGTACTTGTTTTCGGCCGCACGAAGCACGGCGTTGAAAAGCTCGCGAAGCTTCTCAAACAGCGCGGCATCGCAGCAGATTCCATCCACGGCAACAAGAGCCAGTCCCAGCGCCAGCGCGCGCTTGCGTCTTTCAAGGAGGGCCGCTTGCAAGTGCTTGTCGCGACAGACGTAGCCGCTCGCGGCATCGACGTCGCGGATGTCTCACACGTCATCAACTACGACCTTCCGACGACTTACGAAGACTACGTGCACCGCATCGGACGCACGGGCAGGGCGGGGAAGCGCGGCAAGGCGCTCACGTTCGTCGACTAATCCTCACTCCCAAAAAATCCTATGGCAAAAACATTTATGAAAAACGGAAAGTGGATCGACAACCCGTCAGCGCCGGTGGTCGTCGTATGCACGTGCGGCAATAAGTACATCAAAACGCGTCCTGGTCAGAACCAGTGCCTGCGTTGTTTCGTCAAAAGAAAGCACGCGTAGATCGCTTTAGACGATCGTTTTCGGCGGGATCGTGCCGTGTTTCTTGATCTCGGTCACTTTGTTCTTGTCGTCCACGAACACGACTACGGGGTTGAGTTCGGCCGATTCCGAAGGCTGGAGCCAGGCTTCGGCGAGGATAATCACCTTGTCACCTTTTTGGAAGTGGCGCGCAGGCGGCCCGTTGAGGCAGATGTCACCTGCTCCCCGTTTGCCCGGTACTCCGTAGGTCTGCCAAAAGATGCCGTTGGAGACATTGGTGATGTTCAAATACTGGAATGGTTTGATACCTGCCGCGTCCATCAAGTCTTCGTCTATCGTGATAGAACCGACATAATTCAAGTCGGCCTCGGTCACCGTCGCGCGGTGGATCTTTGCCATGCACATCCGTATCAACATTGTCGCCAGCGTAGCACATTTTTCCCTTCCCCGCAGCTCGGCTGAAATACCGAGGTCGGACCTCGGTATTAGTGAAATCTGATATCGGCTTCATCGCAGCTTGAACTCCAGTTGAGATTTCCTTGACCGGCCGCTTGCTAGATTTGCGGCATGAGAACATTTCAAGCACAGGTCCGCATACTGATCATAGGTGCATTATTCGTATTTTTGTTCGTCCTGCCTCACTTAGCAGAAGCCTCGTACCATTTTTCGGACTACAAAGGCAAACCGCCTATCCACGTATTCGGAAGTTCGACGAAGTCTCCCGTCGGAATGACTCCAGGCGAGATAAAGACGGTCTACCATTTGCCGCAAACGGGCGGCAGAGGCACCATTGCTATCATTGATGCGTACGACGATACAGCGGTCGAGGCTGATCTCGCCGCGTTCGACAAACAATTCGGCTTACCGGCGTGTACCCAAGCCAATGGGTGTCTTATCCAGCACTTGATGAGCGCGAAAGAATCAGCCAACAGTGGCTGGGCCATCGAGACAGCGCTCGATGTCGAATGGGCGCATGCGATCGCGCCGAGCGCAAAGATAGTGCTCGTTGAGGCGACCACGCAAAGCGGAACGAATTTGCTCAATGCGGTTGATTACGCTGCATCGCAAAAGGGCGTCGTATCGGTCTCGATGAGTTGGGGCGGCGCAGAATTTCCGGAAGAAACGTCGCTCGACTCGCATTTCAAGAGCGTATCCGGAGCGATATTCTTCGCCTCTTCGGGCGACGATGGCACGGGCGCGTCGTGGCCAGCATCTTCGCCCAATGTCATCGGCGTCGGCGGCACGCATGTTTCGCTTTCGTCGAGCGGTGCATTCTCAAGCGAAACCGCCTGGATCGGCTCGGGCGGCGGCGTTTCCGCGTACGAAAAGGAACCCGCATACCAATCCGGTTACAGTATTCCCAAAGCCGGCGGCATGCGCGCGGTTCCCGATGTTTCATTCGATGCCGATCCCGCCTCCGGTTTTCCGATCTACACGGCAGGCAAGTGGGAAGAGGTCGGCGGCACGTCCGCTGGTGCGCCACAATGGGCGGCCATCGCGTCGCTAGATAATGGTATCAGCCCGCAGCAGTTGTACGCGGACAAAGCCGCCTCCAACAATTCAAGCTTTTTTCGCGACATCACGAGCGGTACCAACGGCTCCTGCGGTTACCTCTGCACGGCGCGCAAGCACTACGACTACGTGACCGGTCTCGGCTCGCCACTTACCGATGCCTTCTAACCTCATTGTAATTCCGGGCTGCGTTCCTGTATCATTGGGGATATATTCGTAATCCTTCAATGCTATGAACCGAGTCGTACATTTCGAGATCCATGCGAAAGATATGGACAAGTTGCAAAAATTTTATCAGGAACTGTTCGGTTGGGAGTTCCAGGCGATGGGAACCGATATGGGTAACTACCGCGTGATCTCGACAGGCCCCGGCATGGACAAGCTCGATCAGTTGCCCAAAGATCCAGGCATCAATGGCGGCATGACACCACGCTCGGGCGATATGCCGACCGCTACTCAAACAACCGTCAACGCGTTCGTGAATATCGTAGGCGTCACTGATACTGATGCGACGTTCAAAAAAGCGCTCGAGCTCGGCGGATTCGCAGCTAGGGAACCCATGGATGTACCGCACGTCGGTCGCCTAGCCTACCTCAAAGATCCCGAATACAACGTATTTGGCATACTCCAACCGCAGATGTAGGTTTGACATCACAGCGGGAACTGGTATTTTCAAGTTATGCAACGCGCATACGCCGCAATGATGATGGTGATGAGAAATTCCCGCGGCGGATGCGTTTTTCTGATTGCATAGTTCTAATCCGAACAAGAAGAGAAAAGCCCGCCGCAAAGCGGGTTTCTCGCTTGTTCGCGAGTTCTTTGAAGGAGATGATATGCGATGTGAGATATGCGGGTACGATGTCGGGCAGCCGACGTGGGTTCGTCCGAATACTGGAGGTCGCAGGAAGGCACATTTTTTCTGTGACGAGAGCTGTAAGGCGACCGGACTGAAGCTGCTCGAAGCCGAAGGCTTCAAAGAAGCAATTGGCATACTTGGTTGGGACGTGTTCATCTCGAACTAGCAGCGTGACAAATAAGCCGGCAGATCCTTACAGTCTGCCGGCTGCACCTTTTCGGGTAAATGGTACGATGTGCTGTAATGAGCCGTGACTTTAACGAACTCCTCAAAACCAACTGGGGTCAGCAGAAATTCCTCTGCGTCGGTCTCGACCCTGATTATGAAAAGATACCGGAGGCTGCACGCACGGCAGGCCTTCGCGAAACGATCGTCGCTTTTAACCGAGCGATAGTCGATGCGACCAAAGATATTGTCTGCGCATTCAAGCCGAATGCCGCGTTCTACGAGGCACACGGCGATGAAGGTCTTGCGGCGTTGCGAGAAACTTGTGTGTATATCCTCGACCAGGCACCTGGTACGGCTATCATCCTCGACGCGAAGCGAGCGGATATTGGCAACACCAATCTTGGCTACGTTGAATACGCATTCGAGTATTTGCGCGCTGACGTGATCACGCTCCAGCCTTACCTCGGCGCAGAAGCACTCCAGCCATTCCTCGAAAAAAAGAACAAAGGACTTTTTATTCTCTGTCGCACCTCAAATCCGGGAGCGAAAGAGTTTCAAGACCTGAGCGTCGGGAACGAACCTCTCTATATGCATGTCGCCCGGAATGTCGCGAGCGAGTGGAATACGAACGGCAATTGCGGACTCGTCGTCGGCGCGACGTATCCTGAAGAGATCGCGAACGTGCGCAAGGTCGCTCCAGACCTGCCGTTCCTCATTCCGGGCGTTGGTTCGCAAGGCGGGGATCTCGAAGCCTCGGTCAAGGCCGCAAAGAATGCAAACGGAGGCTTCCTTCTCTCCGTCTCGCGCGCCGTTTTGTATGCGTCCTCCGGCGCCGATTTTGCCGAAGTCGCACGGACGAAGGCGCAAGAATTCGATGGCGCAATACGCAAAGCAGTATAAAATGGTCCGAATATGATGACTGAAGCGGAAGTGCTCGATGTGTTGCAGAAAGTAGGCGCTGTACGCAGCGGTCATTTTGTCTTCACCTCCGGATTACATGCGGACACATATGTGAACAAGGACGCGATGTATCCGTACACGCGCGAAGTATCTCAGCTCTGTAAGACGATCGCGGAACACGTCAAAGATCTCGGTATTGAAATGGTCATCGGGCCTGCATATGGGGCCATTATTCTTTCGACCTGGACCGCGTACCATTTGAGCGAACTCACGGGACGCGAGATCGGCGGCGTGTATGCCGACAAGGACGGTCAGAGCGGATTCATAATCAAGCGCGGCTACGACAAGCTCATCGCAGGCAAAAAGACGCTCGTGGTAGAGGACCTGACGACGACCGGCGGTTCGATACAAAAGACCGTCGAGACAGCGCGCAGTGCCGGAGCCGATGTCCAGGCGGTCGTTGCGCTTTTCAATCGCGGTGGCGTAGAGGCCAAGGACATCGGCGATCCGCCGCACTTCATTTCGCTCGTCAATCTGCAGCTCGAACAATGGGCGCCGGAAAAGTGTGTTCTGTGTGAACGGGGCATTCCGGTCAATACAGAACTTGGCCACGGGAGGGAATTCCTGGCGCGAAAAGCGTCTATTGCGGTATAATAAGTCCCTTACTCTTTTAGCACCTTATATGTCAACAGGACAAAAAGCATTTTGGGTCGTTATAGTAGTTATTATTCTTGGCGGTCTCTACTGGTGGTGGTCTTCATCTCAGAACGCAATGACGGATCAAACCCCTGCAACACAGACAAGCACCGCGGCAACGACATCTTCCGACACGGGCACTCCGGTTACGACAGTTGTCACAACGACAACTTCTCCAGCGATGACGGCCAACGTCACCTTCAACGGTTCAAGCTTCTCTCCGGCCAGCGTCACGATCGCGCAGGGCGGTACGGTCACGTGGACTTCGACCGACGGTGCGCTCTGGGTCGCCTCCGACCCGCACCCGATCCACAACGGGTATGATGGTACGACGATGCAGCAGCACTGCGCGCCGGGTTACACCGGAGCAACGCCGTTCGACGAATGCGCGGGTGGCACGACATACAGCTTCACCTTCGACAAGGTTGGCACCTGGGGCTACCACGATCACCTGGATGCGAGCGTCATGGGCTCCGTAACCGTCGTCGCAGCACAGTAATTCAATGAAAATCGCGAGCTGCGTCGTTGCTCTGCACGAAACGATGCTCACCGTATACTCGATACGTCTCACATCGTTTCGTTTGAGCGCCTAGCATCTCATCGATTTTCATCGAATTCCACAAATCTATGATCGAGAAAAAAGTCGACTGGATCCTGCGCATCGGGCTTGCCTTTGCGTTCCTTTATCCGCCGCTCGACGCGATCGTCGACCCGTACTCGTGGCTCGGCTACTTTCCGGCGTGGATGCAAGGATATGTTCCCAGCATGGTCTTGCTGCACTCATTCGGTGCCGTCGAGATTATCATCGCGCTGTGGCTGCTTTCGGGCTGGAGAATATTCTGGCCATCATGTCTCGCGCTGCTCATGTTGGTCGCCATCGTTATTTTTGACGGTTCCGGGCAATTCGAGATACTGTTCCGCGACCTTGCGATCGCTTCGATCGCACTTGCGCTTGCGGTCGCGCACTATCCGAAGCGCACGGCATAACATATGGACGAGCTGCCCGAAGAACTCGTCCTAAAGTTGCGGTTGGCACAGAAACTGCGCTACGGCGAAAATCCGCACCAAAGCGGGGCACTCTATCTCGACGAAAATGACACGCGCGTGGGCGTCGCTCGCGCGCGTCTCGTGCAAGGCAAAGAACTCAGCTTCAATAATCTCGCCGATGCCGACGCGGCCTTCGAATGCGTCGCCGAATTCGACGATCCGGCTGTCGTCATCGTGAAGCACATGAACCCGTGCGGCGCTGCGCTTGGCGAAAGCCTGGAAGAAGCATACGGAAAAGCGCTCGCGTGCGACCCTGTCTCTGCCTTCGGCGGCATCGTTGCGGTGAACTCCACCTTGAACGAGGCGATCGCCAGCGAGCTGGTAAAGATATTTCTCGAAGTGATCATTGCGCCGAGCGCGGATAAAGATGCTCTCGCGATCCTTGCGGCGAAGCCGAACGTGCGAGTTCTCTTGACTGGTAGCATGCCTGACCCCAGTGAAAAGCGAATGACGGCCAAATCGATCGCGGGTGGTTTTTTGGTGCAAAGCGCCGACAACAATGTGTTCTCGGCCCAAGGCCGATCCGCCTTGGGCGGAGATGGAGAACTGAAAGTCGTCACCAAGAAAAAGCCAAGCCCGCAAGAAGTTTCGGACATGGAATTCGCGTTCACGATCTGCAAGCACGTGAAGTCCAACGCCATCGTGTACGCCAAAGATGGCGCGACGCTCGGCATCGGGGCAGGGCAGATGAGCCGCATCATTTCCGCGAAGATCGCGGCAATAAAAGCTGAAGAAGCAAAGCTTTCCCTCAAGGGTTCAGTAATGGCCTCCGACGCGTTCTTTCCATTCCCCGATTGCGTCCAAGCAGCCGCCGAAGCATGTGCAACAGCCATCATCCAGCCCGGCGGTTCAAAGAACGACCAGGCGTCGATCGACGCAGCAGACGACCTCGGCCTTGCAATGATCTCTACTGGTGTCAGGCATTTCAGGCATTAGTTATTACATCGTAAGTTGACATTCATTGTCCAAGAGTGTTAGCTGATAGCAGCTCTGTTCCAAAGGGCGGCAAATATAGCCACAACGGCACATAAAGGAAAGGTAGAGGAAAAAGATGTCCCACTACGCATATAGTTCGCCGGAGGCACAAGCCCCGGATACAGACGATCGCGTCGAAGTCGTGCACGTGGGTGAGAAAAGGTATTTCGCAACGACCTTTCTACTTACGAGCAAGGAAGATGCTCTGGACGTCGCAGAAACCGTGACTGCCGCCGTCAAAACCTGGCAAAAAGGCGGCAAGTCTGAGTTGCTCGTCGAGGTCCGAGCCACCCCATTTGAAGGTCATGCGGCGCCCGGCGAAGGCAACTGGATATTTATCTATCAGGAGATCCCGCCTGACGTGAACCCCGATACGTTGCGGCCCGCAGCGATCGAAATGGTTGAAGATCTCGCGAGCATCATCTGATCGGATCGACGTATCGACCCTCAACGAGGTCCATCGGCGAGCTGCGCTTTGCGGCTCGCCGGTATTTTTTTATTGCCGCCGCAATGCCATGTAGATATCTTCGAGCGCTTTGACGGCGTCGCCAGCGGCGATGTTGTTTTGGTGGTAGAGGCCGTCCGTGCAATCGCCTGCGGCCCATACTCGCGCGTGCGAGGTCTTTTGGGTGCGCGGATCCACTTTGACCTGCCTGATGGGGTTCATATCGAGCTTGTCGCCGATCCAGTCGGTGTTGGGCAAGAGGCCGATCTCGATGAAGATGCCTTCGACGGGCAAAAGCGTTTCCTGTCCGCTCACCGAGTCTTTATATTTTATTCCCGTGACGAATTGCGCACCGACCACTTCCGTCGGCACCGCGTTCTTGATGATGCGCATCTTCGGATTTGCTGACGCCGCTGCAATGGTTATCTCGTCCGCGCGGAGGGTTTCGGTGCGATTGAGGAGTGTCACGGTCTTGCAGTAAGCGAGGAGCTGCAACGCGGTCTCGAAAGCTGCATTGCCACCACCGACGACGACTACGTCTTTGTCGGCGAAGAGTGGTCCATCGCACGAAGCGCAATAGGTGAGGCCCTTCTGGTCATACTCTGCCGCGCCGGGAACTTCGAGCTTGCGACGCTGCGCACCGGCTGCTATCAAGAGCGCTTTGGCGGTGAACGTTCCTTTGTTGGTCGTGATCTCTACGGCGTCGTCCTTCGGCTCGAATGCGGTCGCAAGCGCAGGCGAAAGGACGGTCAGCACATCGGAAGCGTGCGCCTCGACGTGCGCTTTGAGGTTTTTCGCAAGGTCGGCGCCCGATATGGACGGCGTCCCGATCCAGTTCTGAATGTCGGTCGAGACCGTGGACTGTCCGCCCCATTCACTGGTGATGAAAATGGTTTTCAGGCGCTTGCGCGCGGCGTAGACCGCAGCAGCAGCACCAGCAGGTCCGCCGCCCACGATCGCGAGTTCGTAGGGTTCACTCATGTCGAGCTAGTATAAACTATTTTCTTCGCAAAAACGACGGCAGGCCACCCCACGAGTCATCGTCATCACTTTCGGGAGTGTCGACAATGCGGATCGGTTCAGGCTTTTCAACTTTCTCGATCTTTGGTTCTTCGCGTTTCCGCGGAGCGGTATCATCAATGACGATGCGCTCTCTGACGGCCTCACCGCGTTCCTTCGCGGAAGCAGGCGGAACATCTTCGATCTTGCGGGCGGGTTTGGCAGTGAAAAGCGAGGTTGCGCGTGTCGAACTCTCGGGGAAACCGGTCGCGATAACGGTGACGCGGACCTGGCCTTTCTTGAGCGACTCGTCGGTGACAGCTCCGAATATGACTTTCGCGTCCGGATCGATTGCTTCGGTGATGACATTGGCGGCATCCTGGACTTCCAGCATGCCAAGGTCTTCGCCACCGGCGATGGAGAAGAGCACGCCTTTGGCGCCGGTGATGGAAACTTCGAGAAGTGGTGAATTGATCGCAGCCTTCGCAGCGAGTTCCGCGCGTTTGTCACCCATCGCGACACCAATACCCATGAGCGCCGAGCCGGCGTTGGCCATGATGGACCGTACGTCGGCGAAGTCGACGTTGATGATGCCCGTCTGCGTGATGAGGTCGGAGATACCTTCGACGGCCTGTTTCAAAATATCGTCGCACATCGCGAAGGCGTTCTTGATGCCCGTGTCGCGCGAGACGATCTGGAGGAGCTTGTCGTTGGGGATGATGATGAGCGCGTCGACTGCTTTGCGAAGTTCCGAAAGTCCCGCTTCGGCGAGGCGCAAACGCTGCGCGCCTTCGAAGCCGAACGGGCGAGTGACGACGCCGACGGTGAGCGCTCCCATTTCACGTGCGATCTTCGCGACGATCGGCGCCGCGCCCGTGCCAGTGCCGCCGCCCATGCCACAGGTGATGAACACCATGTCGCTGCCTTTGAGCGCGTCCTGGATGTCTTCACGCGTTTCGTCAGCGGCTTGTTTGCCAAGATCCGGGTTCATGCCCGTGCCGAGGCCGCGGGTCAGCGTCTTGCCGATGTGGATCTTCTTGCGCGCTTTATTTTTGTGTAAATCCTGCGCGTCCGTGTTGACCGCAATGAAATCAACGCCTTCTACCTTGGACTGGACCATGTGGTTGACGGCGTTGCCGCCCGAACCACCCACACCAACGACGCGGATTCGTGCGAACGACTCGACATCGGGCTTCACCGCTTTTGCCATAGTGTGCGCATGATAGCACTTTCGGCAGGCACGCAAAGTTGACACGACACAGAATGTGGGTTACTTTTCCGCTGGACCAAATTGGTCGGAAAACACCGGCGAGGACCCAATGACACTTGAACAACTCTTGAACGATGCCAAACGATTGGGCGCAATGAACGATTCTGTCACACAACGGGTTTACCAGGTTCTACGGCCTCGTGAAATGATCGACGATCTGCTTGGGAGGCTTATCCTCGGCATGCTCGCTGAAGCAAAACAATACGAGCATCTTACAATGATGCCGAATATGATCGCACTCCGGATCGTCACAGCGGTGATGGCCGGCCGTAAATCTTCTTCATAAATACCGTCATCGACAGAGGCAGAAAACGCCTTGGTCGAGGCGGTTTTCTGTTTTATGGCAGCAAACTGCGGAATCCTCTTTTAATAGAATCCCAGAAACCGCTGAAGGCTTCGCCGATCGAGCTGGACTTCTCGATCATGTCTTCGCCGTACGCCCATTTGCACAGGCCGTATGCGACCGCCCATGTCGCGTCCACCGATGCGGTACGTGGGAGGTGGCCGATCTGGCCGACTTGCGAGGGAAGTTTCAATATTGCCTTCGCGATCTCTTGCGTCGAAGCCATGCCCGAGCCGCCGCCGGTGATGACGATACCTGCGGGCAAAAGTTGTGCTCTGCCGATCGCCTTGAGATGCGCCGCAACGAGCTTGAACATTTCCTTGAGGCGTTGCTGGACGATGGTGTCCATTCTGCGTATCGGTACTTCCGAACCTGTCACCGCGCCGCGCTTCATTTGCTCCGCTTCGGGCAGGGGAATTTGGAATGAGAGCGCGATGGTGTTGGTGATGTCGGAAGAACCCATCGGAAATACTTTTATCGAGATCGGCATGTCGTCCTCGAACACGATTATTGAAAGCGTTTCCGCGCCGATGTTGGCAAGGCATACGCCCGCCGTCTTTTGCGCCTTGGTCAGTGTGACGAGCGATGCCGCGAGCGGCGAGACCATGACGCCTTCGACTTCCACACCCGCGGCCTCGACCGCTTCAACGAGGTCGTCGTGGTGCTGCGTAAGCATCGTTATCAAAAGCGTATCGACTGCCAGCTTGGTGCCCTGCATGCCGATCGACTGACCGAATACTTTTTGGCCGTCCACACGGTATTCGATCGGGATGGTGTGGACGATGGTGCGGTTGCTGAGCTTAGGCGAAGCGCGCTTCTCGCTCTCGCGCGTCGCTCTATCTATCTGCTGCTGCGTGACGACGCCGCCGGAAGGCGTGAGCGTGACGTCGCCCGTCGAACGTATCTCGTCAATGCCGACGCCCCCAAGCCCCACGCGCGCAGAGCGAACCTGGACTCTGGCTGCCGAAGAAGCTCGCGCGAGCGCTTCCTTCACACTTCTCGTCGCCTCGTTGCGGTCGATGATGTAGCCGTGGCGCATGCCGCGTGAAGTCGCGGTGCCGGTGCCGAGTATCTGCATTGGAAGGTCGGGATTTTCAGCCGGCGCAGCGATGACGACCTTCACGTGGTACGTGCCGATATCAATACCACAATAAACCTTGCGGGCCATGCATGCATTGTACCTCGCAAAAGCGGAGCCGAGAACCTCGATTTTGTGGAGATTACCGACTCGTGTCAGAAAAATGCAGGTTTAAACTGCGGTGTCAGGTTACAATGCGCCGCCGAACGTGCCCCTTGACCGCGTGGTCAAGCATCTAATTTTTCGACGTTCACAGCGAACAAGCCGTCAACAAATTCCTTCTTTCTCGCGAGTCTCTTACTGTTTTCCGCATAACTGCGAAAAAGCTCTCGTATATCCTCCATCTTCGTCAACAGCCCCGGCGTAACCTGCTCGATCTGTTCGGTCGCCTCTTTCGCAACTCCCGTTGCTCCACGCGCTATGTCGGAATTGATGTTGGCTATTTTTCGAGACATGCTGTAAAAGTATTTGGATACGTCGTCACAACGTCTAGAGATTTCTTCGGCTGAATGACCGAGGTTTGCCGCTTCGTCCGTATCAATTTCGCTCAGCTCGATAACTATCGACGCGGGGTTTAGTTTTGAAAATTCATCCGTAATGCCGTCGGCATTTTCTTGATTCGACTTTGCAATCCCCTGCACCCGTTCCGCTTCGGCCTTTCCTTCCTCCGGCCTTAGATCGAGACTGCGGATTTTATCGATTTTCAATGGGTTTTTATTAAGACCTTCAAACATAAAGAATTTGTGACACTTTTATACTATGTAATGAATAATGGCATATACGTGGGTCGTGTCAATTTGAACCGCCGAACTGCCTACTTCAAAAATCTTTTCAAGATCTTTCGCTCCGCTGCTTCCATTTTGCCGCCATGATCGAGTCCTTTGAGGTGGAAACAACCGTGTACGAAGAGAAGCGCGAGGCGCTTCGGGAGCGTTGTTTCGTATTTCTTGGCCTCGCGGCGTGCGCATTGCAGGTTCAGGAATATCTCGCCTTCAGTTTTGGAAATAGGGAACGAGAGGACATTGGGTTTGTAGGTTTTCTTGCGATACTCCTTGTTCATCCGCTGCGCGAGCGTGTCGCCGCAAATGACCAGTGAAAGTTCGTATTTGGTGCCAAGTATTTCCCTGGCCATTTTTTCATACGGCAAACGCGGCACTTGGCCGCGTGTCGTGTTCTTTATGGAGAACAGATCGGTCTGCATTAGCCCCGTGAGAGAACCCTTTGAGATTTGCTTTGTTGCTTGTTGTGCCATGAGAAGTGCTTTCGTGAGACAGGCACATGACCTGTTTCTCTCATGGGGTTAGCGGGCGATCGGAGTTGCGTCGCCGAGGCCGGACTGCGAGCGGGGAGCTTCGGTCTGCGGGCGCGGCGCCATATTGCGCGGACCGCCGCGCTGTTCGCGTTCGATGATCTTGCCTTCCTTCACTTTCTGCTGGTATTCAGCACGACGTTTGATGAGCTTGAGGGCGCGCTTCTTCTGGACGGTCTTGGATTTCTGACGTTCGAAATAGCGCTGCGCGCGGGCGGTCTTCACGAGGCCTGTTCCCTGCACGCGGCGGGAGAATTTACGAATAGTCGAAAGCGAATTCTCGCTTCCGCTCTTCTGTACTTCTGCATTAATTGCCATGTGGCGGAACAATAGCACGTACCCAATGTTTGGGCAAGCTTACCGAGGGGAACCCTCTGCAAAAGGACTAGAGATATCCAAGTTGTTTGAATACCTCAATTGAAGGAGGGGTCAGTTTCATTGTCTTCAACTCCGAAGGGTCGGTCCAATGATATTCCGTATGCTCATAGTTGAGAGTAACTGGAATTTCGTCCGCATTCTTGTCGTCCATGATTATTTTGTAGCGATAGAACTTCATCTTGGCGAGAACCCGTTCGCCTGTTTCTTTCAATGTTTTTTCTGCTTCTCCGGTTCCATCGGAAACGAATTCCATGGGGTACTTTGAAATATCAATGCCCGCTTCCTCCATTACTTCGCGATCGAGTGCTTCTCGGTGGCCCTCACCTTCATCGACTCCTCCGCCGATTATTCCCCAACAGCCTGGATATACTCCGCCGCCATTTGGATCTTGGAGCGCTTGCAACAGCTTCCCGTCTTTCGAGAACAAAAGCGCAGTAACGATCTCTCGTTCAACGGTTCTCATATGAGAACTCAAGCAGTAACACCACCGCGAGAGTTGCCCACTCGTCTGCGTTTGAGATACCCAGGAAGTTCGGTGAGGGGAACTGATTCCTGCGAGTTGGTCGCAACTTCGCGGACCATAATGGTGCCTTCTGTTGCTTCTTTGTAACCCATGATGAGGATGTACGGCGTTGCGAGCTGCTGTGCCTGGATCATTTGTTCGCCGATGCGCTCGTAGCAGAGACTGTGGTAGACCGGGATCTCCGCGTGGCGCAGGATCTCCATCGCTTTGAGCGATGCGCGGCGTGCTTCGAGGCCGAGGTGGGCGAAGTAGATCGAAGGAACGCCGGGCGCTTCGCGCTTGAAGCGGGTCTTGCCCTTGATCTCGCACGTGATCGAGATGGTCGCCGCGCCGAGCGTGCCGCCGAAGCGGTTGGCGAGCGGATCGTAGCGACCGCCGAATGCGACCGGAATGTTGGAGTTCGTTTCTGCGTCGAAGGTCGAGAGCTCGTAGAGCGAATGCGCCCAGCAGTCGCGGCTGCCGAGGATGCTCGGCGAGAGTTCGTACGAAAGGCCGGAGACTTCGAGGTATTCGAGCAGTTCCCAGAAGCGGCGGCGCTCTTCTTCGGTCAGATATTCCATCGCTTGCGGCGCTCGCGCGACGGCAGGGTGGCCGCGCTCTATTAATTGTACGAGCGTGCCGAGTGGGTCGGTCGCGGCGCGCGGACGAAGCGTCGGTGAAATAGTGTCGATGTGTTTACGCAAGTAAGTGCCGACGTCGCGGACGTACCGATTGGAAGATTCCGTCGAGCCGATGTTGTTGATGGAAAGCGTTTGCTTGGGCAGTCCGGCCTCTTGCGCGATGGTCGAAGCGACGATGAGGAGCAACGCCTCGGCGATAGCGCCTCGCGCGCCGACGACGTGCAACTCGAGCGACATCGACGGCAGCGAACCTTGTCCCTGCGTCGTTCGCCAGAACATATGCGCGCCTGTTTCAGGTACCGGACCGCGCATGCACTGCGCCGAGCGTCGCGCGATCTGCGCGAGTGCGCGCTCTTCTTTGCGCGCGAACGAGATCTCCGTGTCGGTCCTCGACTGTGGAAGTCCTTTGCGCGCGAGATTCTGCGTCGAAGCTTTCAGTGCGTCATCGAGCGGAACGAATCCGTAGTACTCGGCGATGCGAATCGCCGAAGAGAGGAACGCTGCAGTGTTCTCACTTGATGTATCGCGTAATCGGATCATAAAGAATAGGTTTCAGTTTTCAGTTTTGAGTTTTCAGGAAACCGGATCATGTATTTTCTAATAACTAGAAACTTAAAACTAATAACTAATTCGTGTAGCGCGCTTCGCCCGGCAAAATTGCGATCTCATTGAACGGATACAATCGTAAGAAAACGCGACCGACGATGTCCTGTCGCGGAAGAATGCCCCACGTGCGCGAGTCCGCAGAAACGTCGCGGTTGTCGCCAAGCACGTAGTATTGGTTCGCGCCGAGCGTCACGGTGATGTCGGTCGGTCCGCCGTAGTTCGCAGGATCGATGTACGGTTCGTTGAGAACGAAACCGTTCGGATATTGTGCATTCTTGATGGTGATCGTCGGTTGCGAACCGGAAATAATGACTGTGTCGCCCGGCAATCCGATGACGCGCTTGATGAGATCGCGCGAAGTATCCTGCGGAAGCTCGAGAACGACGATGTCGCCGCGCTGCGGTTGCTCGAAATCGTACGAAACGCGGTCGACGATGAGGTAATTCCAGTTCTGGAAGTTGGGAAGCATCGATGTGCCGTCCACGACGTACGGCGCCGCGACGAAAAAGCGTATCAAAAGCGCCAATCCGAGCGCGATGACGGTGTAGAGCGCGAGCGAAAGGTACGATTCCTTTTGTACGCTCGGCTGCGGCACAGGATTTCCCGGACCCCGAGTGTCATCCATACTATGTTGTCTCGCGCACGTGCTCTGTCGAGCGAATGTTCAACACAAAAGTATTTTTCTGGAGAAATGCACCGTTCGATTCATTTCTAACGGAGCTCATGTGCAAGCATTATACTCACTGGTGTCGTTGACACAAAGTCTTTGTAGTGGTGCGTCGCAAAAAACCTGAAATAAATACAGATGAAAATGAAATGATGCGCGAGCGGTTCGTGTTTTTCGTTTTTTTGTTCTATCATCATGCCAATGACATGGATCATCGCGGGTCTCGGCAACCCAGGAGAAGAATTCACCGACACAAGGCACAACACCGGGCGCATGGCGCTCGAATTTTTCGCCAAGCAACACAAATTCGGTGAGTGGAAGGAGGACAAGAAGGCAAAAGCGCATGTGAATCGCGGTATGATCGACAAAAACCTCTCCGTTCTCGTCAATCCTGACACCTTTATGAACAAATCCGGCCTTTCGGTCGGGAAATTCGTGAGATCACAGAAGGCTGCAGAGCGTTTGATAGTCGTCTATGACGATCTAGACCTGCCACTTGGTGCCATGAAGCTCTCGTTCGACCGCGGATCGGGCGGACACAAGGGCATCGAGTCGATCGCACGCTCTGTGAAGACCAAAAAGTTCGTGCGCGTGCGCGTCGGCGTCTCACCATCGACCGCCGGAGGCTCGATACGCAAGCCCGAGGGGGAGAAGGTCGTCGTCAATTTCATTCTCTCGCGGTTCAAGCCGCATGAGATGGAAGAACTCAAGAAAGTATTCAAAAAAGTTTCCGAAGCGATCGAAACTATCATCACAGAAGGTCGCGAGATCGCGATGAATCGATTCAATTGACTCCCAAATGAAGATGTGTTTATATGCTCGGCGGCAGGTCGAGGATCTGCATTTCATTTAGGGAGTGTTTGATGAAATCGCCAGAAGTGAATACTGTCCTTCTTCCGGAACTCGACGCCTTTCGCAAAGAGGCTGTGAGTAGGAAGGAGGACGCCGAACGTCGCAATGACAATTACGGGATCGCGAAAGCGACGGAATTGATCGAAATGCTCGATCGGCTCGGAACGTTCGTGACCGTGTCACAGCGCTGCCGTCGCGACCGCTGGCTCGTGATCAAGGGCTACATCGAAACCGCGATCACGCATCCGTACCCGCAGTTTGTTCCGATCTATGAGATGGAGATTGCGAACCTTCTGCTCCAAAGCGAACGCTGAGGAATGGGCCATGATCAATAAGAAAAAGCCCGGACGCTTTCGCGGACCGGGCATTCTTCTTTTTATACGAATTAGTTAGACGACCGGCTTGAGCGTCATGCGGCGATCCTTCGGTTCGAAGAACGTGATCGTGAACGGATACACCTTGCCGAGTTCCAATTTCTGGCGAAGTTCGTCCTCGCTGCCGAATTCGGAAACGTGCACGAGTCCTGCGACTCCTTCTTCGATCGAAGCGAGCGCGCCGTGCTTGTTGTATTTAATGACGACCGCATCCACCTTCTGATCCTTTTTGTATTTTGCGGCGGCCGCCTTCCACGGGTCGTCCTTGAGCGCCTTGATGGAGAGCGAGATCTTGTCGTCCTTTATTTCGATGACCTTCACGCTGACGTTATCGCCGACCTTGTAGCGGGTCTTCGGGTTCTCGACGAGTGCCCAGTCCATTTCGGAGATGTGCACCAAGCCTTCGAGGCCTTCTTCCAATTTCACGAACACGCCGAACTCTGTCGCGCCGGTGACGACGCCTTCAAGCGTGTCGCCCACGTGGTATTTCTCGACGAGCGAGGAGCGCTCTGACTGGCCTGCGCCTTTCTCGCCGAAGATGAGCTTCTGCTCCTTCGGGCTCGCGGTGATGATGACCATCTCCAATTTCTGGCCGACGAGCTTCTTGAGCTCGAGGAATATCTTGTCCTTGTCGCCGTCCGGAACGCGCGGGTAGTGCGCCGGTGCGAGCTGCGATGCCGGGAGGAATCCTTGGATGCCTTGCCAGTGGACGATGAGACCGCCTTTGTTGGCCTCTGCGATCGGAAGTTCGAACGACGTCTTTTTCTGCATCGCTACTTCCGCTTCGTTCCACATGAGCGCCGCGCGCGCTTCGCGTAGTGAGAGTTCGAGATAGCCTTCTTCGTTCTCGATACCGACGACCTTCGCGGTCACCGTGTCGCCGAGGTGGACGTTCTTGAGGGTCTCGCGGGCCGAGAGGTATTCGCGGCCGTATATGATGCCGGTGCCAAATGGCGGCAAGTCGATGTAGACCTTCGCGCGGCCGATAGCGACGACCGGTCCTTCGACCACATCATCAATCTGCGGCGCGTGCGGCGCCGTCTTCAAAAGCTCCGCCATCGGGCCGGATGCTGATTCTTCCTTCGTTTCTTCTGCTTCGAGAACGGTCTTCAATTCTAATTCTGCTGTAGACATTTTGAATGGGGCTACGGTGCTTTCCTGCTTACGCTACCGTGTCGGACGGCAGGGAAGTGTGAACCGTTGCTCTCTATATTAATTACTAAACCCCTGGGTCGGGGTGCGCACAATATATATGAATGTATCGACAGATGCAAATCCTCATATCGAATGCTATCATCGTCTTCATGAGCATTGGGGACGACAGGCGAGCCGCCAGGAAAAGAGTCAGAGGCTTTTTCAGCGAATTCTGGGCTTTTGCCGCGAAGGGCAACGCGATCCAGCTCGCGGTCGCGGTCGTGGTGGGCGCGGCTTTCAGCGCGGTCGTCAATTCGCTCGTCAACAACATCATCACGCCGTTCATCACGCTCGCGACCCACAACGTCGATTTCAACTCGTGGGGCTACACGCTCCGGCCCGCACTTACGATGGACGGCACCACCACCCCTGCGGTCATTGTCGGATATGGACAATTGCTTCAGGCCATCATCAATTTCCTCATCGTCGGCCTTTCGATATTCCTCATTTACAAAATATTTTCCGGCATCGCGAAGCGCATGCAGCGCAAGCAGGAAGCCGGTGAGATCCCGCCACCTGAACCTTCCGGTGAAGAGAAGCTGCTTTCAGAGATACGGGATCTGTTGAAGGAACAAGTGCAGAAAAGCGGGTCCGATACGGAAAAGATCACATAAAGTAAAAAGTAAAAATGAAAAGTCCGGGCCGCGTGATGCGAGCCCGGACGTTCTCTTGGTATAGTGCGGCTCGTTCTTCAGGCCGTAAGGTGACTGGCGCCGGCGAAGCGAGCGATGCTGGACATCTTGAAGGCCTTGGAGTCCGCGAGGTTCCGCGGCGGGAAGGTCTTCTGGACCTGGAGCTTGCCACCGGACATCGACGCCGAATCCGCGACAATCAGAGCGACCGGCAGTTTCGCGATCGGCAGATCGAAGTCATTGAGGACCACCTTGCCCGTATCGGCGACAGTGATCGACTTCATCCCAGCTTGCTTCAGGTCGACGTTCTTCAGGGCCGTCGGCGAGGCGTTGGCGCGCAGAGCGATGTTGACCTCTTTGGCCTTGATCGACAGGGGAGCCTTCGCGAAGGCGTTACCGAATTCCGGCACCGCAGCCTGCGAGGTTGCCGGTACGACGGCGACGAAGAGCACTGCTGCCAGCGCGGTTGCGCCGAGAAGTGCCAGAGTCTTGCGTTTCGTCATTTGGATAGAGTCCCTTCAACTCGATTTCCGTTGGAAAACGGCCCGCATGCACTATGTATAAAACGACAAGGAGCATCGAACCTACCTTCATGATGTACCCACCATCAAATAGTGTCAATCTGCTATACTGCGCGAATGATCCTCACATTCCACGAAGGTGCATCCATTCGGGCACAGGCAGGTGACACAACTATTGTCTTCTCGCCCGTCTCCAAAAAGTCCAAGAACTTCAAGCCGGTCAATTTCGGCGCAGATGTCGCATTCGTTTCGGTCAATCATGCCGACATGAACGGTGCAGAAGAGGCCGCGCGCGGGGATAAGCAGCCGTTCGTCATCTTCGGACCTGGCGAATACGAGGTTAAAGAGATCACCACAGCGGGCTTTCTGTCCAAGTCGAAATACGATGGTGAAGATCGTATCAATACGGTCTACTCACTCTTGTTCGACGGTCTCTCCGTCCTTTATCTCGGCGCGCTTAGCAATTCCGACCTGCCCAAAGAAGTCTTTGAAATGGATTCACCCGACATTCTCATCACGCCGATCGGCGGGCAGGGGACGCTTAATCCTGCAGAAGCCGCGAAGCTCGCCGTGAAGCTCGAGCCGAAAATAATAATCCCCATTTTGTACGACGAAAAGACGCTCAAGCAGTTCCTGAAAGAATCCGGTGACGAAGGTTCGAAGCCGGTCGAGAAGTTCACCGTCAAGCTCCGTGACCTCGCGGGCAAAGAAGGCGACGTCGTAGTGTTACAATCATAGAATGGTCGTTCGCAGAACGATAGAAAATCTGAGAGCGCGCCCCAAGGATGAGCGCACCGCGATCGCGGCGTCGATCGCGCTTGGCGTTGTAGCCGTTCTTTTCGTCGGCTGGGTCGTCTACTTCTTTTACAACCTCGAAGCGAACCCGATAGAGAGTCCTGCGAACAGTTCCAATACCACTCCCTCGCAGCAAGTGCAGGCAACCGAAGCAACTACAACACAGTTCATGGATGTCGAAGGCAATGTTGAGACGCAGCAGATAGGCACATCAACCGACTCACAATAGAGCTATTTCGACAGGTTCCCTTGGCGTCGTCCGGACTGGATTTGGCATCGCTTTTTTGCTATAATTCGGGTAATTATGGCACGCGGAAAAGGGGACAAATCAGCGTCTGAAGAGGCGCCGAAGGCTCCGCACATCAATGTGGTTTCGCGTTCGATCTCGACCGAAATGCGCGAGTCGTATCTCGACTACGCGATGTCTGTCATCACCGCCCGCGCGCTGCCGGACGTGCGCGACGGCTTGAAGCCGGTGCACCGAAGGATCTTGTACGCGATGCACGAAGCGGGCATGAACGTTACATCGAAGACGAAAAAGTCCGCGACGGTCGTCGGCGACGTGCTCGGCAAATACCACCCGCACGGCGACGCATCCGTCTACGACGCGATGGTGAAAATGGCGCAGGACTTCACCATGCGCTACCCGCTCATCATCGGTCAGGGCAACTTCGGCTCGATCGACGGCGACGGTGCTGCTGCGTATCGTTACACCGAGGCAAAAATGTCGCGCCTCGCAGGCGAGATGCTCCGCGATATCGACAAGGAAACCGTCGCGTTCACTGCCAACTATGACAACACCAAAAAAGAGCCGACCGTTCTTCCTGCGGCGATCCCGAACCTGCTTTTAAATGGCACGCTCGGCATCGCGGTCGGCATGGCGACCAACATTCCGCCGCACAACCTGCGCGAAGTGTGCGACGCGGCGATGCATTTGATAGAGAATCCAGAAGCGACGACCGAAGATCTCTTGCAATTCGTGCAGGGACCGGACTTTCCGACCGGCTGCATCGCGTTCAATCAGAAAGACATCGCACACGTATATGCCACGGGCCGCGGACCTGTCGTCGTGCGCGGCAATGCAGAAATAGTTGAAGGCAAGAAAGGCGATTATCAGATAGTCGTCACCTCCATTCCGTTCCGCGTCAACAAGTCCGACCTGCTCACGAAGGTCGCCGACCTCGTGCACGAGAAAAAGTTGGAAGGTATCCGCGACATCCGCGACGAGAGCACCAAGGACATCCGCGTCGTCATCGAGCTTAAGAACAATGCGAACCCGCAGACCGTCCTCAACTATTTGTACAAGCACACGCAGCTCGAAGAAGCCTTCCACTACAACGTCGTCGCGCTCGTCGACGGTGTCCCGCAGACGCTCTCCTTGAAAGCGCTTCTCGAGTACTTCATCGAATTTCGCAAAGAAGTTGTCACCAAGCGCACGCAATTCGACCTCACCAAGGCCAAGGATCGCGAGCACATCTTGCTTGGCCTCAAGAAAGCGCTTGACCACATCGACGAGATCATAGCGCTCATTAAGAAGTCGAAGGACGTCGACGACGCTCGCGTACAGTTGATGGCGAAATTCAAATTCTCCGAGCGCCAGGCCAACGCCATTTTGGACATGCGTCTCCAGAAGCTCGCGGGCCTCGAGCGCAAGAAGATCGAAGATGAGTTGAAGGAAGTGCAGGCGCTCATCGAAGAGCTCGAAGCGCTTCTCAAGAGCTCGAAGAAACTGATGGAACTCATCAAGAAGGAGTTGCGCGAGGTCATGGAAAAGTACGGCGACGATCGTCGCACGAAGATCGTGAAGAAGGGTGCGACCATCCTCTCCGCCGAAGATCTCGTTGCTGACGATGAATTCGTACTTGTGCTCACCCAGGGCGGCTACATCAAGCGCACCAACCCGGGCGAATACCGCAGGCAAAAGCGCGGCGGTATCGGCGTTGTCGACCTCGACACGAAGGAAGAAGATTTCGTTACGCAATTTTTGACCGCGAACGCGCACGCCGACCTTCTTTTCTTCTCCGACCGCGGCAAGGTCTACCAACTCAAGATGTACGAACTGCCGGAAGGTCGTCGTGCGACGAAGGGCAAATCCATCATGAACTTCATTTCGCTCGAGCAGGGCGAACAGATCACCTCGATCCTTTCGATGCCGAAAGAGAAGAAAGTGATCGAAGGGCTTTCGCTTTTCATGGCGACAAAAAATGGCACGGTGAAGCGCGTTGCAGCGACGAATTTCCACGAAGTCCGCAGGTCAGGGCTGATCGCGATCGGTCTTGATAAGGGCGACTCGTTGATCGCCGCGCAATTTGTGCACAAGGGTGATGATGTCATCATGACGACCGCGAAGGGACAATCCATCCGCTTCCTCGCCGAGGGCGTGCGCGAAATGGGCCGACAGGCGGGCGGCGTTCGCGGCATGAAGCTTTCTTCAGGCGACTCGATCGTCGGAAGCAGTGTCATTCCCAAGGCCGCGAAGGATCCGGAATTGCTCGTCATTTCCTCGACCGGCTATGGCAAGAAAACGCCACTTTCGGAATACAAACAGCAGGGCCGAGGCGGCTCCGGCATCAAGACGATGTCGATCACGGCGAAGACCAAACAGCTCGTCGGCGCAGCCGTCGTGCTCGGCGCCCATTCGACAGGCTCAGGGCAAGTAGGCGAACTCGTCGCGATGTCCAAGAAATCCCAGACCATCCGCGTCGGTCTCGACGAGATCCGCAGCTCCGGCCGCGCGACGCAGGGCGTGCGCATCATGAAATTGCGAGATGGCGACCTCGTCGCATCGTTTGTTGTGTTCGGAGAACAGGATGCAGCGGAATGATAGGAATTGTTCTTGACTCTTGTTCGATACCAAATAGAGTATTGATGGCTACAGGGAGTGGAATCATGTCGAAGAAGATCGATACGGAAGCTCTTGTTACAGGTCTAAAAGCGGTTCTCGCAGCAGTGGGCGAGGAGGAGTTGTCAGTAGACGATGAGACCGATCTTCGGGCCTCAATCTCCGAGTTAAATGGATCTGTCGTCGGCGAAGCTGATCAAGAGCTCATCCGTAAACGGGTTCTTAGGAAGCTTGACCCTCGTAAAGTCGATAATTAGTCACTGTGCTGCCCACAGCAGCAGGTTGCGGCGCGCCGGAAGGGGCGCCGCTTGTTATATAATTGAACCGATGCAGCAGACTGCACAATCTTCTATGCCGCATACGGCCGGGTTCGCGCATCCGTCGCGCAACGCGTTGCATTTTGGTATTGAACCGGGAATGTCGGTCGCCGATTTTGGTGCGGGTTCGGGACATTACGTCTGGCCGATGGCGCAAGCGTTGGGCCCCAGCGGACATCTCTTTGCGATCGATGTGCAGCAAGACCTTTTGAAGCGCATTCACAACGAAGCGCACAAGCGCGGCCTCAACCAAGTGAAGATCATTTGGGCAGACCTTGAAAAACCCAAGGCATCGAAGATCGCCGACCGGACGCTCGATCTCGTCCTCATATCCAACCTCCTGTTCCAACTCGAAGACAAAGCGGCGGTCGTGCGGGAAGCAAAACGAATACTGAAACCATCGGGTCGGTTGGTCGTTATCGACTGGGTCGACTCGTTCAACATGATGGGTCCGCACAAAAAGGATGTCGTCGCGAAAGACGTTGGCCTTGCGCTCCTGCTCGACAACGGATTCAAGTTGGTACGCGAATTTCCGGCCGGCGCCCATCACTGGGGCATCATCGCCCGTTCCGAGACTGGCGGAGTCAAAGTGTCATGAGCAAAAAGATCTCCACATTCCAGATCATCCTCCTCGCGGTCTTCGGCGCGATCGGCGTTGCCGGCATTCTTGTTTTCGCGCTTGCCACCGCAGGAAGCGGCGGCGGCGGCGTTTCGCCTGTCACGATCTGGGGAACGTTCGACGCGGCGACGGTCAAGGAAGTGCTCCGCAGCGCCGCCGAAGAGGACTCGAGGCTCTCCCAGGTCACGTACGTGCAAAAGGATCCCGCGACCTTCGAGCAGGACCTCGCCAACGCGCTTGCGAGCGGCAACGGCCCAGACCTTTTCATCCTGCGCAGCGACGAAGCGCTCTACGACCAGGACAAGCTCTACGTGATCCCGTACAGTTCGCTGTCGCAATCACAGTTCCAAAGTACGTTCGTTAATGCGGGCAACACGTATCTTTCTGCGAACGGCGTCTTGGGGCTCCCGATCCTCGTTGATCCGCTCGTGCTGTATTGGAATACCGATGATCTGGCAACGGCGGGAATAGCCGAGCCGCCGCAATATTGGAATCAGGTACCAACGATGACCGCCCAGCTTGTGCAAGAGGACGACGCCGGGAATTTGCAGAAGGAAGCGCTCGCGCTCGGGACGTACCAGAACATTACTGGCGCCAAAGACATCCTCTCGCTGCTCATCGAACAGGCGGGCGGCCAGGTAGTCGAGTTGAATGCAGCAGGGCAGTACGTTCCTGGACTTTCGCAAGGTGGGGGCGCTTCGCAGGCCGCACTCAGCGCGCTTGAGTTCTATACCGAATTCGCGAACCCGTCACAAGCCGATTACACCTGGAACGACGCACAGCCGGAGGCGAGCCAGGCATTCGCTGCAGGAAATCTCGCGATGTACATCGGCTATGCGAGCGAAGAGCCGCAGATACTTGCCGCGAATCCGAACTTGAGTTTCGGCGCCGCGCGCGTGCCGCAAGTGAGCAGCACTCAGAATTCCATTGATGCCGGAGGCGCCTATGCGATCGCGGTCGCACGCAATAGCCCCAACCTCTCGAGCGCGCTCACCGTTGCCTATCTGATCGCCGGCGCACCCGTCGACCAAGCACTTTCGCAAGCACTTGGCCTGCCCCCCGCGAGGCGCGACGTCATTGCCGAGAGCACCTCGACCGTGGCCGATACGCAGCTTTTCAACAAGATGGCGCTCATTACGCAAACATGGGCGGATCCCGACCCGAGCCAGACAGGTCCTATTTTTCAGGCTATGATTGAAGACACCGACAGCGGCGCGTTGAAACCACAGGACGCCATCGGTCGGGCCGACCAGCAGATAGAGGACCTGCTTTCTCAGGACCAACAATCACAATGAACCGCATTACCAAGACATTGCGTAGCATACGGTCGGCAGGCTTTTTTGCGCCGGTACTTTTCCCGGCTCTTGCATTCGCGCAGAACCAAACGCTGGGCAATCCGGCCAACGTCTCCAACATACAGACCTTCATCGCCAACTTCCTGAAGGCCGTCGTGGAGATATCCCTCCCGATCCTGACACTCTACATCGTGTATGCCGGATTTAAGTTCGTCTTCGCGCGCGGCAATGAGCACAGGCTCGAAGAGGCGAAGCGTAATTTTCTCTACGTGATCCTCGGCGCGATCCTTATCCTCGGCGCCTGGGTCCTTGCGACCCTGATCGCCGCGACCGCGACTCAGGTCCTCGGCACGTCATGAAAAAAAGGGTCTCCGCACTCTTCCTGGCATTCGCACTTGCGCCCGGTTTGGCGCTGGCGCAAACGACGCCAACGACGTTCGCCGGCCTCGCCAACCAGATCGTAAAGATATTGGGGAGCGCGACGGTGGACCTCATCGTTCTTGCGATCGTCGTCTACTTCTGGGGCGTTTCGACCAGTCTTTTCAAGGAAGGCGAAAAGGGGCATGAAAAGCTACGGGAGCAGCTCATCTGGGGCGTTGTCGTCATATTTTTGGCGGTCTCCATATGGGGAGTCGTGCAGCTTCTGCAAACTACCGTGTTCGGCGCAGGGGCGGTAGGGAAGAGCAGTAGCGGAGGCACGAGCCAGGGATGCAGCAGCTTTTTGAACTGCAATCTTCAATGAGTATGACAATGCAACGCTCGGCATCGCTCTTCGTGCTCGCAGTAGCTGCAGCCCCGTCGCTTGCGCTGGCATCGACAACGACCGACGTCGTTTCCGAGATCGCGGGGCTTTTCTACATCATCGTCGGGCTCGCGGTCGTCGCGGCGTTCCTTATGATGGGCGCCGGTACGATCATGTGGATCGTGCGACTTGGTACGGACAATACGTATCGCAACGACGCCATCCATATTATGGAGTGGTCGGTCGCGACGCTTTTCACGCTCATCCTGGTCCTGGGGGTGGTCGAATTCATCCAAAGCCACACCAGCACAACGCTCTACATTCTGAGCATCGCCATCGTCCTGTTTCTCGTCTGGGTCATCATGACGTCAGGGATCCTTACAGGAGGGGGAGGCGAAGAGGAGCACGAGTAAATGGTCTCTCGACTGTCAGCACGTATCCCCGCATGGGGTAAGTTTTTTGCAGGCGAGGATACGCGCCCCACGATCCTCGAACTAACTACCAATAAACTCTTTGCGCCCCGCAGACAGCAAAAAACTTACCCCATGCGGGGATACGACTCACTATCCACAGGCCAGCTCTGGTGTTTCTCCTGGGCGAGGTACCATTGAGATACGTTTAATACAAATCACATGAACACCCATTCTATGCGTGCACGATTTATCGGTACTTCCGTTCTCGGTCTTTCAGTCATCGCGCTGCCGGCGCTCGCGGGCGCCCAGTCGCTCCTCAATACGCTCGGCTTCTTCAACACGCTCCTCAACGCGGCGATCGGTCTTATGATCACACTCGCGATCATCGCGTTCTTCTGGGGACTCATCAAGTACCTCTTCACCGAAGGGACGGAAGGAAAGGCCGTCGGTCTCAAGATCATGCTCATGGGTGTCATTACGATCTTCGTGATGGTCTCGATCTGGGGCCTCGTGCGTCTTCTCCAGTCGACCTTCCAGGTGACCTCTACCACGCCTGTTATTCCGCAAGGCATCCAGATCAACACAGGCACCTAAGGCCTAGTTGCTCTCATCGCTCATGTCAGTCGGAGACGTCGTCGGTCGCTTCACGACCTACATCATTAACCCTGCACTGCTGGTCCTCGCTGCTGCCGGATTCTTCTTCTTCGTGTGGGGGCTCGTGCAATTTCTCTGGACCCTCAACCAAGGCGGCGAGCCTGAGGAGGGAAAGCAGCACATGATCTGGGGCGTCGTCGGCATGGTCATCATGTTCTCGGTGATCGGCATCATTGCGCTCATCAACAACACCTTCGGCCTTGGCGTCAATGTGAATTCGAGCGGCACCGGTACCTACACGCCCAACACGAGCAATCTCAACAACATCAATACGGGCGCTAGCTTTTTCCAGAGCGGACAGTAATGTTTTCTTTTTGTGCGGGATCTGGTACGAAATCAGAATTAGATTGAGCAAAGAAAATGCCGCCCATTGACCGGGCGGCATAGTTGGCGGAGGAATTTATTGGATACAGCTTTCGGGTTGCGGTTCGATTTGATAGACAGTGCCACCAGTATCATCAAGGACGACCACCTTGGCCTTGTCGTCGGGACAGGCTTCACGAAGGGAGTCCTTGAGGTCAGGTAGTTCCTCGATCAGATACTCGGCCAGCGAGGCCAGAACGCTTCCGCGCGCGATCGGCTCCATGCCCTGATCACGATACTGCTGCCAGTCGTGATTAGGCATCAGGTAGTCGACAAGGTCTCGCCAGCGAGAATCGACCTTGATGCAAACGACGATGAAGTCGTTGGTCTCGAGGCCTTTCACGTGGATTGCCCGATGCGCGATTTGGGCCAGCCGCTCCGCACTTACCTTCATCAGATCATGCCGCCCCTTCGCGGCATCACCCATTGGTAGAACTTCTCCGATCAGAGGAGTCAATGACATTGATTTTGCGTCCCTCGGCGCGCTTAAAGAAAACCGTGCGTCACAATACGTTGGAGTCATCAAAAGTCAATTGTGCTGGGGGAGAGATTCGAACTCTCATTCCTTGCGGAGCTAGGTCCTAAACCTAGTGCGTCTACCAATTTCGCCACCCCAGCGATTTTGACATTCTAACCTCTTTCATTCGCATGCGGTATCCATGCAGCGTTCGTTGTAAGATGCTGGCATGAGCATGCTGCTTACTGTTGAGAAACCTCGTGCCGAACTTTCGACAATGGAACTCTTTGCGCAGCTCCTCAAGGTGAGCGGGACGCTGAAGGGCAGTCCTACGCAGATCGCAGGAGAATATGCACGTCTCGCGACGGGGCCGGGGAAGTTATCGCCCGGTGATTTCATGCGGCTTCGGTTGTTCGACAAGGATTTTTACGGAGAAGCCGCGTTGCGCGAATTCATCGGTGACGATCGCATGCGCGACATTTGTTTCACCGTCAATTATCGGCACGATTGGCTTGGCGTCCTCTCCGACAAGGTCGCCTCGACGAGCTATCTCGAAGCGTACGGGCTCCCGACCATTCCCATCAAGGCGATTTACGCGCCAAAGCTCGCGTTCGATCACTCGACCCTTCTTTCTACGAAAACAGCTCTCAAAGATTTTCTGTTGAAACCGGAAGCATATCCGCTTTTTGGAAAGCCAGTCGAAGGGCAGAACAGCCTTGGTTCGGTGGCACTCACCGGATGCGACGCTGTGAAAGGGGAGGTGATCTTGGGTGGAGACATTCGTGCAAACGTGGACCAACTTATCGACGAGATCGATGCTGCGTATTCGGCAGGGTATTTGTTCCAACAGTGGATCAAGCCGCACCCGACAGTCGGCAAGCTTTCGAAAGGACGTCTTGCGACAGTGCGATTCATCACGATCACAGCGGAAGATGGCGTACAAATATTTCGCGCATGCCTCAAGATCCCCGCAGGTGGCAATGTGGCTGACAACTATTGGCGCTCAGGCAATCTTTTGGCGCAGCTCGATATGGAGACCGGGCGTATCATTCGGGTTACTTCAGGCACGGGTCTCGACATGCGAGAACATACGGTGCATCCGGATACCAACGAGCCACTTGTCGGCTTTACATATCCTCAGTGGCGGGAAATGAAAGCACTCGCGCTCAACGGTGCCCGTCTCATGCACCGTATGTCTCTCATTGGATGGGACATTGCGTGCACCGACCAAGGTCCGCTGATCGTCGAGATGAATGAATGTCCCGATTCGTTCATTTCCCAATTCGCCGACCGTCGCGGGCTTCTTGATGAAACCCTCCAAAAACTCATCGCGTTCCAAGATCGGGAGCGAAGCGCATTCAACACCAAAATGAAGGCGCGCTTCGATCACAACTAACGTCTAACGTCGTCCTTTTGCAAAACGAAAGTCGCCGAGTATAGTGGTGGCCCATGCCCCAGGCAAGCGGGAAAACCAATAAGTGGGTGGTATTTACGCTCGTGACAATAGCCCAATTCATGGTGGTCCTCGACACTGCCATCACCAACGTTGCGCTCCCGTCCATAAAAAGGAGCCTGGATTTCCAGACCGACAGCACCCTGCAGTGGGTCGTCACTGCGTACGCCCTCGCATTCGGCGGATTTTTGCTCTTCGGCGGCCGCGCTGCGGATCTCTTCGGACGTCGGCGCGTTCTTCTGATCGGCATGACGTGTTTTACGGTGTTCTCTTTCCTCATCGGCATATCGCAAACGACGGTAGAGCTTATCGCGCTACGCGCTTTGCAAGGACTCGCTGCCGCGTTCATGTCGCCTTCCGCACTTTCGATAGTGCTCGCGACGTTCAATGAAGGGAAAGAGCGCAATCAGGCTCTCGGCTACTGGACCATGGTCGCGACAGGCGGCGCTTCGGTCGGGCTCCTGCTCGGTGGCGTGCTCACGCAATATCTGGGATGGCGTTGGAACTTTTTTATCAATGTCCCGATCGGAGTCTTGATCGCGATAGGGATCTATATGTTCGTCCCGCCGCACGAAAAAGAAGAAAAGGGACAGGGTCTTGATCTGCCCGGGGCTGCGCTTGTCACGACGGGACTCATCACGCTTGTCTTCGCCATAAGCGAAGCGCCTACGTGGGGATGGCTGAGCCTTGCGACGCTGGGAACGGCGGCTGCGGCGCTCCTGCTCCTTGCCGGGTTCATCTACAACGAGTCGCGTGCCCTGCATCCGCTCATGCCGCTTTCGATATTCAAGATACGCAACGTCGCCGGAGCGAATTTAATGATGGCACCCTTGTACGCCAGCATGCTCGGCATGTTCTTTCTCTCGACACTTTACATCCAAACGGTCCTCCATTACTCGCCTGTCTTGACGGGGCTCAGTTTCCTGCCGTTCCCGGTCATGTTGGGCGTAGCGTCCGCACTGGTGCCTTCTTTTGTATCACGATGGGGATACCGGCCGTTCCTTATCATTGGGCCTGCCATGGTGGCGCTCGCGCTTTTGTGGTTGAGCAGAGTGCCGATCGAGGGAAGCTACGTGAGCGATCTGTTGCCGACCTTCCTCATCATGCCATTGGGGGTCGGCCTCACGTTCATGCCGATAATCGCGGCCGCCACTTCGGGCGTGCCTGCGAATGAAGCCGGACTCGCTTCCGGGCTCATCACCACCTCGCAACAAATGGGCGGTTCTTTGGGACTTGCGATCCTCTCCGGCATAGCGACATCGGCCAGTGCCGCAGCAGGCAGTAGCGCCTTGCAAACGCTCATCCATGCGTACGACGATGGCTTCCTTGCGGCAGTAGTCTTCCCGCTGCTCGCGCTTTTCGTTGCTGTGACGGTCATCAGGCAACGCTCGGTAACCGTTGTGGAGACAGTAGTTTTGTAGGGCGTGATCTTCGATATCGTCACGCATAATTTTTCGCCGCCGCTCTAAAATTTGCGCGACCCCCCCCTCGCGGTCGCGCCTGCTGGCGCGACATCGCTCCGGCCCGGAAATGTATGAAAAAAGAGTGCGCAGGCACTCTTTTTTCTCATTTCCGCCCAGTTGGATTCGAACCAACGACCGTTCGCTTAAGAGGCGACTGCTCTACCAGCTGAGCTATGGGCGGTCAACCGCTTTGCGGTTCATGGAATTTTACATGAACACAGCCTTTTTCAAAGGTGCCGGGGGTGGGAATCGGTCACAGTACGAGATTTGATGCGAGATCGAAATTATTTTTTGAAACAATAAAACAAAACCTCCGACACACGAAGTTCGGAGGCTCGCCCGTGTTAAACGGGATTAGTTCAATGTGATGCATTTCCCAGAGAAGGCAGGCCGCCGCTCACTGTGGCGACTGATTCGCCCGATTCGAGCGCTCTGTTCCGGAGTATTCCCACGAGACGATCCGGCTCGCGAGCAACCCTCTCCAACAGGTCGCGCATGTTCGACCGGCATAGTTCGAGCGGAGACGTACCCTCTTTTCGCTTTTGCTGGCGCATTTCGTAGAGGGGGAGGAGAAAACCATCCCCCGTGACGCGCTGCCAGACAAGCAGCTTGTCGAGGACAGATCTCGTCACACTGGAGTCAATAGCCAAGACTTGCTCGGTCATCCTGCCGCGGGCTCCCACGATTGCCCAAACAACGATCTTCAGCGGAGCGTGTTCCCAAGCAAATGAGATGCGAGTCTCACCTGCGACCGTGTCCTCCACCATCACGTTTTTCCGCCGCGACGGCCATGAACGCTCCAGATTTTCGACAATCTTAATATCCTGTGCAGCTTCGCCCATTGTACGAATCCCTTGATCAAGAGTTGAAAGTCTAAGAATACTTTACCATGAAAGCAAAGAAAAGCAATTTGTGCCGGGGGTGGGACTCGAACCCACAAACCTTTCGGTCATCGATTTTAAGTCGACTGCGTAAACCATTCCGCCACCCCGGCAATATCAGTATCATACGGCAAATCGTGCTACATTACATTCGTTGGCCACATGGCGAAGTAGCAACGCGGCGGTCTGCAAAACCGCTATGGGTGGGTGCAACTCCCACTGTGGCCTCAAAACCTACTTTCGCGTTAATTCATCGACGCGCTGACGGTTCTTCTCGCCGAGGTCGAGTTCGAAATCCACGGTGGGAATAGGATGTAATTTCGTATGATGCTTGAGATATTCGCGGAAATCAGTCCTCACGCGCTTGGCGAACGCGATCGCTTTTTCGGTCTGCGACTCGGGCAGGACCGAAAGGAAGATAATGACGTTCTTGAAATCGGAAGACATGTTCGAGCGCGTCACGGTGATGAGCGACTCGTGATTGGATTCTCTCGCGAAAAAATCCGCCGCGTGATGTGCAATCAATTCGTTCACCTGTTCGGTGCGTCTCATACTAGTCGATGGTCGTAACAATGCATTCAAGCACGTCGCCCGGCGCGATCTCAAAATCAGATGCGATCTGTGCGCCGAATTCGGAGCCTTCCTGCGCGCGGTCGACGTTCTGTTTGTTCGTCTGGATATTTTTCACCTTGCCCATGCCAAGCACGACGTTGCGGCGAAGGACGCGAACGGCGCCGTTCTTGGCGATGTATCCGCTCTGCACCGAGCCGCCGACGACGTGTTCGTCTTTGCGCGTGGAGAATTGCTTAAGTATTTTTGCGCGCCCGACGATCTCCTCGACGGTGCGCTTTGGACGAGTTTCCTTCAGAAGCTCGGTAAGCCGTTCGCTCATTTTATAGATGATGTCAAAGGTCTCGACGCGGATGCCGTCGCGATCCGCAAGCGTCACGGCGACCGGATCGATACCGACGTTGAATCCGATGACCGCAGCGGTCTGCTCGGATGCGATGGCCGTCTTGATGTCGTTCTCCGAAAGCGTGCCGAGTCCGGATTGGATCAGCTTCACGCCGGAGAGTTCATCGCCGATCTTTTCCAGTTCGAACATGATGGCCTCGAGCGAGCCCTGTGAGTCGGCGCGGATGATGACCGGCATGACGAAGCGGCCGGCGCTCTCGGCAGATTCGGTCGGAAGAGCAGCGTACGGTTTAGGCTTCGCGGAGCGTGCATGCTCCTGTGTTTTTTCCGCGTCGCGTTTTCGCTCAAAGCTGACAAAAGAGGAACCGACCTCCGGCAATTCGTCGAATCCGATCAGTTGAATGGGGGAGGAGAATGTTGCTTCTTTGATCTGCTTTCCCGCGTAATTTTCCATGATGCGGACGGGCGCGAGCGCGGTTCCCGCGACCACGGCCATGCCGCTTTCGATCGAACCGTTCTTGATAATGAGCGTCGCCGCCATGCCGCGCTTCTGGTCTCGATGAGCTTCGATGACATACCCTTCGGCGGGAACGGACGCATCGCCCTTGATCTCCTGCAGTTCTGCGACGAGCAGAATAAGATCGAGCAACTCTTCGACCCCGGTTCCGATCTTCGCCGAAACGGATGCCCATGGCACATCGCCGCCGTATTTTTCGAGAAAGACATTCTGTTCGAGCAGTGAGGAAATAGTGCGCTGCATGTCGGCGTTGGGTTTGTCTACCTTGTTTATCGCAACGATGAAAGGAGTCTTCGCATCGCGGATCTGTTGCAATGCTTCCAGCGTCTGCGCTTTGACGCCGTCATCGGCTGCAACGACGAGGATCGCGATATCCGCAACGTTCGCGCCGCGCTGTCGTATCGCGGTGAACGCCGCGTGGCCGGGCGTGTCGATGAACGTTATCTTTTTTGTGACGCCTTCCTTCGCACGCTCGATCTCATATGCCGCGATCTTTTGCGTGATGCCGCCGGCCTCTTTTCCGACGGTGTTGGACTTGCGGATGAAATCGAGCAGCGTCGACTTGCCGTGGTCAACGTGTCCCAAAACCGCCACGACTGGCGGACGCTCGATGAGTTGCGGGGTTGGTTTGGCCATAGGGTTTCATAGTCGTCGGCCATTTCTCACCACCTCGGTTTTCGTCGAGACGCAGTAAACGGCTTTGATGGAGGCAGTATACCTTTTTTGCTTTTATTGCCAAGCAAGGCCGCGCGATGTATTGTCATTGCCAGCATGCGAGGCATGTCAATACGCATCACTGAAAGAGGAGGGGCTTATGTCGGGTTTTGAGTTGTTTTTCCTTCGTTCTGTTCCGAAACTCCTTACACAAGTAGAGACGGATCTGGAGAAGTATTTTGACGAAAAGGTCGCACCGCTTCGGAGAAGACTCCGGCACCTGAAGGTCGACCAGATCCCTGAACACGAACTGCGGCGGGCCTTCTTCGTTTTGGAATACGGCGGCGATCGATGGCGATTCATCAGGGCCGTGCAAAAACTCACGCCGTACCAGATGCAGCACCTCCGTTCCTACATTGATCGAGGTCCCAACGTGCTTCACTAGCCGCTGGGCACCAACGAGGATCCATTCTGTCGCACTGTACAGGATGGGTCCTTTTGTTAGGATTCCTCCATGTTTTGGAGGAAACATCGGACGTATCTCGATCATGCGAGCGCGACGCCGCTTTTACCTGAAGCGGCGAGCGCGATGCGCGATGCTGAAAAATTGATAGGCAATCCTGGTGCGATACATACAGAAGCCGTTGAGGCGAAGGCGGCACTCACGAGTGCGCGCGAACGCATTGCGAAAGTGCTTGGCGTAAAAGCGCGCGAACTTATCTTTACATCTGGGCTCACAGAGGCCAACAACCTTGCGATCGTCGGGTTCGCTCGCAGGATCCTAGTAGATGGATTTACAAGGTTGAACCTTGTAGTACAAGGTTCAACCTTGTTGGGGACGCATTGGATCGTGAGTGCGATCGAGCATTCATCCGTTCTCGAATGTTTTTCGGAGATCGAACGAATGGGTGGATCGGTCACACACGTGATGCCCAACGAAAAGGGAATTATCACACCGGATGCCGTTGCCTCCGCGCTCAAACCTGAAACCGTGTTCGTTTCGGTCGGTTGGGCCAACAACGAGATCGGCACTATCCAGCCGCTCTCCAAAATCGCTGAAGTCATACGCGCGCACGAAGAGAAGAATTCTTCCACCGTTATCTTTCACACGGACGCAGGGCAAGCGCCTTTGTACGAACCAACAGTTGTGCATTCACTTGGTGTGGACCTCTTGAGTTTGAGCGCGGCGAAGTTGTACGGACCGCACGGCGTCGGCGCACTATATCTATCAAATCGCGTTGATCTTGCGCCGGTCATCCTTGGCGGCGATCAAGAAAGGGGATTGCGGGCGGGAACGGAAAACGTTGCGCTCGCTGCAGGATTCGCAGCCGCACTCGAAGTGATCGCAAAAGAGCGACACGCAGAATCCAAGAGATTACAAAAAATGCGCGACGGATTGGCTCGCGATCTCGTTGCGCAAGTTCCAGGGCTTATTATCAACGGTTCGACTTCGCTCACCGCAGGCGGCGATCTTAAGCACGCATTGCCGCATATGCTCAATATATCCATACCGGAGATCGACTCGGAATATATTTGTCTCTCTCTGGATCATGAAGGCATCGCCGTCTCGACAAAAAGCGCTTGCAACGAAGGAGAAAAAGCTTCGCATGTTGTCGAGGCGCTCGGAGGGGACGAATGGCGCGCTGAAAACACGCTCCGGATCTCTCTCGGCCGCGACACAAAAGTTTCGGATGTTACGCACTTTTCTGCAGCACTTTCCCGGTTTGCATCGCGTGATATAGTGCCGAAATGGACATTGAGAAGCTCACAAAATCCCAGATCGTCCTCCTGACCCTCCTCGTGAGTTTCGTCACATCGATCGCCACCGGCATCGTCACCGTCTCCTTGATGCAACAGGCGCCACCTTCGGTCGCCGAGACCGTGGACCGCGTCATCGAGAACACCATCGAAACGGTTGCGACATCGACCAAGAACCAGAGCGCAGCGGTCGCGACCACACAAGAGAAAACCGTCGTCGTGAACGAGGCGGACCTCATCGCGCAGTCGGTCAAGCAGGTCTCGCCCTCGGTCGTGCGCATTTATTCGAGCGATCAAACGCAATTCTTCGGGCTCGGTGTCGTCATCGATGCTTCCGGCACGGTCGCTACCGATATCGGCGCGCTCGGTGGTGCGCAGAGTGCTGTCGTTGAGCTTCAGAGCGGCACACAAGTCGACTCGTCGGTCACCTCGCGCGACCAGTCCTTTGGGATGGTGTTCCTCACGCCGGCGACATCGACATCTCCCATGCCCAAATGGTTGCCTGCTACGCTCTTGCAGAGCGATCCGCAGCTCGGGGACGTGGTCGTTGCGATCTCGGGACAAAAATTGACCGCTATCGCGCAAGGGCTCGTCACCCAGATCGACCCGTCCGACCCGAGTACGAATGTACCGGAGACGCTGGTCACAGATATAGACCCTTCATCGATCCTTCCTGGTTCACCCATTATAGATACCAATGGCGACGTGGTCGGTGTAAGCACAGGCGTCTCGCGAGCGTCATCAGCATCGGGATTTATTCCTACCTCCGTCATCGGGACGACAAATGATCAGAATTAGTGTATAATGCTCTCAAATGGCCACCCCTTTCAACAACTACACGACGAAAGCCAAGGAAGCGGTGCACCGCGCGCACCAGCTCGCTGTCGAGCGCGGGCACAACCAGGTCTCGACACTGCACCTTTTGGCTGCGCTTCTCTTGCAGGAAGAGTCGATGGTGCTTCCGATGCTCGAACAGATCGAGATCGACACCGCGCACCTCACCGATTCCGTTCTCGAAATGATCGAAGGATCGAGCGGCGCCACGGCCGTTTCGCCGAGCTTCCAGCTCTACCTCACGCCCGAACTCGTGCGCGTATTCGAAGCAGCGCCGAGGATCTCAGCATCGTTCAACGATCAGTTCGTATCGCCCGAACACCTTTTGCTTGCGGTCACCGAACATCCGGGCCCGGCATCGGAACTTCTTGCGCGCTACCGCATCGACCGCACCGCGCTTGCCCGCGTTCTGACCGACATTAAGGAAGGGAAGATCCGCGACACCGAATCGAGCTCCAAGCCTCGCGCACTTTCCCGCTTCGCCCGTTCGCTTACCGAACGCGCCCGCGAGAACAAGCTCGATCCGGTCATCGGCCGCGACACCGAGATCACACGCGTCATTCAGATACTTTCCCGCCGAACGAAAAACAACCCGATATTGATCGGAGAGGCAGGCGTCGGCAAGACGGCGGTCGCCGAAGGTCTTGCTTCACGCATGGCTTCCGGTGATGTACCGGAATCGCTGCGCGGCAAGGAGCTCGTCCAGCTCGACCTCGGTCTTCTTATTGCAGGTACCAAATATCGCGGTGAGTTCGAAGAGCGCCTCAAAGCGGTTATGCGCGAAGTGGAAAAATCAGAAGGCAAGATCATCCTTTTCATCGACGAGATACACACGTTGGTCGGCGCAGGAGCCGCAGAAGGCTCAATGGACGCGTCCAACATGCTCAAGCCCGCGCTTTCACGGGGAGAACTTCGCGTCATCGGCGCAACGACCTTGAAGGAGTATCAAAAACACATCGAGCATGATGCCGCCCTCACGCGCCGCTTCCAGCCGGTCTACGTGAACGAACCTTCTGTCGAAGATGCCATCGCGATCTTGCGAGGGCTCAAGGAGCGCTACGAGCTCTACCACGGCGTGCACATCACCGACGACGCGATGATCGCGGCGGTGCAACTTTCCGTTCGCTATATCACAGAACGATTCCTTCCGGACAAGGCCATCGACCTCATAGATGAGGCGTCTTCGGCGTTGCGTCTTTCACTTGAGAACATGCCGCCTCAGCTTGAGGACGCGCATCGGCAGATCACACGCCTCGAGATCGAAAGAGAAGCACTCAAGAAGGAGGCCGAAGAAGGCGTCGAGAAAGCGCAAACCCGTGTGAAATCCATCGAAAAGGAGGTCGCCGACTTGCGCGATTCGACCCGCGAGCTCGAAATGAAGTGGAAGAACGAAAAGGAGACGCTCGCCGAGATCAAAAAAGCGAAGGGCGAACTTGAACAGGCCCGCATTGACGCAGATACCGCCGAAGGCCTTGGCGATCTCACGAAGACCGCCGAGATCCGCTACAGCACCATTCCGAATCTTGAACGCGACATTGAAACTGCAACGAAGCGTTTGAAGAAACTGCAGCAGACGCGCCGCGTTCTCAAAGAAGAGATCACCGCCGAGGACATCGCCGGTGTCGTCTCGCGCTGGACGGGCGTTCCCGTCTCACGCATGCTCGAAGAGGAAGCTGAGAAACTTTCACGCATGGAAGAAGAGCTCAAGAAGCGCATCGTCGGGCAAGACGACGCGGTCCAAAAAGTTTCCGACGCGATCAAACGCTCGCGCGCCGGCATTTCAGATCCCAATCGCCCGGTCGGCTCGTTCCTATTCCTTGGTCCCACCGGTGTCGGCAAGACCGAACTCACTCGCGCACTCGCGGAATTCCTTTTCAACAGCGACAAGTCGCTCATCCGTGTCGACATGTCCGAATATATGGAGAAGCACTCCGTTTCGAAAATGATCGGCTCACCGCCCGGCTATGTCGGCTACGACGAAGGCGGAGGACTCACCGAGCTCGTCCGTCACCGTCCGTACTCGGTCATTCTTTTCGACGAGATCGAAAAAGCGCATCCGGAAGTATTCAACGTTCTTCTCCAAGTGCTCGACAACGGCCGCCTGACCGACGCCAAAGGCCGCGTCGTCAACTTCAAGAACTGCGTCATCATCATGACCTCCAACATCGGCTCGCAGCACATCGACAATATGTCGGGCCTCGGATTCGGCAGCGGCTTCACAAAGACCGAACAAGAGCGCTACGACCAGGTGAAAGACAAGGTCACGGATTCTCTCAAGGAATTCTTCCGTCCGGAATTTTTGAATCGTTTGGATGAGGTCATTCTCTTCAACATCCTTTCGCACGAAGCGATTCTCGATATCGTGCGCATGCAAGTCGATATTGTCGGCAAGCGCCTGGAGGAGAAGCAGATCTCTCTGACCTTGAGCCAGGAAGCGATCGAGCTGCTCGCCAAGGAAGGCTACAACCCGCAATACGGCGCACGTCCGCTCAAGCGCCTCATCCAGAGCAAGATCCTCACACCCATCGCCAACATGATGGTCTCGCGCGGCGTCATGGAAGGCGGCGCGGTATCTGTCGACGTAAAAAACGGCGAACTCACGTTCGACGTTCGCAAGGGCCCAGCGCGCTCACATGGCGTACGTGCTCGCGCAGCCGTCCGCGCTTAGAGAGATTCAATGGTCTCCGAAGGTGTAGTGCGAAATCATTTCGTCGGGAACCCTACCTGTTCTCATATACACCGGCACTGCCTTTGCGTATTCCCAAAATTCTCTAAGACCGATCTTTTCCAATCGTCGCATAGACGTTGAAACTTCGGTCGAGAGAAAACCACATTCACCATGTACGCGCATGCGGAACGCAAAATCAACGTCCTCCGCGAGCGGGATCGTTTCATCGAAGCCGTTGATACGCGTGAACATATCCTTACGTGTGACTATGCAGGCGCCTGCAAAATACGGTCTGCCGAACAGCATCATGCAACGTTGGAACATTCGAACGAATGCGAAAATAAATCCAATGAAGACAGTCTTTTCGTGAGGATGAGCAACGAACGTTGCGTTTCCGGCCGCCAGGCCTTTGTTTGAGAATTCACCGACAAGCTTTTTCAGAGTTTCGCTAGATGGCAAGATGACATCTGCATCGAGGAATACCAGGATGTCATTCGTCGCTGCAGCTGCGCCAAAATTCCGTTGTACGCCGATGTTGCGCGTTGCAGCTTGCAGGAACCGGATCGAAGACGGAGAGGAAAACCGTGTTTTGTATCTTTCAAAGACTTGCTCCGTTCCATCTCTCGAGTTTCCGTCAACGATAATGATCTCGGCCGGGCAATTTTGTTTTATGAGCGAATCCAAGAGATACGGCAAATGCTCTTGTTCGTTCAGTGTCGGGATCACGACCGATACCCGAGAGAGGTTCGTCTCCGCGTTCATAATTGGTGCGCCGGGCAGGATTCGAACCTGCGTAGCCCGAAGGCGCTTGGTTTACAGCCAAGTACGTTTGACCACTCCGCCACCGACGCTATTGGGGAACCGTCATAGTATGCCGCACTTTCTCGCATGCTACAATATCCGTCATGAAGCGAAGGGTAGCGGCTTTTGTATTCGTCGGGTTCATACTGCTCGCGCCGACGCTCTCCTTCGCAGTAGGATTACAAACGATCGTACCATCGGACTGCAACGCTTCCGGCGGCTGCCAATCCATCTGCGACCTTGCGACGCTCGCCCAGAACCTCCTTGACGACGGCATCTTCATCGCCATATTCCTTTCGGCCATACTTTTTGCCTGGGCGGGCTGGCAGATGGTCGTTGGCTCTTCTTCTGGCAATGAGACCCAGGTCCACCAGGCGAAGAGCATATTCTGGTACGTGACGATCGGCCTCGTGATCATCATCTCGGCATGGCTCATTGTGAGCGTCATCATGTCCGCGTTGTCGAATAATTCACAATGGAACGTTCTGTGCAGTACTTCCAGTCAGAGCGGTCCGACGGTCACCAACATAGGGTCATAGCCATTTGACCCTGTTCTTGAATCGCGCTATAGTGCCGCGGCTAGCTTTGGAACAATAACTCTATGTCACAGGATCAACTCATAAAACTCGCGTGCAGCAACTGCGGCCGTATCAACTATTGGTCGCGTAAGAACCGCAAGCTCGTCGAGCGCAAGATCGCATTGAAGAAATACTGCAAGTGGTGCAGGAAGCAGACTGTTCATAAGGAAGCAAAAAAGTAATCTCACCTCGATGCTCGGCAATGGCACTCTAGCCACTTGCAGAAGGAAGGGGTCGGGAAACCTGTGGTTTCCCGTGGAGGAAGGATTGGGAAAACCGTGGGTTTCCCAGAGCTGCTTGTGGTGCCGCAAGCAGACGGTGCACAAGGAAGCTAAGAAGTAGCGCCTTCCCAAAGACGACGTCCGTCGGCTCCCGCTTTTTCGAACATCAAAAGCAGGTCATCGTACGGATGCAACTTTCCTTTGGAAGATGGTGCTGGATCGAGAGTGGCGTCTTCGGTCGAACGTATCTCGATCGACCCGTTCTCGCCAATGAGAAGGATGTGCTTCGTGTATTCGTCGTAGTAGAATTCCGTCCCGTTGAAAGTCTCTTTGAGCATTTGCCAAAAAGGGTTCACGTGCATCGGACCGTCGATCTCGGGATGTACCGCAAGAGGACCTTCAACGGCATTGAAAGCGTTCTCGACTATGCTGTGTGCCTCGGAAGCGCTATGAGCAGGCGGATCCTGTGCAATGTGCTGAAGGATATCTTTCAGTCGTTCGAATTTCTTTGGCGCTTGCCCGATGTGTTGGTCGGATTTCTGCGACTCCATTCATCACAGTATACACTGAAGCCTCATGTTCCAGCCGGAGCGAAAATAGGCTATATTTCCGATACGGGCGATTAGTTAAATGGTATAACTGCGGTCTCCAAAACCGCCGTCGGGGGTTCGATTCCCTCATCGCCCGCCAAAAATAAGGAGTGCTCGCATCTTATTTTTGCGAGACGATGGAGGAATCGAAGGCCGGAGCGCGGCGACGCGAGGCGGGGTCGCGCACTTTTTCAGCAGAAAATGATGCGTGACCGATTCCCTCATCGCCCGCTAAAGTTTCTATCTCCCTCGCAGCCACGTTTCGACCTCACGTTCGACCTTCTTTATGTGCTTCGGATCATGCCACGTGATCTCGTTGTTGCGCTGCCAGTACATCATCTGCTTTTTTGCGTAGCGACGGATGTCACGGAAAAGTTCTTCCTCGAACTCTTTCTTCGTGATCTTTTTTTGCAACAATCGGGCGAGTGATCGATACTCGAGTCCGAGTTGTTCCATTCGTTTGTATGAAATTCCATGTGCGTGCAAACGCTTGCTCTCGGCGATCATACCTTGTTTTATCCGAGACTTGAGACGCTTGAGTATTTTGCGTTCCAGCTCAGCCTGTGTCGGCTTGATACCGAGCCAGAGTAGGTCGTACCGAGGTCGGACCTCCGTTTCATGAGGCCGAGGTCCGACCTCGGTATTTCTTGCTGCCGCGATCTCGAGGGCACGGATAACGCGAACTTTGTTATTCCGCTCGCTGGGTGTGTCCATTTGTTTGGCACGTGCGGGATCGCGGCGCTTCAGCAGCAAATGGAGCTGCATTGCAGTCATCTTGTGCAGACGCGCACGCAATGCCTTGCTGGGCGGGACGTCGGGCAACGATGCGCGGCCGAGCAATGCGTCGATATAAAATCCCGTGCCGCCGACAATTATTGGAAGGGAGTTATGAGCGCGGATCTTTTTCATCGACGCTTCCGCTTTTCGTGCGAACTCATGCGCTGTCATTGCCCGTTTCGGCGACGCGATATCGAGAAGATAGTGCGGAACACCCCGCATCTCCCGCTTTGGTATCTTGCCCGTCCCGATATCAAGCCCACGATAGACCTGGCGCGAGTCGGCGGAAATGATCTCGCCATTGAATTTCTTTGCGAGAGAGACGCCGAGCGCGGACTTGCCAGAAGCTGTCGGGCCGACTATCACAAGGACCTTTTGTCGCTTTTCCATTGTCGGCGTATTATAGCCACTAAGCCCGCCTACGCTAAACTCTGGCGCGGCGAAGCCGGGATGGCGGAATTGGTATACGCATACGACTCAAAATCGTACGTCGAAAGGCTTGAGGGTTCGAGTCCCTCTCCCGGCACTAAAACAACCGACGCCGAAGCATGTCTTCGGCGTCGTGCTGTTTTTGGCGGGAGAGGGACTCGAAGGCCGGAGCCGGGGTCCCGTTCAGCGGAACGGGCGGCGAGGCGGGGTCGCGGAAATTTCTTCGCTGGCGAAGAAATTATCTGTGACCGAGTCCCTCTCCCGGCACAAGCTTATTGCAAAAGAGACGCGGAGGTTCTATTGTTGTGCAGGGCAATTTCACTAGAGGATAGGAAAATGCGGATCATTCAGGCAGACGACATACGACAACTACCGAGCGGCAAGCTTCAGATCGTTCGCAAAAAACAGCCCGGTGAGAAAAGGCGATGCGAATTCCACATGTTCAC